>WBZS01000071.1_pt1 | contig 198241 bp, 148 predicted proteins | sample 5204201 | NCBI WGS metagenome assembly WBZS01 (sample SAMN12344357, study PRJNA552823) | activated sludge metagenome | biome: Activated sludge suspended growth; feature: Nitrification reactor; material: Wastewater; isolation source: activated sludge from nitrification reactor of wastewater... | reverse complement strand
GCATCGTCCAGCGCAACCAAGTCCACATCCTTTCCCTGTGCGACGCCGAGCGCATCATCCAGTTCCACTTTCTGAAATGCCCCGCCGCGTTTGTCGGCCAGATTGGCGCGCAAGCCACTGATTTCATTTTTTTGTTCATGAATGAAAAAGGGATGGATAGTTTGCTCTCAAGCAAATTTACTTTGGGCGGCGATGCTTCGGTGGCAGCCGGGCCAGTAGGGCGGCAAGCAGGTGCAGAGACTGACGCCTTGATGTCGGCGCAGGTACTCTCATACTCGCGCAGCAAAGGCGTATTTGCCGGACTCGAACTCAAGGGAACAGTAATTTCGCAGGAGACAGAACATATGGAAGGTGTCTATGACAAAGGCGTGACAGCCAGAGAAGTTTTGAAGGAAAACAAAGTCAAAGCGCCGACCGTAGTGCAACTGTTTCCCCGCACTCTTACCGGCTTCTCATCACGCAAGGCACGCAAATAATCTCTGAGTTCGCGCGCCGGCTAGTAGTAGGTTATCTATTTCCACTGCTAACTTTCGCTGTCTATGTGAGGGCCGCGAGCCTCGAAGGACGGCAGGATTATGATTGAAGAGAATCCACGAATTGACCGATTCAAGCAACAATTGCGAGAGTCCTTGCAGCGCGATTCCCTAAGTAGTCGCGTGCTTACAATTGCGAAACATTCGCATATCTATATGTGCGGCGATTCAGGAGAGGCGGTCTATTTTATTGAAAGCGGGCAGGTCAAACTGCTCATGCCCTCACCTGAAGGGCGAAAGTGTCTACTCGCCATATACACCGCAGAAGATATTTTCGGCGAATCGTGTCTCGCGGGGTTACAGGCGCGGCGGAAACAGCCGTCGCCAGAGAAGAAACAGTCTTAAGAAAATCTCTGGCTCTCGGTTCTTCGCGCACTTAACCTGTGATGGATTAATAGACGGATTTGTACAGTACCTACTTATGCGTATTGCTGCTCAACAGCAACTGATCGCCAATCTGGTGACGGCGGATAGTGAACAACGCTTAGGACTGACGCTGTTACAACTAGCCCACAAACTTGGCAAAAAAGACGTATGTGACTTTCGTCTTGAATACAAAACTTCACAGGACGAACTATCAGAAATGGTCGGGACGACGCGACCACGGATCACCATGTTTATGCAGCACTTTCGGAACATGAAGTTGGGTGAGACGAGTGCTGAGCGCTTCCTCACCATCAAAGAAAATAAGCTTATGGCTTATCTGAACTCCATTGCATAGGCTCTTATTAATATCGGCTATTGTGAGGCTACAGTTTATTTCTCAAGTTGTCCTGTATTGCACAGCGCCTGATTCCTGACTGAGGTCTAATGGCCAATCCTTACAGAGAAATGACACTGTAAGGGCGAAGTAAACGAATTGAGGAATAATTATGAATAAAATTAAAATAGCCGCATCTATTGTATGTCTTAGCATTTTGATGCTCGTGCTGTCACCGATTGCGAGAGCAGACGACTGGAACAAGGAAACCATTGTAACCTTAAGCCAGCCGTTCGAGATTCCAGGCGGCATTGTGTTGCCGGCTGGGACGTATGTTTTCAAGCTGATGGATTCATCAACGAACCGCAACATCGTCCAGATTTTTAATCAGGATAAGTCGCATCTTTACGCGACGATTCTGGCTGTCAACAATTATCGGCTGAACACGACTGACAAAACAGTCCTGACTTTTAGCGAACGAGCCGCCGATTCACCTGAAGCCATTAGAGCGTGGTTTTATCCGGGCATGAATTTGTCTATCCAAGAAAACGGGCTTATGAACTAGCCAAAGTCACCAAGCAGCCAATTCTTGCGATGCCCGATCAAATGGAACCTGCCATCAGTAAACCAGCGAAAACAATCAATGATGAGTCAGTTATAGCCCTACGCGGAACAGCGCTCACAGCCGTGAATCCTGCCGGAGAAGATGTTGAAGTCGCGCAGGTCGTTGCCACTCCACCAACAACAGTCTCTGCTGAGCAAGTTGCGCAAGCGACGCCTGAGTCATCGGCCTCAACCATGCCTGCAGAACGCAAAGCAAAGTCCGGTACCTGGAGTCGCTCAGATGGATTGCCAAAGACTGCCAGCGATGTCCCAATGCTAGGTCTCTTAGGATTACTGGCAATTGGTGCGGGATTGGCCTTATCACTGCTTCCGAAGCAGATTGATTAAGTAGGGAAACCTCTTACCTTGTATGGTGAAACGAAGGAATTGCAAGGCTGGAAATGCAAGTAAGAGTGTTAGGGATGCCCTCTTAAGCCGTAGGGGATGCGACCAGAGAGGGCTTCCCCGTATTTGTATAAATGGGAGTTAGCACGATGAGGAAAATTAATGCTACAACGCGATGCCTGGCTTGGCTGGTTTGGCTGATTTTCCTGACAGAATTCGCGCACTCTTCAGCACAGCAACAATCGCCTACACAACAGGACAATCAGGAAACTCTTAAAATCAGTCAGGAATTAGTTGTTTTGCACACCACCGTTGAAAACAGCAAAGGCAATTTGATTGCGGGGCGTGGCAAAGAAGATTTTAAAATTTGCGAAGACGGTGTATTGCAACCAATCGAAACGTTTACCCACGAAGATGTTCCCGTCACAGTTGGTTTGGTCATAGATAACAGTGGCAGTATGCAAACCAAGCGACTGGAAGTAATCACTGCCGCTTTAGCCTTTGCCCGCTCCAGTAATCCCAAAGACCAGATTTTGGTCGTGCATTTCAATGAGCATGTTTCCTTCGGCCTTCCGGCCAATACACCTTTTACGGACAAAGAAGTCCAGTTAGAGCTGGCGCTCTCCAAAATTGCCGCCAACGGCATGACCGCACTGTTGACGCCGCAGCCTTAGCACTTGAGCACGTGAAAAAAGGGAAGCAGGTATTGATTGTAATCAGTGATGGCGCCGACAACGCGAGCAAGCGTAAATTGATAGAAGTCATAGCGCAGGCGCGGCAGTCCGAGGTAATTATTTACACCATCGGCCTCTTTGAACCAGAAGCTCAGGATAAGAATCCAGGCGTACTGAAGAAGCTGGCTATGACCACTGGTGGGGAAGCTTTTCTGCCGGAGTCGGTCAACGCAGTGCTCCCGATTTGTGAACGAATCGCCCGCGATATTCGCAATCAGTACACGATTACTTATGCTCCCACAAACATAAAATACGACGGCAGTTATCGCACCATTAAGGTGAAAGCCAGGCAGGCGCGGAGTGAATGGTTTATTGTTCGTACCTTTGCAACTTTGAAGCCCTAAGCTACTGCTGAAAAGCACCTAATCAGGAATACACAATGCCCATGATGTTTCTCCCAATGCGAGCGAAATCGCGTCTCCGCTGGAGCCGTTACTTTCTTTTTGTGATTGGCACACTCCTGCTTCTTTATGCCGTTTTCAGGTTAGTCGAATCAAAATTTTACCAGGCTGAGCAAAGCGAACAATTCGATCAATCGTTGAAAGTGGCGCCGCACGCGGGTGCCGGAAGTTCTGGGATCGCTGTGACCGAAGGCGCACTCTTAGGGCGTATCGAAATCAAAGCCATTGGCCTTTCTGCGATTATTCAGGAAGGTGTAGCCGATGGAACATTGCGACACGCGGTCGGACATATTCCGGGCACTTCATCGTTAGGCCAGAGCGGCAATAGTGCACTGGCGGCTCACCGGGACACGTTTTTCAGAGAGCTGCAAAAAATTCATCAGGATGACGAAATTGCAATAACGACAAGCAGGGGAATATCTCGCTATCGCGTAGCGTCCACCCAAGTGGTCGAGCCGGAAGATACGAAAGCATTAGACAATTCAGCCGATGACATTCTCACCTTGATAACTTGTTACCCCTTCGACTTTGTGGGCTCAGCGCCAAAACGGTTTATTGTTCGCGCGCTGAAAATTCCTACCTAACTAAATACTCTCTTCCGAATCGCCGATCCATCATTTATTAAGCCAATGCCACTTTGCGTTTCTCTCATTTGATGTCATTTGGTGAACTGCCCCTCATTCAATCTTTTTTGTTGCCGTGAACACTTTTGCGCGCGAATTTCCCCTTACTTAATGACAGCAATTTAAGTGAAGTAGCTTGAATCTGATTCGCTACAGTTCGCTGTACTGTACCCAGAGCGGTCGCTGGGACTGAGGTTTTTCCTTGCGAAGCAACATGAATGAAGAGAAAGAAAAAAAATATTTGAGGTGCGTGTCGGGTTTTACTTACTTCTTGCGCTTTACCAATCAGAAGGCAAGGGAAGGCAGGATTTATCGCTCTCATTAACACCTGGTGTCTAACAGTAAACCTAGACGACACCAACTGCATAAAAGCAGAACAACTAGCAGTAAAACTAACAGGAGCAACCTCATGAAACGAATCTCCCTGACCTCAATTACGCCAACCAATTCAATAGTCAATGTTGCTGAAGGCATATCTGGCTAGAAAGCGCCTGGCTAAAGCGGCGGCTACCGAATTTTCCATTTGTAAATTAAAGAACAAAAATATGCATCCAACATCCCTAAACATATTTTCGACGGTAATCTATTGCGCTCGGCTGATAACAATAATTCTGTTCGCCGCCGTGATGCCAGGTTTACTGGGCATTAGTAAGCCAACGTCCGCTATGCCAATGTTTGCACGCAAATATGGCGTTTCCTGCGCGACTTGTCATACCTCTCCGCCTAAGTTGAACGAAACCGGATACCGCTTTCGTACCGCAGGCTTTCGTTGGCCCGGCGAGTCAGACTCTTCACAAGACAAGAAATTCAATCCACTTGATTATTCGTCCATCAGGCTTCAGTTACGTTATGACGCCAGCCGCAGCGAAATAGGCAGCACCGTCAGCGATTCATATCGTTTTCGGGTACAAGCCATTGAGGCTTATCCAATGACGGGCGCGTGGGGCAAGCATTTTTCTACTAATTTCAAACTAACTTATTTATCAGGGGATGGCCTCCAGCTTGAAAATGCCTACGTGCGGTATTCGCGCAGCAAGGGAAAAACTACTTACACCGCACGAGCAGGCATTTTTCATCCGTATGACGGCTTGGATGCCACTGATAGCCCCGCGACAATTTCGCGTCCGCTGATCCAAACGCAAACGGCAAATTTTGATCAGAATACTTTTTTCAGAACCTGGGGGTTCGATCAATTGGGTGCAGAGGTCGGCTTCGATCATCGTCGCACTTCGGTACGCGCGTCGCTTTTCAACGGCGTAGAGTTACACCGAAAAAACGGGGCACTGCGAGCATATTCGGCGCAAGGCGGGCCATTAACGCGCGAGGCTGCGCTGCCAACCAATAGCACCCCTGATTTTCAGTTTTTCGTCAATCAGAAGATTACACGCAAAGGCGGCAATGTCGCTTTACATTATTATCAAGGGAATATCGCACTCCCGACAACGACTCTGCCCAGTGGTTACTTTCGCAACAGTTTTCGGCGCATTGCTGCTTATGGCAGTTACCCATTAGCCAAGCGGTTGAATGTGGCGGGAGGTTTTCAGCACGGGCAAGACGAACGCGTCAACAACACAAAATTCAATAGCCAGGGTCTTTTTGTCGAAGCGTCTACGCCCTTTAATAAACTTTCCGAGGCGGGCGTTCGCTATGACATGTTTGATCCAGCGCGCGGCAAAGCTCGCAACGAAACGAATGGCCTGACGACTTATGTCAACCTTTGGTTTAAAGAACAATTTCGAGTTGTTGCGGAATATCAGCATCGCTATACGACACGTGGCACTGCTCCTTCGCAAACAAATAATGCTTTCCAGATGCGACTGATTTTTATCAAGTAAGGTCGCTGTGAGAACGAATCTGCCCCTATTTATCAATTAACCAGTCTTCGTCACTTGAAAGGACTCTTGTATGCAAATCGAAAATGAACTTTCACGTCGTCGCTTTTTGGCAATGTCTTCAGCGTTAGGTGGCATCGTTGCGTGTGGCGACCTCGCTACGATCTTTGCCCAGCAAAAACAGGCGCTGACAGAAGAACAGGTGCTTGGCCCCTTCTATCCAATGCACAAACCGCTTGACCGCGACGCTGATCTCACCCAATTGCGCGGGCGTCGCGGGACTGCCAAAGGCCAAATCATTCATCTGATGGGGCGCGTAGTAAATCCGCAAGGCAAGCCACTCTCAGGTATTCAACTGGAAATCTGGCAAGCTAATACACACGGACGCTATGCCCATATCAACGATACGAACGATGCGCCGCTTGATCCGAACTTTCAGGGTTATGGCATACAGGTCAGCGATGCCAAAGGGTTGTTCCGTTTCAAGACAATCAAACCGAGTGCGTATGCAACTGGCATCGAAGACTGGTCACGCCCTCCGCATATTCATTTCTCTGTGAAAGGGAGACATGAAGCGCTCGTCACGCAAATGTATTTTCCCGGCGAAGAGCTGAATGCCAAAGATCGTTTGTTGCAAAGCGCTGCGCCGAATCAAGCCTCGCTCATCGCCAAGGTCGAATCACCTGTGGCAGGAATGGAACCTGACTCGCTGATTGTGACTTGGACTATCGTCCTCACACGAGGCTAACAGCACTCATAGCTATTTGATGGTTGCAAGAGCAGCGGCTTTTACCAAGTAACTGCGACCCAAAAACTATGGAGAGGAAGTTGCAATGGCAAAATATTTAATTCAAGGCAACTACATTCGCTAACAACCCGCACCAAATCCTGCAGTGTGAATTATGTTCAAGTTGCGTTCTCAAATCAGTGAACTGACCGCAGAAGGGGTTGCTCCGCTGCCAGCCGTTGGGCTCTCGTTACCCGTACCACCAACTCCTGCGCTTCCAGCACATACGCAAGAGGAAGGCCCCGCAATGGAATGGCTCACGACCTTCTTGCCAGGATTTTGGCCCTTCCTGCGACCGCATCGCATCGCTCTCATCATCATCTCGGTCGTAGTCTGCCTGGAGATGGGATTGGAAGCAGGGCAACGCGCCGGGATGCAGTATTTGATTGATGAAGTGATTTTGCGCGGCCAGTGGAGTTGGCTGGCACCGTTGCTGGGGGTGTTGCTGGGTGCAATTCTGACGGCGGCGGTGGCGGCGATTGGCCGCGAATACCTCTATGCTAAATTATGCGCCGAGATTCCGGGCGAGATTCGCGCGCGACTCTTCGAGCGGCTCCAACTGATGCCACTCGCGCGCCTGCGCACGCCTGCGCATGGCGATCTGATTACCCGCCTCACCAACGATGCCAGCAGTGTCGAACCCGCGTTGTGGTCGCTCGGTTATATGGCTGTAGATGTGGCCGGCATCCTCTGCTCGCTGGTGTTGTTGGCGCTGACCGAATGGCGCTTGACACTGGTGGGCGTTATCCTGTGGCCACTGGCGCTGTGGGGGCCGCACCTGCTTTCGCCGCGCGCGGCTCGTGCCAGTTATGCTACACGCAATGGAATCGGGCGGCTGGCGGCATTTGGTTACGAAAATCTGGCCACTCAGGTGGTGCAACGCGTGTTTGGTTTGGAGGGGTTGGCCCATCGCCGCTTCGACGAACACAATCAGCAAATCATCGCCACCTCGCGGCACTACAATCTGCTGGCGTATCTGGCACATCGTGTTCCGCATATTGTCATTCAATTGATTCAACTTTTATTATTGGGGCTGGGAGGCTGGATGACGCTGAAAGGGCAATTGACGACGGGGCGACTCGTTTCCTTCTCGTTACTCTTCAGCGGCCTCTGTCAATACACCTGGGATCTTATGGCCTGTATTCCGCACCTGCTGGACGCTTCGGCGGGACTGCGCCGCGTCCGCAAAGTACTTGAGGCTGCCGTACCGCTGCCACGCACAGCGGAGTCCCACGAATTCAGCGGCTTCGGCGACGGGTTGCGTTTTGAGAGCGTGTCATTTAGTCACGAAGGAGGTCACGAAGAAGAGCAGCGGCATCTTGACAGCGTTTCCTTACACGTGGCAACGGGCGAGATGGTAGCTTTCATCGGCAGCAGCGGTTCGGGGAAGAGCACGGCAATGCAGCTTTTGCTGGGATTGCAAACTCCCACTGCCGGACGCATCAGCATTGGTAGTGCAGACCTGCGCGACATCCCGCTGGAGGCATATCTGGCGCGTGTGGGCGCTGTCTTCCAGGACAGCCTCCTTTTCCACACCTCTATCCGCGACAACATTCGCGCGGGCTGGCTCACCGCCAGCGAAGACGATATTCTCCGCGCCGCTCACCGTGCTGGGTTGGAGGATTGGATTCGTTCGTTGCCCGCTGGTTTCGAGACGATAGTTTCAAGTGACACTTGTTCAGGCGGGCAACGGCAACGGCTCGCGCTGGCCCGCGCGTTGGTACGTGAGCCGGAATTACTCGTGCTCGACGAACCGACCAGCGCGCTCGATGCGGCGACCGGTATGGCGGTGATGAAAACGCTGCGCGAAACGGCAGCCGGGCGCACCGTCATCTTAATCACACACCAGTTACGCGAGGCGTCAGCCGCAACGCGAATCGTCGTCTTTGATCAGGGACACGTGGTCGAAACAGGCACGCATGAAGAATTGCTGGCACAGCGCGGCACCTATGCCGACCTGTGGCACAAACAACAAAATCCCCACACAATGGAGGAAGCTTAATGAATCCCGCTCCCGCCCCGCGCATTCACCCCATCCGCACACTACACGCCGACGAAATCGGCACGGATGTCACGCGCTTTTACGGATGCTTTGCGACCGAGCCGTTGATTATTCGCGGCATCTTTCCGCCGGAACATCCATTGCACCACTTGAGCCTGACGCGGATCGAGGAATTGTTGGGGGGCGCGCCAATTCAGGTCTACAACCCCTCGTCGCTGGGCTATATGACAGTTCCAGCCGCAGAGATTTTCGCCGGAATGCGTAGCGGCGTTGCGCGCTACAACGTCGTGGATCATTACATCGCCGACACCGCGTTAGGCGCGTTGTTTGAGACGCCATCGTTTTTGCGTGCCAATTGGTGTCTGGGAGCGCCCGCCAACTTCGACAAGATTGAGAAAAGTCTGATGCTGTCGCCCGCTGGCAGCTTTACGCCGTTGCATCTGGAAACATACGGGATGCAGGGCTGGGCGTATCTCATCGCGGGGCGCAAGACGTGGGAATTCTATCCGCCGCCCTATTTGCTTTCCCTTTTCGATCCGATCTTCCGCGAGTTTTACGACCCGCGCAAACACACGCCCGACCAGTTCCCGATGCTGCCGTTTGTCGAAAAATACGTGGGAACCATGCAGGGAGGCGACCTATTGTTCTTTCCTTCTGGATGGATTCATCAGGTGCAAACGACCGAAGCGAGTTATGGCATCGGAGCCAATTTATTCAACGATTACCAGATAGAAGAAAACATGCGTTGGTGGCTGTTTGAGCGCACGTTTCAGTTCCAAGGTTCGCTTGATCTCAAGCAAGTAATTCTCGATATGCCCGCCGAACGCTTCTCCGGCTCAGCAGGTCACGCGCGCGCACAAACAGCATTGACGATGTGCCGAGACTGGGAAGCCCGCGTACAGGAAGTGAATGCGGATGCATGGAAAACAATCACGTAAACAGCGAGGAATTCTGCTATGACCTCAACAGCACAAACAATAATAAAAACGCCTGACCTGCAATTTCTGCACGGGCTGATGCGGGTTTGCGAAGAGTTATTCGCGTTATTGGAGCGCGAAAAATTAAGCGCCTGGCTTGACTGGGGGACATTGCTCGGATACCAGCGCCACCGCAACGTTATTCCGTGGGATTACGATGCCGACATCTGCATGTTGACCGAAGATTATTTGCGGCTCCGCAATTTGTTTGCGCAGCACGGCGGCACTATCGGCACGCTGCGTCTTGACCCTGATTACTACGGCGAAGCCGATACTTGCTTTGGAATTCTCGGTTGTGATAACCCCGATCTGTTGATTGACATCGTGTCATATCGAGTCGAAGAAGGGGGGGTGCTTCATTCGATGAGCGACGCGTTAGTGGCGGAATATCCGGGCGCATACGATTCCACGACAGATGTGATTTTTCCCTTGCGGCGCGGCTGGTTTCTTGGTCGTCAGGTACTTGTGCCCCAACAGACAGAGGCGCGGCTTGTGGAAGCATACGGCGAGGGGTGGCGCGAATATCCCGAAGGTTACACCGATTCCGATGTTACGGCCTCACCGTGGCAGGAAATCCTCGTTCATCATTCCAGCCAACCCGATCTCAGCGACAGTTTCGCGCTTCCGCAGATTTTGCGCGGTGTAACTTGCCTCGATGCTACGCACTATCAAACCGTCACTGCGTTAGCGCAAGCACAAGGCGGCAGATGGCATAAGGGCAGCGCGGGGACAGACATCGTTTGGGTCATCCCGTGTGCTGCGCGCAATTCGTTGGAAGTGCCTGCCGCGCTCACAGGATTGAGCTTCACCGATCTTGTTTTCAGCGAAGAAAGAAAATTATGGGGGCAAATTTACGTCGGTGCGCTGGAAGAAGGAGACACACTTGTGCTGCCCGATGACTGTTGGGTCGCAGCTTGTACTCAGGAATCTGGATTCTCACAATAGGAGTAAAACATGCTTCATCCTGCTACTGCCTTGCGTTATATCAATGACGAAATCGGCTATGGTGTCTTTGCCACAGCTTTTATCCCACGCGGAACATTTATTTGGGTGTTGGATGCGTGGGATCGAATTCTCTCGCCGGAAAAAGTCGCTTCACTGCCGCGCATCCTGCAAGAACAAGTCGAAAAATACGCGTACATCAATGCCGCAGGCGATTCGGTTTTGTGTTGGGATTTTGGGCGGTACATGAATCATTCCTGCGCACCCACCAGTCTTGGGCTGGGCGAATCAGTCGAGGTGGCAATCCGCGACATTGAGCCTGGCGAAGAGTTGACCTGCGAGTACGGCACACTCAACTTGATAGCGCCGATTGTTTGCGGATGTCAGCAGCCGACTTGTCGTCAAGTTGTCAGCGCAGAAGACCTCGACCGCTTATGGAATCAATGGGATCAGACTGTCGCTCAACTGATTTCCACTGTGCGGCAGATTGAGCAACCGCTGTTGCCCTTTATCAAGGCCACTGAACGAGACCAGGCAGTTTTGGCTGGCATTTTTAATCGTGTCGCCGTCACATTGCCATCCCTCAAAGATTGTCAGGCACGCACCATGGGGCAATCAGAGCGCCGAGCATTAACCGCCTGCGAGCATGGGAGTATGGATTAGTATGTTGCACCCGAATACCGAGTTACGTTTCATCAATCCTGAGGTCGGGTATGGCGTCTTTGCGACCGCCTTGATTCCGCGCGGCACGATCACTTGGGTGCGCGATGAACTGGATCAGGAATTTACCCCGGAAAAATTGTCGAAATTGCTCCCTGTGCATGATGAGCTCATACGTCGCTATACATTCCTTACTTCCGCCAAGACGCATTTGCTGTGTTGGGATGGCGGTCGCCTTATCAATCACAGTTGTCAGCCGACGTGCGCGGGCACGCATTGGGGCTTTGAAGTGGCGCTTCGTGATCTCCCTCCCGGCGAAGAACTGACCAACGACTATGCGACATTGCACTTAGTCGAAGAGGAACATTTTCACTGCAACTGTAATGATCTGGCTTGCCGAGGAGTGATTACCTCAGCCGCGTCGCAGGAAATCGAATCTGCGCTCGCGCTGCAATTGCAGGCGGCGTTGCCGTTGGTACTCACGTTGCCGCAGCCTTTGTGGTCATTGGTCAACCCGGCGCAAATTGATCAGGCGTTTGCTCGCTTGTCATTGCCGCGACCACTCGGAATAGAATGAAAAGCGTTGGGCAAGATTAGGCTATTTAATACGCTATTTAATTTAAAAGGAGTCATCATGCAGGCTGTCATTCTTGCCGCAGGACGCGGCAACCGCATGCGTCCGTTGACAGACGAAACGCACAAAACGTTGTTGCCAATTGATGGCGCGCCGCTAATTGATCGTTTGCTCACCGATCTCGAAGCGCTTGGCATTCGCCGCGTGCTCGTCGTAACGGGCTATCACGCTGCAGCGGTCGAAACGCATTTGCGCCAGCGTTTCGGCCATCTGGAACTGCGCTTTGTGCATAACGCCCAATACCTGACCACCAACAATATCGTGTCGCTCGCGCAGGCCTTTGAGCATTTGGCGCTCGACGAAGATTTATTGCTGATCGAAGCTGATCTGATTTGCGACCGCGCCGCGATTCAGCGCTTGCTTGATGCGCCAGCGCCTGACGCGGCCTTGCTAGATGAATGGCGTTCCGGGATGGACGGCACTGTCGTCACTATTTCAGAAGGCGTTATTACCAGCGTCATTCCTTCTCATTTGCAAGGTGCTGCTTTCGATTTTTCAGGCAAATATAAAACGCTGAATATCTATAAATTTTCGGCGGGATTTTGTCGATCTGTCTTTGCGAGATTATTGCGATATTACGCGCAAACGGTGGATGGTTCGGTTTATTACGAATTAATTCTGGGCATGCTGATCTATTTGCGGCAGGCGCGTATCCAGGCCGTGTTGATTGAACCGGGCGAACGCTGGGCTGAGATTGATGACCCGAACGATTTGGCCGTAGCGCGCTTCACCTTTCAGGAACACGAACGGCGTGCGCTACTGGAAACGACCAGTGGTGGTTGGTGGGCGCATGACGTGCTGGATTTTTGCTTCCTGCGCAATATGTACTGGCCGACGCCCGCAATGCTCAGCGAATTGCGCCGTGACTTGCCACAGTTGTTACACAATTACGGCTCAACGCAAGCCGTGCTTGACCGCAAGTTGCAATGGTGGTTACTTTGTCGTGAAGGCCGCGCGACCACGCTGGCCGGATTGTCGCAAGTGTATCCGTGGCTCAGTCAACGATTGGCGGGAAAGCGTGTGTTGATTCCATCTCCCACGTTTGGAGAATATCCGCGCGCCTTTCCGCAACATGAAACCTATCTCGATACTTTCAAAATTGATCTCAAGGAAGTTGCGACGAGATTGCCCAACACTGACGTATGTGTCATCGTTTCGCCTAATAATCCAACTGGCACCGAAGTCAACACCGCCGCCTTGCACAAGCTGATTGCCGAGCATCCGCAAGTACTCTTTCTCGTAGATGAATCATTTCAGGGATTTTCGACACAGCCTTCACTGCTGACCTCGCTGGAACGCGAACCATTACCCAATGTGATGATTTTGGTCAGCCTCAGCAAAACGCTGGGCATTCCAGGCGCACGTCTCGGTTATGTGTACACGTGCGACAAGCAATGGCAGGCAGAATTGCGCAGCGCAATGCCTATCTGGAATTTAAGTTCACTCGCTGAGCGCGTGCTGGAAATCGGCCTCAAGCATCGCCCGGCGCTTGAACAGGCGCTCAGCGACACGCGCCGCGACCGGGCGCAATTTGCCGAAGCATTACGACAGCTTGAAAACATCGAACAAGTCGTCGAGGGCGGCGCAAATTTTGTGTTGGCGGCAGTGAGCCGTTCATATCTTCCGCCCGCAGGTTTGGTCGAACATTTACTCGCCCAGCACCGCATCATGACGAAAGGCATAACTTCGCGCCTACCTGCTGAACTAACCAAAGAAAACACCTGGCTCCGGCTCGCAGTACGGCTACCGGAAGAAAATCGTCAGCTTGTCGAAGCGCTCGCCGAATTGACACGCTAAGGAAATACAATATGAAAAACGATGAACGCGCCGCCCATTTGCGTTACTGGCAAAGCGAACTGCAAGGCTCTAATTATCAAAGCCTCGACACGCTGATGCTGCTTGATCCTGACGGCGAAGCGTATTCCGCAGAAGAAGTCGCCGGCACGCTTAGCCTCTTACCACAATTGTCACCGGATGCGTTTATTGTCGAACTGGCCGCCGGAGCAGGACGCTTCACTCCGTGGTTTGCGGCGCGTGCCGGACGTGTGTTGGCGAATGATCTGATCCCGGAATTTATTGCTATGAATCAGCAACGCTGCGCAGCGGCAGGACTCCGCAACATTGAGTTTCGCGTTGGTGATGCAGCGCAGTTCGTTTGGCCAGAGGAGGGAACCGTACAGCTAGTTTTTATCAACTGGTTGCTGATGTACTTGAGCGATGACGAAGCTCGTACAGTGTTGGCGCGTGCTCTGAAATCGCTCGCGCCTGACGGCAGATTGTTCTTACACGAATCTGGCGACCTTGACATTGCGCCTGAAACTGCTCAGTACGCGCCCTACAGCGATGAATATCCGGCACGTTATCGTCATCCGTCGTGGTATCGCGCCTTGCTTACTAACGCCACATCGCCGCACGGGCAATTCAATCTCAACGAGTATGAGTTGGGTCATCTTTATGCCAAAAGCCAATGCCCCGGTGTGCAACCTGCGTGGCTGTTGCACAAATTGCCGTAGCCGTAAGGGAGGTACGATTCGCTTCGTAAAGAGAAAGAGTTTCCCAAAAGAAATTCACTTTCCAACCGCGCAAAACTCACAAGAAGGGGGCGGCTCCGGTGAGCGAGATCAAGGATATTCCTTCGGTGACGCGGAAACTTTTCCCCCCTATGAGTGAAGGCGCGCCGCGCCTGAGTCTTTAGTCGGTTCCGTTGGCGGCAGCATAGAATTTTTACTATGCCTTTGGCGAAACAGATGTTTTGGTCAGCGCGGATTTACCCGACAACGTTACTGCCGCCGCGCTTTCGCTGGTCGTCAATGCCGCCGGAACTGTTGCTGTCAAAGTGACAGTGCTGTTAACCTCTGATGAAATTGATGAAGCATCGCACAAGGCTGTCAGTTATCGCTCCCCCGGACAATAGCGCTCATTAATTCTCCCCCATCATCGGTGCAATAGTGCAATAGCCGCCGACCTGCGTTGTGCAGTTGGCGGTCATACAGCAATCAGCAATAGTCAACCAAAAGGGAAATTTATGGACACCTTATCACCCTCTCGAATTCTGGAAGTTGGCATGGCTTTCTGGCCTGCCAAAGTTTTGCTCTCTGCGGTAGAGCTGGAACTTTTTACCAAACTAGGCAGCCAGGCAATGACGGGCAGCGAATTGCAAAACGCATTGCAATTGCATCCGCGCGCAAACCCTGATTTCTTCGATACGCTGGTAGCATTGCGCTTTCTTGACCGTGACGGCGATGGAGCCGGAGCACGTTATCGCAATACAGCCGAAACCGCGATGTTTCTTAATCAGCAAAGCCCGCAATTCATCGGCGGTTTTCTGGCAATGGCTAACGCGCGCTTGTATCCGTTCTGGAACGATTTGACGGAAGGATTGCGCACAGGGAAGCCGCAAAACGAAATCAAACATACAGGCGCATCAGTTTTCGCTGAGCTTTACAGCAAACCCGAGCGGCTGATGCAATTTATGGATGCGATGAGCGGAATTTCGGCGGGCAATTTTCAGGCGTTTGCTGAGAAATTCGATTTCTCTCGTTATCAAACACTCTCCGACATAGGCGGCGCAGCCGGATTATTGTCAATCCTCGTCGCCAGACAGCATCCTCACCTGCAGTGCATTTCGGCAGACTTACCAGCCGCGTCGGAAATCGCCGCGCAAAAGATCGCGGCGGCAGGACTATCAGATCGAATCTCCGCGCAATCACTGGATTTCTTTGCTGATCCTTTGCCGCAAGCCGATGTCATCACGATGGGCATGATTTTGCACGATTGGAATCTTGAGAAAAAAATGCACCTGATTCGCGCCGCTTACGATGCGTTGCCACCAGGAGGAGCATTCGTCGTGATCGAAAATTTGATTGATGATGCGCGACGTGAGAACGCGTTTGGCTTGATGATGTCGCTCAATATGTTGATGGAATTCGGCGACGCGTTCGATTTCACGGGAGCCGATTTCTCTGGATGGTGCCGCGAAGTCGGATTCAGTAAAACTGAGGTGATTCACCTAGCAGGTCCGGCTAGTGCTGGCATCGCTTATAAGTAATTCCACCGCGTGCTAACAATGGATTTCGGCCGCAGCGGCAAGTGGGGCAATGATGGTTCGGGCTTTAATGATAGAGCTTCCTCTCAATACTTGAGCATCCAAAATAAGAAAAATATGGACGAATTACATCACGCGCCAACGCACGCGAGCACAGCCCGACATAAGCGTTGGGTCAAAATTTCTCATTGGATCGGAAGCGCGGGTTTCGTAACACTGGTTTTCAGTGGGGTCGTGATTTTGATGGCGCATCCGCGACTTTATTGGGGTGAAGTAGGCAACGATCTGACGCCCGCACTGATTGAACTACCCCTCAGTCGCAATTATCAACACGGCGGTTGGGAAAAGAGCGAACCCTTTTTTCAGGAACCCGCTTCGCCTGTCACCGCAAGCCGAACTTACGATATTTTCAACAAGAATGGCTGGGGGCGGAGCCTACATTTTTTGGCGGCGTGGTTCCTTGTGCTGACAGGTTTGTTCTATCTGCTGACAGGGATTTTCTCAGGTCACTTTCGACATCATTTGGCACCGCGAAGGGCAGAACTCACACTACGTCAGTTCTGGCGCGAGGTGCAAGAGCATGCGCGTTTGCGGATTCGCGGCGCGACGGGCGGGCCGCAATATGGGCTGCTGCAAAAATGCGCGTATTGCACAGTCGTATTTCTTGCATTGCCTCTGATCGTAATGACTGGGCTGACAATGTCACCTGCGATCACTGCTGCTTATCCGTTTTTGTTACGCCTTTTCGGCGGGTATCAGTCCGCTCGCACCATTCACTTCTTTGCATTCGTCGTGTTGATACTGTTCCTGCTTGTACACGTAGCAATGGTCATTCAGTCAGGCTTCAAACGCCAGATGCGCGGCATGATTTTCGGGGGAAACCATGAAAACGAATAAGCTGATTACTCGTCGTGAAGCGCTGCTTGGCGGCCTGACCGCTGCTAGTGGGTTGTTACTCACAGGCTGCTCAAAAAATCTGCCGCCTACCTACGGCAACATCCTGCGGATGGGCGATGTCCTCACCTATAGCGCGCAACGCACGCTTTTGCCTGGGCAGTCGCTGGTGAAGGAATACAGCCATAAAGACATCTCTTCGTTCCCCGCGACAGGGACGACGAATCCCGGTGATCCCGCCAACCCCAAGTCCAGTGAAATCTATCGACGTTTGCAGAGCGGTGGGTTTGCCGACTGGCGATTGTCTATCGAAGGGCAGGTAGCCAAACCGGGTGAGTTTTCGCTTGCCGAACTCAAACGGCTTCCTGCGCGGACGCAGATCACTCGACACACTTGCGAAGAAGGTTGGTCTGCCATCGGCGAATGGACAGGCGTGCCACTGAGCCGTTTGCTGGACGCGGTGGGGCTGCTGCCCAACGCTCGCTTTGTCAGTTTTTATTCTTACGACGATTGGGTTGATAGCATTGATTTGCTCGACGCGCTGCACCCGCAAACGCTGCTGGCTTACGGCATGAATGGACGTGAACTGTCCGTCGCCCACGGAGCGCCTGTGCGACTGCGGGTAGAAACTCAAATAGGCTACAAGAGCATGAAATATCTCCAGCGAATCGTCTTGACGAACGCACTTGATGACGGCGGTGATAAGGGAAATCCGAAAAATGGGTGGGCGTGGTACGGCGGAATTTAAGAGCACGCTCCCCTGAGCCCCATGAATGCGGGAGCTTTTGCGTTGACCAAACCAGAGTGGAAGCACTCAATAAATGTAATCCTGGAGACTAAATATGAAGATTGTTTTTGTGGCATTGATAGTTGTAGCTGCTCTAACCGGTTGTTCTCGCAGCCCGCAACCCTCAACCGCTACGGGTGCGAAGGTACATACCTATTACGTTGCTGCCGATGAGGTGGATTGGAATTATACCCCCAGCGGTAAAGATCAAATGATGGGCATGGACTTTATGGGCTACGCGAAAGTGGTTACTGAACGTGGGCCACATCGTATCGGCACTGTGTATCGGAAGGCGCTTTATCGAGAGTACACGGACGAAACCTTCACGAAACTTAAGCCACGGCCAGCCGACGCAGAATATCTAGGCATGCTAGGGCCAATCTTGCGCGCCGAGGTGGGCGAGACCATCCGCGTGGTGTTCAAGAATAATGGTACTCACCCTTTTACGATACACCCGCACGGCGTCTTCTATAAAAAAGACTCTGAAGGCGCACCTTATGCTGACGGGTCATCAGGAAACGACAAAAAGGATGACGGTGTTGCGCCCGGTCAGACGCACATTTACACCTGGGAAATTCCTGAACGTGCTGGCCCCGGCCCACAAGACCCAAGCTCACTGGTGTGGCTTTATCATTCCCATGCGATGGATTTGAAGGATGTCGAGAGCGGTTTGATTGGTGCCATCATCGTGACGCGTCGTGGGATGGCCGATCAGAATGGTAAGCCAAAGGACGTTGATAAGGAATTCGTCAACCTGTACATGATTTTTGATGAGAATTCATCCTGGTACCTCGACCACAACATTCAGACTTTCACGACGGATCCGAAGGGGGTGAATAAGCTGGAATCAGGTGCGCCGTTTATGGAAGATGGCAGCTTTAGTGTGTTTCAGACGACTGGATTCATCTCATCGAATTTCAAAGCGACAATCAATGGGTACATGTATTCCAACATGCCAATGATGACGATGAAAAAAGGGGAACGCGTGCGATGGTATCTCATCACCGTAGGGCAAGGTTCTAACTTTCATACGCCGCACTGGCACGGCAACGTCGTCATGCAAGCCGGACGACAAACTGACGTACTTTCAATCGCACCTGCGCAAATGGAGACGGTGGATATGATTCCTGACGATCCGGGAACGTGGATGTACCACTGCCATATTTCTGAACATATGCACGCCGGGATGGTGGCCAATTACAAGGTTGAGCCATAGCTGTGGTTAATCATACCGCTGGCCAGATTCTGGCAACCACGCTTTTTATCCCTCTAACTATCTAAACCGGAGGAGGAAATTGAATGCTTAGAAAATCAAATACGTCAAGCCTGCTCGTCGCACTGCAACGCCCATCACCTGGTAAAAGGAGATTATGAATAGTCTGCAAACCTTGATCGCGGCTTTGGCAGGCGCTCCTGAAATCATTATTGGTCTCGTGCGCGAAGTGTCGCCGCAAAATCTGAAGCGTCGTCCCAGGCCAAACAAATGGTCTGCGCACGAACACGCATGTCACATCACGACCGCAGATGCGCCTTACCTCGCGCGGCTGGAGTTGATGCTTTCTGATCCATCACCCCAAACAACAGTGAAGATAACGCCGATGTTTCCTTCGCCGGATGAGGAAGCGGGCGCATTACTCAACGTTGATCTGGACGAAGCGCTTGCCCTGTATGTGCGCGAACGGGCACGTCTCGTCGAGCGTTTGCAGCAGCTTTCCGAAGCCGATTGGCAACGAACGGCGGCGCACGAAGAGTACAGTCATTACTCGGTCTGGATTATGTTTCGGCAACTGTTGCTGCACGAGATGCAGCACGCTTACAGAATCGAAGAGCTACGACTAAAAAAAGACTGGATGTAAATCTCGCGCCACGTATGGAGTGCGGTCGGCTCGCCGCCGCTTTCCGTTCATAGCGCGAGACGCTTGCTTTAACCGAATAGTTCAAACGCGAATGCTAAAGCGGCGGCGAGCCGACCGCACTCCATACAAAACAGCAGAAGGAGAAAGTAAACCTGATGATAAAGAACACGACGATTCGCATGACCGCCATAGCGTTAATGATCTTGGCAGGAGTTGCTGCCGCTCAACCAAACGATATTCCCAAGAGTTGCCCTTCGTTACCAAAGCAGAAAGTGGTTCCCCAAAAAGACAGGCCGAGATCGCCGGAGCAGGCCGAGGCGGACAAACTTGTCGCGGAGGCGCAGGCGGCGATGCGGTCGCCGTCGCGTGAGAATGTGGCAAAAGCCATCTCGCTCGCGGAACAAACCTTAAAGTCTGATCCGAATAATGTGGCGGCGTATCTTGTTCTCGCCCGCGCACACGCGGCTTCGCAGAGATATTTAGACGTGCAGAAAAAACAAGCCGCGCTACGGGCCTGGGAAAATCTGTCAAAGGCGCGCGCGCTTGATCCTGCAAACATTGAGGGGCTGCATCTTCTCGCCGATCAGATTGCGTCTCGCAATCAGGATTATCTGTGCGTGAAAAAGATTCTTGAGAAGGCCTTAAAGTTCGACCCACAAAACGCCCGCACTAATTATTGGTACTCACAAATCCTCGGCGGAATGGGCAAATTCGACCTTGCCTTTCAGTATGCGGATAAAGCTATCGCGGTCGCTGATACCGATTCGCGCAATTTTGTCGTGGTCAACGCGGGCAGGCTTCGTTATATGGCGGGCGAATACGATTGGGTACTCGCTCATTACGCCAAATATCTGGAATCGAATCCGAATACCCCGCTTGCACATTTTTATCGAAGCCTCGCTTTCGGCGCGAAAGGTCAGTTTCAGGAAGCACTTGTCGAAGCTAAAAAGTCCCAGCCCACAGCACCCAAAGGCGATGCCGGAGGAATCGGAATGCTGGCTCTCGCCTATGCCAATGCTGGACAGAAAGAACAGGCGCGCGAACTATTAAACGAGCTTTTGCGGCGCGACGCGCGCGGCGAACACGTCGTCGAATACCGGATTGCGGCAGTTTATGAAGTTCTCGGCGAAAGAGATGAGGCTTTCCGCTGGCTCAATAAGGATATTGATGACCGAGACGGAATCGGTTCGTGGCTCGTCTGGCTCAATCATGATCCTGTTTGGAAGGAACTGCGGAAAGATCGTCGCTTCAAGGAAATTCAGCAGCGCGCCGGATGGGGAAAATAAATTTGGAGTGCGGTCGGCTCGCCGCCGCTTTCCGTTCGCAGTGCGAGACTTCCGCTTTACCCGAATAAGTTCAATTGCGAATGCCAAAGCGGCGGCAAGCCGACCGCACTCCATACTTATTTCTTCACTTCCGCCGTCCAATTCAATGCCACATTGATCGGCGGCGTGGGGGCGCGCTCAGTCACGACGCTGGTCAGGAAGCGTTGGCCGTCCCGGCTGGGCGCGTAATTCGCGCCTTCGATTTCGAAGAGTGGATGCGGCGCGCTGACCTGGAATTCAGTCCCGCCATTACTGACGCTGGCCGCCATCAGTTGTTTACCGGAGAGATAGAACAACTCTTTGCCGTCAGCGCGCCAGCAGGGGTTGTTGCCGCCGCTTTTCGAGATGCGCCACGCGCGACCGGGTTGGGGGAAGGTGGTGACGTAAACCTCAGCCGCTCCCGTTTCGTCTGAAACATACACGAGCCAGTTGCCGTCCGGTGAAACTTTCGCGCCGCGTTCATCGAATTTCGTTTGCAGCAACGGCTGTGGCTTGCGTTCGCCAACCAGCGGTAAAGCCCAGATGTCGGTGCGCGTCTGCGGGTCGCCCATCGCGTAAATCAAAACCTTTCCATCGGGCGACCATGACAACGGATAAGTTTGGAAGCGCGTTTCCAGCAATCGCTCTTCTGGCGCGGTTCCCGTGGTGCGCTTGAGATAAAGATTCAGCGCCGAATTGCGCGCCGAGGCGAAGGCCAACTGCTCACCGTCGGGTGACCAGACGGGAAAGAAGTTGGCGCTATCGGTGTCGGTCACGACGCGGGTGCTCGTGCCTTGCGCCAGATTTAACTGCCACAGCGAATTGAGTCGGTTCGGCTCGTTGCGAATCAACGCTACCGCAGCGTCATCGGGCGACAACGCGAAATTCGTCCACGGTTCGGCGGTTCCGGCTTCGCTCAGCCGCTTGCCGCTGCGGTCACGCCACGTCAGTTGCGCGACGTCCATCTCACGATTTTGCAAATACGCTAGTGTTCCATTCGCGGAGGTCGTAAAGCGCGCATTGCCAGTCAGGCTGACAATGACGTTTTCAGCTACGCGAAACGGCTCACCTTTGAATTCCAAGCGGTCGGGATCGAAGGCCCGCGCCAGCAACGTGTTGCGATTGAGCGCGTATAAAATATAACCCGCCGCCGACCACACAGCCCGCGTAGCGTTGGCGCTGTCAGGGCTGAGCGGGATCAGCAATTTGTGCTCTTTGCTATTGAGCGAACCGACATAAATACCGTGATGGTCTTTGCCGAAAAGATGAAACAGATAATGCTGGCCGTCGGGCAAAAATGACGGATAGTCATGATTGGTTTCACCGAGCGCCGCGTCCAATTCAGTGGCGACTTCTGGTTTCCCGCCCGTCGCATTCACCCGCGAAAGCGCCGCTCCATCACCCGCGCAAAACAGGATGACGCCATCCTGACTCCAATCGCCGCCGCGTCCTGCTCCGGCAGGGCAGATGATCTCAATCACGCTCGACCGCGTATCAATTTTTTTCAGTTTATTGTCCGCGAAAAACGCAATGGAATTGCCATCCGGCGACCAGAAAGGAGTATCGGCGCCCTCCGTACCTGCAAGCGGTTGCGTCGTGAACGAATCAAGCGAACGCAGCCAGAGTTGGCGCGTCTTGCCTGTCGTTGCGCTGAATACCAAACGCCCGCCGTCAGGTGAGAGCGCAAGGTCAGGGGCCTGTGACGAAAGTGTACCGGTGTCTTTGGGCAAAGGAATTGAGAGGTGGGTGATGCGTGATTCCGGCGACGGACTGCGCAGCCAAAGCAGGGTTGAAATCAACGCTGCTGTCAGTAGCAACAAACTGAGCGCCACCCATATCAACCGCTCGCGATCGAAAATCGTCGTTCTGGCCTTTTCAGGCTCGCGCTCTAGGCCAGCCTTCAACCTGAGTTGCGGCTGCGAATCAGAGAAAACTGCCACCGCTTCAAGGGCAAAGCTGAGATCGCTCGCCGTTTGAAAGCGTCGCTCAGGGCGTTTTTCCAGACAGTGCCGCGTGACGCGCTCAAGTGGAGCCGGGATTTGCGGGTTCGTGGTCGTGATTTCCAGCGTATCATCTTTGACAATCGCCGCCATGACTTCGGCGAAGGTATCGCCCTGAAACGCACGCTGCCCGGTCAGCATTTCGTAAAGAATAATGCCGAAGGAAAAAATATCAGATCGGTGATCAGCTTCCTGTCCCCGCACCTGCTCGGGCGACATATAACCCACCGTCCCCATCACTACCCCCGGCTCGGTCTGCGGCGGTTGCGTCAGCATCTCTGCCTCCTCACTGCCGACCAGCCTGAGGGGCTTCAACTTGGCCAGCCCGAAGTCGAGAATTTTGACACGCCCTTCCGTTGTCACGAAAATATTGGCGGGCTTCAGATCACGATGCGTGATGCCTTTCTCGTGCGCGGCGGTCAGTCCCTGCGCGATCTGCTGCGCGTAATCTAACGCCTGACGCAGCGGTAGCGGCCCATCTTTGAGCAGCGCTCGCAACTCTGTTCCTTCGAGCAATTCGGTGATGATGTAAGGCATTCCTTGATGCGCGCCCGTGTCGTGAATAGTAAGTATGTTCGGATGGTTGAGCGCGCCGGTCGCTTTGGCTTCGAGCTCAAAGCGCCGCAAACGATCAGGGTCGCTGGCGAAAGAAGCAGGTAGCACTTTGAGCGCTACGGCGCGGTCAAGGCGCATATCGCGAGCGTGATAAACTTCACCCATGCCGCCCGCGCCGAGCAACGAGCAAATTTGATAGTGTCCGATTTGTTGCCCTATAAGCTGTGCCGCAGGCTGTTGCTTGAGCATGGTCGCGGCCACTTGCATGGCAGGTCGGTCGAGAAATTTCTCTGCCTCGTGGTGATGCGCTAAGAGTTGTTCGACGGCGGCATGCAACTCAACATCCGCACCGCAGGCTTGCTGCAACCAGTCGGCGCGCTCCGCCGGAGCGCGTTCCAGCGCTTCATCAAAAAGTATGCCGATGCGTTGGTATCTTTCTGGAGTCATGACCTGAGTTAAGTTGTCGCGCTCAATTGCTGATGTAACCAAGCCTGAGCCATTCGCCAATCACGGCGCACCGTGCTGAGCGAAACGTGCAGGACTTCAGCGGTTTCTTCCAGACTCAGCCCGCCGAAAAAGCGCAACTCGACGGTACGCACCTGACGCTGGTCGAGTTTTTCCAAATCATTCAAAGCGTCATCAAGTTTAACGAGATCAGGATTATTGCGCCCGCCAACCTCTACTGCTTCAGACAGCGAAACCTGCACGGCTTGCCCGCCGCGTTTGAGCGCCTGCCGCTCCCGGGCGAACTGGACGAGGATGTACCGCATCAATGTCGCCGCTACACCAAAAAAGTGCGCGCGGTCTTGCCATTCGACTTGCTGCCAATCAATCAGCCGCACGAAAGCTTCGTTGACCAGCGCCGTCGTTTGCAAGACATGGCCTTGCCGTTCGCCTTTGAGGTAGCCGTGCGCCAACAGATGCAATTCGCGGTAAACGAGCGGCGTGAGTTGTTCGAGCGCCGCTTGATCGCCCTGTTTCCACGCGACGAGCAAGCCCGTGATGTTCGAAGTCGTTGTGAGTGTCATAGCCTCTGAATGTTTTCGGGGCTTCTGAAGTAGTAACAAAGTAACACACATGCGGCGCTTTCAGCCAGCGCTTAAAAATGCGTATGCCGAACTCCAATCCCGCCACGCGAAAAACTTTTTTTGAAAACGGTGAACACTTTGGCTGGTGGATTTCCCCTTATCTGGTGAAAGCAACGAAATCACACACGCTTGCGACGCTGTGCGAGTAGTTATTGCCCCTCGCAATGATGTCGCAAGCGGCAACTTCTTAACGGAACATAGGAGAAAAATGGACAAGATCAAAATACGCAAAAATGGCATTTCATTACTGATGTTGATGGCAAGCAACATGACGATTGATGGTTGGGCTAAGGCGGTTCTGCTCGTCGGCGCGAAACAGCAACAAGGCAAGAGGCTGCCGCTTTCAAAAGTCGTCTCTGTTCCCGATGACAGGATCGCGATTGGAGATGAATTCTGGGGCAGTTTCTCAATTCTTACTTCCGAGGCGCATATCAGCGAAGTAACCTTGGGCAAAGACAAAAAGATGAGCGAGCCAACCGACGAATTCGGCACGAATGAAACGATCTTTGCGGCGGTTGAAATCTCGGATAACAAAAAGACTGTTAAGGTCAAAGGTAGATTGCATGTCGTAGAGATCGAAGGGCAAAAACCGGGCCCTATCCCCGGAATTGAAGCGACTGTCGCCGTGGTAGGCGAAAATATTGCCAACTTCCAGTTCAGTAAACCGACCAAAGGCTGGCCACATGGAAAGTATAAATTTGAGGCTCTGTTGATTGATGAAAACGGTGAAACGATTGATACGGGGTCGCACGAATTTACTGTGGAATAAGGTTAGCATTTTCTCAATGTATACCGACCGTGTAAGCAGCAAAAGACAAAACATTAACAACCGGGGCGATGATCGCCTTTAACCATACGCAAAAGGACAACGCAATGAAAAATATAAAAGTAGTTTTAGGTTGCCTGACAATGCTGGCAACGATTTCGGCAGGCTGTACTGTGACCACCAGCGGGAGTTTGAATACGGGAAGCCCGACACCTGCCGCAAAAGCTTCCCCCGCGGCCACGACTGCCGCCGCCAAGACAGTACCCGCCGCCAAGATCGTGCCAGTTCCTGAGAACTGGATCACGATGGAAGACGGCCAAAAGGGCTATTCTTTCGAGGTGCCAGAGGGAACCGAACACCACAACGAGCGATCCAACGGTGTTGATGTGTTCATCGCTGGCTTACCGAAACCGAGTGAAGTTGGCGTCATGGTGATGGCCTTCAAAGACCCGAAACTTACGAAAGACGATCTGATCAAAGTTGCCTCGGGCGCGTTGGAAGGACTCGGCGCAAAGAATGTGAAAATCGGGAGCCTGACCGAACTAAGCGCTGATTACAGTCTGGCGTCATATACCGCGCTCGGTGAAGACGGGAAACCGATGAAAGGCAAAGTGCTGGTGGCAACCGATGTCACCGACAACTATGTGATGCTGGTCGGAGCCGAAGAACCGCAATATCAAGCGAACGAGAAAATCATAGACCAAATCTGGGGCAGCTTCTCGATGCACAGTGGCGGTGCGAGTGGCAAGAGCTAACGCCAGACAGCGGGCTTGAAGGAGGTGAGCGCAGCGCATCTCCTTCAGGTCGAACTTTTGAATCTCCCTTAAAACTCAACAGAGGAATTTGCAATGAATCATTATTTCAATTTCATCACACGTCTGGCGGCCTTGCCGGTAGCCTTAATGGTTGCCGCGTTCCTGATCGTCGGCATGCTGGGAATTTATGCGTCGCCCTTGTTTGGGCCTTTAGTCACGAATGTCACCAGCGCGCAAACCAAACCAGCGGGCAAAGGCAGTTTCAAAGTTGGTGCCTCGCCATTGCGGAAAGACAAGAACATCAAACTCAAAATGACTGCGGAAGACCGCCAAGATTTGCAAGTGGTTGCCAATGAACTGAACAAAGTCTTCAACTTGCCGCAAAACGTTTATCTTTCGATTGATGACTGCGGAGTGGCGAATGCGTTTTATGACCCGGACACCAAAGAAATCATTATGTGTACTGAGTTGGTCAAGCATTTTGAGCAAGCCTTTGGCAAAGAATTCAAGGACAAAGAGCAGGCCGCCGAAGCTGTCGAGGACACCACGATGTTTATCTTCTTTCACGAACTCGGCCACGCCATGATTGATATTTACGATCTGCCGGTGACGGGCAGAGAAGAAGACGCCGTAGATCAACTCGCAACGCTGATCGTGGCTGATGGCAGTGAAGCAGGTGCCGCGTCAGTCTTCAATGGGGCTTTGGCGTTTGCTCTCCTTGATGATGGTGAATTGGATGAGTCGGCTTTCTGGGATGAGCATTCCATGGGTCGTCAGCGGTTTTACAACGTCATTTGCCTGCTTTACGGACAAGACCCGAAAGCGCATAAAGGTTTGGTGAACGAAGAAGTCTTGCCGCAAGCGCGCGCCCAGCGCTGTCCGTCTGAATACCAGCGGACAGAAAAAGCCTGGGGCACATTGTTGAGTCCACACTTGAAAAACTGACAGGCGTTTTTGCCTGTTTTCCATCAAGCCGTAAAGCGGCATTTCAATCAACCAGCAAACAAACACTTCAAGATGAAGTGGAGGAAATAATTCTATGAACCTTACGAGAAAATTTTCGGTGATCGCTTTATTGGGGCTGCTCATTACGGCTACGGCGTGTTCGTTCAATGTTTCGACGGCGAATATCGGCGGGCTGAAATTAGGCAAAGACAAAGAGATGCAGCAGGAAGCTAAAACCTTTGAGGCAACTGAAACGATTTATTCAGCCGTTATGATTTCGAGCAATCCGGGCACTGTCACGGTCAAAGGCAGGCTGCATGTCGTAGAGGTCGAGGGGCGAAAAGCTGGCCCGATACCAGGACTTGAAACGACCGTCACCGTCCCAGGTGTAGGCATAGCAAACTTTAACTTTACCCAGCCAAGTAACGGTTGGCCGCAAGGAAAATATAAGTTTGAAGCCCTGATGCTCAATGAGAACGGCGAACAAAAAGATTCCAAGTCACAGGAATTCACCGTGAATTGATTTTGCCATTGGGCAATAATTGAAAAGGCGAGGTTGCCAGATGGATGTAGGTTTTGTCTGGCAACCGATTTTTATATGCCAATCGGATTTGTTGGGTTGGCGTCAAGACGCGCGGTGAAAGGGCACGGCTTGTCGCCAGAAGACAAACGGGCGCTGATCGCGTTTCTCAAGACCTTGTAACCAGGCCGAAGGAAAACAATGAACGAAGCCGAAACGGGGTCGCACCTACGTCCGGCAATGGGTTTCAGAGACCTGTTGCTCTTTTTCGTTACGACCGGCATCAGCATCCAATGGATCACGAGAGCCGCAGCGGGCGGGCCGTCCTCGCTCACGGTTTGGGTGATTGGCTGTCTGGTGTTTTATATTCCGTTGGTCGTTTGCGTGCTGGAACTCTGGTCGCGCTATCCGCAGGAAGGCGGACTCTATCAATGGAGCCATCGTGCCTTCGGCGACTTCGCCGGGTTTATGACGGGCTGGTTTTATTGGGCGTGTTTGCTGCCTTTCTTTCCGATGATGCTGTATTACATCGCAGGCAACGCGCTGCTGATCGGTGGTCAGCGGTGGCAGCATTTATCCAGCAGCCCAACGTATTTCATCCTCGCTTCGCTCGCCTGTCTCGCGCTGGCAACGGCGCTCAACCTCGTCGGACTCAATATCGGCAAGTGGCTCTCGAATTTGGGCGCAATTGTCGAATGGCTGGCGGCACTTGCGCTCATCGTCATCGGTTTCATCGCCTGGCGAACCTACGGAGCGGCGACCGAATTCACGCTCGCCAGTTTTGCGCCGGGCATGAATCTGAAAAATGCCATCTTCTGGGCGGCAGTGGTTTTTGCGTTTTCTGGTATCGAAGCTGCGCCCATCCTCGGTGACGAAATCAAAAACGCGCGCCGCATCCTGCCCGTCGCGTTGTTGCTGGCTGGCGTGATTGTTACGAGCACCTACATCATCGGCACGTTGAGCGTGTTGCTGAGCTTGCCGAGCGGTGAGGTCAGCAACCTGCAAGGCATTACGCAGGCATTTGAGACAGTCGGCAATCGTATCGGGATTACAGGACTCGCGCCGTTCGCCGCCGCAGTCATCGCTATCGGCTTTCTCGGCAAACTGGGAGCGTGGATCACCGCAGGCGCGCGGTTGTCGTTTTCTGTTGGCGTAGACAAATTCCTGCCCGCCGCCTTTGCCCGTGTGCATCCGAAATGGGGAACGCCTTATGTCGCCATTCTGACGCTGTCGTTGCTAACTGCGCTGTTGGCCTTCCTCGGTCAGGCCGGAACCTCGGTTAAGGGCGCGTATGACGTGCTGACCAGCATGGCGCTGATCCCGACGTATCTTCCCTTCCTGTTTCTTTTCGCGGCGATGATCAAACTGCAACGCGAACCGGCAGGCTCCGACGTGATTCGCCCGCCCGGCGGCAAGCGTGTTGCCATCTTGCTGGCTGCGCTTGGATTAGCCGCCATCATTCTGTCCGTTATTCCTGCCGAGGATGAAATCAACAAACCGTTGGCAGTGGCGAAGGTCGTCGGGTTGGCGCTGGTATTGGTGCTGATCGGTGTGGCGATCTATCTGGTCGGGAGCAGGCGACATGCGCAAGAAAACGCGCAGGCTACTGACACGTCGCACGCGTCAACCCACAACAAGACCTTGTAAATCTATGAACCCTGAAAACCCTGATTCCTCAGCGTCAAGCTTGTCAGTCCCGGCGGAAAAGATTTTGCCGCGCCTCGATTCGATTGATGTGTTGCGCGGCCTGGTGATGGTGCTGATGGCGCTTGATCACACACGCGATTATTTCTCGAATGCGATGCTTGATCCGACCGATTTGACCAAGACGAATTCGGCGCTGTTTCTGACGCGGTTCGTGACGCATTTCTGTGCGCCGGTCTTCGTCTTCTTAGCGGGCACGGGAGCGTTTCTTTCGACCTTGCGCGGCAAAACGCAAAGCGAGCTGGCGCGTTTTTTACTCACGCGCGGATTGTGGCTGGTGCTGTTGGAATTGACGGTGATTCGCTGCCTCGGCTGGAATTTCAATTTCGACTATCACAATTGGGACGGGCTAGTCATTTGGGCGATTGGCTGGTCTATGGTGGCACTGGCCGGGCTGATTTTTCTGCCGCAGCGAGCGTTGGTTGTTTTCGGGTTGGTCATGATCTTCGGCCACAATGCGCTGGATAAAATTCAGCCGGAACATTTCGGTAAGTTAGGCTGGCTTTGGAAAATCCTGCATGTTCCAGGGGGTATGACACCCGCATCGGGCATTCAATTATTTGTTATGTATCCGTTGATTCCGTGGATTGGCGTGATGGCGGTGGGCTATGGGTTTGGCAAACTTCTGCTCCACGAACCACAGCAGCGACAAAAGCTACTGTTCCGGTTGGGAGCCGTGCTGACTTTGTCGTTTGTCATCCTGCGCGCGGTGAACGTGTATGGCGATCCATCCCGGTGGGCGGTGCAAAAGAATTGGTGGTTTACAATTTTCTCATTCCTCAATTGCACCAAGTATCCGCCTTCCCTGCTTTACCTGCTGATGACGCTTGGCCCCACGCTGATGGCGCTGGCGTGGTTGGATAAAACTTCCGGTCGGTGGCGTCAGCCGTTCCTGATCATTGGCCGCGTGCCGCTGTTTTATTACCTGCTGCATTTGCCGTTGATTCATTTGATGGCAGTGATTTTTTCCTGGATTCGCTACGGGCATCCTGTTGAGGCGCTTTACGGGAACCCACCTCGCCCAGAACCGCCAAGCGATTTTGGCTATGGTTTGCCCATCGTCTATTTGGTTTGGATTGGGATCGTGGTGCTGCTTTATCCCGCGTGCCGCTGGTTCGCCGACCTCAAAAAGCGGCGGAAAGAAGTTTGGTTGAGTTACTTTTAGATCGGGTTGCAATTAATCGTCGGCAGATAAACGGGCGATGATCGCATTCCTTCCTCAAGACGTTGTAATCTTCGTGTCAGTAGCCCGCGCGTCAGCAAGGGCTGCCTCGGTAATGCTCCCACTGGCCTTTGATGTATGCCTTCTCAATACAGCCCTTGCTGACGCGCGGGCTACTGACACAAACGCTTTTCCGCAGCAGGCAAAAACAATATGAAACTCCGACTTCCCCATCCTTTCGTCCTCCTCCTCGGCGCGGTCGCCGTCGCTGCCCTGCTCACGTGGATTATTCCGGCGGGCGAATATCAACGACGCAAAGACGAAGCGACCGGGCGAGAGGTCGTTGTGGCGGGAACGTATGCGCGCGTAGTCGCCGCTCCGGTGGGATTGAAGGCCGCGCTGCTGGCCGTGCCGCGCGGCATCATCGCGGGCGCGGATGTGATTCTCACGATTCTATTCGTAGGCAGCGCATTTGCCTTTCTGGAAGCGACGGGCGCGCTGCTCGCCGTGTTGCTCGCGGCTCAGGTGGACTATGGGCGCTGGCTGCGCTTTGCGATTCCGGGTGCCTTGCTGGTGGCGTTGGTCGGAGCCATCGGCGTCATCCTGGCGGCATAGCCATCAGCAGTAGAATTGCCTCAGAAGGTGTTTCGATCTCGTACATTGGCGGAAGTTGCATTATCCTGAAACAACCAATCAATCCGGCGTCCGCCGCAAACAAATTGAGGATGAATGAATCAAGAACCGTTGCCCCAAATGAATCTGTCCCATTACCGCCTCGTTTCCAAAATCGGCGCGGGCGGGATGGGCGAGGTCTGGCGTGCGCGCGACACGCAGCTCAATCGTGAAGTCGCTATCAAAGTCCTGCCCGCCGATTTCGCCCACGACGCCGACCGGCTGAAACGCTTCGAGCAGGAAGCGCACGCTACGTCAGCGTTGAATCATCCGAACATTTTGACGGTTCACGACATCGGCAATCACGAGGGCGCACCGTTCATCGTGGCGGAGTTGCTCGAGGGCGCAGAACTGCGCGCGCAGTTGGACGCAGGCGCTTTGCCCGTGCGCAAGGCGATTGAGTACGCGCAACAGATTGCCGCCGGACTCGCCGCCGCGCACGAGAAAGGCGTCGTGCATCGTGATCTGAAGCCGGAAAACCTGTTCGTGACGAAAGACGGGCGTGTGAAGATTCTCGACTTCGGCCTGGCCAAGTTACGACCACCACGCAATGTTTCGGCGGGTTCAGATGTGGCAACCGCCAAGCAACTCACCAATCCGGGCACCGTCATGGGGACGGTCGCGTACATGTCGCCCGAACAAGTACGCGGGCAAGACCTGGATCATCGCTCGGACATCTTTTCGTTTGGCATCATCCTGTATGAAATGCTGAGCGGACAGCGCGCGTTCACGGGCGAGATGATGGCGGATGTGATGAGCGCGATTACGCGCGATGACCCGCCGGAATTGAGCGAACTGAACAGCAAAGTGACGCCGCAGTTGGAAAAGATCGTGCGGCGTTGTCTGGAAAAGAAACCGGAGCGGCGCTTCCATTCGGCGCACGATCTGGGCTTTGCGCTGGAATCTCTGACGACGTTGAGTTCGTCGGGCAAGCATCGCACGGAAGCGGTGCCGATACTGAAGACAACCTCGACACGCAGCGGCTGGCGTGACCGCATCTGGATGATTGCGGCAGGTGTGTTTGCCTTGATCGCAGCACTCGCGCTCGGTGTCGCGTATGTCCGGCGTCCGGCGTTGGAAGCAGAATCGGTGTGGCTATCCGTCAATCCGCCGGACAAAGCGGTGAGCTTTAATTCTCCCGCCATTTCCCCGGATGGGCGCACGCTGGCTTTTGTCGCTACCGTCGAAGGAAAAACGCAAATCTGGGTACGTTCGCTGAGTGCCTCTGCGCCCAGACCGCTCGCAGAGGCGGGAAACGGGAGCTGGCTGTTCTGGTCGCCGGATAATCAGTTCATCGGATTCTTTTCCGCAGGCAAGTTGCAAAAAATAGCGCTTTCCGGCGGAACGCCCGCGCCGCTGCTGGATATCCAAACAATCGCTGGCGGGACGTGGAACCGTGATGGTGTAATTCTGGTTGGCTCCGCCAACAAGGGCATACAACGCGTCTCCGCGAACGGCGGACCGGTCAGTTCCGTCACGACAATTGATAGTTCACGTGGAGAAGTCAGTCATGGCTATCCGTTTTTTTTACCGAATGGCCGTCAGTTTCTCTTTCACATCCAGCACAATGATCCGAACAAACAAGGGATTTATCTGGCCTCGCTGGAGGGCGGCGAAGCGAAGCAACTGATCACGACCGAGGTCAGCTCAGTCTGGGCAGGAGAAAACCCGGCCACGCCAGGCGCAGGCTACCTGGTTTTTATCCAGCAAGGCGCATTGATGGCGCAGTCGTTTGACTTCGGTCGGAATCAGTTGAGCGGTGAGCCAGTGCGGCTGGTGGAGCAGGTGCAAACCGGGCTGCGAGGATTTAATGGGCAATTCTCACTGGCCGGGAATGTGCTGGTAGCGATGGAAGGAACGACCCGCGAACAACTTACCTGGGTTGATCGCACCGGGAAAAAAGTGGGAACGGTCGGCCCGGTGGGGGCTTATGGTATTCGCGACCTGTCACCGGATGGGCAACGACTGTCGGTCACACGCTTTGATTCGAAACTTGGCACAGGCGACATCTGGTTGTTTGATCTGGTGCGCGGAACTGAAACGCGGTTCACGGTTGATCCCGCAGATGATAGTAGTTCCAAATGGTCGCCCGATGGCAGCCGCATTGTCTTTTCGTCCACTCGCAAAGGAATGTCCGGTCTTTACCTGAAAGACGCTACCGGCGCAGGTCAGGAAGAATTGTTGTTCGAGTCAGCGAACCGCAAGATTCCCCTGCAATGGTCGCCGGATGGTCGTTTCATTCTGTATCGTGAGTCGGATCCGCAGACGAGGTTTGATCTGTGGATGCTGCCGCTGGAAGGGGAGCGCAAGCCCTACCCCTGGCTGAAAACGCAATTTATGGAATCAACTGGCGATGGCATTTCTCCCGATGGCAAATGGATGGCTTACTCTTCCGATGAATCGGGACGCGATGAAGTGTACATTCAGGATTTTGTGCCAGGCGTTCCGGCCTCCGGCTCCAGATGGCCGATCTCTATCGGCGGCGGTGCTCAAATCAGATGGCGACGCGATGGTCGCGGTCTGTATTACCACCTCAACGGTAAAATGATGGAGGTGGATGTCAGCCTCGGCACCAAGGTCGAAGCGGGACTGCCCAGGGAACTCTTTGATAGTCGCACCATCCGCGCAGACATTAACCGGGCGTGGAATCTGACGAAAGATGAACAGCGCTTTCTGTTTGTGACGAATGCCGATGAAGCGAGTGCGCCACCGTTCACGGTCGTGCTGAACTGGATGGCGGAGGTGAAGAAATGACCATACAGACAGGCACACAACTCGGCGCGTATGAAATCCTTTCTCCTCTCGGCGCCGGTGGCATGGGCGAAGTCCATCGTGCCCGCGACACGCGCCTGAACCGCGAAGTGGCGATCAAAGTGCTACCCGCTGACTTTGCGAATGACGCCGAGCGTTTGCGCCGCTTCGAGCAGGAAGCGTTGGCGACTTCGGCGCTCAATCACCCGAACATTCTGACGATTTATGAATTCGGCTCCGTTTCAACTGAAGCTGGCGCGACGCATTTTCTGGCCTCGGAATTCATTGACGGCGAAACCTTGCGCAACCGTTTGCAACGCGCGCCGCTGACCTTGAATGAAGCGATAGACATTGCCGTGCAAACCGCGCAAGCCTTAGCCGCCGCGCACGAAGCCAACATCATTCACCGCGACATCAAGCCCGAAAATGTCATGCTGCGCAAAGACGGCATCGTCAAAGTGCTGGATTTTGGGTTGGCGAAACTCACGGAAGTGCGGAATGCGGAACGCAGAGTGCGCAGCAACGAAGACGATGAAACCTTGATGCAACCTCCGCCTGCCACTCCGCAATCAACGCTGCCCGGCACGGTGATGGGAACCGTCGCGTATATGTCGCCCGAACAGGCGCGCGGGCAAACGGTAGACGCGCGCACCGATCTGTTCAGCCTCGGCGTGATGCTCTATGAAATGCTTGCGCGCCGTCAGCCGTTCACGGGCGAGACGGTCAATCACGTCATCGTCGCCATTCTGGAACAGGAACCACCGCTGCTCACGGGCGTACCCGCCGAACTCACGCGGATTCTCGCACAGGCGCTGGCGAAGCAGGCCGACGAACGCTACGGCAGCGCGCACGCGATGCTCGCGGATTTGAAGAAGCTGCAAATGCGCCTGCTGGTCGAGGCAGAGAACAAACGCAATTCAGCCGACGATGCGCCGGTTGAAGCGCAAACGCTGATCCAGCCGCAGGTCACTGCCGCTGCGCCTGAAGCGTTGGCGACCGCTGCCGCCAGCGCGCCATCCACTTCGCCTGACCATGCGAAACCAAAGCAATGGTGGCTCGCGGCAGGCTTGAGTCTGCTGCTCGTGGTTGGTGGATATTTCGGCTACGGTTATTTCACGGCGGCCAGACAGATCGAATCCATCGCGGTGATGCCGTTCGTCAACGCCAGCGGCAATGCGGATGTTGAATATCTCTCGGATGGGATGACCGAAACGCTCATCAGCAGTTTGTCGCAACTGCCGAAGCTGAATGTCAAACCGCGCTCCTCGGTCTTTCGTTACAAAGGCAAAGACACAAATCCAAACACGATTGCCAAAGAATTGAATGTGCAGGCGATTTTGAATGGGCGCGTGGTGCAGCGCGGGCAGGAGGTCTCGCTCTTTGTCGAGTTGATTGAGGTTGCGTTGGATAAAGTGGTTTGGAGTGAGCATTACAATCGCAAGCAAACTGACCTTGTGACGCTGCAATCCGACATCGCGCGTGATGTTTCCAGCAAACTGAAAACTAAACTGTCAGGTGCGGAAGTGGCGAAAGTCGAAAAGACTCATACCGCCAACCCCGAAGCCTATCAGCTTTATTTGCAAGGTCGTTATCACTGGAATAAACGGGAGATAAAGGAATTTGAAATAGCAGTCAAGTATTTCAAACAGGCCATCGAAAAAGACCCGAACTATGTACTCGCCTACGCCGGACTCGCTGACACTTACGCTTTATTTCCTCTCTACGGCAATTTCAGACCCAAAGATTATTATCCGCAAGCCAAGCTAGCGGCACGCAAGGCTCTCGAACTCGATGATAATCTCGCCGAAGCCCATAGTTCACTCGGTCGAATTCTGCTTTATTCCGATTTCGATTTTGTTGGCGGAGAACGAGAATACAGGCGGGCAATCCAACTTGATCCGAAATATGCCACCGCCCATCACTGGCTCGGAGAGTTATTAACCTTCCAAGGCAGGCACGATGAATCAATTCAAGAACTGAAAAAGGCCCTGGAACTTGATCCATTTTCTAACGTTATCAATCTGATTCTGGCGGATTATTTAGTTTGTGCGCAAAGGTATGCTGAAGCTTTGACCCAATACAAAAAAACGATTGAGACTTTTCCTGATGATAAAAATATATCCCTTTACTTTCTTTATGCAGCTCAAGGTAAGTACCCTGAAGCCGTTGCAAGCTGGTTGGATTTCGCGAAACGGAATGAAGTTCCTAAAGACATAATCGAGAAGCGCAAAGCCGCTTATGAAAAAAACGGCTGGGAAGGTTTTCAACAAGCGGATCTGGAATCAAGGCTGGAACGGGCAAAAATCGCACTTGAGAAAAACAAAAATGCTTCTGTTGATTTCGTAGGTATTGCAACAACCTATGCCGAACTAAAAGACAAGGAGAAAACCCTCGAATATTTGAACAAAGCGTATGAAGAACGTCTGGCTGGCTTACTCTTAATTAAAGCTGATCCCCTTTACGACTTTCTGCGAGACGATCCGCGCTTCAAGGGTTTGCTGAACCGAATGAATCTGCCGGAATAGAAATTGACTGACGATGAAGAAAAACTTGAAAACAACTCAATGATTTCGCACTGCCGCATTGCTGAACAAATCAGTACAGGAGAATTGCACGTAGTGCCGCAGGAGAAACGGGCGCGGATCGCGTTTCTCAGGACTCTGTGAAGCAAGAGAGAAGGATAACCATGACAAAACACATCCTATTCATATTGGTACTCTGTCTTCTGAGCAGCGCATCGTTCGCGCAAGCCCCGCAGAACGCGGCGGCAGATAGTCTCAACAGCATTTTCAAAGCGGTGAAATGGCGTTCTATCGGCCCATTTCGCGGCGGGCGCTCCAACGCGGGCTGCGGCGTGATTGGTGATCCGATGACGTATTACATGGGCACGACGGGTGGCGGACTTTGGAAAACTGACGATGCGGGCATCACGTGGCGCAACATTTCTGATGGATATTTCAAAACCGGCACGATTGGCGCGATTGCCGTTGCCGAAAGCGATCCAAATGTCGTTTACGTCGGAATGGGCGAACATGCCGTGCGCGGCGTGATGACGCATTCAGGCGATGGCGTCTATAAATCCACGGATGCTGGAAAGACTTGGAAGCATATCGGGCTGGAACAAACGCGGCACATTTCGCGCATCGTGGTTGACCCAAAAAATCCCAACATTTTACTGGTTGCGGCACAAGGCGCGCTGTACGGGCAATCGGCAGAACGCGGAATGTATAAATCCACTGATGGCGGCGCGACGTGGAAGAACGTTTTATTCGTGGACAACAAAACTGGCGCGGCAGAGCTTTCGATGGATATGACGAATCCGCGCATCCTTTACGCCGCGATGTGGGAACACGGTCGGTTGCCGTGGAAGGTGATTAGCGGTGGGCCGGGCAGCGGTTTGTACAAATCCGTAGACCAAGGCGAAACGTGGGAAAAGCTGAAAGAGGGCTTGCCCGAAGAAATGGGTAAAATGGCTATCGCGGTCAGCCGCTCGAATCCTGAAAAGGTCTACGCGCTGATCGAAAGCGATACTAACAAAGAAGCCGGAGGCTTATTCATTTCGACGAATGCCGGCAAGAAATGGAGCCGCGTCACAAACGATCATCGGTTAGTGCAACGCGCGTGGTATTACATTGAACTGTTCATTGACCCAAAAAATGAAAACACGATTTACGTGCTGAGTGCGCCTGCCTTGCGCTCAAAAGACGGCGGGAAAACGTGGGAGATTTTGTCAGGAACACACGGCGATTTTCATGATTTGTGGATCAATCCTGACAACCCGAACAACTTCATCATCTCGAACGACGGCGGCTCGGCGATCACCTTCAACGGCGGCAAGAGTTTCAGCACGCAAAGCAACATGCCGACTGCGCAGTTCTATCGCATCAACGTGGACAATCAGTTTCCTTATCGCATTTATGGCGGGCAGCAGGACAACACGTCCGTTTCCATCGCCAGCCGCGAATTAGCCAGCGGCGGCATCACCACGGCAAGTTGGACGGCTTCGGCGGGCGGCGAGAGCGCGTTTCTCGCGTTCGACCCCAACAACCCCAGATATGTTTTGGGCGGAAGTTATCAAGGCACCATCGAAGTATTGGACACGCAGGCCAAAGCCTCTACGAACGTGATGGCTGCACCGATTCAATACCTCGGCATGGATGCGAAAGACATCAAGTATCGCTTCAACTGGAATGCGCCGATCATCTGGAGCAAGCACGAACCAAACACGTATTACCACGGCGCGCAATTGCTGCTGAAAACCAGCGACCTGGGCAAAACGTGGAAAGAAGCCTCGCCCGATTTGACCCGCAACGAAAAGGAAAAACAGGGCAAAGGCGGCGGCCCCTACACTAATGAAGCGGTCGGCGCAGAAAATTACGGCACGCTGAGTTATGTCATCGAATCGCCGCATGAAAAAGGCGTAATCCTGACAGGCAGCGACGATGGCTATGTTTATCTCACCCGCGATGGCGGCGCGACCTGGAAGAACGTCACACCCAAAGGATTGGCCGAATGCTTAATCAATGCGATTGAAGTTTCGCCGCATGACAAAGCCACCATTTATATCGCCACCACGCGCTATAAGTTCAATGACCATACTCCGGGGTTATACAAATCCACAGACTACGGCAACACCTGGACGAAGATCGACAACGGTATTTCCGCCAACGCCTTCACCCGCGTAGTGCGCGAGGATGATGTGCGAAAAGACCTGTTATTCGCTGGCACGGAAACGGGGTTGTTTTTGTCTTGGGATGGCGGCAAGAATTGGTCGCCGTTTCAATTAAATTTGCCCGTGACGCCGATCACTGATTTGCGGATTCACAAGGGCAACCTGATTGCTTCAACTTCCGGCAGATCGTTTTGGATTCTGGATGACCTGAGCGTCATTCGTCAGTACAAACCGAATGCCGCGACCTTTTCGGTCTATCGGCCAGACAATGCGTACCTCGTCAACGGTTCCAGCGAACTCGATCAATCCGAAGAGGAATTTACCGGCGCGAACCGGCTCAGAGGCGTGAATCCTGCTACCGGAATCGTAGTTTATTACCAACTGCCTGAGTTGAAAAAAGACGACCACATCATGCTGGAGGTCAAAGATGCAGCAGGCAATCTGGTCCGCAGCTATTCTTCCAAGGCGGATGAGAAGTACTTGAAATATGATGGCGGGCCAAAGGCGGAGCCGCTTTTGCCCAAAGCGAAAGGACTGAACAGATTCGTTTGGGATATGCGTTATGCAACGATGCTGGGCGTGCCAAATGTTTATATCGAAAGCAGCTACGCCGGACATAAAGCGCCGCCAGGAAAATACAGCATCACCGTAAAAATGGGCGAGCAATCGGTCTCGACTGAAACTGAGATGCTCGCCAATCCTCTCTATCCGACCACCGCCGCAACCTATGCGGAATATCATCAGACGATGCTGGGGATGGAGATCGAATTGACCGCGATGCACCGCATGACTAACAGCCTGTACGAAAAACAAACCCAGTTGGAATCGCTGCTTAAGTCCTTGCCCGCTGGTGATAAATTCAGCGCCATCAAGAAAGATGGCGAGGCGCTGGTGAAGAAAATGAAGGCCTGGGATGAGGACATGGTGCAACGCAAAGCGAAGGCTTACGACGATGTTGATAACTTCGCGAATAAGTTCACGGCGAATTACCTGTTTTTGATCAACCAGACCGAAAGCGACATTCCCCGCGTGAACCAGCCATCATTGGATCGGTTGAAGCAGCTCAATACGCAATGGGCGGCGTTGAAAGCGCGCGCCGATGAAATGCTCGACAAGGATATTCCGTCGCTGAATAAACGGCTGTGGGAAGCTGGACTCGGGGCGATTTGGAAGGATTAAGGGCGAAACTATTGGCGATGGCGCGCGGGCACAAAGTAGACAATTGCGCTTGTTGGTTAAGCAACAGCAGGCGCAATCTTACCCAGTCCAATTGAACACGACATCTCTTGATGCCGCGCTCGTAAGTCTGACGGCATCCATAACCCAGCAGTATCCAACCAAAGGAAAACCAGATGAAAATACCAGCTCGCGCATCAACTACTTGTCTGAAGCTATTCGTCCTGACGTTGCGCTGCTTTCTGGCGGGCGGGCAGTCAGCATCACAGACGAAAGATGAATTCACCAACAGTTACCTCAACGCATATTTCGTTGCCCGCCCGGATGTCGCCGTGCTTGCTGATCGGCAGCAAGCGACACGCGCAAGAGCTAGCCATGATGTCTGAACAAGTGAGATAAAGATGTATTCACTTTCTGGAAAAACACTCTGAAGAAGGTAACAACCATGAAAATACTTCAAGAGCCGCAACCACTTGAACTTCTTTCTCGACGCCTGCTACTTCGCCAGACGTTGCTGAGCGCTGCGGGACTTCCGTTGCTTGGCGCGCCAAGTCACCTTTCGCCAGCGACAATGCAATGGCCGACGAAACAATGGCCAACGGCAACGCCGCAATCCGTCGGAATGGATGCCGCGAAACTGGCCGCCTTTGACGCGGAAATTGCGAGCGGCCAATTTGGCTATGTGGACAGTCTGTTGGTCATTCGCCACGGCAAAGCCATTTATGATCGGACGTACAAACATGAGTACGACAAGATTTACGGCAAGGAAGCCAAAGAGACGAGTGCGCTGAATCCGCTCAATCACGGCGGGCCATACAATTACTTCAATCCCTGGTGGCATCCGTATTATCGGCGCGGTGATTTGCATACAATGCAGTCAGTAACAAAGACCGTGACTTCCGTCGTGATTGGTGTGGCCACGGCGCGCAAAGAGTTTCCTGCCCTCAATACGCCGATGCTGAAATTCTTCGATGAGGCGCAGGTGGCACACGTGGATGAGCGCAAGCGGCGCATCACGCTTCGGCATTTGCTGACGATGACCGCAGGGCTGGAATGGCACGAAAACGACCTTCCTTACAACGACCCGAAGAACTCTTGCACGCTAATGGAGGCCAGCTTCGATTGGGTGAAGTTCGCGCTTGATCAGCCGATGTCCGAGGAACCCGGCACGCGTTTCAATTACAACAGCGGCGCGACCCAATTGCTATCACACATTTTTCGCGTCGCCACCGGACACGACATCGAAGAATATGCCGCCCGTCATCTTTTCACTCCGCTTGGCATTGAAACGTATTTTTGGAAGCGCACGCCCACTGGTCTGGCGGATACCGAAGGCGGATTGTATTTGCAACCACATGACCTGGCCAAAATCGCATACTTGTTTTTGAAAAACGGCAACTGGGAAGGAACGCAGGTTGTCAGTGCAGAATGGGTGAAGGATTCAGTCACACCTGCGATAGCGGTGTCAGCGAATGGTGTGAAATATGGTCTCAAATGGTGGCTTCATCCATACGGCTCGAATGATGAGCGCTTGGTCTGGGCGGGTTCCGGTTTTGGCGGGCAATTTCCAATCATCATTCCAGACTATGATCTCGTGATTGTTGCTAACGGCTGGAATATTCTCGATGGAAAACACCTTTCCACGCGCATCCTCATTGACCGTATGATCAGCGCGATACGTACCTCAATCTCAGGGAAGGCAAAATAGGAGAAACCGAAGTGACGTTCCGCTGGGCATTCGCTTTGCGATCTATCTGGTCGGCAGCAAGCAACAAGCACAAAGGCGCAAACCTTTGTGCTGAGAATTAAATTCAAGAGTGAAATTTTTACAATGAAAACCTCCATTCGTTTAATGCTTCTTGTCAGTTTACTCTGCGTTGCTATTTCTGTTCATGCGCAACAGCCAGTTCTCAATTACACGCTTGCAATCAATCCCGCCGACACCTCGTCCGTGCAAATCACCATGCGCTGCCGGAATCTACCTAAGGTGGTTCATCTGGCGATGGTGAACCACTTTCTTGTTGATGATGGACATTGGCGCTTTGTCGAAGACCTACAAATTTCGCAAGGCTCCATTGTGCGCGAACAAGATGCGTTATGGCGCGTGACGGGCGCGGGCAATGATGCGACGGTGCGCTACAAAGTCGGTATAAATCAGAAGGATACTTTTCGCGTTGTGCGCAAACCGTTCCTGACGCCAACGGGCGGGCTGGTCGGCGATCTACATCACTTCTTGTACGTTGTCGAAGCCACGCAGACACCCGCGCACGTAACGCTGCAATTGCCGCCGGATTGGAACCTGGCTACGTCGCTTGCGCCTACGTCTGATCCGCATACATTTTTCGCGCGCGATGCCAAAGAACTTTCGGATTCGCCGATTCTCGTAGGCAAGCTGCGCGAGTCGCGTTTTCAGGTAGAGCAGGTTCCCATTCGCGTAGCGTACTGGCCGCTGCCGGATGCACAGCCGTTTGACGAAAAACCGCTGGTGGACGGCTTGCAACGCATCGTGCAGCAGGCGGCGAATCTTTTTGGCGGGCTGCCGTGGCGCGAGTATGTTTTTCAGGTGCGCGACGGCACGGATGTCGAAGGATTCGAGCACGCGGACTGTACGACCATCGGCGTGCCGAGCAAAGATTTGGCCGCCGGACGTAACCCTGATTATGTAATGATCACGCACGAGTTCTTTCACACCTGGAACATCATGCGGATTCACTCGGCGGGCTATAAAGGCGTCAGCTACAAGCCCGTGCAACTGTCGGGGCTTTGGGTCAGCGAAGGCTTTACCGTGTACTTTGCCGATCTGCTCGTGCGGCGTGCCGGATTGCCTACGCCATTTCCCACGCGCCTCGCGTATTTGGAAGATTTGATCGAATGGTATCTCTCTAATCCTGAAAACGCGCGTTATTCCGCCGAGCAAAACAGTCGCGGCGCATTCAAGCCGCCCATTGGCAACGCGCACTCGGATCGTTACCTGCTCTGGGAACAAAGCGAACTGATGGCGGCGCTGCTTGATCTCACCATTCGCGCCGCAACGAACGGCGAGCGTTCGCTCGATGATCTGATGCGCGCGTTGTATGCCGAATTTCCGGGTGCGCGCGGCTTTACTACGACAGACATTGAACGACTCGCCAGCAAAGTGAGTGGACGAAATCTCAAGCCGGTCTTTGCTGCGTACGTCCGTCGCGCTGGCAAGTTGGATGTGGCGCGCTATCTCGCAATGGTCGGGCTGCAAATGGAAACCAGGACGATCAAAGCTGCCGCGCTGGATGGCACGCTGAAGCCGGACACCCAGGTTTACGCTTTATTGCCGAACGGCGAAAGCAAGCTGCGATTGTATCTGACGCATCCCCAAAGCGTGTGGCTCCGCGCCGGATTGCGCAATGGCGATCAGCTTGTCAGCGTGAATGGCTCGGTCGTGGAAACAGAGGGCGAGTTCAATGATCTGCTCAACGCGCTGCACGTTGGGGATCGCGTGAAGTTGGAAGTCATGCGTGCGGGCAAGCCACGCCAAATCATGGTAGCTGTGGCATCATACGATTGGCCTGACGTAAAGCTCAGACCCATCCCTGCTGCCAGCCAGCGCCAGCAAATGATTCTTGCGCATTGGCAGGCGAGCCAATAATGGCCTTTGCTGCATCTCGGCAAACATAAAGATCAAAACGAAAGAACCCCCATGCCCTTACGATTCGCCAGCATCACCTGCATCCTATTGCTGAGCCTTGTTGCCGCGCAGGCGCAAACGGTCTTGACCGCTGACCAACTGCAAAACGGGCAAGTCGTCGAACTCGACAAGCTCGGCTGGAAGTATTCGCCCAACGATGATCTACACTTTGCCGATCCGCAGTTCGATGATCGTGCGTGGGCGACGCTCGCCAGTTCAGCCAAACCACAAGAGAGTCCGAGCGGTTGGAATGGCATTGGCTGGTTCCGGCTGCATCTGCGCGTTGCGCCGGAATTGGGGAATGTGGCGTTGAATCTGGAAATGGCGCATCTCGGCGCTTCGGAGGTGTACGTCAATGGCAAGCTAATTCGGCGCTTCGGAGTCGTTGGCAAAACACTGGCTGATGAGAAGGGATTCAATCCGAATGCGCTGCCGCTGGGTGTCGTATTGCAGGCTGATTCGGAACAAGTCATTGCCGTGCACTACTCAATCCAACAGGGGGCGGATTTGAACTCCTTCCTGGCTTGGTATTTATTGCAGGGAGGTGAGAACGCGAACGGCATTTCCGGGATTGGTTTTCATAGTCGGCTCAGAGAATTTGGCGCGGCGGCCAGTCAGCGCGGTGTGGGCTATGCCGTATGGCCTTTTCCCTTCGGCTACATCGCTGTCCAGGCTACGGCTTTTCTCGCGTTTGGCATTCTCCACCTGCTCTTATTTGCGTTTTTCGCACGCCAGCGGAGCAATCTTTTTTATGGTTTGTTTCTGCTGATTTTCGGGATCAACGATGCCGTCAACATTCCCTATTATGCAGGGCATTATGGGTTGTCGGGGTTTTACCTGTTGATAGGTGTGTCCACCGTCGCAATACACCTGACGCCCATCTCGCTCCTAGCCTTTCTCTACAGCGCCTTCACGCCGGGTCTGCCGCGCCGGATGTGGTTCTTTCTGGCAGGAGCGTTGGCCGTCATTTTTTGGTGGCAGGTATGGCCCGTGAAATATTGGCAAGTGATCGGGATTGTCTATGATGTTGCGATTGTGCTGGAAGTGTTCAGGCTCGTGGGGGGCGCGATTCGCCGTCGCCTTCCCGGTGCAGGGATCGTCGGCATCGGCGTTCTACTTTTCTCGCTGACGCTGATACAGATGTCGCTTATCAGCCCGATCCCGCTGGTGTATGCCATCGGGACTTTCGGGATGATTCTCTCGCTTTCACTTTATCTGGCGCGCGAATACGCCCGCACGAACAAGAACCTCGAAGCGCAACTCGTGCAGATCAAACAACTCTCCGCTGCCGCGCTCGAACACGAGAAAGTCAAAGCCGAAAACGAACGCCGCGCCGCTGAACTCGACGAAGCCCGCCAATTGCAGCTTTCGATGCTACCGAAGAAATTGCCCAGCCTGCCGCATCTCGACATTGCCGCGTATATGAAAACCGCTTCGGAAGTGGGCGGCGATTACTACGACTTTCATTTGGGCGACGACGGCACGTTGACGATTGCGGTAGGCGATGCGACAGGGCACGGATTAAAGGCCGGCACACTGGTGTCATCAGTCAAGAGCCTGTTCGTTTCGCTGGCGTATCATCCCGACATTCCGCACATCTTCCATCGCATCAGTGCCGTGCTGAAAGAGATGAAATTGCGTGGCTTATTTATGGCGATGACGATGGTGAAAGTAAAAGGCAATCAGATGAGCGTAAGCATCGCTGGAATGCCATCTGTGCTGATTTATCGCGCATTGAGCGGCGAAGTAGAAGAGGTCGTGATGCGTGCGCTGCCACTGGGCGGAATCACAAAGTATCAATATCAGCAAAAAGAATTGACGCTCGCCGCAGACGATGTCGTCGTCTTGATGAGTGATGGTTTGCCCGAACGCTTCAATCCACAAAGCGAAATGTTAGAGGACGAAGCCGCCAAACAATATTTGGCGGAGCACCCACAGGCTTCCGCGCAAGAACTGATTGAAGGATTAGCAAAGCTTGGCGATGACTGGGGCGGTGCGCGTCCGCAGGATGATGATGTGACGTTTGTCGTGCTGAAACTCAAATCGGCTTAATGACACGCCGACATTCGCTGTAATCTTGGTTCTGGTCTCGCGCCGTTACTCAAGATGCACTATCCTGCAAAATCCAAACAATCCAGCGTGTGCTATAAATCGAGGATCAATGAATCAGGAGCTGCCCATCAACACTAGCTTGTCACTTTACCGCCTTGCCTCGTAAATCGGAGCGGGCGGCATGGGCGAAGTGTATCTCGCCGAAGATGAACGATTGCGCCGTAAAATCGCGCTCAAAGCTTTGCCCGACGCCCTCGCTATACATAGATTTGCTGAAACGGATGAACCTGCCGGAATGAGGTTGAGAGTAAATGAAGATGGAAAATGGAAAATTATCAACAGCGCTGCGGCTGATTTCTTACCATATCCAGCTCAGATTAACTGTGGAGATTTATTGTGGGTGACGCACAAGATGTGCTTGCTAATTTACCAATGTTTCAATCACTTCCGCCAGAATTATTTCAACTGGTGGAAAATAGCTTTGCGCCCGTGTCATACGCATTCGGCAGCCACATCGTCACGGAAGGTGAAGACGCAGACGCTTTTTATGTGATCGCTGCGGGGCGCGCGCAAGTGCTAAAGAATGCGCAAAACGGCGATGAAATTGAACTGAATAATTTGCGTGCGGGCGATAGCTTTGGCGAAATTGCATTGCTGGCACAGGCTCGTCGCACTGCTACAGTAAAAGCTGTTACCGAACTCGAAGTCTTAAAACTTGATCGGCGCATTTTTCAAGCGCTGGTAAAAATACATCCCGAAATCAAGGCGCATTTTGATTTACAGATACAGCATCGTAGCCTCAACGATTTTTTTCGCCAATTTTCTCCTTTCGCTAAATTGCCCGCAACAGCCTTAAATTTTTTACTGCAGGAATTAGAAACGGTTGCGGTTGAAGCGGGAGAAATTGTCATCAAACAAGGCGACCCGGCAGGTGCAATGTTTTTGGTGGAAGAAGGCCAACTCCGCGCGTATACGCAAGAAGATTGGCGTCGACACTATCGCAGAGATTTACATAAAGGTGACTATTTCGGCGAAATCTCTTTATTTTTCAAACAACTCCCGCGCACTGCCAGTGTTGAATCAGTAACGCCTTGTCGGCTGCTCAAATTATCGCCGGAAACATTTGAAAAATTGTGCAATGAATATCCGGTTTTTAGCGAACAAATTTCTGCCCGCATCGCGCAATACGACTACAAACATAACGCAGTTGTTCCGGCTGATTTTGGCGAGGAAATGTTGCCCGCTAATGTAACGCTCGAAGAAGATACAACAACCGAACTGCTCAGCCGCGAGCCGAAAAAAATTGAGCGATTCGATCAGACAACGCAAGCCACAACACCGCATAAAAGATTGCGCGACTTTCCACACATTGCCCAGCGTGATGTGACAGACAGCGGCGCAGCGTGTCTGGCAATGATTTGCCGATATTTCAATCGTCCTGTCAGTTTGGCGCGCACCAGACAATTGCTTCATCACGGCGCGAATGGGGCAACGCTGCGCGAAATTTGTCGCACGGCCGAAGAGCTTGATATCGCCGCGCGTGCTGTCCAAACTGCGCCTGCACATTTAGCGCAAATGCCATTGCCCGCGATTGTGCGCTTAGCTGAAAAACAATGGGTAGTTTTATTCGATGTGGAATCTCGCTGGGTCAATATCTCCGATCCGGGGCAAGGATTGCGGCGCATCAAACGCTCCGAATTTGAAGCAGCGTGGGATGGGAACGCAATTCTGTTTGATTATGTCAAAGAAGAGGCTCCCGTTTTTGCCAAGCTCAGCGCACCGCCTGAACGTCGCAAACTTGGTATCGGATGGCTGTGGCCTTTTTTTCGTCCCTTTGCTGGTTCTATGCTGAAAGTCATTGCGCTTGCATTTATGAGCAGCGCAATGGAAATGCTGCGCCCTGTTTTTTCGCAAATCATTATTGACCGCGTGATAGTTGGCAATGACCGTGAAATGCTGAAAGTCGTCATCATTGCACTCACAGGCGTATTGTTATTCAACATCCTCGCGTTGGTGGTGCAACGTTATTTGCTAAGTTTTATTGCCGTACGATTTGACGGGGCGTTGCTGGATTTTGTCACGCGCAAATTGCTTGCTTTGCCGATGACATATTTCAATACGCGCCGCGCCGGAGACATTCAAAACCGATTGTTGGGAATGGGGCAAGTGCGCGAATTTTTATTGCAATATGGTGTGACAGGCATTACTGCTTCCACGCAACTCACGGCTGCGCTCGTGCTGATGTTTATTTATAGCACGAAGTTGGCATTGGTTTTTATTTCGCTCGCTCCGGTTTATGCGCTTTTGATTTTTATTTCGCAATGGCGACTCAGACCAATATTTAATGAGCTAGGAAATGCGCAAGGGAAATATCAATCACATCAGATCGAAGCCATTAAAGGCATCGAAACCGTAAAATCGTTGAGCGCTGAAGGCCGCTTGCGCGAATTAATGCTGAATCAATTTCATTCGCTAGCGCGTCAACAATTCAAAGCAAATTTGACCAGAATGAATTATGACGGGGCGATTAGCGCGTTAGCGTTTCTTTCGCTCATCTTATTTCTCAGCGCGGGCGCTTACGAAGTGCTGGACGGCAGGCTTACGATTGGCGGGCTTGCAGCTTTCAATTTTTTGACCGCGTTGGCAAATGCCCCCATCAAAGATTTGCTTAAAATGTGGGACGCTTATCAAGGTGTAGCCGTCCAAATCAATCGGCTTGACGACATCTTTGCTGAAGAACCCGAACAAGGCGAAGACCACGCGCGGCTTGTGCCTGTGCGCAAATTGGATGGTGCGCTCAGCTTGCGTAATGTTGGCTTTCAATTCGGTAGTAAAGATTCGCCAAAAATTCTGGACGACATTTCGTTTGAAGTTCCGGCAGGAAAATTAGTCGCAATTGTCGGGCGCAGCGGTTCGGGCAAAACTACGTTAATTAAATGCCTCGCCGGATTATTGGAGCCAACCGAAGGCACAATTCTTTTTGATGGGCTGGAATTGAAAACGCTCAACTATCGTGATTTGCGACGACAAATTGGGTTTGTTTTGCAGGACAATTATTTATTCAATGACACCATCGCCCGCAACATCGGATTCGGCGATGACGAGCCTGATATGGATCGCGTCATTTGGGCATCGCGTGCCGCGAACGTACATCAATTCGCGGAGCGTTTGCCCGCCGGATATGAAACCAGAGTGGGCGAATCGGGACTGACACTTTCGGGCGGACAAAAACAACGCATAGCGATTGCGCGCGCGCTGTATTGCCAACCGCCGATTTTGATTTTTGATGAAGCGACAAGCGCGCTGGATACCGAGTCGGAAAAAGTCATCAAGGAAAATATGGAAAAGTTGATGAAAGGGCGAACTTCATTTGTGATCGCACATCGCCTTAGTACGATTCGCAACGCGGATGTTATTTTGGTGCTTGAAAAAGGGCGCTTGGCTGAACACGGCAACCACGATGAATTGATGAAACAACAAGGGCTTTATTATTACCTTAACTCTCAGCAATTAGGATTTGAATAAGGGATGAACAGCAGTAATCAAAATTACTCACAGCAAAATACTGCGCCGCCTTTTTTGACGAGCGATCCACCACATCTGGCTGCGCGTGGCTTGACCTATCTTTTGATTTTGTTATTTAGCGCGTTGGTGGCTGCTGCAATTTTAGTCAAAGTGCCGGAAACGATTTCGGCTCCGTTTGTATTGGCTCCGCGTCTTGGCACTGATCCCGTGCGCGCGTTGCGGCGCGGCATCATTCAACAAGTGGATTTGACCGAAGGGCAAACTGTCAAACAAGGCGACCGTCTGTTTGTGATTCGTTCAGAGCAAACAGGCATTCAGTCCGCAGATTTGCGCTCGCTTGAAATGCAATTGCGTAGCTCAAATGAAAGCCTGAATATTGCAGGCGATAAATATCGCAATCAGCAGTTAGCCGCTGAAGAAGAGCGCCGTCGTTTGCAAGGTGAAATCGAACATTTCGGGCAACTCATAGAATTGAAAAATGGTGAGTTGGCATTAGCTAACGAAGTCGCTGAAAGTTACGCGCAACTCCGCAAAGAAGGGTTGGCGGGAACGACGATTTATAAAGAAAAACAAACTGAAGTTTCGCGTCTGACAGGGCAGCTCGAAACGTTGCGCAATAGCCAACGTGACACCCGCGCGGCGCTTGAAAAAATTAGCCGCGATGAACAAATTCAGCGCGACGAATACCGCGAACGCGAACGATCATTAAAAGAGGAATTGGAAAAAACAAAAATTCAAATCGCTTCACGCTCGCAATGGGTTGGGCAAAATCAAGGCGATCAATTTTCTGCTGTCTCACCTTGTTCCGGCACAATCTTGCGCTTACACGTCAAAGCGAATAACACTGTCGTCGCGGAAGGCGAAGTGCTATGTGAACTAAGTTGCAACAGCGAACGATTGCAGGCGGAATTAAAAATTCCACAAGTTGGTGTAGGCCGCGTGAATGTCGGGCAGGGCGTGAAATTGCTTTATGATGCATTTCCTTATCAGCAGTACGGTGTGCGATTTGGAAATTTGCGGTGGATTACGCCGACGACTTCGACGACAGATTTTCGCGCAATTGCCGACATCGAAGACGAAAGCATCAACGTGCTGGGACAACCAAGCCCGCTCAAAGCAGGCATGGGAGGCCGCGCCGAAATTGTCATTGCGCAACGATCTGTCATCAGCATCGCGTTCGAGCCGATTCGACAATTGCGCGAAAACCTTCGTTCGGCTCCAGCAAAAACTACACCATCGAGCAAATGAAACGCTGAATTGTTATGTCGCAAAAACGTTATGAGCGCCTTGATGAACTATTCAATGAGACGCTAAAAATTGAGCCTGAAAAACGCATCGCAACGCCAGATCAAGTCAGCGATGACGATCAGGATTTGCAGCCTGAAGTTTTGCCTCTTCAGCCGTCTGGCAAAGTTATTAGTCATTATCAAATTCTTTCGCGCTTAAGCGCGGACAATAGCGGGCAGGTATTTCTCGCAAAAGATACAAAATTAGGGCGGCAGGTTGCGCTGAAAATATTGCCGCCTCAATTCACACAAAACGCTGAATATTGGCGTCGCTTTGAGCGTGAGGCAATATCAGTTTCTGTTTTGAATCACCCAAACATTTTGACGGTGTATGAATTCGGGGCTGAAGGTGAAACCCATTTTCTCGCTACGGAATTTGTGCAGGGTGAAAATCTGAGTGACAAAATTTTACGCGGGGCATTGGAAATTCCTGAGGCCATAGACATCGCTATACAAATTGTTTCCGCTTTGCAGGCTTCGCATCAGGCCGGAATTATTCACCGCAACATCAGGCCGGAAAATGTCATGATTCGCACCGATGGATTAGTCAAAGTGCGCGGCTTTGGGTTATCAAAATTGCTTGCGCAGCACCGCGACAACGATGAAGAATCCACCATTCATTCTCAATCTTCGTTGACGCAAGATCGAACGATTCCGCAAACGCTCTCTTATATGTCGCCCGAATTAGTTCGCAGCCAAACCGTTGATGCGCGCACTGATTTCTTCAGCGTTGGTGTTGTCTTTTATGAAATGCTCACAGGCCGCCAGCCATTCCTCGGCAAGACTGTCAATCACACAATTATCGCGCTGCTGGAAAAAGAACCGCCGCCGCTGGGCTTATCTGATTTTGAATTTTTAGATGAGCTTGAACGCTTACTGAAATTGATGCTGGCAAAAAAAGTGGGGGAGCGTTGCTTCAGCGCACAAGCATTATTAGTCGAGTTGAAAAGGCTGCAAAAAAGATTGGATTACGAGGGCGAATTCCAAATTCCTGAGTTGCCCGAAAAAAGCGAGGACGCGCCAACGCAAATCATTTCTGCGCATGAAGCCGCACAACTCGCGGGCGTGACGCAAAATTCATCAGAAACCGAAAGCACCTTTGGCAGTGTAGAAATCGCGCATGTGATGTTTTGTGACATTGTGGGCTATTCGCTTTTGCCCGTTGATCGGCAAACTCAAGTGATGCAAACGCTCCAAAAAATTGTCGGCCAAACCAAAGCATATCAGCGCGCGGATGCCAAAGAACAATTGGTGCGCTTGCCCGCTGGAGATGGAATGGCGTTGGCTTTTTTGCATGACATTACTGCGCCTGTGCGTTGTGCCTGCGATATTGCGCGCGCGTTGCAATCGCATCCAGAAATCAAATTGCGCATCGGCATTCACAGCGGTCCCGTCTTTCAATCTTCGGACATCAATGCGAATCGCAATGTCGTTGGCAACGGCGTGAATATGGCGCAGCGCGTGATGGATTGCGGCGATGCCGGACATATTTTGCTTTCGCGCAATGTCGCCGAAGTCATTATGCAAGTTTCGCGCTGGCGTCCGTTGTTGCATGACTTAGGAAAGCACGAAGTCAAACACGGCGTCAGAGTTCGCTTGTTCAATTTGTATGGCGATGGGGTAGGGAACGCCGTTGCCCCGACAAAATTACAAGATACGAATTTTCCAGCAAACAAAATTAAGCCATTACCAAATACCGCGCCAGCCGTTTCAGCATCAACTCTGATGACAGTAAAAGCCGCGCGTACGCCTTTAGCAAAAATAAGCAAGCGAAATCAATATGTAATACTCGTATCAATACTCGCCGCCATTGTTATTAGTCTTGGCGGCTGGCAATGGCTTCGCACGCGCGCGTCAAATGCCCAAGCTTCTGCTGCCGCGACTTTGCCAGAACGCAGTTTTAGTTATTTTCTGACTGTCCAAAAGTATCGTGACGGAAAACCTTATCAAACCGAATTTCAGTCTTCAGGACGTGAGATTTTTGAGCCGGGTTGGAAATTCAAATTTAATATGATTAGCCCACAAGACGGCTATCTTTATTTGCTCAACGAAGAGCCAGACGCTGTCGGCGGCAACTTTGTACTGTTATTTCCGTTACCTTCGCACAACAAAGGCTCAGCACATCTCGCCGCCAACGAACATTTGCAAACTGCCTGGTATTTATTTGATGAACGCCCCGGCACTGAACAATTCCGCATCGTATGGGCATCGCAACCTGTGCCTGAATTGGAAGCTGTCAAAGATTTCGTGAATCCAACGGACAAAGGTCGCATCAATAATTCGCAGCAAGTTAAAGCAGTGCGTGCCTTCTTACAACAACAACAACCTGCGCAAATCGAAAGCGTCAAAGACCAGCAAAACAAGCAGACGATTGTACGCGGAAGCGGTGTCGCCATTGTCACATTAGTGGAATTAGAGCATCATTAATTCGTACGTTCGTTCCAATAACTCCCCCTTCTTAGTGTTTGTATGACTCGAACAAGAGTTCCTTTGCACGCTATAGGCAACGATAGATGTAAATCGTCCTGCACAGACAACCTTCACAACAATGCATCAAGAATCTCCTTCAGTAATTAAAAGAAATTATATGCAAAACGGAAAACTACACTGGATAGCGCTACTGCTTTGTTTTTTATGTAATTTCGCAAAAGCACAGGAAGCAACGCTGCAACCTGGAACACCTGTCGAACGCGAGATTGCAGGCGGGGAATCTCACAACTATCAAATCACGCTGACAACGGGGCAATTTGTCCGCCTTCGTTTAGAGCAGCGCGCAATGGATTCAGTGTTAATTCTGACCGCGCCTGATGGCAAGCAACTGGCCGAGGTGAATTTTACGGATGTTGGTGAACCCGAATCATTCTCAATGGAAGCGTTACAGACAGGCAATTATCGGCTGACAGTGCGTGGCAATGGGGGCGTGTTAATGCGTGGAGCCTATCGGCTAGACGCTACTGTACAACCAACTGTGACGGCGCAAGATCGAAAACAAATTGCTGCCGAAGCACTCTTAATCGAGGCCGATGAGCTTGCAAAAAAACTCCCGCAAGCGCCACAAGTGATAGAGAAATTGGAACAGGCGTTACCGATTTGGCGCGAGCTGGGTGTGCCATTCTGGACAGGATTGACACTGCGCCGAATGGGGCGAACGTATATCCGCCAAAACCAGAATGATAAAGCGATTCCGTATCTGGAACAATCGCTTGCGATACAGCAGGAATTGAAGAATCGGTTTGGGGAAGGAACAACTCTCAACGGCCTGGCAAATGCTTATTTCAACCTTCGTCAATTCGAGAAGGCTATAGCGATTTTTGAGCAATCACTGGCGGCATATCGAGCCGCGCCTGATCGTCGTTGGGAAGGGTTAATCCTTAACAGCCTGGGGAATACGAATAAAAATCTAAACCGGCCTGACAAAGCGATTGAATACTATGAACAATCGCTGGCGATTTTACACGAAGTGAAAGATCGAAGCTTTGAAGGGCAAGTGCTCATCAGCTTTGGACAGGTGTATCTCACGGGCGGACAGTCAGAGAAAGCGATAGCCACAACCGAATTGGCTGTGGCGCGTTTTCGAGAGGTAAAAGACCGCTCAGCGGAAGGCCTGGCACTTAACAATCTGGGCATTGTTTACAGCCGCGTCGGCCAATCCGATAAAGCGATTGAGAGCCTTGAATTGGCGTTGAGCCTTTTCCGCGAACTGAAGAACCGCACGCAGGAAGGAAACATCCTGACAACATTGGGGACAGTGTATGGGGGAATGGGGCAAACAGAAAAGGCCATTGCATATTTTGAGCAAGGGCTGGCGCTCAGCCGTGAACTAAAGGACAAGTCGCGGGAATCAACTGCTCTTACCAATCTAGGGCTGGCGTACTCTTTCCTGAGTGAGTATGAGAAGTCTATTGAATACCTGGCACAAGCGCTTCCGCTCACTCGTGAAAGTAATAATCGGATTATGGAAGGCTCCACATTGAGCCATTTGGGGACTTCGTATGCCGGGTTGAGCCGCATTGAAAAGGCGATTGAAAGCCATGAACAGTCTCTCGCTATTTACCGCGAAGTGAAGTATCGGCTCGGCGAAGGAAATGAGTTACAAGCAATAGGCACAATCTACCAATTCCTTGGTCGTGATGACAAAGCCATCGAATACTATGAACAAGCCTTGGCAATCTTTCGGGAGACCAAATATCGAGTCGGAGAAGGAGACGCGCTCACCAACTTGGGGCGCGCATATGAACGCCTAGGCCGCTTTGAAGAATCCACACGCACACAGGAACAAGCGCTCGCCATTTTCCGTGAATTGAAATACCAGTTGGGTGAAGGTCTGGCGCTGCTAGAAATGGGCGTGGGATATGCTGATCAGAAACGGTACGACAAAGCGCTGGAATTATACGATCAAGCGCTCGTGATTTTACGCGAAGTGAAAGAGCGGAACCATGAAGGCACTACCCTGCACAGAATGGGCGAAGTAAAACAGCAGTTAGGGCGCACCGATGAAGCGGCTACGTTATTCACAGCATCTGTCAATGTGATGCGCGCCATTGGTAATCGAAGTGCAGAAAGCACAGCCCTCACATCCCTTGCTAAAGCTGAACGCGCACGCGGAAATCTTAATACTGCGCTGACGACCGTCGAAGCGAGTCTACGGATTGTCGAATCGCTGCGCGCCGAACTCATCAGTCAGGAATCACGGACAGCTTATCTGGTCGGGGTGCAGGAAACTTATCAACTTTACGCTGATCTGTTAATGCTGTTGCATAAAGCCGAACCAACGAAAGGACTGAACGCGCGCGCAGTCGAAGCCAGCGAACGCCAACGCGCCCGCAGCTTACTCGACCTGCTCGCCGAAAGCCGTGTGGATCTGCGCCAGGCAGTAGACCGTGATCTTGTTGCACGGGAACGCACGCTGGCCAAACAAATTAACGATAAAGGGCAACAAATATTGCAGGCTACGAAACCAGCACAGACTGTCTCGCTCAAACAGGAAATGGGACAACTTGAAAATGAACTGGAACGAACACAGGCAGCCATTCGCAAAGCCAGTCCGCGTTATGCGGCGTTGACGCAACCACAACCGCTCAAACTCAGCGAGATACAACAGCAACTTGATGCGGACACTTTGCTGCTGGAATATTCGCTGGGTGAAGAACGCAGCTATTTGTGGGCAATCACGAAAGATTCGCTCACCAGTTATGAATTGCCGAAAGCAGAATTGATTGATAAGAACGCGCGGCAGGTTTACGAAATGTTATCCGCGCGCAGCACGAATAAACGCGGGGAAGCGCCTCCCCAGCGACGCGCACGCCTTGCACAAGCGGAAGCTAATTTGCCTGCTGCTGCCAAAGCGCTCAGTGCATTAATTCTCGCTCCTGTCGCCGCACAACTTGGTAATAAACGACTTGTGATCGTAGCCGATGGCGCATTGCAATATGTGCCGTTTGCGGCGCTTCCCACACCAAATGATGAAGGCAGAACGAGGAAGGATGAGAAAACTCATCGCTCATCGCTCATCGCTCATCCTTTAGTCGTAGATCACGAAATCATCAGCCTGCCATCTGCGTCTGCCTTAGCGATTCAACGCACCGAACTTGCTGGTCGCCAGGCTGCGCCGAGGCTGCTGGCGGTGATTGCTGATCCGGTCTTTGATCGTTCGGATGTGCGCTTTACGATTCCTGCGCCTGATCTTGACGGGAAAGTACAAGTGCCAACCCTCGCCTTCAACGACGCCCGCAGCATTGAACATCTGGCAGAAAACTCTGGCGATAAATCTGCTGTTACGACGCGCAGGATTGTGATTCCGCGCTTGCCTTATACACGTCAGGAGGCTACACGCCTGCTGGCGCTCGCGCCAAAGAATTCAAGTTTTGGCGCGACAGATTTTCAGGCGAGTCGTGACACTGTGCTCAAGGGCGAGTTGGCGCAATATCGGTATGTGCATTTCGCCACGCACGGCGTGCTGGATAGTGAACGACCGGGCTTGTCATCACTGGTGCTTTCAATGGTGGATGAAAAGGGACAACCGCAAAACGGCTTCCTGCGCGCGAATGATATTTACAATTTGAAATTGCCGGCGGATTTAGTGGTACTGAGTGCGTGTCAAACGGGGCTGGGGAAAGAAATCAAAGGTGAAGGATTAGTCGGCCTCACACGCGGCTTTATGTACGCCGGAGCCGCGCGCGTCGTCGTGAGTTTGTGGAGCGTGAACGATCAAGCGACGGCTGATCTGATGACAAAGTTCTATCAGAAAATGCTGAAGCAAGGCGAGCGTCCGGCGGCGGCGCTACGCTCGGCACAGGTGGAAATGTGGAAGCAAAAACAATGGCAAGCGCCCTATTATTGGGCTGCGTTCACACTGCAAGGCGAGTGGAAATAATTAGAAGCTATCTCAAAAATAAAAAAACTGTGTAGCGTGTGTAGCGTCAAACTGAAATTTGACGCTACACACGCTACACAGTTTTGCGATAGCCTCTAGTTGTTGATTTAGCGTGTCTGCAATTTTTGCAATGCTTCGTTGATGTGTTGTTGCGCAATTTTCGCTACGTCTTCAACTGGAATTTCTGTAGTCTGTTTTGACGCACGGTCGTAAAATTCCACCATGCCTTCTTTAAGTTTTTTCGGGCCGATGCGGATTTGATACGGGATGCCGATTAAATCTGCGTCGTTGAGCTTCACACCAGCGCGATCATCACGGTCATCGAACAACACTTCTACGCCTGCCGCAGTTAACTCTTTATACAAATTTTCACCGAGTTCTTTTACGGCTTCGTCTTTTAAGTTGAGCGGTGTGACAATGATTTGGAACGGCGCAATCGTGATCGGGAAAATGATGCCGGAATCATCATTATGCAATTCAATCGCCGCCGCCAAAATGCGCTCGACACCAATCCCATAACTGCCCATCACAATCGGCACTGCTTTTCCATCAACGTTGAGTACATTTGCACCTAAAGCTTTACTGTATTTTGTGCCGAGCTTGAAAATGTGACCGACTTCTAAGGCTTTGCCGATACGCAAAACGCCTACGTCACAGTTCGGACAGCCTTCGCCTTCCGCTACGGTGCGGAGTTCGACGAACTGAGTGACTTTGATGTCGCGAGCAATGTTGACGCCGCGCAAGTGATGATCGTCTTCGTTCGCACCCGTGGTCATATTCGCGCGACCTTGCAACGCGTTATCGGCGAGGATTTTGAATTTTGTCACGCCAATTGCGCCAAGGCTGCCAGCGTTCGCACCCATCGCTTGTAAAATTTCTTCAGGATGCGCGGGGCGTACCGCGTGCAATTCTGCATTTTCGGCGCGGAACAAGCCGCCGATTGCGGTAGCTAATTTCGCTTCATTCAACGGATGATCGCCGCGCAATAACGCCAAGAAAATTTCGTCTTTGATTTCTTTGCCTTTTTCGACGGCAGCGACATAAATCAGCGTTTTGATCTGTTTTTCTGCTGCTGCGCCGCCCTCGAACGTGACTAAATCATCAATCGTGCGCACGCCGGGCGTTGGGAATTTTTCAACCGAAGCGTCAGCGTTTTCGTCCGTGATCGCAGGAATTTTTGATTGCGCTTTTTCTGTATTCGCGGCGTATCCACATTGCGGACAACTAGCGACCATATCTTCGCCCGCGTTCGTGTACACCATGAATTCGTTGGAAGCTGAACCGCCCATCGCGCCTGTGTCTGCATCTACGATAACGAAATCAAGGCCGCAGCGGCTGTAAATGCGGCAATACGCGGCGCGTTGATCTTCAAACGATTTATCGAGTCCGGCGAAATCAATATCAAACGTGTACGCGTCTTTCATCGTGAATTGACGCACGCGCAGGAGCCCCGATTTCGGGCGCGGTTCGTCGCGGAATTTCGTTTGAATTTGATACCAAACTTGTGGCAACTGTTTGTACGAACGAAGTTCCTTGCGCGCGATGTCAGTGAAAATTTCCTCGTGCGTCATGCCTAAACACAAATCCGCGCCTTTGCGATCTTTCAGGCGAAACATATTGTCGCCCATCACTGTCCAGCGACCTGATTCTTTCCAGATTTCTGCGGGGTTGAGCGCGGGCAGAAAGAATTCCTGCGCCCCAATCGCATTCATTTCGTTGCGAATAATATTGGTGATTTTTAGCACGGAGCGTTGCGCTAACGGCAAGTACGAATAAATGCCTGCGCCAAGCTGACGCACAAAACCAGCACGCAATAATAATTTGTGACTAATCACTTCGGCATCTGCCGGTTCTTCACGAAGGGTAGGAATGAAAAAATTTGACCAACGCATAATTTAAGAAGTGCTGAGTGCTGAGTGCTGAGTGCTGAGAGTTTTTAACTCATTGCTCAGCACTCAGCACTCAGCACTCAGCACTATTTCTGAGCGATTGCAATTAATGAAATGCCGAACGGCGGGCCGATGATTTTTTCGAGTTTTAGAATCGGCACTAATTTGTCGGCTAATGATACTTGTTCGTTAGGTAAATACGCGCGGCGCAGCACTCGTCCATTAATGAACCAAGGCAGCGTCGCAGCGGCATTGAAAAATTTCAGCGAATTGACAGTGAAACCAGCTTTTTCTAACTGCGTGCGCAACAATTTTTTGTCGTAACGGCGAAAATGTCCGACCGCATCATCAAACGCGCCAAATAAAAATTGATGCGCGGGTACGAGCAACGCCAAATGTCCACCAGGTTTGATGACTTCACGCATTTGTTGCAGCGCGTAAACATCGTTTTCGATATGCTCCAAAACATTCAGGCAAACGACGCTGTCGAATTGTTGTGCTGTAAATTCAGGCGGCGCAGGGCGATCCAGATCAAACGTACTGATTTGCAAATGCGAATTATTGGCGAAGCGGTTTTTCAATTCTTCACGATAATTTGGCACTACGTCAGTCGCCATGACATCGTGTTTTTCCGCCAGCAAAAATTGCGTGATGTTACCTGTGCCGGAACCGACTTCTAAAACCCGTTTGCCCAATCCCGCAACAATTTCGTCATAAATCCAACGATTATAGCGATGAATGCTGGAGAGTTGGTTCAATGTTTCAGTTAAGGCTTCGCATTCTTCAATGCCGTTTTCTAATATTTGTTCTGAAGCAGTACTCATAAAATATAAATCGTCTAACCTGAATAAAGACGTGATGATGCCTGTTTTGCTGGCGCAAAGTCAATGTGAGATTTGCTTTATCAGTTGGTATCGGGTAATTAAAATAACTATTCTGGCGGTGCGTATTTTGCAAATGCAAATTTGACCCGATTACTTTCCAAGGCTAGCTGATTTTCCAAGTTTATAATTGTGACGACAACTCCTGAAAATTTGTGAAGCAGAAAATTGAGAAAATTTTGATCGTTGATGATGACCCTGATTTTGGCGTCGTCGCCCAAAGTTTAGTCGAAGAAGAAGGCTATGCTTCTGCACTTGCCTCGGACAGCGCGTCGGCCTTGCGGTTGTGTCGTGAACAGGCTTTCGACGCGGTGTTGCTCGACTTGCAGCTAGGCGCTGATTCGGGATTAGCAGTGCTGCGCGAATTGCGGCAAGGCTGGCCGGATTTGCCAGTGATTGTTGTCACCGCACATGGTTCACTTGAAACAGCCGCAGCCGCAGTACGCGAAAACGCGTTTGATTACATCGGTAAGCCGTTCTCAACCGCAGAATTATTAGCGTTGCTCAGGCGCGCATTAGAATGGCGCGAAACGCGGCAAACGCCGCGCATAAGCGTTCCAAAAGTCGCAACCGTGGCGACAGCGATTGTTGGCAATAGTCCGGCAATGGTGTCAGTATATCGGTTGATTGCCAGAGTTGCAGCGACGGATTCGACGGTACTGATCGCAGGCGAAAGTGGCACCGGCAAAGAGTTAATCGCGCGCGCTTTGCATGACAATTCGCTACGTGCAGGAAAACCATTTGTGCCGATTAATTGTGGCGCGTTTACTGAAACATTGCTCGAATCAGAATTGTTCGGACACGTGCGCGGCGCCTTTACTGGTGCGGCGAATTCGCATCGCGGCATTTTTGAAACGGCTACGGGCGGGACAGTTTTTCTGGACGAAATTTCAGAAACCTCGCCCGCCTTTCAGGTGAAATTGTTGCGTGTTTTGCAAGAACAGGAAGTCCGTCCGGTCGGAGCAAGCGAAGCGCGCCGCGTTGATGTACGCATCGTAGCCGCCACCAATCGGCCTGTGCCACATTTATTAAACTCCGACGATTTTCGCCAGGACTTGCTCTATCGCCTCAGCGTAATTCATTTGCAATTGCCGCCTTTGCGCGAACGCTGCGAAGACATTGCTTTGCTCGTCGAGCATTTTTTGCAACGCACGAATGCGAAGCTCAAGCGCAATGTCAGTGTGCCGCCAGAAACTATCGCCTGGCTCAAATCGCTGGCCTGGCTTGGCAACGTGCGCGAATTGGAAAATGCCGTCGAACGCGCGGTGACTCTGAACGCGAGCGGAAAATTATTGCCCGAAGATTTTACGCAATTTACGCCAACATATTTTTGGCAAACTGAAGAAGCACGTGTGCAAAAAAATAACGCTGAAGCCGTCGCGTCATTTGCCGAAGACAAGAGTGGATGGCGCTGCACAGTGCCGTCAACATTAGACGAAGTCGAGCGCCAGCATATTCTGGCTACGTTGCGTTTTACCGAAGGCAACAAATTGCGCGCGGCGGAATTATTAGGCATCGGACGTTATTCGCTATATCGCAAAGCCGAACGACTCGGCCTTGATCTGGATTTATTGATGATGCGCAAAGAAGAAAATAATTAACCGAAGATACTCTCACCGCTGCGCCGCTGCGGTGAAAAAAATATGCACAGTAAATTTTCTCTCACCTTTTTAATTCTGCTCGCTAGTTTCGTTTTGCTTCCTGTCTTTGGGCAAGACAGCAAGAAGCCAAACGAACGCCTTCCGAATATTGTTTTCATTTACGCTGACGACCTTGGCTATGGCGATCTCAGCAGCTTTGGCGCAAAAGCGATCAAAACGCCGCAACTGGATCGCCTGGCAGCGGAGGGCTTGAAGCTTACAAGCTTTTATTCTGTGTCGCCCGTTTGTACTCCTTCGCGCGCAGCATTTTTGACGGGGCGTTACGCGGCGCGAATGGGCATCCAGCAAATGCATTTGTCAAACGTGCTGACCTTTCAGGACAAAACCGGATTGCCGACGAATGAAACAACCATTGCGACAGCCCTGAAAAAAAAGGGCTACGCGACCGGCTGCATCGGGAAATGGCATCTTGGGCATCTCGCGCCGCACCGTCCGATAGATCACGGCTTTGATTTTTATTATGGGATTCCGTACAGCAACGACATGCAACCTTCGCAATTAAAGCGCATGGATGAAGTCATCGAAGAGCCTGTCAAACAGGACACCTTGACACAGCGTTACACCGAAGAGTCCGTGAAATTTATTGAGAAAAATAAAGACAATCCGTTTTTTCTGTATCTGCCACACAACATGCCTCACATTCCGTTATTTGCTTCGGAGCAATTCAAAAATAAATCAGCGGGCGGATTGTACGGCGATGTCGTCGAAGAATTGGATTGGAGCGTAGGCGAAATTTTGGCGACGCTCAAACGCATGAACCTCGAAAAAAATACGATTGTCTTTTTCGCCAGTGATAACGGCCCGTGGTATCAAGGCAGTCCGGGGCCATTGCGCGGTCGCAAAGGTTGGACATACGACGGCGGCATTCGCGTCCCCGGCATTGTTTATTGGCCTGGTAAAATCAAAAAGGGAAGCGTGTCTGATGCGCCGTTGGCTACGATAGATATTTTCCCAACACTGATGGCGATAGTCGGCATAGACAATGCTTCGTCGCAAGACTTAGACGGAAAAAACGCGTTACCGTTTTTGTTAGGAAAACAGAAAAATTCGCCGGAAAATTTGTACTTATTTTTCGACAAAGAATTTTTGCAAACAGCGCGTTTCGGCAAATGGAAAATTCACGTAGCGCGTTGGAACGTGCCGCGTTATTTCGCAGGCGCAGGCAATCAAATCAACCAAAAATTAAGTGCGCCAGAGTTGTACGACATGAGCGTAGATATGGGCGAAAGTTACAATCAGGCCGCCCGCTATCCCGAAATCGTGAAGGATTTGCAAACACGCATCGCCGCCGCGCTCAAAACATTTCCAGCAGAAATTCAAACTGCGAATGCTGAGTTGATGGCTGAAAAATAAGGCTAAAGTGACAGGCAAGATGCCTGTCCTACACTTACAAACACACGGAAAAATATGTATAGAAAATTCCTCTTTTTGCTTACTGCGATAATTTTATTGGCGGTTACCACCATTGCGCAATCAACCGCGCAACGGCTTGGCTACGGCGCGAATGACAAAGTGATTATTGTTCACGCGGACGATATTGGCATGTCGCATTCGGTGAATATGGCTTCGATTGAAGCGCTCAAACACAACATGGTCACATCGGGCAGCATTATGGTTCCGTGTCCCTGGTTTCCTGAAATTGCGGATTATGCCAAACAACATCCTGAGCTTGATCTTGGCATTCATTTGACGCTCACTAGCGAATGGAAATATTTGCGCTGGCGTCCCGTAGCCCCGATTGATAAGGTTCCGGGCTTGCTTGATGAACAAGGTTTTATGTGGAAGTCCGAACGGCAAACGGCGATGAAGGCTACGCCGCAGGAAATTGAAACGGAATTGCGCGCGCAAATTGATCGTGCGTTGGCGTTTGGGATTAAGCCTACGCATTTGGATACGCACATGGGCACGCTGTACACACGCAAAGATTTTTTTGATGTGTATGTGAAACTTGGCAAGGAATATAACCTGCCGATTATGGCGATGCGGCCTACGCCGGAAGCGATTGAGTTTGCTAAAAAAGATGGCTCGCCTGTGACGGCAGAAATGCTTGCCAAAGTCGAAGCCGATGGTTTGCCTGTGCTGGATTATTTGGTGACGGGCATTACTGGGAAAACTTTTGAGGAACGCAAAAAGGCTTATCACGAATTGCTCAGAAATTTAAAACCAGGTGTCACAATGTTGATTGTGCATTTAGGAATGGACAACGATGAGTTAAAGGCTACGACAGGTTCGTGGCAACAACGGCACGGAGATTTTTTAAGCTTCACTGATCCTGATACGAAAAAATTGATGGATGAATTAGGCATCAAAACTTCGACGTGGCGCGAGATGGGCAAATTGATGAACGTGAAGAAAAAGTAAATGAGCGCAGCGCAAATTTGTCAGCAATGTGAAAATCCACAGGCTCGATTGTATGAACACTATTCGTTTACCGAATTTGGTGTTCCAGTCGAGCCTGTCAATCTTTGGTTGTGCGCAAAATGTGCGAGAGCAAAGCGGCGCGAAATAAAATCATCTGCTACGTCTGAAATTCCTGCGGGGCAAATTTCGCGCGCTGAATTAATCGCTGCTTTGGATCGTTTTTGGGAAGACAGCGGCGCGCTCGAAATTTGTCGCCGTTGCCATCAGCAGGGAACCGGATGCTGTCCGCCAATGTGCCGATACTTGAGCGAAGCTGGGTGCCAGCAGAAAAATATTTTTTGCACGAGCTTTGTTTGCAGCGCATTGCTCAACGCAATTGCTGAGTGCGATCCTGAAATTGGGCGCGCTATTGCATGGGTAAAAAAAAATGTCGCACCAGCAGAATTTCGCGTTTACGAAATGATTACGCGCGTGCCTGCGGTTGATCGGGAAAATGCGCGTCCGCTCACTTTGCCAATTTATTTCCCAGACGCAACAATGCTGGAGAGGCAACCGCTCCGCGCACAACTGCTGGCTTTAACCGAAGAAGTTCTAGCCATCCGCCGCAATTGGAATCTTGCTGAAAAGAAAAGCGTAAATCTTGGTGTGACGCAACACTCAGCTATAACCACAAAATAACTCTGTATCGGAGGCGCGACGTGGTTTAAAAATCACCATCCATCTGGATTTTGCAAATATTTTCGACCAGATTTGTTCAAAGTTGCGGACTTTGAATGGATTCGTAAAGAATGTTTAATTTATTGCAGGGGAATGGTTTGTGGGGCTTTATTTACAAGGGCAACGCCGCGAAAAATAATTTTTGACAGCCTAGCACCAATCTGTTAAATTCGCTCACTCATTGATCGTCGTCTCCTGCAAATCGCGGCACTGCAACCCCTACAAGGAAGCCTAGCGAAATGCCCCCTCAGCGTGAATTCTTAATTGACGAATTTGCGCTGTTTTATTGTTTCAGGCTTTATCCTGCCCAGGGAGGGATACAAAAGTAAAAGATGAAATCGGCCATTGCTGAGATTGCTCAAACCTACGGCATCGAAAACTGGGGCGCTGGCTATTTTAGCGTCAATGCAAAAGGGAATTTGGTCGTTCATCCTGCCGAAAACGACAACCGCAGTGTAGACGTTAAAGTCCTCATAGACGAGCTAGTTCGGCGGCGCATTAACCTCCCAATTTTGTTGCGCTTTCCGCAGATTTTCGCCAATCAAGTGCGCATTATGAATCAATCTTTTGTGGCCGCCATGAAAGAATTTGATTACAAAGGCCAGCATCGTGCAGTTTTCCCGATGAAGGTCAATCAACGGCGGCAAGTGATCGAAGCCTACATTGAAGAAGCTTCCAAACACAATTACGGTTTGGAATGCGGATCAAAAGCGGAACTGTATGCAGGCATTGCCTTAGATCAAGCTGAAAATTCATTGCTGGTCTGCAACGGATTCAAAGATGACGGCTTTATTGATTTAGCTTATATCGGCACACAAATTGGCAAAAACGTTGTCATCGTAATTGAAAAATTAAACGAATTGCCGCGCGTGATTGAACGGACTCAGCGCACCGGCATCAAACCGATGCTGGGAATGCGCGTACGATTATATTCGCGTGGTTCTGGACGCTGGGAAAAATCTGGCGGCGAACAGTCGAAATTCGGGCTGACAACTACAGAATTATTGCAAGCAATCAAAGATTTGCGCGATGCTGGCATGATTGATCAGTTACGCGTTTTGCACTTCCACATCGGTTCGCAAATCACACAAATCAAACGCGTCAAAAATGGTGTCAAAGAAGCCGCGCGTGTTTATGCCAAAATTCGCAAAATGGGCATTGATGTTGACCATTTGAACGTAGGCGGTGGCGCGGGGGTTGATTACGACGGATCGAAAACCAGTTTTGAATCGTCGGCTAATTATACGTTGCAGGAGTTCGCTAACGACGTTGTTTATACGATCAAGACTGTGTGTCAGGAAGAAGGCGTTCCTGAACCGAATATCATCACGGAATCAGGGCGTATTCTGGTCGCCTATCACGCAATTCTTATTACGAACATCATTGACGAAATCGAAACGGTGCAGGGCATTAAGAATGTCCCTTTCACTGATAACGAACCGCAGGTCGTGAACGAATTGCACGATTTGTACAAGACGATGACCTCCAAAAATTATTTGGAGTATTATCACGACGCGCTCGAACATAAAGAAGAATTATTCACGTTGTTTGATTTGGGTTACATCAACCTAGAACAACGCGCCAAGGGCGAAGTTTTGTTTTGGGAAGTTTGTGACAAAGCCAATAATTTTGCGAAACTTGTCCAATATCAATCCGAAGAATTCGACGATTTGCGCAAATTATTATCGGCGAAATATCTGTGCAACTTTTCAGTGTTTCGCTCGTTGCCTGACCATTGGGCGATAGATCAATTGTTCCCGATTGTGCCGATTCATCGGTTAAATGAAGTGCCGACAGACACCGCTACATTGGTGGACATTACGTGTGATTCGGACGGTGTGATTGATAAATTTGTTGACCTGCACGACATCAAAGAAGTGCTGGAAGTACACGACCTGAGATCCGGTGAGCCGTATTATTTAGGGATGCTTTTGATTGGCGCTTATCAGGAAGTGATGGGCAATTTTCATAATTTGTTTGGCACTACCAACGAAGCGCACGTCACGATTGATGGCAATGGCGAATATCACATTAGTCGGATTATTCCTGGTTCCCCTTTGAGTGAAATGCTCACGTTCGCCAAATACGAAAAAGATTTTCTGCAAGAAGGATTCCGCAAATCGCTGAATCGTCAGATTAAGAAAGGAAAGCTGAATGAAGAGGGCGCAGCGCAGTTGATCGCTGATTATGACGCGTATTACAACAGCTATACGTACCTCGACGCAAATGGAAACAAACGCGAAGTGCGCGATTAACGACGTGCGCGTAGGCCGAAGCAATCTTGCCTGTCGTTGTAATTCGTACGCTGACCATTCCAACACAGCTCATTGATGAAATGATTAGAAGAATAAAAGGCGCAAAATATCTTACCAAGCCAACGCAACCGATTAACGTTGATCGTGATCGCAGTGTCCCCGGATTGCTCGAAAAAATGGAGCACATCTCGTTTCAGGGCCGTAATCTGGCGCTCGCGCATCAGCTTTGGTTGCAAATGCTCTCTGAAAACGCTGTAGTACTAATGGGACTCAGCGGTGCGCTCGTGCCGGCAGGCATGCGGCGTCTGGTCGCTTACCTGATCAAGAATCGTTACATTGATGTTTTAGTAACAACAGGCGGGACACTATTTCATGATTTGCATGAAACGCTCGGACGCCATCATTACATCGGCGATCCAAAAATTGACGGCGTGCAATTGCAGGAACAAGCCGTAGACCGCATCTACGACACCTTTGCTTCAGAAGAAGAGTTCCGCGAAGCCAACGAATGGATTGGCGGGTTTGCTGGACAACTCGAAAATTCGCACGCGTATTCTACCCGCGAATTTACGCATTTGCTCGGACGCGAACTCAGCGAAATTGCCACCGAAGACGGTATTTTAACTGCCGCTTTTAAATCGCGCGTACCTGTTTTCTGTCCTGCAATTGCCGACAGCGCGTTCGGTGTTTCCATTGGTGTCAGCCGCGTGGAAAAGAAAAATCCTTTCCAGTTCGATGTCATTCAGGACGTCGTAGACATGGCGCAAATTGTTTCCAAATCACGTTCGACAGGCGAAATTTTCTTCGGTGGTGGAACGCCAAAGAGTTTCATTCATCAAAGCGAGGCTGCCGCCGGAATGCTGAATTCAGCCGTGCGCGGACATAAATTCGCTATTCAGGTGACAACGGAAACAGAACATTACGGCAGCTATTCGGGCTCCGAATTTGACCACGCGAACACGTTTGGTCAGATGTCGAAAAATGCGCGCTTTGTGAGTGTTCATTGCGACGCGACGATTGCGATGCCCATGCTTGTGACTTCATTATCACAAACTGCAGCCAAAGCATTGCGCACCCGAAAACGCATTCAATTCAGCTTCAACAATAAAGACCTCGGCATCAACATGCCGTAACCTTGCAGCACAAAAAGTGAAATAGAAAAAGTCAGGCGAAGTGAAAATTTCGGCTGACTTTTTTTCACGTAAAATTGTTGTTCACTTGCATTGGTGGTACATTTTGTGCGTCCTTCTGGTGATTCCTGCTCGATTCAAGCTTCGTAATTAAGGTTATAACCACGTGCGGTAGCGCGTGGCTTCATATTCATCGGGCAAGCCACGCGCTACCGACTCAGGTAAATATCATTGCTATGGAGAACTGAGATGCAAAAAGCTAAGCAAAATACAAAAAAAGTCTACGATGCGATTGTCGTCGGTTCTGGCGCAACCGGTGGCTGGGCAGCCAAGGCGTTGACCGAGCGTGGCATGACCGTGCTCGTGCTCGAAGCTGGACGCCATCTTGATCCTGAAAAAGATTTCCGCGAACACACATTTCCATACGAAGTGAAATATCGCGGCGGACTTGCTCCCAGTTCCAAATGGGCTCCGCGCCAACCAATTCAAAGCCGTTGTTACGCCGCCAATGAATATGGGCATCACTTGTTTGTTGACGACATTGACAACCCTTATACAACGCCGAGTGACAAACCCTTTTGGTGGATTCGCGGTCGTCACGTCGGAGGACGTTCGGTCACGTGGGGACGCCAATCATATCGTTATTCCGATTACGAATTTAAAGCGGGCGAACGCGATGGCTACGATCAGCCCTGGCCGATTAGTTATGCCGACCTCGCGCCGTATTACGATCAAGTCGAAGATTTTGTCGGCATTAGCGGTTCATATGAAAATTTGCCGCAATTGCCGGATAGCAAATTTTTGCCTGCGATGAAAATGACGTGCGGCGAATATTTGCTCAAAAGTGCCGTCGAGAAAAATTTTAAGAATCGCAAAGTCATCATCGGGCGCGCGGCGATTTTGACGAAGTTTCATCAGGGGCGCGCCGCTTGTCATTATTGCGGGCACTGTGATCGCGGTTGTGCGACATATTCTTATTTCAGTTCGCCCGGCTCAACGCTGCCGTCAGCCAAAGCCACAGGCCGCATGACATTGCGCCCGCATTCCGTCGTGCGTGAAATCTTAATTGACACCAACACCGGCAAAGCCAAAGGCGTACGTGTCGTAGATCAAAACACAAAACAAGATATTGAATTTTTGGGCAAGACCGTAGTCTTGTGCGCTTCGACGCTGGAATCCACGCGGATTTTGCTGAATTCAAAATCACGTCAGCATCCGAACGGCTTAGGAAATTCTTCCGGCGTACTCGGGCATTATTTGATGGATCACGTTTTTCCAATTGGTGTGAACGGCGTTGTGAAACAGGTGCGCGGACAGGAATATGATTACTCTGACGGACGTGCGAACGGAATTTATGTGCCGAAATTCCGCAACGTGCTTGATGACAAACAAACTAAATTTATTCGCGGCTACGGTATGCAAGGCAACGCGACGATGGGCTACGATTTTCAACGCGCCAAACGCATCAATGGCATCGGCGCAGAATTTAAAAAACAAGTGCGCGAAGCTCCGAGCGAAGTTAATTTCTTTCTCGGTTGCTGGGGCGAAATGCTGGCGGATTTCAAAAACCACGTGCGCATTGACGAAGGCAAAGTTGACGCGTGGGGCATTCCAACCTTACACGTAGATTGCAAACATGGCGACAACGAAAAGGCAATGATGAAGGACATGTTGGAAACAACTTCAGAAATGGCCGAAGCCGCCGGATTTGAAATCACCTCTAAAAATGAAAACCCCGCGCCTCCAGGCTTTTGTATTCACGAAGTCGGAACCGCACGCATGGGCAGCGACAAGAAAAATTCCGTCCTCAATAAATGGAATCAAACTTGGGATGTAAGCAATGTTTTCGTGACAGACGGCGCATCATTCACATCAGGCGGATGCTCAAATCCCACGCTGACGATGATGGCGCTCACATTGCGTGCTTGCGATTATTTGGTGGAAGAATCAAAGCAGGGTAAGCTGTAATTTCCCTTAAAAAAAGAGCGAGTCAGGAGCTAGAAAAATCGGTTTCTTCACTCGCTCTTTTCTTTTGGTTTATTTTCCAAAGCTTCGCACTAACCCCACCAGACTTTTTATCTCATCCGCTGATAATTTTCCTTTCCACGGCTGCATCGCTTCACCTTTGCCGTTATTGATTGACGCGGTCAATTGGGCATCCGAACGCGATTTTTGCCAGCCGTTCTCGCGGAAAGATTTCATGCCTTTTTTGAGATATTTCTCCACGCCCGCGCCATCCTGACCGTGACACTTGGCGCATTTGGCAGCAAAGATTGAAGCGGCATCGGCGGCGGCTACATTAGTGAGATTAGTGCGCACAAGCGAAATTCCTACTACAAAAACTGTTAGCAGCAGCAAGCGAAAAAAGATTTTCATAATGAGTCCTCCGCGAAAAATGAAAAATGAAAATGTACGATAGGCGTCTCGCCTGTCGCCGTTGGCGAGAAACGATTAACGATATAACTGTGATTGTTACTGCTAAATTAAAAGCCGAAATTGTCGCGCAATTAGTTTGTAATGTGTGCGGCGACAGGCGGGACGCCTATCGTACATTGCTTATTTCAGTTCAGCTAACCAATCAATAATTACTTTTTTATCTTCGGCAGAAATTTCAGGGAATGAGCGAGGCATCGGTTTTTTCAGTCCGTAGCCGCGCGAGTTTTCCATGATTTTTGCTAAGTCGGCGAGATTGCGATTTCGTTTGGCGGTGATGCCGATCAAGCTTGGCTCGTCATCAGTTCCGCCTTCGCCTTTGTCGCCGTGACACTCTGCGCAATTTTCAATGTAGGAGGATGGTGCTGGTTTTACAGTCGCAGCAGCAAGATTGGCATTGCTTGTTACCGCGCGCGCTGTGCCGACAATTTGCGGCTCAAATGCTGATTGCAAAAATTCATGTGCATCTTCGTCTTGTTCTTTAAGCTTCGCACTGTAGTCTGGATGCTTGTGGTCTTCGTATTTTGACAGCCACGTTAACCCAACAGCGCCTAATAAAATCAGGGCTAACGTCGCAGTCGCAAACGGGCGTTTGAAAGGATTGCGCTCTTCACGCCGATCAAGGATAGGAAGCAGGAACATCAACGTGAAGAGCGCGCCTGGCAGCACTACTGTAGGGATTACAGAGAACTTGCCGGGAAAGTATTTCAAGAGTTGAAACAAGGGCAAAAAATACCACGGCGGTCGCGCCAAATAATCCGAAGTCGGATCAGCCTGCGGCCCAAGTTCTGCCGGACTGATTTGCGTTAGCCATGCGAGCGCGGCGAATACAAGCAGCATCGCCAACGCATTTTTGAGCATTTGTTTCGGATAAAAATGTTCCGTACGGTGATCGTCTTTGGCGTGATAAGGGCCTGCCGGTTTGGCTCTACGAAAAAAGAACAGGTGCATTATGACCAATAAAATCAAGCCTGCGGGCAATAAAAAAACATGCGCTGTAAAAAATCTTGAAAGCGTAAGCGTCGTCAATTCGTGACCGCCGAGCATGATACGTTGTTGCAATTCGCCAATGACGGGAATTTCTCCGGCGATGGATGCGCCTACCTTTGTGCCAAAATATGCGGCTTGATCCCACGGCAACAAGTATCCAGTGAAAGAGAATCCGAAAATAATTAGTAACATCGCCACGCCAGCGATCCAGACTAATTCGCGTTTGGATTTATATGCGCCGAACAAAAATGTTTGCGCTAAATGCACGACCGCGAAAATGACCATCGCGCTGGCGCTATAATGATGCAGCCCGCGCAAGAACGCTCCGCCTGGCACTGCCTTTTGAATAAAGGCGACGCTGGCGTGCGCGTGGTCAGCGCTTGGCACGTAATACAGCGATAAGAAAATTCCAGTGACGATTTGAATCGTTAATAAAAAAAGCAGGATGCTGCCAAACACATAAGCCCAGCGAGTGCCGCCGCGAATCGGTTCGTATAAAGCGTGCTGTGCGATTTGACGCGCACCTGTCCGCTCATCAACCCAATCCGTTATTTTTGTGAATTGTGCTGATAGTAAATTCATAATTGTGAGTTGGTCGTTAGACGGATTCTTTCGTCGCTATGCCTTGTTTGAAATCCTGATATTTGACTTGCAGGATATTGTTCTCGACGCGATGTTCGAGTACGTCCAAGCTGCGCGGAGCAGGGCCTGCAACCTTTTGGCCTGCGTTGCTCCATTTGCTGTTGTGACACGCGCAAATAAATTCCTGTTCGTTGTGATTGACTGTGCAACCCAGATGCGGACACACCGCTGAATACACTGTGACGGCGTCGCCTTTGCGATTGATCCACAATAAACGTTGTGCTTGAAATTGCCCCCAGCCTGCGTCTTGCGCGACGGTGATTGCTTTGCGCGTTAATTTTTCGTCCGCAATTTCTGCTATGTTGCCAACCTCAATCCACGCGGCTTCGCTGGTTTTAGAAAAAGCGGGAGCTGTTGCAAAGCGTCCAATCGTGATGCCGAGCACAGCGGAAATTCCTGCGCCAATAATGCCGATAATGATGCCGAGAAATGAGCGACGCTCGACTGCGTCAAATGTATCTTTAGACTTATTTTCCACAGTGCGAGCGTCCATAAAAGAATAGAGAAGAAAACCCGCCTGAGGCGGAATTTGAGTTACGACTGACGTTGATGCTCAAAGCAATATGCGTACCATTGGCGCGGAGAGTGGAAAGACGCTAAAGAAAACTTAATTTTGCGTTTATCTAATTCGCAAACATGTAATTTGATTATAGGGCGGTGGAAAGATTAAAATGCGCGGGCCTCGCGGTATTTGGTACAACCCCTGATGACAACTAAAGAGTCACGCTGTCTCTTCGGCTGTCCCTGAAAGTGACAACTGAAGAAACAAAACTAGACCAAAGTCTGGCAGATTCACTCAAAAGCAAGCGGAATAAGGCTTGCAATAACCACAGGTCTATCTGAAATAACATTGCTTAACTTCGAGTCTTTTATCCATGAAAAATAAATATTTACTGAAATTATGTTTGGTGGCGGTAGCTGTTTCAATTTTTGGGTATCAGTTGCATGCCTTTCCTGAATTTATGCGCGTTTATGCGGCTGACCCTCAGGCGCGCGCAGAAATGCGGCGTGATTGTGGCGTGTGCCATGTGAACCCGACGGGCGGCGGAGCGCGCAATGCTTTCGGGCAGGCGTTTCAAGCGAATGGCTTGAAAATTACGGATGAGCTGCGTGCGAAATTCCCGGATCGTTTCAATGTCTCAACGTCAACTCCGTCCGACGATTTGCCCGTCACGTTTGTCAAAGATTCTGATTCGCAAGCTATCGTTGAACTGAACGGCAAAAAATATGTAGTGGACACAAAAACGCGTACGGTGAAGGAATTTTTGCCGGAAAAAAATGTTGCGGTAGTAAGTCCGATTGAGAAAACCAAACCCGTTACACAATCAGCGCAAGAAGACAAAGTTTATCAGCAAATGGATGTGCGTTTGGTGAATTTGCCGACGGCGAAATCGATTGCCAAAGGTTCATTAACAGGCGAATTCACACATCGTTTTCCGTTTGGTGAATATGATGTGACCGATGGCACTGGCTTGTTTGGCCTGGATGGATTTGCTGTGCCTTCGTTTGGCTTTGTCTATGGTCTCACGGATCGTATACAAATCGGTGGCTATCGCTCTTCTGATGCCGTTGGCCGCCCGATCCAATTTCACGTGGGCGCGAGTCTACTAGACGAAAATAAAGATCAACCATTTAGTGCGATGGCGCGCCTCGCGGTCGAGGGGCGAGATAATTTTCGACGTAATTTTACAACCAGCTTGGAATTAGCCGTCGCACGCAGCATAACCAATAAAGCCCAGTTGTACTTTGTGCCAACACTTTCTTTCAATAATCGCGAATTTGGCCCTGCGGGTACCAATTTTTCTGGAGCTACGACGTTTGCTTTCGGTGTTGGCGGCGCGCTGAATATTCGCCCGACGGTGGCTTTAATGGCAGAAGCGAATTGGCGTGTTAATAAGGCCGGGCGTTTTGGTAACGATGCTCCGGTATATGGTTTTGGCATTGAAAAAGTTACGCTCTCACGGCGTCACGCATTTAGTTTGGTGTTTAGTAATGTGGCCGGGACGACGTTTTCGCAGCGCTCTGCCACAAAAGCGTCGTTGCTTGGTGGCGCAGATGATTCATTTCGAAGCATGGCAATCGGCTTCAATATTTCGCGCCGAATATTTTAACTTTCATTTTTGATGGTTGCGACTAACTACCTCGCAGCCCTTGCGATGGCTATCAGCAGGAGGAGGATAGGATCGGCAAAGGGCGCGAAGGAAAATCACGAGGAGATATTGCATGAGAACCCGAATACATAAATCAGTAAAACTTGGTTTGATAGCTGTAGCAGTAATTGGACTGGCGGTCAGTTTTACGCTACAGGAAAAAACTGTTCACGCGTACAGCGCTAGTGCTCCAGACCCTTCATATACTAACGCGCCTGCGTTTACCGGCATTTCTGCGGAAGGGAATTGTCGTGTATGTCATAGCACTTATGCCTTGAATTCCGGTGGCGGTACGTTGGAGCTATTAGATTTGCCGACCAGCTATGTTCCCGGACAGGAATACACCATTCGCGTTGCCGTTTCACAAACGGGGCGTTCTAAATTTGGCTTTCAGTTAACAGCACTTGATAGTACAGGAAAAAAGGCGGGGACATTTGCCAATATTGATGCGACGCGGACAGCTATCCAGCCAGGGACAGTTGATTCCACTACACGCGAATACATCAGTCATGCTGCCGCTCCAACCGGGACAAATACGACAGCAACGAACAAATCGGAATGGACATTGAAATGGACTGCGCCCGCTAGTCGCATTGGCAAAATTACATTTTACGCCAGCGGCAATGCCGCGAGTAACAGCGCAGCGGCGGCACTTGATTATATCTATACGACTTCAGCCGTTGTGACGCCTTCCGTTGCAACCGTTTCAAGTGCAGATTACAACGCAGCGAATCCAGTGCCAGTGGGCGGCGCCGCTTCGGCTTTTGGCGTAGATTTAGCGAACACGACAGCTAGCGCTGTTGGAACCCCCACAACTACGCTTGGCGGTACGACTGTGAAAGTGAAAGATTCACTGGGGACGACAAGAGATGCGCTGATTTTCTTCGTCACCCCGACACAGGTGAATTTTAATATTGCAGATGCAACTGCCGCAGGAACTGCAACCGTTACGATCAACAGCGGATCAGGCGCGGTGTCAACCGGAACGTTCACGATTGCGGCTGTCCAACCGGGTGTGTTTTCATTGACAGGCGATGGAGCAGGCTTGCCAGTAGCACAGTTGCAACGCGTGAATACACAAACGAATGCACAAACGTTCGAGGATACATTCGTCCTGAATGGTGCAGCGTTCAACTCGAAACCAATCGTCTTTAATGCGAATGAGCGTTTATTTCTGGTTGTTTATGCCAACGGTGTGCGCAACCGCAGCGGTTTGTCCGCCGTCAGCGCTAGTATCGGTGGCACATCAATCGCTGCAGTATATGCAGGCCCACAAGGCTTCTTCACTGGTGTGGATCAGGTCAACGTTGAGTTGCCCACCAATTTAGGTTCTGGCAATAAAACGTTAACATTGACTGTAGATGGCAAGACGACGAATTCCACTACACTCAATTTCCAATAGTGACCGAGTGAAGAAAGCAGTTTGAGATGAATAATTGCCTTGCACTGCTTCCTCCACAATGGCACTCATCTCTCAAGCTTCGTTTTTCAGTTGCATTTATGCGTGGAAGGGCTGCAATCGAAGCTTGGGAAATGAGTGCTTTTTTGTTGCCTGAAAGGGCGCCGTCTTAGCCGACACTTCTTATTTATCAGCCTCGAATCGTGCCAGCCCTGTCACGCAAGTTGTCCCTATCAGTGACACTTCGTATTTGCCCGCTTTGCTAAGTTGTTATTCCTTGCCGGAAAAATAAGGAACAGCACTTGCAGGAACAAGTACAGAGACACCTGTTTCTACCAATCAAAAAAATAAATATAGGGTCGTGACAGTTATTGGTTAGTGAGGTTTCACTGTTTACTAAAACGATAATTGCTTTAGACGCGCCCACACGATGACGCCAAATTCAGGAGACCCAAAATGACAACCCCGGTTAGAAAACTACTTAAGGTGACGACTCTCGTAAGCTTATTAATCGCGTCGTTGATCACCTTCAACTTTGGGAAGAAGACTTCCCACGCTCGTAGTACTGCCTTCATTTCTGCATTTTATTCCCGCACGGCGGCCCCCACCTTTGGCGCTGTCCCGGCAGAAGGGAATTGTACTGGCTGTCACGCAGGCGTTTTTAATGACGCGACTGCTGGCGGCAAAGTTGAGATTCTGGATTTGCCGACCAGCTATGTGCCTGGGCAGGAATATACGATTCGTGTTGCTGTTTCTCAAACAGGACGCAACAAACATGGATTTCAGCTTACAGCCTTAGACCCTGATGGGAAAAAAGCAGGTTCTTTTGTTAGCGCGGATACCACGCGAACAACTGTGAGTGCTGATATTACTTTCAATGGGACAACGCGACAGTATATTCACCACGCGGTAGCGCCCGGCGGAACAACCGCCAATTTTACAGATAAATCAGAATGGACGATCAAATGGACAGCACCTGCCAGCCGCGTCGGCAAAATAGGATTTTATGCGGCAGGAAACGCAACAAACAGTAGCAGCAGCAATGCGGGCGATAACGTGTATTCAACCTCCGCTCTTGTCACGCCTTCAGTTGCGACTGTGTCCAGCGCAGACTATAACGCCGCGAATCCGATTGCTTCCGGTGGTGCGGCATCGGCCTTTGGCGTGGAACTTGCAACACAAGTTGCAACCGCTACAGATCAAGACCTTGTCACGCCGGGCATTCAATTGCCAACGACATTGGGTGGTACAACAGTGACGGTCAAAGACAGTTTAGGTACAACGCGCAATGCATCACTGTTTTTTGTTTCGCCTGCGCAAATCAATTATTTGGTGCCAGCGGGAACGGCGAATGGCACTGCCGAAGTTACCGTTACGAACAGCGCGCTAGTTAAATCTATTGGCACCGTCTCCGTCGCGGCTGTGCAGCCAGGTGTTTTTTCGTTGACAGGTGACGGTGCAGGTTTGCCTGTCGCGCAAATTCAGCGTGTGAATGGGCAAACGCAGACATTTGAAAATACGTTCGTTTCAACCGGAACAAATACCTGGGCATCTGTACCGATTGAATGAGCGAATGCCAACGAAAGTTTGTATTTGATTTTGTACGGTGTTGGTATTCGTAATAACTCCGGTTTGTCTGGTATGAGTTCTAATATCGGAGGGTTCGCTTTGCCAGCACAATTTGCTGGTGCGCATCCAACTTTTCCTGGTGTAGATCAGGTCAATATTTTGCTTGATCGGGCGGCCTTAACGACAAGGGGAGATGTAAATGTAGTTTTGATCGCAGATGGCAAAACTTCTAACCTGGTAAAAATTAATTTCAAATAGCTCTTAAGATTAGTAGCTGGTTATTTTGACAATTTTGGGTGTGAGCTTTTGCAATAGGTGATTAGGTTCGAGGCCAATCTAATTGCCACTGCCGCTTTCCGTGAAAGTCTTACACGCACAGTTGATAAGATGTGCAGTTACTGATAACCGCACTCGCTTCGCAGGTAAATTTCGCAACTTCAGGGGAGGTTGAGAAACATTGGCAACTGATACCTGCGAAGCGAGTGCGGTTCTTATTTGTGCTATGCTTATACGCTATGGGATGCATCGTTTTGAGCCGCAAAATTACGCTCTTTTGCCTGTTACTCGCTAACTTGTCGAGTGCTTCAAGTCGCTCTCTATTTCTTCATAATGTCACGCCCGCGATGCAATCTGCGAAAGTTGGTGGACGCCTTGAATTGCTTAACGCCAAAAGCAAAGGGCGCAACGGAAAAGCAGATGCCAGCGGAGTTGTTGTGTGGTTGGAAGCGCCGGGATTAAGCGCTCGATCCGGTCGCCCGCGTCAACGTATTAATCAACGCGGCAAACGATTTGTTCCGCACATTATTGTGGTTGATCGCGGCACCGAAGTTGATTTTCCGAACTCCGATCCTTTTTTTCATAATGTCTTTTCGCTTTTTGATGGCAAGCGCTTTGACTTAGGTTTATATGCCAGTGGTGAATCGCGTCCCGTGTCCTTTAATCGCGTCGGCATCTCCTATATTTTTTGCAATATTCATCCGATGATGAGCGCCGTCGTCGTCGCACTTGATACACCTTATTACACGCTGAGCGATGCAAATGGAACTTTTGCCATTAACGATGTGCCTGTCGGACGCTATCAATTGCGTGTGTGGCACGAACGCGCTACGCCGCAGGAATTAGCCTCGCTCACACGCACTATCCAAATTTCAACGAGCGGCGCCATTGATTTAGGCGCAATACGTATTAACGAAGCCGGATATATTCCACAGCCCCATACCAACAAACATGGGCAGCACTATGACAACCAACGCAACAAACCAGAATATAAAAAATAGTTTGTTGCGACGAATGAGTTTGCGCACCAAACTGTTTATTGCGTCGGCTTTTCTTTCGACGACAATTTTGTTAATTGCTGCCTGGGTCATTAATTCGGTCGTTGTAAAACAGGCGCGCCAACAGGTGCAAAGCGAAGTTGAAAATTTATTGCCCGTTTATAACGCTGTGCTCGAAGACAGCGCCCGCAGCCTCGCTTCCATTGGCGTCACGATGGCAAATTCGCAAATTACAAAAACTGTGTTTGGTGACCCACGTGCCGCGCGCGACCGCGCAACCATTCGTCAAGTGATCGCAGATTTAAGCAGCGAAACAACTGCGCCAATAGATTTAATTTTGATCAGTGATGGCGCGGGGAAAATTACTTTTGCCGAATTGAATAATCACGAATCCATCACGCTGACAGATTTGCCCGCTGCCAAAAACGTGGCGTCAACTCAAAAACAGGAGCAAGGTTTTGCCGTCCTCGGCGACAATTTATATCAATTGGTTTTGACGCCGATTTTGGTGCAATCGGGCAATGACGAATTTCAAAATACGCTGGCAATTTTAGGCACAGGCGCGCAAATCAATCGCGCGTTCGCAGAGAAATTGCACAAGCAAATGCACAGCGAAGTTGCTTTTTTGAGCGCTGGGCAAGTGCGCGCTTCATCGTTTGCACAAGGTGATGAAACGGATTTGGTGAAGCTGGCGAATGCGCCGGAAATTCAACAAGCGGATGCCACCAAACCTGTCGAAGTGAAAATTCAAAATCGCCTGAGTCTGGCTTTTTCGCGCGCGCTCACAAGTTTTGAAAATCAGAATGTCGGACGCGTCATCGTGTTTCGTTCGCTGGAAGAAACCAGCAAATTATTTCGCACGATTTACAACGTTTTATTTTTGCTTTGGTCGCTGAGCATCGCGGCTACATTTTTGATTAGTTATTTATTGGCGGAACGTATCACGCGTCCAATTGAATCATTGATGCAAGGCACGCGCGAAGTTGGCAGCGGAAATTATGACCACGAAATCAAAGCCGAATCGCACGGCGAATTAGGCGAATTAGCGAACGCTTTTGACCAGATGCGACGGTCTTTGCGACAAACGCAAATGGAATTGCTCAAGCGCGAACGGCTCGCGGCAGTCGGGCAAATGGCGAGTTCGATTGTGCATGATTTGCGTAATCCGCTCGCTACGATTTCGACCGCTGCCGAAATGCTCAGCCGCGATGGTTTAGCGCTGGATCGCCGCCAAACATTGCTCGATAGTCAAATGCGCGCGTCACATCGCATGCAGGAAATGCTGACGGAAATGTTGGATTTTACGCGTGGATCGTACACGCTTGATCTCGAACATTATCCTTTGCGACAAATTGCTGAGCGCGCCGTACAAAGCCTCAACATTGCTCGTAGCGGCGTCAAAATTATCTGGGAAATTCCATCAGATTTATATGTGACGGTAGACGGCGAACGATTGCGCCGCGTATTTGAGAATTTAATCAATAATGCGATGCAGGCACTGCCAAAAGATGCTTCCGCGCGTACAATTATTTTGCGCGCTGTCGCACAATCCAATCAGATGCGCGTGGACGTAATTGATAATGGGGTTGGCGTGCCGCGCGAAATTCAGGATCGTTTGTTTGAGCCGTTTGTGAGTCACGGCAAACTCGGCGGCACAGGTTTGGGTTTAGCTATCGCGCGCAGCATCGTCATTGCGCACGGCGGTAATATTGCGCTGGAAAATACGGATGGACAAGGTTCGGATTTTTATTTCACACTCCCGCGTGACGAAACAGAAATTGCCCCAAAATTTCAGGACTAAGAAGTCTTATGCCGATCAAAATTTTGCTGGTTGATGATGATGATTCTTTTCGCTCGGTCACCGCAATCGCGCTGGAAAGCGAGGGCTGTGAAGTGCAGGAAGCGAATAGCGCCACGGCGGCGATTGCCGCTTTGCAACGCGAAAAACCAGATGTGATTGTTTCGGATTTAGATATGCCGGGGGTGGACGGTTTTGAATTTTGTCATCGTGTGCGCATGGATCCAGACAATGCCCAAGTGCATTTTGTGATTTTGTCAGCATTGATCGAACCTGATGGAACGGGTGTTCCGGCTTGCCACGAAGCAGATTGTTGTTTGAGTAAGCAATTGCATTTTCAACAACTGTTGCGGCAACTTAAACAATTAGCAACAAAAGAATGTGTTTAGCGGTTTGTCCGCAAAATAAGTGGACAACGTTCGCCCGACTCCATTACCCTCCTTACCTAACACACACGCAGTTTTTGCAATCAAAAAATAACTGACTCGGAATCAGGTTATGAAGACAATTCGTTTGCTATGCATTTTTCTTTTCATGCAAATTTTGCTTGGAAATTCCCCTCCTGCAACTATCGCCGCGCAACATCGTAAACCCATGCGCCCGCCAACTGAAAAAGCGCCCACCAATGCTGAATTGGCGGATTTGCTCAAACGCGCGCAATCCGCAGTCGAACAAGCACAAGCCGAAGCGCAACGTATGCGCGAACAGAACGAAGAATTGCAACGTCGCGTCGCGCAAAATTCTGAAGAGCTTGCCGCGCTGCGCAAATCAATGACTGATTTCGGCGCGCAATTGACTGCGTTGCAGCAAGACAAAAATGTTGCTACTGCTACTGCGACCGCACAAATAAAGGCTGTGATGCCTGTAGTGGAAAACTCGCAAACGGACATCAAAGCTTTGCAAACTGATCTGGAAATCGTCAAAGAGCAATCTGAAGTCCACACCGCGCAATTAAAAGAACACGCGCAAACAAAGGTTGAGAGCGAATCAAAAACGCGCGTGAAATTTTACGGCACAATTTTAGCGAATACTTATTTTAATACGGCGGATTCGTCGTTAAATGATGTGCCATTATTTGCGCCTCCGCCATCAAGTACCGTGCGCAAAAATAATGTTGGCGGCACATTGCGACAAACGCGGCTTGGCTTTTTATTCAACGGCGCAACGCTGACCAATAAATTAGGTGGCCCGCGTGCGAGCGCCGAAGCTGAATTTGATTTTTGGGGCGGTCAATTTCCTGACGTGACAGGATCATTTCGTATCATCACGGCTTCGGTACGTTTGGACTGGGATCGCACCTCCATCGTAGCAGGGCAACGCGCTCCGTTAATTTCGCCGCGTAACCCCAGTTCGCTCGGCGCTGTATGGTTTCCTTCCTTTTCTGCCGCAGGCAATTTATGGCAATGGCGACCACAGATCACTGTCGAGCATCGCGTCAAAACAGGCGAGAACACCGAGTGGCAATTGCAAGGCGGGATGCTGACTCCGTTTGGCGGCACTGTGCAAAGCACGTCAATTGACGGCGGACCTGGTTATGAAGGGCGGGTTGGGTTCACGCATACGCTCGAATCAGAACAAAAAGTTGAATTCGGTTTTGGGTCTTACATTCATCGTCGTCCGTTTGGTTTTGGGCGCAACGTGAATTCGTTTGCATACACAGGCGATTGGGCTGTACCGCTGGGCGAGCGCTTTGAATTGAGCGGCGAAGCGTATGTTGGACGCGCCATAAATTTGAGCGATATTCCCGGCGGCAACAATGATCGCCACTACGCAATTACAGGCACGTTGGCTAGGGAAGCCGCTACCATCAACGGAGTTTTTGAGGCGGGCGGCTGGGCACAACTCAAATTCAAAGCGCGTCCGAGCTTGGATTTTAATTTGGCTTATGGACAAGAAGACCCGCGCAATCGGGATTTATTTTCTGGTCAGTTTCCCAGCACGACACGATTTAAGAATCAATCCGCTGCGACTAATTTTATTTGGACTTGGCGGCAGAATTTCTTACTTTCCCTTGAGTATCGCCGCTTCTGGACAGATTACAGCACCAAGCGCCAAACGTCAGGTCAATATAATTTGGCGATTGGGTATACGTTCTAACTTGCTCACCGGAGAGGCGCAGAGGGCGCAGAAAAAAATAGACAGGATTGACAAGATTATTTTAAGACGAACAAGATTGATTTTGTAAATCTTGCAGAAACTCTTGTTCATCTTGCCCGAAAAAACTCTGCGCTCTCTGCGCCTCTGCGGTTCGATCCTCCGCAATTTGCTTCCCCTTTCATCCCTTCCTATAATTGGTAGTTTCCCCTGCAACTTAAAATTTCATCGTTCGTAACTATAGCTATGGATTTTAAACTCGTATCTGAATACCAGCCGCAAGGCGATCAACCTGCCGCGATTGAAGCGCTCGTCAACGGCCTCAATTCCGGCGAAAAACACCAGGTTTTATTGGGCATTACTGGTTCCGGCAAAACGTTCACAGTCGCTTCCGTTATCGAAAAAGTAAATCGTCCGGCGATTGTGATGGCGCATAACAAAACGCTCGCGGCGCAGCTTTATCAGGAATTCAAATCGTTCTTCCCGCACAACGCCGTAGAGTATTTCGTCAGCTATTACGATTACTATCAGCCCGAAGCGTATGTGCCCGCGTCTGATCTTTATATCGAAAAAGAATCTACGATTAACGAAGAAATTGACCGCTTGCGCTTGTCGGCTACGCGGTCATTATTTGAGCGGCGCGATGTAATTGTAGTTGCTTCAGTGTCCGCGATTTATGGTTTGGGCGACCCTGACGCGTATTACGGAATGCTCTTATTTATTGAGCCAGGGCAAAAAACTTCACGCAACGACATCATCAAAAAATTGGTTGAATTGCAGTACGAACGCAATGACATTGAGTTCGGGCGCGGGACATTTCGCGTGCGCGGCGATGTGATCGAAATTAATCCAAGTTACATGGATCGCGCCTATCGCATTGAATTATTTGGCGATGAAATTGATGCAATTTCGACAATTGATCCGCTGCTGGGCGAAGTCATTGAAAAGCACACTTCGCGCGTACCGATTTATCCCAAATCGAATTACGTGATGCCGCAAGGCACAATTAAAAAAGCGATCAAAACCATCAAAGAAGAATTAGCCGAATGGTCGCCGCAATTAATCGCCCAAGGCAAAACCATCGAAGAGCAACGCCTGCATCAACGCACAATTTATGACTTGGAAATGTTACAAGCGATGGGGTCGTGTCGCGGCATCGAAAATTATTCGCGCCATTTCACAGGCAAAGCAGCGGGCGAACCGCCGCCGACGCTTTATGATTATTTGCCCAAAGATACGATGGTAATTGTTGACGAGAGCCATCAATCTATTCCGCAAATTCGTGCGATGTACAACGGCGACAAAGCGCGCAAAGGTACATTGGTTGATTACGGCTTCCGTTTGCCAAGCGCGATGGATAATCGCCCGCTGAAATTTGAAGAATGGCAACAGCGCACAGGTCAAATTATTTATGTGTCCGCGACGCCAGGGCCATATGAGTTAGAGCAAGCGGGCGGGGAATTCATTGAACAAATTATTCGTCCCACAGGATTGCTTGATCCGGTTGTAGATGTGCGTCCTGTGCGCGGACAGATTGACGATTTGCTTGATGAAGTGCGTGAGCGAACGGCGCGCAAAGAGCGTGTGCTTGTGACTACGCTCACGAAAAAAATGTCGGAAGATTTGACGGATTATTATGCTGATTTGGGCGTGAAAGTGCGTTATATGCACTCCGAAATCGAAACGCTGGAGCGCATCAAAATCTTGCGTGATTTGCGACGCGGCGAATTCGATGTCCTCGTCGGCATCAACCTTTTGCGCGAAGGGTTAGACTTGCCCGAAGTTTCTTTAGTCGCAATTTTGGACGCTGACAAAGAAGGATTTTTGCGCAGCGAATCTTCGTTAATTCAAACGATGGGGCGCGCTGCGCGTAATTCAAACGGCAAAGCAATTTTGTACGCCGACAAAATGACTGATTCGATGAAACGTGCAATTGGCGAAACCGAACGCCGCCGCAAGAAGCAAATCGCCTACAACGAAGCGCACGGCATCACGCCAAAATCCATCGTCAAATCCATCGAAGCTACGCTCGTGACCGCGTACGAAGCTGATTATTTCAAAGTGCCAACCAATCTGGAGTTGTTTGACGAATACAGCCCCGAAAAATTGCGCGAAACAATTACGCAATTAGAATTCGATATGCGCGAATCGGCAAAGAAATTTGAATTCGAGAAAGCTGCTGAATTACGCGACAGAATCAAATATTTGCGCGAACGCCAGATTGCGTTAGGATAAGAGTTGTCAATTTTGATTTGGGGATTATTATGAATGTTCCGAAAGCCTACGAAGAGTTCGTTAATTTTATCGTTTCAGGAATTCAGCCGGAAGCGGTGATTGCATACCAACCTATGCCCGAAACAAGTGATCGGGTTGAGACGCTGGTATTTAAGTCTAAAGCTAACGGGCTAACTGATGCTGAGCAGTCTGAGTTAGATCACTTTTTGCAAATAGAACACATTATGCGCCTTGCCAAAGCGCGCGCGCATCAGCTTCTCAAAGCATGAGCCATTATTTATCCGAAGCCATTCGCAACGAAGTTTTTTCGCGGGCAAACTTTCTTTGTGAATATTGCCTATTCAGCCAAGCCGACATGCACTTCAGATTACAAGTGGATCACGTAATTAGCCGTAAACATGGCGGTTCAGATGAACTGGAAAATTTAGCCAGTGCTTGTGTGTTTTGTAATTTGAATAAGGGGTCTGATCTTGGCTCACTTGATTTTACAACGAAGGAATTAATTCGCTTTTATAATCCACGCGCAGACAAATGGGGAGAGCATTTTCAGTTGGACGGTACACACATCAAACCGTTGACGAAAATCGGAGAAGTTACAGTTCGCATTTTGGGCTTCAATGTAGAAGATCGAATTTTAGAACGATCAATATTAATTGAGGCGGGAATTTTTCCGTCTGCTGCAGCAATGGAATATTTAGGCAAAATATAACTCCCAAAGTGCAACCTTAAGAGCGTCTAACAAAAAGAATAAGCGCCGCATCTGGGAGCGCACGCGGCCCGCGTGCTGAGGTTAGCGAAGCAAGTACATTGCAATGTAAGTTATCCGCTCCATTAGCCTCAGCACGCGGGCCGCGTGCGCTCCCAGATGCAGGATATTTGATTTTGTTAGGCGCTCTAAGGAAAAAGACGAGCAGGGAAAACAGGCTGTATAATTATGATTTGGAATAGTATGGTGAAACTCATATGAAAACGTTTGGTCAGTTGAAACGATTAGATTTACGAAGTGTCTGGCCAAAAGAAGCAACAGACTTTACTCCTTGGCTTGCCGAAAATATTCAGGAGCTTGGTAAAGCTCTCGGTATGGATATTGAGTTAGTGGCAAGGGAAGCAAGTGTGGGAGATTTTTCACTTGACCTGTTAGCAAAAGACCTCGGCAGCAATCGGACAGTGATTCTCGAAAATCAGCTTACCGCTACGGACCATGATCATTTAGGTAAATTGCTAACATATGCTGCTGGCTATGATGCGGCTGTAATTATTTGGATATCGGAATCCATTCGAGAAGAGCATCGTCAGGCACTTGATTGGCTGAATCAGAGAACAGATAGTGAGACAGCATTTTTCGGAGTAATTGTCGAGGTTTTGCAAATTGATGAGTCAATGCCTGCCTATAATTTCAAACCAGTCGTTTTTCCAAATGAATGGCAAAAGACACAACATAAGGTAAAAGATAGAAATACTTCGGTACGAAGTGAAGCCTACCGAGAGTATTTTCAGCGACTGATTGATGAGTTGCGAGAAAAGCATAAATTTACTGGAGCGCGTCTTGGTCAGCCACAAAGTTGGTATAGTTTCTCGTCAGGAATCTCTGGCATTTATTATTCTGCTTCATTCGCACAAGCTGAGCTTGTAAGAGCGGAAATTTACATTGACCAAAGAGACGGTCAAAAAAATAAGCAGCTCTTTGATTGGCTAGAGAATGATAAAGAAGTAATAGAAAATGAGTTTGGCGATAAATTGGATTGGCAACGCTTGGATAATCGGCAAGCTTGTCGTATTGCGATTTATCGAAATGGATCAATTGATTTAGATGCAACCTCTCTTCAAGAAATTAGAAGTTGGACAATTGGACAATTGCTGAATTTTAAAAAGGTCTTTGGTAAAAGACTGAAAAATTATAACGGACTGAAAACCCTGTAGGCGCTAAGAACTAGCCTGCCATTTTACCATCCCACCTGCAATCCAAATCGAAAAGACCTGCCATCATTTAATGTGTTCGTAATTTGGCCGAAATTTTGATTGCCCAGTTCAAAGCCTGGTTCAGCGAATTGTGGCGTATTAAATAAATTAATTGATTCAACGCGGAAGGTCATGCGCACGCTGTGCTGGAATTCCCACGCTCTTGATAATGACGCGTTCACATTATGAATCGGGCCTTTGCGAAATGCGTTGCGGCCTAGATTGCCGCGCACGTCAGTTGGATTGATTGCGGCGAAAGCGGCACGCGGCAATAACAATTTTGACGTGTCAGGATTCGCAATTGTGCGGCCTAAAATTGAGGTGTCGAGCAGATTGGGGCGGTCGCCTCCGTTGCCGTCTACGTTGCCGAAGCCGGGGCCGTCGGAGCCTGTAACTACGTTGAAGGGAATGCCCGTTTTGACTAGCACTACAGTCGAAAAATTCCAGCCGTTGATGCCTTTGCCAAGCCACGAAAATTCTTTGGGCGCACGCGGCGCATAATTCGCTCGCCACAAAAATGCATGCGTTTGATCGAACAGGCTCAAGCCTTTCATGTCCTTATGCGTTTCAAATTCGGACTGGCTGCGCGAAGTACGCGAATCGTTGTCATATGCGGTGTTCAGATAATTTGAGCCGAGGTCAATCGCTTTGCTGAACCAGTACGAAATGTCCGTCGAAAATCCTTTCCAAGTCGAAATAATTACCGATGCACGCGCAGCGTCAAAATATCCGCGCGAACCATTTACGATCACGCGAATATCGGAATAAGTTTGATTTGGGCGGCGCAAATTTACGGTTTTCGTGATTTGGTCAATGCCTGTGACAAGGCGCGCGCGGTTGAGATACCACATCACTAACAGTTTATGCGAACGGCTGCCAACGTAACCTAATTGCAACTTCACACGCTTCGATAAAATTTTTTCGGTGTTCGGCTCCCAGCTTAAATTGTATTGATACGAATACGGCGTAGCGAGTTCTTTATCGAGCGCGTACAGCGTTGGATATTCGAGTTTCGGGAGCGGATTGACAATGTTGGGCGAAGGCACTGTCACTTTGATATTGCCTGGCGGTGAAAAGCGAATTTGCTGAAACGTAGGCGTGAAAATTTCGCCGAAATGAACTCCGGCTGCGCCGCGTAATGTGCCGAGTGATTTGGGTAATTGATAAGCGAAACCAAGATTCGGCGCAAAATTATTTAAGTCGCTATCGTAATCAATGACATTGAGATTATTGACTTCGATAGGCTTTGTGACAGGTTGATAACGCAAACCGAAATTTACCGCGAGCCGCTGATTCACGCGCCAATTATCGCCCGCAAAAAATAACATGTCCCAATACCGAAAACCGCGATGCAAATTTGAGGTGATCGAAACTAAATATTGTGTAGCCGTTCCCATTCGTAAATTCGTAATCGCATCGCGTCCAAAATCATTGCTGAATGAAAATACGCCGCGATGTGCGTCTGATTCAATTCCGTTAATGTGGCGGCGCGTGATGTTGAAGCCATACGTCGAAGTATGATTGCCCGTCAACTGTCGTAATTGCCCGCCATACTTGATTTGATTTTGCACACGATTAATCGGGATGCTGCCTTCAGGGCCGAGAACGGTTAAGCCCTGGATCAAGACGAAATTTCCTACCGCGCGGGCATCCGATTCCAGCACTGAATGCAAGCGATCATAGCTGACGACAAAATTGCTTACAGTGTTTGCGCTCCATTGCCGCGACCAAGCGATGCGCGCGACATGCGTTTTATTGTTTGTGTTCGGGTTTTGCCCGGCTACGAGTTGGAACGCTAATACTTTTTGATTTGAAAATTGATATTGCAGTGTCACATCATCTGTGCCGCGAAAAGTTTGATCTATCCGCAAGTTGGCTTGCGCATTATCAATGGATTGCGGCGCGTTGGTGTTCAGCGCGCGCGCATTGATTTCAGTACGGTTCGGTAACTCTTTGGGATACGCCGCAAGGAATTTTGCAATGATTGCGCTGGCTGCCGGATCAGTCGTGAGCGGAGTTCGTTCGTCAGGTTTCGGCACTAAGACATTGCCGTTGACTGAGCCGCGAATAACTGTTTGTCCGCCATCAATAAATATTTTTGCATTGCGCCACAAACCCGCACCAAAATTAAACCCGTAATCGTTCTCGCGCGCTGGTTTGACACTGCCCACTTGAAAAAACGAACGGGCGCTGAAAACACTGTTGACGTGCGCGTAACGTAATTCGCCGTGCATCCCTGCTTTGACCTTAGCGGGAATCGTAAGCGCAGCTTTTGGCGCAGTGCCAAATTCCGAGCCGAAATAATTTTTATCTACCGCAAATTCATTCGTGATCGTCGCCGAAGTCCCCAATCGCAAATTCGATTCTTTCAACGAATTATTATCAATCAAATTAAATTGCACATTTTCATTACGACGACTTTCACCCGACGCAGAATCTGTTTTGCCCAGCACGTTCACATCACTGCGTTTGCTGGAATCCATTTGTTTGGCTTCTGCTTCGGTGGGCTTTTCAATGGGTTTGGTTGGGGCAGTAGATTGCGCCAGATTGATTGCAGCACAGAACAATAATGTGAAAATACCGAGCGCATTTCTGAGCCGTAGCGAATAAAGATTAGATCGTTTAGAAGATTGGACAGGCAATGGGGAATTCACCTTTGAAAATTATTAGGAATAGATGACTAAGTTTACAAGATGAGAAATTTCATAGCAATCAAGTGTCTGCAAACCAAGACCTGCAAACAAAGGAAAAGCAGATGCGTAGCCTGATTCGCTGCCGATTATGGGTTACGCGGATACCATTCGTTGACGATTAGTCCATCACGAATTTCATACATTACCAAGCCGAATCGTTCTGCTTTCTTACCGTCTGTGACGACGATAATTTTTTCTTTATCAATCACGAATGCGCCATCCACGATGCGGTTTACTACTTCGACTTTGACAGAAGGATTGCGTTGAAATGCCGTCTCAAATTTTTTGCGAATGTCAGCATGACCGGTGAGGATAACCTCGCCACTTGGCAACCTGCGCGCAACTGAATTTGGATGATAAGTTTTCAAAATACCTTCAACATCGTGGGCATTGAACGCGTCCACTAAGGCTTGGGCAACGCGTTCAGGCGATTTATTGTCGGGTTGAAAACCGAATGTGGTGATCGTAATCACTGCGATCACCACCATCAATGAGAACCAATTTTTCATAGGAAAACTTTCAATCTAGGCTTTTGCCTCGACTCCTTTTTCTTTCTGCGCATCCCACGCCATGTATTTGCGCTTGCGATAAGAATCAACTGCAAGACGCACGGCGACTATCGCGTACAGGCCAGTTGTCGAATCACATTTCAGCGCTTCGTTGTTGCGGATGGCGTTTTGCAAATTGCGATGGTGCAGCAGAATGTCTTCGGCTCCGGTTTTCTTGTGGATGATGTCGGCGCGCGGCGCGGCGTCGTTCACTTTGTAACGTTGCTCGCGGATGATGAAACCATCGCGCGTGAATTCCAGCGTGCCTTCGTGACCGCGAATCACGTGCGGAATTGGTGTGTCATTCGCCATCGAAGACATCACTGTCACATTTATTCCACCCGGATAATCGCACATCATATTGAAGGTGTCAGGAATTTCAGCTTTGCTTTCGGTGAAATAATTTTTGCCGCCCGTGCCAACAACCATATTCGGGAAATGCAAATCCAAAGCGCGAATCAGGCGCGTGATGCGATGCACGAATAAATCTGTAGCAATGCCGCCAGAATAATCCCAATATCGCCGCCAATAGAAAAAGCGATCTGGTTCAAACGGACGCTTCGGCGCGGGGCCAAGAAATGCTTCCCAGTCTAAATTCACGCCGGGTTTGCAATTCGGATCGTAATCGCCCGACCAGAAATCGCGTTTGTAATTGCGCGAATAATCAATTTGCGCCGCTACGACTTTGCCGAGTGCGCCTTCCTTGATGTAGCGCGCTGCGGTTTCATACGAATCATCCGACATGCCTTGCACGCCAACCTGCATTTTCAGGCCGGTGCTTTTGACTTTGGCAACGACCTTTTTGCCTTGTTCGATTGACCATGTCATCGGCTTTTCGCAATACACATGCTTGCCCGCGTCGAGTGCATCCAGCGTCATTTGCGCGTGCCAATGTTCGGGCGTGACCACGGCGACGTAATCAATATCTTTTTGCGCCAGCATTTCCTTGTATTGCTTGAACGGCTTCGCGCCCGTTTCCTTGACCATATTGTCGAGGCGCGGTTGATAAACATCGCACGCGGCTGCGAGTTCGATATTGTCCGATTCTTTCATCTTCATCAGCGCAGGCATATGTGATCCGGTAGCTAAGCCACCGCAACCGATGATGCCGATGCGCAACCGATTATTCGCGCCGAGCACGCGAAATTTGCTGGTCGAAATCGCAATCGTCGAAAGGATGGATGTGGTGAGAAATTTGCGGCGGGTAACTTTTGTTTTCATAGCAATTTTTAGCACCTAAAATTTATTTGGTTTGATGAATTGTGAACGTTAACAATCAAGCAGATGTAATCTAACCCCGAAACCGAATCATTAGTCAATGATGGTCTGACCAGTTTGTAATGTTCGGGCAGAATTTTGTGATTTTGGTAACAGGAAAATTATCAGGCGACCAGCGATGCCGAAAACTATGATGAGCAGGAGCGGGATTGTATATGTGCTACTCAACTCTCTAAGAAGTGAGATGAAATACGGGAACCACGTTTGCCCCAGCGTCATTACCGCAAGAATAATTGCCAACATTCGCGCCAATGAATTCGGGCTAAAATAATCAGCAGCAATCAATGCGACGATTAAAAAATCTCCGCCTACTGCTAAGCCGAACAGCACAGGGAAAAAATAAGTCGGGCGCGCTGGTTGCAGGAATAATAAAAAGGGAACTGAGCTTGCGAATAACAGGATCATTAATGACAAAACGTGTTGTTTAGGAAAGCGATCCGCCAGCCAGCCTACGACTAAACGGCTGGCCGCACTTACAATTAAAAGTAACATGAGCGTCTGACTAAAAATCGCATTCAATTGCTGCTGATTGCTGAATCCGGCATCCTTAAAAATTAATTTCAAGTGCAGGCTGATTGCGCCAATCGCTCCGCTGATGAATGTCCCGCCCAGCAAAATAATCCAGAAAATACGCGCCCGAAAAATTTCCGAAAATGTCATCGCGGGTTTTTGTTCTAAGGTTGTGATGTTGGAAGGTGCTAATCCGTCGGGATGCAGTCCAAGCTGCGCTGGGCGATCTTTGAAAACAAATAGCACCAACGGCCAGGTCAGAAATTGCATGCACCCCATGACAATTAACGCAGTGCGAAAGCCATAGTTTTCAGTAATTGGTTTGACGAGGAAGCGTGAAGAAATTGCGCCAATAAAACTGATGCCAAGATACGCGATAGAAAGTGCTACGCCCCGTTTTTTGTGGAACCATTGCACCAACAACATTTGATGCGTGAGGCCACCGCTGAAAACGTTACCGATCATATACAGCAGCCACAGCGCCCAATACATCCACACCGCGCCTGTCATTGTGCCGAAGCCAAAAAACGTCAGTGCGGTACATCCCGTCCCCAGTAAAATTAATTTGCGCGGCGTAAAGCAGGGCACAAGGACAGGCCCCACCCACAGCGTAAGCAACGTGCCGAGCGGCAGCCCAAATGTAATCACCGAACGCGTCCATCCGAATCCGCCTTGCGCAATGGGCTGCTCAAAATAATCATAGAAAAATGTCATGCCAAAATAGGGAAGTCCGACCGACAGCCCAAGCGTAAAAAAAGAAGCGGCAACAATGCGCCAGCCATAAAAACTTGATGTAGCGTTTTTTGAATTTGTCATCCCCGTAAGTTTTGAGTATCAACTTTGATTGGCAAAAAGAGGCCGCCTGAAGACGGGACTCAAAACGTTTCTAACAGAAATGCTGCATGAAATGCGAAAATAGCAACGCTGTCAAATTACCTCTCATTCGGCGAATGCATCCGCCATAATGATTTGGTGATCGCCAATCATTGGTGTCACAATAAAGGCGCGCAACAACACTAAAACCAAAAATCACAACAACGTTTTTCTTGGCATGGGAGGCAAGCTTATGAAACGCAGAACTGTTATCGGCGGATTAGCCGGTACAACAATCGCTGGGTTTTCGGGCGCGTTTGAGTCCGCATCCGCAACAAGTAATATCTACGCCGGGGACATCCCAACGCGTACTTTGGGCAAAACCGGAGAAAAAATAACCATTATCGGGTTAGCCAGCGGTCGTTTTTATTTGACCAATTCTGAAGAAGATGCGATTGCGCTGACACAGCGCGCTTATGAATTAGGCATCAATTATTTCGATACAGCACACAGCTATGGCAATGGGCGTTCGGAGGTTATTTACGGTAAAGCGATGAAATCGTTCCGCAAGAAAATTTTCCTCACGACTAAAAGTAACAAGCGTTCGCGTAAGGAAGCCGAAGCTGAACTTGAAGCTTCGCTGAAAAGTTTGCAAACTGATTACTTGGATTTATGGCAGTGCCATGAAATCAAAACGATGGAAGAAGTCGAGCAGGTTTTTGCTCCCGGCGGCGCCATTGAGGCGTTTGAAGCTGCCAAAAAAGCGGGCAAGTGTCGCTTCTTTGGGTTCACAGGTCATCACGATCCGGCAGTACATTTAGAAATGCTGAAGCGATACGACAAGTGGGAAACAATTTTGATGCCGCTGCATATTGCTGATCCGTTGTATCTGAGTTTTGAAAAACAAGTGCTGCCAATCGCGCAATCGCGCGGCATGGGAATTCAAGGCATGAAAAGTTTAGCGAACGCAAAATTGTTGCCGAATTTCAGCGTCAAAGAATGCCTCACCTATACGCTGAGTTTGCCGATTCATGGTTTGGCATTAGGTTGTACAACAATAGGCCAGATCGAAGACGATGTTCGCATTGCACAAAATTTTCAGCCGATTAATGAGGCGCAAATGCTGGCACTGCAAAAACGAGCCAACAGTATGAAAGGGCCGCGTCTGGAAGACTGGAAAAAAGATGTCGAGAATAAGATCAGCTATTTGCCTCGCCCTGAATATATTGGTGGGTAGTTCGCGACAACAGTGAAGTGTGGGAAGGGAATTATGAAAGCAGAAGAATTCGCTGCGCATGAGCCGCGCGAGGTTTTGAATCAGCCTCCGGTTTTAGAAAATTACAATTTGTTCGCCTCCGACATCGCATTGCAGGACGCCGTACAACGTGAGGGCGCAGAGTGGATTATTCCGCGCGCGCAGGAATTCGGAACATTAATGGGGCGCGCCGAAACATTAAAAGCGGGCGAACTCGCCAATCGTTGCACGCCGATTTTACGCACGCATGATCGCTTTGGGCATCGCATTGACGAAGTGGAGTTTCATCCTGCTTACCATGAATTAATGCAAAGCGGCGTTCGTTTCGGCACGCATTCTTTAGCCTGGAAAAGTAAAAAAAATGGCGCTCATGTGGCGCGCGCAGCGCTGATGTATTTGCGGCATCAAGTAGACGAAGGCACGGGGTGTCCGATTTCGATGACGTATGCCGTGATTCCTTCATTGCGCATTCAGCCCGAAATTGCAGCCGAATGGGAGCCGCGCATTTTATCGAATGTGTATGATGGGCGGCCTTTGCCCGCGTCCGAAAAACGTGGCGCGTTATTTGGCATGGCGATGACGGAGCGGCAAGGCGGCAGCGACGTGCGGGCGAATACCACGCGCGCCAAAGCTATCAACAAAAGTGGCCCTGGTGAAGCGTATGAAATCACGGGGCACAAATGGTTTTGCTCTGCACCGATGTGCGATGCATTTTTGATTTTGGCGCAAGCTGAAGGAGGGCTTTCGTGTTTCTTGTTGCCGCGCTGGACGCCCGAAGACAAACGTAACGCCTTTCATATTCAGCGCCTGAAAGACAAATTAGGCAATAAATCCAACGCTTCGAGTGAAGTCGAATTTCACGGCGCGTGGGCGCAATTGATCGGTGAAGAAGGGCGCGGCGTAGCCAATATTATTGAAATGGTGCGTCACACACGACTGGATTGTTCGATTGGCGCTGCAGCTTCGATGCGCCGTGCCGTGAGTGAGGCGTTGCATCACACGCAACATCGGTACGCCTTCGGCAAAAAATTAATTGACCAACCGCTGATGAAGAATGTGCTGGCGGATTTGTGTATCGAAGCTGAAGCTGCTACGGCATTGACAATGCGTATTGCTCATAGCTTTGACGCCGCAGCAAATAACGAAATGCAACGCGCATTCAATCGCATCGGCACAGCAATTGGAAAATTCTGGCTGACGAAACGTGCAATTGCTGTTGTTGCCGAAGCGCTGGAATGTTTGGGCGGCGGCGGCTATGTCGAAGAAGCACCGCTCGCGCGGTTGTATCGTGATGTTCCTGTGAATTCGATTTGGGAAGGTTCCGGCAACGTGCAATGTTTGGATGTGCTTCGCGCAATGTACAAGGAACCTGAAACCATTGCTGTCGTGATTTATGAATTGCAGGCGGCGCAAAGATTGGACGCTCGTTACGATCAATTTGTTGCGCGCATCGAAAAAGAATTAGCGAACGGCGATCAAATGGAATTGCGGGCGCGTTATTTAGTCGGCGATTTGGCAGTCGCTTTGCAAGCTGCGATTTTATTGCAACACGGCAACCCCGCTGTAGCCGAAGCCTTTTGCGCTTCGCGCCTGACCGATCTTCGCCGCAGTATTTTTGGTGCGTTGCCTGCCGGACTGAATTACGACGCAATCATCGAACGTGCCATGCCAAGCGCTTAAATTATTTATTGCACAATCTTCACTTCGCTAATTTGAATGATCGGTGTGACGTCTGTGTAATTGGGGATGTCGCCTTGCAATTCGGCTGCGTTCGGCATGAATGCACCTACAAAATCTTCGACGGAATCAAATTGCAAATGACACATCGCAAAAAATGCCGCAGGTGTGCCAGGTGCGCCTCCGCTAATGCCTTGCTCAACGCTGACGCCTTTGAGTGCAGGCGCGAGCTTTGCAATCGTCATTGGCATGTGCGTATTCAGATAATAGTCAAAATCGAATTTGGCGTTTTCTTTGGCTGGGTAAAGGATGTTTACTTTGATCATAAATTTTCTTACTTAAATTATTTTTCGTTCGTAGCGTTTCCACCCGTCATCATCAATCCAATTTCTTCCTGACTCACTTTGTTCGGATCAACTTCGCCGACAATAGCGCCTTGGTACATCACCAGCACGCGATCTGATAATGACAATACTTCTTCAAGTTCAGCAGAGACTAATAAAATCGCGGCTCCGCTGTCACGTAAGGCGACAAGTTTACGGTGAATGAATTCGATTGCGCCGATATCTACGCCGCGTGTGGGTTGCGACACCAACAATAGTTTTGGCGCAATGTCGAACTCACGCCCGATGATTAATTTTTGTTGATTGCCGCCTGAAAATACGCGTGCTAACAAATTGACATTGGGCGGGCGCACATCAAAATCATGCACCAGCCGTGTCGCCTTCGCCACTGCTGCTTTGTTATCCAACAAACCTAAACCCGATGCCAATGGCGTGCGGTAGTGCATGCCGAGCATCGAATTTTCAACCATATTAGAATCAAGTAACAAGCCGCGCCGATGCCGGTCTTCGGGGATGTGCGCTACGCCTGTCTCTTTGATTTTGCGGGCGGAAAAGTTTGTGCAATTTTGCCCGTTGACCGAAAAAATTCCGCCGGGAGCTTTGCGTAAGCCCGCGAGAATTTCGATTAATTGAGTTTGCCCGTTTCCTTCCACTCCGGCAATACCAACGATTTCACCCGCGCGAACATTGAACGAAATAGCTTTTGCGTTGGGCAATAATTGTAATTCTTCAACTTTCAGTACGGCGTCCTTGGGATGTGCTTCGGATTTTTCGACGCGCAATAACACGTCGCGCCCGACCATCAAGCGGGCAATTTCAGCAGCGTTCGTGTTGGTAGTGACGAGATTGCCTACAACCTGTCCGTCGCGCATCACTGTGATGTTGTCTGAGAGCGCGAGGACTTCGTTGAGTTTGTGCGTAATGATGATGATCGTTTTGCCAAGTTCGCGCATGCCGCGCAAAATGCGGAAGAATTCTTCGACTTCAGGCGGAGTCAAAACAGCCGTAGGCTCGTCCAAAATTAAAATGCGCGCGCCGCGATAGAGCGCTTTCAGTACCTCAATACGTTGTTGTTGCCCGACCGAAAGCTCTTCGACTTTTTGATACAAGTTTAGATTGAAGCCGAAATCTTTGCTGAGTTGTTGTAATTGAATTTCTGCTTTATTGAAATCAATGTGCCCTGCGCTGACAGGTTCTGCGCCAAGGATAATATTTTCCAGTACAGTCATCGTTGGCACGAGCATAAAATGCTGATGCACCATCCCAATGCCAAGCGCGATGGCGTCGTTCGGCTTGCGGATATTTTGGCGTTCGCCATCTACGAAAATTTCTCCTTCATCGGCAGTGTAAAAGCCGTAAAGGATTTTCATGATCGTAGATTTGCCCGCGCCATTTTCGCCCACAATTGCGTGAATGCTACGATCCCGAATCGTGATATTGATGCCTTTGTTGGCGGCAACCGCGCCGAAAGTTTTTGAGATGTTTTTTAGTTCAATCATTTCGCCATCACATCCGTCACTTTGAGTTCGCCAGCAATAATCTTCTTTTTTGCAATTTCGACTTTATCAAGCACTGTTGGTGGAATCAGGTTTTTGTTGTACTCATCCAACGCATAACTGATGCCTTCATTTTCCAAACCATAAACGTGAATGCCGCCTTTGAATTTGCCATCAACTGTTTCCTGAATCACCGAATATACGGCGTTATCAATGCGTTTGAGCATCGAAGTCAGAACGAATCCAGGCTTCACGAAATTTTGATTGGAGTCTACGCCAATGGCGAATTTTTTCGCGGCTTCAGCAGCATCGAATACGCCTAAGCCGGAATTTCCGGCTGCTTGAAAAATTACATCCGCGCCTTGTTCAATTTGTGCTGTAGCAAGTTCGCGGCCCTTACTCGGATTATTCCACGCACCGTCCGTGATGCCAATGAAATTCGATAACACATGAATGTTCGGATTTGTATATTTCGCGCCCTCTTCATAGCCTTTCAAAAATTTGCGAATTAATGGAATGTCCATTCCGCCCACAAACCCAATGGTGCCAGTTTTATTGGTTTCAGCGGCAATCATGCCAACTAAAAATGATCCTTGCTCTTCTTTGAAAAGTAAGCTCGCCACGTTCGGGCTATCGCACAAACCGTCAATAATTGCGAAGTGTGTGTTTGGATAATCTTTGGCAACTTGTTCGATGATCGGTGCTTGCGCAAAGCCTACGCCAATTATCAAATCATAGCCGTATTGCGCAAACGCGCGCATCGCAGGTTCCAACGACGTGGCATCGCCCGGTTCTGCATCGCGCAACAGAATGGGTAATTCTTTGCTCGCGCGAATAACGCCGACGTTTGCGGCGGAATTGAACGACCGATCATCTTTGCCACCGATGTCGAATACGATGCCGACTTTAATTTTTTTACTGGCGTCGGTGGTTAAGGAGTTGGGCGTGCAAGCCGCAAAAAAAATGCAGCCTGCGCAAAGAAGCAAAATCACAGAACGAGTAAATAACATAGGGCGAATATGAATAAACGAAACTCGCATTATCAATTACCAATTGGCAATTTTAACTTGTTTACCGCGTGAATACGTTCTGGCAGTTTAGCCCTGACAAATAATTGATAATTGATAGTTTTTGTAGGTTATAGAATTTCTTTGATCAACGGTTCTAATTGTGGCGGAAGTTCGCCGATTTTGTAAGCCTGATGGAGGCGCGTAGTCATTTCCGCTAATTTTGATTCGTCGTTGAAATACACAGTAACGAGCGGATCGCCAATATTGATGCGGTCGCCAAGCTTGGCGTGAATGTATAACCCAACAGCGTAATCAATTTGGTCAGTTAATTTTTTGCGCCCGCCGCCCCAATCCATCACGATGCGACCGATTTCATCAGTTTGAATTTGCGCAACAAAACCTGTTTGCATTGCCTTAATGACATTTTGAAAATTCGCTTGCGGCAAAATTTTTACATTGTCTACGACATCAGCATTGCCGCCTTGTGCTGCGATGCACACACGGAATTTTTCGAGGGCTGCGCCAGATTTTATAGCGGCAATAGATTTTTCGCGGGCTTCATTAACATCATTGGTGATGCTGCCAACGATCAACATTTGGGCGGCGAGTTCAATGCTTAACTCCGCAAAATCTCCAGTCAAATTTCCACGCAAAACTTCGATGGCTTCCATTGTTTCGACCGCGTTGCCGACCCAGCGACCGAGCGGCTGATTCATGTTGGTGAGTAACGCTACGGTGCGCTTGCCCATTGTGCGCGCGGTGTTGGCGAGCATTTGCGCTAATGTTTTCGCATCGGAAAAATCTTGCATGAACGCACCGTTGCCGAATTTTACATCCAGCACGAGGCCGTCAATTCCTTCGGCTAATTTCTTCGACAAAATCGAAGCGACGATAAACGGGCGAAAGGGAACTGTTGCCGTCAAATCACGCAGCGCATAAATTTTCTTGTCCGCAGGCGCAATTTCTTTGGTTTGCCCAATCAATGCCAAACCACATTTTTTTAAGGTCGCGCGAAATTCTTCTAAATTTAAATCGGTGCGAAAGCCAGGAATTGCTTCGAGTTTGTCGAGCGTGCCACCTGTGTAAGCGAGGGCACGACCTGAAATCATGGGGACGCAAACGCCGCAGGCAGCGGCTACAGGAGCGATGACTAATGACGTTTTGTCGCCTACGCCGCCTGTGGAATGCTTGTCAACTTTGGGTTCGGGAATTTCGTCGTGCTGCAACACTTCGCCAGAATGCAGCATTTCTTCCAGCAGCGCAGTCGTTTCGTCGTCAGACATTCCGTTCAAAAATCCTGCCATCAGAAATGCTGCCATTTGATAATCAGGAATTTCGTCGTGCGTGTAACCGCGAATTAGGAATGCAATTTCGGCGCGTGTTAATTCGCCGTGATCTCGTTTTTTTTCGATGAGGTCTTGTGGTCGCATTTATTTGTTCGTTGCCTTAATCCAATCAGGTAATTCGCTGATGTGTGCGAGCCGTCCAAATTCTTTTCCTGCCAAATCCGATTCGGCCACCAATTCATGTACCCAGGTTGTTTCAAATGGAATGTGAACAGCTTTTCCTCCGATTGCCAGCACGGGCAATACATCGGATTTGAGCGAATTGCCAATCATCAAAAATGAAGACGGATTGATTTGATAGCGATTGACGATAGCAGCGTATGATTGTGGGTTCTTTTCAGAAACGATTTCGATAGCCGCAAAAAAATCTCCGATGCTAGAGCGTGCAATTTTTGCTTCCTGCTCAAATAAATCCCCTTTCGTAATAAGCAGGATTTTATAGGCTTCAGACAACAGAGAAATTGTTTCACGCACGCCGTCGAAAATTTCCATTGGCTTGGTTAGCATGTCCCCGGCGATGGCGATGACTTCGTGAATTTCATTGCCGGAGATGCGGCCTTCGGTTAATTGAATCGCCGTTTCAATCATCGAAAGCGCGAACGATTTGATGCCGTAACCGTACCGGTTCAAATTTTGTAATTCCGTTGTATCAAGCCGTTCATCAATCCATGTCGCATCATGATAACGCGCCAAAATTACTTTGAATTTTTCCTTCGCTTCGGTGTAGTGTCGTTCGTTATGCCACAACGTGTCATCGGCATCGAACGCAATTACTTCAATCATTATTTTTTCCTATAGCAGCAATTAATGCGATAGCTTGCGCCGCAATCGCTTCACCACGACCGACGGCGTCTAACCCTTCATTGGTTTTGGCTTTAAGGCTGATGTCGGATTCGGGCAGATTTAGCGCAGCAGCGAGCCTCATTTTCATTACGGGAATGTGCGGCATCATCTTTGGCTTTTCGGCCTGAATAATCGCGTCTACGTTTACAATTTTCCAATTATTTTCAGCCAGCATTTTGCTGACACGACCAAGTAAAACCAAACTGTCCGCGCCTGCCCAACGTGCATCTTGGTCAGAAAAATGTGTGCCAATGTCGCCTAAATTGGCGGCTCCAAGCAATGCATCACAAATTGCATGCGCTAAACAATCAGCGTCCGAATGTCCGAATAAACCTTTTTCGTAGGGAATTTCTACGCCGCCTAAAACTAATTTGCGGTCTTCGACTAAACGGTGAATATCGTTGCCGAGGCCAACCCGAAAATTTGTCATACCCATCCTGAAATTAATTTTTCTGCGATGCGCAAATCGGTTGGTGTTGTGATTTTGATGTTGTCGGATGAGCCTTCGACGATGGCAATTGGCGCGCCGAGGCGTTCGACCAGCAGGGAATCATCTGTCATTAATTCTGACGCCACGTTCGCCGCGCGCGCTTCCTGATTGGCTTTGAGCAGCAATTCGTAGCGGAAGGCTTGCGGCGTTTGGGCACGGTAAATTTTGCGACGATCCAGCGTTTGTTTCACCATTCCGTTTTCGACTTCTTTGATCGTATCCGTAGCCGCAATCGCTAACATTGCCGCGCCGACTACTTTGGCTTTGTTGATGACAGCGGAAATTTGTACAGTGGTGACGAACGGGCGAACGGCATCGTGAACGACTACGATTTCGGGATTAAGGCCAGAAACAGCTTCGAGCGCGTTGAGAATAGAATCGCTGCGTTCTCTGCCGCCGGGAATAAGGTGAAACGGTTTGCGAAAATCGTGTTCAGAAATTTCATTGCCGAATTCGACGATATCGCTGACGGGCAAGGCTATGGCAATGGCGTCAATATCGTGACACATTTCAAAGCGCAGTAGTGTGTGAAAAATTATTGGAATGCCAGCCAGCGGGAGAAATTGTTTGGGAGTTTCGCCGCCAAGACGAGTTCCACTGCCAGCGGCTGGGATGATGGCTACATTCATAGAAAATTAAAAGGCAAATATCAAAAGTGAAAAGGCAAATTCCAATGGATGCCTTTTGATATTTGCCTTTTGCTATTTGATTTTTTTAAGACTCTATCGGTTGTGTCGCCGGGCGAGGCGGACGAAATTCGCGTGCTTCACGCGGATAATCGCGTTGCTGTTGTTGTTCGCGCGGATCAGGTTTTTGTACATCATCGGCGCGCCCAAAAATCATTTTGCCGGCAGTGGTTTGCAATACGCTGGTGACGGTTAGGTCTACATTTTTGCCAATCAACCGCCGCGCATTATCCACGACAACCATTGTGCCATCGTCAAGGTATGCTACGCCTTGATTGTATTCCTTGCCTTCTTTCAGCACGAACACACGCATAATTTCGCCGGGCAACACAACTGGCTTGAGTGTGTTTGCCAGTTCGTTGATATTCAGCACGTCAACACCGCGCAAGTGCGCCACTTTGTTGAGATTGAAATCATTCGTGACAATTGGCGAACCTAATAATTTGCCGAGTTCGATAAGTTTCAAATCAACTTCGCGGACGTTCGGGAAATCACCTTCCCAAATTTGCACGTCGAGGCTGCCGTTTTTCTGGATGCGCTGCAAAATATCTAAGCCGCGCCGTCCGCGATTGCGTTTGGCTCCATCGGACGAATCAGCGATTTGTTGCAATTCGCGCAAGACGAATTCAGGAATCAAAATTGTGCCGCCGATAAATCCAGTTTCAGCGATGTCTGCGACGCGTCCGTCAATGATGACGCTGGTGTCGAGAATTTTGAAGGATTGCTTCGTCGCCGCGCGGTCTGTCAAAATTCCGCCGAGTGCGCCGAGATCAAGATAATCGCCTTTGGCCGCACCCACCATCAATCCTACGTACGCCATGAACAAAGTCAGCGCGATGGTCATAAATGATTGCACTTGTGAGTCCCATTTTTGCGCTGAGATTAAAAAGCCGATTAATGCTGCTCCGACAATTCCTAAAGTTGATCCAATTGCCGCACCGATTAAAGTTTTCAGCGAAGCTTTACGAATACGCAATTCAAAGAAAATAATTCCGATGGCAAGAATTAATGCGACGAAAGCGGAAAGAAGAGAAGCGGGAATGCCAATCGCGTTGGCGAATTGAGCGGGAATGGGTTGTATGAAAAAACCCGCCCCCACCAGTATGAGCACAAATACTGCTCTGATAACCATTACATCTATTGTCATAAATCCTCTGCATTAAAAAACCTCCTGTTGAGGCTGTTTATCAATCAAGGTATGAAGTGTATAGCAATTGAGAGAGGCGATTGTAACACGTGGAGTTGAGAATCAGAATAGCGCGTCTAACGCTTCAACAATTGAACGCACGCCGATAATTTCGATGCGGTCATCTTCTTCCAAACCGCCCAAATTATTTTGCGGAACGATTGCTCGCTTGAAACCCATACGCGTTGCTTCGCGCAAACGAATATTAGCCTGAGAGGTCGCGCGAACTTCGCCCGCAAGGCCGAGTTCGCCAAAAACAATGGTGTGCTGATTGATCGGAATGTTGCGGAAACTCGATACAACGGCGGCGACAATGCCCAAATCCGTAGCCGGTTCGTCCAATGCCATCCCGCCGACCAGATTCACGAAAATATCGTCGCCTGACATCATCAATCCCACGCGTTTTTCAAGCATTGCCACGAGCAACGCTACGCGATTGGTTTCTACCCCTTCTGTCGTGCGGCGACCATTGCCAAATTTGGATGAACTGACAAGTGCCTGAATTTCCACGAGGAGCGGGCGCGTACCTTCCATTGCAGCAAGTACGGCAGACCCAGCCACGCCGAGTGGTCGTTCGCTCAAAAATAGTTCCGAAGGATTCGCTACACCAATTAATCCTTTGCCCGTCATTTCAAAAATGCCAAGTTCGTTCGCTGCGCCAAAACGATTTTTTGCCGCGCGCAAAATGCGATGATTGTGATAACGCTCGCCTTCAAAATAAAGCACGGTGTCTACAATATGTTCCAGCGCTTTTGGCCCCGCGATCGCGCCTTCTTTGGTGATGTGACCGATTAGAAAAACGGGAATCGTCAGATTTTTGGCGAGCAATAAAAATTGTCCGGCGGCATCGCGCACTTGTGAGACGGAGCCAGGCGCAGATTCAATTTTTTCGGAATAGACAGTTTGAATTGAATCCACGATAACAGCGTGCGGTTGCAGGCGATTGATTTCGTCAAAAATTCTTTCGAGATTTGTTTCTGAAAGCAAAAATAAATGCTCAGGATTTAAGCCCAATCGTTCGCCGCGCAATTTAATTTGCCGCTCGCTTTCTTCGCCGGAAACGTACAAAACTTTGCCGTAGACGTTGCTGAGCTTGTCGGCTACGTCCATTAGTAACGTAGATTTTCCGATGCCTGGCGCGCCGCCGATTAGCACCAAAGAACCCGGCACGATGCCGCCACCGAGGACGCGGTCAAATTCTGCGATGCCTGTGATTTCGCGCACGTCAGCTTGTGTTTCGATATGATTGAAAGGCACAGGCGAACTGTCACGCAATCGCAGCCCTGCGCGTGATAACGTCGTTTCATTTGTGCCGACCGCGCGTTCGCGTTCTTCGACAAAAGAATTCCACGCGCCGCAATCAGGGCATTTGCCTAACCATTTGCGCGATTGTGAACCACATTGTTGACACGCATACACAGTGCGTGGAGCTTTGTTCGCCATAACATTTTCTTACGCTAAAAAGTTTTCGGTAGTGCTGAACTGGACACCGTGAGCAGCCATTTCATGCATAAAATCCACAGCTAAATTTTCAAAGCCGCTAATGTCGCTCATTGCGTCGGTCAGCAATACAAATTTTTTTGCCCAGTCTGGATTGCTCAGATTTTGGATAATGTCGCGGACGGTGTTGGCTACGCAATGCGTGCGCGCTTCGCCTGCGATGGCGATTAAATCATAGCGTTCCAGCGTGCGTATTAATTTCAAATTTAATTGTGTAGCCGGATCGTCTGCCGCAGGTACATCTGCCTTGATCGCGGAATAATGTTCAGTGAAAACATTGCTCCCTTTGTTGATGTAATTCACCACATGATATTGCTGTTCCCATTCCAGTAAAGCCTCGTACAGCGCGGAAGCAACCGCGTGTCCGTGTGAGCCAATCAAGCAATGTGGAGGCCAGATTGTTAATTGATAGTTGCCGTTATTTTCCAGTTGCTGCACATAATCAAGTGCATAATCTTGCAGCATCACATTCGCCGCGCGCCAGCTTCCATTCGCAACATCTTCTTTTGAAATTTGCGTGAATGGTTTGGGATGTTTACCTGCTACATTTTGCCAGAAAATTGGATTGGCAATGTGAACCAGGTGGTGCGAATCCAGTGTGACATTAATCGCGTTAATTTGCGGTGATATACGGCGAACCAGATTTGCCAGTCGCGCCATATCGTGTTCGGCTTCCGGCACATACAGCGCACCGTTGGGATCACAAAAATCAATCTGTGGATCAATGATTAAAAGCGCAATATTTTGCGTCATGCACAAAACCTCATAATAAATTCTGCTAAACTATCATTTATCACAGATCAATAATCAACTGCTATATGGCTCTCTTTGATTCTCTCAACCAAATGAAGGAAGCGCGACAAAAAACGACGCGGCGACGCTTTTTGTTCGGAGGCATTGCTGCTGTCATTGGCTATTTTGGTTTTCGTCAATGGCGTTATCGCGCGCGCGCCATAGCGAATCGCGTGACGAAATTTATTTCCCCCAATAGCGAATTTTATTCTGTTGCGATTGATGAAGGGTTTCGCCCGAATGTAATGCCTGAAGATTGGCGTTTGGAAATTGTCGGCTTGCAGGGAAACGCGATTTCGCTCGGTTATGACGAATTACAAAAGCTCGAAAATCGCCGCGTTTACAAAACATTTATGTGCGTTGGCAATGAAGCGGGCGGGCCATTTCTCAACAATGCTGAATGGACAGTTACGCCGCTTGCGCCGTTGTTGCAAAAAGTTTTGGGAACTGCTCTGCCCGAAAATTTGCGCGTGATGTTTCATGCATTGGATGGATTTTATTCCAGCGTTGCGCTCGCGGATGTGATGCACGAACGTGCGTTTATTGCTTATGAAATGAACGGCGAAAAATTGCCGAATGCGCATGGTTTTCCGGCGCGTGTTTTTTTGCCGGGACTTTATGGCATGAAACAACCGCGCTGGCTCAGCAAAATTGAAATCCTCCCGACGCCGTGGGTGAAAGGCTATTATGAAGTGCGCGGCTATTCTGATTCCGCCAAAATAAAAATGACAGCGCGCATTGATTACGCCATGCGGCAAAAGGAAGGCGATTGGCTAATCACTGGCGTAGCGTTATGCGGATTGCAATCTGTTGGTAAAGTCGAAATCAGTTTTGATAATGGCAATAACTGGATAGACGCAAAAATCACCAGCGAAAAATTGCCGGACGCGTGGGCTACGTGGGAGGCGCGATGGACGCCCGCACGCAAAGGCGATTACGTTTTGGCGGCGCGCGTGACGGATGCTTCAGGAAATCAACAAATTACTTTCAATAACAGCAGCTTTCCTTCTGGCACAAGTGGTTTGCATCGCGTCGTCGTGTCTGTCTGAATACCCTAAATTTATTGCACCCGCCCTCAGCATTGAGTTCTCAGCCCCCGCGTGCTATAAACTCGCCGCATTGCCGGAATATTTAGCAAACGAAGTAGATAAAAATGGAGCGACCAGCCCTGCTCACCTCCCAAATTACTTTGTAAATTGCTGACATTTGAAAAAGCGCCCCCTGATTGAAATTAATCGTTTGAAAACTCAGTTCGGTTTGTGGCCCCAGTGAAGGAGTAACATGAGATTGCGTGTTTTGCGCTCTTCTGTCGCGCCTTTGCTCACACATTTGCTCATCTTCAGTTTGATGCTGGGACTGACTCTGCCTCTTGCTGCTGGAACGGTGAATCAATTTGAGCAACGCGCAGCGCATTTTGCGTTTCGGAAAAATTTATCTCTCGTCGCATCGCCAACTGATGCAGACGTAATTCGATTTTTAGAACAAGCTTCATTCGGTCCAACTGATGCGCTGATTGCAGAAGTGCAAGCGACTGGCATCGAAGGCTGGATTCAAAATCAATTCAACGCGCCGACCACGTGGTATCCGTCATTAGCCGCGTATCCTGCCAATAACTTAGAAGGCTGCTCCGCAGGCAGCCCCGCGACTTGCTTCCGTGACAATTACACGATGTATCCGCTGCAAGTGAAATTCTTCAAGGAAGCACTGACGGCAAATGACCAGTTGCGTTTGCGTGTAGCGTTTGCGCTCAGTCAAATTCTCGTAGTTTCTGGCACCACAATTCAACAGCCCAGTTCGATGACGCCGTATTTGAATTTACTGAAAGAACGCGCGTTCACCAATTATCGGCAAATTCTCTACAACGTTACGTTGAATCCAGCGATGGGCGATTACCTCGACATGGTGGACAACGAAAAACGTAACACCATCACGGGCGTGCCGCCGAACGAAAATTATGCACGCGAAATTTTACAGCTTTTTTCCATTGGCACGGTGATGCTGAATCAAGATGGCACGCCGCAACTGGATGCTTACGGCAAACAAATTCCGAGCTACGACCAGGACACGATCAAAGGTTTTGCGCAGGCGTTTACAGGTTGGACATATGCAGCACAAACCGGACAGCCTTCGCTCGTACATAATCCGCCGTATTATTTGAAGCCGATGGTTTTGTATCGTGATGCAACTGGTCTGGACAGCACACACGATAAAAACGAGAAAAAGGTTTTGAATTATGCAACCGCGCAAATGACGGTTTTGCCCGCGAATCAAGACGGAGCCATTGATTTAAATCATGCGATTGATAATATTTTTTTCCATCCAAATGTCGGACCATTCATCGGCAAAAAATTAATTCAGCAACTCGTGACCAGTAATCCCTCACCCGCGTATGTTGCCCGCGTAAGCGCTGCTTTCAATAACAACGGCGCAGGCATTCGCGGCGATATGAAAGCTGTTATCAAAGCGATTCTGCTTGACCCTGATGCGCGCGGCGATGCTAAAGCCGAAACTTATTACGGCAAGCTGCGTGAACCTGTTTTGTACGTGACGAATTTGCTGCGGGCGTTCAATGCTACGACGGATTTTGTGTTACAGGATTACCCGAAAAATATGGGGCAAAATCTTTTCGGCTCGCCAACTGTTTTTAATTATTTTCCCGCGCAATATGTGATTCCTGGCACGAATTTAGCCGGGGCTGAATTTGCCCAGCAATCAAGTTCCAACGCGATTACACGGCTCAATTTCGTGAACATCATAATCACTGGGAAAAATGGTGCAGCGACGGCAAACTTTCAAATTGATTGGAGCGGTTTGGACGCCATTGCACCTGATGCAAATGCTTTGGTCGCTAAACTGAATCGTTTATTAATGCACGGCGCAATGTCAGCCAGCATGAAAAATGACATTGTGAATGCGGTGTCGGTTGTGAGTGCAACGGAACCGCATTTGCGCGCGCAAACGGCGCTCTATCTCATAGCGACTTCCTCGCAATATCAGGTGCAAAGGTGAAGTTCATGAACAACGCACGCAGAGATTTTTTATCACAAATGGGGTTGAGTTTGGGAGCCGCAACGATGCTGGCAAATTTCACTGAACTCAGCAACGCCCAAGCACAAAGTACTGCCACCGATTACAAGGCATTGGTTTGTATATTTTTGCTGGGCGGGAACGATGGTAATAACACAATTATTCCGTACACAAATTATGACCGCTATGATGCGGTGCGCGGGGCAGGCTCCGGCATTAATATTCCGAAAGCCAATTTGTTGCGTGTCACTGCTGCCAGTCAAGGCGCGGATTTTGGGTTGCATCCAAGCCTGACAGATTTTCAGTCGCTTTATCAACAAGGCCGTTTGGCAGTGCTTTGCAACGTCGGGACGTTACTTGCTCCGATGACACGCGCGCAGTATTTGAATCGTGATCCGCGTCCCGAAAATTTGTTTTCGCATTCCGATCAACAAGCGCAATGGCAAAGCGCATCCACGAATACAGCGACAGGTTGGGGCGCGCGAACCGCAGAGCAATTGGCAACGTTGAATGGAGCGAATACGACTCCGCCCGTGATTTCAACGGCAGGCGAAGTCGTATTTGGCGTTGGCGCAACCACGCGCGCATTTGTGCCAGGCGGTGGCTTAGCTGGTTTTCCGGCTGATGTATCGCGTAATCAGCGTTATAAATCGTTACGATCAATTTTGATGTATGACCGTGACAACAGTTTGGTTAATGCCAACAGTGCTATTACGTCTGACGCGATTGATAACAGCGCTAAATTAAATGCTTTGTGGAGCGGCGCTACATTGGCAACCGCATTTCCGAATTCGTTGCTTGGCGGGCAATTAAAACAAGTCGCGCAAATTATCAAAGTGCGTGATTCCATTGGCTTGAAACGCCAAGTATTTTTCGTCGCGCTCGGTGGTTTCGATACGCACAATAACCAACTGGTTGCGCAAGGTGCTTTGTTGGCACAAGTCAGTCAGGCGATGAAGGCGTTTTACAGCGCTACGGTTGAGATGGGAATTGATTCGCAGGTGACGAGTTTTACGATGTCAGATTTTGGGCGTACTTTGCAGGCTTCAGCGGGCGGCGGTTGCGATCACGGCTGGGGCAATCACCAATTTATTTTGGGTGGGGCCGTGCGCGGCGGCAATTTTTACGGGCAATTTCCGCTTCTGCAATTAAGCGGCATTGATGACGCTGGAAGCGAAGGGCGTTGGATTCCAAAGTTGAGCGTGGATCAGTACGCCGCCACGTTAGCGCAATGGTTTGGCGTGTCATCAGGATCAATTGCCAGCGTGCTGCCGAATCTGAATAATTTTGCGGTGACGGATTTAGGCTTTATGGTTTGAGGGATTGCCACAAAGAGGCACAAAATACACAAAAAGAGAGAAATGTTTTTTGTGTATTTTGTGCCTCTTTGCGGCCAGGTGTTTTATCGCTTCGGCCCAATCGTCCGAATTTGAATTTCTGTGCCGGGATCGAATTGCAAATCTTTGTTGCCTTGCACGTAAACGGAACCTGCCCCCACGCCAGCGCCTAAAATTGCGCCAATCGCTGCGCCTTTGCCGCCGCCCGCAATGCCGCCAATGATTGCGCCAAGCGCGCCGCCCGCCGTGCTTCTAATCGTAGTGTCTTTCGTCGTACTACCCGTTTGTACGTTTCCTTCTTCGTCAATTGTTTTGACTTTTTCAGTGGCATACACGCGTTCGACCTGAGCGTGAAAGACTGCGTTTGTGCCGTCTTTGAAATTGATCGTATCAAAATCCAAAGCGAGTTGTGTTTGGCCTGTCAATTTGCCTGCACGTTTGATGCTGGCGATGTGGCCTTCGACAATCAGCCCTTCATATTCTTTGGGATCAACAATCACGGCGGTGAATTTGTCGCCGTCGTGATTGGTTTTGGTGCTGATTTCGTTATCCAATCGAATGCGAATAGTTGTGTCAGGTGGCACCGAAACTTTTCCACTTACACGCGGCTTTGTTGCGGTAGGTTCATTCGTCGCTTTTTCCATTACGGGAGGCGGCGTGACGGGATTTTTCAGCGGATCAAGATTCGCTGGCATCCGCGCATTAATCTCTCTTCCGACGTAGCCATCGTTATAAGCAATTTCATAGCCCGCTTTATAGCCGCGTTGATATTCGCTTAGTTCGCCATAACTTTTTTCGTAACCGCGATTTGCTTCCTGATAAAGCGTCGAGCGCTGAAAATCTTTGGCGGCGTTCGTGTTGAAATCCGTGCGCCCAGACGTGTAGCCATCGTTGTAACCCGACACGTATCCGTACTCAACCGCTGATTTTGGTGTTGTCGCTACGGGCGTGGTTGTCGTGGCTTTGGACGCAGTCTTTGTTGTCGTCTTGCGCGCAGTGCGCTTACGATTTTTTTGTGCCTCTGCGGCAGGCGCAAACAACAAGCAGGCGCTCAAGGCAAACACAAAAACAATGACATTTTTTCTGACGAAGCTTTTCAATTTCATACCATCCTCAATCCTATTTTTAGTCAGCAGGGGAATGACACGCCCGCAAGCATACTTTGTGCGAAGGAGTGAGGCAAACAGGTTCGATAGACTTTTTTACCGATCAAGCGGCACTAGCCCACGTTTGATCGCATAGCGAATTACGTCGGTTTGCGTATGAAGGCCGAGTTTGCGCATGAAACTATTGCGATGGGTTTCGACTGTGCGGGGGCTGAGCGATAATCGTTCGGCAATTTCTGTATTATTCAATCCTTCGGCGGTCAGCATTAACACTTCGCGTTCACGTGTCGTCAATAAATCATAGGCGTCCTGCGATACTTCGGCAGATTGCTTGATTAAATTTTCGATTACGCGTTCGGACAAGGCGGCGGACAGGAAACGTTTTCCGGCGGCCACATCGCGTACTGCTTGGAGCAATTCCGGCGCAGGAGCATTTTTTAAAATATAACCCGTCGCCCCATTTCTGAGTGCTTCCAGCACATAGCTTTCTTCTCCATGCATAGAAATTAATAGCGTCCGTGTGACTGGCGTCATTTGCGAGACTTGCCGTATAACTTCCAGGCCAGAAAGCCCTGGCATCATCATGTCTGTGACTAATACATCGGGATGAAGTTGTTCGATGAGTCGAACTGTTTGCAGCCCATCACCTGATTCACCAATGATCTGAAAAGATGACTCGCTTTCCAGAATTGTGCGAATTCCGTTGCGGACAATTGGGTGATCATCGGCCAGGAATATTCTGATCATTGTCTACGCTCCGTGTTGTGAATTATCTGAGTGGGATTGTAGAGAAAATCGTTGTGCCACAATCGGGTTCAGATTCGACGACGAGAGTGCCCCCCAAAATCGTGGCTCGCTCCCGCATTCCTGCCAAACCGCTAGAATCTCTGGATTCGGTTGCGGCAATAGCATTAAATCCGCGCCCCTGATCTTCGATTTGGATGTGAATTTGCTTATCATCCGTCCAAATTTGAACGGCAGCTTCTTTGCAATTGGCATGACGCGCAATATTCGTTAGTGCTTCCTGAATAATGCGGTAGACGGTAGTTTCAACTTCTCTGTCAAATCGTTTGCCTTCGATTCCGGCATGAGTTAGTTGTACTGCGATGTCGGTTTGCTCGCGAAACCGATTGAAATGCCACAACAATGCGGGCACCAACCCTAAGTCGTCGAGCACTCCCGGGCGCAAATCTAATGATAGCTGTCGCACCTTGAGTAACACTGAATTGGCTAAGTCTTGCGCTTCGGTAACTTGTTTCAGATTTTGGGCTTCGGTTGCCAGCCCGATAATTTCCAATAAATACTTCAAGCCCGTCATCAACTGACCGATTTCGTCGTGTAATTCGCGGGCTAGATAGCGACGTTCTTCTTCGCGGATGGTTTGTAATTTTTGAGTTAATTCGCGCAATTGTTCGTAAGACTGAAGCAGTTTTTCCTCAGCCTGTTTGCGTTCCGTAATGTCTATCATTACTCCGTGCCAGATGATGCTGCCATCAGATTCACGCAAAGGAGTGGAATGCGCTTCGACCCAGCGCTCTCCCAGCGTGGGGTTCTGTACACGAAAAGATTGCCGCCAGGGCGACATTGTCTGCACCGATTCGGCGATAGTTTCATTTATGCGGGGCAGGTCGTCAGGATGAAGTAAGGAAAAAAGAGGCGAGGAATCTTTATCCAATATAGCAATGTCTGTCTCAAAAATTCTTGTGAGGCCGGGAGCAGCGTAGGGAAGCGTGTAGGTTCCGTGAGCGCTTTGCTGGAAGGAATAAAGTACGCCAGGCGAAGTCGCCGCTGTTGCTGCCAGCCGTTCCTGCTCTTTCCTGAGAGTTAATTCGGTGGTTTGGCGTATTACTAACTCTTTTTGTACCTCTTCATAAAGTTGTGCATTGCGTAGCGCAAGCGCCGCCCGATCAGAAATTTCCTGGATAAATTGTAGGTCGTTTTTGTCAAAGGGCTTCAATCCAGTCCTTGTGCGTCCAACACAAACTAATCCTAAGACTGTTCCTTCGTTGCGCATAGGAGCCATTATGAAGCTTTGAAAACTGATGCGATCCAAGATCGGTAAATATCGTTTGTGTACACTGGAAGCGAGTTGTTGGTATTGTACTTCAGGTATAAACGCTGCTTCTTTTGTTTCATAGACGCTGCGGTCAATCGGCGCATCACACAAATCGTAAGGCTCGTCATTGTTAATTTGTGTAAGGAACTCCTGTAATTCAGGATCGGGGTGAAACATCCCGGTACTTTGTAAACGTTTTCCTTCCTCAGAAAAAAGGCAGATTGCACAATAATCGTCAAGGGTCGTCGTAATTGATTGCACTACTTGCTTGCGTACAGAGTTGAAGTCAGGGCCTGCTTCGGCAAAGTTGCGCGAAATGTCAGAAAGGAGTCGCAACCGTGCTTCACTTTCGTGCAAAGCCATTTCCGCCCGTTTACTTTCGGTAATATCGCGGGAGCTCAAGACGGCAAGAATTTGTTGGCCCTGCGCATCGTAAACGGGGCCTCCGTTTAGATTGAATATCCATTCCTTTCCGTTATCATGACGGCGACAGCGCACTTCCCAGTCTTTAAACGTTTCCCCGCGCCTGAGTTTAGGCAGCGGCCATTCTTCAGACGAAAGTTTGGTTCCATTCAGGTGTGAAAGCTCAAACATATCTTGAAGGTACGGGAGCGTTTCATCCAATTCCTGCGAAGAAGAAAATCCTAAAATCTGCGCAGATACCTCGTTAATAAGTATGGAATCGCTTTTTAGCTCCAACACTGCGATTCCTTCTTGGCTTGAGTTGAAGACGCCTTCTAACTGAGCCTTCTGTCGCTGTAATTCTTGCTCTGCGTGTTTTCTTTCGGTAATGTCACGATTGCTTACGACCGCGAGAATTTGCTTGCCCTGCGCATCATAAACAGGTACGCCGCTAAAGCTGTAAAAACCTTCTTTACCAGTTTGAAGATTTTTGCCGTGGAGTTCCCAATCAGTAAATGTCTCACCTCGCAAAACTCTTGGTGTCGGCCAATTATCAACCGAAATTATCTCGCCTTGCGAATCTTTAAACTCAAAATGCTGCAGATAGGTTGTTCTATAAATTTGAATTGCTTCGAGTGACGGGATTTCAAAGGTGCGTAACTGTGCTTCATTGAAGAGCCGGATATTACCTTCAACATCTGTTACGATGAGGCCCTCTTGAATAGATTGAAATACGGCTTCAAGTTGTGCCTTCTGGTCATATAATTCCTGTTCGGCTTTTTTGCGTTCAGAAATATCACGGTTACTCACAACCGCCAAAATCTGCTGACCATTTTCATCGTAGACAGGGGTGCCGCTAAAACTGAAAAAGCATTCTTTCCCGGTATCAAGCCGTTTGACGCGAAACTCAAGTTGCGAAATTGCTTCACCCTGCAAAATACGTTTCAACGGCCACTCTTCAAAGGGGAGTACATCTCCGTTTGGATGATAGAGTTGATAAATTTTCCGATAAAATTCTAAACGCTGCTTCATTTCTTCGATGGAGTCGAAACCGTTAATACGCGCTTCGGCTTCATTCACCATCAGGAAACTCCCCTCCATATCGGTGACTGCTATTCCGTCTTCAATGGATTGAAATACGGCTTGAAGTTGAGATTGTTCGCGGCGCAGCGCTTCTTCAGCTTCCTTGCGTGCCGTAACATCATAAGAAACGCCGATGAATGCTTGTAAGATATTTTCCTGGTTATAAAGGCCTTTGCCATTGCCATGAACCCAACGGACAGATTGATCAGGATGAATGATGCGGAACTCCGCTTCGTAAGTTGTGTGTTCTTGTACGGCCTTAATTAGTAAAGATTTTATGGTTGCGGCGTCATCAGGATGAACAAGGGTAAAAAATTCTGCACTTGTTCCCTTGAAATTTTCTTTTGTAAGGCCGTAAAGCTGCAAGTATATTTCATCTACCTCTACTACGTCAGTGATGGGGTTCCAACTCCATACACCCATTTGCCCGGCATCTAAGGCAAGGCGCAACCGCATTTCGCTTTCGCGCAATGCCTGTTCGATTTTTTTGCGCTTGGTGATGTCCCAATCAACCCCCACGATGCGGGTCGGTGTACCAGTTTCATCAAAGATCGTTTGTCCACTGACAAAAGCATAGCGATCACGACCATTCGGAAGCAGGTAACGCAGCTCGACTTGGTATTTCCCTCTATTTTGGCTGGCAGCTTTACGAGCAGCAGTAAAATTCTTGAGGTCTTCAGGCGCGATTAGCTTCACTAGCGCATCAATGGTGCCGGGAAATTTACCGGGCTCGAAGCCCATTAATTTTTCCAAGGCAGGCGACCAAAACAATTTATTGCTCTGCAAATCTCTTTCCCAGGTGCCCATTTGCGCTGCTTCAGTGGCAAGGCGCAAATGTTCTTCGCGCAAGCGCAGCTCTTCGCGCAATTCGCGTTGGGCCTGAATATCAGTATTGGTTCCAAACCATTTCACTATGTTTCCCGCGGCATCACGTAGCGGGACAGCACGCGTGAAAAACCAGCGATAGACACCATCATGGCGGCGAATGCGATACTCATTTTCGTAATTTTGACCAGTAGCAACCGCCTCATACCACGCTTTACTCAGTCTCGCTTTATCATCAGGATGAATTTGATCCAACCATTTCATCCCCATCTGTTCAGCGGCAGGTTGGCCTGTGTAGATCTGCCATTGCGGCGCGAAGTAATCCGCCATTCCGTTGGAATCACACGTCCAGATTAATTGCGGTAAGCTTTCGGTCAAGCGCTGGAAGTTTTGCTGGCTTTCCAACAGCGCAACTTCGGTAAGTCTCCGGCTTTCGGTTTCTTTTTCCACCTGGAACAATTGCTTACGAAGCGTAAAATACAGCCCTACTGCCGTGACAGTTACGAACGCCCAGCCTTTATAGATTTCAATTGTCTTGATGAGTCCTATATCGGAAGTAATAGTGTGTAAAATTTGATCTGATAGCAGTATCCAGCTCACCGCGATGAGCCAATAACTAAAACTGGTTCGCAGTGATACGCGGGCTAACTTCTGGTGCATATGCAAGTCCTTGTCAACAGCTCTAACTTTGACAACGGGGCGAATTTTATTAATGTATTTAGCAAATAAGAAAAGAAAAAAACTATGCCCGACGGTCATTAGATGTCCACAATGAACCGTTCAATCGCTAATCATTCAATCGTTCTCAAAAACAACTTATGTAAGGTCGGAGGATAAACTGAAACTAATTACACCTAAGCCTTTTAGGATAGTGGCAATACATCTTTGCCCTACCCCCTACCCCAATTTTAAAGCTATCAAAGGCGCATCAATCAATAATCCTACGGCAGAGAAAATATATAAGTATGATTGAATGAAAGTGTGCAATTTCAGGAATTTTATAGATATTAGTCTCAGCAACTTTCGGACATACTTAATATACATCTCTCTCAGGTGAATTGAAACAGCGATGAAGAAATATCCCGCAAGAATATAAAAGAAAATTTGAGGCAGAATAGGGCAATGAGAGACGAGAAAAAAAATCGTCTCTCATTGCCCTATTCTATTATTTTACTCTGCGGCTTTTTATTACTTAAGGCTACGGCGAATCAGATACGACATTTTGAGAAAAAATGTTCGCCTGTTGCGCTCTAAGCCCGGTACATAACGATCATTAATGATGTTGTAGCCATTATAATTCAGGTTATCGTTATAGCCTGCATAAAAGGCTGTGCCGGGATTTGGTGTCCAACCGAATAACAATTGACTGCGCACGGATGAACCAAGCGTGGTGTAATCAACGCGTCCGCGAAAGAAAATGAAGCGCGTGAATTGATAAGTGGCTTTCAGCGAATAGATATTGTCGTCGTATGCCACACGATCTGTATCATTGCGCGTCAAACGGCTCTTGGTGTAATCCAACGAAATCCGCAATGCATCTTTCGGCTGATAGGTCAGCCTTGTTGATATGTTGAATGACTTTCCCGTGCCAGGGTCTTGTTGGTTGTTGGCATTCAATAACGCCGCCGGGCTGATGCGCGGGAATTTATGGCCGCCCCCAAAATCGTAATCAAAAGCATTCCACGTATATCCAATCTCCGCATTCGCAGAATATTTTTTACTTGGCCGCGCATCAATAAATGCAAATGCTGATTGATTGAATGTGCTGCGCTCAGGATCGTTGCCGAAAAAAGCACCCGCGCGATTGAGTTTTCGTTTCGCACCGAATTCTTCTTCAAAGATTCTTTCATACCCGCGATTGGTTCCCATTCCCATCGCAATCTGGTGTTTGAATTGCAAGAATACATTGCCGCCACCAGTGAAATTTTGTAAGCGGCCTTGCCAGTCATAATTCGCAATCAAGCGGCTAAAGCTGCGCCATTGAAGGAGTGTAGCTTTCGGTTTCGGATCAGGGCTAATGCGCATGAATATGCCGCTGAAATTTGAGTTAGTGCGGCGCGTGAATCCTACGTCCGCGCGGTAATCGCGGGTGCGCCCTTCGGAGGTGGCAAATATCCCAAAATGTTTTTTCGTTAAATCAAAATTGATCGCATAGCCCAAGCCATTGCCGGTGCGAAAAATACTTTTATCTAAATCCGAATTGTAAAAATAGCGCCGCGAATTTGTGCCTAAAACTTGAAAGCTGAGCGTAGTTTGTTTGTTGAGCGAAAAGCGTCCGTCAAATCCGCCCAATTGATTATGTTTCTCAATAAAATTATAGCTCGTGGCAATCAGTCCTATATTCGATTGTTGTCCAACGTCATGCTTGAGCCGCAACACGCCAACGTATGCTTTGTGGTCAAGAAATTTTGCAATGTCCGCACGCGTGGATGGATCGTTGCGTTCATCGTCGGAATAATTGCCAGGCGCGCGATCTACCGCAGCCATTAGCCCAAACGTATTGCGTCCGCGCTTGCCGCTTAATTTGGCGGCAAAATCTGGATCAATGATTGTGCGCGTGTAAACGGGTTGCAAGGCGGAATTAAAAATATCAATGCCTTCTAAAAAGAATGGGCGTTTTTCTTCGTAAAAAAGCGGGAAGCGTTGATTCGCAGTAACAAAAGTTTGATCGGCTTCGACCTGGGCAAAATCAGGATTCGCGGCAAAATCCAGCGTGATATTTGGGGTGAGGTTATATTTTACCGACAATCCCAAATCTGGCTTTATGGCTTCATTAACAAGCCGACCCTCATCATTGAGAGGTGTCACGCCTATAGGTAATGAAGGCACGCGGCGACCTGTTTCGGCGACAGTTACGCTGGGAATAATTTCTAAAGTGCGTTCAGTTGAAATGTCTTCAATGCCAGTGAGATGACCTTCCTGACTAAGAAAACTGGTTTGATCGCGGTTCATTGGCATCCAGGAATCTGTTTCCCCGTTAGCGTGTTTAATGGTGCGAAAAAGATGTACTCCCCATTGTTTATTTTTTCCGATTTCGTAGCGCAGCGATTTGAAGGGAATCGCAATTTCAACGGTAAATCCATCATCAACGACTTCGCCCTTTGATTCCATTACGAGATCAACGCTGTAATCTTCATTATTGCCAGTGCCGCTTTCCGTAATAACGCCATCTGCCTGAATGCCCAGCGGGTTAAAAAGCATCACGTAGGCTTTCCGTTGATCGTTGAAAGTGTCGAGGTATAAGCCAACAAAATCGTCATCAAAAATACTGTCGCGCTTGGCGACAGTAGAGCGCACTTTGCCCGGTTCATCCCACGCCCGAAATGCGAAATAAATAAATTTTGCATCGTAGCCGATTTTGACTTCGGTTGGGTGCGAAGGCGCGATGTTGTCACCCGGTCGAAATTGCACGAAATCTTTTAGCACGGGAGCGGTTTTCCATTGCCCATCGCCTAATTTGCCATCAATTGTGGGCGGCGTTGCAAAACGTGTGATGCGAATCGCTTGTGCTTTTTCGGCAGGAATCACGGGCGCTGAATTATTTTTGACGCGCGTCGGAGTATCCGTTCCCGCATCTGTTGCAGGGGCGGGTTGGGCATTGGCTGACGCACAAAAAATTACAATTATGAGAGCTACGAAAAAAAAATTGGACATAAAAAATACTGCAATAATTGATAAGAATTAGACGTCGCCAGCAACGAAATTCTTCCTCAGCAGGAACGAAATAAATAAAATTTTAGTTCCCGAAAGCCTGATAAAAGACTTTGGCCGAGTAAGTGACAATCATTGTGGAAAGGTTTCAGGCAGGAGGGAAGTATTTGCGTTGAGCAGCAATAAAATATGATCAAAATTGCAGTTGTGGACAAGCTGCGATGGCTCGCGTATGATGAATTTTACGTCCATTGCGAATCCAAAATATACTTTCATTATGAGTGGTGCTATTAAAAGTTTACTGCCGCAAGCAGGGGTCGAAGGCGGCGAAATTATTATTCAATGCGAGAATTACGATACTTCGCAGGTTGGCCTTTGTGCTGTGCTCTTTAGCGGCAACTCGGGCCGCATTGTGAGCGCTTCGCCGCAACGCGTTATTGTTAATATTCCCGAAGCCGAAAATGTTGGTTCTGTATTGCATTTGACGGGCAAAAATTTCGAAGCTGATGCTGAATTTGCAGGTGGAGTGAGAATTGCCAGCGATGTGCATCCTGTCACGAATCCCGCGATTGATCCTGAAACGGGCAGCGTTTATGTGACGCGCTCAGGCACGCGCGGACAAAAAGTTCCGGTTTCGATTTATCAAATTTTACCTGATGGCGAAGTCCAGCCGTATTTATCTGATGTGATGAATCCAACTGGCTTGGCTTTTAATCGCGACGGCACACTCTTCATTACAAGTCGTTACGACGGCACGTTATTGCGAGTGACGCCTTTCAAAGAAACCGAAGTCGTCGCAGAAGATTTAGGAGTGGCGACAGGCGTGGCATTTGATGCACGTGGCGTAGCTTTTGTCGGGGATCGTGGTGGTACAATTTTTCAAGTGAATGAGTTGGGCGAATCGCGTCCGTTCGCTACGCTTGAGCCAAGCGTTTCGGCGTTTCATCTAGCTTTTTCGCCTGATGGTGATTTGTATGTGACGGGGCCAACGGTTTCTTCATTTGACAGTGTGATGCGCGTAAATGCAGTAGGTGATGTTGAAAAATTCTATACCGGACTTGGACGCCCGCAAGGCTTGGCGTTTGACGCCGAAGGCAATTTGTATGTTGCGGCTTCGCTGAAAGGGCATCGCGGCGTTGTACGTATTCCGCCTTCTGGCAAAAATGCTGAAGTTGTCGTTGCAGGAGCTAATTTAGTTGGTTTGGCATTCGATCACAGCGGCAATATGATTTTGACGAGTACACAAAATGTCTATCGCGTTGCGATGGGCATCACCGGATATTCAGTTTTCTAAATTGTTATGGCTGTAGCTGAAGAAATCATTACATCAACTTTAACCCCTGAATTGCAGGCGAAGGAACAACATTTGCGCGCGCTGTTGCGTGAAATGGGTTCTGTCGTCATAGCCTTTTCTGGCGGCATTGACAGCGCTTATTTGGCTTACGTAGCGGCGGATGAATTAGGCGAAAAAGCCTTGGCGGTGACAGGCGAAAGCCCTAGCTATCCTGATTTTCAACGTCAGGATGCGCAAGCCATCGTGCAGCAATTTTCGATCCCCTTTGAGACGATTGTCACCGATGAAATGCACGATCCTAATTATCTGGCGAACCCCACAAATCGTTGTTATTTCTGCAAACACGAATTATTTGAAAAATTGAGCGTGCTTGCCCAAGCACGCGGTTACAATTTTGTCTGCGATGGCAACAACGCCGATGACGTAGGCGATTATCGCCCCGGTCGTCAGGCTGCTGCCGAATTACAAGTGCGCAGTCCGCTCATCGAAGCAGGCATCGGAAAAAATGAATTGCGTACGCTGGCAAAGGCTGCTGGATTGCCAATCTGGGATCGTCCGGCTTCGGCGTGTCTTTCTTCGCGCATTCCTTATGGTTTACCCGTAACGATTGAGAAATTATCAAATATTGAGCGCGGCGAAGCCGCTTTACGGCGCTTAGGTTTCAAACAAATGCGTGTGCGTCACCACGAAGACATCGCGCGCATTGAAATCGCCCCCGCTGAATTGCCTCATGCGTTAAACGTTGACATGACACAGAAAATAGTGGATGCTTTTAAGCGGATTGGTTTTAAATATGTCGCCCTTGACTTAGAAGGTTATCGTCAAGGCGCTTTGAATGAAGTAATTAATAGGTAAGGGTAGCTAATTAATTGATTTGACCACAGTTCACGGCTCCGCGTTCTGAGCCCCTTCCTCACTAATGAACTCCTCACACACACATTAAAGCAGTAACAAAAATTGTCATTAATTGCCAATTGTCCTTTGTTATTTTCCAGAAGGTAATTCTGCCCTTTGTGCAAGCACGCCATGCTTGAGCATTGGATTTTTGAGGAGGAACGATGGCTAAAGTCTATGAAGCCATGCTTTTGGCGCAAGAAAATGCTCCTGAAGCCACAAAAAAATTTCTGACGGATTTTAATTTTTCTAGCACTGCCCCTGAAAATCAGGGTGTAATTGCAATTCCTGAACCCGTACAAGTTGCCGAAGCCGCAGTCGCAACCGAAATTGTTGCAGAAGCGAAAGCCGAAACAAATGTCGATACGAATGAAAACGTGGTAGATGCGAATGTGATGGTCGCGGAAACAATTGCTGAATCCGTTGATTCATTTACGCAAAGTGTGATGACCGCAACTTCTGATGTTGCTCCCCTCGCACCCGAAGCGACTACTGTCGCAGTCGCACCTGTTACGCTTGTTACGGCTGCTCCGGTTGCGAGCATCGAAAGCCATCCGCATTACGTCCCTGCCGATTTTCGCGCGGAATTTTTGCAACTCAGCGAAATTATTTTGAAAACAGCAGCAAAACAAAAATTGCAAACGATGATGGTTTGCGGCTTGGAGGCCTGTGACAACCCGGAATTTGTTGTCGAAAATCTGAGTTTTGCCTTAGCTGAAAACCCCGGCTTGCGCATTGCGCGCTTTGATTTGACTGCACCTGCGACTGCGACGTTGCAATCGTTGCCTGCCGATAGTTTTCGGATTCGGATTCATAAAACGCCCATTCCAAATTTGTGTAATATCACTTCGGTGAGCGGCGCAATTCCATTGTCACGATTGTTTATGGAGTGTGACGTTCCACAATTGATGGAAATGCTCGCGCAGCGATTTGATTACGTGGTTGTCCGTGCGGATGCTGTCAATGCTGTGCCTGAAGTAGCGCAACTAGCGGCCTTAACCGATGGCGTCATTCTCGTTGCGCAAAAAGAAAGCATGACAGGCGAACAAATGACTGCGGCGCGTGAAAGTTTGCGAGCGACAAACGCAAAAATTCTGGGCGCTGTTGTGAATCGCATCCGCGACTCTGAGCCAATGCAACGCGTCGCCTAAGATTGTTTCGCTTTTCTTCCTATGGCAAGGGTAGAGAAATTTTCTGCTCTTGCCATTTCTTTTTAGGCATCGTTGTCATGGCAGGCACGCCAATATTTATTTCCACAAATTTTTATGAGTACTAGAATATTCGTTGCGTCCGATCAATTTGCGCTCATGCTTCATCAATGGGAGCCCGAGGCGCGAGCACGGGGCGTGATTTTTATTGCGCATGGTTTAGCGGAACACGGCGACCGTTATGCCCGCACAGCGAAATCGCTCAATGCTCAAGGCTTCGTTGTTGTAGTCGCTGATTTGCGCGGACATGGTCAAAGCGCGAAAGGGCAGGAAGACCTTGGCTTCTTTGCTGAGAAAAATGGCTGGCAACGCGTTGTTCTGGATGTAGAGGAAATTTTGGCTGCGCTCAAAACTGATTTTCCGCAATTACCATTGATTTTGTTAGGCCATAGCATGGGATCGTATATCGCGCAGCAGGTGATTTACGAACGTCCGACTTTGTTAACCGCCGCGATTTTTTCCGGCCCAAATGGCAAACCGAGCCTGCTTGCACAAGCAGGTCGTTTAGTTGCGCGCGAGGAGCGTATGCGCTTGGGCAAACGGGGCAGAAGCCAGTTTATTAATTCGCTTACATTTGGCAAATTCAATGAACAATTTGCGCCGACAGAAACGCCGTTTGATTGGCTGACGCGCGATCAAACCGAAGTTAAATTATATTTCAACGATTCGCGTTGTGGTTTCCTGGCAACGACACAATTGTGGGTGGACTTTCTCGATGGCATTAAAGAATTGTCAGTACCCGCGCGCAAGACACGCATCCCGAAAGATTTTCCAATTTATATTATGGCTGGCGACCGCGATCCGGTTTGCGAGAATGGCAAAGGCGCTGAAGCCTTAGCGCAAGAATATCGCGCCGTCGGAATCAAGGATGTGACACTGAAGATTTATCCTGAAGCGCGCCATGAATTACTTAATGAAACAAATCGCTTTGAGGTGATTGAAGATTTAGTGCAGTGGATTGAGCCGCGCTTACCTATTGCTTCCGCTTAAAACTCTAATCGTGTTTGCAATCCAATCACATTCCAATAGCCAGGACGAGCGCGCGAATCCCAGTTATGCATGTAAAAACAATCAAACGTCACATGCTGATTTACGGGCACGCGCACACCTGAAAAAAACTGCTTCCGATTCCACTCTTTGAAACGCGTATCAATATAAAACTCCGCCGCTACATAAGCTGTAATCGGATGGTCGTGAGCTTTCAGCGCCCATTCCAATTGCGGGCGATTGCGATAGCGCCACGACACCTTTCCATCAATATTGCGGCGCTCAGTGCGGTTACGATCCACCAATGTAAGCACGTGATTGAGTGGAATGCGCGGCGAAATATCTATAAATATGCGGTGCTCAAATGTGTGCCGTGTTTTATCTGGTTGCGACCAAACGGCACGATACCAGGCCGCAAAGCCAAGGTTTTTATGCACGCGTGAATTGAGGCCGATGCCGAGTTGTTCGCCGATAAACTGGTGCAAGTGCAAACTTGGGCGCGCCGTCCCAAATAAATTTAGTGTAGTGTTTTGATTGAGTCGAAGCCCCACCGTTACATCCGGCCACACTTGATCGTCGGTGTTATCTTCCTGTAGTGTTTGCGCTGCCAGCGTGAAGCTGCAACTAAAAATAAGAGTGAGAATTAAGATTACTCTGGTCATCTCCACGCTTTCACGAAATAGCTGATGATGTGATACCCGTCCAGGAATTTGTACGGCGTTTTTCCACTGGTGTAATGTCCGCACGGAAGCACCGCTTTATCAATCGGAATGCCGTGTTGTTCACAATCGCGCAGGATTTTTTGCGATAAATGATAGGGAAATGTCAGGTCATATTTCGCCACAATCAATTTGGCTTTGCGACGAATGCCCTTCATTTGCGGAATGTAGGCGCTGGGGCTGATCGAAAGCCAAGCGCGGCGTGCTTCGTCCTGCGTCAAATGTTGTTCCAGGCTTTTGCGAATATGCGCGGTTGTGATGCCTTCCCAAACGACATCGCCGAAATAGCAAGACGCGTGATTGAATACTCCAACTTCTAACCGTTCATCGTGTCCCCACGCCAAAAATCCTACACACGAACCAACGCTAGTTCCCATCACGCCGATGCGTTTGACGCCTTGTAATTCCAGCCAATCCGCGCTGCGGCGAATATCGTGGACGGACTGTTGTACGGACTGAATAGTGCGCCCGATATTGGAGCTAACCAGATAATCCGCGCGCACTAATTCCGCTGGTTTGCGCCAATCATGATAGGGAAGGCTCAAGCGTAAAGCTGAAATCCCAAAACGGTTCAGCCCTTGGCAAATCGCTACATGTGCGTTCTCATCGCCGTTCCATTGGGGCATGACAATGACTGCACAATCTGACGCTTTGCCGTTGCGTTGCGCCGGATAAAAGCGTGCATGGACTGTATTGTTGGTGGGGGAAGCCGTTTGAATACTACTCGGAAATTTGACGAAAAAGCCGTCGAACTCAAAATCCTTTGCGTTTGCCTTCGGCGGCGTAAAAAAATCATGCCGATTGGCTAAAGCGTAAGCATTAAATTTTTCGAGTAAGTCAAGCGGTGCTAACTTGGCCCCCATTCCATTTCCGTTTGAATTGTTGGTATTTGGTAAGTGTTCCAGCCCCCAATCGAAGGGGCGAACGACGCGATTATCATCTTTGTTGTGACAGCGCCGCTCCCAGGCGTGCATAAAATGGCGATACAATTTACTAAGACTCCTCAAAAGAAAGATTCCTGATCTTTGGCAGATCAGTTACTGCAAAATAGTCTCAGACATTGTAAGCGACCAGGTGTAAAAAACAACTGCGTAAGCCAGCCAGCGTGGTGTAAAAAAAGCCCGGAAATGTGAAAAAAAATAACTTTTTCACATTTCCGGGCTTCGTTATGTCCGAAGCTGCTCAGCAAATTGGCGGAGTCAAGGGGATGGTGATGGTGGAGAAGGTGGTGCTGGTTTTATGCAAGCCGCGAATACCGGACCACTTCGTGGCGTTCTGTGGGGTGAGCAACAAGCCGACGCCACTGCCGATGTTGAGCTTGAGCGTCCCGGCTTGTCCTGAAGGCACCAGCCCCCCCATCGTTAAGGGGACGCGTGGGTTGGTCGTGGTAATGGTCGAGATGGCCTGACAAGTGCCCGTCAGGAAACCGACGAAACTACCAAACGGATTCTCGTTAGCGTTGTAGGCCACGCCCGCGCCGACCTGGCCCGCGCCTTTTAATTGCGCTTCGTTGAGATCGCCATTCAGGCCGACGGTGACAACTTTCTGGCCCACCACATCGCGCGGGCTTTGGATTTCGATGGCGACTTGGTTGGGCACGGCATCATAGCCCGTGTCGTCAAAGCGCAGCGTCGCCGTGTTGTTGTTAATAGTGGCGACATTGGCTGAATTGGCCCAGAAACTTTCGGCGCTGTAATTGCCGAGATAGTTGCCATCTTTGAGAAACGCATTGCCAATGAGCGCGTTGTTTTGGACAGGTTTGCCTTGGGCATCGGTTGCCACGACTAAGACCCAGCCCGTGGTCTCAGGATCAGTTTCGGAAGCGGTGAAAGTGAAGCTGCCGTTGGGCGTGAGGCAGACGGAATAATCGGCTTGCTGGCAAGTTGCGCCGTCGAGCAGGAAGATGTGCAGATAAGCTTGTTTGGTGCCGACGTTGCTCAGGCTCAGGCGGGTATCGGCTTTGGTAGCAATTTTTGAGGTGTAGTACGGGAACACCAACACCGAACCTGCTTTCTGATCACTGAGTGCGACATTCGCGGGGCTGCTATTAAGATTAGCACCAGGGCAAGAGACAGTTCCCGTCGCTGTAGCGGTCGTTTTTACGTCTTTCAATTTGCCTTCTGAGTTGATCGTGATGACAGTGCCATCAGGTGTGCCATCGGCGATTTGTGCCTGGTAGGTAATTGTGACGGTTTCGCCAGCGAGAAGCGTACCGCCCCAGGCCACTTGATTGGGCGGCGTAGTCGTACAGGCACCTGTTGTTGCTGTGCAAGTTCCCGGTAAAATCGTGAGCATCGAAGGTAAAGTAACCGAGAAGCTTGCAGGTAGTGAAGTAGCGTTCGTGTTTGTAAGTTTTGCGGTCACCTCCACAGCTCCACCAATTCCATTACAGACAAAGGGGTCATTCATCGAAGCGGTTAAGGTCGGTGCAATTGTGGAATCATCATCTTTGATGGTACCAATGCCTTGGTTATCGGCAATAGTCACACCTGTGGGTAATGAGTTGGGCGTGAGATTCACTAAGAATGTTTCATCATTCTCCGCCGCAGTATCTCCATTTACAAGGATCGTGATGGTCTGGGCAGCATTGGAGTTCGCGGCAAAGGTGACTGTTCCGCTAGCAGCCACATAATCATTGTTGGCTGTGGTTGCGGTGCCATTCATCGTTGCGAAGTTGACGACTACAGACTGATCCACCAATGCGCTCAAACTGACTGAGAAGGTAGCATTAACTGTGCCGCTGTTCCCCTCTGTCACCATTACATCATTGATTGCTATGGTAGCCGTATCATCGTTGTTGATTGTGCCGATTCCCAGAGCATCTCCCATCGTCGGATCAGGGACGGGAGAGTTGCCAATGATGTTGCTCAGATTGACATTGAATGTCTCGTTTGCTTCCACCTTGGTATCACCATTGACCGTGACAGTGACGGTTTTCGATTTCTCGCCAGCAGCAAAAGTTACGGTTCCATTTGTTGACACATAATCACTATCGGCTGTTGTCGCTGTGCCGTTAGTGGTGGCGTAACTTATAGTTACTTGCTCGGCACTTGCATTACTGAGTGTTACGTTGAAGGTAGCATTGACAGTGCCGCCATTACCTTCCGTTACTGTGACATCGTTAATTGCTACCGTTGCCGAATCATCATTGGTGATAGTACCTGTTCCTACTGCCTTCCCCATCGTTGCTCCATTAGGGTTGCTGAGAGAAACTAAGAACGTTTCATCACGCTCGACGGTAGTATCACCATTGACTACAACCGTGATTTGTTTAGTGATTTCGCCAGGATTGAAGGTTAGTGTGGAAAGGGCCAGTGCCGCGTAATCACTCCCCGCCGTGGCGAGGCTGTCTGCGGTTTGATACTGCACCGTGACAGTAGTTGCGCTGGGCTTGGTGAGCGTTACATCAAAGGTCGCATTGACAGTGCCGCTATTGCCTTCCGTCACCGTGACATCGTTAATCGCAACTGTTGCCACGTCATCATTGTTAATTGTGCCGACGCCTTGCGCTTTATTGATTGTCGCTCCTGATGGATTGGTCAGGTTGACGAAGAATGTTTCATTTGCCTCGACGGTAGTATCACCATTAACTACTACCGTGACTTGCTTAGATTGTTCACCCGCCGCGAAGGACACGGTACCTGATGCTGCCACATAGTCGCTGCCTGCTATAGCTGTATTATTAGCGGTAGCGAAATTCACCGTTATCGGGCCAGTAGCTGGAACATCAAGCGAGACTGTGAAGTTGGCGTTGACGGTGCCGCTATCGCCTTCTGTGACTGTCACATCATTGATAGACAGCGTTTTGTTTGTATCATCGTTGGTGATAGTACCCGTGCCCTGTGCCGTTGTGATACCAGCGCCAGACGGGTTGCTCAGATTGACGAAGAACGTTTCATCAAGCTCTGTTGTCAGATCACCATTGACTGGAACTGAAATGGTTTTCGTCGGGGTATCAAAGGTCAGTGTCCCGGTCGTGTTGACATAATCAGAATTCCCCGTAGTTGCCGTGTTATCTATAGTTGCATAATTGACTGTAACAGGGGTAACGCATCCAGCCGTGCCAGTTAACGTGACTGTAAAATTGGCCATCGTCTGACCAGCATTGCCTTCTACTACAATGGCATTACCAATTGCCAGCGTGGGAGCAGCGGTAACAGCCTGGCAAGCTGAGAACTCGGAAGTTTCAATCGGATTGCCCATACCATCCAGTTTGGTGGCGGTTGATGTAATGACTTTGCTGGTGGCTACTGTAGCAGCCACTGTTGCGTTAATCGTCGCATTGCCACTGGCGTCTGTCGTTACATTTGTGAATCCTAGATAGGTTTTCCCTTCGCCGTTGCCTTCAGTATCACACGTGTCATTGCTGAAGAATTCAACGCGAAATGAAGTCGTCGCCAAACTATTTAAAGTTCCCTTAATAGTTGTTGACCCACCGCCGCTGACTGCACATGAAAGAACCGGGTAGTTTTGCATGTGGTTACCACCATAATTGGTGATGACCATCGGATCATCGCCTGTGTCAGCGTCCAGCACATCGTTCGCTATCGGTAAGTTATTAGCGTTGAGTGCGATGCCCTTATTACCATTGTTAAAGATTGAGTTGCCCAGTATTTTGTTGCCTTTCGCTGTCATACTGGTGTTGGGGCTAACAAGCACGCCTTGATCTTGGTTGAATGCAATGATATTGCCTTCACCTGCGGCTGTTCCGCCTACGAAGTTATCTGGCGCATCTTGCATCATAATTCCATGCGACTTATTCGGGATGGCTAGTGTTCCAGTAATATCTGTACCGATATAATTGCCAATAATTTTATTGCCTGCGGCTCCAGTAATATAGAGCCAGATGCCGCGATTGCCGTTGCCGGAGATAATATTGCGCTCGGCTGCTGTTGTTCCGCCGATAATATTACTAGGGGCAAAGCTCAATAAAATTCCGTCATTTTGGTTAGGAAGGGCCGCCGTTCCTGCGGCGTTTGTACCAATCAAGTTGCCGATCACTTTATTACCTGTTGCGGTGGCACCTTGAATAAATGCTCCGTCAAAGATATTGCCGGAGATAAGATTTTTCTCAACGGTGTTGTTCGGTGCAAATTTAATTAATAGTCCATTATTTGCATTGGGGAGAGCCGCTGTGCCTGTGACATCAGTTCCCAGATAGTTATTGATGATTTTGTTGCCGGTCGAAAGTGTCCCCGAAATAAATACGCCGCTACCTCCGGTACCGGGGGTACCATTACCAGAGAGAATATTGCGATCAGCAGTCGTTGTTCCACCAATAATGTTGTTTGGTGAGTCTTCAATCCACACGCCATCGCCACTAACGGCAGCAGCGGCAGTTCCTGCTGCATTTACCCCAATATAGCAATTTCTGATTGTATTTCCGCCATTTACAGCAATATAAATGCCTTTGCTAGCAGTGCCAGCAAAATTATTGATAACCAGCGATTGTATCGTGCTCCCACCCGCAAAGATGGCAAGCCCGTTCAATCCCGCAGGTACCGCCGTACCATTCAGTTCCACCCGCGTGGCTCCGCCAGTTGCGCCATTTATGTTGATAGGCTCATTGACTGCAATTGCAGGCAGCACATCTGTGAGTGCAATTGATGGCGTTCCCATGCCAAGGTTGAACTCAATGTTGTCCAGTCCGGCCATCCCCGCTGCGCACTGACCAACGGCTGCATTCGTGTTGGCTGCCGTAATCGCCTCGCGCAGGTCGCACGTTGCGTTGGCCGCCAGCACAGCCAGCGTACCATCCGCCGTGCTATTAACCGTAATTGTCGCAGCCATTGGTGGCGCGGCCGGCATTGATGCTGGCGTTGCCGCTAGACTTTCTTTTCGCCCGAATACTTGTTGGACGGTTGTTACAGGAGCGGTCAAGAAGCGCTGCCACAGGCTTGGTTCTGTGCTATGGGCGGATGCGTTGAAACTACTCACCGCAATGCCGAGCAGGCAGCCTGCTGCTATAAGCACGGTAAGCCGCATAAGTACTTTGGTGCGAGGTGTGAGGGAATGTGAGGTCATCGGTTCCAGCTCCTAAACAAATAAAATAATGTGAGGACAGCCGCGAATTTAATCTTTCGGCATTAGCGTCAAAAAATTGACACTGCAATCCAGAACAAAGAAAGAAGAAATAGCTGATTCTTTCCAAAAAAATATGAGAACCCCAGTGAAACTGCAGAACGCAGATAAGAAAAGGCCAGTAGCTTTCAAGTGAATTTTAAATGCGCCGGATGTGAGGAAAGTGTTACTGACGCCGCATAGCGTAGCGTTTGCAGGCACTTATGTCAAGCCTAAAAGCCAGTTGAGCGTCGTTAGATGCTTTGGGGGAGGAAATGAACGTATGGTGTTTAAATTGTTGTAGATTGTTGTAAATTGTAACAGCGTTCGACAGATCACGCTGGAGCGCTTCCACTTGTTCCTTGCGAAAGTTAAAACAAGGGCCGAAAAAAAGCCCGTTTTCGCTAACGGAAGACGCGAACGATGACCTGATCCTAATTCGGAACCAAAACTTGTCACCCTAAATCTGATTTTAGGGGCTTCGCTTTGCTTTACGGAGTAATACAAAAATGTTACTTTAATCGCTAGATGGTACATTTTCGTGTTTTGTTAAAATAAATTATGGATGAACAATCAATTCAAATTCGCCGCCTTTCGGCATTACTGGAAGTCAGTCAGGCGTTAGGTTCTACATTAGACTACAAAATCGCCTTTGAAAAAGTGCTGGAAATTCTTGATCATGAACTCGGCATGAAGCGCGGGGCGATTTCGCTATTGGATGAACGCTCCAGCGATCTTTCGATTCAATTTGCGCACGGGATGACTGAAACCGAAATTCGGCGCGGGCGCTATCGGTTGGACGAGGGGATTACCGGCAAAGTCGCTGCTTCCGGCAAGCCCATTATTGTGCCGCAGATCAGCAAAGAGCCGTTGTTTTTGTTCCGCACGCGCAAGCGCTCCAACACACAGGAAGAATCATTTATTTGTGTCCCGATAAAAGATGGGCGCAAAACGGTGGGGACTGTTTCGGTGGGCTTTCTTTTCAAGCCGGGGCGCGCTTTTGATGATTCGGTGAAGTTGCTTTCGATTGTAGCTTCAATGATCGCGCAAAGCCTGAAATTAGCGCAGGTTGTGCAGCAGGAAAAAGCACAACTTGCCGAAGAAAATACTTTGCTGAAGCGCGAATTACATCAAAAATACGATTTCCGCAATATCATCGGCACCAGCAAAGAAATGCGCGATATTTATGAGCAAGTCGCTCAGGTTGCACATACCAACACCACCGTTTTGATTCGGGGAGAATCTGGCACAGGTAAGGAATTGGTTGCGCACGCGATTCATTACAACAGTACGCGCAGCAGCAAACCTTTCGTCAAAGTGAATTGCGCCGCGTTGCCCGAATCGTTGATTGAATCCGAATTATTCGGACACGAAAAGGGCAGTTTTACCGGGGCGATTGGACGCAAGCGCGGTCGGTTTGAATTAGCAGAAGGCGGCACATTATTCCTGGATGAAATCGGTGATTTATCGCCTGCCATGCAGGTAAAACTTTTGCGCGTTTTGCAGGAGCGCGAATTTGAACGCGTGGGCGGCGTCGAAACCGTTAAAGTAAACGTGCGCTTGATTGCTGCAACCAATGTGGATTTAGAAGTGGCTGTGCAAAACGGCAATTTCCGTTCGGATTTATATTACCGCCTGAATGTATTCTCCATTTATATGCCGCCTTTGCGCGAACGTCGCACAGATATTTTATTGCTGGCGGATAATTTTCTGGAAAAATATTCGCGGCAAAACGGGCGCAGTATCAAACGTATCTCGACGCCTGCGATTGATATGCTGATGAGCTACCACTGGCCTGGCAACGTCCGCGAATTGGAAAATGTGATTGAGCGAGCGACGCTCGTATGCGAAGGCAACGTAATTCACGGCTATCACTTGCCGCCCACGCTGCAAACAGCCGAAGGCTCAGGCACTGTGACGCGCATGAGCCTTGAGCAAGCGGTTGAATCATACGAGAAAGAATTGATTATGGATGCGCTAAAAACTTCGCGGGGCAATCGCGCGCGTGCCGCTCGCATGCTCGACACGACCGAGCGCATTTTGGGGTACAAAGTCCAAAAATACGAGATTGATAGCAAGCGATTTCGCTAATATTGTAGCCCGCTACCGTTTGGCTAAAACTCGTCAGAGTTGACAATTTTGTCGTAGAACGCGTTTAAAAATACATTATTGTAGGTCTGGTGGTTTTGGTCGCAAGCCCTAACGCATCCGTTAACTTTTGTTTCTCCTAGGCTTAGCGGAATTATTTGCTCGCTTCAAAGTTTGGCAAGGTGTTTGCTTAAGTATATACCTTGAGGCAGGTTTAGCGAGTTTTTCCTCAAGTAGGTTTCATTCACAATCTAACAAGTCCGATGTATGGCGACAACGAATGGTGTTGCGGCGTACATCATTGGTAAATACAAAATATCGGAGAATCCAAACGAATATGAGCACATCAGGAAATCAAGGTCGTTTGTGGGCTATTAAAGAAGTCAGCAGACGTGAACCACGAGCTATTGCCAATGGGCAGAAAGCTTCAGAATATTTTGGTTGCAATACCTTCAACCAAAAAGTCATGGCCGAAAAATTGCCCAAAGCGGTGTACCGTTCGCTGCTGGCGACAATTAAAGCTGGCAAAAAGCTGGATCAAAGCATCGCTCCGGCGGTGGCGCACGCGGTGAAAGAATGGGCACTGGAATTAGGCGCGACCCATTATTCGCATTGGTTTCAACCGAACACGGGCATCACCGCAGAAAAGCATGATGCGTTTCTGACGACGGGGGATGAGGGCCAACCGCTGGAACGCTTCGACGCTTCGCAATTGATTCAGAGCGAACCCGATGCCTCCAGTTTTCCATCTGGTGGTTTACGTGCCACGTTTGAAGCGCGCGGTTACACGGCGTGGGACCCTTCGACTCCGATTTTCATTATGGAATCACCGAGCGGAAAAACGTTGTGCATTCCTTCGGTCTTCATTTCCTATTTCGGACAAGCCCTCGACAAAAAAACGCCGCTGCTTCGTTCGGATGAATTTGTCAGTGTCAACGCTTTGAAGGTGCTGAAAATTTTTGGCAATAATGCGGCGCGCGTCTCTTCTTCGCTGGGGCCTGAGCAGGAATATTTTCTCATTGATGAGGCCTTTTATTCTTTGCGCCCGGATTTAGTGGCGACCGGTCGCACCTTGGTTGGCGCGAAACCACCCAAAGGGCAAGAACTCGAAGATCAATACTTCGGTGCGATCAAGCATCGTATTTTGGCCTTTATGCAGGAAGCCGAGCACGAATTATTCAAGTTGGGCGTACCGGTGAAAACTCGTCACAATGAAGTCGCGCCGAGCCAATATGAAATGGCTCCGGTGTATGAATCCGTCAGCGTGGCGACGGATCACAACCAACTTGCTATGGAGGTTTTTAAGATCGTAGCGAAACGCCATGACTTGACCTTTCTGATTCACGAAAAACCATTTGCCGGAATTAACGGGAGCGGTAAACACAACAACTGGTCTATGTCCACGGACGAAGGCGAAAACCTGTTAGAGCCAGGCGCAACGCCAGAAAAGAACTTACAGTTCCTGGTCTTTTTGTTGGCGACAATGAAGGGCGTGTTCAAGCATCAGGGCGTCCTGCGTGCCGCTATTGCAGGTTCTGGCAACGATCATCGCCTGGGCGCGAACGAAGCGCCACCTGCGATCCTTTCCGTCTTCCTGGGCGAAGCCTTAACCAGCATCCTGAACAACATCGAATCTGGCAAGGTCAAAGGCGCGACTTCTGAGAAACAAGTCATCAGCTTAGGCATTTCCAAATTGCCGGAAATTGCCAGAGACAACACCGACCGCAACCGCACATCGCCGTTCGCATTCACCGGGAATAAATTTGAATTCCGCGCGGTCGCTTCCAGCGTGTCCACCGCGACTCCGATGGCAACGCTCAATGCCGCCGTTGGTGACGCGTTAGGCGAAATGGCAGATCGTCTGTCCGCGCGCTTGAAGAAGGTTAAAGATTTCGACAAGGCTGTCCTGGAAATTCTGAAAGAATATATTATCGAAACCAAAGACATTTGCTTTGAAGGTAATGGCTATTCGGACGAATGGCGCGAGGAAGCCGCCAAACGTGGTTTGCTGAATCTTGCCAAATCGCCGGAAGCTTTGGCGCAACTCAAAACCAAAGAGGCGAAAGCGTTGTTCACCAAATCGGGTGTGTACAAAGCGGACGAATTGGAATCGCGTTATCACCTCGAAATTGAGCGTTACATCAAAGACCTCGAAATCGAAGTTGCCGCGCTCAAAGACATTGCCGTTACGCAAGTGTTACCTGCCGCTTACGGTCATCAAGCTGCACTCATTGCTGCGGTCAAAGATTTGACCAGCATCATTGGCGAAGGCGCTGCTTCAACCGCGCAAATTGAAGAAGTAAAATCTGTCGCGGGGCTTATTGCTGACCTTAAATCGGCTCTGGTCGGTCTTGATAAAGCAGTTGAAAAAGCTGAATCCGACAATCTTGATAAGAAAGCATCGGCTTTTGCTTATGCGGTTTCTGACGCGATGTTAGTCGTACGCGAAGTGTGCGATAAGATCGAGACCACTGTAGACGATGATCTTTGGCCTTTGCCGAAATATCGTGAAATGTTATTCTTAGTGTAAGAGCTTTTGCCTGTGTGGTTCGTTCAGTCGCTTTTCAATCTCTGCCTGACTGAACTGAACCCGCAGGCAGGCTCTTTTTTTATGGCTGAACGCGATACACACATTTATGCCGATTACGGCGAATTAATGGAATGTTTGCTGCTGCAACGTTCCCGATTTGCTTCGGAAGCAGCGTTTGAAAATTTCGCTCTTGCTGCCGTGCAACGTTTTTTGCTGGATTTGCGCCATCTGGGAATTCAAACCAGAGGCAATAGAGCACACCTTTTACATTTACCTGCTGCGCATAGCTCAACCGATAAGTTGGGCAATTAAATTCTCTTTCTGGTAGCTCATAACTGAAATCCCGCCACTCAAATTTTGGGTGGCGTTTTTTTGTTTGCGCCTCGCATGCCAAAGACTAGCTTTATTAGGCAAGCAAGTCATTGCGTATACGCGGGCTTCTCATAGGAAAATTTTCAACAAATCGGCGGACTCAAAGGAATAGTAATAGTAGTGAAGGTCGTGCTGGTTTTGTGCAAGCCGCGAATGCCCGACCATTTCGTGGCGTTTTGTGGGGTAAGCAAGAGTCCGACGCCGCTGCCGATGTTGAGTTTGAGCGTGCCAGCTTGTCCGCTGGGTAAAATGCCGCCCAGCGTGAAGGGTACGCGCGGATTTGTATTTGAGATAATTCCGCTTGCCTGACAGTTACCTGTTAAGAAACTAGTGAAACTGCCGAACGGATTTTCATTCGCGTTGAAAACGATACCCGCTCCGACCTGGCCTGCTCCTTTCAGGATACCATCATTAATGTCGCCATCCATTCCTACTGTGACAATTTTTTGCCCGACAATATCACGCGGGCTTTGCAGTTCCACCGCGAATTGATTCGGCACAGCATCGTAACCTGTATCATCAAAGCGCAGCGTCGCCGTGTTGCCACTAATCTTCGCAACGCTTGTCGAATGTGCCCAGAATGCTTCTGCATTGTAATTTCCAATGTACAAGCCCTCTTTGACAAACGCATTTCCGACGAGTGAATTATTTTGAATCGGGCGACCTTGCGCATCTATGGCAACTACTAATAACCAGCCTGTCGTTTCCGGGTCTATGTCCAAAGCGTTCAATGCCAAAGTCGCATTCGGTGTCAGGCAAGAGGTGAAATCCGCTTGCTGACAGCTCGCGCCATCAAGGAAGAACAAATGCAAATACGCCTGTTGCGTACCAATATTGGTGATGCTCATGCGCGTGTCGGCTTTGGTGCTGGCTTTAGAGGTGTAATACGGGAAGACCAACACCGAGCCAGCTTTCTGATCGCTCACTCCAATATTTACTGGATCACTATTTAGCGTGGTCATTGGACACGTAACGGTGTCAGTCTTCGTAATCGCCACTGATACGCCGCCCACCGAACCGACAGACGTAATAGAAATCAGTGTTCCAATCAATGTTCCATCTGCAACTTGTGCCTGGTATTGAAACGTTACGGTTGTGTAGGCGGGGATCATCCCGCTCCAACTAATTTGATTTGCCGGAGCAGGCGAACACGCGCCAATAGAAGCTGAACAAGTGCCTGGCACAACGGTCAGCATTCCGGGCAGCGTGACATCAAAGGTGCCGAGCAGCGCCGTGTTATTGGGATTGGTCAAGGTGGCCGTGACTTGCATCGAACTGCCAATGCCATTACACACGAACGGATCACCAATGCCTGCTTTAACGGGCGGGGCATCATCATTGGTGATTGTGCCGCTGCCTTGCCCTCTAAGAATCGTAGCCGTGACGCCTTGTGCCAGTTCCGGCGCAATATTTTCACGCACCGTCCGTTTGGCATTGCCATTAAGATTCGCAATGACGGGCGTAGTGGAAGGGAGAGATAGGTTCACAAAGAACGATTTATTGGGCTCAATATAAACATCGCCCACGACTTTTACCGTAACCATTTTTATCGTTTCGCCTGGTGCAAAAGTTAATTGCCCGCTTGCGGCAAGATAATCATCAGGGCTGGTCGCTGTGTTATTCGCGGTCGCGTAATTTACTTTCACGGTTTGGGTCGAAGCCTGTGACAACGTCACCGTAAAAATAAAATCTGTTGTGCCGCTGTTGCCTTCGTTTTGCGTTACATCATTGATGGAAAGTGTCGGCGTGATGACAGTCAGTGTCGCAGTTTTGCTTACTGTAGTGCACGCACCCGTGACTTCGACGGTGTAAGTACCAATGTCCGCGGCCTGCACAAAATTTAATGTTAATGAACTATTCGCGCCATTGGTTGTGATGCCGCTTGACAGCACGGTTGTGCCTTTTTTCCAGACAAATGTATATGGCCCGGCACCTGATGCGGTCGTACTGAAGGTGACGTTATCGCCCGCGAACACCGTTTTGTTCGTCAGCGCTGTCGTCGCTAAATTGTGCGCGGTTACATTCACAGTGAAATTGGTTGTCGCCGTTAACGTACCGTCAGAGGCTTTTAGCACAACAATGTTGTCGCCTGATACGGCTGTGCAATCGGCTGCGACTGTGGCAGAAATTGTGCCGTTGTTGTTGGTGATATTGGTAATGCTGATGCCTGTTGGCACTGTCATCGCCGTGACCGTAATTGCGTTCGCTGCGGTTAGATCATCGCTTACTGTCGCAATCGGTGCAGCGCTGCCTGCGATACCTTGTTGTCGCGTGATGGTTGCCGCGGCATTTATTGTGGGCGGTGCGTTGACGCTAAGTGTAAACATTCTTTGCGTCGTTGCGCCGCAATTATCTTTAACAGTTACAGTGATCGTGTAATTGCCTGACGGCGCTGCGCCTGTGATGATGACTGCGCCTGTGGTCAGGTTTGTTGTTAGCGTTCCGGTAAAAGTATTGGGGCTGGCAACGGCAGTAATTTCAACGACGGAACCAGTATCCGCTGGCGCTACATTTGGTGTGACCGTAGTGCTGCCAGTTGGGAGCAGGGAAATATTGGCGTAAGTCCCAACCGTCGGCACAGAATTCGCGGTAACCTTTACGATTAGGTTCGCCGTCGTCGTTAATGAGCCGTCGCTTGCTTTCAGCACCACGGTGTTGTCTCCAGGCGCAGCGCCGCAATCGGCGGCTATGGTTGCCGTGACCGTGCCGTTAAGGTTCGTGATATTTGTGATTGTAATGCCTGTGGGCACAGTTGTCGGGGTGACTGTTACCGCGCTTGCGCCGCTTTCGGTGTCGTTCACTGTGGCAATTGTCGCCATGCTTCCCGCTGTTCCTTGTTGTCGCGTGAGCGGGCTGAACGCCGCCGTCGTTATCGTAGGCGCGGAGTTGAGGTTGAATTGATCTGCGCCAATGTCAGGTGTCATTGCATTGCGCGGGTCGTTATCGTAATCGGTTGTGACGCCACTGATTGGTGTGCCTGTCATTGAAACCAGCGGATTGCCCGCCACGACAATGTGCAAATCGCCATTCGGTGCATCAACGAACATCGCTGTTGTGAAATTGCCGCCCGGATTGCCTGCGCTTGAATTAGCATCGCTGCTCGTGCCTGATTGCCACGTCGCAAATGAAACCGCCGTGGGCGTGCCTGAAATACCGCGATCAAAGAAATTTGCCGCCGTCGCGCCCGTGCCTGCAAACACGTTGTAATTCGACGTGAACCCGGTGTTCGCGCCGACTTGCCCTGCCGCAAAATGATTGCCTGTGCCGCCTGTGCGGTTATTGAAAAAGATGTTGTTGCGCAGCGTACTGTTGGCGTTCTGGCTGCGGTAATACGCCCACGAAGAGTTTGTGCCGCTTGCTGTGCCGCCGATGACTACGCTGTTGTAATAGGCGTTGAAGGTGCTGCCCGCCTGCGACAAATCCCAGATACCGTAGTATTGCTGATCGTTGGTGAATGACGAAATCATGGAGATTTGATTATTCACAATCGTGACGGTGTCGCCGCTGGGGTGATTGGTTTGAATGCCAATCTGCCGATTTGTATTGCCCGTCGAGCTGAGGAAGTTATAAATCCGATTCCGCGCAATCGTCGTGTTGCCCGCGTAGGCTTGCACGAAAATTCCTGTGGCAAAACTTGACGTAGTGAAATCCCGAATCGTGTTGCCGCTGATTGTGTTTGTGCCAATAGCGTTGACGAAAATGCCTGTGAGCGAAGTCGTGCGCGCCGCTCCGGGGTAAATTGTGTTGCCCGTGATCGTCCAATTTTCGCTGCTGTTGTTGCTGCCTGTGCGCACGCCTACGCCGCTGAAACCGAATAGCTCGTTGTTGGAAATTGTGTTGCCTGAATTGGCAACGGTTGCCGAAGTGCCGCCGGAATTGATTAGACTGTTGGGCACGCCTGCCGCATCGCTGCGGTCGCGGATTTGATTGTCAGTGACGGTGTTGTTGTCGTTGCCAGTTGTCGCGCCTGTGCCAAACAAAATCACGCCATTCGCGGTGTTGGTTGTCGCGCCTTCGATGACGGAACTGCGAATCGTGTTGTTGCTTGCGTCGTTGAGCAAGGTGAAGGTCGAATTGCTCGTGTTCGTGTTGCGGAAGGTCAGCCAGCGTCCGGCGTTATTGAATCGCCCGTCAATCGTCACTCTGTCCGCACCGTTGAGACGAATCATGCCGTTGGCGACACTGCCGGAAATTGTGCGCGTCGTTGCGCTGTCGGGTTGAATTGTCAGCGTGTAATTGCCTGCGCCGGATTCCGCCCACTGGTTCAAAGCGTGCGTGCCGTCTTCGGTTAAATCGCTAATGATGATGGCGGTGAAATTGTCTGTTAGCGTAGCGAGATTGAGCGTAGCGAACAATCCGCCCTCGCCCGTCAAACTTGGATAATCGCCGCCTGTGCCGACGGTTTTTGTGCCGCTTAAGTATAAGGGGTCAACGGTCAGCGTAAATTGCGCGTCAGTGAACAATCCGCATTCGTCAGTCGCGCGAATCGTAATCGTGTGCGCGCCGCCGGGTGCTGCGCCAGTGATCGAAACAACGCCGCTGGCATCCACTGTCGGAGCCGTCGTAAACCCATGTCCTGATTGCACTGTGTAGGTCACTGTGCCGTTGTCCGAAGCGGTGACTGGCGTGACGGTTGTTGTATTGCCCACGACGATTGCTGCCGGATTGTTGTACGTCAAAACGGGGGCAGTGTTCGTCGTAACGGCTACGTTCAGCGTAGCGTTGACGGGCGTGACGCCGTCGCTGACTTGCAAGGTAAAACTTGCGGCGGTCGCGGCGCAGGTGGTCGAAATGTCCGCCGTGATTGTGCCGTTGATGTTGATGATGTTGGAAATCGTTACGCCGTTGGACGGGTTCGCGGTTGCTACGTTGACTTCGACGCCGTCCGCGCCGCTTTCCGCATCTGTTACGGTGGCGATGATTGAATTGGTAGCGGATGAACCTGCCGCTCGCGTGCTGCCCATTGCTGCTGTGATGGTTGGCGGCGTGTTCACAAGCGGGACGATGCCGATGGCAAAATCAGCAAAATCAGTCACGCCCGCCGCTGAAACCTGATTCGTGGATGCGCTCAAGGTCGCGGGCATTAACGTACTCGTCGGGCCTGTGAAACGATAGAGCAGGTAATCGGATTCTGTGCCGTTTATATCGGCGTCAAGATAGTTGAAAACTAAATTCGCCGTCATATCGCCTTCTTCGGTCAGCACGAAATAACGCTGTGCTGATTGCGCCGCAATTAAGCCGGGGCGATTGCCTTTGACAGCACGCACGGTCAGGCTGTCGGTCGGGTCAAATATCCCTTCGGTCACGGTTGCCGTGACAGGCGAGTATTGATTGCCGCCCGTAGTCGTGCCAACCGGATAAGTGAATGTGCCGAGGTCGCAGAAATCTTTTCTCAGATTTCCGTTGACGAAGGCGTTTGTGCCTGCGCCGCTGACAGCCGCATCGCAACCGAGCGTGATGACTTTTGTGCCTGTTGTGAGTACCGTGCCGAGGTTCAGCGCATTGGCGATGTTCAGGTCGGCATTGAAAGTTAAATTGCCGCCCGCTTGTACGGTCAGATTTGTGACTGTTGTCGCCGTGTTCAGCGTAACTGTTTTGCCGTTCGGGATAATCGGATGATTGGTCAGGCTTGGCACGCCGTTGCTCCACGTTGTGGGGTCTTCCCACGCGCCATTGTTAATCGCTGTCGTGAGCGTCGTCACCAGACGGAGGACGGTGACAATGTTGCTCACTGAACGCTGAACGATCATTTGGTTGTTGACCACATCAAAGCGCGGAGCGGCAGTAACGCCGCCGGTCGCCGTGCCGATGACAGTGCGGTCAGCGTTGGCGGTATCAGTGGGCTTGCCGAACGTGCCGGTTGCGCCATTGCCGTAAAGCGCGAATCTGGCGTCAGTGATTCCGCTGGGTGCTGGTTTATCCCAGCCTGAAGCATAAATCGTGTAATTGCCGTTTGAGAGTGCGGCAGCCGTGCCGACTGCATCGCTCGTCGTCGAGCCGAGGATGGAATTGGCAGTCGAGACCACGCCCACGCAACCCGTCGTGCCGCTGCACCACGTCACAGCACCAACATTCGTTATCGCCGGCGATAAGTTATCCCAACCCGTGGTTTGCACGACGTAATTGCCGCCCGTCAGCGAACGCACTGTGCCGACGGTATCGCTCGTCCGTGTGCCGACCAGCGAGTTGGCGGCGGAAAGAACGCCGACGCCGCAGCCTGCTGTGCGGTGGCAGAAGGTGATTGCCCCTGCACTTGCTGCCACAGGCGAAACCGCCGCGTTGTCCCAAGCACTGCTCCGGATGACGAGATTGCCGTTGGTCAACGTCGTGACGGTGGAATTGCCAATGGTGTCGCTTGCTGTTGAGCCGACCAGTGAATTGGTGGCGGAAACCGTTTGCCCCGCGCAACTGTTCGTCGCCGCATTGCAAAAGGTAATTGCGCCGACATTCGTCACCGCTGGCGAAGGATTGTCCCAAAGCGTGCTGCGCACAACATAATTGCCATTGGGAAAAGCCACCATCCCGTTGCCGACGTTGTTGCTCGCCCCGCCGCCGATGAGTGAGTTTGACGGCGAGACGATTTGTCCGGCGCAATTGTTAGTCGTGCCGTTGCACAGCGTCGCCGCGCCCGCATCCGTCGTAGTGCCGTTGTCCCACACTGGGCTGCTGACGACATAATTCCCGCCTGCCAGCGCTACGCCTGCGCCGTTGCCAACGAGATTTCCCGCTGCCGCGCCGGTCAGGGAATTCGTTGTCGTGATCGCGCCCGGAGCGCATCCGCCGCTGGCTGTCGAACCGTTACACCAAGTGACCGCGCCCGCATCCGCCGCTGTGCCGTTGTCCCAGTTCGGATTGCGCACCACGTAATTGCCATTGGTGAGCGCCAGTAAGCCAACCCCGACTTGATCATTGGCTGTCGTGCCAACCAGCGAATTCGCCGCCGAAACCGCACCCGTGCAACCTGACGTACCATTGCACCACGTTACCGCTCCGGCATCCGTCGTAGCACCGTTATCCCAAATTTCACTGCTGACGACATAGTTGCCGTTTGTCAATACGACAAAGCGTCTGCCGATCTGATCGTTGGTCTTTGAGCCAACCAGCGAATTGGCGGCAGAAACTGCGCCTGTACAACCCGTCGTGCCGCTGCAAAACGTCACGGCTCCCGCATCGGCGGCTGCGCCATTATCCCAACCCGCACTGCGCACAATGTAATTGCCATTAGTCAAAGCCGTAACCGTACCGACTTGGTCGCCTGCCGTCGTACCGACCAGTGAATTCGCCACCGAAACTGTGCCCGTGCAACCCGTCGTGCCGCTGCAAAACGTCACCGCGCCTGCAGGTGTCGCGCCTGCGTTGCTCCAGCCGGTTCTGGCAAAGACGACGTTGCCGCTGCTCAAAATCGTCGGCGTCGTGACACCGATTTGGTCGTTCGCCGTCGCGCCGATGATGGAATTGGCGGCTGTCACCGCGCCATTCGGACAGCCTGTCGTACCGCTGCAAAACGTCACCGCGCCCGCGTCCGCCACCGCGCCGTTGTCCCAAACTGGGCTGCGCACAAAAAAGTTGCTGTTGGGCAGCACCGTAAAGCCGCTGCTGCCTAGTTGGTCGCTTGTCTTTGAGCCGACCAGTGAGTTTGTCGCCGCCACCGTCTGGTTCGCGCAACTGTTCGTCGCCGCGTTGCACCACGTTGCCGCGCCCGCATCCGCCGCGCCCGTGTTGTCCCAGACCGTGCTGCGCACGACGTAATTGCCGTTCGCCAAAGCCGTAATGCTGCCGTTGCCGATCTGATCGCTGACCGTCGCGCCGATGAGCGAATTCGCCGCCGAAACTATTCCATTGCAACCCGTCGTCGCGCTGCACAACGTCACCGCGCCGACATTCGCTGTTGTGCCGTTATCCCACAGCGGGCTGACGACGACAAAATGATTGCCACCTGTCAGCACGACCACCGTGCCACTGCCAACCTGATCGCTGTTTGTGCTGCCCTTGAGTGTACTAATCAGCGCGAGCGTTGCGCCGTCATACAAATACACTGCGCCAATATCTGCCACGCCGCCTTCGTCGTACGTTGGATCAGTCACGACGAAATTGCCGTTGGGCAATACGACGGTTTGCGTGCCGAATGCGCCGCTGCCCGTCGGGCCAGTAATGTCTGTGCGTCCAGAGGGAGCGGGCGCTTGCATAGCGAGGCTGCGTGATGCGGCAGCGGCACGTAATTCTGTGTGGGTTGGCTGTGGCTCAGGCGTACCTGTCCAATTAGCCTGCACACGCCAGCCTGCAAAAGTGAATACGCTAAAGACAAGAATTTCTGGAACAAACCGCAATAAGCGCAGCGCAAAACGGGTGAGGGAGGTTGTGGCAAACATGTAAGGTTGTTCCTTTTTCGAGAGTGACGATCTGACGCACATCAGGGGCAAATAATGTCCAGCTATTTTTCTTTCTCCACACGGAATTATGGGATGTTCTCTGCATACCAGAACAGCCAATCGCCGCGCATAGCTTTTGCTCAGCGGGATACCAGATATTCCCAGTATGGGGGAAAGTAAATGTTTATGGATAATTGCGCGCTTAACGAGTGCCGGTGAGGTAAGCGGCAGACGGAATTCTATCGAATTCGTGTTGCATCATCCATACCCAGTGGTGGGTATTTCTACGCAGAAACGGTGAAAGTTAAATGAGTGCTGATTTTTTGTTGATGAGTAGTGAAATTATTATTTCCCTACATTAATCGCACGTTGACGGCGTTAATCCCCTTTCTCCCTTCCTGGACTTCAAAAGAGACGCGATCTCCTGCTTTTACCTCATCTACTAACCCTGTAACATGGACAAAAAATTCCTGGTTAGTGCCGTCTTCTCTGATGAAACCAAACCCTTTTTGTTCATTAAAAATTTTAATTTCCCCTGTTTTCACGTTAACTCCTTTTCACTCGATAATTGGCAATGAATTTAACTGCGTTCAGGTAACAGACCTTCAATCGCAATAATAAAACTGACGCAAAGATAGGGCGGCATATTGTTGTGCGGAGCGCCCGTGCCCGCCGGAGCAATTGTCTCTGCGCTCATTGTGGTATTTGGGTCGGCATGCGAATAGATGTTTTGACCACCTTTGGTAGCCGCCCATGTTTTCGCCGCCGGATTGTTGTTGCTGGCTTGTGCCTCTGTGCAGCTCACTAAATGGCTATGTTTTGGCAGCTCTCGTTCGGTCAGCGTTACCGTTGTTTTGCCGCCTTTGGAAGCAAAGGGGCGATTCGTTAGCCCTTCGCCCTGACCTGAACCGAGCGGCGCAGTGGCTTGCAAATTTGGCAACGCAAAATTTTTGACGCCATCGCCGCCAAACGCATTGCCAATGACCTTGAACAGATTTGTATATTGGGCGAGAGGCAACGTTTGTCCGTTGCAAAACAACCAGCCCTGCGGCGCAAAATCGCCGCCAAACATTTTAATTTCGCCAATAAATTGTTCCTGTAACATTTCGTTTCCTTTGAAATTTATGACCGCGTTGGGAAAATCCCTTCCGTCGCAATCGCCACATTCAACACTAAAAATGGCGAACGATTTTCGTGCGGAAAGCCGTTTCCTACAGGCTGAATTGTCTCGATGGCCATTTGATCGGTAGCTTTGGCTGCATAAGCACCAGCGGTTGTCGCCCACAAATCCATTGCTGGCGTTGGCTGCGCGGCTGCGCCTGTAACAGCTTGCGCCAAATGATTGTGGGTTGGCAGTTCGCTAAGGTCTAGTGTATGTGATGAAGCTCCGCCGCTGCTGCCCAACGGAAACTTTTCGCCTGAATGAATCGGTACTCGTCCGCACAGATTCGGCAAAGCAAAATTGGTTTCGCCGTTGCCGCCATACCTTTTACCGAGAATGGCAAAGAGTGCGGAATGTTCCGCCACAGATAAAATCCTGCCATCACAGCGTGCCCAGCCGCGCGGCAAAAAGCCAAAGCCAAAAATTCTGATTTCGCCAATGAATTGTTCTGCCATAATTTTTCTCAAAGTGGGTTTTGCGCGTGAGGAATTATTTCTACCCATCGTTGCGGCTAGGGAATTCTCCTGTATTGGTCAACGCGATAATAAAATTGATTGATAGATAGGGCAGCATATTCTCGTGCGGCTGACTACCGCCTTGCGGGAGCAGGGCACGCGGATCCATCGCCGCTGTTGGTTTCAGGTCGCTAAAACGCACAATTGGTGCGGCAGCCGGAACATTATTAGCGGGTGAAGGCGCTGTCCCATTTTGCCCGCTAACCTTGAATAGATGCGAATGCGTTGGAATCTCAGAGATTCGCAGCGTTACGTTTTCTGCGCCGCCTTTATCTCCCATGAAGTACTCATAGCCTTCGTCACTTTTTCCCTGGCTTACAGGCACGCGCCCGCGCAAATCAGGCAGACCAAAAGTTGTTTGCCCGTTGCCGCCGAAATTAACACCTAGCAAACTATAGAGCGCTTCGTTACCACGAATCGGCAAGATTTGCCCATTGCATAATGCCCAGCCTTTAGGCGCAAAATTGCCGCCAAACATGCGGATTTCGCCAATGTAACAGTCCATTCGTAAGACTCCTTATGCTTTCTCGTTGGAAAGGTTGATGATTGGGATTTACTGAATGATTTGAATGTGAGTTCTTAGACGTTGCCTTGCGCTTCCATCTTTTTGCGCAAACTGAGCGGACGCATATCTGTCCAGATTTCTTTGATATGTGCCAAGCATTCCGCCTTCGTTCCTTGTTTGCCTGCGTCGCGCCAGCCTGGTGCATTTTCACGATCAGACGGCCAAATAGAGTATTGCTCTTCTGCATTGACAACGACTTTGTAGATGGTTTGCTCTTCTTGTTCCATAAAATTCTCGCGTAATCTCGTAGGCAGGTTATTTGTCTTTGCTCTGATTTTGCATTGGTGCACGGGCGCGAAACCAGGGCAATTGATCTATGACATCGCGTTGACTGACAGGAACCATTAATCTCCCTTGCCAACCACATTGCGCACATGCAAATGGCAACCGATGCGTCCAATGCGCTATCCAACGGGCGAACTTGCCGCGCAGGCTCAAGCGATACACGCTATTGCTGCATGAAGGACAAGCGAAGACCGTTGACGATGGAGGGATCATGAGTTTCTCGGTCAGGTACATCACTTTTGGTAATAGATATGAGGATTTTGGTATTGTACTTCGTTAATTTATTAAGTAACGGGGGACAGTTTATGGAGCGGTGTTTATTGTGTCTATACCCAGTACTGGGTATTTTTTCATAGGGATAATCTTACTCGCACATTAATGCCGCCTGATGCGAAAGCGCATATTTGATGAGCGCATGACTGCCGCGCAATTTAAGTTTGCGGCAAATATTTTTGCGGTGGGTTTCGACTGTGTGCGGACTGATATGAAGTGCTTCGGCAATCTCGCGCGTAGATTTATACGCTGCGATCAATTGCAAAACATTTCGTTCCGCCGAAGTCAGTTGTTGTCGCTCATCGTTGCTGCCCGGAAGATTTTTCGGTTTATGCAAATATTCTGCCATCAATGGACTCACATATATTTTGCCGGCTCGTGCCGCTTCCAAACTGGCGATGATGTCCGTGATAGCACTATCTTTAAGCACATAGCCATTGATGTTCAGGCTCATTGCTTGCTGTAAATAACTTTCTTCCCGATGCACCGTCAGAAAAATTAAGCGAATATCTAATTCTCGTTGTCGTACAGCGCGCGCTACCGCAAAGCCATCAAGGTGCGGCATATCTACGTCAAGCACGGCAATGGGAGGTAGTAATTTTTCGATTAAATCAAGCGCTTGTTGTCCGTCACTGGCTTCAGCCACAATGCGAAATGCCAAATTCACTTCGATAGTTTGCCGCAAGCCCTGCCGCATCAGCGGATGATCGTCAGCAATTAAAACTGGAGTTTCGATACTCATAGAAAGAATAACTCAAAAGGTAAAAGTCTATTTTGACTTTGCTTATTTGAGGGGTAATACAATTGTGATTGTCGTTCCTTGTTGCGGCGCAGATTCAACTAATAATTGACCTCCTAATAACAATGTTCGTTCGTGAATGCCCGTCAGTCCAAGGCCGCTGCCTGCGACCCAATTGCGCGTCCCATCAGGAATGAAGCCGCGTCCGTCATCGGCAATAACCAATCGCAAAACGTCTGCGGTAAGTTTTAATTCCACCGTTGCGCGGGTCGCATGTGCGTGGCGTACGATATTATTGACCGCTTCCTGTACGATGCGATAAAGGCTGTTTTCAGCTTCTTTTGGCAATCTCCCGTCCAACTGATCTAAATTACGTGTGAGCGACAAATCATGTGTTTGCGCAACTTTGTCGAGCATTTCCCCTAGCGAATTTGTCAGCCCCAAACGATCCAATTGTACGGGGCGCAGGTCATAAATAATTTCCCGCACTTCGTCAATTACTGTTGTAGCGGCTTCAGCAATTTCTTCCATCTGTTCGTGCTGGCGTATGGGATCGTCTTGCGATTGCAAGCAAATCGTCGCCCGTTGGCGAATGATCGCGAGGCTTTGACTTAGACCGTCGTGCAATTCAGCCGCAATGCGTTGGCGTTCGCCTTCGTGCGCGTTGATGAGGCGACGCGAAAAATCCTGTTGCGCTGCATTGGCGTGTTCCAATTGATTCACACGCAATTTGTAACTACCAAATGCCAACCCGGCGACGCCTAAGATTGACAAACTCAGAAACCACCAGGTGCGATAGAATGGCGCAAGCACGACGAAGTTGATGGTTGCGCCGACTTCATTCCAAACGCCTTCGCCATTGTCAGCGATGACGTGAAAACTATATTGACCCGGCGGCAAATGTGGAAAATATGCCGTGCGCCGCGTGCCCGCTTCGATCCACTTTGGTTCCAGCCCTGCAACTTGATATTTAAAGCGGAGCGCGTGCGGGCGATTCCAACTCAGCGCGGTGTATTGAATTTCCAAATTCTCTTGCCCCGGCCTGATTTCGATTGGTGTTGAGGTCGGCAACAATACGCCGTTAAGGCGAACTTCTTCGATTGTGACGAGCGGCGCGCGACGGCTGATTTTTTGCGGATCAACTAGGACTACGCCTTTAATGGTCGGAAACCACAATTTGCCATCTGGTGTTTTCGCTCCGGCAGGATCAGCGCCGTTGCATTCGCGGCTTATCATTCCATCGGCAACCCCGTACGCATATGAACTCACCGTAGGCAAATACCCCTCCGCGAAATTATTCAATTCTTGCAGGCTGGCGCGATAAATTCCTTTGTTACCACTCATCCATAAGTTACCGTTGTCGTCGCCGAGAATTTGAAATGCGAGGTTGTCATACAATCCATTTTGGGTCGTAATCACCGTGAACTTTTCACTTTTGAAGCGAAACAGCCCGTCACCATGCGTGCCAATCCAAAGTGTGCCAGTTGCGTCTTCGTAAAACGAAAGCACGTGCTGCCCCGTAAATCCTTGCCCGGCTGTCCAGGTTGTAATTTTGCCTGCCTGCCAACAGCTCAGCCCTTGTCGTGTACCAATCCATAAATTGCCCGCGTGGTCTTCGTACAATGCATTTACATAATCATTTGCCAAGCCATCTAATTGGCGATATGTGTTGTGTTGACCTGTGTGAAAACGATGCAGCCCTTCGTACGGTGTGCCGACCCAAAAATTGCCTGCACGGTCGTTGCGAAAACTCATGATTGCCAGACTCGGCAGCCCGTTGTAATTCGTAATGCGATCTGCCTGAAAACGAAATATCTGACCGCGTGAGCCAATCAAAACATTGCCTGTTTGATCTGCGCTAATACTTGTCACATGGCGAAATGGCTGACCATCGGGTTTCAGATAGTTCGTGAATTTCCCGTCTTTAAAACGGCTCAAGCCTTGTTCTGTACCTGTCCATACATTGCCTTCTGCATCGGCGTAAACTGCACCTACCATTTCGTGCGGTAATCCATCTTCCATCGTGTAAACGTTACAAAGTCCAGCGCGCAATTGTACCAGCCCGCCGCCGCTTGTCCCCAGCCATATTGCGCCCTCTGCATCCTGATGAATGGCTTGTATCTCGTCGCTTGGCAACCCTTCACGCGTTGTGCAATTGTCGAATTTTCCATCTTTAAGCCGATACAAGCCGCTGCCAATTGTGCCGATCCAGAGTGTGCCATCTCGGTCTTGCAGCAGGCTGCCAACGTCTGTTTTCTTTAGTTTTTCGTTTACACCAAGATTGGTGAAACGACCATCTTGAAATTGATGCAATCCGCCGCGCGTTCCCGCCCAAAGCTTGCCCGCACGATCAATGTAAAGCACACGCACTGATTCGTTCGTCAATCCCGTTTTGTAGTTAGTAAAACGCCCGCTGTGAAATTGTGACAGCCCGCCGTTAGTTCCAATCCACAGCGCTCCCTTCACATCTTGGGCCAGCGTCCAAATGTGATTATCGGGTAAACTTTGTGCTGTTGTGTATGAGGTGAAGCGTCCTGCGCGAAACATATTTAGCCCGCCGCCATCCGTGCCAATCCAAAGGTTTCCGGCGCGGTCTTCAAGCAAACATTTGATGTGGCTATCAGAAAGCCCATCCTGCGTTCCAAAATGGCTGAAGCGTCCATGTTCATAACGGCTCAATCCGCCGCCGTGTGTACCAATCCAGAGTACGCCTGTTCGATCCACTAACAGGGCTTGTACATTATTGCTTTTGATGGCGGGCGTGTTGCTTGTATCAAAAGCTGTGAAGCGTACGCCATCAAAGCGCACTACTCCTTCCGCCGAAGCGAGCCACAAATAACCATCAGGCGTTTGCACGACCGCGCTTAGCCCGTTTTGCGGTAAACCGTGCTGGTCTTGCCACACAATTTGTTGATATTGACCAAAGATGCGACGCGGCGTGAACGTCTGTCCTGCCGCCGCCTGAAATAACAGGCAGTGAAGTATCAAAATCCAAATTGTTGTTCGCAATATTTTCATCACTCGTTATGCTCGAATGAGAAGTCTAAGAAGAGATCAATACGCCGCGAAAATTGATGAGCTGCTTGAACAGATAGCACAGGGGCGCAACTGCTGCGTATGGTGAGGCGCAATTGCTACTGCATTTTGTCGAGGCGCAAACGAATTTGGGAGAGTAAATTCAGTTTTAGATTAAGCAATGATTCGTGTATTTGAGGTAAAACCTCTCCACCGCAACACCGCTTTCACCTTGCGGCTCAATTCGCCAAATGAATTCCGGCGGATTATAGGAGAAGGACTTGCGAGCGTAAATAGGGAATAACGTTAGTAGCTAAATTTTCAGCGGGAGCGCATTTTCTTGCCTTGCATACAAGCGGCTTTTGCTTTGCCTCGTATCATTTCGGTGGTATATTCCGCGATTCGCGTGGGCGCCTGGACATTTATATAGCGCCTGCCTGTTTAAGTAAGAATCTTCACGAAAAGGGTATCGCTGTAATGCAAGCATTGATTTTAGCCGGAGGAAAGGGAACGCGGTTGCGTCCCTTGACCATTCACACTCCCAAACCTGTCGTACCAATCGTTAACAAACCATTTTTAAATTACCAGATTGATTTGCTCAAGCGCGCCAAAGTGAAAGATTTGACGCTTTCGTTATCGTATCAACCAGGCAAAATCGAAGAGATTTTTGGCGATGGACAAGATCACGGTTTGCACATTCATTACGCTGTCGAAGCGACTCCGCTTGGCACTGGCGGTGCATACAAGAACGCCGAACAATTTTTGAAAGAAACTGCGATAGTTTTCAATGGCGATGTCTTGACCGACATGGACTTAGAAAAAATCGTTGCGTTTCACAAAGAGAAAAAAGCGACTGCTACACTGGTGCTGGTTCCAGTCGAAAATGTCAGTGCATATGGCGTAGTCGAAACTGATACCGAAGGCCGCGTGCAACGTTTCGTCGAAAAACCAAAACCGGGTGAAACGGTCGCTAACACGATTAACGCGGGTTGTTACATTCTCGAACCAAACGTTTTGGATTTTGTTCCGGCGGGCGAACAATATTCATTTGAGTATCAAATTTTTCCTGCATTATTGAAAGCAGGCGAGCCTGTCTATTCGTACGTCTGGAACGATTACTGGCTCGACATCGGCAAGCCGCAAAGCTATATGCAAGCGAATTTTGATTTGATTAATGACCGCTTGCCTGCACACCCGGTTCTTCGCTATCCGCTTGAGCAAACAGCGGTCAATGGCGAACAGCCGAAAATAGATCACATTTCAGTTGTTGATCCAAGCTGCACGATTAAAGCCGGAGCCGAAATTATTAATTCTGTGCTGGGGCCGAATTGTATTGTTGAAGAAAAAGCGCGCATCGAAAATTCGATTATTTGGGCAGCCACACGTGTTGGCAAGGAAGCTGAGATTCGCAATTCTTTAATTTGTAAGAGCTGCATCATTGGCAGAAATTCTGTTGTGGACGGTGCAATACTCGGCGACAAAAGTTCGCTCACGGATTATACGTTTGTCTAAATTTTGCTGAGGTACAAATGTTTTGGAATAAGCAAAATTTCACGGTCGTATTTTTAGCCATAAGTATTGCGTTGGCATCCTCGTTCGTCATATCGCAGGCAAGTCAGGAACCGCCAAAATTCAAAATCGAAAATAATCGGTTAGTACTGCCGAAGCCAATAATTTTTGCGACTGGCAGCGATGCGATCACCAAAGAGAGCGAAGACTCTTTGCAATATGTGGTCGCCTTTCTAAACGAAAAAACTTCTCTTACCTTAGTGCGCATTGAATCGCACACCGACAATGCTGGCGTAGCAGAAATTAATCAAACATTGACAGAAAAACGTGCACTAGTAGTTGCGAAATGGCTGGTCGCGCACGGCGCAGATTGTCATCGTTTGTTGCCTGTCGGATTTGGCGCCGCCAAACCCGTTGCCAGTAACGAAACACCGGACGGACGAGCACAAAATCGGCGTATCGAAATTGCGATGGCGGAATTACGCGGTCGTGCGATTGGCGGAATGCCAGCCGATGGCGGCGGAAAAATTGCTGGCAAAGTTTGCCCTGAAACGAAATAAATTTTATGACTGCAATTATCAAATTTGGAACAGATGGTTGGCGCGCGCGCATCGCCGAAGATTACACTTTTAAAAACGTCGAAATCGTCACACAGGCGCTCGCCGATTACATCAAAACGCAAAACACAACCAGCACGCCGCACGTTATCATCGGCTATGATCGCCGCTTTGCGTCTGAATTATTTGCCGCGCGCACGGCAGAAGTTTTGGCAGGCAACGGGTTTGTAGTTGATTTATTTAATCAGGACGTGCCAACGCCGCTCGTTTCGTTTGAAGTCAGGCGCCGCAGTTTAGATGGCGGCGTCGTCATTACCGCTTCGCACAATCCGCCTGATTTTAATGGTTACAAATTTAAAGCTCCGTTCGGCGGCGCCGCTACGCCAGAAATTACAGCAGAGATCGAAACGCACATCGGCAAAAATGTGTCCGCAAAAATTTCGCTCGAAGAAGGCAAAGCCAAAGGCCTCATCAATGTGCTTGCTGTCACTAATGAATATCGCAATCACGTCGCCGGAATCATTGATCTTGAACGCATCAAAAATACCGAAGGCCTAGTAATTGCCGACCCCATGCATGGTACAGGCGGACGCTGGATTGAAAGTTTCATCAGCGGCGGAAACTTGCAAGTCGAAACGATTCGCGCTGATCGTGATCCAATGTTTGGCGGAGTTTTCCCCGAACCAATGCCACAACATCTTGGTGCGTTGTCAAAAGCGGTTCGTGAACGCAGTGCATTGATTGGACTCGCTACGGATGGCGACGCCGACCGCGTAGGCGCGATGGACGAAAACGGCGATTACATCAACACGCATCAAATTCTCGCAATTTTGCTTTTACATTTGGTACGCAATAAAGGCTTGAAAGGCTCCGTCGTTCGCACCTTTTCGCAATCCGTGATTGTGCGCCGAATGGCTGAAAAATTTGGTTTGCGTTTATTTGAAGTGCCGATTGGCTTCAAACATATCGGCGCGATCATGCTTGACCCCGCGAATGATTTTTTGATTGGCGGCGAAGAATCCGGCGGCATCGGAACCAGCATTCACATTCCCGAACGCGACGGCGTTTTCAATTGTTTATTGTTGCTTGAAGCTGTGCTGCACTTCAGTCAAAAACCTTCGGAATTAGTCCGCGCGATTTGGGCTGAATTCGGCGAATTCCACTTTGAGCGCCGTGATTTGCACGTACCGATTACCAAAGGACAGGAATTAGTTAAGACAATGGCGACGAATCCACCGGCGGAATTTGTTGGTCATAAAGTCGTGAGTACGGCTACGCTGGACGGCGCGAAATTAATTTTTGCTGATGAAAGCTGGATTCTTTTCCGCTCGTCTGGCACAGAACCAATCTTGCGCATTTATTGTGAAGCGACTTCGATTGAGAAAATGAAAACGTTGATTGATGAGGGCGAACGATTGGCGGTGAGTTAAGAACCTTGACCACAGATGAACACTAATTCACACAGATAAAGAATAGCCACAAAAAGGCGCAGAAGACACAAAAAACTTTTGCGCCTTTTGTGCTTTTTGTGGCTAAAAATCTATGTTCATCTGTGTAAATCTGTGGCTAAATATTCAGGCTTATGAAACAAGAACAATTCAATGACGCGATTGCCAAATTAGAACGTGATCATGCTGCTGGCGAAATTACGCTGATGCAAACGGTAAATTATTTGTACGACCTCGAACGCGATCACAATTTGCCATACAAAGAAATTGCCGCGCTCGTACAAAACGAAGATGTGCGCGACAATTTCCTCGACATCCAACGTCCGAAAAAATCCCTCAAATAATCTGATCCAAAAAAACTTCACCGTTCGTAAAACGCCGTAAATTTTCCACAAATAATTTGGCTAATCGTCCTTGTTCACCGTTGTGCCCACCTGCGGTGTGCGGCGTGATGTAGCAATTTTCCAGCGTCCACAAAACGTGATCAGGCGGCAATGGCTCAGGATTCGTCACGTCAACATAAGCGTATGACAATTGCCTTGATTGCAACGCCGCCACCAACGCGTCCTGCTCTGTTGTTGTCCCCCGTCCGATGGTGTAATAAATTGCGCCTCGTTTTGTTTGCGCAAATTTTTCTGCGTTCATGAAATTTTGCGTGTCAGGATTCGCAGGCAAAATATTGATGACGTGATCGGCTTGCGGCAAAAATTCCGCCAATTGATTTTCGGTGATAATTTTGATCGGTTCGTCGCCAGATGGAGTGCGGCGCACGGCAATTAAATTCATATGCAACGGCGCAAGCATTTCGCACAAGCGCCGCGCAATCGCGCCATAGCTGAGCAAGAGCGCAGTTTGCCCGTTCAATAAATATGTGTCCGCGCGCATTTCCCATTGCGGCCACGCGCGTTCGTGATTTTGATTTTGATGCGCGTCAGGCAAGCGCCGCGACAATGCCAGCAGCATCGCCAAAACGTGTTGCGCACAGGGTTCGTTGTACACACTGGAGCTATTTGTTAGCGCTACATTTTTTTCATGCAGCAGGGCGCGGGCTGCTGCATTGTCAAATTTTTCATAGCCAGCGGCAGGCACTTGAATCCAGCGCAAATTTGGGGCGGATTGCAATACAGTTGGATCGGTGAAGCCAAAAATAATTTCTGCTTCGGCGATATTTTCGGTTTGTTCGTGTCCAGTGATTCCGGCTTGAAAAATTTGTGCTGCATCAGCGGGGAGAGAAGCGTTTGTCCAGATTTTCATGATTATTTTTGGTTGTTTTCCCGTAACGCGAACTTTGCAGTTCGTGGTTTTGCCGCGAACCAGAAAGTTCGCTGGTACGGTGATTGTCATTTGCGGCATTTCAATGAGCCGCGTAAGATATGCGAGATTTCCTTAACAACGCAATTCAATCATAAGCGAGGATAAATGAAAACGACTCCAGTAACACTTGAGGATCTGCAAGGTGTCTTTCCTGTTCCACCTTTGGCGCGGACGAACGACGCGAAGCACGCGATTGATTTTGAGCAAAACAAATTAATCGTGCGCCACATTGCGAATGGCGGAATGACGCGATTTTTATATGGCGGCAACGCTTTTTTGTATCACATTACGCTGGCTGAATATGAACAACTGCTCGATTGGCTCACCAGCTTCGCCGACAATTTGTGGGCGATTCCGAGCATCGGCCCTTCTTATGGGCGCGCGATGGATCAGGCTACAATTTTGAAGCGCTATAAATTTCCTGCCGTAATGCATTTGCCATGTGGCGATCCGCGCGATGCTGCGGGGATGGAACAAGGCTTACGCGAAATTCACGAAGCCTCTGAAACACCGCTGATTTTGTATCTCAAAGAAGAAAATAATTTTGGCGGTAACAAAGAAGCTGGCCTTGATGTCGTCGCTAAACTTGTAGACGAAGGCATTTGCGTTTCGATCAAATATGCTGTTGTGCGCGATGATCCGAAAGAAGACGCCTATTTGCACTCGTTGCTCACGCGCGTAGACAAAGCACGCGTTGTCAGCGGCATTGGCGAGCGCCCAGCGATTATTCATATGCGCGATTGGGAATTGCCGGGCTTTACGACGGGGTCAGGCTGTGTCTCGCCCGTACAAAGTAATAAACTTTTTACCGCTTGCGTAAATGGCGAATACGAAGCGGCAGAAGCGATTCGCGCGCAATTTATCCCGCTCGAAGATTTGCGCGATGCAATCAGCCCGGCGAAGGTTTTGCATTACGCGACGAAATTAGCGGGCATTGCTGATGCTGGCAGCGTGCCGCCGTTTTTGTCGGCGCTATCTGATGCGCAACTGGAAAGTATCGCGCCTGTCGCAAAGGCATTGTTGGCGACGAATCAATCATAAATTTTTAGACAGGATGAGCAAGATTTTTTACAAGATTAACAGGAAAAATTTTTAGTGAAATTTCTTTGTTAACCCTGAAAAATCTTGCTCATCCTGTCTACTCCTCCCTTTCTTTTCTTCGGAGAAAAAATAATGGAAAGCCCTACTGCGATGCCCATTGCTGCGTCTGCGAACGATGTTGCCGAACGCACGCGCCGCCGCGTCACTTGGCGATTATTGCCTTATTTATTATTGCTTTATTTGATCGCTTATATTGATCGCACCAACATCAGCGTAGCCAAATTGCAAATGACCGGAGAGCTAAATTTCAACGATGAAATTATCGGGCTTGGCTCTGGCATTTTTTTTATCGGATATTTCCTGCTGGAAATCCCCGGCACCATTATTGTTGAGCGTTGGAGTGCCCGAAAATGGATTGCACGCATCATGATTTCGTGGGGCATCGTTGCCACGTTGATGGGCTTCATCGGCATGTGGCCGTTGAATATGATTTCCAACACACAACAATTTTATTCGTTGCGGTTCATTCTCGGCTTAGCCGAAGCAGGTTTTTTCCCCGGCGTAGTTGTGTATTTATCGCATTGGTTTCAGTCTGAAGATCGCGCCAAAGCGAAAGCAAAATTCATGATCGGCATTCCGCTGGCTTCGATTATTGGCGTTCCGCTCTCACGCCTGATTATGGAAAATATCCATTGGTACCATTTAGCCGGATGGCGTTGGGTCTTTATTTTAGAAGGCATCCCGTCAGTCATCCTTGGAATCATTACGCTGTTTTATCTAACCGATAAGCCACAGCACGCGAAATGGTTGCCGGATGATGAAAAGAAATGGTTGGTGGATGAACTGGAACGCGAGCGGAAATCGAAGGAAGCCGAAGGGAAGGCCAGCATGTGGGTTGGCTTTAAGCATCCACAAATTATTTTGCTGGTCTTAATTTATTTCTTTGCTGTGACCAGCAATTACGGCTATACATTTTTCTTCCCCAGTGTCGTCGAAAAAATGAAGGGGCTGTCCACGTTGTCAAAAACTGTCGTCACAACTCTCCCCTATATTTTTACTTTGTTTGGAATGCTGATTAATGGGGCTACGACGCGCCGCAGTGGAGTTACGCGCTGGCATGTGGCAGTACCAATTTCATTGATTGGTATCGGATTAATTCTGAGTATTCTCGTCGGCGATTTTGTCGCAGTTGCCATTGCCTTTTACTGCTTAGCCGGAGCCGGATATACCTATCATCCTTCGTTCTGGTCATTGCCTTCAAAATTCCTGACGGGAGCCGCCGCCGCCGCGTCAGTTGGATTAATCAATTCCGTCGGAAACCTCGGAGGGTTTCTGGGACCATCCGTTTTTGGGTATCTCAATGTCAAAACCGGGGGACATCAGGCAGGCATGTGGTTCATGGCAGCCTGCGGCATCATCGCAGCGGTACTGGCGTTGTTTTTGAAACCTCCCCAAAAAACTTAAATCAGATGTTAATTTCAGTATAAGAAGATCAACCATGGGGAGCACGGGGACAAAACGGTTGCAATGGTTTTGCCTTTCCCCGTGTTTTCCGTGCTCCTCATGGTTCAATCTCTTTGCCTTCTGTACTTACAACGACCGTAAAAAGCGAATGATTTGTTGGCGTTGTCGCTCACTCAACAAATTGTATTGATTGATGACCGCGCCCGCTTCGCCGCGATGTCGCCTGATGGCTTCATCGTGCGTCAACGACGCTCCATCGTGCATAAACCGATTACGCGAACGCAAACCCCACAAGGGCGGCGTCCGCAATTTATTTGCCGTGGATTGATCGCCGTTTTGCACAATGCCATCGCCCGTGCCTATGTCGTGTAACAGAAAATCGCTGAACGGGTGAATTGTTTTGTTGCCGAGCGCGGCGGGCACAACAAATTTCCCTGCTGCAAATGAAGCCCCCGCCGGAGCTGTATTGATGTTCGGCACGTGGCAAATCGCACAACCAATTTGATTAAATAATTGTGCTCCCACACGCCCATCAATTGTATTGGCAATGGCCTCATCACGCGCGGGCGCTTTGGTCGCACGCATAAACCGCGTAAAGATTTCTACATCGCGGTCGTCGTCTTCAATATCCGGTACTGTATCAAACGCCGCGACCGATTTGCCCCACGAACTGTTTTCCTGTTGCAATAAAAAACTGGTGATGCCGATTTCGTTTAGGTACGCATCGGCGGAAAATGACAGCAGGCTGGCGTGTTGATTTTTCCAACCGAAACGACCTACACGTGTGACGCCGGGGGCTTCTAAAATTGGGACGTGAATGACTTGTCCGCGTATGAAACCGCCGCTTTGACGTGGTTGATTGCGGGCAATGTCCAGCAATGTTTCATCCGCAATCGCTTCGACAAAACCATCGCCCAAAACATTCAATGAAGTACGAAACGTGCGGATATTTTCTTCGGGGGAGATGACTTCCTGAAGGCTCGCATCAATCGCACGATCATGCACAAGCGAGCCGCCCGGCGCTTCGACAAAATTTCCTGCCGCGTCACGATGCCCGGCACGTAAGACTGTGACCTGACTGCCGCTGCCTGTAATCGGGCTTTGATGACATTCCGCGCACGATTGCGCGTTGTACACAGGTCCTAATCCATCAGCAATTTCATCACGTTCTTCAAACGTAGCGCGATCCGCATCAAAAACGGCTTGGCTAACCATCCCATTCGTTTTGTTGTCGAAGCCGGTTGGCGCTTCAGTAAATGCTTGCCCAATCACAGCGTGGTTAATGAAGAGCATTCCAATTGCTGCAAAAGCGAATGCCGTAAAAACAAAAATCTTCAGCAATTTCATAAAGTTTTCCTTCGTAAAAATTGGCGCGTAGACAGACCTGTCCCGTCACACACCAATGTAGGTTGCGGTGAGAGAAATAAAATTTATTCAGATTTGTGAGTCTGATTGAGGCGTTAATCTAACTGTCGGAGTAGCTTCGTACGAAAAAATCCAGGCGTTAATTGACTACCAATGCACCCTTGTACATACCCATCCCACAAGTGAAACGTAATTCGCCTGCGGGCTGCGGCGGAAGTTCGATGACAACTGTTTCGCCCAGCGGTAAAGCGCGTGAGATTCCCAGTGAGGGGAAAATAATTTTGTTGCCGCAATTCGGCTCTTTGTCGCGCGTGACGGCAATTTTTACGGGCTTGTTGGCTGGAATTTCTAAAAGCGCAGGTGCAAATCCGTGTGCGCCAATTTTGATTTGCAGTGCGTCAAGCGGAACAACAGCTTTTGTGACGGCGGTAGTTTTGGCTGCACCCACTTGCACAACGAACGGCTGCGCAATAACTGTTGTGCCAATTTGAAATTGCGCCCAGAGTTTATACAAACCCGCGCCGGGGAAATTTGTGAGCGTGCGAATTTCAGTTGGCGGAGTGCTCAGTGAGAGCGAATTTTCGTTGTGAATATGAATTGAATTTGTGGCGCGAACGGTGGCTGGCTTTTCGCTGGGATGCGCATGAATAAAGCTCTGCATCGTTTCATCAATAATGACGAAATGCGCCCACGCTCCCAGATATGGCATTAAATTTTCCGGCACTTTGCCTGTCGCGCAATCACAGATAGTGAAAGCAAATTCGATGTCCGCGCCCGCTTGCAACGGTTGTTTGGCTGTCATCTCAACTTTGATGCCGTTAGTTTCGTGCGCCCAATTTTTGTCTGCGATAAGTTTTGCTGGCGTGCGTTGTTTGCCCTGCAAATTCAGATCAAATGTGGCAACACGTTGCGCCGCGCCTGGCGGTGTGAAATCGGCGTACAAACGATAGCGCCCGCCGGATTTGAAAGTGTGCGTGATTTCGTAACGATCTCCCGCCGCGAGTTCGGGATGAATATGCTCAAACTCCGACAAATCATCTGACACGATCAATAAATGTAGTGGACGTTCGTGTACATATTCGAGCCAGCGCAACGGTTGTTGCTGCGAATTTTGCGCTTGAAAGCTGAGCTGTACTGCCGTGCCCGCCGCCAATTCTGTGCCGATAACTTGCAAATTTAATGGCGTCTTATCCGCGCTAGTCAACGTCAACAACGTTTTGCCATTGGTTATTTGTGCTGACGATTTAGTTGTATCAAAGCTATCGCTAAAAGCCAGAGCTAATTCTGTGCGGCTGATTTGTCCGAAATATTTTCCTGCTAATATGTATGGATACGCCAAGCGGCCCGACACATCGGACGAAAGAAAATACGCATATGTGCCGCTTGGATATTCCGGCGTTTTGACGAAGCGCCCGTTGTATTCGTCAAGGTCGCCGCTGCCGGCGATAAATTCGTAATCTTCAATGAACGATCCAAGCGGGAAATCCGCATTGACATCAGGCCCGTATTGACTGGGCGTAAGGGGTGTTCCGTCGGCGAAGGTTGTGCGGCGTGTGATCTTGCGCAACTGATAACCCGAACGCATTTTTTGCAATTTCCCCTTATCGTCACAACCCCACGGCCCATAAATTGGGAAGCCATCAAATGCGAAACCAATGAGCGGCGCATGTTTGCTGCCATCGGCATACAATTGCTCAATTAAGCCCCAGGAATTTTTGTGATCCTGTTCGGTGCGCGGGCGTCCGTTCGCTACGAATGATCCATCGTCGCCCTGCGCAATCGGATCAAAATGCCAGAGATTTTGGCTTTGAAAAGAACTGTTGGAAAACTGATTGTAAATTGGTACGCCATTGACGAAAGCGCCGATCACGTCTGGTCGCACGCTTGTATGCGTGAGATTTTCTGCGGCAGGAAAGCGCGGAATGCGATAGCGCAGCGCTCGCTTTCTTTCGATGTGGTCAATCGGTATTTGTAATGGGCCAAGGAAATAAAGAGAAATTCCTGCCGAGCGAATTTCCCAATAACGATCTAATACACTGATTGCTTGTACTTCAGGCAAAATTGCTTTCAGCGTTTCATTCATTTGACTGGTGACGCCCGGATTCACAATCCACGCTGCTGTGGGCTGTGTTTGTGCTTGCGCCCACACCGCCAGCCAGCAAATGAAAAATACTGCGACGATTTTATCTGTGTGTCGTTGCATTATCTTCACCTTATTTAAAAGTCAGGCTGACCGCATTTGAAGTTTTGCCATTGACGCTGAGCGCCACGCTTACCTTGCCTTTGCCTGCTAATGAACGCGGGATGGGGACATTGTATTGGTCAAGCCCTGACCAGGTTCCTTGTGGCCCGGCATACGTTGCCCCGACCGTTTCGCTGCCGATTTTGACTTGGACATTTGCCGCATTAGCCGTCGTGCCGCGCCCTGTGCCAAACAAGATCAAATACAACTGATCGGTTTCAGGGCCAAGATCAATCGGCAATGCCGTAATCGCGCCCGTCTGGTTTATCTGAATAACTGGTTCGTCAGTATTTTGACCATTACGCACACGCGTGATGTAAGCGGCTGCGATACTTTCTTCGGAGAATTGAAAAAATAGATTTGGATAAGCCGCCATAATGTTAATCGCGCCCGGCGTCGCAACGCCTCCGGCAGTAATCGTCACCGTAGCTAAACCCGTCGCCGCCGCTTCGGGGACACGATAATTGACTTGCGTTGGCGAGGCGTAAGAAATCTGTGCCGTGTGCGTGACACTGGCCGAATCTTTGATTGTTACCGTTGTTCCGCCGAGCGTAAGCGGCCAGGTTGAAGTGGAAGTGCCCGCCGTTGTTGTAGCTAATTTCGAGCCAAATAAGGAAAAGGCTGAAACCATTGCGCCTTGTGCAATCGGCCCGCCCTCAAACGAAGCTGACGACACATGGATTGAGCTTTTTTGTACCATGCCGCCACCTGCATCGGCTCCTGTTGTGTTGTTGTAGCTTGCACCGTCCAGCACATTGAACACCGCCACGCCATTGACCCATAGCCCCACCGCGCCGAGCGGCGTGCTAGTTTTTGTTGTTGCCACAGCAGGCGTGCGCGGAATCTGTCCACGATTATTTTGTGCGCTGGGCCAGTTGGGAAAAACACCACCATTGTTGCCGTCATTAAACCACGGCCCCATCGTGTAACTGCCCAGATTGTTGGCCGTAACGTATACGGTCGAATCGGTATAGCTGATGGTTTGTGTATCGGCTTTGGTTGGCGACGATACGCCTCCGGCAGCGGTGGCTCCGGTCGGGACGCTTGATGGCCAGGTTGTGGTCGGCCCGGCGGAAGGGTCGAAGCCGCTCACGACTTGCGCGGTTTGCTGGGAATTTTTTGTGAACCACGAGTTAAGTTGCGGTACGCCCGTCACGGTTTGTGTGTATACGCCATTGCTAAAATAAGTTTGCGCAGTGCCTGGAGCCGTCGTTGTGTTGTTGCCTGTGACACTGCCGTAATACTGCATCCCGATGATGTAAGGGAACGCGGGCGAGCCGTCATCATTGATCGTCACATAATAAGCGTAGGTTCCATGCGGATATTCCGGCGTGACCGCAAAGCGCCCGTTGTACTGATCTAAATCTCCTGCACCTGACACAAAATCAAAATCCTCAACGTATCGCCCGACGGGAAATGTATCCGAAACATCCGGCCCGTATTGGCTGGCACTGAGTTGTTGTGAGACGCCTGTGTGATGCGACAGCGCCCAGGTAGGCAGCGTCGTTCGTTGCGTGATTGTGCGCAGTTGAAAACTGGACTTCAGGCGTTTGATGGCGCTGTTTGCATTCGTTGTGTCGCTGTAACCATACGGCCCATAAATCGGATAGCCGTCGAACGACCATCCCAGGATCGGCGAATGTGTCCACGGCGCACTTTTCTCACGATAAACTGTGCCGGTGCGCCCTGTGTTTACTGTGATCAGATTGTCGTTGAGTTGCGCCCGCAGGCAAACCGGTTGGGCGTGGTGGTGGTATTGTCCATTGCCGGGCTGATGCCCCAAACATTTGTCAAAGGTTTGCGCTTCGCCGTAATACGCATTGCGCACCCAAATCCCGCCACCGCCGCCCGGCGGTTGTGCCTGACAACAGATAGAAAGGAAAATAATGGCGGAAAATAAAAATTTTAGCGTGGTATTCATTACCGTTCTTCTCCCGATACAGATAGGATTGCCTCTCACCTCTATGAGCAAGAAGGTGATGTTTCCCCTGTGTTAATTAGCACAGGGGAAAATTGGCTCACATTACAATTAATCACGCGGCGGAGGGGGCGGGCCGTCATGATTTTTTTCCATTGCTGCCTCTAATTCAGTCAGCTTGGCCTTTTGCGCAGGTGTCAATACATTGAAAATCGCAGTGCGCGTTTTAAGATGTAAAACTTCGAGTTCAAGTTCTGGTTGTTGTGATTGTGCTAATAACGAACGGACTACGGATTCGTTGAATGCACCGTCTTTGGTAGCTGCATGTAATTGGTCGTGAATCATTTTGAGTTGATCGTGTATTGGTTTTGACGCTTCTTTTTCTGCCTCGTGCAATTTTTTGATTTGATCTTTTTGATCGCTAGTCAGATCAAGCAAGCGGAACATCATTCCTTCACCGCCGCCAGGGCCGCCTCTACGATCTTGAGGTGGTGGGCCTTGCGGTGGCGGGCCTTGCGGGCGTTGTCCTTGTCCGCCTTGCGCGGCGGCAACTGAAGTTTCGTTTAGATAAAAGCCTGCGAGGCTAATAAAGGCTGTTAGGGCTAATCCCAAAAAAACTGATCTATTCATATTCTTCTCCTCGAAAGTGAAGCGCTGCTTGTGCGCAAATAATGGGCAACTGCACTTGGCTCAGGGTATCTGAAATCCACTACCGTGCTGTCGTGAAGCAACCATAACTGCGCACCGTAAAGCTTTTATGTGCAGCAACAAGAGAATTGTTAAGGAACTGTAAAGATTGCTGATTTTGTTTTATATGGCAGGTACACTTGTAATGTCAGTATCACCTGCGTGAGCGGGCGGAGATTTGAAAGCGAGTATGATGACGAACGAATTTTCATTAACAAGAATCTTAATGATTGATGACGACCAGAAATTGTGTCGCTTGGTCACAGACTATTTGACGCCGATGGGATATGACGTAGAAGCTGCGCACACAGGGCCGAGCGGATTAGAAAAAGTCAGCGGCACAAATTATCAGGCGGTGATTCTGGATGTGATGTTGCCGGGGATGGATGGCTTTGAAGTGCTGCGGCAAATTCGGCGTATTTCGACTGTACCGGTGTTAATGCTGACCGCGCTGGGTGATGAATCTGATCGCATTGTGGGGTTGGAAATTGGTGCTGATGATTACTTGCCCAAAACCTTTTCTACCCGCGAATTGCTGGCGCGGTTGCGAGCGGTGACGCGTCGTTCGGTGCTGACATCACAACAAAAAAGGGAAGCAGTGGATGCTGAAATTGTTGTGAATGATTTGCGCCTCAATCCTGAAGCGCGCAAGGCTGTATTGGGTGATCTACTTTTGCAGTTAACAGCAGTTGAGTTTGATTTACTCGTTTGCTTGGCACGTGCGGCTGATCGCGTACTCAGTCGTGAACAGTTGCTCGACGAAATCAGCGGGCGCGATTACGAAGTTTTTGATCGTTCGATTGATGTGCATATTTCATTGCTGCGGCGCAAGCTGGGCGATGATCCAAAAAATCCACGCTTTATCAAAACAATTCGTTCAGTGGGCTATATGTTGATTCGCAATTTTGTTGAGTAAAATTAATGCGCTTGTCCTTGTTTACAAAAATCCTGCTATGGTTTTTTCTGAATCTTTTGGCGTTGTCAGTTGTGTTTATTTTACTGCTTACGTTCAATCAGAAATTGCCTGCCATCTCGCGCGCATTCAATGATTCAAGCAATGCTGTGCGTGCTGTAGCGCAACTGATCTCTGAAGAAGTCCGCGAAAAATCAACAGAAGAGCGCGACAAAATTTTGCAACGTTATGCCGCAGCATATCAGCTTGATTTTCTGATTTATACGAATGACGGAGAAAAAGTTGCAGGCAAAGATTTGCCCCTGCCGCCTGAAATTTTGGCGCATATCACTGCTCCGCCGCCGCGACCGATGCCGCCACCGCCGCCACCGAATGGCCCCGATTTAAGGCGTCCTCCGCCGTTTCCATTGACGAAATTTCAAACAGATAGCCCGCGTCGTTATTGGGCTGTCGTTCGCATTCCGCTGTTTGAAAAGGGGCAGCAGGAAATCACTCGCGCGTGCTTAATCGCCGTGTCGGAATCGCGCGCAGGCAACGGATTATTTTTTGATCCAGTCCCCTGGGTAACAATCGGGCTGGGTATGCTCGCGCTCTCAATTTCACTATGGGTTCCATTTGTGCGGAGCCTGACGAAGGCAATTCGCCAAATGACGAACGCTACGGAACAGATTGCGGAAGAGAATTTTGCTGTGCGCGTAGACGAACATCGCGGCGATGAAATTGGACGATTAGGCGCGGCAATCAATCATTTGACAGAGCGGTTATCAGGATTTGTTACGGGGCAAAAAAGATTTCTCGGCGACATTTCGCATGAACTAAATTCGCCGCTCGCCCGCATGCAATTTGCGCTGAGCATTTTGGAAGATCGAATTGACGCGAGTCATCGCAGTTACGTTGCCGACGTGCAGGAAGAAGTGCAATTAATGACAAAGCTCGTCAATGAATTGCTGGCATATTCAAAAGCGGGCATTAAGCAAACAGAAATTGCATTAACAAAAATAGCTTTGCTGCCTTTGGTTGAGCAAGCAGTTGCGCGTGAAATTGCCAATAAAAATGTAGTCGAAATTACTGTTCCTGAAAATATCGCAGTCTTAGCACAACCAGAATTATTGCTGCGAGCGCTGGCAAATGTTTTGCGCAACGCGGATCGGTACGCGGGCAATGCCGGACGGATTACTGTCACGGCAACCTGCGAAAAAAATCATGTACAAATTATCGTTGCCGATTCTGGCTGCGGCGTACCTGAAGAATCTGTGAACAAACTCTTCGATCCATTCTTTCGGTTAGAGACTGATCGTGCGCGCGAAACTGGTGGCACGGGGCTTGGCCTCGCCATCGTAAAAACGTGTGTGGAATCTTGCCAGGGTTCTGTTGTCGCCAAAAATCGTAAGCCCGCAGGCTTAGAAATAATCATCACACTTCAAGCCGTTTGATGCCTCTCTCCTGTTTCGTAATTCGCTTTTGTTTCGTATATTGTTGTTCCAAACAATTTCCCAAAATAGGAGCTGACACTTGAGTAACCATCACAAAAAAAAGCCGGAAGAATTGCGCTCGCATCGTTGGCTGGGCGTGAATGATATGCGTTCGTTCGGGCATCGTTCCCGCATCAAGCAAATGGGCTACGCCCCAGAAGACTATGCGGGCAAACCAATCATCGCCATTATCAACACGTGGAGCGATTTGAACACGTGTCATTCGCATTTCCCGGAACGCGTGCAAGAAGTCAAACGCGGCGTGTTGCAAGCGGGTGGCTTTCCCGTCGAATTGCCTGCGCTTTCGATTACCGAAATTTTCATGAAGCCTTCGCCGATGATGTACCGGAATTTATTGGCGATGGAAACCGAAGAACATTTGCGCAGCCAACCGATTGACGGCGTAGTGTTGATGGGCGGGTGCGATAAAACTACGCCGGGATTATTGATGGGTGCGATTTCGATGAATTTGCCCGCAATTTATCTGCCTGCGGGACCGATGTTGCGCGGCAATTGGAACGGACAATTTTTAGGCAGCGGTTCCGACGGTTGGAAATATTGGGCAGAAAAACAAGCAGGCAATATTACTGATTGCGAATGGAATGAAATCGAAGACGGCATCGCGCGTTCCGCCGGACATTGCATGACAATGGGAACGGCTTCGACAATGACTTCGATTACGGAAACGTTAGGCATGACTTTGCCGGGCGCAGCTTCAATTCCAGCGGTTGATGCAAATCATTCGCGGATGGCTGCGGCGTGCGGGCGTCGCATCGTCGAAATGGTGTGGGAAGATTTGAAACCCACCGATATCATCACAATGCAAGCCATCGAAAACGCCATCACAGCAGACATGGCAATCGGCGGATCAACTAATGCAATCATTCATTTGGTAGCGATTGCTGGACGCGCGGGATTGAAATTGCCGTTGCCAAAATTTGATGAGATTTCACAGCGCGTGCCGTTGATTGCCAACATTCGTCCGTCAGGAAAATATTTGATGGAAGATTTTTATTACGCCGGTGGATTGCGCGCGTGCCTAAATCAAATTCGCAGCTTACTGAATTTGGATGCACTGACCGTGAACGGCAAAACGCTCGGCGAAAATATTGCTGATGCCAAAGTTGTTCACGACGATGTGATTCGCTCGCTCGAAAATCCTGTCGTAAAGATTGGCGGGACGGCTGTTTTGTACGGTAACCTCGCTCCTGACGGCGCAGTCATTAAACCCACTGCCGCTGATCCAAAATTTATGCAACACACAGGTCGCGCCGTTGTGTTCAGCGATTACAACGATATGAACGCGCGCTTGAACGACGAGAATTTAGACATAGACGAAAGCTGCATCATTGTTCTGCAAAACGCGGGGCCGCTCGGCGCGCCAGGTATGCCAGAATGGGGCATGTTGCCGATTCCAACGAAGCTTTTGAAAAAAGGAGTGCGCGATATGGTGCGAATTTCTGACGCGCGGATGAGCGGCACTTCGTATGGCGCGTGCGTGTTGCACGTTTCGCCCGAAGCCTTTGTTGGCGGTACGCTGGCGTTTGTGCGCGATGGAGATTTGATTGAGCTTGATGTGACAAATCGCAAATTGAATCTGCTGATTAGCGATGAAGAATTGGCTGCGCGCAAAGCAAATTGGGTGCAGCCAGAAAAACATTATGGTCGCGGATATGGCGCGCTATTTTCCGACCACGTCACGCAAGCGCATGAAGGCTGCGACTTTGATTTTCTACACGCGGGTGCGCCTACACGGGAACCAGAAATACATTAAATTTAAGAAAGGTATTGCAAACATCTTGGTTGCAACTTTGAATCTATTTTTTTAGAAGAGGAGGCGCAAACGGGATGTTTGCAATACCTTTTTTCATCAATAGTGGAACGACAATTACTGCATAACGTAAGCAAATCCGCTGTCAGTGCCCTCCTGCCTGATGTCGAGGCATTAATGCTTGACAGCCAGAATTTGCCTGCCTTGCCTGAAAACATTGCGCAGTGCCATTCGCTCAAATTATTAAGTCTGTACAATAACAATTTGACCGAGTTGCCAGATGAAATTTGGTATTTGACGTCGCTCCATACCCTGAATATTTCTGCTAATCGCTTGACTGAAATATCAACCAAAATTGGGAATCTGACAAATTTGCAAATGCTGGATTTAGGGCATAACCAAGTATGCGAATTGCCGGAAACGCTCGGAAATTTGTGCGAACTTTTATTTTTGTATGCGAGTGATAATCAATATGCGGAATTGCCCGCGACAATAGCGCAATTGCAAAAACTACAATATCTGAACATCACGGATAATCAATTTGTAGTTGTGCCGGAATGGATCGGTGCGCTTGAAAATTTGATTGAGTTGCGAGCGTACAACAATCAATTGACGTTGCTGCTAGCTTCGATAGGAAAATTATCGCGGCTCAAAGAGCTCCACTTGATGAAAAATAAATTGGAGCAATTGCCAACAGAAATGGGACAACTAACAAACCTCAGCAAGTTAAATTTAGAAGGGAATCGGCTCTCTGCTTTGCCAGAATCAATTGGCGAATTATCAAATCTGACGGAATTAAATTTGCGCAACAATGCGCTAACTGCAATTCCATCGTCGTTAGGTAATTTACAGAAGCTACGATTTTTAGATTTGCGTGCGAGTCAATTGACAAGTTTGCCTGAAAGTATTGCGAATTTGTCAGCACTCGAAAAACTGGATTTGCGTTGGAATCATTTCACTGAAATTCCCGCTTGGTTTGCTAAATTGGAAGCGCACGGCTGTACAATTTTTGTGTGAAAAAGGAGCCAGCGGATAGGGTGGGAAATGGTTGTTTTCAACTAGCCCAGTCGTTTACGGCTGGGTTAAAGTGTGAAGATGGCGCAGCCCACTTTAGCGAGCTTTGAATTATGGCTCAAGCCCCTCAACAAGGACGCTGGAAGCGCCCCCATGCTTTTCCCTTATTCTGTTCCCCAGTCGTTTACGACTGGGCTATGTAAGAAAAACAGCCTGCCGTTCATTTCCAGATAACTCGTCAGAATTATCAACTATCAACTAATCACTAATTGTAGTAATCGCTGGTAATTAATTATTTGATACAAATGCCGCCATCAACAGGAATCACTACACCATTAACATAAGCTCCGGCACGCGAAGAGAGATAGATCGCTATGCCAGCCATGTCCGATGGTTTGCCGATGCGTTTGAGCGGGCAATCTGCTTCGATTTCGGCACGAAATTGTTCGAGTGTCCATTCCATCATCTTGCTTTCAAACGGGCCGGGTGCAATAGCGTTAACTGTGATGAATCTTTCGCCTAATTTTACCGCCAATACATGCGTCAAATGATGCACTGCCGCTTTGCTCGGTGCATAAGCATAATTCTCTGTGCGTGGTGTATGAATTCCATCAATTGAACCAATGTTGATAACGCGCGCGGGGTCTTCGGAACTTGCAGCTTGCATGAGGAGCGGCAAAAGATTTTGCGTCAAAAAGAAAATTCCTTTGACGTTGGTGTCCATCACTTTGTCCCAACCCGCTTCAGGATATTCTTCGAGCGTTCCGCCCCAGGCTGCACCCGCGTTGTTGACCAGAATGTGCAGCGATGATTCCCGCGCCTTGATTTCATCGGCTAAATGTTTGCAGCCTTCCATTGTCGAAAGATCTGCCGGAATCGAAACACATTCGCCAATTTCTGAAAGCTGCCGCGCCGTTTCGTCGCACGCTTCTTTTTTGCGCGAAGAGATATAAACTTTCGCGCCTGCTTCTAAAAATCCCTGTGCGATCATCAGCCCAATGCCGCGTGATCCGCCCGTAACGACAGCCGTTTTTCCTTTGATAGAAAATAAATCCTGCACGTTAATTGCTTCCGTTGGAGTCATTATGTTTGACCTGCCTTTGTTTAGTTGATGTTGTTACTTGCGGGAAAAAATGCGAGAGTTTTATCGCCCCTTAAAATTCGGCTTCCGTTTTTCGTGAAACGCTGCTGTACCTTCTTTTACATCGTCGCAATAATTCGACACTAGCGTAGCCATTGCCGCATCTTCGAGCGCGTTTTCTAAATCCATTTGTTGTTGTTTGTACATCATTCGTTTCGTTAATCGCATTGCGATGGGCGGGCCAGCAGCTAATTTTTCAGCCCACGCATGCGCGGTTGTCCTCAAGTCAGCATCGGGAACGACTTCTGTGACTAAGCCTAATTCTTTTGCTTCAGGTGCAAAATAGACCTCAGAAAACAGCGACATTTTTAAGGCTTTTTCCAAGCCCATAAAACGCGGGAAAAGATACGCGCCGCCTTCGTCAGGAATGAGCGCGAATTTTAGACTTGTATCGCCGAGTTTGGCACTTTCCGCCGCGATGCGAAAATCACAACAGAGCGCAAGCGTAAGCCCACCCGCTACGGCTGCGCCATTCACAGCGGCAATCGTAGGCTTATCGAAACTGCGCAACATTTTTACCAGTTGATGCATGTTCTCGCGCATTTCCAGCATAGATTCCATGCGATGACCGCGATAACGCGCGGGGTATTGAAAATCCGCGCTGATGTCGCCGCCGGAGCAAAAGCCACGTCCTGCGCCTGTAAAAATGACTACGCGAATTTCATTGTCATCACGGGCATCGCCGAGCGCGGCAATAATTTCATGTACCATCACTTCGGAATACGCGTTGAGCTTTTCTGGGCGATTCAACGTGATCGTAGCGATGTGATTTTCTTTGGCGTAAATGATTTGTTGGAAATTCATTTTTACTCCTGAAGCGCAGAACAGGAATTATTTAGCTATGCGTACCTTGAGATTTTCAAGATAAGTTTTCCATTCCTCAAAATCGTCACTCTCTTGCCAAAGTTCAAGTAATTCAGAATCGGCTGAAAGGATGCGGTCAATAACTTTTTTCGCTTTGGCAATTAATGCTACATCAGGCTTGAGTTTTATTTTCTTTACCCACTCATCAACTTCTTCTGTATAGGCACTGTGTTCACCGCCGTTACCTTGCAGTCGAGTCATCACTTCAATTGCCGCAATTGCTTCATCTGCATCAGGGGCTTCAAGGTAATCGTCTATATCTTCAATCACCTTATCCAGCGTTTCTTCAAGTAATGACAGATCGTCACGCTCAAGCAGTTCATACGCCCAGTCGTTCGCCGTGTCATTTCCAAAAGCATCAATTGCCCAAGTTCCCATAGTAACCTCTTAAAAAAATACTTATTTGCCCGTAAAATTTGGCGCGCGTTTTTCCATAAATGCGCGTACACCTTCTTTGTGATCTTCGGTTTGACCGCACCGCGTATGCGTTTCGGCTTCGCGGTCGAGCATTGTGCGGTAATCAACAGTTTGCGCAAGATTGATATTAGCTTTCATATAGCGATAACTGGTGAGCGGACCCTGTGCTATGCGCGTGGCAATTTCGTTAACTTGCGCGGTGAGTTCTTCCGGCGCGACGACGCGATTGATGAGGCCGAGACGATGCGCTTCGTTAGCATCAATGATGTCGGCGAGAAAAAACATTTCTTTCGCTTTGGCTGCGCCGACGTAGCGCGCGAGCGTCCAGGACGTACCAAAATCTCCCCCGAATCCAACCTTCGCATAAGCCGTGCCAAATTTTGCTTGCGCTGAGGCAATACGTAAATCACATGACAAGCAAATGCCTAACCCCGCACCCATCGCAAAACCATTCACGGCGGCGATAGTCACTTTTGGACTGTTGTAAAGCAGCCACGACATTTCCTGTGCCTGGCGCAAGCTGTCAACTTGTTGCTCTAACGATTCAGGTTCGGCGGAAGTTTTCGCCATATTACTGACGTCACCTCCTGCACAAAATGCGCGGCCTGTGCCTGTCAACACGATTGCGCCGATGTCTGAATCGCTGCTCCATTGTTTGAGCAAATCAACCGCTTGCCCAATTAAATCGCGGCTCAGCGCGTTCAGTTTGTCGGGGCGATTGAGCGTCATCGTGGCGACTTTGTTTTCGATATGCTTGAGAATGACTTGGTCTGACATGGATTTTTCCTAATTGTGGAGCGGGTTCTTTACCCGCTCTTTAGTTTCAGATTAGCGAGCAGGTAAAGAACCCGCTCCACGAGGGGCAAATTATTTTGCCCCTCGTTTTTGCCATGCGGGAAAATCTACGGTCAATAATTTTTGTGGCGCGTTTGTGTACCAGTTATAACCGTTGCGCCGTTCGTATTCAATTTCCGCTAAGCTGTATTTGATGATGCTGTCGCGCCCGCAAAAAATTGGACGATTTGTGCCGATTTCATAAAATCGTGCCCAAAGCGGTTCTGCTTTTTCATCCTGCACGACAATTCTATCGAAGCCTTTTGGCGCAGTCGGATCAGGCTTTTGCACAATTTTGATGCCCGAAATTTTTGCCTGCGCGAGCCAATCAGTTGCTGCTTTAACTGCTTCAATAATTTGTGGCGAAGGATTTTCTGTAGCGAGTAAAAATCTGACGATGCCTATGCTTTCTGAACCACTCAGAGAAATTTTTTCATAAGCGCGGGCAGATGCAGGAGCAAGAGTGATTTCGTCGTGTTGGGCGCACCATGCAGTTTTTTTGCCATTCACGCTGATTTGTGTTTGCAGGATGCATTCGATGCCTTTGGCTACGGCTTGCGCGCATTTTGTGCGGCGCGATTCGTCTACGAATTGGTACAACGATTTTTCGCGTGTGATGTCCCGCAGCAAGCTCATCACATTAATCATCGCATCATCGTTGTATGTGATGTGTTTGTAATAACCTTTACGCAACGGAAAATATTGCGGCCAACCTCCGTTTGCATATTGCGCTGCGAGCAAATAATCCAGGCCTTTGATGAAAGCGGATTGGTATTTTTCCTGATGCGTAACATTGAAGACTCGCGCGAGATAGATCATTTGCGAATACGTCGCACCATTGTCAATCGTGGCGTAGGCGGCATCCTTGTCTTCGAGCAATTCGGCACGTTCGCCGGGCGCTAATTCCTTCGCCATCTCAATATTTTTGTCCCAACCGCCATTATCTTTTTGATAGAGCAATAAATTTTCAGCAATGCGAATTGCTTCCGGCGTGCTGTACCAAGCGGCTGATTGTTGTTGCGCTTGTCGCCAACTGATACGCGGTTGCTGCGATACGGCTTCGAGATTTTTTAAGACTTCAGCGGAAACGGCGAAGGCTGTGCCGTGTCGAATGCCGCTCGGCAAACTGATTTGGTCAGAAATGTTTTCCCACGTTTTGAAATTGCGTGTTTTCAGCGCGCCATATTTTTTGTCGCGGTACATATCGTAATAAACAATCCATTCGCCGTTCACTTGCAATGCGGTTGGCCCTTCGACCCAATCCATTGTGAATGGCGCGGACGCTTTGCTGTATGCGCCTGCGGCTTTGTTGCTGGTGGCGATACGTAAATTTTTCTTCACCGGATTTTGTGTCTCATCTTTGACGATCATTACGTATTGCTTGCCGTGTTTCAGGATCGTCGCATCAATCACATTAAAGCCATCGTCGTAAAAAACTTCGGCTTTGCTGTAGCTCTCAAAATCTTTGGTCGTCGTGAAATAAATGCGGTGGTTCAAGCCGTTGTTGCCTGATTTTTCAGTCGCAGGGAAGCGCCCTGGAATCGTAGTCGCCCAGAAAATTACATATTGCTTTTTGGCTTCGTCGTAAATGATTTCAGGAGCCCACGCATTCATTGCGGTTGGTTCGTGCGCCATCACGGGAATCGCTTTTTGCTCTGACCAATGAATTAAATCTTTGGAATGCGCGATGCCAATGTCAGTGCCGCGCCAACCCGTAGTCCACACTAAATGAAATGTGCCATCTGCTCCGCGCAAAATGCATGGATCGCGCATGAGCTTCTGGCTGCCGACTAATGGCGCGAGAAATGATTTATCGTCATTGAGCGTTTGCCATTTCAAGCCATCGTTACTGAACGCAAAGTGCAATCCGTCTTCGCCATTATTTTTGAAATAGGCGAATAAATAATTGTTGTTTTGCGCGCCTACAATTTGCGCAGCGAGGCTCAACAAAAACAACACAGCCGCAAAGCGAGTTTTCATTGCAATCATGTATTTCCTTTTTAGTGTAGAAGCGGCGAAATGCCCAGTCGAGTGTAACGCAAATTCTGAGCAAAGAAAAAAGGCCTGTTTACTGGGCATTCATGACGAACAGTAAACAGGCCAACCATATTTGCTGGAATTGGTTTAGAAGTAAAGCTTCAAACCAAACTGGATGTAACGCGGATTATTGACGGCGAACAACGAACCGAAATTCGGATCATACGTTTGCCGTAAACGATAAAGTTTGAACCCTTCGAGCGTTGTGATGTCGAAAGACGTCGGAAGTTTTGTGGCGAAGCCTTGCGGAATTGCGGTATGAAAGAAATCAGTCGGCAAGGCGTTAGAAGGTAATCGTTTGGCGTTTACCATCGCGCGAATGGCGGTTAATTCAGCCGTTGACGCCGTTTTACCGTTCGCCGCCGCCCACGCGTTATATTCCGCTGCTGTAATAACGGCGGGGCGCGTACCTGTCCCGAACGGCTCGGTTTCGGTGGTGAGTTCTGTTGGGAACGTCCCAAATCCTGGCGGCGTGTTGCCTGTGTTCACATAACGGAAATTAGGGTGATTGAAGACGTTGATAAAGTCTACGCGGAACTGGAAACGGCGTTTGCCTTCGCTCCAAAGCCGAAAATCTTTTTGCACAGAGAAATCAAAATATTCCTGCATTGGGGCACGCACATCCAAAGTACGCGGCGCGCTGCCGAGTTTTCCTTTCACCGGCCGCATAAATGCTGCCGGATTGATGTACGGTTCACAGGTTGCACCGATTGTGCAATTGGGCGACCACAATGGATTTTTCAATGGTACGCCCGGCACGAGGTCTAATCTGACTGTACGGTTTGTGCCGCCAAGTTTATTCGTGTCGGTGATGAACGGAATGAATGGTTGACCGCCTTGATAACGAACAATCCCTGAAGTTGTCCAGCCGCCAATCACTGCGTTCAGTAAGGCTGGCGCATTTGCCAGCAGACTGCGTCCGTGCCCAAAAGGCAAATCGTAAACGAATGTTGCGCTTGCGTTATGTTTCAAATCAAAGGTTGAAATTGCGCGATCACCTTTGCGCGGCGCTCCGTATGAAACTTGCCCGCGCGTTGCGCCTGTTGTCAGCACACGTACATCAGGCTGTGCGTCTGACGCATCATCAATAGATTTTCCGAAAGTGTAATTCGCGGTCAACGTTAATCCGCCGCGCACACGGCGCCGCGCGTCTACGTAAACTGCGTGGCGAATGCTATTGGCTGACGGATCAAAGAAACGATTTAATTCGCCAAAGCCAAAATATGGTGCGGTGATACTGTTGCGTTGAATGGTAACAACCGCGCCCAGTAAATTCCGGCGTCCTAATGGATCAGCGAAAGCAGTTTCTGCCGGAATGTTGTTCGTTTCCAGATAATCAACAAAATCTAAGCTGCGCGGATTGATGTTGACCAGCGGCAAATACAAATGCGTTCCTTTGTTGCCGACATAGGCGACTTCAACAGTGGTATTTTTTAGCGGCTCAAACTGAAACGCTAAATTCCAGTTTTGCGAATAAGGGACTTTGCCGCCGCTGCTGATGTCATTAGCGATGCCGGGAATACCGATACCGTTTCCGTATACAAGGCCATCAGCAGTTGTGCCGAGCAACGTATTAAGCGGCGTGCCTGTTCCTTGCAATGGTTGATTGAATGACAAGCGCACAGGCAAAGTTGCATCGGCAGTTCCCGAAGAACCTGTTGCCGTTGTACCGACTGTGGTGAATCCGCCAAAGTCAGGATTGGGGGAACGGTTGTTACCTGTGAGCGGTGCATGCGAAATCCCGTAGCCGCCGCGAATCACCAAATGGGATTCTTTTAACCAGCTAAATTTAGGACTCCAGGCAAAGCCGAAGCGCGGCTCAAAACCCATGTAATCAATGGGCGTGAGATATTTTGATCGTCCGCCTTGTCCTGAAAATGCGAAGGCAGGAACTTGCACTGTAGTGGGAACAAAATCAGGAATCGCTGCGGTTGTCGCAATCGTCAACCCCGTAGCAATGGCGCGGCGTTGCACATCAGTGAGCGTGACGCTTTGCGCTAAATCTGTGCGGAAGACACCTTGCAAATTATTTTTTTCATAACGCGGCAATTGCAGCGCATAACGCATCCCTAAATTCAAAGTAAAATTAGGACGCACTTTCCAATCGTTTTGCACAAAGCCTGCATAGCTGTTCCAGCGATAATCGTAATCAAGTAAGAGCGGGCGAATATCTACGGCATTCGGAACGCCTAACAAAAAGCTCGCCACATCATTGCCACCGTTCGGTAAGCCTGTGCCGCGATTGTTGCTGGAATTGACGGTGCGGAATTGCCATCTACCGCCTGATGCCGCAAAGAACGGCGTGACCTGCAAGCGTGAGTTGTTAAGATCAACGCCGAACTTCCAGCTCATATTGCCGTGTGTCCAATAGACAACATCGTTGAGGTTGTATTGCCCTTCAACGTTGAAATTGTTGGTTGAACCGCCTGCGCCAAGATCAGCACCAACATAACCATTATCCTGTGTTAGGAAAAAGAGCGGCAATCCGCCTTGCGTCAAATGGGGGAGTCCATATTCGCCTGCCAGACTGCGACCAGTTTTAATCGCAAATTCCGGCGAAAAATCTTCACTGAAATTGCCGCGCGTATAATTCAAGCGTAAATCATTTACCAGTGTTGGCTTGATAATATTATTGAAGCTCAACACATACTGTTTGGCATCGCTGTAAACGCCCGTGTTGCCGTTAATATCGCCGCCTGCGCCTTTGATACCGACAGCAGGCGTTGAGGTATAGCGGAAGTTGGCTTTCATTCTGTTGCCAAAACTATGATCAAGCCGCCCCGTATAGCGCGTTTCATCTTGTCTGACATAGCGTTCCAAAATGTAATTTCGCACCAGCCCGGAATCGTCGAAGTATGCGCCTCCCTGCGGCATGAGTTGCATTAATTTCAGCGCAGTTGGGTCAAGAAATGCGGTTGGAATCACGTTTAATGCGGCATTCGGCGCATTATTAACAGCCGCTGTACATTGCGGTTGACCATTAACGATGGTTGCTCTGGTATCACCAAACTGGCAGTACTGATTTCCAGTTGATAGGGCAATCGGTCGGAACGTACCATTGTTCAGCGTGAATTGTTGATAGATGTTCGCTGGGCCAATGGATGCCTGATTAAATTTAGCGGCAACATCCGTAGGCAAAAATCCGCTGTTCGTACGAACAAGGTTTCTGAAATCGCCAGCACGTTCGGCTGCGGTAGGCAACAATGCCGTCGAAGTTACAAAATCTTTGCGATAGCGCGGCTCATACGCGAAAAAGAAAAATGTTTTGTTGTGCCCATCGTAAAGCGCTTTGCCGCCTTCGCCAAAACGCGGCAAATACACCGGGCCTCCGATAGAGCCAGAAAATTGATGATAGCGTAAATTATTCGCCGGACGCGGCGCTGTTCCTTGGCGGAAAGGACGCGCGTTGGTAACAGGATTGCGGTGATACCAAAGCCCTACGCCATTGTAACTATTGGTGCCAGACTTCGTCGTGATGTTAATGACGCCGCCGCCGGTTTTGCCATATTCAGCAGAATACGCCGATGTTTGTACGGTGAACTCCTGTACCGTTTCAGGGGTGAAACTCACGACCGCGCGTCCAATGCCTACGCCTGTATTGCTTACGCCGTCAGCCAGCATCGAAGTGCTGCCGGGGCGTCCGCCGTTCAAACTTAAATTAAATCCCGGCACCGGTTGGCCGGCGGTGACTTCAGGGTCTTCGCTGCCCGCGTCACCCGACACGTTTGGTATTGTCACGGCCAAATCAAGCACGCTGCGATTGTTGAGTGGAATGTCCTGGATTTGACGTTCAGTAATCGTTTGACTGGTTGTGCCTTTTTCAGAATTCAGCAGCGGCGTTTCGGCGGTAATCGTGACTTCGGTTGATAGATCGCCCAGTTCAAGCGTCACGTTCGCCGTGACTGTCGAGGCTGTATCCACTTTGACATTATTGAGAATAGCTTTTTTGAAGCCGCGCGCTTCGACCGTGATACGATAGGTAACTGGGTCAAGCAGCGTCACGACATAATTGCCTTGTTCAGAGGTCGTAAATTTCTGCGATTGATTAGTGCCGACATTGGTAACAGTGACGGTGGCTCCAGGGATGATTGCGCCAGTGTTGTCTGTGACTGTGCCGCTAATGCCGCCGCGATTGGATTGCGCGAAACTGGCGAGGGCACAACAAAAGACGAGTGCGAGTGTGAGTATTGTTTTCATATCCAAGCTTCCTTACTTGTAATACTGCGGTGAATTGTGGGGCGGATTCCACAATGATTCTTCACTTTGATTTTTGTACTTTTATTTCCACTGCATAGACGTGTGTTGCGCCGTGCATATTCGAACGAAACACAATCCATTTCATATCTGGCGTGAACGTTACGTTTGGTTCCAGCCGGTAATCGTGTTGCGCTAAATTTACCAATTTTTCTGTTTTAAATTGGCTGTTGTCTGGCGTGAATAAATAAATCCATTGCCCGTTGCCGGGGGCGGCTACGCTGGCAGGGCCGCCGCCATCGCCCGCAAATAATTTTCCATTCGGCGCGATATTGAAATGCACCGACCATTCGGCGCGTTCGACGGCGTATTTTGTTTGCCTGCCAGTTGCGAGTTCCAAGCCCGCAAGCCAGAACACTTTACTTTTAGGCGTTTGCAAATCGTACCAAACGGTTTTGCCGTCCGCGCTGAAAAATTCGTGTCCGGCAATTTCCATGTCCATCGTGCGCGTGTGAATTTTTCGTAAATCTGTGCCATCAATTTTGATTGTCCAGATGCGATCCACTTTGTGCCAGGGGCCTTCGTGGCAAAACATCATCAGCGTCGAATCAGTCGGCGAAAATTGCACGTGATTCAACCAATCCGTAGCCTGATAGAATTCTTTGTATTCGCCCGTCTTAATATTGATGGTGTACAGCGCCATCGGCAATTTTGATGCCCAGCGCTCTTCCATCATTTGGCCCTTACTCGGATATTCGTCGGCTCCGGCTGGGCGCGCGGTTGTCGGCGTGAAAGTTTTTCCGCCTTCGATCATACTACCACCAAGCAATGTTTCATCCGCGTTTACCGCTAACCCTGAACCTGTGCGCAGTGCTGCTTTCTCTAAAATTTTGCGCGTTGCTTTCGTATCCAGATTGGTTGCCCAAATCGCATTATCTTTTAGATAAAAAACTTGTCTCGTTTTTTTGCCGACGACTAGATTACTGACGCGGCCTTCAATGACTTGTTCGATTTTGCCAGTCTTGAGATTGATGGTGGCTACGCCTTTGGGGTTGGTGATGAGTAATTTGTCTCCCGTAGCTGTATAGGCGTTTTGATGGAAATATAAGCTGGCGCTGTTGGGTTCGCGCGAAAGCCGAATCACGCGATGCCCTGTGTTCGCGTCTATCCATTCAAGCGGCGGTTCGGTCTTGCCGAAGTTTTGCAGCGATTCGGGCGCAGTTGTAGGCTGCGCCCAAACCGGCATGGCGACGAGGACACTCAGTAAAATTTTCCGTCGAAGAAAATTCATCGAACGTTGATGGCGGCAGGTCTAAATCCGTAGCAAATGACGGGTTCAGAGATCGTTTGTACCTGCGTAAATCTAAAATTTTAGATACAACTTTTTTGTTTTTTGCGGAGAGATTATTACTCTCGTCGCTTGATGGTCTTGCCCAGCAGAAAAGCTGAGTAGATAATACTGTTTGCTGGAATAACAACAATAAGCACGTCCTAAAAAGTTTATAAAAGAAACCTAAAATTTCAGGTAACACATTGAAACCACATCGGTTTTACAAATTTGGTCATTTCTCGCTTGACGCTACGGCAAAGGTTTTATTGCGCGAAGGTCAATCTGTAAATTTGACGCGCAAGGCTGTGGATACATTGCTTGTATTGGTTGAGAACGCCGGGCAAGTCGTACCAAAGGACGAAATGCTCAGCACGATTTGGCCTGACCGAGTGGTTGACGAAGCAAATCTCACACAAAATATTGCGATGGTACGCAAGGCTTTGGCCGTCAGTTCCGACTCGCCCGCCTACATTGAAACCTTTCCCGGTCGCGGGTATCGCCTCGCTGGCCCTGTTGAAATTGAACGAGCTGCGCAGAATGGAGCGCACGAAATTGCTGCACCGCTCTCGGTTGAGCCAGAAAATTCTGTTATTCCATCGGCAGCAGAAACTTCCGCACCGGCAAAAAAATCATCCAGCCAAAAATATTTGCTGCCATTTGTCCTCACACTTGGTGTTCTTACTTTGCTAAGTGCGTGGTTCCTGTTACGCCGCAGTCCGCAAATTCCTGCGAACGATTTTCGCGTTTCGGCTTTGACACGTTTACCGGGCGAAGAACGTCAACCAGCTTTGTCGCCAGACGGCAAACGGATAGCCTTTTTGTGGGATCAGGGGCAGGCGCAAACACCAGCAATTTTTTGGCAAGCAATTGGCGAAGGCTCGCCGCAACAACTTACGAAAGACGAAGGCTATTATAATAGTCCTGTGTGGTCGTCAGACGGAAATGCGTTGGCATATTTGCGGACGGACAAAGCTGCGACACAAGTTTTGATTCGTTCCTTACAAAGTGGGGAAGAGCGGCTGGTGACACAATTCACGCCGCCGATTTATGGCTTTCAGCAACGATTTTTGGCGTGGTCTGGCGATGGCAAATGGCTGGTCGTTTCGCATCACGAGGCACCAGAAAACCCGAATGGTTTGACCTTGGTTTCGGTTGCAACGGGAGAGAAGAAAAAACTTACCTTGCCCGCCGCGATGGTGGGCGGCGATATGGACCCACAATTTGCGCCGGACAATCAAACGATCACCTTTATTCGCGCCATTCATCGCACGCATCAGGAAATTTATTCTGTCTCAATCGCTGGCGGCGAAGCCAAACCGTTAACTAACGAAACCAAACAAATCAGCAGTCACGATTGGTTGCCTGATGGCAGCGCAATTGTTTTTGCCTCGAATCGCGGCGGCGAATTTCGGCTCTGGAAATTGCTGGTAAAAACAGGCGGAGTCGAAGCCATTGGAATTTATGGTGAATATCCAATAGAACTTGCCCTAGCCCGCCAAGCGGCTGTTTTGGTCTATTCGATCCAGCCGCAGGATCGCAATATTTGGCGACTGACTTTACCTGAAAAAAAATGGACACGAATCATCGCTTCGTCAGCGCAAGATGCTTCGCCGCAATATTCGCCCGCAGGCGATAAAATTTGTTTTCGCTCAGATCGCTCCGGCGAAGAGGCTTTGTGGGTGAGCGATGCCGATGGCAACAATCAGCAACAAATTACACGTGAAACGCTTTACCCTTCGTTCGGCAATTGGTCGCCCGATGGCAAACAAATCGTTTTCAATAATTCGCGCACGACCGAGATTTATTTAGCAGAGCAGGCAAGCGATAAAAATTGGTCAGTCAAAAATCTGAACGTTAAAGGCGTGCATCCAATTTTTTCGCCGGATAATAAATGGATTTATGCCGGAACAATAAATAATCTTATTCGCATTGATCGCAAAACGGGCAGCAATTCAGAACTCGTAAAAACAGGTGGTTTTTCGCTTGGCATTGCCAGGGACGGCGCGACAATTTATTTCGTACGCGAAGTTAACGACACGACTTTATGGCAAGCAGATACTGCTACAGGGGCGTACAAAAAAGCGTTGGATGGTTTGTTGCCAAGCTGCACAAGTTGTTGGTCGCTGACGCCGCGCGGCATTTATTTTTTGGGCAGTAAACGACGCTCATTCGATCAGCAGAGTCTGTATTTTCACGATTTTGCGACAGGCCACGAACAGGAAATTATTGCGTATCCTGAACCCCTGACGCCTGTGGGCAGCGGCCCGTTTTCACTCTCGCCCGATTTGATGAATTTGCTTTGCGTACGCATCGCTGCTGCCAATAGTGATATTATGCGCGCCGAACCCTTTCGATAGTTTTCCCGCGAATTGGCATTTACTTATTGATGTGCTACCTTCTCGCACGTTTTCTGACAGTTTTCCGCACACAATTCAAATTTTTAGGAGTCATACAAATGATTTTGCCATTCGATTATTCTGGCATTACCCGTGATGCGTCTGGCGTGCCGCGTTATGACAATTTGCCAAATTCGTTAGTCGAATCGTTGTGGCGTTCAATTGAGCGCGTGCCTAACGCTGAAGCCATCGTTGAAATTGGTGGCGAGCGGATAAGCTATCAAGAATTTTGGGATTCTGCCGCGCGGGTCGCGGGAGGTTTGCGTGCGGCGGGTCTGGAACGCGGAGATCGCGCCGCGATTCAATTAGGAAACTGCGCGGACTGGTGCGTGGCGTTTTACGGCATCATGCTGGCTGGAATGGTTGCGGTGCCTGTCAACACGCGGTTTAGCCCAACCGAAGTTGCGTATGTAGTTAAAGATTCCGGCGCGAAATTTTCTTTTGTTTCCGGCGCCGCTTTGCCGGACGGTGCGCCGTACGCGTGCGAAGATTTGCAGCGCGAAGATTTGGCGGCGATTTTTTATACGAGCGGAACGACAGGTTTTCCGAAAGGTGCGATGACTACGCACGAGAATTTTCTGTCTATCATCGAAAGCCGTTTTCGCATTGTGCCGTTGCCACGCGAAGGCGATATGCGCACGCTCATCAGTATTCCGCTTTTTCACGTCACGGCTTGCAATGCACAATTCTTGCCCACGCTTGCTTCTGGTGGAAGCGTAGTCATTTTGCCCAACTTTGATGTGCAGGCATTTTTGCAAGGTATTGTTGCCGAAGGCATCAATCAACTCACGTCCGTGCCAGCGATTTATTGGCTCGCGCTCAATCAACCAAATTTTGCTTCGTTTGATCTCAGCAATATTCGTTGGCTCTCTTATGGCGGAGCGCCGATGGCTCCCGAATTGGTCAGCCGCGTGCTCGAAGCATTTCCCAACGCGCGCGTCGGCAATGGCTTTGGCTTAACGGAAACGGCTTCGGTCTCGACATTTTTACCACACGAATTTGCGCGCGAGCGGCCTGAATCTGTTGGTTTTGCGATTCCGATTGTTGACGTTTCGCTGTTCGAGCCTGACCCGGAATCTGGCACGGGCGAATTATTAATTCGTGGGCAAAACGTGGTGAAAGGCTATTGGAATAAGACTGAAGCGAGCGCTGAAGCGTTTATTGACAACTGGCTGCACACCGGCGATATGGCACGGATTAGCCCTGAAGGTTTTGTGCAAATCGTAGATCGCAAAAAAGACATGATAAATCGCGGTGGCGAAAATGTTTACTGCGTCGAAGTAGAAAATGCGCTGGCTGCGCATCCCAAAATTTTTGAAGTTGCTGTAATTGGCGTACCAGATACGATGATGGGCGAAAAAGTTGGGGCGGTAATCGTGCCGTATCCGGGGCAGCAAATTGATCCGCTGGAAGTTGTGAAATTTGCGCGTGAGTTATTGGCGGATTTTAAAGTCCCCCAATTTATTTCGCTACGGGCGACACCACTACCGCGCAATCCCGGTGGGAAAATTTTGAAAAAAATATTGCGGCAAGAAACGGAGTGGAGCCAAACGCTGCGATAGTATTTCGTAATGCGAATTTTCTAGTTCGCCTGCCGAACAGATGCGAACTGGAAAGTTCGCATTACGAAAATAGGAGGAAACAAATCACCGCCTTTACAATTTACTCCGCTTTACGCGATGAGTATTTGCCCAACGTGCGAGAGAACTCACGGATTTCTTCTGGCGCAGTCCGTTTGTTTTCCTGCAATACTTCTTTAGCTGTTGCGTCTTCGCCATAGATATTTTTCATATCGTCTTTATCTACTGTGATCGCTACGCCCTTTAATTCTAAGCCCGCGAACACACCGCGACTGCGCGAATAGGAAAGAATTTGTGCTTTCATTGCGATATCAGTATCTGCACCAGCTTGACGACCGATAGGGCCTGCCGCAACCGAAGCGTCTCCGCCCAACGTAAATTTGGAAGACAACAAACTATTCACGCCTTCTTTATTCATAAACAGCATCACAAAATCTGTAGCTTGCGCGCCAATTTGCAAACCAATGCTGCCGCCGCCTAGATTTAAAAAGGCAGGCGCGCTCCAGCCTTGTGCGGTGCGACAACTCACGACGCCGCGACCGCCGCGACCGCCGACGATAAAGCCAGCTTTAATGACGGAAGGAAACACCGCTACACATTCGGCTTTTTCAAGAATGTCGCTAGGGACAGCACTATCCGGCGCGGCCATAATTTCATTAAATACGGTAGCAGCTTTTTGCGATTGCTCAGCGCCGTCCTTTAATTTTTTGTCTTCCCCTTTCGATTTTTCTTTAGTGTCTGCCAGGCTCGGCAAACTGGAAAATGCTGTGAAACTCAATACGATCAAAATACAAAACAAGTAATTTTTCTTCATAATATCTCCTTCTCAATTAGCAAATACTCAACGTTACGAACTATAAGATTTATTCTCGCTTGCTGTATTGCGAGAAACGCTCGCTGTATGTTAGGCGAACACAAAAAAATGTTTTTGTACTGCCTTTCCTAATTTTCAATACACTTCAGGCGCATTTTGCCGTAGCACAAACAACTCAATGCTTGTTGCCATCACATCTCTCTTTCACTTGTTTGCTGGAGCAAATTGCAAGCCAAAGTTTTTGGCCTTCAATTTGCAATTGATGTAGGTACGTTGAGTCAATCTGTAGGTACAGAGGTGAATCAATTGAAAGCGTATTGCTTCAACTCGAAAAGTACGTTGAGTCAATCTGTAGGTACAGAGGACAGTATGATTCTGCGCTTTAAGGGGACAGATTGATTCAACGTACTTTTTTGCATTGATGGATTTAAGCAAGTGAGAAGGATTAATTATGAAACAAATTTATAAGCAAGTTTTGATGTTGACGGTTGCGCTACTTTTAGTAAGCAACAGTTTTATAGGGGTTGCACAACGCCCTTATCGTGGAAATGAGCAAAATCAGCGATATGAACGATCCCGAAATTCGTGTTTGGTTGGAACCTGGCGGTTGGATCAATCCCGCAGCGACAACGCTTCACAAATCGCCAGTCGCGCTGTGAATAGAACTGACATTCGCAACCGTGACCGTGTGCGCGGGAATTTGGAGCGTCGCTTGGAAGCTCCGGAAATGTTAGCGCTAGATCGTCGCGGTCAACGTGTATCTATCGCTTCGTCACGTGCGCCACAAGTAACATTAGATGTTGATGGTCAAACGCATACCGAACAAAATGCACAAGGCCGCAGCATCAGCGTGCTGGCTTCATTCAATCGTGAACAATTGACCATTACAACCAGTGGTGATCGCGGGAGCGATTACAGTGTGACATTTGAGCCGATGGATAATTGTCGTCGTTTGCGGGTAAAACGTACGATTTCCAATGCTCGTTTATCGCAACCTGTCATCTCACAAAGTGTGTACGAGAAAACTTCTGAACGCGCGCAACTGGATATGTATTCGAGCGGTAATGAGTTTCCGGCAGACAGACAACGTGCCAATTTTACTGTGCCAGATGGGACAGAAATTATTGCGGTGTTGGATACTGATTTGAATACAAAAGAAGCGCGTGATGGCGATTACTTCACGATGACAGTGCGTTCACCGCGTCAATTTGAAGGCGCAGTGATCGAAGGCTCTGTTACTGGCGTTGAGCGTTCGGGGCGAATTTCAGGACGTGCTGGCCTGGCCTTGAACTTTGAGCGCATTCGTTTACGCAATGGACAAACTAACAGCTTTGCCGGAACGCTCGAAAGTGCGCGGACGACGGATGGGCAAAATGTTCGCATTGATCAGGAAGGAAGCGTCCAGACAGAAAAAAGTCAGACGCGCGATACGATTACGCGAACAGGCGTCGGCGCTGCGTTAGGGGCAATCATTGGCGCGATTGCCGGAGGCGGCAAAGGCGCTGCCATCGGGGCTACAGTGGGCGGCGGAGCCGGAGCCGGATCAGTCATTGTACAAGGGCGCGATGATTTAGAATTAAAACGAGGTACTGAAATTACTTTGCGCGCAAGCGCTCCTCGGTAAATAAAAAAATAAATTAAGTAGCTGGGATATTACTTAGATGAAGCGACAGATTAACACGGGTTGATTGGTCGCTTCTTTGTTCATAGCGTGGAAATTATGTTCAAGAACGGCATAGTAATTGCAAAATTCATCAGCAATGCTGAGAACTAAATAAGAGGAGGGAGCTTATTGTATGAAACAACTAAACACAAAAAACTTATGACAATATTACTGCTGATAGGTATCAGCAGTACGATTTTATCAGTAGGCGCAATGGCACAAGCTATTGATGTAAAAGTGCAAAATCGAAATGAAAATTCGCGTGAGACAGCACGCCTGGTAAAAGAAATCCGGCATGAATTGCTCACGTTACCTTGGTATGGTGTTTTTGATAGGTTAGAAGGAAATGTGGCTCCTGATGGCTCGGTTACCTTGCGCGGTTGGGTTGTGCGACCCACGACAAAATCTGACGCCGAAGCTCGTATCAAAGAAATTGAAGGAGTAACTGGTTTCAAAAGCGACATTCAGGTATTAGCGCTTTCGCCCCAAGATGATCGGATTCGTCGTGCGATATATTTTACCTTTTTTGGTAAGAACTCACCTCTTTTCCGCTATGCGCTTGGGTCAAATCCATCTATCCACATTATTGTGAATAATGGCAAAGTTACGTTAAAAGGTCTGGTTAGTTCCGAAGCCGATAAAAACTATGCAAGCATTAAAGCTAATGGTGTCTCGGGCATATTTCAAGTGAAGAACGAATTAGAAGTAGAAAATATGCAAGCGCGTAAGATGTGAGCCAGTAAGTTTTGCCAATGCATTGGCTCGAAGAATCAAAAGAAAATGCCGCTCAAATTGTTACAATAATTTGAGCGGCATTTTCTTTGTCGAACTGATTGTGCAAAAAATTGATTTTTATTTTGCCTTAGACCCAACGGCGTTGGATCAGACTCAGTAATGCAACAAATAATGCGGAGCCAATGATTGACCAGAGGATGGGAAATGTTTGCCCGCCGACATGGACTGGTAACAGTTCCGGCAAGCCCATTGCCCGCGCCAGCCAGGAACCCAGCAGCGCGCCAATAAATCCTAGTACGATTGCGACGAGAATTCCGCCGCGCCCTTGGCCCGCTATGGCTTGTCCTAAAATTCCGCAGATGGCGGCAACGACTAATAAAATCAGTAAAGAAACGGCAGACATAATATTTTCTCCTGGTTTTTAGATCGCGTTTGAGCGAGTTTCTGAGGTCAAAAATAAAGCGGCAAAAGTTTGCCGTGCGTTATTTTGTTGCTGACGATGACTGACAATCCAATCCTTAGTTGTCTGGATTGTTTTTTGCGTTAGTAAGGCGCTGCTCCGTTTTTCTGTATGCAGTCTCGTTTTTTTCAGAATGTTCCCTGCGGCTTCTTTTTTTATGAGTCTTGCTTTGCTTATCATTCTTTCTCCCTCCTGATGGCAATTGACATAGTTCTTTCGGCAATCTCCGTGCCGTAAAAAACAATGCCGCCGCCGCCGCTTTAGTAAAAGCCGAGAACACCTTCACGAATCAGGAGTACGCTGGCAATACAGTTTGTGATCTCACTGTATCGCCAGTGATCAGTCGCAGGCGTCCCAACGATTTGCACATGCGAAAATATTGGGTTTTTGGCTACTTTAAAGTTTGGTATGACCTTTGCACTGATTTTGCAACATGACTAAGGAAGAAAGAAAAGTTGGGAGAGGTTGGTTCCAGTTACCAGCTCGTCAAAGTCTGCTTTGGGGAAGCCTCGGGGGAAGCCGATCCAAAGCAGACTTTGACGAGCCGGTAACTTTTCAGTGCAACAAAATATTTGCAGATACTGGTTGGAAATTTCTCCGGTATACACCGAGTTTTATGCAAGGCTCTAATGATTTAGAACTTAAGCAAAATAGTCTGCTTTTCTAAAAGATTAGGACAGTATGGAGCATCTACTTACAAAATGATTTTTGATAGCCGCATTACTTCTAACGGCCCAAAGAGAATAGTTCACTTCGCTGCCCTTTTTATCTGCAATTTAGAAACAAAGGTAATAGAGAGAAGGCGAATTATTTAGTCGAAAGGCGTTTTATATGGCTGATGAGTTCAATGATGAAATAAGCGATAAAATGAACTCCTTGTCTGCATTAGCAGTGGCAAATTTGCCAGTTAATGAGCAACTTCAGAAGTTGCTTACAGATGTGAGTGAACTCTTACAAATACCTGCCGCCATTTTACTTTTACACAGTGATTTTTTGCTCTCACCTCGTTATTCGGTTGCTGGTGTTGATGAACGATTGGTACAAACCTTTCGCACCTTGTACCTTCAAAAAGAAGGAGAGCGATATTTTGAACTGTTGTTTGCACCGAGTTCAATTTCCACTGCAATGTCAGCACGCCCGATTCGCCGGAGCGTAAATAATATCTTCGGGCAAGATTATGAGCTCGTCGTCATTCCGTTATTAGTTGGTACACAACAATTAGGCGTAATCGCGCTTGCAACACAAACGCCTGACACTCTTATCAGAGAGAAGGATTCTTTATTGCGCTTTATTGCCGCGCAGGTTGGTGTATTGCTTTTATTATTAAAAGCCGTACAACATGAAAATCAAAAGTCCGCACAACCGTTAGTTAAAGATTGGCTTCCCGAAGAATTTCTCGCTACGCTTTCGCATGAATTACGCGCGCCTTTGCATGTAATCCTGGGATGGGTCAATTTGTTGCAGCAACCAAATATTGATAAAGAATTGTCGGCGCGCGCACTGAAAATTATTGAGCGTAGCGCGCGCGCGCAAAAATACATCATCAACGAAATGTTAGATGCCTCCTATAGCTTTAATAAAGAATTGGAAGCGAATAAGCGCCCCGTTCTCGTTAATTCGATTTTGCAACAAGTCGTCAAAACCTTGCAGCCCGAAGCAGCCCAAAAAGAAATTAGGGTTACCACCAATATTCACGTAAGCAATGATTATGTATTGGCTGATTCAGAAAGATTACGACAGGCATTCTGGCATTTACTTTCAAACGCCATAAAATTTACCGCACATAAAGGCCGCATTCATTTGTCAGCACGTCGCGTGGAAAATACTTTCGCGCTGACATTGACCGATTCAGGGGTTGGCATTGCACCAGAATTTTTGCCTTATGTCTTTGACCCTTTTCGGCAGGAAGAATTTGCCACCACGCGCAAATTTGGCGGACTTGGATTAGGCTTAGCTATTGTGCGACACCAAATTGAATTGCACGGCGGGAGCATTGATATTGAAAGCGCCGGAAAAAATCAGGGCGCGACTGTTTTTGTGCGACTCCCGCTCTTATTGCACCCTTATCTCAATATTGAAGCCGCACCGCTAGCTGAAAGTGATCCGTTGCCTGATCAGGCAATGAGTTGTGATAATTTGGAAGGTTTACGTGTGTTAGTAGTGGATGACGATGCAGATTCTTTAGTAATGGTGAGCACAATTTTGCAACACTGCAATTCAGAAGTACAAACCGCTGAAAGCGGAGCCGATGCATTGACGATAATGCAGGATTGGCAACCTGATGTACTGATTTCAGATGTGGAACTACCTGGAGTTGATGGTTATGAATTAATACGTCGCTTGCGTCGTGAAAATTCCACGTTTTGCGGACGCACAGCCGCAATTGCCCTTACCGCTTTTGCACGTTCAGAAGATCGCCTACGGGCATTGGCCTCTGGGTTTCACACACACTTACCCAAACCTGTTGATCCCACAGAACTATTAGCTGTCATAAACAGTCTGGTTTTACGGCGGGCAGCAAAACTCGCAATGACTTAAGAAGGAATCACAATGAGTAGCAAACCATCAGGATGCACGATCCTGATTGTAGAAAATAACCCAGAGTGCCGTAAGCAAATAAAATTATCTTTACAGAAAGATACGAACTACACATATTCTTTCATAGAACACAGCACCTATGCCGCTGCGTTATTGTGTCTACGCGCTACCACCGTACATATAATATTTCTTGCTGAACAATTGCCAAATGCCTCAGCGCTCAATTATCTCGCCTCGCTTCGCGCCATTAAGCAATGCCAGGATATTCCAATTTTCGTAACGCTGAATACTGAATCGCAATCAACTGTTACTGTCCTGTTACATGCAGGGGCACAATTCTGCTTATCGCTGGCACAAACTACGCCTTTGATGTTGCAGCAATTACTACATTGCGCATTAAAGCTAAAAGAAAACGAACAGGCACTCGCGGCGAATAAAAAAGATTTGGTTGAAAATCCAAATGCCCAGCTTGAAGAGCGTTTGCGTTTAGCGTTTGAAACCGCCGGGATGGGATATTGGGAGTGGGATATTCAGGCTGATCGCGTGCGCTGGCGGCATCGCGCCGAAGAAATTTTCGGACTTCAGGATGATCAATTCGACGGCTCGATGGACAACGTCCTTGCCATGATTCACCCGGAAGACCGCGACAAAATCAAACAGGCGTTGCACGCTTCGATGGCGAATGGGACAGATTATCAATTTGAATTTCGCGTTGGGCACGAAGAGCAAGACATTCGTTGGTTATTAGGCAATGGGCGAACATTTTTTAGTGATGGTCGCAAGCCTGTTTTAATGATTGGCGTGTTGCGCGATATAACAGAGCGCCGAAAAACCGAGGCAAGATTAGAGTGGCTTTTGGCAGAAGCGCGCTTAGCAAAAGAAAGCGCTGAAAATGCGAATCGCGCCAAAGATGAATTTATTGCGCAAATCACGCATGACCTGCGTTCACCGCTCAGCGCTGTGTTGGGTTGGGCGAAGGTGCTAAAAAATAAAAAAGATAACGAGCAACTCCGCGATGAAGCCATTCAAACAATTATTGAAAGCGCGGAAAAACAAACAAATTTAATTGAGGATTTGCTGGATATTTCCCGCGTGTCGGCGGGCAAGCTGCGCCTGGATGTGCGCCCCGTGTCGCTTAGCGCTGTTATTCGTTCGGCAATGGATGTGATGCAGCCAGCTTGTGATGCAAAAGAAATTAATTGCACTACGGAATTAGCAACCGAGGCGGATGCTGTCACTGGTGACCCGACGCGTTTAGAACAAGTAATCTGGAATCTTGTTGCGAATGCTGTCAAGTTCACTCCAAACAAAGGGCAGGTTAAAGTTCGGTTGGAGCGCGCCGATCCATATGTTCGCATTACCATTAGCGATACCGGGCAGGGAATCAAGGCTGAACATCTACCGCTTATTTTTGAGAGATATTGGCAACCTGATTCATTTAGCGGCAAACGAAAGGCGGGTTTAGGTTTAGGGCTCTCGCTCGTAAAACACATTATTGAATTACACGGTGGCACTGTGTCAGTTCAAAGCGAAGGCGAAAACAAAGGCGCTTCGTTTGTTATTAACTTACCGTATCGCGCCGTCCGTTTACAGCAACAAGATGCGCCTGCTGTGCCTGTGTCGGAATGCGATTTGAATGTTGATAGTAGAAATGACGACTTGATATTAGCGCCCGCTTTATCGTCATCTGCGCTCGAAGGGGTAATGATTGCGGTAGTGGATGACGAGCCAAGCGCGCGCGAACTGGTTGCGGAAATTTTGCGACAACACGGAGCAACTGTGGCGACGGCTGAATCGGCGCGCGCAGCATATGACATTGTGACGAATGCAGAACGAGTCCCCGATTTGTTAGTTTCAGACATCAGTATGCCGGAAGAAGACGGTTATATGTTAATTCGTAAAATCCGCCGTTTGCCACGTAATAAAGGCGGAGCGATTCCCGCCATTGCATTGACAGCTTTTGGCCGTATGGAAGACCGCGTGAAAGCATTGAGTGCGGGATTTCAAATGCATTTACCGAAGCCGGTCGAGCCTGCGGAATTAGCTCTGGTTGCGGCGAATCTAACGAATCGGGAAATCATAAATTTAGTGTAATTATAAGGCACAAGAAATCGCATCGTTGCGGTTGAAAGAGATGAAAGGAAGGCCTATGCCCTTGGCGAAAATATTAGTAATTGATGACGATTTGGCGTTGCGGCGGTTGATGCAAGTGAATCTTGGTACGCAGGATTTTGAAGTTCTGGTTGCTGCAACAGGTGAAGAAGGTCTGAAAATTCTGACGGAGCAAAATATTGATGTTGCCTTGACGGATCTAAATCTGCCCGATTTTGATGGCATCGAATTAGTCAGGCAAAGCAAAGCGCAATCGCCTGCCACAGAAATCATTGTGATTACCGGTTATGGCTCGGTTGAAAAAGTTCGATTATCAACCAATGCCGGAGCTTTTTATTTTCTCGAAAAGCCCATAGATTTTGATGAATTGACGATCTTGCTGGAAAAGGCGATTGAACGTCGCCAGCAAAACTTAGAACTGACGCAATTGCGCGAGCGACTCGCTGAACGCGCTGCTTATTTCGACATCATTGGCAGAAGCAAAGCTATGGAAATGGTGTATGAAACCATTGAAGGCATTGCTGAATCTGACGCGAACGTCCTGATTGTCGGAGAATCTGGCACGGGCAAAGAATTGGTTGCCAGCGCCATTCACTATCGCAGCCATCGCTCCAAAAAGCCGCTTATGCAAGTGAATTGCGCGGCTTTGCCAAAAGAATTAATTGAGTCGGAATTATTTGGTCACACGAAAGGCGCATTCACGGGCGCGCATGCTGATAAAGTAGGACTGATTGGACGTGCAGCGGGCGGCAGTTTATTCCTTGATGAAATTGGGGAAATGCCATTGGAATTACAGCCCAAAATTCTGCGCGTCCTGCAAGAGCGTGTTTATTATCGCGTGGGCAGTGAAAAACCGCTCGCCGCTGATTTTCGCTTGCTCGCGGCAACAAATCGGAATCCGTTTGAAGCTATCAACGATGGGCATCTGCGCGAAGATTTATATTATCGCCTGAACACAATTGAAATTCGTGTTCCGCCTTTGCGCGAACGCCCCGAAGATATTTATTTGTTAGCCGATCATTTTCGCCAACAATACGCTGAACGTTACAAACGGAATATCGCTACGATTTCTGAACAAGCCTATATACAAATGTCCAATTATCATTGGCCGGGCAACGTGCGCGAATTACAAAATGCCTTAGAGCGTGCAGTGCTGATGTGTCGCGGTGAAAGTATCGAAGCGAATCACTTGCCGTTCAAGCAAGCAGGCAGTCTTACATCTGTCGCTGTAAGCACTACAACACCAACGAATGAAACAAGTGATACAGAGCCTGCATTGGCTCCGGCGATTCCTACAATGTCCGCTGTTCCTGTGACTGCATCTCAGACAAGTTCGCCCGCCGGTTACTCTATGGAAGAGTTATGCACGTTAATCATTGAAAAAATTCCTGAGCCAAAACCTGGCGCACCAATGAATGAATTATTCAGGCAATTGGAAGTGTATTTGGCACACGCTGCAGTAAAGCGTACAGGCGGTAATAAGCAGGCAGCCGCAAGTTTGCTTGGCATTTATCGCCCGCGTTTGTACAGCCTGTTGCGTAAAGAAGAAGTGAAGCCGGATGAACCAGTAGCGGACGAAATTGAAATCTCGCTGACGTCTCCGTTTATGAGTGGCTGACGGGAATATTTAACGTTTGGGCCTTAGTGCGGCAGGACATTGCTGGCTGTCGAAAAGCCGCGTTTCATTAGCGCCAGTTGATCAAGATGATGTTTCATTTGTATCAGGCCATGACGGATTCTGGTTTTGATTGTGCCGAGCGGAATCCCAAGTTGTCCAGCATTAACGCTTCCCGTTGCGCCGTCGAAATTTGCGATAACGCTAATTGTACTTGCTGGCGACGCTCAGAAAATAGCGTAGCAGTCTCAGGGCTTCGATTTTTGGCAATAAAAACAAACGTATCATCAATCGGTGCGAATTTGCTTCTTAGCCGTTTGTTTTGCCGCAATTGATCAATCGCCCGGCTGCGCGTAATTGTTACTAGCCAGACTAATGGCACGCCTCTATCTTTATTATAATTACAAGCCTGTTTCCAAATTTGCAGATATACTTCCAATGTAATTTCATCTGCCATGATTGGATCGCACAATATCTTAAGCGCCAAGCTATAAGTAATGTGTTTGGTCAGGTTGTACAGTTTACCTAAGCTCGGACAACGACGATAGTTCGATAAATTAAAGATTTTGTACTTGTTTGTGAAAGTCCTGCATTCGTCTAGTACGTCGAACTGTATGTGGAAGCTGCAATTGCTTGATGATTTATCTCATCAACAAGTCAAAGCAAGGCGCTGATAATAATCAAATTAATTGTAACTGTTGTATGAATTCGGTTGCAAACGCAAGAATGAGGTAGCTTTTCACTGATAAAAAGCTACCTCATTCTTGCGTTTGATTTTGGTTTGTATTAAATGACAGAGCGGCGTCCACTGATTATTTGTAAAACAAAAATAATTCCTGCCACCAACAACAGTGCATGAATGAAGCTTCCGCCTATTCCGCCTACGAAACCTAAAAGCCAGAGCACTAAAACGACTGCGAAAATTGTCCACAACATTTGATTTGCCTCCTTAAAAAACGGGGCGAGCCCGCCATGAAAATTGTTTGATACGCTGATTTAAATGGCAATTAGTGTGCCTAATCTTACAACGCAACTTTCCCCTTAAACTACACAATTTTTTGATGCATTGTGATGCTTACTGTATTCTCCTAATTCATTTATCTCTACGCCATTGTTCTTTTGGCTGTACCTGTAGTGTATGTCATCACTACGATTTGCCCACTTACTTAAAACCCTTTACATAGAAAGTATTGAAAATACGAACAGTATTTACTTCGTTCGACTTTGGCTTACTGATTGCAGGTAGTGTCTGTGCATCGCTAGCGGTTTTCAAAAATGAAGGAATGAAATATGGAAAATTCAGAAAAGGGTAGTGACACCATCATGTATTTACATAACGAAGAAAATTCAACACAGGGTAAACCAGTCTTTCAGTTAATAAAAGAATCTGTCGCAAGCGGCATGTCAAAAGTCGCGGATGCGGTACATCAACAAGCTGAAAAAACACAAGCTCCACAACTAAACAATTTAGCGCACCAGACGGCTGGGTGGCTGGGAAAGTCTGCGGATTATGTACAGCAGTTACAACCAGAACAACTGCGGGCAGACATTGAGAGACAAGTCCGAAAAAATCCTGCCAAGAGTTTATTGATTGCAGGCGCGGCAGGCTTAGTTTTAGGGGCAATTTTTCGCGGGAGACGATAATGCACGCTGTGAATGAAACCTCCGCTGAATACTACCCCACCCCTTCGCCAAAAACATCAGTAGCCGTGTTACTAAGCGATTTGGCCAACCATTCTGCGGCGCTCGTGAAAAATGAGTTGGAGTTGTTTGCGACCGAGTTACATGAGAAAGCGCGCGAGTATAGGCAAGGTGTAATCAAACTCCTGGTAGGAGCGTTTGTTGCTTTATTAGCTGCCATCGTATTAAGCGGCGCAATTATTAATGCGCTTTCTCAATATTTAGGTTTGACCATCGCAGCATTGCTATATGGAAGCGTGCTTTTGCTTATCAGTAGTTTATTTATTGCGAAAGGTAAGCGGGAACTAAAAGAATCACAGCTACCAGCTTATAGCTCAATCGCAGATTAAAAGGCGCTGAATATATGGATACATTATCTACGGAATTAATAAGTAATTTAACGGATGCGAGTAATCGTACTTCAGCCGAAATTAAGCAGGATATTTCAAATCATCGCACAGCGATTTCTGACACCATAAACAGTTTGGATGATCGCATTCAGGAAGCTACAGACTGGCGCACACACGTGGGCGCACACCCTTATCTTGCCTTAGGTGTAGCTGCTGGTGCAGGACTTATGTTGTCAGGAATTTTTGTGCGCAAGGCTTCGCCTCAAGAGCGCATTATGGATGCAGTAGCGGAAAGCGTTGAGGCCGTTTGTGGGCAAGCGCGCAACCGCTTCGATCATTTACTTGACGTTGCCGTCCCACGGCATCAAACGGCGTTGCAGGGCGTGCTTCTTACAGTTGCTACACAATTTGTGACAAACATTTTGCGGGGAAAAAAGGAAGAGACCACTTCACCGCCAACTATAAAATAAATTAACAGGAGAAGATATTATGGAAACGAAAACAGCAATGCAGGATACAAATAAATCATTCAATACAGAGGCTTTAAGCTTTGTTGAAGCGGCTTCGCAGACGGCTGCTGCTGCCGGACAAAAGGCGAGTGAAATAAAAGAAGGCATTGAAAATAAGGGCAGTGAAATTCTTGACGCAACAAAACAAACTGTGGCGGAAGCCTATAACAAAACCAGTCGTGCTCTTTCAGAAAACTATCAAAAAACAATGGAATATGGGCGCGAAAATCCTGCTTCATTATCATTGATCGCTTTAGGCGCAGGGCTGGGCGCAGGGGTGGGGCTTGGTTTTCTTTTAGCGAACAATTATTCAACTCGCTCACGCGCTAGTCGAATAGTTCCGCCAGTAATGGATGCTTTGACAAATCTGACTTACAGCTTATTCAAGCGGTAAGCCTAGACGTAAAAGGGCAGTTATGACTTGCTGCCCTTTTATTTCTTCTTATGTCAAAGCAGAAAAATAATAGGAGTTGGATCGGTATGACAAAGACTGCATTAGCCGCAGGCATGGGAGCAATGCCGCATAGTCAAGGATGTAGTTTTCGCATTTGGGCTCCACACGCCGAAGCCGTATTTGTGACGGGAGTTTTTAATAACTGGTCTGAAGCCAATAACCCTATGGCGTCAGAAGGTAACGGCAACTGGTCGGTGGATATTCCTGACGCAAAAGCTGGCGACGAATATCGTTTTATTTTAGTAAATGGCGAACAGCACCTTAGTCGCAACGATCCGTGGGCGCGCGCAGTTACCAATTCAGTAGGGAATTCGGTAATTCAAGACACCACATTTAATTGGGAAAATGACGCCGAATTTGCAATCCCATCGCTTAACGAATTAGTAATTTATGAAATGCACATCGGCACATTTGCGCGCGAAAAAGCTGACGCTCCCGGCACGTTTGCAAGTGCGACAAAGCGGTTGCCGTATCTGAAAAATTTAGGTGTGAATGCTATTGAATTATTGCCCGTTGCTGAGTTTGCCGGAGGAATTTCGTGGGGCTATAACCCTGCGCATTTGTTCACCGTTGAATCAGATTATGGTGGCTCAAAAGCCTTCAAGCAATTTGTCAAAGATGCTCACGCGCAAGGCATCGCTGTGATTCTCGACGTTGTTTACAACCATCTGGGACCTAGCGATTTGGATTTGTGGCAATTTGATGGCTGGCAGGAGAATGATAAAGGCGGCATATTTTTTTATAACGATGAGCGCGCTAAAACTCCGTGGGGTGACACGCGGCCTGATTATGGCAGGGAAGAAGTGCGGCAATATCTGCGCGATAACGCAATAATGTGGATTGATGAATTTCACGTGGATGCCTTGCGCTTTGATTCGGTCATCAATATTCGTAACGCCCAAGGCAAAAATGATGACCCCGCAAATGATTTACCAGATGGATGGACTTTGTTGCAGTGGATTAACAGTGAAGTGAAAGCGCATAAACCGATGGCTTTTACTATTGGTGAGGATTTACAGGCGAATACTTTTCTTACTAAAAAAATTGATGCCGATGGAGTAGGTTTTGATGCGCAATGGGAGCCACAATTTTTAGCCGCCGTGCGTGATGTGATAGCCGAATTTGACGATGAAAAACGTGATATCGAACGAATTGAAGAAGCACTCTTATTTAACTTTAACGGGGATGTTTTTCAGCGGGTAATTTATACCGAATCGCACGATGACGTGGCTGAGGGCGACGTTCGCATCCCAGAAAAAATATCACCTGGCGATGCCGGAAATTGGTTTGCCAAAAAACGTTCGACATTAGGCGCCGTACTGATTTTAACAGCTCCCGGTATACCGATGTTGTTTCAGGGGCAAGAGTTTCTGGAAGATGAATGTTTCGATGATCAACAGGCGTTGGATTGGTCAAAAGCTGAATCGTTTAGTGGCATTATAAAACTTTACACTGATCTGATTCACTTACGTTTGAATCGGGGCGGAGTTAGCAAAGGGCTGACTGGACAGAAAGTTGAAATTATTCACTTTGATAATGTGAAAAAGGTTTTTGCTTTTCATCGTTGGGCAGAAGGCGGAGTCCAGGACAGTGTTGTTGTAATCATAAATTTTTCACAACAAGCACTAGAAAATTATGAATTTCATTTGCCGCAAGCAGGTCAATGGCACGTGCGATTCAACAGCGATGCAAAATCCTATGACGCAGAGTATGGGAATCAAGAGATGATGGAAATTAATGCCACAGCGACGGCTACCGGTTTGCCGCATTGCACTATTCAATTAGGGCCATACAGTGCGCTGATTCTGTCGCAATAAACTCACAAACTGCACCAGCGTAATCAACGCAGCAGTTGATTACATTATCAGTAATAACAAACATCAGAAGGAGTACTACTATGAGTAAAGCAGTTGCAAAACCAAATGACGTAATTAGTGACTTAAACGATCTCATTGAAATCTCGCGTGACGGTCAGAACGGCTTCGCGGATGCGGCTGAACACATCACGAATGAGCAATGGAAAACGTTCTGCCTTGAACAAAGCCGCGAACGTGCAAAATATGTTGGCGACTTGCAGCAACAAGTACAATGGCTCGGCGGTGATCCTGAAAATAGTGGTAGCGCCACCGCCGCAATTCATCGCGCCTGGATTAATCTGAAATCTGCATTAGGTGGCGGTGATGGCTCAATTCTGTCGGCTTGCGAAAATGGTGAAGATGCCGCCGTAAGTGCCTACAAAACGGTCTTGGAAAAAGAATTGCCAACAAATGTACGAGATGTAGTTGCGCATCAATATCAAGGCATATTGGCTTCTCATGATCGCGTGAGAGTGATGCGGGATAGCGCTATTCGGTAATATTATTTGACTGCAAAGAAAAAGGCTGTTCTAAATTATTTAGAACAGCCTTTTTCTTGATTTATGAGTTAATATTCTAACTATAAAAATCGGCCTCAAATTTTACTTACCTTTATTATCTTTACTATCTTCTTCTTTACTTGGGAATATAATTTTCGGTAACGTTCCGGTCGGGATTACGTTTCCTCCTTCATTTTCCCAATTCTCAATGGGAGCAGGCTTCGCTTTTGGTTTTTCAGTGGTCAGAGTTTTCTTATTTTTATCTATAGGTTTTATTTCAGTCATAAATTCCTCCTACTTTAAACTGGCAATATTATTTACATTAGACAAAGCTCCCGCTTAATAAGAACCGTAGGCTGGAAGCTTTATTCAATATGTAAAACTCAACGCAATCTTCGTGCCGCCGATTACTATTTGTGAGTAACTTGCTATTTATGTTCAGAGCCGATGAGAAGTAGCAATAGGAAAAGTAGAAATCATTCTTATCAGTGTATTTGATCTGTACTAAATCACTGCAAAGATGTTTAATCTTAGAGCGTCTAACAAAATGAATCATTAAATCGTGACAGGTTAGTCATAGAAAGAAGCCAGCCCCATGAGAAAGGATTCTGATTATGGCTAAACCACTTGTAACTGATGCATTGTGGGACATTGTCCAA
>WBZS01000070.1_pt1 | contig 202253 bp, 155 predicted proteins | sample 5204201 | NCBI WGS metagenome assembly WBZS01 (sample SAMN12344357, study PRJNA552823) | activated sludge metagenome | biome: Activated sludge suspended growth; feature: Nitrification reactor; material: Wastewater; isolation source: activated sludge from nitrification reactor of wastewater... | reverse complement strand
TGCCAGCCAATCCAATAACTCAGGATGCGAAGGCGCTTCACCCTGTGTGCCGAAATCTTCGGAAGTTAAGACAAGGCCGCGTCCAAAAAATTGCTCCCAGAAACGATTTACAGCTACACGCGCGGTCAGCGGATTATTTTCATCCACTAACCAATACGCCAAACCAAGGCGATTGACAGGCGCATTTTCAGGCAATGGCGGCAACATCGCAGGCGTATTCGCAAAAACTTTTTCGGTTTTATTCAAGTACGCGCCACGTTCATGAAAATAGGTTGAAGGCCGCTCAAAATTCTTTTTCTCGCCCATAATCAAAGCAGTCACAATTTTTAGTTCTTTGAGCTGTTGATTTAATTCCAGCAGCTTGGCGCGTTCGGATTTAAAAATCGGCGACTGATCGCGGAATAATTTCGTTACATCGTTTTGCTGTTTTTCGCTCCGTTTGTCAGTGGGTAGAAGCAGCACAGGGCGCAGTGCAGTAGGCACTCGCGCAATTTGCAAAGGGTCGGCAGCATCGGTCACGGACAAGCGAACGCGCCCTAACCCCTGTCCTAATCCGCCTGCGAAATGTTTGAGGCGAATTGTTAATTCATCGTTTGCTAAGGCCTTCAGTGGGGCATCAAATTTAATTGCGAGCTGGCGCGGTAATCGTTTTTCGATGTCACGCGTGGCATCAATTTGCCAGCCGCCAGGATTGTCATTCACTGCTTCACGGAAAGGCGCAAACAGAAAACGATCTGAATCAAAAGAACCGTTATCAACTTTTGCTTTGGCGAGTTCGATAGGTTTGTCGTTGGCAGTGATGGCAATTTTCGTTAGGACAAAATTCCCGTACGGGTCACGACCCGGCCCGCCACGCGGCAAACGTTCGTCGGGCAAAACTTCAACGCGCAAGCCTGTGATAATTGGCAACGAGACAGTCGCTTTGATGACATATTCTTCGCGCTCTGGATTGGCTCCAGTTGCAAGCAACGATTTGTCTGCGAGTTTGGAAAAGGTGGTGCCGTTTGTCGCTGAAAATTCCTGTGGATCAAGCGGCGTCCATTTTTTTAATTCATCAATTTGCTCTTGTTCCCAAGCGGTTTGCGCTGCGGTCATGGCGGGTGAAGTCGTTTTGATTTTTGTTTCTAGTTGGGCGATTTCATCTTTGATTTTTTTACGTTTCGCTTCCTGTTCCGGCGTAGGCAATTCCAATTCCGGTTCAATGACCCACCCTTCAGAATTCCCGTAATCCGAAATGAAATATTCGTGATTATCAAAAAACGCCATTAACTTGTAATAGTCTTTTTGCGCGAAGGGATCGTATTTGTGGTTGTGGCATTGTGCACAACCCAGCGTAGAGCCTAGCCATACTGTTGCCGTTGTATTGACGCGATCAACCAGGGTTTCAAAGCGCGCTTCTTCATCGTCCACGCCGCCTTCCTGATTGAGCAGCGTATTGCGATGAAAGCCCGAAGCGATTTTTTGCTCGGTAGTCGCATTCGGCAACATATCTCCCGCCAACTGCTCAATCGTAAATTGATTGAACGGCATATCATTGTTGAGTGCATTGATGACCCAATCACGGAATTTCCACATCACGCGCGGACGATCTTTTTCGTACCCATTAGAATCAGCGTACCGCGCCAAATCCAGCCAGGGACGCGCCCAGCGTTCGCCATAATGTTTTGAGGCGAGCAGCCGCTCCACAACTTTTTCATACGCATTTGGTGAGGTATCAGCCAGGAATTCGTCAAGTTCTTTGACACTTGGCGGCAGGCCGATCAAATCGAGGTACACGCGGCGCAATAATGTTTCCTTACTCGCTTCTGGTGAGGGCTGTAATCCTTCCTTTTCGAGTCGCGCCAAGACAAAATTATCAATTGGATTGCGCACCCAAACTTGATTTTTGACAGTAGGGATCGCTGGTTTTTGTGGTTTCACATACGCCCAATGTTTCGGCAATTCTTTCGCCCCATCGCTCATTGGCTCATTCACTCTGTCGCTGGTTACTCCTTCATCAATCCATTTGCGAATCAGCTCAATTTGTTCTGGCTGAAGCGGCGCGCTGCCCATTGGCATGCGCGCTTCACCGCCTTCGCCTAAAATTCTTGCCATTAAGCGCGATGCTTTGCTATTGCCGGGCATTATGATCGCGCCTGATAACCCACCTTTAAGTGTCGCCTGAAGCGAGTCGAGCCGCAGCATTGCAGCGGCTTTCTTCGTGCCATGACAATTATTACAGTGCGCCTCAAACACTGGTTTGACATCCTCAAATGTAAGTTTTTTTTGTGAGGTTGGCAGCGGAATGAAATTTTTTGCTATCGTCAATGACGAGATAAACAAAATGCAAATTGCAAGCTTGAAAAATTTGCTCATTGCGTCCTCTGATTTTTGTGAATGAATACCAGCAACAGATGAAAATTGAAAATTCAGTGTAACGAAAGTCGGGTTGAAGTGAAAGCCGAAGTTTGTAGTTTGGTAAAGCCAAATTGTTCTGTATCTAATCAGCCAGTTTGTGCTAACCTTTAGCCGTTTGCAGGTTGGGAAATTGAAATCTAGCCGCGATTTATTTTTTACTTGTGACTAGCCCACTTAAAATCGTCTTTGAATGCGAAGTACACATCATTCAGGCCCCGCAATCGCAAACTCTGCCACAACAATTAAGAAAAACAGTACGCTTATAGTTGTAAGTGCACTACTGCTGTTTTTTTTGACCTACATTTTTCTTGTCAATCGTGAAACAGATATTGCTTCATTTGGCATTCTTCTGAGTCGGTTTTTGACTTCGTTTGGGCAAGGGGAAATACTGGAATTGCGCACTGTTTTCGATGCTTTTTTCGGTGTGCTCATTCCCCTTGCAATTGTCACCAGTTGGATCGGACTGGGCGGCATCATTCAACGACTCATCCACCATACTCCTGAAAATTTCACGCTGTTGATTTGTTGGCGCGCTGGGATAGGTGCGTGCGCCTGGTCGTTACTTTGGTTTGGCCTCGGTGTGGCGAAATTTTATCAGGGAACGGTCGCTGTTTGTCTGATAATTGCAGGGCTATTGTTAAGTGTTATAGAGGCTCATAAATCATGGCGCGAATATAAAGCGCAAAATATTATTCCGACCAAAAATGATGCGCTGGAAAAAGTGCTCATCGGTTTGATTGGACTCCCGATTTTGTTGTGTTTTATCGCGGCGCTTGCGCCTGTAACAGGCAAAGATGCTCTGGTGTATCGGTTAGCTGTTCCGCAAGCTTATATCGCGGCGGGCGGCATCATTGATATGCCGTTCAACGTGTACAGCTATTTGTCTTTTGGGGCGGAAATGCATGGAGTGTGGGCACTGTTGCTCGGAAAGTTTTTCAACTCACAAGTTGCTGAGGCCGCTTTTAGTTTGGTTGCATTCTCATTTTTCCCTTTATTAATTACGTCTGTTTACGGTACGGCGAGAGCTTGGCAATTAGAAAAAAAATGGGCCTTAATCGCTGCTTGTGCCGTCGCTGCGATTCCGTCATTGTATCAGGTTGCTTCGTCAGGATATGTGGATCACACGCTCGCTTTCTTTATTTTGCTTGCGACACAGGCCGCAGGGAAATGGTGGAATGAGCAAAATCGAGCACACATGATTTTACTGGCAATCGCCTTAGGGGCAGCTCTGGCTGTAAAGTTCATCGCCCTGTTTTGTTTTTTTGCAATCGCTTTTCTCGTCCTTTTGAAGGTACGCGACGCGCAACAAAATTCAGGTTTCTCCATAAAACAAATTTTCTTCGGTGGGTTCGGCGCCTTAGTCGGCGGCGGATTGCTGGCTATTCCCTGGTATTTCCGGTTGTGGGTGCGAACGGGCAGTCCACTCGTACCATTTTATGCGCATTTGTGGAACGGGAAAATGTCAGGCTGGGATGCCGAACGGTCGCGCTTATTTCAATTTTGGGTTTCACAGTATGGCGGTGCTGAAAAAGGGATTTTTGATTATCTATTCGCAATTGTAAAAATTTCCCTCTTGGGGCAATTGGAAAACTCGGCCCTTTTTGATGGTGTTATTGGGATCACAATGTTGCTCGGCTTGCCCCTTTTATTTTGGCGCAGCAAGGAAAAATTGCTTGCTATCGAAGCGAAAATCGCAGTCGGGATTTCCGGCATCTGGTTTTTTATGTGGTTGTTCACCAGTCAACAATTACGTTTTTTATTGCCTGCCTTGCCACTGCTAATTCTGGCGATCATGGCAAAAGCTGAAAATTGTTCACAGGAAAAATCTAAGGCATTGCAATGGATTTTGTCTTTGAGTGCTTTGCCGGGCTTACTCGTAATTGGTAGCTGGTTTTTGGAGCAAAATCCTTTGCGGGTGGTATTGGGCGGAGAGGCGCGCGAAGCATATCTAGCGCGGCGGTTGGAGTTTTATCCCTACTACCAAATCATCAATCACGAATTGCCCGCCACTGCGAAAATTTGGCTTATCAACATGCGCAACGATACAGTGCATTTAGAACGATCATTTGTGGCGGACTATATTTTTGAAGATTACACGTTGACAGAATTTGTGAAGACTGCGGAAAATGCGCAGCAGTTGAGCGACAAAGTGAAACTATTAGGCGTCACACATATTCTGATGCGGCATGATGTTTTGCTTGATTATGCGCGGACGCCGATTGTGGATGAGAAAAAATCTGAAGCTGAAAATCAGGCAAAATTGTCATTGCTCAAAGAATTTCTAAGGCAGGGAACAACAGTAATCAAACGCGATGAAAAATATTTATTGATCGCACTGTGAAGCTCAGGTAGCGCGATTGCGTTGTTCACGCACGCCATTAATTTCGCCGCCAATGAGAATCGCTATACTTGTCAAATAAAGCCAGAGCATTAAAACCATTACGCTGCCCAGCGAGCCGTACGTGAGACTGTAATTGGCTACGCGTACGACATACCATCTAAATCCAAACGAAATCATCAGCCAGAGAATCAGGGCAAAAATTGCGCCGGGACTAAACCACCGCCAACGTTGCTGTAAATTAGGGGCATAATAATAAATCAACTCAAGGCCCAACAGGAGGAAAAAGGCGACGAGGGGCCATTGCAATAATTGCCAGCTCCGCAAAAAAGTTCGATTCAACTGGTATTGTTCAGCGATGAGGGAGCCCAAATTTCCGCCAAAGAAAATGACGCTCAAGGCCGCAACTGTAAGCGCCGAAAATCCAACGGTGAGCGCTATCGCAAGCAGCCGATCTTTCCACCAAGGCCGCATTTGTTTGACGCTATAAGCAACATTTAGTGAATAAATCAGCGCGTGCAATCCAGACGATGCTGCCCAAATTGTAACGATCAATCCGATCCCCAGTAACCCGCCTCGTTGCTTACGCGTGATTTCTGACATGGTTTGTTGCACTAAAATAAATGCGACGGTGGGAATGACTTGGCTTAAGTAATCCATTAATCGTTCTAATAAATGCGGGATCGGTAGGTATGCAACCAGTGCCGTCAAAAAAATCAGCATCGGAAATAACGCAAAGAGAAAATAGAACGCTAATTGTGCCGCGTGTCCCAGCACGTCGTCTTTATAGCATTCAGTAAACACTGCACGCAGCAATCCGCTGCGCGGTGTGTTTTTTTCGAGCTGTATCTCCATGCTTGTTTTGTAACAGAAAAAAAGGCGAGAGTGAATCTCACTCTCGCCTCAGGGCAAAGAAATTGTGATTAGTTTAGAAGGTATACCGCAAGCCTAAAATAATGCGGCGTTTACCTCCGTCCGTTCCCCATTGGTTGAGGAAGTTGGAAGAGTTGACGCGGCCCTCAGGAATACCAAAGTTACGTGTATTCGTTGCATTGAACATGTCGGCGCGGAATTGCAACCGATTGCCTTCGCTGACACGAATATTTTTGAGCAATCCTAAACCAAGATCACCAATACCATCAGCGCGCAAAATGTTACGGCCTGCTGTCCCGACGCGTTGACCCGTTTGCAAGGTTTGGAACAGGCTGCGCCCGCCTGCTTGCAACAACTCAATGACGTTCATTGAAGAAACATTAAGCGTTGTATTCAAATTCGGGCGAATAGCATTTCCGACGAGCCCGTCAATTCCGCTCAACGCGCCAGTCGGGTCTGAACCATTCAACGGAGTGAAAGGTGCTCCGCTTTGCAACGTGAAGAAAGAATTGATTTGCCAGCCGCCTGCGATGCGTCCGGCAAAGCCTTTTTGTTCACGGAACAAGGGCAGTTCATAAACCATGTTGGCAGTGAAACGATGTGGGCGATCATAAGAAGAACGACCACGATCCGCGCGCAGATTGAAGGAATCTTGCGCTACCGCTACTTCACCACTAGACGGGTTGAAGATTTCTGATGCGGTGTCAATAAATGAGCTCCAGGTGTAGTGCGCACCTGCGCTGAAGCCCTTGCTCAAGCGCTTATCGAAACTCACCTGCATGGAGTGATACGTCGAGGACGCAGCATTCGCACGCAAACGAATAACACCAAGCAGCGGATTCACACGGCAATTATCTGTCGCGGTTGGTGTGCAACCAATTTTACGTGGATTGCCGTCCAGCGTTTGGAAGAGGGATGTGCCTCTGGTGCCGACGTAACCAAGCCGCAAAACCATGTCTGTTCCTAGTTCACGTTGCAGTTCCAAGCTAAATTGATCGTAGTTTGGCGCTTTGAAATCGCTGCCCACAACGGTGCGTGTGAATTGATTTGGATCGCCCGAAACGGTGGCGGTACCTAATCGTGTATACGCGCTGCTCACGCCATTTGTGCCATCGGTTTGCCGCGTGCCAGGCAAGGTGATTGCACCAACAAACGGGAATGCACTTGCGATATTGAGATTGATATTAACAAACGACGCATCGTTCGTTCTGGCATATCCGCCACGTAAGACGAGCTTGTCTGTGCCCGACAAAAAGCCCAGTCCATTGATGCGCCAGTTGAAGCCGATACGAGGTTGGACGTTATTGAAATCGCGGCTTGGAACAGGCGTGAATTTATAAGCTGAATTTCCGCCTGCGGCTTGCACGATTTTATCGTTGAAGGGAACTAAGTTTGCGACTGAATTGTTTGGCACTTCGTAGCGCAAACCATAGGTCAGTGAAAAGCTGGGTCTGACCTTCCATTCGTCTTGCCAGAAGAAGAAGAAATCCCAATAATTGTAGTACTGAAGTTCTGACCCACCGGGCAACGGTTTGTTAATTGTTGCAGTGTCGGCGATGTCGTCTACATAGCGTTGCAATGATGAGTAGGCCAGACGTCCGCGAATCGTCGGCAGGAAGAAGCTCTTAACATCGCGTTTTTGGATGTCCGCGCCGAATTTCGTCGAATGGCTGCCAACATTAAATGAAACAGTATCCTGTAATTGATACGTGTTGTTGTACCGGAATTGCGGGAGGTTAACCGCTAAGCCAATCGCTGTGCGGCTGGCAGCGGCGTTGAAGCCCGTCAGCCCTAGTTCTGAAATTTCAATCGAAGGAATTTCCTGCGATGAAGGGTCTGTCGCATTACTTACAGACCCGAAGCGTTGATAAGATAAACGCGCTTCGTTGACTAATCGTTGTGAAAGTACGCTATTCAAGTTCAGTAACAGGGATTGTGTTCTTGAAGTAACTTGCGTAGTTAATCCGGTAGGAGTTGCCTGACCTGAGCCGCCAGTCAAACTGCTGTCGTATAAATAACGAGCACTGAACCGATTATTTTCATTGAGTTGATGATCGCCGCGCAATGACCATTGCGTGTCATCATATTTGAATGATGTTGAGCCTGTTAACGAGCCAAGCGGGACAGCATAATTCGTACCGTTAACTGTGAATGTAGCATTTTTATTGATCGAAGTTTGCGCAGCAGGCAGGAATTTTAGCAGCGCTGCAACTTGTGGGCGTGTGCTGGCAAATTGTTGTAGCACTTGCCGACCAGTTTCGGTCGGTGCGCCGTTCAATGTTTGACCCGAACCAAGTTGACGATCAGTCCAACGTTGATACGAGCCAAAGAACCACGAACGATCCTGTCCCTTGTAAACGGCTGGGCCGCCTTCGCCAAATTTAGGGAAAAGCAATGGGCCACCAAATGTTCCGCCAAATTGATTTTCGAGTCGGAAGGGTGAGCCTTTTTTTACACTTTCAGTTGCTGTCGGATTGCAATATCCGCCCGGTTTTCCTGCTTTATCTGTGTTACTGCAAGAATTCTGGTGATTATCGTTATGAAACCAAAACGCAGAACCGTGATATTGATTCGTGCCCGCTTTAGTAACGACGCTGACAACTGAACCGGAGTTGCGTCCATATTCAGGTGCAAATTGATTGGTGATTAAACGCAATTCCTGCACGATGTCAGGATTGTTCAATTGCTGTTGTCCACCCGCTACACTAGGGTCGTTACTGTCTTGTCCGTCAATGATGAAGTTATTGGAACGGACACGTCCGCCGTTGGATGAGAAACTGACGCCGTTGGCAAAGCCTGTTTGCCCGCTACCAAGCTGACTGACTCCCGGCGCTGACAGCACCGCATTATAAACGTTGCGATTAGTCGCAATAGGTAATTCAGACAGGCGCTTTTCATCAAAGCGCGTGCTGACTTCGGGGTTCGTCGTGTTCAAAATCGAAGCGTTTTCGGTGATGGTCACGACTTCAGTTAGCGTCGAAACCTTCAGCGCAACATCAATCACTGCGTCCTGATTCAATAACAAAGTGATGCCAGAGCGCACTAATTTCGCAAATCCGCTGGCTTCAAAAGTCAGCTCATACGCACCAACTGGTAAGAGAGGAAAGCGAAAACGTCCTTCAGCATCGCTGGTAACAGTGCGCGTCGCATTTGTTTCAACGTTACGAGTTTTGACTGTTGCGTTGGGAATAACTTTTTGTTGTTCGTCCACTACCTGCCCTGAAATGCTGGCGGTTGTGGATTGTGCAATGGCAGATGAGGCGAAGCTTGCAAACAGGCTAAACACCATCATCGCGAATAGAATTTTTCGTACCATAAATCCTCCAAAAATATACAATAACCTGTGGGTATATTATGGAAAGCAAACGGCAAACCACGAATGTTGCAAAAATGTTGCTATTTGCAAGTTATTGATTTGTTGGGAGATATGTCAGTCTTCTAAAGACAGCGACGGGGCAATGAAGTGATTGGGGACTATCAAATATCCAAATTTTTGAATTTTATAAGAAATTTCGCGCTAGCTTAAACAACGATCATCAGCTTAAACAAGCAACATCGCCAGATTATTAATTTCTGGCGATGTTACTTAGTAGGATTTGTCGTTAATTATCGAGTCAGCAATTCATAATCTGGTGGAGATACTAATAGCACCATCCCGCCAGTTTTTGAGATTAAATCAATGTGATCGCTGCCTGCTAAGGCGACGGTAAAATCTCCAGCTTTGTAATGTCGGTCATTCATTTCAATTTCGCCTGAGATCACCATACATTGCTCTGCGCCGCGATGATGATGGTTGGGGAGTCTGGCTCCTGGTTCCAATTTCATTAAGGTCGTGACGTAGCCATTGCTAGGTTCTAAAAACAACGTTTTGCAAAATACGCCAGGATACATGTTGAGCCATTCGCCTTCATGCGCGAACACATCGTGATGCGTTTTTTGAGGAGTTTGATAAGGAACAGTATTTTTGAGCACTGTTGAGGTTGATTCCTCAGCAATACTCGCTAGCAATTGACTGCGAACCTTGGGGGAGGGGGAAACTTCTTCAGTCGCAAAGGCCAATTGAGCCGCGACTGACTGAAATTTTACTGCTTCTGCTTGCAGCGCAACATCATTCGCTATTTGCGCTGCAAAAGCCGCGGCATCTTCTGGGGATAAAGCGTCCAAAACAAAAAGCGCTAGACGCTCTTGCATTTCTTCAACGTTCAGATTGTTTTCAATCATGCAAAAAAAACTCCAAAATTAATTTCCACCAAGCGTCGGGGATAACGATTCTTTCAGCTTCATCATTCCTAACCGCACGCGCGTTTTCACAGTGCCGAGCGGTTGTCCCAAGTGCAGCGCAATTTCGCTATGGCTCATTCCACCAAAATAAGCTAATTCGATTACCAGCCGTTGTTCACTCGTTAATTGGGCAAGTGCTTGACGAACAAGTCGTTGCCGTTCATTTCCGGCGGCGGCGGTTTCAGGATCATCGTCGTAACTTTTCGCGTCCGCCGCGACTTCGAGCGATTCTGTGCGCTGCATTTCCTGTTTGGTGGCGCGCAATTTATCTAATGCACGAGAGCGAGCAATAGTCATTAGCCAAGCCAGAGGATTGCCGCGCTCTGGCGCATAATTTGCGGCCTGTTTCCAAACCTGTGTATACACGTCCAATAGAATTTCTTCTGCTACATCACGATTAATTAAAATATGTACAATCAAGCTGAATGCCAGCCGATTAGTAGCGTCGTAAAATTGCGCTAGTGCATTTTGATCACCATTCGCAATCAGTGAAATAAAACCTGCGAGTTCGGATGATTTGGCCGAACTTGTTCGGGGCTCGCTTTCAAACATAACCTTAGCCAGATGCACTACCGATCTCCGTTCGATAGTACGAGAGTAGATGCAGAATCGGATTTATTGGAATGAAAAAAAATTGTGGGGGATCACCGGCACCGAAATCATTGAAAATTATACCTGATAACCTAAATCACGCCAGCCTTAAGGGAATCTGTTACAAAAAATTATTTCATAAATCCAATTTCGCAATTTCATACGTACCTCCAACCGAAAGAAAAAATATTTGAGGTTTCCCTATGAAAAGCTATCTACGGTTTTTGCTGGCCTTCGTGTGCCCGCTTGCATTTATTATCTTGTTAGTTGCCACGTCCACGAGTTGTCGTTCAGCGCAATCGGCTCCCGTCAAAGCTGTTGCCGCTCCCTGCGCCTTAGCGCTGACGCCGCAAACGGAATCTTCTGACATTGATCAGGAAATCGCGCGCTGGCAACAAAAATCACGCTCAGAAAAAGCTGATGTCGTAAACACAAGCCTCGAACAATTAGGCTGGAAATATATTGAAAAAGCGCGCGTCAGATACGACCCCGGCTTTTTGAAATTAGCTGAGGCTTGCGCGGCTTGTTTAGAAGCTACGCAGCAAAAAACTACGCCGGAAGTGTTGTTATTGCGCGGACACACTTTGCATCAATTGCATCGTTTCAAGGATGCTGAAGCCGCTGCGCGCGAATTGGTAAAGCAGCGCGGCCTGTCATTTGATTACGGTTTGCTGGGCGATACATTGATGGAGCAGGGGAAATTATCAGAAGCCATTCCTGCTTATCAAAAGATGATGGATTTGAAACCGAACCTGCAATCGTATAGCCGCGCCGCGCACGTGCATTGGTTACAGGGCGATGTCGCGGGGGCAATTCGTTTATCAGAAATGGCAGCCAAGGCTGGCAGTCCGCAAGAGCGCGATTCAACGGCTTGGGCGTATTCGCGGTATGCACTTTATCAATTGCAGACCGGAAATTTTCGTGATGCTGAAAATGCCATTCGTATCGCACTAGAATTACAGCCTGACCACGCGCCCAGTTTATTGATTCAAGGGAGAATTTTATTAGCACAAAACAAAAATGCAGAAGCAATTGCTCCGCTTAAACGAGCGCTGGAATTAAATCCTTTGCCGGAATATCAATGGACACTCGCCGACGCTTATCGCGTTAATGGCAATGCCGCCGAAGCTGAACAAATTACCAAAGAGCTGCTGGCAAAAGGCCAAAAAGAAGACCCGCGTACATTTGCTTTATATCTCGCTTCGACAAAGCAGCAGCCAGAATTAGCAGAAGAATTAGCGCGGAATGAATTGAACGAACGCGCGGATATTTTTACCTGCGATGCGGTTGCATGGACTTTGTTTGCTGGCGGAAAAACTGCTGAAGCACAAGCCGCCATCCAACAGGCTTTGGCGTTGAAGACGCAAGACGCGCGCTTGTTCTATCACGCTGGCAGCATTGCCGCGCAGGCTGGAAATAAAACCGAAGCCCGCAAAAATTTTCAACGAGCTTATCTGAGCCGACATTCGTTGCTGCCCTCTGAACGTGAAGATTTAACGCGCCAGATGACGGCCAATTTATAACGTAAACTGTTAGTTTGCGTTATTTCGACTAACTTAATTATTGGGGGGAAAAATGAGAGAAAAACCAAATTCAATTAAGCGGTTTATTGCTTTGAGCCTATCATTGGCAATAACTGTCTTATCTGTACCATTCAACATGCCAGCACTAGCTTCCAGTCACATGGATGCACCACTTATTACGCGTGATCCTTCGGCCAATACGACGGATGTTTATGCCTTTGTTGATGAAGACAACGGGCAAAAATCTTTAGTCGTGGGCTTAGGCGTTTATCCACATCAAAATCCCGGCATCGGCCCGAACAAATATAACTTCGACGAAAATGTGCGTTATGACATTCATATTTGTCGCGGCGAAGATGTGCGCACAGGGTTTCCCACTTTTACCTATCGGTTTGAATTCAGCACAGATTTCAAAAACCGCAAAACGATTTTGCAATCGTATTTAGGCGTCGTAAATGATGTCGGAGATGCTAGTCAAAATCTCGCGCAAACATATACCGTGAGCCGCATCAACAACCACACAGGCAGCCGCATTATCCTTGGCAGCGGAATCGTTCCGCCCAATAACCAGGGCATCGCTACGCCATTTTATAATCAGGGAAATAATGGCGAAAACCCTGCGCGCAAAGGCGTAGCCACTGATGCCGAATTGGATAAATATACCAAGCAGGGTATTGCCAAATTGCGGGGTGGCTATACAGCTTTTGCCGGACAACGGGATGATGGGTTCTATGCCGACATCCAATCCATTTTTGATTTGTTGCAGTTGCGCAATCCGGGTAAAGATTCACAAGGTGGATTCAATATCCATTTCATGGCGTTGGAAATTCCCATTGCCGAAATCGGTGGCGATGCGCAAACCGTAGGCATTTTTGCTACGACCAGTCGCCCGTCCGTTCCAGTTGATGGCATTTTCGGTAATGCTTCAACGCGCTCAACGGATCAGGAACGTAACGCTGATGGCCGCGCGGCAATTTCACAAGATGCGCAATCAATTGCAGAAGCGCGTAACGCTCGCACACGTTGGGTGCAAGTCGCGCGTCAGGGCAATCCACTTTTTAACGAAGGTTTGGTTGCTTTAGAAGACAAAGATTTATACAGCCGCACGCTGCCGACTGTGGATCGTTTAATCTTCAAACGCTACGCTGAAAATCCTGAATTAGCGGCGTTGATTAATGCAATTATTGGGAAGGGAACGCAACTCGCTATTCCCACAGGCCGCGCCGACATCGCCGCGATTTTTATTCCTGACGTTATCAAAGTTGACTTATCTACATCGGGAGTTCGTTTCGCCGGCAACGGCAAGAATGACCCGACGAATCCTGACGACGCCGGGTTTTCTCGCTTGGGAATTTTTGGCGGTGATGTTTTGGAGAGCAAATCATCCGGGCATCCTTTCCGTTTATCCGGCAAAGTGCTGGGTGCGGACGCCACGAAATTTTATGTCCCTGGTGGGTGGCCCAATGGTCGCCGCTTTGGTGATGACGTAGTTGACATCGCAATTATCGCCTTGCTCAGCGATTTGCGTGATGGCAACAATCCGAAGATCAGTGATCCGTTCAATGGTAATTACGATGGCGTAACGAGTAATGATATGGGATTCAATAAAGTCTTCCCGTACGAATCAACTCCGCAGAACGGACGCGTACCAAACTTTGCAAAGTAAGATTTAAGGGAATGTAATATCCGTCTGAATTCATTTGCATTGCGGCGGTAACAGTAGTCACTATTAGATTTCGATTTTATACTGACTGCGATTACCGCCAATATTTTGAGGAATGCATGAATCCATTATTTCGTGTTGCACCAAGCCATGAGCGTTTTGCTAAAACTCTATTTTTCTATTTTCTGTTCACTGTTTCCTGCTCATTATCCTATGCGCACGATCCTGGTTTGAGCAATGCGGATTTGAAGCTCGAAAGCGCGCGGCTCTCTGCACAACTGGCTTACAATTACGTTGACATCGAAGCCCTCGTCCCCATTGATAAAAATCTTGATCACTTGATTACACCGGAAGAATTTGAGGCCGCCAAACCGCAACTTGAAGCCATAGCAAAATCCGCGCTGGAAGTTTCAATAGATGGGAAGGTTATCGCGCCGGATTCTGTTTTAGTACGGATCGCCAAAGCTGAAGATGGACGCGACAACGCTTATTTTGCGCTGACATATCCGGGGGGGCCAGCAGAATCACTCGTCGTGCGATCTGCCATCATGGACAAATTCAGTCGCGGGCATCGTGAATATTTTAAGCTTACGTCTGCTGAAGGGAAAACAATTGCCGAGCGTTTGCTGGACGCAAACAGTGCGAGTGCGACAATTTCTGCGGGAGAGCTGGCAGCGGCGTTGGGGCGCTGGCACACTTTCAAGCAATTTCTCTTGCTGGGCATCGAACATATTTTGCTTGGCTTTGATCACTTGTGCTTTTTGTTTGCCTTGTTGTTAGTCGTCGAAAATCTTACAGCCGTCATGAAAATCGTCACAGCCTTCACAATTGCGCATTCGATCACACTTGCATTGGCAGCATTGGATAAAGTCACCTTGTCGCCTGGTATCGTCGAACCGCTGATTGCCGTTTCGATTGTTTATGTTGGATTAGAAAATATTTGGCGACACGGCAAAGCTATCGAAGGCCGCTGGTTATTGACGTTTGCGTTTGGATTGGTGCATGGCTTCGGATTTGCTTCCGTGCTGAAAGAGTTGAATATCGGCGCAGCCGGAAGTAGTATTGCTGTACCCTTAGTATCGTTCAATTTAGGAGTCGAAATTGGTCAGCTTGCTATTGCGGGCTTGTTGTTTCCAATCATTATTTGGCTGAAAAAACGCTCCACTTTCCAACAACGACTCGTTCCAGTTTGTTCAATTTTGGTAGCCATTGCAGGCGGTTACTGGTTAATCGAGCGCACCGTGCTCAAGTGAAATGTCACTATGATTATCAGAAATTGTCTGGTTGTAATTTGTCTATTTGTCGGCAGTGTTATTTGTTGCGCACAAAATTTGCGCACTATTTCCGGCACCGTCATCACGACGAAAAATGAATCGGCTCCGAATGTAAAAGTATTTGCGGGCGGTGGCGAAACGGTTACAGATGGGCAAGGAAACTTCACGCTAAAAATTCCTGAGAACATCACGCAAATTCGCCTTGAAGCTAAAAACGTTATCGCCAAAGATTTTCAGTTTCGCCCTGACGAAAATAATTTTGTCATCCAAATCGAATATACAATTCCGCCCATTCACGACAGTTTAGTGATCGAAGCGACAATGCTTGAACCCGGCGTAGAGCGGCGCGACGAAGCAATTTTCAAAAACACATTATTTTCGCGTGACGATCAAGTTTTCCAAACGCTCAACGCAGGCATTAATGCAGGCCAACACGAAGGCGGCGGCAAGTCGTTAGAAATTCGCCGCTTCGGATTTAACCTCGATCACGGCGGCGTCAACGGCGGCTTAAAAGTTCTCGTGGATAATGTCCAACAAAATCAAGGCACGCAAGGACACGGACAAGGCTACCTCGGACAATTGAAATCGTTGACGCCCGAACTCGTGCAGGATGTGAATATTATCAATGGCCCGTTCAGCGCGGAATACGGCGATTTTTCAGGCTTGGGAGTAGTCCACATTCGGTTGCGCGAAGAATTAGGCGATCAACTCACCGCGCGTTTGCAAGGCGGATCATTTGGAACGTATCGCCATTTTCTCAGCTACAGCCCCAAACTGGAAAAGGCGAATTCCTTCGTAGCATATGAGCTTTCCAGTTCGGATGGCCCATTCAAAAATCCGCTCAATTATCGGCGCGATAATTTTACGGGCAATTACACCTGGAAAATTAACGACAAACGCGCACTCGGATTTCGTTTTAATGGCGGGCGCAACAATTTCTTTTCATCCGGTCAACTCCCGTTAGATTTAGTCGCCGCAGGCACGCTGGATCGGTTCGGATTTATTGACCCCGACAACGGAGGCCGCGTCAAATCAGGCGTTGGCAGCGTTTATTTTCGCAACGAATTTGCCGATGGCAGCAGCTTCAAAGTTGACGGATTTGTTTCCCGTTCGTTGTTTGATTTGTTTTCTAACTTCACATTTTTTGCAACCGATGAAAAATACGGAGACGAAATTCAGCAACACGATTCACGGTTGCAACAAGGCGTGAACGCGCAATATCTGAAGCCGTTTGAAATAGTTGGCAATCACGCCTTGCTCACCGCAGGCGGAAATTTTCACGCGAACCAAATTAATGTGGGGCTTTTCCCGTCAATTGGTCGCATCCCAAATCGCACGAATTTCAATCCCGATGCGCTCATCACAAAAACTAACGCGCACGTTACAAACTCCGCTGGATACGTGCAGCAAAGCATTTTTCTGTTTGATGGGCGGCTGCATTTAGACGGCGGATTGCGCTACGATTATTTTCGGTTCGATGTGCAGGATCGCGTGCAGCCGGAATTTTCAGGTGTGCAAGGCGCGTATAAATTCCAACCCAAAGCAAACGCAGCGTATACACCTTTCGCAAAAATTCCCGCGACGTTTTATTTCAATTACGGTCGCGGCATATCCAGCCAGGACGCGCGCGGTATTGCCCAACGTCCCGAATCTCCACGCCTTTCAACCACTGATTTTTATCAAACCGGAGCGTCATTCAACGCCAATCGTTTTTCCGTCAGCACAGATTTATTTTTGATTGACCGCAGCAACGAACAAGCCTACATCCCCGATGACGGCAGTATTGAATTTAAAGGCCCCAGCCGTGCTTATGGCGTAGAGCTAAAAGCCTCCGCAAAAATCACGCGCGCGGTAAGCTTCAGCGCCGGGCTCACGCGCGTAGGCAATGCGTTTTATCGCGGCGAAACTCCTCGCATTTATGTAGATTCTGCGCCGCGTCTCGTAGCCAACGCCGGACTCACACTCGCCAATTGGAAAGGCTTCAGCGGCTCCTTACGCTATCGCCATATCAATCATTATCGCTTAGACGGTGAAGACCCTACCATTTTAGCGTCAGGCTTTGACGTCGTTGATTTCAGCCTAAATCGCCGCATCCGTCGCGGCATCGAATTTAATTTCGCACTCGATAATTTGACGAACAAACGCTATTACGAAACGCAAAATTATTTTGAGTCTCGCGTACGCCCCGGCGATGATTTGCTAAATCGCATCCACGCTACGCCCGGTTATCCGATAACAGTAAGTGTCGGCTTAACTTTTCGATTATTTGCGAAAGACTGACTGCTCTATCGCCGTAGCGCGAACTTTCCAGTTCGCGGCCTTGCAGACTAACGCGAACTGGAAAGTTCGCGCTACAACATACCCATCAATCGCCTACGCTCTAACATTCCCTTTAATTTCTTTCATCCTATTTGAATATGGTAAACTCGCTATTTCTCATTACGAGCGATTTTTATGGCGATGAACCCTAACTTGCTGAGAGCCGAGCGATGGCGTAGAGCGCAAAGTCTCGCCTGTAGAAATTAATTTGGAATGTGGATGTCAGTGCTTAGTTTGATATGAAAGAAAAAAATAGTACAAAAGCAGCAGCCAGAAAGGAACTGCGAGCAGATAAAGAATTTGCTTGTGATGTTGTAGAGTACTGTTTGCCAGATGACACGGTGAGAAAACAATGTTGTGAGTTTTTGGCAAATTCAATCCACTTGGCAAATCAATTAGCTCCCCTGCGTTGGGGGATTACTCTTTACGCTGACTTTGTGCTTTTAAATTGCGGCATGATAGAGATTATGCAGATATTGCCTGATCGAATTCATGTTTTAGTTGATAACAATAGCTTACCTGAAATTTTACCTAATGAAGTTGAAGTTAGAAAAACTCGTAATGGCTCAACGAAAGGCTTTTATCCTAGCGTTGTAGGTTCGGTCGCTTGTGATTTTGACGCCGATAACTCGCACGAAATCTTGCCGCAACTTGAAAAGTCACACAAACGATTGATTCAAAACGCTGCTCAAACGCCATTTGTGTACAACAGGAGAAATGCCCACTCGCCAGGCGTTATTGATTATCTAAACGAATATTTGAATTTGTCGTTACCGCAGCCTGCATACTTTGAGTCTACAAAAAACGAAGATAATGATAGAGCGAATTTTGAGTTAGGAATTGATAGCAAGTTTTTTGCCATAGAAGGGGAACAGCAGTTAATCACTCACTTGCGCCGTGAACGTGATCCCAAAATCGTAGCTCTCAAAAAACAGCAAGTCTTACAGGCAACAGGAAAATTATCATGTGAAGTTTGCGCCTTTGATTTTAAGGAAAAGTACGGCGAACTTGGTACTAATTTTTGCGAAGCGCATCACGTTGCGCCTCTTTCCGACACCACCCAACAAGTAGAAACGCGCTTGAGCGATTTAGCAATTCTTTGCTCCAATTGCCATCGGATGATTCATCGCACAAAACCAATGGAAAGTGTTGCGGAATTCAAGCAACGGCTTGCAAAGACGACTTTATAAGAGGAAATGAAATGCAAACAGTATCTATTGAATTACCAGACGCCGCCTTTGCTGCTTTACGCAAAGCACCAAATGAGTTTGCTTCCGAAATGCGACTAGCAGCGGCAGTGAAATGGTTTGAACTTGGCATTCTCTCGCAAGGCAAAGCCGCAGAAATTGCAGGTCTAACAAGAACCGATTTTATTAGTGCGCTGGCTCGATTCAAAGTCTCGGCTTGGCAATATAGTGAAGAAGAATTAACGGAAGAATTGGCGGGATAAACTTGATGCGCATAATTATCAATGCCTCTCCGTTAATCTTTTTATGCAAAAGCGGCTTGCAGGATTTGTTGCCGCAGGTCTACGAAGAAATTCTTGTTCCTTCGCCAGTATGGGAGGAAGTACTTGCAGGCGGCGCTACTGACCGCGCAGCACAAATTATTTCGACGCTTGACTGGCTTAATAAACGAGATGTGCAAGTTCCTAATCAGGTTGTGACCGATTGGAATTTAGGTGCAGGAGAATCTTCCGTATTGAATCTGGCAACTTCCTTACAAAATTATCGCGTGATGTTGGATGATGCCGCCGCTCGTGCTTGCGCAAAGACTTTGGGACTTCAGTTCATTGGAACGGGTGGCTTTCTTGTTAAAGCAAAACAATTGGGTTTTATTCCTTCTGTGAGTGACGCTCTAAATGAAGTTATAAATGCCGGACTGTGGATTTCGGATAATGTAATTGACTTGCTGAAGAAACAGGCAGGTGAATAAGGCTTTGAAAGGTTAATAAATAATAGTGAGCAGTAATAATTCAAATACCCTCGCAACCCTCAAACAGCTCCTCTCAGAACGCATTGTCATTATTGACGGCGCGATGGGGACAATGATTCAACGGCATAAGCTCGAAGAATCCGATTATCGCGGCGAGCAATTTAAGGATTGGCCGACAGACCTAAAAAATAATAACGACCTGCTTTCGATTACGCAGCCGCATATTATCGAAGGCATTCATCGTCAATACCTCGAAGCCGGCGCGGAAATCATTGAAACCAACACGTTCAATTCGCAATCCGTGACGCTGGATGATTTCGGCATGGCGCATTTGGCTTACGATGTAAACGTCGCTTCGGCGAAAGTTGCACGTGCTGCGGTGGACAAATTTTTAGCCGAAAATCCTGATCGTGTAGCCTTTGTCGCAGGTGCGCTTGGGCCTACGACAAAATCCGCTTCGTTGTCGCCTGACGTCAATGATCCGGCGGCGCGAAATGTGTCGTACGACGCGTTAGTTGATTCGTACTACGAACAGGCAAAAGGCTTAGTGGATGGCGGCTCTGATTTATTGATCGTCGAGACTGTTTTTGACTCCTTGAATTCACGCGCGGCGTTGTTCGCAGTACAGAAATATTTTGCTGATATAGCCAAGTCGTTGCCGTTGATGTTGTCGTTCACGATTGTTGATTTAAGCGGGCGCACAATGTCTGGTCAGACAGTCGAGGCTTACCTGAACGCTACTATCAACGCGCCATTGCTGAGCATCGGCATCAACTGCGCCTTAGGGCCAAAAGAAATGCGGCCTTACATTGATGAACTTTCCACCATCGCGCCGATTTATGTCAGCGCGTATCCGAACGCCGGATTGCCGAATCCATTATTGCCGACGGGCTTTCCTGAAACGCCGGAAACGTTGGCTCCGCAATTAGGCGAATGGGCGAAAAATGGTTGGTTGAATTTTGTGGGCGGATGTTGTGGAACTACGCCGGATCACATACGGGAAATTGCAAATGCGGTGAAGGGCATCGCACCGCGCACGCCTGCGAATCCGCCGCCGTATTTGCGCTTGAGCGGACTTGAAGCGTTGACGATTCGCCCTGAAACAAATTTCGTCAACATCGGTGAGCGCACCAACGTCACAGGCTCGCCAAAATTCTCCAAATTGATTTTGAATAATCAGTACGAAGAAGCGTTAGTCGTCGCGCGTCAACAAGTCGAAAACGGTGCACAATTGATTGACGTGAACATGGACGAAGGCATGCTTGATTCAGAAAAAGCGATGGTGCATTTTCTGAATTTAATCGCGTCCGAACCCGACATCGCGCGTGTGCCTGTCGTGATTGACTCTTCTAAGTGGTCAGTGATTGAAGCCGGATTAAAATGCACGCAAGGCAAGGCCGTCGTCAATTCGATTTCACTGAAAGAAGGCGAAGAGAAATTTCTCGAAAGCGCGAAACTCATCCGCCGCTATGGCGCGGCTGTGATCGTGATGGCGTTTGATGAGAAAGGTCAAGCGGACAATTACGAACGCCGCGTTGAAATTTGTACGCGTGCTTATAATTTATTAGTCAATGAGGTTGGTTTCCCGCCACAGGATATTATCTTCGACCCAAATATTTTGACCGTAGCGACGGGGATGGAAGAACACAATGACTACGCCGTAGATTTCATCAACGCGACAAAATGGATCAAAGCAAATTTGCCTGGCGCGAAAGTCAGCGGCGGCGTCAGCAACATTTCATTTTCGTTTCGCGGCAACAATGCTGTACGCGAAGCGATGCACTCGGCTTTTCTTTATCACGCGATCAAAGCCGGAATGGATATGGGCATAGTCAATGCGGGACAGCTTGCCGTGTACGATGACATCCCCAAAGATTTACTGGAACTGGTCGAAGACGTTTTGCTTAATCGCAGACCTGACGCGACCGAACGTTTAGTCACATTCGCCGATACGATCAAGCAGGCAGGGAAAGCCGAAGTTGTCGTAGACGAATGGCGCAGCGGCACTGTCGAAGCGCGCCTCTCGCACGCGCTCGTAAAAGGCATCGTAGATTTTATTGATGAAGATACAGAAGAAGCACGGCAAAAATACGGCAGACCGTTGCACGTCATCGAAGGCCCGTTAATGGCTGGCATGAACGTGGTCGGCGATTTATTCGGCTCTGGTAAAATGTTCTTGCCGCAAGTCGTCAAATCAGCGCGTGTAATGAAAAAAGCGGTGGCTTATTTGCAACCATTTATGGAAGCGGAAAAGGCCGCGAGCGCAAATCCACAAGCGCAAGGCAAAGTGCTGATGGCTACCGTCAAAGGCGACGTTCACGACATCGGCAAAAATATCGTCGGCGTAGTTTTGGGCTGCAACAATTACGAAGTCATAGATATGGGCGTAATGGTTTCGGCTGACAAAATTCTGGCGGCAGCCAAAGAACACAACGTAGACGTGATTGGCCTGTCAGGTTTGATTACGCCGTCGCTGGATGAAATGCAGCACGTCGCGCGTGAGATGCAGCGCGAAGGATTTACGATTCCGTTATTGATCGGCGGTGCGACGACTTCGCGTGTGCATACGGCTGTGAAAATCGCGCATCATTACGAACCGCCCGTCATTCACGTAGTTGACGCTTCGCGTGCTGTTCCGGTGGTTGGTGCGCTCATCAATCCTGAAACGCGCAGTGCTTTTGCTCTCAAGAATCAGGAGCAGCAAAACAAAGACCGCGAAATTTATTTGAATAATCGAGAGCAGAAAAAAGGCTTGCCGCTGGCAGAAGCGCGTGCGAATAAAACGCCGATTGATTGGGCAGCGAGCGAGCTTGCGAATCCGGAATTTTTGGGCGTGAAATCGTTTGATGATTTTCCGCTGGAACAAATCGCGCCATTCATTGATTGGACGCCGTTTTTCAATACTTGGGAACTCGCAGGCAGCTATCCGAAAATCCTGAAAGATGAAGTGGTTGGCGAACAAGCTACGAAATTATTTGAAGATGCACAGAAATTGCTCGCGCAAATTATCAAAGATAAATCATTACGTGCGCGCGCTGTCATAGGCTTTTTCCCTGCAAATTCAGTTGGCGATGACATAGAATTGTACGCCGATGAAACGCGCACGAAAGTTGTGCAAACGCTTTGCACGTTGCGCCAGCAACAGGAAAAACGCTCCGGTCAATATAATCAGTCGTTATCTGATTTCATTGCGCCAAAAGATAGCGGACAGCCTGATTTTATTGGCGCATTCGCCCTTACCGCTGGCATTGGCACAGATGAATTAGTCGCAAAATTCAAAGCCGATCACGACGATTACAACGCGATTATGACGCAAGCTTTGGCGGATCGTTTAGCCGAAGCGTTCGCCGAATTGATGCACAAAAAAGCCAGAGAAATATTCGGCTACGGCAAAGCTGAAAACATCAGCGTCGAAGAACTCATCAAAGAAAAATATTGCGGCATCCGCCCCGCTCCCGGTTATCCCGCGTGCCCTGATCATACAGAAAAACGCAAACTCTTCGACCTGCTCCAAGCCGAAGAACGCGCAGGCGTACACCTGACCGAAAGCTTTGCGATGTATCCGGCAAGCTCCGTCAGTGGCTGGTATTTTGCGCACTCCGAATCAAAATATTTCGCCGTCGGCAAAATCGAAAAAGATCAAGTTGAAGAGTATGCCGAGCGAAAGGGAATTGAGGTTGTAGAGGCAGAGCGATGGCTTGCGCCGAATTTGAATTACTGAACTACGCCAGAAGGAATCTATTTTATGGGCGCATTACCAAAACAAAATACAAAATTGAAGAATATATCGAACTAGAAAAATCCTCAGAAGAACGCTACGAGTATTTTGCTGGCGAAGTATTTGTTATGGCTGGCGCTAATTTGGAGCATTTGCACATCGGCAAAAATATTTCTCGCCATCTTGAAAATAAATCGGATGGTAAACTCTGTGAAGCCTTTCCGTTCGATATGCGCGTTAAGGTTCCGGCGGCTCCACCGTATCGTTATCCCGATGTAACTGTTGTTTGTGGCGAACTAATAATGGAAGATTTTCAAGGCTTGCCTCGGCTTGTAAATCCTCTCTTGCTGGTGGAAGTTCTCTCACCGACTACGAAAGACTATGACACGGATGCAAAATTTCTAGCCAATCAATCCATCGAAAGTTTTCAGGAATATTTGCTCGTAGCGCAAGATCGTCCACACGTGACGCGCTATGTGCGGCAGGCTGATAATCAATGGTTACGCGCTGATATTATTGGGCTGGAAAATTCTATCGAATTGAAATCATTGGGAGTGACGCGCTCCTTAACTGAAATTTATCAGTCCGTTAAATTCTTGCCACCAGGCACTATGACTGAGCCAGTCGAGTAAATCTTCCTGCTATGCTTTTCCTAGAAATTTCTTAACACCAGTTTGGCAATCATCTGTCATGCGTGCGATTGCATTCATGTCTACGCCGGATTGGATTGCTTGGTCAAAACTCATCGCGTCTGTTTGATAGAATAATCGTTTAGTTAACATCACGGCGGAGCCACTGATAGCTGTGATTTCCTGTGCAAATTTTTCGACTTCATCTGCAAAATTTTCATCGTCACAAACGCGATTCACAAAGCCGATGCGTTCGCCTTCGGCGGCAGAAATTACTTTGCCTGTGATAAGTAATTCAAGCGCACGCTTTTCGCCCAAGCTGCGACGTAAAAAGGTCATCACCATGGCGGCTACAAAACCGATTTTTACTTCGGGATAAGCGAATTGAGCGCTCTGACTAGCAATAATGAAATCGCACGCTGTAGCGAGTCCCGCGCCGCCCGCAAAAGCGCGTCCGTGTACTGCAGCAATGACTGGTTTAGACATTTTGCGTGGACGGCTGAACATTGCTGAAGCCGAAGCTGCGTCTTGCAAATTTTCGAGTACGGAAGCTTTCGAGATTTTTTCGATCTGCGCTAAATCTGCGCCTGCACAAAAGTCTTTGCCTGCACCGTGTAGCACAACAACTTTAATGTTTGAGTCGTTGTCAGCCGTAGCAAAGGCATCCAGCAATTCACGCACTAATTGATCGCTGAGTGCATTACGTTTTTCAGGGCGATTGAGCGTAATGCTGGCAACGGTGTCTTTGGCTTCGTATAAAATTTGGCTGTAATTGCTCATAAAATTATTGTAATGCCTGGGCGATGAGCGCACGTTGATCTGCGCTTAAATCTGACGGCAGTTGATTTATTGCGAACCATTCAGCGCGGCTTATTTCAATATTATTTTGGCCGATCTTGTTGCTCGGATTGCCGCGAAAATAGATTTCGACTTGTTGATATTTTTGCAAGGTGCGCGCAAACACGAATTGCAGGTTCTCAATTTCCAAGCCGATTTCTTCGATTAACTCACGACGTATTGCAATTTCAGGAGCTTCGCGCGGATTTAGAAATCCGCCTGGCAACCCCCAACCGCTCCCGCCGCGAAAACGATGATGTAACAGCAGTACGCGATTTTGTTCGTCAGTTACGATAATGCCTGCGGCTACGGTAAAACGCGGCTGCGTGAGCAATACTCCGAACCGCCGCACTTGCTTTGGTAATATGCGCCAAAATTTGCTGATGATTTGCTGCCACATTTTAGACGGAAATAATTTCGACTTGTGGTTGCACCGCGGTTTTCGGAATGAGCGCAGGCCAGTAAGCAATAATTTCTTCAGCCTTCGGGCGACCACTGGCAAAATACGTGACAGTCGGTGGGCCATTCAATGCGAGCGGCGCAATTTCTTTGGTGAAGCGTTCGACGGCAGCTTTATCGTCGCCGCGTACGCCTACGCGCATCATTACTTCGGCTAAGTTCGGCGAAGGTTCGCCCGCCAAGCTTTCGTGCGTAGCGTTGACGCCGACAAATTGCGTCAAGATTTCATCAAATTTTAAACCTAAATTTTCTAATCGTTGCCGCAAAATTTTATCAGCAGTTTGCGCTTTCAAATACGCATCAGGCCACGAATAAATCAGGCCGCCGCCTGCTTTGAAACCTGAAGAGTAGCTGATCGAAACTTTATAAAATTCGGTTGCGGGATTGCCTGTGATGCCGCTGACACGTACGCGATTTTCCCCATCATCCGCCAATAGAATCGAAGTGAAATCCGCTACGCAATCAGGCGTGATGTAATTTTTCGGATCGCCCATTTCGTACATCAATTGCTCTTTGACGCCTGCGACTGAAACGCGTCCGCCTGTGCCTGCTTGTTTGGTGACGACGAACGTTCCGTCTTCAATGGCTTCGACCACGGGATAGCCAATGTTGGCAAAGTCAGGAATTGTTTGCCAATCAAACTGGCAATTGCCGCCCGTGACTTGCGCGCCGCATTCGATGATGTGTCCGGCAATTGTTCCGGCAGAAATTAAATCAAAATTATCCATTGACCAACCGAATTCATGAATCATTGGCGCAAGCGCTAAACCTGTGTCAGTGCAGCGTCCTGTGATGACAATGTTCGCGCCTTGATTTAATGCTTCCGCCATCGGAGCCGCGCCTAAATACACATTTGCGCTGGCTACGCGATCACGCACAACGGAAAGCGGTTCGTCCGTTTCCATATTTTTTAATTCGATGCCGCGCGCGATAAAATCATCAAGCTGATCTAAGATGTTGTCGCCTGTGACTACGCCAATTTTTACCTTGCCGGAAAGGCCGAGTTTATTGACGATTTCGGTGATGGCTGCTACACATGCGCTTGGATTGACGCCGCCCGCATTCGCAATAATTTTGATGTTGTTGTCGAGGCATTTTGGCAAAGTGCGGCTAACGACTTGCAGAAAATCTCGCGCATAACCTGCATTTGGGTCGCGCAATTTTTGCTTTTGCAAAATTGACATGGTGATTTCGGCTAAATAGTCCAGCGTTAAATAATCAATGCCGCCGCGCTCCACTAATTGCACGGGAGCCTCGACTGAGTCGCCCCAAAATCCTTGTCCGTTTGCGATGCGAATGGTTTTCATTTGCTTGCCCTCAATTGAAAATTTACGAGGCGCATCATACCAGATTTGCCAAATACAGATTACTGCCACAAGAAAAATTTCATGAATGTGAACCGACTTAACGGAAAATACTGCGATTAACAATAGGGAAATTAATTTTGAAGGATAGTTTATGTTGAGAAAATTTATTTTTACTGGGTTATTCATTGGCGCGATCAGCCCTGTCGCATTCAGTCAAAATACTGCTGAAAGCCTGAATCAACAGGCAATTCGTTTGATCGAATCGTCACGCACTGAAGCCGAAGCAAAAGTCAATTGCGCGCAAGCTGTGCCATTGTTGACCAAATCAATTGTACTTAAACTCCAAAATTATCCCGCCCATCTTTATCGCGCGCGCTGCCAAATGCTCAGCCCTGATACTGAATCAAAAGCGGAGCTTGATTTGATCGTTGCCCGTAAATACGCGCAGTCGAATGATGACAAAGCGCTCACCTATTTAATTTTGGCAGAGCACAAATTGCAGAAAAAAGAACGCAATCCTGCGCTGAAAATTCCTGGCAGCGGAATGGATATTTTGACTGACTTACAAGAAGCGCGAAAACTATCGCCTGATTTGGTAACTGTCAATGAATACGAAGGCAGATTATCGTTGGTTGAACGCAAAGCCTTTCAAATCACTGGCGCAATGTCAGTGTTACGCGCCGAAGAAAACGATCATTCAATTGAGTTATTCGCAAAAGCAATTGCTCAAGCTATAAACCAGAAATTGCCTGCGCCATATTTAGCCTATTTTTATCATTGGCGCGCCGAAGCGAATAAAATTGCGGGAAATACCAAGGCTTGGCTGGCTGATGAAGAAAAGAATATCACGCTTGATTGGTCTTCAACTCCTTGGACTGGGCAAACTGAATCTGATCTAAAAAAACTGATTGATTTGCGAAATGCGGACAAAGCGAAAGTGAATGCAGCGCTTGCCGCTTTAAAAGAATTATTTACGAAATTTGCGACCTACGATAACGCAAAAACAAAAGTAGCTTTGAAGGAGAAGCAGGCTTTGTGTCTGCAAATGACAGGGCAGATAGATGCGATGCTGGATAAAGCAGTGGCTGCATCGTTGCACATCACCGGATTCCTTAACAAAAACAATTCTTTGGGAATCTCTGAATTGAACGATTTGAAAAACGAGCGCCAACAGCTCAATGGAATGATAGTGGCGATGGAAAAGAGACGGACGGAGCTGCGCGATATTTATGATGCTTGCGAGCGTAAATTGAATTTTCCTGATGAAGAAAATGACTAAACGACAAAAGGACGCAAACTTAAAATTTGCGTCCTTTTCTTTTTTGAGAAAAGTAATTTTAGACTTTCTCAAATTGCTTCGATTTGGCAGAACGCTCAATAGCATCCAGCACTTTATTGTTCTTCACACCATCCTCGAAATTTGGCGTAGGCACTTTGCCTGTGTGAACCGCATTCAGCAAATCAAAGACCGTATGCGTGAATGTGTGTTCGTAACCGATGATGTGTCCGGGAGGCCACCAACCCGCCATAAACGGATGTTTGGCGTCCGTGGCGAGAATTGTTCTGAAGCCGCTGTTTGCGCCCTCTTCTTTGTACACTTCAAGTTCGTTCATGCGTTCAAGGTCGAAAACGATGCTGCCCTTGCTGCCGTTAATTTCAAAGCGATTGTAATTTTTGCGACCGAGTGCGAACCGTGAGCCTTCGATTGTGCCAATCGCTCCGTTCTTGAATTTCACCATTGAAAGTGCGGCGTCGTCCACGTCAACTTTGCCCATCTTTTTCGGATCGTCAGGCATTGGGCGTTCTTTGATAAATGTTTTAAGCAAGCCGGAAACTTCAGAAATTTCGCCTACGAGAAAACGCGCCAAATCAATTGAATGTGAAGCGATGTCGCCGAGCGCGCCAGAACCAGCGACGGACTTTTGCAAGCGCCAAACGCGCGGAAATTGCGGGTCTACGATCCAGTCTTGCAAGTAGGTGCCACGATAGTGATAAATCTCGCCGATCTCGCCAGCATCAATCATTTGCTTGGCTAACGAGACCGCAGGAATGCGGCGATAGTTGTGGCAAAGCATGTGAATGACTTTGTTTTTCTTGGCGGCGGCGAGAACTTGTTCGGCTTCGGCGACAGTATTAGAAAGCGGCTTTTCGCAGAAAACTACTTTCTTAGCATTCGCGGCGGCAATCGCTTGCGGCGTGTGCGCGTCGCCGGGGGAGCAGATGTCAATGATGTCAATATCTTTGCGCTCCATCAATTTGCGCCAATCGGTTTCGGTTTCTTCCCAGCCCAAATGCGCGGCAGCGGCGGTAACACCTTTTTCATTACGCCCGCAAATTACTTTCATCACTGGTTCCACCGGAACATCAAAAAAGCGCGACACCTGACGCCACGCGTTGCTGTGTGCTTTGCCCATGAACTGATAGCCGATCATGGCTACATTAACTTTTTTCTTCATAAGAAATCTCAAGACCTTTCAGTTGGTTTGGTCAATACCACCTGCGTAAGCGTGTGGCGAGTCTATGGAACGCCACACGCTTACGCAGGTGGTACTGACATTTATCTATTCATAAATTGTAATTGCTTTGCCCATTAAAAATTTATCGAACCAATTAACAATATGCTGCAATCGTTCGACGCGATGCCACGGTGCGCCGGAGCGAGAAAGTTCGTGCGTCTCGTTGGGGAAGCGAATCATTGCCGTAGGGATTTTGCGATACTTGAGCGCGCGAAACATCATTTCGCCGCCATTCGCAGGTGGTGTGCGCAAATCCGCTTCGCCCTCAATAAACATCGTTGGCGTAATCACTTTGTCGACCAGAGTAATTGGCGAACGATTCGCAAAATCTTTCGGGTCTTCCCACGGCGCGCCGCGAAACCACGAAGGCTGAAATTGTGCAAAGTCTGCCGTGTACCAAAAGCCCGACCAATCGGCGATGGAACGTTGTGAAACGGCTGCGGCGAAGCGTTGCGTTTTCCCAACCGTCCAATTTGTCAGCACGCCGCCGCCGCTGCCGCCTGTGACGCCTAACTTTTTCTCGTCAATGTAACCACGCTTGAGAACTTCATCTACGCCCGCCATCAAATCTTTGTAATCGTCACCAGGATAGTTGTATTGAATGACGTTGCCGAAATCTTGTCCATACGATGTGCTACCGCGCGGATTCGTGTAAAGCACAACGTAGCCTTTCGCCGCCATCCATTGAAATTCGTGCGTGAACGTGAATCCGTAAGCCGCATGCGGGCCGCCGTGAATTTCTAAAATAAATGGATATTTTTTTGTCGGATCAAAGTTCGGTGGTTTCTGAATCCAGCCCTGAATTTTCTTACCATCAAAGCTGGTGTACCAAATTTCTTCGGGCGCGGTCAGATTTAGTTGCGAGAATAATTCGTCATTATTTTTGGTGAGTTGATTTAATTTTCCTGAAGCGGAATCCAGCAAGAAAATATCACCAATATTTACCGAATCAGAAATCACCAACGCCATTTTTGCATTGTCTGGCGTAGGCGAAAAACTAATGATTTCATGATCGCCGTTGGTGAACGGTTCAACTTTGCCAGAAGCTGCATCCACTTTTTTCAGATTAGCGCGTCCGTGTTCAGCTACATTAACGAAAAGTGTTCGATCATCATTGCTCCAAATTACGCTGCCCGGATTGCCGCCGCGCGGTGAGTGCTGATCGCCGCCAATGCCGCCGCCAATGTCGAAATCATAATTCGCAGTTAAATTTTTCGCCGCCGCGCCTTCACGATTTTCGCAAATGAATAAATCTGGTTGTTGATAAGAAAGCACAGGCTTACCTGAAAGCGTACCGCTGAATGCAATTTTCTTACCGTCGTGACTGAATTCATAATCAGACAAACTGCCGTCAAAACTTAAGATTTTCTTCTCATCGCTGCCATCAAGTGCAATCGAAAATAAATCCGTGTGTGATTGTTCGTAATAAGGTTCGGCTACGCGATTGGAAACAAAATAAAGGCGTGTGCCATCGGGCGACCAATGAAAATTGCCAGCACTGAAAACGCCTTTCGTGATTTGTTTGGCGGCAGGTTTGACTTCGCCATAAGGCAACGCAATCGTGAAAATTTGCGAACGCGCAGTGTTGTCGCTGTATCCGCCGCCGTTGGAGCGATACACCGCTTTCGTGATGACGCGCACATCGCTGACGTGTTCATCAGATTTTTCTTTTTTATTAATTTCGACTGAGCTAGAAAAGGCAATCGTTTTTCCATCGGGCGACCATTCAAAGGAGCCGACGCCGCGTGACAAGTCCGTAATAGCTTGCGCTTCGCCGCCTGCGAGCGAGAGCCAGTAAATTTGGGGCGGTTGTGGCTTGCCATCTTTTTCAGCAATGCGCATAAACGCGAGCGATTTTCCATCTGGCGACCAATGCAGGTTAGCGTCGCGCGCGCCTGAAGTTAGTTGCCGCGCTGTGCCGCCAGTGGTTGGAACAATCCACAAAGCCGAATCATAACGATCCGTTTTTTGATTCACCGTCACGCGCATATACGCGACCAACGATCCATCTGGTGAAATTTGTGCATCGGCGAGCCAGGCAAATTTGAATAAATCTGTTTCAGTAATCGTACGCTTTTCAGCCGCAAAAATTTGCGGCGATAAACTGATAATCAAAACGATACCGAGAAAAAAAGCGGGTCGAATGCGCAAAGAAAATTTCTTCATAAGATGAATTAAAGGTTTTGATAATGCTTGCTTGACAAGCGAATTTGCGTTGCTTACTGTCCCAAAGTCCTGCATCACTGTCAATCATTCGCAACCATTTTTACAGGGAATCAAATATGCGTCCCATCAAATCGTTGATTGATACTCAATCTGAATCGTATCAAAAAAACTTTACTGAAAATATTTCGAGCGTGCAGCGGCTGCGCGAAGAGCTAAAAAAATCTACGCTGGGCGGCGGCGAACAGTACAACGCGCGTCACCTGAAACGTGGGAAATTGTTGCCGCGCGAACGTATCGAAATGTTGCTGGATGAAGGCTCGTACTTTCTCGAAATTGCTCCGCTTGCCGGACACGGAATGAAAGACGAATTCGTTGGCGCGGGCGTAGTCGGCGGGGTTGGATTAGTTTCTGGCAGGCAATGCTTGATTATTGCGAACGAGGCTACGGTGAAGGGCGGCGCGTCGAGCGAAATTGGCGTTCGTAAAAATGCGCGCTTAGCTGAGATTGCCGCGACAAATCATTTGCCTTCGATTTCATTGGTCGAATCGGCGGGCGCGGATTTACCAATCCAGCGCAAAATATTTGTTCCGGGCGGAGCGGGCTTCAAAGAAATCACGCGCCGCTCAAAAAACCGCATTCCTTCAATTTCGATTGTGTTTGGCAATTCGACGGCGGGTGGAGCGTACATTCCCGGCATGTCGGATTATGTCGTGATGGTGAAAAAGCAGGCGCAGGTTTTTTTAGGCGGGCCGCCATTGGTGAAAATGGCTACGGGCGAAATTGTGGATGAAGAAAGTTTAGGCGGCGCAGAAATGCACTCTAAAATTTCTGGCCTGTCGGATTATTTAGCGGAAGACGAAATTGATGGTTTGCGCATTGCCCGCGAAATTGTTGCTCATCTCGAACGCACACCACAGCCACAAAGAATTCCCGTTGAGGCTCCAATTTATCCAGCAGATGAATTGTTAGGAATCGCGGCTTCTGATGTCAGAATTCCTTTTGAAGCTCGCGAAATCATCGCGCGAATTGTGGACGGTTCGCGGTTTGAGGAATTCAAAGCGAATTACGGAACTACGCTGATTACTGGTTGGGCATTTATTCATGGCTTTCAAATTGGGATTTTGGCAAACAATGGCGTATTGCTTTCTGAATCCGCTGCCAAAGGCGCGCAATTTATTGAGTTGTGCAATCAGCAAAATATTCCGCTGTTATTTTTGCAAAACATCACAGGCTTCATGGTCGGGCGCACGTATGAAGAGCAGGGCATCATTCGCAACGGCGCGAAGCTTATCAACGCAGTTTCAAATTCAACCGTGCCCGCGATCACTGTCATGATTGGTGGTTCGTATGGCGCAGGGAATTACGCTATGTGCGGACGCGCTTACGATCCGCGTTTTGTGTTCACGTGGCCAAATCATCGCATCGCCGTGATGGGCGCGCAGCAGCTTTCCGGCGTAATGGAAATCGTCAAACGTGAAGGCGCGCTTAAAAAAGGCATTGAAGCCAACGAACCCGAAATCGCTCTGATGAAAAAAATGTTGGAAGATCAGATTAACGCCGAAAGCGACCCCTATTTTGCTACGGCGCGATTGTGGGACGATGGAATTATTGACCCGCGTGACACGCGCACGGTTTTAGCGATTGCATTAATGACGGCGCATCAAATGCCTGTGCAGGGGACGATGGAATGGGGAGTATTTCGACATTGATGAATTGAGGGAGCATGAAAACTTTCAATAAAATATTAATTGGAAATCGCAGTGAAATTGCTTGTCGAATTATGCGCACATGTCACGCAATGGGCATCGCCACAGTTGCCATTTATTCGGACGCCGATGCGAATGCGCCGCACACTCGTCTTGCCGATGAAGCTGTGTTAATTGGCAACGCACCCGCTAAAGAATCTTACTTACAAATTGACCGCATCATCAAGGCCGCCAAAAAAACGAACGCTGATGCCATACATCCCGGCTACGGGTTTCTGTCAGAAAATGCAGATTTTTCGGAAGCTTGTGCGGCAGCGGAAATCACTTTTATTGGATCGTCAGCTAACGCGATGCGCCAAATGGGATTGAAAATTGAGGGACGAAAAATTGCCGGAGCTGTGGGGGTCTCAACTGTGCCAGGTTACAACGGCGAAGCACAAGATGATGAAATGTTGCGCGCTGAAATTTTGCGTATTGGCTTTCCCGTTTTGATTAAGGCTTCAGCAGGCGGCGGCGGTAAAGGAATGCGGATCGTGCGCTCCGAAAATGAAATAGATGCAGCCCTTGCCAGTGCGCGTCGTGAAGCCGAAAAATCATTTGGTGATGGTTCGCTACTGCTCGAAAAATTTATCGAACAGGCGCGGCACATTGAAATTCAAATTCTCGGCGATGCACACGGCAACTTAGTTCATTTGTTCGAGCGCGATTGTTCATTGCAACGCCGCCATCAAAAAATTATTGAAGAAAGCCCTTCGCCTGCGCTGAATGAAACATTGCGCCAAAAGATGGGCGAGGCTGCGATAAAAATTGGCAAAGCGTTGGATTACACAAACGCTGGCACAGTCGAATTTATTTTAGCGCCGAGCGGCGAATTTTATTTTATTGAGGTCAACACACGTTTGCAGGTTGAGCATCCAGTCACAGAAATGATTACGGGCTTGGATTTGGTCAAACTGCAAATTGAAATTGCCGAAGGGAAGTTGCTGCCATTCACGCAAACTGACTTACAAACATCCGGTCACGCCATCGAAGCGCGCCTTTATGCCGAAGATGCTAATAACGATTTTCTGCCGGCGACGGGAATCATTCACGATTTGCAATGGCGTGAGAATTTGCCAGGACTGCGCATTGATGCAGGCATCGAAATCGGACAGGAAATTGGTATTCATTACGATCCGATGTTAGCAAAGTTAATTGCGCATGGCGCAACACGCGATGAAGCGATTCGTAAATTGCGGTATGCGCTCCAACATTTGTCAATACAAGGTGTGACGACGAATCAGGAATTTTTGACACAATTAATAACCCAGCCTGAATTTATTGCTGGAAAGGCGCATACTGAATTTATCGCCGAAAATATCAGCGCATTAACGAATACTGAAAATAAAGAATTAGATCAGGCCTCGTTGATTGCCGCGACCTTGTATTTGCAGAGGAAATGGCAATTGTCAGATGACTTGATGCAGAATATTGCTCCTGCTTATCGCAATAATCCTTATCGAAATCCAGCGCTGGAATTTCAGCTTAGAAATCAAATATACAAAATTATTTGGCGCAATTTAGCTACCGATAAATACCAACTTGAAGTATTAAGCGATTCGATTTCTGCTCAAATAATATCGGTAATCGCCAACAAAATATGCCTCGTGATTGATGATGTGCAACGAACCTTTTCCATCACAGAAACTGGCGAAAATCTTTTCGTACATTCAACGCTAGGATCGCGGAAACTTGTCCGCGTGCCACGCTATCCCGAACCAAAGTCTTCAGATTTGCAAGGCTCAATTTCTGCGCCAATGCCTGGCAATGTGATGAAAGTTTTGGTCGCTGTCGGGCAACCTGTGAAAGCAGGCGAGGCGTTAATAATTCTGGAAGCGATGAAAATGGAACAGACGATGCGCGCGGTTTTTGCTGGCGAAGTGCAAACAATTTTTGTAAAAGAAGGCGATGTTGTCGGGCCGGGTGCGAATCTTATCAGTTTATCTAAGAGTACCTAACAAAAGAAATTCCAGCATCTGGGAGCGCACGCGGCTCGCGTGCTGAGGCTTACGCAAGAGATTCGCTGCGATGAAATTAGTTCGTTCCACTAGACTCAGCACGCGGGCCGCGTGCGCTCCCAGGGGGCGGCTATTAATCTTTTTCGTAGCATAGAGAAAAACTCCGAGTACCTCACCGTATAACCTCTGTGTCTCTGTGGTGAAAAAGTTTCTAATTGCCTTAAATAGACAGCAAAGCGAGACTTGATATATGCAAAACGAACCACTGCAATTTCCGTATTTCACTGAAGAGCATCAAATGTTGCGCGACACGGTCAAACAATTCGCACAACGTGAAATCGCTCCGTTTGCTGAAGAATGGGACGAAGCTGGAATTTTCCCGCGCGAATTATTTAGCAAGGCTGGCGATCTAGGTTTATTCGGTATCCGCCTTGATCCGAATTACGGCGGCAGCGGTTTTGACTGGTGGGCTACGGCAGCGTTTCTGGAAGGGCTTTCTTATTCGACGAGTGGCGCAGTGAATATGGCGTTGATGGTGCAATCGGATATGACGTTGCCGTTTATTAACGACATCGCTACGCCAGCGCAAAAAGAAGAATTTTTGCGACCCGCGATTGCGGGCGAACAAATCGTAGCGCTCGGCGTTAGCGAACCCGGCGGCGGTTCTGACGTAGCGGCGATCAAAACGCGGGCGAAAGTTGACGGCGATGATCTCGTGATTTCCGGTCAAAAATTGTGGATCACAAATGGCACGCGCGCGGATTTTATTTTGCTTGCCGTGCGTACTGGCGAAGATCGTTACAAAGGAATTTCGTTTGTGCTTTTCCCTACGAGTACGCCAGGGTTTTCGGTCGGTAAAAAACTGAAAAAAGTTGGCAACCTTGCATCCGACACGGCGGAATTATTTTTTGATAATTGCCGCATTCCGAAGCGCTATTTATTGGGCGAAATGAATCGCGGTTTTTATTACGTGATGGAAAATTTTCAAGGCGAACGTTTGGTGTCGGCGCTCGGTGCAGTGTACGGAATGGAGCGCGCAATTGCGATGGCGAAAGCCTACGGAAAAGAGCGTGAAGCTTTCGGACAACCGCTCGGACAATTTCAAGTCTGGCGGCATAAATTTGCCGAACTCGACACCCAAGTCGAAGCCGCGAAATGGCTCAGCTACCGCGCACTTGATTTGATTAATCGCAAACAAAAAGCCGTGCGCGAAATCACGATGGCAAAATTGCACACCAGCGATTTGTCGCAGCGCGTCATGTACGATTGCATGCAAATATTTGGCGGTTTTGGTTATACAACTGAATACCCAATTTCAAGATTTTGGCGCGATGTACGTTTGCATACAATAGGCGCAGGCGCATCGGAAGTGATGAAAGAGATTTTGGCGAAGTTGGAAGAGCGTGGATAGAGATGTAAAAATCGTTAAAGCTAAAGAGAAAAAAACTTGTTCGTGCTTGCTTGAGTAAAGTAACCTCAAGTAAACGTATCTGAATTTACTGTCAGAAAATCTCACCAACTGATATTTTAATACGACCTTCAAGTGCCGATTATTTCCATCCGTTAACTCAAATAAGCCTAATTTAATGTATTTACAGCATCTGGTGCTTTTGGCCTAGGACTTGCGGGTTAATGATTGGTATTCAATCACGAATCCACACTTTTCAATTATCAGGAGCAGCTATGATCCCTCGCAAGTCAAACTTACTCAGCGTCATTGTCTTTATCCTATCAATACCTGCAATTTGCTTAAGCCAAGATATGCAGTTAACAGTGGGTGAAACGCGCCAACTTAAGCAATCCTTGGCAGAATTTGATCGTCATTTGCAAGCAACGCAAGACATCGAACCTGTATTGCTAAAAATGAGTGGTAACCGTTGGTTTGTTCATCAATATAATCATCTGGCAAGAATTGATACATCATTGATACCTGCTGACAAAAGCATCTTACGCAATAATCCATCCTTATCACGACGCATTGCACTCACGACATTTAATTTTTCTTATTTATTGTTATTGCAGTTCGCCGCGCAACCAGTGGAAAATATTGAAGGTAAGAATTTTATAAATAGTATTCCATTAGATGTACAAAATGCCCTCAGGCAAACTGCTTACGGTCGAGCAATGCTCAATGAATTATTGTCGGAAGATTCTCACGAAGAAGTATCGGAATTAAAAAACGAAAGTGAAGTTCTGGATGTGGTTTACTCACTCGAACAGGCTGTAGCGATACTACGAAAACATTCCGATTCCGCGAATTTCCAACAACGCAAAGAAAGAGATGATCGTTTTGAAAAACTAAAACAGGAAATGAGCAGCGCCCCAAAAATTCACATTTGTAATCCTGGCTGCGGCGATTTGCCTGAGGGAACCAGAACAATTGTTGTTAATCATGGAATGTTCCAGTTAACTTTTGTTGAAGAGGATAATGAGTTGAAACTTGAACTGATTGCATCAAGATTGGGTGAATGACTTGATAGCTTTGGAAGGGATTATGCAGCGGGGAACCGACGCGCCGTTTCTGTGACTTCATTTGAACCTGTCGTAACAGGTGGGTGACCAAGCTCCGTGGCGTTAAAGTCTCATACATTGATGAGCAGGATTGCCAACAGATATGTGCATAAAGTCTCCCGACAAATGAATTAGGTTCAAAAAATATGTCGCAGATGACGAACGAAGCAGTAAGCCCCGCTAGCGAGAGGCATCTTAGTTCACACCCTGAATGCGGTCAAGCCACAAAATATGGTATTTTCGCGCTGATTTTATCAGCTTGACCCTCTGGCGCGCATTCGTTATCCTGTTTCACTTTGATATGAACGATTTACGTTAGTCATGACGGGCAAACTGGTTTTGCCCGATTATTTTGATAGGAGACTTTTTGACGCATGGCAAGTATTCAAGCTACGCAAATTCGCAAGGGGATTGTAATTTTACACAACGGGATACCCCATCGGATTTTAGAATTTCATCACCACACGCCGGGCAATTTGCGCGCAATGGTGCAAACCAGAATGCGCAATCTGAAAACAGGTTCAACCACAGAACATCGCTTTCGTTCGACCGAAGCAGTTGAAAAAGCGCATTTTGAAGATGTCGAAATGACATTTCTTTATAGCGATGCTGAAGGCTATCACTTTATGAATACGGAAACGTATGAACAAGTGGCATTGACGGAAGAAATTCTTGGCGACGCGGTCGGATACTTACTGCAAGAATCTCTCATTAATATCGAATTTTTTGAAGGTAACGCAATCGGCATCACGATTCCATTAGTTGTTGAATTGAGGGTTGTCGAGACTGAACCTGAAATCAAAGGCGCTACGGTAAGTAACGTGGGCAAACCTGCGAAATTGGAGACAGGTATCACGGTGCAGGTGCCAGCCTTTATCAAGGTAGGTGAAAAGATTCGTGTAGATACTACAGAAGGTAAGTATCTTGAGCGCGCTAAATAGTCAGTTGTCCATTGTCCATAGCCCGTTGTTAGTTGTAGCTAAAGAATTTGGTGCAACTGACAACGGTCAACTGACAACTGACAACAGTAAATATGTATTTCCTTTACAGCATACTTCTTTCCATCGCATTCATTTGTTTCCTGCCGTATTTTCTCTTTCAGGCATTTTTTCATAAAAAATATCTACAGAATTTTTGGGAGCGGCTGGGCATTTTGCCGACTGCTTTACAACGTGATGGGCGTCCGACGATTTGGATTCACGCAGTTTCAGTGGGCGAAACACTTGCGGCGTGTCCTTTAGTTAGTGCGATTCGTGAAAAATTCCCGCAGCATCGTTTGATTTTTACGACTACGACGGCGACAGGGCAAGCGATTGCTCGATCAAGAATCACCGAAGCCGATGGGTTTTGTTATTATCCGTTTGATTGGAAATTTTCAGCGCGACGTGCTTTGAAAATAATTCAGCCGCAAGCTGTTGTGTTGATGGAATCAGAACTGTGGCCGAATTTTTTAGCGCTTTGTCAGCAGCAAAAAATTCCTGTGATCGTAGCGAATGGGCGCGTGTCTGACCGTTCGTTTCGGCGCTCGCAAAAATTCGCGTTTTGGTTTCGCAAGCTCACAAAGAATGTGACGCGATTTTTAATGCAAAGTGAAGTCGACGCTCAGCGAATCATTGCGCTTGGCGCTCTGCCAGAAAAAGTTTTTGTCAGTGGCAATATTAAATACGATATTGGCAAAACGTCCTCACACAATGATGCAACGGATTTTTTGCAAACGCTTGCCGCTGATTTATCGTTGCCCAGCGCTCCGTTAATTATTGCAGGAAGCACGACGGATGGCGAAGAGGAATTATTGCTTGCTGCTTTTGCTTCATTGCGCAAACAACCTGAATTGGCAGGCGTACGATTGATGATTGCGCCGCGTCATCCTGAAAGATTCGATGTCGTAGAAAAATTACTAGACTCCTCGCACTTCCGCTATGTGCGTCGTTCTGCTTTGGTGGCACAGCCCGAAATTGTGAGTGCGAATGGGCAGCCGCTTGTGACTGCTTTGCCTGCGCCTGCAAAAAGTGCGGATATTATTTTGTTGGATTCAATTGGCGAACTTGCCTCGTTATATCAATTCGCTACAGTCGTTTTTGTTGGTGGCAGCCTTGTTCCCAAAGGTGGTCATAATATTCTTGAACCTGCGCTCGCAGCGAAGCCAATTATCGTTGGCCCTTATATGCAAAACTTCCGCGAAATTACCGAAGAATTTTTGCGGCGCGAGGCTGTAATGCAATTGCAAGGCGTGAATGATAGCGAATTAATTCTCGCGTTAGGCGCAGCATTTAGCAGTCTTCTGACAGATAATCAGCACAGCCAAAGGCTCGGCACAAATGCTGAAAAAACAGTTGAAGCCAATCGTGGTGCGACTGAAAAAACTGTCACGGCACTTTCTGATTTAATTTAAGCAAATGTGAACGCCCCATTTATTTCATCTCGAAAATTCCAGCTATTTTTACTCCCTTTTGCCAAACTCTATGAATTGGTAATCCGCCTGCGACTCGCATTTTTTCGCGCCAAAATTTTTCAGACAAAATTCCTCGCAACTCCTGTTATTAGCATCGGAAATATTACGGTAGGCGGCACAGGCAAAACGCCATGTACAGCTTACATCGCCAATTTTTTACAGCAGCGAGAATTGCGTGTAGCGATTTTGAGTCGCGGATATAAACGCACTACGACAGGCATCGTTGAGGTTTCCGACGGCAAAAATATTTTATGTGAGGCGCACCAAGCAGGCGATGAACCTTATCTGCTTGCGCAAAAGTGTCCGAGCGTGTCGGTAATTGTGAATGCTGATCGTTATGCCGCAGGGAAGTGGTTAGCCGCAAAAAATAAGGTTGATGTGTTTTTGCTGGATGATGGTTATCAGCATATCCAACTGGGGCGTAACTTAAATTTGTTACTGCTTGATGCGACTGAGCCGCAGGAAAATTATGAGCTTTTACCAGCGGGAAAATTGCGCGAACCGTTGTTTGCGATCAAGCGCGCGGATGCGGTAATTCTCACGCGTTCGGATCAGGCAAAGAGTCTTGAAGCCTTACAATCATTGATTCAAAATCATTGCCGTAGGAATACGCCAATCTTTTTGGCACGTCACAAAATCGCTGCTTTGCAATTAGTAAATTCGATTTCTTCCATTAATGATTTGACGAAAGTACCTGTTGCCGCGCTGTCGTGCATCGCTAAGCCGGAAAGTTTTTTGCATTCGCTTGCCCAGCAAAATCTAAATGTGATTTTTCAGCAGAACTTTTCAGATCATCACCGTTATTCCACTGAAGAGTTTTTGCAATTTGTTGCGCACGCGCGCGCGGCGCAAGCAACGGCTATCATCACGACTGAAAAAGACATTGCCAACATTCCTGTCGAAGCGTTGCAAACTTCGTCTTTGCCTGTTTATGTCACCCTAATACAATTTGTAGTGGACAACGACCACGATTTGCAGTCGCTGATTTTACAGGCGATCAACCCATGAATTACGCATTACAAATTCAGCAAAACGGATTTGCCCTGGTTGCCAATTTTATTGATGCAGGCACTCTTGAACAATTGTCATCTGTGCTGGCGCAAGCTAATGATGAAAGCGCAATAAAACAGCGTGCAGGGAAAGCATTTGGCATTCGCAAATTATTGGACGTTGTGCCAGTTGTTCGGGATTTTGCTGAAAGCGAACCGCTGCAAAAATTCCTGATTCCGATTTTGGGAGCGAAGCCGAAAACCGTGCGCGGTATTTATTTCGACAAAACCCCGCAAGCAAATTGGAAAGTCCCCTGGCATCAGGACGTCATGATTGCTGTGCGTGAGAAAAAAGATTTGCCGGGGTTTTCAGCTTGGTCAACGAAGGCTGGAGTTGTTCACGTCCAACCGCCTGTCGAAGTTTTAGCAAACATTTTAGCCTTACGAATTCACCTTGATGAAGCTGACGAATCAAATGGAGCGTTGCGAGTAATACTTGGCTCTCATCAATCAGGAATCTTAGACGATGCGCAAATTCAGGCTTACAAAACCAACCCAGGTGAACTTCTTTGCAGGGCAAAACGGGGCGATGCTTTGTTGATGCGACCGTTGTTGTTGCACGCTTCGTCGCCTGGTACTTCACCTTTGCATCGGCGCGTGTTGCATCTGGAATATTCGGCGCTTGATTTGCCGAATGGCTTGGATTGGTATGGTTCTTGATTCTTTGCTGTAAGTTGATTACTTTGGTGCCGTTGTTTTTTTGCAAGCCTAAAAGTGAGTTGAATTAAATTGAGCGTTAATCAGATTGTCTGCCGATGATGTGCTTGGTTTAAGGCTGGAACATCGTCTATGAAAAATGTTTTTTTCGGTAACTACTTAAAATATATTGCCTTTATTTTAGCCGTAATAGCCGTAATTTCGTCCACCTCAAGTGCTCAGTTGCCAACCAAAACAAAGAGTGTAACTGGGCCGGAAAAACCTGGCGCGAAAGAAAAAAACAAGACTGACGCGCAATCGAAACTGCACGCTCAAATCGTAGCGATTGAAAAATACTGCAAAGAAATTGATGCGAATAAAAAAGAGAAAAGTATTGTGCGCAAAACATTTGCTACGATTGATTCGGGCAAAAAAGGAACGCGTAAAGTTTGGCTGGAATTCAAAAACGATAAAGCGCGCGAACAAGCAGACACGGGGGAAAACCTAAATGAAAATGCGTTTGTTTGGGTGCGCAAAAATAAAATCGTAGCGGCTACGTTTACGTTTCAGGATGCGTCACGTAAATGGGTTCATTTCGGATTTTATTACTTTCGCCCTGATGGCACTCTGGCAAAGCTGGATGAAGAACTGGATCGGGATAAAATCAAGCTGGTGCGCAAATCGTATTTCTCGGAAGAGAAAAAAAATATTGCGGGCGCGAGCAATTATTTTGATGGCACTACAAAGCTGCCAACGGCTCCAAAGAATTTTGGAGATCGAAGAATTCCAGTTTATAAATCTGTCAATGATTTGCCATTTTATAAATTGCTAAATACAGATTCGCCCTTGCCGCAAAAGAAACCATAATCAGGTAAACTCAAATCGTCTATGCAAAATTACATTGATGATTTTATGCAACATCTCAAATACGAGCGCAATGTGTCGGAACATACGCTGCGCAATTACGGCAGTGATTTAGAACAATTTTACGATTATATTGCGCCTTCCAACAGCGATGGCGAGCGCCGCGTCGTAGACATTCGCGCGATTGATAATTTGACGATCCGCGATTACATGGCGACGCTATACGAAAAGAAAAAAAAGAAAAGCTCAATCCATCGCAAAGTCGCATCGCTGCGTTCATTTCTGCGATATTTGTGTCGCGAAGGAATTCTTGAAAACAACCCGGCGATGCTTGTTTCATCGCCGCGCGTCGAACGCAAATTGCCTAATCATCTCAGCATCGAACAAATGATTCGCTTTATCGAAAGCCCCGAAACCGAAACAGTTTTAGGCAAACGTGATCGGGCGATTTTGGAATTGCTCTATGCCAGCGGCTTGCGCGTATCAGAATTAGTTGGATTGAATTTGAGCGACATTGATTTTACAAATCAAACGTTGCGCGTAAAAGGCAAAGGTCGTAAGGAACGCATGGTTCCGTTTGGTAATCACGCGAAAGAAGCGTTGGAAAAATATTTGGGTGTGCGCGGTGAATTATTGATCGAAGCCGACCCCGATGAACGCGACCCGTTGGCAGTGTTTATGAATTATCAAGGAACACGCATCACTACGCGATCCGTCGGGCGAATGTTGGATAAATATTGCAAGCAGTGCGCCGATGTCCATCACGTTAGTCCGCACGCGTTGCGCCATTCATTTGCCACACATTTATTGGATGCAGGAGCGGATTTGCGTACGATTCAGGAATTGCTCGGTCATGCGCGTTTGACTACAACGCAGCAATACACGCACGTTTCGACTGATAGGTTGATGGAAGTGTACGACAAGGCACATCCGAAGGCTTGATTGGAAATAAAAAATGAGGTCGCTCGGAAACTTATTTTTGTAGGAGGGTAAGTTCCTTACGACCTCGAGCAGAGTCCACGAGATTATCTGTATGCCTATGAAAAGGGTTAATGTCGCTCGGCTTCCAGAAAAATCTACATTTCTTTATTTTCAAGACTCCGCCAGAGATACCACGACGCGACGGAACAATAAGGATGCCATTGATTTTGTTGGGCTAAGGCTTCCATTTCATGCGGTTTGGGAGCTTCCGCAAATTCATAAGCCTTCCAAATTGCATTGCGAATTCCTAAATCGCCCGTCGGTAAAACATTTAATCTGCCCAGCGAAAAAATTAAAAACATGTGCGCTGTCCAAACGCCAATGCCTTTGACTTGGATCAAGTTGGCGATGACTTCTTCGTCTGACATTTTGGCGATGCGCGCGAGGGGCAAGGTGCCTTCGTCAGTTTTTATCGCCAGGTCTTTGATGTAGGAAAGTTTTTGTTGTGAAATGCCGCAACCTCGCAACGCTTCGTCGGGAGTCGCTGCAATTTGTGCGGGCTTAGGTAATTTTGCGGGCGCATACAATGCCAAAAATCGCTTGTGAATTGTGTCGGCGGCTTTGGTCGAAAGCTGCTGTGAGAGAATTGAACCGACCAGCGTATGAAAATATTTGGTGTGCGGCTGAATGCGGCAAGCCCCATGTTTTTTGATGATTTGGCGCAATACCGGATCGCGGCGCGATAAATGTTTCTGGGCTTTTTCCAGCATTTCTGCAAATTCTGAAGAGTTTGTTTTAGGCATAAATAAAAAAGTCGCCGCACTCGCTCACGCTCGCGGGCTGATGTTTTTCCCCATTCGCACGAGTGGAAAGATCACACCGTCGCGCAATTCGTAATCAAATCGTTCTATCACGTGATAACCAACCGCCGCATACATTGGCTCACCAGGTAATGTAGCTCCCATTTCAAGCTGCAAAAATCCCGCTGCTTTCGCTGCTGATTCGCAAGCTTCAATAATCTGTTTACCGATGCCGCGCCGCGCAAAATCGGGATGAATAAAAAACGCGCGAATACGTGCAGCGTCGGTTTTCGGGTCAAGTAAATTATCTTCGCTGAGTTTTGCCTGATCGCCGCCGAACAGCGTTTTGCGCTTGCTCCAACCGCCGCAGCCTACGATTTGCGTTTCAATTTCGGCGACGAAATATGTGCCATCCAAAACCAATTGCGTATCAATTCCAAAGACGTGTAGTAACGCGCTTTCGATTTGTTCGGGCGAATAATAATTGCCACTCAAACCACGCACTGATGCAGTGATGAGGTGTTCCAGTTGCACCACCTCATCCATTTTTGCCAGCCTGATTTGTACTTTATCCAACATCGTCTTTGGGCAAATTATCTTGAAATTGATCTGTGTCTTTCAGCTCTTTTTTTAGCCGATACATTTCTTGTTTCAATGCGTCTAGCGTTTTCTTGTACGCTGGATCAGTAACGAGATTTTTCATCTCAGTCGGGTCTTTTGACAGGTCATACAATTCCCACTGATTAAGTTTGTGATAATAAATCAATTTGTACCGCATTGTGCGAATGCCGTAATGCGCCGCTACGTTGTGATCACCGGGATGGTAATAGCGATAGTACATTGATGTGCGCCAGCCTTTTGGCGTCTTACCAGAAAGCAATGGGAGAAAGCTGCGGCCTTGCATATCGGCAGGGATTTTTACTCCGGCAGCGTCAAGAAATGTAGGTGCAAAATCTACGTTAATAATCATTCCATTTGTGACGCTTGCGGGTTTGATTTTCTTTGGCCAACGCATCAAGAAGGGCATCCGCAAAGATTCTTCGTACATAAATCGCTTGTCGAACATATTGTGTTCGCCGAGGAAAAAACCTTGATCGGATGTGTAAACGACAATCGTATTTTCAGCCAAGCCGGATTTGTCGAGGAATTCTAAAAAGCGCCCGATGTTGTCGTCTACGGACTGAACACATGCGAGATAATCTTGCATGTAGCGGCGGAATTTCCAGCGCTTCAAATCTGTACCAGATAAACCTGCGGGCGGTTTCACCTTCAAATCATTCGGCGTCAAATCAGTATCAATGTGATTCGTGGCTTGTTTGTTTGCGTCAGATTTGCCCGCGTAATCATCATCAAATGTAGCCGGAATGGGCGGATCGTAATTCTCATATTGCTTGCGATGTTTTTCGTCCGGTTGCCAATTGCGATGCGGCGCTTTGTGGTGAAACATCAAAAAGAACGGCTTGTCTTGCGGACGATTTTTGACGAAGTCAATTGACAGGTCAGTTATCAAATCCGTTGTGTATCCTGTCAGTTTTTTGCGCTGCCCCATCTCAATCATTACCGGATCAAAATACGCGCCTTGTCCGGGCAAAATATTCCAATAATCAAAACCTGTCGGCGCGCCTTCGCTTGGTTTTTTCTCATCGCGCCCGCCCAAATGCCATTTGCCGATCATGCCTGTGTAATAACCCGCTTGTTGCAAATATTTCGAGAGCAGCGGCTGCGAATTATCAATGTGATTGAAAACGGGCACGCCGTTCATATGCGAATATTTGCCCGTCAAAATTGCCGCGCGGCTGGGCGTGCAAATCGAATTCGTCACGAAGCAGTTTTCAAACTTCATGCCTTCGTTGGCAAGCCGATCAATATTAGGGGTCTTAATTAATTTGCTGCCATAAGCGCTGATCGCTTGCGATGCATGATCGTCAGACATAATGAAAACAATGTTCGGGCGCGATTGCTGTTTTTGAGCAAATGAAGTCGCCGCAAATAAGAAGAGACCAGCAAAAAATATGCAGATTTTTTTCATAGTGATACCAGCCCAAAAAGATTTGCACTTAGTTACAACGCTTCGCCTGTTTTTGTAAAGGTTCACGCGGCTGAATTTTCTATTCTGAAAATTTGATTTCATATTTCTTGGCGTTTGGTTCAATGAAACGAATTAATTGCTCCGCTTCGGCAACCATTACAGTGCGATCTTTTTTCGCTAAGTTGGTAAAGGGATCAATCACAAGCGTCGTGGCAGTTTTTGTTTTTTCGATTTTCCAAGCGGCGCTCACAAAACCATCAACTAAAATCGTCGCCGCCACACGCAGCGCTGGCAAATAAACCTTGGCGCGAAATTCATCGGCGACAATGCGCTTGCGGTTGCTGTGCGAAAGTAACATATTATCGAATTCGGGCAAGAATCGAATCGGCGCGATTACGCTTTCATCAGGCAACGGCGCATCCGGCAGATCAAATAATTCGCGGCGATTTTCATCTCGATATGTGATTAATTCTGGTCGTAACTTTTCAAACGTTTCTTTCAATTTTAGCCCCAACCACGTTTGCGCATCCGTCACCGAAGCTGGCCCAAATGCTGCCAAATATCGTTTCACGAGTTCGGGCAAAAAATCCTTCGTTTCAAGCGAGCGCCCTAGCCAATCTTCTGCTAACGTAAAAGCGGGTTTGCTCGAAAAACTCCAACCGCCAGCAATGGGCACTTGCACCATCGGGATTTTTGTTCGCACGGTGTAGCGCAACGCGCCAGCCTCAACGTCAGGCATTAACGCCGTCACCATTTCTGTAATTTCGGCAAACGTGCGCGGCTGCGCGGCAATAAATTTTCTGGCGGTAGTTAATAATTTCTTGCGATCAAATTCTGCCCCCATTCGTTGTGTAATGGTTTCGCCCGCCGCATCCAGCACGGGTTGAATTGTCGCGCGAAAATGCACAAAATCGTCCGCCGAAAACAGATGCAAAGTTGCGCGCATTAACGAAGCTTTGACGATAGTTTTGTTGGCAAGCAAGTTGGCTAAGTCTTCGCGCTCGAAATTGTGGAGGCGAGTCCAAAGCCCTATAAACGGAGCTGAAGCGAGCTGGGCTTGCATTCCGGCGAGCCGTTCGATGGCTATAGGTACAGAAATATTTTCGCGCTCCAATAACATTTGTCGCGCGAGCGTAGCTCGGTTGAGTTGGCGCAACGTCAAAATTTGTGTTGTCATTTTTTGAAGTCAGGATGACGCTCAAAGTTCACACTTTAGCGAGCGTGAACTTTGAGCCAGCGAAATTAAAATACGCCCTCATCCGCAGATGGGCCATAAATGGAAGGGACGGGTACATCGTTTAGCCGCAAATATACGCCAAGCTGTGCGCGGTGATGAATGACGTGATTGAAAACAAAATCCCGAATCACGGCGATACGCGGCAGCGTAAACATCGCTACGCCACCTTTGAGCAGTGACCAATTCGCCAGCAGTTGTTCGTCACTGGCGTCAGATAATGCCGAACGGAAAGCCGCAGCATTTTTGTCGAGTGTTGCGAGTAAATCTTCGACTGATTTAGCAGGCTCTTCTTTATAAGGTTCGCTGCCGGACGGCTGAAAATCAAAATTGTCGCTGGTAATTGTGACAACTCCCCAATTCAGCATATTGGCAACGTGTGTAGCGAGCGAAATCATCGGCATGGATTTTTCATGCGGCTTGTAATCAAGTTTGTCGGCGGGAATGCGTTCGAGCGTTTTACGTGTGCCTGCGATCAATTGATCAAATTCAGGTAGTAAAGATGAGCTAATCGTCATTGGGTTCCTTTCAAAATTAAGTAATAAAAACCGTCCAAGCATCTAATATTGATGCTGTCATCATTTGATTAAGGTTCCCATAAATCAAGTAAACGCGCTTAGGATTGAATTTTAAGTAAAATTAGTCAAGGACAGTGCAACAGAAAAAATAAACCGAAGCTTGGAAGGTGTTCTGGTTTGCAGTCATACGCATAGTTAGTGATGATATTTGCATGAATGAAATTCGCACTTTGCGTTTGCCCGAAATGATTGTTCAGCAAAAAGGCTCAATCGTGCGACGCTTTGTTCATTTGGTGATTAGCGTTGCGTTGCGGCTATTTTTTTATCGCATTCAAATCAGCAACGCTGCAATTGTTCCAGCGCAAGTGCCATTGATTTTCATCCTCAATCATCCGAACGGATTAATTGATCCAGCCCTGGTTTTCTGTGGATTGCCGCGCAGAGTTTCATTTTTGGCGAAAGCTACTTTATTTGATTTGCCTGTTATTGGCTGGCTTTTGCGCACGGTCGAAGCGTTGCCGCTCTATCGGCGCATAGATCAAAATCAAGACATCGAAAACAATCAACGCACGTTTGCAGCTTGCCGCGAATTATTGCAGCGCGAGCGTTGCATTGCGCTCTTTCCTGAAGGCGTATCGCATCGCGCGCCCGCTTTGCAACCACTGAAAACAGGCGCTGCAAGAATTGCGCTTGGAGCGCTTTCGGCAAGTAACGCAAACAAACATTCACTGGAAAAACTACTGATCGTTCCCGTCGGAATCTATTACTCCGCGCGCACACCTTTTCGCGGGGAAGCGTTGTTACAATTTGGCGAACCGTTGGAAATTACTGCGGCGCGAAGGGAGGCAGACGGAGAACCAAATCGTGAAGATGTTCGCGCGTTGACGGATCGAATGACCGAAGCTTTGCGTGCCGTGACATTAAATTTTACCGATGTCGAAGAAGCTGCGGCGGTGGCGAAGGCCGAAGCCCTTGTGTCGTCAGGCTATCGCTCAATTCATTTGCAACGTTCATTGCTGGAAGAATTCAGCACCCGCATGCAAATCGTGCTGGGACGGCGATTGAAAAAATTACAAATGCCAGGACGATTGGCACATTTAGAAAACCGCTTGCAAAGATATAAAGAAAATCTCAAGGCGTTAGGCATCGCTCCTGAATATTTGCAAATTTCCAGACATTCGCGCCGAGAACTTTGGGGATTAGTGTGGCGATCATTATTTTTATTTTTTCTATTTCCATTCGCATTTGCGGGTCTGATAATGCACGCGCCAGCGTATGTTCTTTGTGAAATCGTAGCGTACTTCTTCCGCACACATGGGCCTGATGAAGGGCGAGCCACAGCAAAAATATTAGCGGGAATCATGTTGATGCCGTTCACGTGGTTGCTGATTGCGATTGGAATTTTCTTTTGGCAAAACTGGGAAATTGCTTTGCTCTCAATTCCGATAATTGCGCTTTGTGGCTATGTTGGTTTGCGTTGGGTTGAGGAAGCGTATGATTTGCGCGGATGGATTCGCGCGCTTTTTATTTTGTTTCAACGGCGCAAAGAGTTTTTGCAATTAGAGCGGGAAGGAAGAAAGTTGAGGAAGGAATTGGGCGGGTAACAAAATGGGCGATCATTAGGAGGTGATGCAGGGACTACTTGACCCGTTTGTATACCGTTTCGGAATTTTTCAAGAGGTCAGAAACGACCTTTAGCGTTACCGTATCCCCCTCCAACCGGAATTCCTGAATAATTTCTGTTCCTTGCGAGGCGGGGTTCAGGTGCTGAAGCACTTTTCTGGTCAGCTTGTTGCCCGTAACCGTGTAGGTTCCGTAACTAGACAACACCCCATCTAATCTGTTGACTAACTCTTCTCGTGTCATTTCTTTGACGGGCTTCGTTACCTTCCCTCGCCCCGTTGGAAAGCCTGTTTGAGAATAATGACCATCCGCCGCGAAGATGAGATTGGAAGGCAATAGCCGCTCGTCGAGAGCTTTTCCTTCACCATCTTTGTTGGAGATGCGCTCCCACGTCCCAACAAAAGCTTTCTGGTTAGGGGCGGAAGCCGTTGAGTTGACCGCGAGCATAATCGTGAGCGTTAGTATTACAGCGACTACACCAAGAGTGACGAGATTGAGCCGTTTGTGCATCGCTTCTCCTTTTGCGTTTGTACTGCCAAATGCGCATTGCAATGTTATGCGAACACTTTCAAAATCGGATCGCCGCCAAAATTCGTTAAGCGTTGATCGCGCCCACCATAATAGTAAGTCAATTTACGGTGATCCATTCCTAAGCCGTGCAAAATTGTCGCGTGCAAATCGTGAATAGAATAAGGCTCTTCGACTGCTTTGAGTCCAAAATCATCTGTGCCGCCGATGACTTGTCCGCCTTTGACGCCGCCGCCTGCCAGCCACATCGTGAAGCCGTAATTATTGTGGTCGCGCCCGATGCCGGATTGCGACATTGGCATGCGTCCGAACTCTCCGCCCCAGATAATGAGCGTAGAATCAAGCAAGCCTTTCGCTTTCAAATCTTTGATTAAGCCTGTGATCGGCATATCCGTTTCTTTGCAATGCAGTCGATGATTTTCGTCTAAGCCGAAATGCGCGTCCCACGATTCCTGTTGGTGTCCGCCGCCGTGATAGAGCTGGATGAAACGGACTCCGCGTTCGACCATGCGGCGCGCGGTCAAGCATTGTTTGCCGAAAAAATCTGTGTGTTTTTCGCCGATGCCGTACAGCTTTTTCGTCGCGTCTGATTCTTTCGTCAAGTCTACTGCTTCGGGCGCGTGCGTTTGCATTTGAAATGCTAATTCATACGAAGCAATGCGCGCTTCGAGATCGCTGTTTTTGGCGTGTTGATTGCGATGTTCTTCGTTGAGCTTTTGAATGAAATCTATTTCCTGCCGTTGCAAATGTGGGTCAACCCATTTGGGCGGATTCAAATCTACAATGGGCGTAGCGCCTGGACGAAATGAAGTGCCTTGATATGCGGCAGGCATAAACCCCGATGACCAGTTCGGAGCGCCGCCAATTGGGCCTCCGCGCCAATCGTACATCACGATGTACGCCGGAAGATTTTGATTTTCTGTACCGAGGCCATACGTCACCCACGAACCAAGCGAAGGATTGCCGGGACGAATGTTGCCCGAATTCATTTGGAAAATTGCCGGTGAATGATTGTTGCTCAACGCATACAGCGAACGCATCATGCAAAGCTCATCCGCTACGGAACCAAGGTTGTGATACAGCTCCGAGATTTCCATGCCGCTTTGCCCGTACTTATTGAATTTGTACGGTGAAGCCATGAGATTACCATTTTTATTGAACGTTTCGATCTTGTCAGTGGAGGGAAGCGGTTGCCCGTGATATTTAGTCAGCATCGGTTTCGGGTCAAACAAATCAACCTGACTAGGCCCACCGTACATAAATAAAAAAATGACTGATTTTATTTTGCTCGGAAAATGCGGAGCCTTTGGCGCTAACAGGCTTTCCTTTTTAGCGCCGTCAGGCGTTGCCGCCAGCAATCCATCTTTATCCAGCATTGAAGCTAATGCCATGCCCGAAAACCCTGCCCCAGCTTTGAAAATCAATTCGCGGCGAGACATTGGTTGCGGCTGTAAAATCGGAAGTTTGTTTTTCATTTTGTTCCCTTAGTCAATATAGAGAAATTCATTGAGATTGAGCATGGCATGGCAAAAATCGCGTAGTGCAGCTTCAGTCGGTTTTGACTCATTCTTTTTTGTATAACCATCAGACTGAGCCTTCACAAAATTCAGCGACCAGTCCAATTCTTTCGGGCTTGGTTTGCGATTAAGTGCTATTTCGTAGGCTTTGATAATTTGTTTATCGCATTCGGTGCCTGCTTCGCGGATGACGCGCTCAGCAATAAATCCGGCTTGCTCCAAAATGAATTGATTGTTCATTAAGGCTAATGCTTGTGGGGAAACAATTGAAGTAGCGCGATTGGGGGCTGAGACTGAAGTCACAGGGCAATCGAAGACTTCCAGCATTGGCAATAAAACAGATCGTTTGACGAAAATGTAAATGCTGCGGCGAAATGTTTCGTGATTGTCCTTGGCATCCAGCGGCCAGCGCGGACGTGATCCAGTGTTAATAATATCTGGGTCAATTCTGGGATAAATGCCAGGGCCGTACATTTCTGGATTCAATTTTCCGCTTACCAGCAAAATGCTGTCGCGGATTGCTTCGGATTCCAAGCGGCGCGGATTCATGCGCCAGAGCAGGCGATTTTGCGGGTCTTTCGCCATTGCTGATTCTTCGTTAACGCTTGCCTGGCGATAGGTGTTGGAAAGTAGCATCAGTTTGTGCATGCGCTTCCACGACCACGCAGATGATTGCGGATTTTTGACTGCGGATTGCGGATTAGATTTTGCTCCGTCCCTGAATTCTACTGCCAGCCAATCTAATAACTCAGGATGGCTGGGGCGATCTCCGGTTAATCCGAAATCGCTTAATGTATTCACGATGCCTTGTCCGAAATGATATTTCCAGATGCGGTTTACGGCGACGCGCGCGGTCAGAGGATTTTCAGGATTGGTGATCCATTCGGCAAGCTGTTTGCGCGAATTTGCTGGAGTCAAATCTTTGCCATCAGACAAAATGGATGGCAAGCCAGGCTGTACTTCTTCGCCTTTAGTTCTGAAATTTCCGCGCAAGAATAGATAAGATTTTCCTGGCTCTTTTTTCTCTGTCACGCCCATTGCCGCAAGATATGGTTTCGGGCGTGTCTTATTAATTTCGTCAATTTGTTTTTGCAATTCCTTGCGGATTTTCAATTGATCGGCAGGTAATAACTCATCAATTTCTTCAGGCTGAATGTTGACTTCTTTAGCGAGCCTTTGGGCGAGTTCTTCGCGGTATTGCTCTTTGGTTTTATTGCCGAAGCCATTGGATTTTTCAGCTAGACCCAGATGGAAATCAATTTTTTCTGCCATCAATTTGGCGCGAATCGGTTTTTCTAATTCCGCCATTTTTTGTCTATATGGCTTGAGCGTTTCGTCTACGGCTTTGTTGGCAGCTTTGTGCTTGGCGATTTCTTCTTCGCTCACAAGTGGCTTTTCAGTTTTTTCCGAAGAACTGAAAATCGCTGCCATCCGATAATAATCTTTGGTTGGGATCGGATCATATTTGTGATCGTGGCAGCGCGCACAGCCTACAGTTAAGCCTAAAAACACTGACGAAGTTGACGCGACCATATCGTCCATTTCATCGCTGCGCGTTTCTTCGTTTTCGACGTTGTCTACGGTTGGGCCATTACGACAGAACGTGGTTGGAATGATCGCTTCTGTGCTGTTCGGGTTCATTAAATCATTCGCTAATTGTTCCGTCACAAATTGATTGTAAGGCTTGTCTTCATTGAATGATTTAATGACCCAATCACGATAATGCCACGCGTGCGGGCGATCATAATCAAATTCGTAACCGCCGCTGTCAGCATAACGCGCAAGGTCAAGCCAATGCCGTCCCCAACGTTCGCCATATTGCGGGGAGGTAAGTAATTTATCTACGACTTTTTCATAAGCTTTTTGCGAGGGATTTTTTGCGAATAAATCCATCTCAGCAGGCGTAGGCGGCAGGCCGATCAAATCATAATAAACGCGGCGGAGCAGTGTGCGCGGGTCAGCGGGAGCCGCTGGCTTGAGGCCATTGCTTTCGAGTTTGCTCAGCACAAACGCGTCAATTTCGTTTTTCACCCACGCGCGATTTTTTACAGTTGGAATTGCCGGACGAACGGGCTTCACAAATGACCACCATTGCCGATCCTGATCTGTGATTTTGTAACCTGGTTTGCGTACCGGTAATCCATCGCCGGAAACGGCTTGCGTGGAAGGTCTGAGTTCCTTGATCCATTCGGCGACTATGGCGATTTCTGCATCGCTAATCTTCCCACCCATCGGCATTGCGGGTTCTTCTTTGTGCGTGATGAGTTTGTAGAGTAGGCTTTCTTCGGGCTTGCCGGGCACGACTAAGGCTCCTCGTGTGCCACCTTTTAAAGAAGACTGTTCAGTGCGTAAATCCAAACCTGACCGTTGAATTTTTGCGCCGTGGCACATGACACAATTGGCTTCAAAAATCGGTGCGACTTTTTGCGTGAAAAGGCTGTCGCTTTGTTGGGCTGCAACGATCAAGGGGTTTTTTTGCGCCAGCGTAATGATAAGTGCCAGAAACAGTACTATCAGCACGGTTTTGGAGAAGGATTTTTTTACACTCTGAGTCTGCATAATCGCCAACTAAAAAAATGAAAATTTGTTGTTTGAAACCCGTTCGAGCGAGCGGAGAAATTGGTCAAGCGAAGAATAGCAGGAAAGCAATTAAATTCAAAAGGTAAGTTGCCCGCCATCTACAACAATTGAGTGACCGGTAACAAAACTTGCTTCATCAGAGGCAAGAAAGGATACAACGGCGGCGACTTCATCGGGCGTGCCAAAGCGATTCATCGGAATTTTATCGCGCAGATACGCTTCTTTGAGATCGGGGTCGGCGTCCAGATTAGTCATTGAAAGCTTTGTTGCAATCAATCCTGGCGCCGCTGCATTAACGCGAATTCCATATTTGGCAAATTCAATGGCAGCAGTCATCGTGATGCCCACGACGCCGAATTTTGAAGCGTTGTAGGCGGTCAAGCCAGCTTCACCGACGAGGCCATTGGTCGAAGCCATATTTACGATTGTACCTTTGATGCCAAGGCGCACCATTTCACGCGCGACAATCTGGGTGCAGAGAAACACACCTTTGAGATTGACCGCAATTGTTGTCTCCCAAATTTCATCCGAAGTTTCCAGTAACGAAGCAAACGTCGCAATACCCGCAATATTGCAAAGCACATCAATACGTCCGAAATTTTCCAATGTTCGTTGCATCATTGCTTCAACGGCTAGGCGATTGCCAACATCAAGTAATAATCCGATAGCTTTTGCGCCTGTCGCTGAGATTTCATTGGCTACTGCTTCGGCCTCTGATTGATTAATATCTGCCACAATAATAGCAGCGCCTTCACGTGCCAGGCGCAATGCTGTAGCGCGCCCGATCTCGCCGCCACCACCTGTGACAATGACTACTTTATTTTGAAAACGCATTCTAATTTATCTCAATCATTGGAAGAAAGTTAGCGGGTAGACGATTTGCTTGCCGATTCAGTGACAACCGTTTGCCCTTTTTTGACGGGAAGATTTAATTGCTCATCAACTAATTCATAAAAAATTCGGCCCTGCATCATTTCGTCAACGGTTTTCTCGCCCCATCGTACGACTTGCGAAGGATCAGGATTGAATTTATTTTTGGCCGAATTATCGAAAGTTCCAATAAAATCCACTTTCGTTCCTTTGGGAACACGCATCGGTTCCTTAAGCAAATACACTCGTTGCCAATTGAAATCATAATTGTTGACTGCAAAAATATCTTCGACGCGTCCATCTGGAAACGTGAAGCGGAACGTGTACGCTTTGCCGCGCAAGTGCATGTGAACGTGGAAAAATCGAATCAGCGCATCGGAATCAAATGTCTTCGAAGAAGTTAACGAATAGCTGGCATCGTTTGGTTTAATCTCCAAATCTTTTCTGTCACCGAACAACGTCCGCAAATTTTTATTCACTGTACCATCTGCAAAATGAATGCCAACCGAAGTTTGGTCTACACGATCTTTGTCAGACGGAGCGTAATGAATTTGGATGCCGAGGCGCATGCCTTTGGGAATTCGCACGCTTGTGCCTTGCGGCAATACAACAGGTTGCACGCCCGGAGCCCAACCCGAAAGCATATACGTCCCGCGCGCGCCGGGATCGAAATCGCCCGCGATGAATCCTTCTTCAGGAGTTTTGAAATTCGCTGGAACTACGTGCGTGTTAGCGTGGTGGACTGCGCCCAAATTTCCGGGTCGAGTCTCAATAGATTTAATCCAGGTGTCAGCGGGGAAGACATAATCGAACACGAAAAAAACATATTGATCTTTGGTATTTGCTTTTACTGTGTAGGGATTTTTTACTTGCACGACTAAGTCAGGATTGGCATTGACCCAATCATTTTTCCAAACCCGCGCGGCAGGCATTTCTTTTGGGTTCCCTTGCACTGCGCCGCTGTCCACCCAGTTGGTGATAATTGCAATTTCTTCATCTGTCAGACGCGGATCATTTTCATAGCGGCCAATTGATCCGAGCGCGTGAAATGGCGGCATTTGACGTGAACTGACTTGTGCGCGCAACGATTTTGCCCACGGGCGAACCTCGTCATAAGTCACCAAAGACATCGGCGCACTGCCACCTTGATGATGACATTCTTCGCAATGTTTTTGCAGAATCGGTGCGATGTGTTTTGCAAAAGTTATGCTTGATTTACTCTTTTGCGTATTGCCAGCTACAAAGCCTGCGGTCAAGATAGTGAAACCACTTAGACAAATCAACGTGTAAAGTGCGAGTCTTTTCATATTGTGTATCTCCTTCAAATTTAAGGCGAGGGCGCGATTATAGCTGGAATGATCGAGGAACGAAAAAAGGAATGAAGAAAAAATGAATACAGTGTTTTCACGGCGCGAGTTCCTTGCTATGAGTGCGGCTCTGACTGCTAATTCACAACAACTAAGTCGCACCAAGCGAGATTGGTCGCGTGCACGGGCGAAAACTCTAATTCATATGCAGGCAGTAATGGGGAAATTGCCAAGTCCTGTAGCTACTCCGATGGAAAATACTGGCGGGATCGAACAGGAATTCCCTACATACACGTCGCAAAAATATTTCTATAATACGCTTGGTGTTTCTGAATACGTGCCTGCCTATGTGCTTATTCCTAAGCCAATGCCGAAGACGCGAATCGGAATTCTTTGTCTGCATCAAACGACAAAAATTGGCAAAGATGAACCGGCTGGATTAGGAGGAAATCCAAATTTGCATTACGCGCGGGAACTTGCAGAACGTGGATTCATCACGATTGCGCCCGATTATCCGTATTTAGGTGAGAACCATTCAAAACCTTATGAGGCTGGGTATCAAAGTTGCACAATGCTGGGAGTCGTAAATCACATTCGGGCGGTCAATGTCTTGCAAATTCTGGGGGCAGAAAAAATTGGCGTGATTGGGCATTCATTGGGTGGACATAATGCCTTATTTGTTGCAGCGTTTGATAAGCGTATTGATGCCGTTGTTACTAGCTGTGGTTTTACAAAATTCAGCAAATATTTCAACGGCAATTTAAAAGGTTGGGCGGGGGAGCGGTATATGCCTTTGATTGAAAAAAAATATGGCAACGATCCACAAAAAATGCCATTTGATTTTCCTGAAATTTTGACAGCTATCGCGCCGCGCGCTGTATTTATTAATGCGCCGTTGCACGATGGGAATTTTGAAGTGTCAGGAGTGCAAGATTGTGTGGCGGCTGCAATGCCTGTTTATGACAAGATTTTTAAGGCAAAAGAAAAGCTTATAGCGGTTTATCCAGATGCCGGTCACGATTTCCCGAATCCGATTAGACAACAAGCATATCAATTTTTAGCGCGTTGGTTGCGCTGAAATTCTCAAGACTATTTTCTGCGCCCAACACTTTCTGCCAGGTCTTTTGCCTTACCGATGATGATGTCTTCGAGCGTGGGAGCCCAGGAAGCGGGCATATCGTAATAAATCATTGATTCGACAACTTCGTAACCGCCTTCGCTGAACATACGCTCTGACGGGATATACGCCATCACTTCGTTGGAATAGCCCGCCACCCATAATCCATTAGTACCCAATTCTTTTTTCAACCGCAATACATAATCGGTGACAACTTCGCCGCCTAATCCCACAAGTGTGAAATCGTTACCGAGTTGAAACACTTGTACTGGATATGCGTATTCCGAAGTTAATTTTCCATCGCGCATGAGTCGCGCCAGCATACGATCAGCGTGGCGTTTCACATACACACTTTTATCAGTCAAGCGTTGTTGAAATTGTTCGCGTGTAGGCGGCGTAGCAAACGGAATATTTACGCGCTCGAAGGCCGTTTTGATGTTGCCTTTAAGGCTCGACATTTTGCCAGCAATTACACTTTCGACAATCTTGGCAAGCGTCTTTCCATGTTGTTCGCCCAGTTCAACCGTCCCGCGCGGATTCGGATTCACATCCGCGCCACAACCTTGTACGAACATTGCCTGCACGCCGGGATTATTTTTTTCCAACTCCTGTTGTGCGAAGCCTGCATAATCGCCGCTAATCGCAAGAATTTTGTCCGTTAATGTTGTGTTGTGGCAGGCGTAACCAAAAACAACTCCGAGTAGCTTGTCATCTTTTGCTTCAATTCTCAGGACAGGCACATCTTGGTCTACAACGCCGGAAGGATTAACGCCAATGCGAATTCCTTCCGCAGTTTTTTCGCGCCGATTCACTGCAAATGTTCCTGTGCCGTGACCGAGCGACAATTTGACTTGTGTCATGTCGCGCAGCGCTTGCCCGATGACCCAGAGAATTCGCTCCTGCAAAAATTGCGAATACTCATACACATTCGTTGCCTGATCAGCATCAAGCTGATAAATACCGACGGCGTTTTGGCGAATCACAGGGCCTGTGTGCGTGTGCGAAGCGTTGAGCATTAACTGATCGCGCGTGAGGCCATATTTTTTTTCGGCGGCGTCAGCAATGGCATCAACTAATTCGCGCGAAAAGCCTAAAATATCCGCCGTAACAAGTACGAATTTCCCATCCTTGTCATCGGCAATTGCTAATGCTTTCGCATAAATATTGTGTAGTTTTCCTTGTGAAGGTTGTGTGCGCGCGGCGTATCCCGCCATCCAGATTGGCTTGGCAGGCGTGATGTTTGCTTTTGCCAATCCCGCTTTTATCGGGCCAGCGAAAACATTTAGGTTGAGTAAGATTAGGAGCGTAAAAACGGAGCAAATAGTTAACAACTTTTTCATGACTTATTACGTCTATTAGTATCGCCTGCGGTAGCGAGTGGATAAGAGATTGAGAGCAAGAGCCGCCCGCTACCGCAGGCGGTACTGACTTAAATTACATTACCTGTGGTGGCGCAAGAATTTGCAAGAGCGTTTCTTCATTGAGCGAATACGTCTCGTTACAGAATCCGCAGGTCAGTTCAGCACCATTATCTTTTTCGAGCATGTCTTTGATTTCCGCTTCGCCGAGCGAGGCGACCATACTGATTGCGCGCTCGTATGAACAACGGCAGCGAAATTCTACGGGAATATTTTCCATTATATCAAATGGAATAATACCGAGCGCTTCTTGCAAAATCGCCTCCGCATTCGCGCCTTTGCGAATCAATTCGGTCAGATGCGGCATACGTGAAACCGTGTCTTCGATCATTACCAAAATATTCGGGTCAGCATCAGGCATTGCCTGGATTAACAACCCACCCGCCGCCGTAATTTGTGCTTGTTCAAGTTCATAAAATACGCCCAGCGCGACAGCCGAATTGATTTGCTCAGAAACATTCAAGTAGTGCGCAATATCTTCTGCAATTTCACCTGATACCATTGGCACGGAGCCTGTATATGGTTCTTTGCGCAAGCCGATTTCAAATCCCGCTTCACGAATAACGTGCAGCATTGCTGTGCCGTTGCCCATTACGATGCCTTTGACATCAAATTTGCCTATTTCATTCGGGGGCAAATCTGCTTCAGGATTATTCACAAACCCGCGTACCGTGCCATGCGGTGAAGCTTCAGCTGTGGCTGAAACCAACGACCCGTCGCCGCGCACTTGCAGCGTAAGTATTTCTAAATCTTTAAATGTTCGTCCGAGTAATAGCGCGCCCGTTAGTAAACGACCTAGGGCCGCCGATGCTGTTGGCGAAGTTTGATGCCGCCGACAGGCTTCATTGACTAAATCTGTAGTGACAGCAGCCACTAAGCGGATTGTGTTATTGGCAGCAGTGCCTTGTATCAAATGATCTTGCATCTGGGTTTTGGTCTTTGGACCTTGGAATTGGGAAAACTGGGTTTAATTTCAACCTTGCTTTACAAAAGTAAAGACCGAAAACCAAAGTCCAAAGTCTAAAATCTCACATCTCCGCAAAATTCTTCAATAATTTCAATCCTGTTGCCTGACTTTTTTCCGGGTGAAATTGCACTCCAATTATATTACCCCGACCACAAATCGAAGCATATGGCATGCCGTAATCGGTTTTTCCCAGCACGCATGAGTCATCTGTTGGCTCACAGTAAAATGAATGCACAAAGTAAAAAAACGATTGATCTTCCAACCCCTGAAAAATCAGATGTTGTTTCGCTTTTTCCTGCAACGCCACCTGATTCCATCCGATGTGAGGCACGTGCAAGTTTTCGGGAAATTTTACAACTTTACCAGGCAATAATCCTAAGCCACGATGCACGCCGAATTCGTGCCCTTCTTCAAACATCATTTGCAAGCCAACGCACAATCCGATGATTGGTTTTCCGGCATTGGCTGCCTCCAGTACTAATTCATCAAAGCCGAGCGTGCGTAATGATTGCATCGCATAACCAAAAGCGCCTACGCCGAGTAACACCAGTTTGTCGGCGGCAAGCAACGTCTTTTCGTCGCGTGTCACAGCGGCCTTGATACCTTGTGCGGTGAAGGCTTTTTCTACGCTGCGTAAATTGCCAATGCCGTAATCAATGATTGCGATAGACATAAAATAGATGAGAGTTGAGACTTGAAAGTTGATAAGTAAAATCACTCTCACTTATCATTTATCAATTGTCCACTATTTACAGTTTTCCTTTGGTGGACATCACGCCCTGGATACGATCATCAATTCTTGTAGCTTGCGACAACGCCCGCGTCGCCGCTTTGAAAACTGCCTCAATGATGTGATGTTGATTGCGACCGTATAAGACTTCGATGTGCAAATTGCATTTGGCGTGTTCCGCAAACGAATGCCAGAAATGTTCAGCTAACTCCACCGAAAACGTTCCAACTTGTTCGCGCGTGTTTTCGACATTGTAGACAAGAAAATAACGACCAGATAAATCCACCACGGCGCGCGCCACCGTTTCATCCATTGGCACATATGCGTGTCCATAGCGCACGATGCCTTTTTTGTCGCCGAGTGCTTGGGCAAAAGCTTGTCCCAGACAAATCGCTATGTCTTCGACCGAATGATGATCATCTATTTGCGTATCGCCATTACATGTGATTTCCAGATCAAATAACCCGTGGCGCGTGAGTAAGTCCAGCATGTGATCCAGAAAGGGAACTCCCGTTTGGATTTTGCTGATGCCGGAGCCATCAAGATTCAGCGCTACACGAATATCGGTTTCTTTCGTAGTCCTGCTAATTTCTGCTTGCCTTGCCATATCGGTATTTTACACACCTCGCCCCAAAATACGAACACGCATATCTGCATTATTTTCGGTCAGCATGATTGAAAACTGCTCTCCAATCAGCCAAACCGAAAAGTTATTGTAGCTTCCATGAAAATTCCAATGCTAAAATGTGCTTGACTGTGCGCCCCCTTCCCGCAAATCCCCCACTCAACCCAGCCAGTATGAATATGTGGAATGACTATAAAACAAGACGCTATACTGAACGCATGCCATCTTCGCTCAGCGCGCATGTTTTGACGTATGACACGGAATTTACAGAAATTGAATTGACTACTACTCTTTTGGACATTTCACGTGCAGGCGCACGCTTATATTTTCGCGGGAGTATTGATATTGGGCAACCTGTACAACTGACGTTCGCAATGCCAAAAGTAATGCGCGCTTTTGACAAGACAGAACCGGAATACAAAATTTGGGGTGTAGTGCGTTGGGTCGTATGCGTTATCAGCGAAGATCACAGGCAAGTCCAACATGAAATTGGCGTCGCTTTTACTGGCAAGTTTGCGCCGGATGGTTTTCTGGAGAATCCTGCTAAACGCTACGACATTAGACCGACGCCAACGCAAGATAAGCTGTGGATTGTACGTGAAATGACGCAGCGTTATGTTTATTAGTCCTGGAATTCCTATTCAGGTTTTCCGTTGAATTTCTGGTCGAACAGACCAGTTCTTTCCTTGGCGTGAATCGCTACGCTGTTTCCCTCAAAACTAAGCCGAAACGTGTAATGATTGAGATTAGCGATTTCATCGTACTCAAACACAAACGTGTGATCGTCTTCCCATTTGCCTTTCGTTCCGACTGATAAACCGCCTCTTCCGTTCGGTGACAATCGCAAAACTCCATCTAACCCAATGGGTCGGATTTCACGGCTTTTTTCCGTGCGCGTCATATTGCCATTTTCGGCGAAAGAGAAAAGTACTGTCGCATCACCTGTTGCAGGAAAATTTAAGCGCACTGTTTGCATTCCCATCCAGTTTGGTTCCAGCACAAAAGATTTCCCTGAAATTGTTTTTGCGATTGCGGGGAGCGGTTGCATCGCGGCGGGTGCATTGGCTTTACTCGCGTTTTCAATGGCTGTTTGCAATTTTGCAGTTGCGGCGGGATTAGCGGGCAACGGCTGATCAGCTTTTATCGCCGGCAAAATTTGTTTCATGAACTCGCCTGTATTAAATCCACCACCATTGAAAACAATGGCTGTATTTTTTGCGGGAATCACGCTGATTTGTTGCCCGCCGCGTCCTGAAGCTTCGTATGGAATTAAATTACCAGAAGGCTGAATCCACCAACCATAACCATAATCGCGCGGGTTACCCGTTTTGATATGCGAAGTGGTCGCTGCTTTCACCCAATCACTTTGCACAATTTGTGTCGCATCCCACCGTCCATTGTTCATGAACAGCACTCCAATTTTCGCCATATCGCGCGGCAGCAAATGTAAATTGCCAAAACCATGATTGATGAATTGCGGATCAAGCGGCCAGATTGTCTGCTTTATTCCAAGTGGCTCAAACAAAAATTTGCGTGCGAAATCTTCGGTTTTTAATCCAGTGGATTGTGTAATGATCGCAGAAAGCAAGTGCATCCCGCCACTGCAATAAGTGAAATTTGTACCGGGTTCCGCGACCATCGGCAGATTGAGCATGTATTGCACGTTGTCTGGCTGATTCAACATTTCCCACAGCGTAGGCTCGCCACCTTTAGAAATACAATTCAGCCCCGAAGACATCGTCAACAAATGCTCAATCGTGATTTTTTCTTTCAGCTTGTCACGATTCGCAATTTTGTTTTTCGAGAAAAATGATAATGCTTTTTGGTCTACGGATTTTATCTTGCGCTGCTCAATCGCCATGCCCACCAGCGTCGAAGTAATGCTTTTTGTCACAGATGCTAGATCGTGTGGAGTCTTGCCGTTGTAGGGGAAAAAATATGCTTCGACAACGATATAATTATTCCGCACAATCAACAAACTGTGAATATTGATGCCGCTCTTTGTTGCCTGTTCAATTGCTTGCGCAAGCACTTCGGAATCTATGCCCTGCGATTCAGGTGTAGCAGTTCGCCAGCCATTTGTAGGCCAATAAATTGGTGTTGGCTGAGCTAGAAGAGAAACCGATAGCAGCACAAGGGATGTTATGAATAGCAATAAAGTCTTCGTAGGGTTCTGGCTTTGATTTGTATTTTTACACATTGGATTTTCTCGGTGCGACCGGAATAGTGACTTTGAATCTATCTGGCGAGATTTCAATGTTAATTTGCGGCTTATAGGTGGTTGTCGTTTCAACCTCAAAGGCTTCCCCGGTTTTAGAGTTCTGCAACTGCAGCTTTTGGTGAATTTTTAATAAAAGAGAGTTCTGCTTATCTACCCAAATTGTCACGGGTTGTAGTTGATCGTTCATTTGCGGATACCAATCAATTCCGACTAATTTGTAAGTACTCCTGCCATCAACTATTTCTTCTCCAGCAATATGAAAATCCGAAATTCTTTGAAATCTATGACTGCGACGTTTTAGGTCAGCTCTCAGCAAAAAGGGAATGTTGTATGCTGCGAGCCTCGAAATACTAACAGGAAGTGCTAGTCCGAGATTGGAATATGGCTTAATTGTTGGGTCGAGAGACCACCAGCGATGTAACCCTTTTTGATCTTCCCACACACAATATTTGTTCCAAGTGTCGGTTTGATTTATTTGTTCTGTGTAATCAAAATAAAATTGCGAAGGGCGGACAAACGATGTCGTAAAGGGTCTTCGCTCAGTCCAGGTTCGCTCTTTCGTAATAATAAAATCTTCGACAATTCCTTCATCCGAGTAACTGTTGCAAGTGGCGTATTCCGATAGCATCTTGGTCAGAATTTGTTCGCCTGTAAGTGTCTTTTGGAGCTGCGCAAATGCCGTGACTGAAAGGCCGAGAAGGATTAAAGCAACTGTGATTAGGCGTTTCATGGATTCACCCTCCAAAATTTTTAGTGAGCGGTTGCGCTAAGCGCTGCTGCGGGTTTGGCCAGGGTGTATTTGTACAACTCTACTAAATTCGTGTCAAAGTATTTGACTGTGAGGTTTTGCAGGTCGGCCTCAATCGTGGCGAACCCATAAGCGCCTTTCGCAAATAATGTACGCGGCCCCGGTTCACTTTTGCGAATCGCCGCGCCGCCGCCGCCATTCACGAAAAATTGCACTCCGTCTTCAGCTTTCAGATGTTGTAAATCGTGATCGTGTCCGGCGAGGAAAATGTCTACGCGATTTTTCAAAATGGGCAGGAGTTGCGCAATCAACGTTTTGTTGTCGCTGTGCGCGCCGCCGGAATAAATCGGATGATGCCCATACACGACTTTCCATTGCGCAGTGCTGGTGCTAATCGCATTGTTCAGCCATTGCAATTGTTTTTCTGACATCTCATTTGTATCAAGCGCGAAAAATTGTATTGGCCCCGCAGTGTATGTGTAATACGGCGCAGGCATTACCCAGCTTTTGCTTTGCTGCGAAAATAAAATTTCCGAGATGGGGCTGTCCGGGCTGCCCCAATCGTGATTACCATAGGTCACATAGAATTTTAGTTTCAACGGATCATACAAATCGCTCCACAACGTTTTCCAGCGGGGATCAGATGGGCTAAACATTCCAGTCGGATAAAAATTATCACCAAGCGTTAACGCAAAATCGAAGGATTTTTGTTTGTGTGCTTTCAGCATTGCCGTCACGACTTGTTTTTGCGGCTCACCAGCGATTTGCTTATTTTTCTCATCGCCGTAACCAAAATCTCCCAAAGTCAAAACGCGAACTGGTTTGTTTGTTGGCTTCACATTGAAAAGCGGTGGCGCTACACGCATGAACGCGGGCAACGTCGTACCATTGCCGAGCGAAATCCATCTTTCCTGCTCGTCGTATAATTTTGCCAGATTCGCCTGATCATTATTTTTCTTAGCCAACTCGACGCGCTCTTTGAGTACTTGCTTGAGCGCTGCCATGCGCATCACGCGCAGGCGCGCTAACGCGAAAATTGCCAAATCCGCATCAGGATCAGCGGCGGCAACTTTCTCGAGCGCCGCAATCACTTTGGGCTGTGGGCGATTTCCGATGGCGACGATTGCGCTGCGCCGCACGATTGCGGCTGAATCGGAAGACAACAACTGCAACAAAAAATTGAGTGCGCCTTCAGTGTCTTGCTTCGCAAGATCGGTCACGGCCTGCGCGCGTTTGGCTGCATCTTCAATTGTCAACGCGGTCGTCCCCATTGCTTGTAATTTTTCTGGTAGTGATTTGACCAGCGCTTCGGGCGAAGCAGGAGGCTGGGCAGAAATGAAAACTGCCAGATAAATAAAGAAAGAGACGCTGAGAATAATTTTCGGTAATTTCATAGGAATGTCCTGAAAAAAATAACTAAACTAATGTCTTGTGCGCTCAGCCTCACGAGCTTGGGCTAAAATTCGTTTGAGTTCTTGCACCTTCTTGGGGTTTTGCGCCGCCAGGTTTATTCGCTCGCCGATGTCAGTAGCCAAATTATAAAGCTGTTCTTGCGTATCATTGCCTAATTCAATGGAAGTAAACGGGTCATATTTTCTGCCCTTGCTGGGTTCAATATATTTCCAGTTATCTTGCAAGACTGACAACGAACCTGCTTGTTCAATTAAATACGGACGACCTTTTTTGGCTGTTCCTAACAGCGCATCTATCACGTTGAAACTATCAGGCGCATCGTCGTTCGCTAATTTCTGTTTGGTAAATGCTGCAAACGACGCGAGAAAATCTATTTGGCAAATTAACACGTCAGAAATTCCTGGTTTGATTTTATTAGGCCAACGTACTATGAAGGGAATACGCGTACCCGCTTCAAACGCGCTGTACTTTCCGCCGCGCAAAATTCCTGATGGGGTGTGACCGTTTAGGTTTTCGACCGCTCCATCTTTGTAACCATCATCAACGACGGGGCCATTATCACTCGACAATATTAAGATCGTGTTATCGGATAATTTAAGGCGATCCAGCGTGTCAAGCATTTGCCCGACCGTCCAATCGAATTGCAAAATCGCATCACCGCGCCGCCCTAATCCACTTTTGCCCGCGAAGCGCGAATGCGGCATACGCGGCACATGAATATCATGCGTAGAGAAATATAAGAAAAATGGTTTCGCTTTGTTTTGCTCAATAAAATCCATGCCTTTGCGCACGAATACATCCGCCATTTCTTCATCAATCCAGCGCGCCGCATTTCCTCCACTCATAAACCCGATGCGGCTGATGCCGTTGACGATGGTCATATCGTGACCGTGACTAATCTGATATTTGAGTAAATTGAGGTTTTCTTTGCCCGTCGGATCGCTACCGATTTTTTTGGTGTAATCCACCTTGATCGGATCGTTTGCATCAAGGTTGATGACGCGATTGTTTTCGACGTACACACACGGCACACGGTCGCCCGTGGCAGGCAACAAAAAACTGTAATCAAATCCAAGTTCATTTGGCCCCGGTTTAATTTCGTGGTTCCAATCCAAATCGCCTTCGCCTAACCCCAGATGCCATTTGCCGACCACGCCTGTTTGGTAACCCGCTTTTTGTAGCATCGAAGCCAGTGTCGTTCGCCCCGGCTGAATAATTAATCGCGCATCGCCCGGCAAGACTCCTGTCCCTTTTTTGCGCCAAGCATATTCGCCTGTGAGCAGAGAATAGCGCGAAGGCGTACACGTCGCCGCCGATGAATGCGCGTTTGTAAAGCGCAATCCGGTTTTGGCTAAACGATCAATATTGGGCGTTTGAATTTTTGTTGCACCATAACTGCTAACGTCACCATAGCCCAAATCATCAGCGTAAATGAAAACGATGTTTGGTTTGGTGGATTGGGCAAATGAGAATGATGCGAAAGTTAGTATGAAACAATAGGCAAAGATTTTATGGAATAAACGGAGCTTCATAAGGACGGATGAAAATAGAAGTGGAAAACCGCAGAGAGCGCAGAGCAAATCTGTCAACTATACTAATGCCTGTTACGTTCGTTCTCTGCGGTAAAAACCATTAAGCAATAATCTTATGCGCTACATTCCCCGCCACATCCGTCAAGCGGAAGTCTCGTCCGCTGAAGCGATATGTCAATCGTTCGTGGTCGAAACCAAGTAAATGCATGACTGTCGCGTGGAAGTCGTGAATGTGCATGCGGTCTTCGACAGCGTGATAACCAATGTCGTCCGTCGCCCCATAAATAAAGCCCGGTTTGACGCCGCCGCCCGCCATCCAGATAGTATAGCCGTATGGATTGTGATCGCGGCCATCGCCGCTTTCGCTGACGGGAGTGCGTCCGAATTCGCCCGCCCAAATCACCAGCGTGTCTTTCAACAAGCCGCGCGCTTTCAAATCTTTCAGCAAGCCCGCGATTGGCTTATCAACTTCGCGCGCATTTTTGGTGTGATCGTTGTATAGATTTGAGTGTTGATCCCACTTGTAACTGTGCGTGCATTGAATGTAGCGGACATCTCGTTCAGCTAAACGCCGCGCCAGCAAACATTGCCAACCAAAATCTGCTGTCAGCGGATCATCCAAGCCGTACAATTTTTTCGTAGCTTCAGATTCTTTATTGACCTCAAACGCTTCCGGCGCTTGCGATTGCATCTTGAACGCCATCTCAAAAGCCTGAATGCGCGTTTCTAATTGCGGGTCTTGTTTGTGCAATTCTTTGTGGCGGCGATTGATATTTTGCAGCATGTCTAATTCGTAACGCTGCTGTTCTGGCGACATATGTTTGCTTAGCAAATATTCAATCGGTTCTTTCTGAATGTCTTCAATTTTGAGGCCAGAATTACCAATTGCCGTGCCTTGATAAGCACCAGGCAAAAATGCTGAAGACCAGTTTTTTGCGCCGCCGTGTGAGAGCGCAGGTTTGATCGTAATAAAACCAGGCAAATTCTGATTTTCAGTGCCTAAGCCATACACCACCCACGAGCCCATGCTTGGACGCACAAATGTTGATGAACCTGTGAAGGTTTGCAATAGCGCCGCGCCGTGATCCACGCCTTCGCCAACCATGGAACGCACGAAGCACATATCATCTACACAAGTGCGCACGTGCGGCCACAAATCACTGACAGGAATTCCACTTTGGCCGGATTGTTTGAAATCCCAGAGCGGTTTCATGAGTGGCCCGACCTGTCCATCGGCAAACGCGAGCGGGCGTTTGATCGGCAATGGTTTGCCGTGATCGGCAATCAAACGCGGTTTTGGATCAAACGAGTCAATTGATGAGGGGCCGCCGTGCATGAACAGAAAAATTACGCGTTTCGCTTTGGCAGGAAAATGTGGCACTTTCGGCGCGAGCGGATTATCCAGCGCAGTCGCTGCAAATAAATTTGACTCACCCGCGAGCATTGCATTCATACTAAGTGCGCCAAACCCTAAGCCCGCCGCACGCAACCACGCGCGCCGTGATACTGGTTTTTCAGTGCGTTGATAAAGCGAAGATAAAAATTGCAACTGATCTTTTTTCATAAATTTCTTTCAAACTCCGAATTGCCGCAAATGATGATCGCAATGCAAATAGCCCCAACGCATCCATTCTTCGACAGTCATTTCACCAAACATCGGATGCGGAACAAATTGAAAATCACGCTTGGCATTGGTGAAGCGATGAAGTAGCGCGATGAGTTTTTGTTTATCCTGCTCAAATTCTACGGGCTTTGTTCCGCCGCGCTCCTGATCGGCTGCCGCGCCCGTTTTTACTCCGTGCGGCCATTGCATAGGAGCTTTTAATGCAACCCATTTTCCCAGAGTGGTTAGGAAAATATTCCCGCGAAATTTCGCTTCACGCTCGCCTATTACCATCAAAAACGAATCGCTAAGATGACATAACATTTGATTCGGTGTCATCTTGCCCCATTGCCGCACGCTGTCTTTTTGCACTGCTTGAATGCGCTTAAGAATTTCATCGGCATTGGATTTGTCAATTAGACTTTTCATCATTTGATGGTGCGACAGTCTGTCTTTAAGGGTTAATCCACGTAAAGGAAATCATTGGAGGCCAGCAAAATACGACAATAGCTTTGCCAGGCTAAGGCCTCGGCTTTTTCGCCTTGTGCTTTTTGTTTGTAGCCTTCGATGTATTGCATTGCCGCGTCAATTTCTTCTTTTGAAGCGAGCCGATTTAATATCAGGGCGTATGCATTATTGATTCGTTCGCCATTACTCTTGGCTGCTGCACCCCAAACTGTTTTAGAAATTTCTTTTGAAGCGTTGGTGAGAAAATCACTATTAAGCCAGAACAACGCCTGTGTCGCTACGTTTGTGAGCGAACGCTTGCCCATCATTGTTGTCGCATCACCGAAATCAAATAAGTTAAGCATTGTAGGCAAATTCGCGCGGCGAAGTGGAATGTAAACAGAACGGCGTTTGAGTGACTCAGGATTCACACTTAAACGGCCTTGTGACGTTTCACCATCCGTTCCGCGTCCAGTCTGTAACGTTCCACCCATGGTCAAATCAATCGAACCATCAATGGCTAAAATTGCATCGCGCATTTCTTCGACGGAAAGGCGATGACGGTTAAAGCGTGAAAGCAAGCGATTATCCTGGTCAGCTTCAAACGTGTTCGGATTGTCTGATGCCATTTGATAAGTGCTGGAAAGCATTATCAATCGGTGCATCGCTTTGATCGAATAATTATTCTTGACGAATTGCCACGCAAGAAAATCCAGCAATTCAGGGTGCGAAGGGCGTTCTCCCATTTTGCCGAAGTTGTCCGGTGTACGCACAATGCCTTCGCCAAAATGCCATTGCCAAATGCGATTCGACATGACGCGCGAAGTCAGCGGATGATTGGGAGCTGTCAGCCATTCGGCAAATTGCAAACGACCACTGCCCACAAAGTTTGGTTTTGAATCATAATTGGCAAGAATCGCAGGGAAGCTGGGCGGCGCGTCATCACCAAAGCTGTTGTAATCGCCGCGAATGAAAACTTTCTGTTGCACAGGCGTGCCATCTTCGACAGCACAGGCAAGCTCAGGTTCTTGAGGTGCCGCTTTTTTGATCTCCTCGGCTGTTTTATGCAGCGCCTCAATTTTGGCCCATTGCGCTGCCGAAAAATTATTTTTGTTTTTGTCGGAAATAGTAAATGGCCCACCCGAAAAATATACATCGTTGAAGAAGCGATCATCGCCCGCTTCAAATTTCGGTTTTTCTGGCAATGATTTATTTTGCGCGAGTGCGGCCTGATATTCTGGCCGCCATTTATTAATTTGCGCTTGATAATCATCCAAGTGTTTTTGGAGGCGCGCTTGATAGCTAGTTGCGACAGTGCGCAATTGAGCGGGCTTGGCATCATTCCATTCATTTAAGTAGCCGCGAATTTGGTCTCTCGGCTTTAAATAATCCACCCATTTTTTTAAGACATTTTCTGGCAGATTTGTTTGCTTGGCGACAGTTTCAAGCGGTTGATTTTCCTGATAAATCTGGCGCGCGGCAACCATCAAATCCGCTAACCGTCCAGCGTATTCTTTTGCCATGGGTTCTTTGATGGAGTCCGTGATTTCTTCGATGGCAAGCTGATTTTTTTTCGCAAGCTCCGCATTTGCTTTTTTAGCCGCAAGATATTTTTCAAATTCTGCTTTTGGCACAAGCGGTTTTTCTAACGGCACAGAAACGTGCGAATCAGCGTTAGAGAAACTTTTCGTGCTGGCAAAAATGCCAATCATTGAATAGTAATCTTTGGTCAGAATCGGGTCGAATTTGTGATTGTGGCAACGCGCGCACGCCATTGTTAGACCGAGAAAAGCTTTCGAGGTGACGTCGACTTGTTCGTCATACACATCATACAACATTTTCTTTTTGTCTTGTTGCGCGATGGCTTTTGCGCCCAACGCCAAAAATCCCGTTGCGATGATTCCGCGCCGATTTACTTCGCCGCCGTCGGAAGCGGGAAGCAAATCGCCTGCGATTTGTTCGCGGACGAATTGGTCATAAGGCATATCCTGGTTGAAGGCCTGAATCACGTAATCACGGTATTTCCACGCGTGTGGATAGCGATGGTCTTCGTCATTGCCGGTGGAATCGGCGTAGCGCGCTACGTCCAGCCAATTGCGCCCCCACTTTTCACCATAGCGCGACGAAGCCAGCAACCGCTCAATCACTTTCTTAAAAGCGTCCGGCGATTTGTCGTTGAGGAACGCTTGCATTTCAGCTTGCGTCGGCGGCAACCCCGTCAAATCGAAAGTTGCGCGCCGGAGCAAGGTTAATTTGTCGGCGGGAGCGGCAGGTTGCAGGTTTTTTTCTTCGAGTTTAGCAAGGATGAAATTATCAATCGGTGATTTTACCCAAGCTGTATTTTTGACGCTTGGCGGCGTTACCTGTTTCATCGGTTGATACGCCCAAAAGTTTTTTTCGTCCTCAGTAAAAGAACGAACCGATGCATTTTTCGGAGCGCTTTTGGCGGGAGCGCTCGCAATGGCTCCTGGCCAGGGCGCGCCCATTTTTACCCACGCTGTGATGTCCGCAATTTCTTCTGGTTTTAATTTGCCTTTGGGCGGCATTTTTAGCGACTCGTCATAACTAATAACTTTAAGCAAGCGGCTCGCCTCAGGGGTTTCTTTGTTCACCAGAGGGCCGCTCTCACCTCCGCGCGCGAAACCTTCCGCCGTGGTCATATCAAGCTGGGCAACCTGCGCATTCATGTTGTGACATTTCTGACAATTTGCCGCCAATATGGGGCGAATTTTCTTTTCAAAAAATTCTTGCTGCGTGGTGTCTTGCGTAAAATTGGCTTCAATCCCTTGCACAGAAGGTAGCCAAATGATGGCTGTGATTCCTAGCGCAATGAGCGTCAGGGGTAGCTTGACTGACCAGCGAGTGCCGATTTTTATATGCTGCATGCGAACTTGCTCCGAAGAAATTTTCCAAACAATTTATAATTACGTAAGGAGAGAAAGTAAGGTTACTGTTAGCGATAACAATTTTGCAAGCAAACATTATGATCGCACACTTTTGGACGGGGAAGAATAGTAAAATAAACCGCATGAGTTTTCGGTAAATAACTTAATAAGCTGTTTGCTGGGAGAAAATTTGTTTCGGAATTTTGACCATTATCGTGTGAATCATTTCGTCTGTCACGCTGCATGCTTGCAAGGCCGGAATCACGTCATTATGAATATGCAAATAATTCCATTGCGGCGGTATCTGTCGGAGTGCATTTTCTGTATATCAATTGGAAAAGCAATTTGCATCGTAAGACAGCACCATTTTATTGGCGTGTCCACGTACGCACATTTTGATGACGGTGTGCATGCGGCCTGCAAATAACAACATCGTACTAATGCCGAAACGATCCATCCTCAAATATGAACCATTAGCAATAATTTCTTCGAGATACTCTAAATCTGTTCAGTGCCCTCCGTATTCTCCTTGGTTTATTTTTTTAATAACCAAAATTTGCGTTTATCTTCTCGAAATTTTTCAATCGCATACCGCAACATTGTGCGCGGCATTTGAGCGTAATATTTCTCCAAAAATGTTTCTTCGGTTGGCAAATCGCGATTGCCAACTTCGCGCAACATCCACCCGACAGCTTTGTGTATTAAGTCTTCTTTGTCATTTACCAATATCGCAGCGATTTTTACTGTGTCAGCGAAATCGTTATTCCGAATAAATGTGTGCGTAGCGATGATTGCAATCCGGCGTTCCCACAACGAATGTGACTTTGCAAGTTTGTACAAAATTTGACGGGGACGTGTGAGTAAAAATTTGCCTGCGATGTGAGGCGCTGACGTATCAACTAAATCCCAATTATTAATCCATTCTGTGTTTGCCAAATAGCTTTTGAAGATTTGTTCTTTTTGCGCGTCCGTTCCTTGCTTGAAAATTCGCACCCATTGCAACAATGCGAAGGCGCGCTCTTCGTGGATTTCGGATTGTAATAATTGCTCTGCGTCTTCAATCGTGACTTCAACATGTGCTTTGACGAGACTGCGTAAACTTGGCGCAGAGATGCCTAAAAATATGTCACTTTCGCCGTATTGCCCCGGCCCGGTTTTGAAAAAATATTGCAGTTTTTCAGCGAACTCTGGATTAGCCTGCGTTCGCAATATCGAACGGATTTTTTCGACAATCATAAATTTATTTTGTAGGAAAATTGCTCGCCGCTATGAGAGTCCGTACAATACACGCCCGCTTTACGAATCGCAATTAAGGAGACAGAAAACATGAAAGCTTGGCGCGTGCTCGAATTTTGCGAGCCAGAGGAAATGCAATTGCAGGACATCGAAACTCCGCAGCCAAAGGCCGGAGAAGTCCTCATCAAAAATCATGCGGCGGCATTGAATTTTTTCGACATTTTATTAATTCAAGGCAAATATCAGGTTAAGCCCGAACGCCCGTTTACGCCTGGTTCTGAAGTCGGCGGCGTGATTGAAGCCGTGGGCGAAGGCGTGACCGGATTTGCCGTTGGCGACCGCGTACAAGCTTCGGCTTCGAGTGGAGGTTTTGCGGAATATTCGTTAGCTGCGGCGGCGAAGACTTTCAAAATTCCGGCGAATATGAGTTTTGAAGAAGCGGCGGCAATGCTGGTAATTTATCAAACTTCATATTTCACGCTGACGGAGCGCACGAAAATTACGCCTGGCGAATGGTTGCTTGTACATGCGGCTGCGGGCGGCGTTGGGCTTTCGGCCTTGCAAATTGGCAAAGCTTCCGGCGCAAAAATTATCGCTACAGCAGGCAGCAAGGAGAAGCTGGATTTTTGTATGGAACAGGGAGCCGACGCCGCTTTGAATTATCGTGAAGCAAGTTGGGCGGACGAAGTCAAAAAAATCACAGGCGGACGCGGCGCTGATATTATTTACGACCCGGTTGGCGGAGAAATTTTTGATCTCTCGACAAAATGTATCGCGGCGGAAGGTCGTTTGATGGTGATTGGCTTTGCGGGCGGAACGATTCCCAGCATCGCCGCCAATCGAATTTTGCTCAAAAATATTTCCGTGATCGGCGCATATTGGGGCGGTTATTGCGCGCTCCATCCTGAATATATGGCACAAGCGCAGGCGGAACTTTTTAAACTGTACGAAGCCGGAAAAATTAAACCAGTCGTTTCGCAAACGTACAAATTGGAAGACGCAGTGCAGGCGTTACAACAACTTGGCACACGTAAAACAATTGGCAAAGTGGTGCTGACGATATGAGCCAATTAATTTTAGTGCGGCATGGTCAAGCCTCGTTTTTGTCGGATGATTATGATCGCTTGTCGTCGCTTGGTGAGGAGCAGTCGCGTTTACTCGGCGCGTATTGGGTAAATCGCAACGTAACGTTTGATGCCTTATTTACAGGCCCGCGCGTGCGTCAAGTCAACACGGGGAAAATTGTTTGCGAACAATATGCGAGCGCTGGAATAGCGCTTCCTGAATTAATTCAACTTGATGAATTTGACGAATATGACGCTGACGGAATTATGAATCGGTTGTTGCCGCAAATTGTCGAAGCTGATGCCCGTGCGAAAGCTTTGCATGACGCTTTTCGCAATGCCGAAACCGATCAGGAGCGGCGCAAAGGGTTCCAGCGCATTTTTGAAATTGTCACCGCGAAATGGGTCAACGGCGAAGCGCTCTCGCCTGATGTCGAATCGTTTCGGGAATTTCATGCGCGCGTGCAACGTGGTTTGGAAAAAGTAAAAAACGAAGCTGGCAGCGGCAGCCGCGTCGCTGTGTTCAGTTCAGGCGGCGCGATTTCGGTTTCGGTGCAACTGGCTACGAAAGCGCCGGAACATGTCACGCTGGAATTTAACTGGCGCATTCGCAATTGTGCCGTGACAGAAATAATTTTTTCGCAAAGTAAATTTTCGCTGGATTCTTTTAATACGATCCCGCACTTGGACGATCCGCGTTTGCATACGTTTCGATAGTGATTAGTTAACAGCTAATCACTATCTGCTAACAGCTTCTTTCCTATGAATTTCGTCGCTATTGATTTTGAAACGGCTGATTATTGGCCTGATAGTGCGTGTTCAGTCGCGCTGGTAAAGGTTGCCAACAACGAAATCATAGACCGCGTCCATCGTCTGATCCGTCCGCCGCGCACGCGTTTTCAATTTACATACATCCACGGCATCACCTGGCAGCAGGTCGCGCAGGAACCTTGCTTCGCTGAATTGTGGCCGGAGCTGGAAACTTTTTTACATGGCACAAAATATTTTGTCGCGCACAACGCTATGTTTGATCGCGGCGTGTTGCATAAATGCTGTGAAACGTCTGCTTTGCCGATTCCTGATTTACCCTTTCGCTGCACCGTTAAATTAGCCCGCCAAATCTGGCGCTTGCCTTCCAATAGATTGAATTTGGTTTGTGAGCATTTAGGCATACCGCTGAAACATCATGATGCGCTTTCTGATGCTGAAGCGTGTGCGAAAATTGTAATTGCGGCGAATGAATTTCGTGGCAGTACACACGAAATTTATAAGCTAAAATGGTAATTAGTACGCGAGCGTGAGCGAGTGCGCCTCCTATCGCTGCAATATCGAAAGCAATAACGTACACCGCGCTAGACTCGCTCCGCACTGTGCACTATCGTAATAGCTGCCTAGCAACATCAACAACTATTTTCTTCCAATCAAAGCTTGCGATGGTAAAGAAGAGTGCCTCAGTTCGATCAATGCAGTAGCGTTACTGGCATCGGGTTTTTTATTGATAAATTGGACATAATGACGGTTATCAGCCGCTTTCGAGCATTACATAAAATGCGTTCTGCGACGCACCATACCTTATCTCTTTAGGTCAATTCGACACTGCGCCCTTAACGTTTGTAAGCGCGGATAGTAAAGTTAAAGTTCTCGGATTTTCACAAGTTGGCCGGTAAACCCGTTGCCGGTCAGCTAAAGATATTAGCGGTAGAGAAAATAAGTTGAAAATTGGCCTGTGACAGTACTGACTCAGCTTGTTACCTAAAGAACTATCAAGAAAGAAACCCAAAAAGAGAATGACTATGATTCTGCAAGAAAAATACACACTATTAAATGGCGTAGAGATTCCAAAGCTGGGGCTTGGAACGTGGATGATTAGCGACACTGATGTTGCACAGACAGTGAAAGACGCTGCCCAAATTGGTTATCGTCATATTGATACCGCACAGGCGTATAAAAATGAACGCGGCGTTGGCGAAGGAATCAGAGATTGTGGGTTAAAAAGAGAAGAAATGTTTGTAACCACAAAACTTTACGCTGAAGTAAAGTCTTATCAAGAAGCCGTTGTAGCAATTGACGATTCCTTGAATGCATTAGGACTTGATTATGTTGACCTGATGCTCATTCATAGCCCGAAACCCTGGTCGGAATTCTTGAAAGGTGAACTTTACCTGGAAGGAAATCGTGAGGCCTGGCGAGCACTCGAAGCAGCATACCAAGCTGGAAGACTTCGCTCCATCGGGGTATCCAACTTTGAAAAACCTGATCTCGACAACATCCTTGCCTCTTGTAGCGTCAAGCCAATGGTCAATCAGATTTTGGCGCATATCAGCAATACGCCGAAAGAACTGATCCACTATACACAAGAACAAGGAATTCTAATCGAAGCCTATTCACCTGTGGCACACGGCGAATTGATGAAAAATCAGGAAGTCCTAAAAGTCGCAGAAAAATATGGTGTCAGTGTGCCACAGTTAGGGATTCGCTATGTATTGCAATTGGGTCTGCTGCCATTGCCCAAAACGACAAATCCAGCGCACATGAAAAATAATGCTGAGGTGAGTTTTTTGATTTCAGATGAAGACATGGAATTCTTAAAAAATATCGAACAAATCAAAGATTACGGCAGCGCAAGCCACTTTCCTGTCTATGGAAGAAAATAGGAATATGTAGTACCAGTTCCACAGTATGACTATTCTGGGTAATTAGGGCGGGATGAGAATGCTTCGCGCCCTTTATTTATCTGAGTTTACCTCAACCGCTATGCGCTGAAAATCTCACTGTACGGTGGAATTGAGATAGACTACTTCCACTATGAGAGTTGCTGGTTATCGTGCACTTACCGCACTATTTCCATAGATCTTCACGACAGGCAATAAAATCCGCGAGGGGTGCGATTTGTCCAAATAAATTGTGTTATTGGCAATACGCGTTTCGTTATCCGCGCGCAACGGTTTGCCTGTGTTTGGATTCGGATCAAAACGTGGATCGTTTGAACTGGAAATATGTACAGCGATGCGATGACCTTTATTGAAAACCAAACTCGTTGACCATAAATCAATCGTGAATTTGTAAGGCTGGCCTTTCTTCAAAAACACTTCACGTTTGAAGCTTTCACGAAAGCGTGCGCGAATACCGTTATCTTGGACGATGCGTTCAGTGCCGTCGGGATAAACGTCTACGAGCTTTGCCATGAAATCTGTGTCAGGACAATCTGACGACGCCCAAAGTTCTACGCTCAAGGCACCGGTCACTTCGGTGGGATTATCCAGCACGGGCGTCATAAATTTCAGCACGTCGCTGCGTTGTCCAATCGGGCGTTGATCCATTGGCCCTTTTTTCGTGAGCAAATTTGCGCCGCCGTAAGTTGGCACAGGGTTTTTCGGATCGAATTGATATGTCTTGAACGCTTGATTTTGTTTGGGGGCGGAAGTTGTGAGTGTTCCATCCTGCTGTAAATAATATGAAGTTGATTTGTTGGTGAGCGGCCACGCCGTAGTGGTGCGCCATTCGTTGCCGGGAGCGTTTGGATCGGTTGTGTCACCCATCACGTAATATTTCACGGCAGGCTCTTTCATGATGCCGTTATCAATGCCTTTCAGCCAGTAATCAAACCATTTTTGCTGCTCGGTTAAATCCAACATCGAATTTGCGTTCGCAGGATATTTTACTTCTTCCAAGTTGCCATGACCCCACGGCCCCATCATTAATTTTTGATTGCCAGCGGCTTTGACTCCGCCCTGTTTTTGCAGGCCAACAAAATTATCAATGTTGCCTTGTACAAAAATGTCGTACCAACCCCCCTGGTTATATGCGGGAACTTGAACCTTTGACCAATGCAATTTGCCTTCGCGGATGTCGAGATAGCCGTCGTCAATGTAATGCTCAAACGTAAGCTTCAAAATGTCATCGGCTTTTTGCGCTTTCAACCAGCCTTCGTTCATTTCTTTGCGAAAAATTCCGCCTGTATAAATCGCGTGTTGATAAGCGCTAGCAGGGGCAACAATTGTATAAATTGCGGTCAGATGCGGCGGAGCCATAATTGCTGCCTGATTCGCTGTAATGCCCATCGCCGAAGCTCCGGTCATTCCGATTTTGCCATTTGACCAGGATTGTTTGGCGATCCATTCGACGGTGTCATAACCGTCAAAATGGTCGTCCATAAATGGGTGATAATCGCCTTCACTTTTGAATCTGCCACGACAATCCTGTACCACCACGATATAGCCTTTACTCGTCCAGTAAGAAGGACGTCCAGCACCAAGTGACGTAGCTTTGTTATAAGGTGTGCGCGTCAAAATTACAGGATATGTACCTTTCGTTTCTGGCAGGTAAATATCTGTAGCTAATTTGACTCCGTCGCGCATTGCAACCATTTCAGTGATGGCTTTGGCGGGCGCTGCGGCTTGAGCTGTTGCCTGTGCATAAGTGTTGGTTGGCAGCGCGCACGTGCTCAACAAAATCAATAGTAAAAAGGTGGAGAATTTTTTCATAGAAATCCTTGCGAAAGTTGTATAGCGAGCTGTCAGCCCTCGCTACAAAATTAATGGCTAGTTGCCATCCAGCGCTTGAGCCGATCCAGGCTTTCAGTAAATGGTTTCATCCCGACCCACAATAAAATTGCTGCGACTATATGCGCGACAGTGCAAACAATCAACAATGACCAATTCACCATTTTGTCATCATGGAAAACATAATCGGTCGTCATCGCTACCGCAGTAGGACCAATTCCTAAACCAATCAGGTTAATGACAAACAAATAAATTGCTGAAGCCTGCCCACGCATTTCGTTCGGCATAATTTGTTGTATTGCCGCTGGCGCCACACCAAAAGGAGCACTGGCAAAAAAGGCAGAGGGAATCAGCAACAAAATTGATAGTGTCGAATTTGAAACAAGTGGATAGGCAAGACCGAAGGGAAACCAGATAATCGCCACGAGAAAACCAACCCGCATGGTCGAATCCCGAAATCCTTTGGCTGCAAGTTTGTCTGCATACCATCCGCCCCAGGCCACGCCCAGCGTAGCAAAAATACCAACGACTAAGCCGTAAATAATTCCGGCCTTAGCGGAAGTCCAGCCGAAATTACGGACGTACATCGTCGGAATCCAGGCCGAAGCTCCGTACGAAGAAAACGATAGCAAAGCGAATCCGACGCAATGACAGACAAATGTTTGCCAATTGGATTGGATATATTTCATGACTTCGGGAAAGGGAACTTTCGCCGCCGCCAGCGCACCATCGGCTTGCCGCACTAATTTCAAATCGCGGCGCAACGGTTCTTTGATTGTGTAAATCAACAAAGAAAGCAAAATGCCGGGCAAGCCAACCAGAAAGAAAATTACTTGCCACGGTCGTGTTAGGCCGATGATTGGCAAATTCCACATTCCTTTTTGTGAGGCGAGACCGACCACGATGCCACCAAGTAAAAATGCCAAACCCGAACCAATATAAATCCCCATGGAATACACGCTGATTGCCGTTGCACGTTTTTCTTTCGGGAAGTAATCAGTAATGATCGAATAGGCCGATGGCGACAGCGCCGCTTCGCCCACGCCCACGCCCATGCGCAGCCCGAGCATTTGTCCGAAATTTTGAGCTAAGCCACAACCTGCTGTCATGATGCTCCAAAAAATCAGGCCAATAGCGATCAACGAACGACGGCTGTAACGATCTGCCAATAAGCCGAGCGGGATGCCGCAAAACGTATAAAAAAGCGCAAAACTGAATCCCATCAACAGACTCATTTGCGTATCAGAAATTCCCAAATCACGCCGTATCGGAGCCACTAGCAAATTCAGAATTTGTCGGTCAATAAAGGAGAATATATACACAATGGTGAGAACGCCTACGACATACCAGGCATACTTTGCCGCTGGATATGGAGCGGCTGTATTGTTTGAGGCTGAAGTGTGCAGCGGGTTTGGTGAAGTCGCAGCTTGGTTTTCTTTGACGGTGGTAATGCTCATAAGTACTCCCGGTCAGGAAAGGTAAAGGCGCAAAATTTAATAATTCGTCAAAAGAAAGCAAGGCACTATCTAAAAAACGTGAGTGTTCATCATGCCCCAATTCTCGAAACGCTTCTTCGAGCGGGAAATTATTAAATTGTTGCCAATCGAATTGTTCTAATTTTTCTCGAATGAGAAAATGCCCAGACATCGGATACTGTAAGCTACTTACCGTTCGGTCAGCAATACGACAGGCGAAGATTTACAACATTTATTTCATTGGTATGAATCCGAATGTGTAAGGGAACAAGTCTTGACGGCAAAAATGATTCGGCATAGTCTGTGGCCTTCCGACCGGTTGGTAACTCAATTCATTTCTAAAGGGAAAACTCGCTATGAATGAACCAGTAATTATTAATGCCGTTCGCACTCCGATTGGACGTTTTCGTGGGGCTTTTCGGGAAACGCGTTCTGATCAATTGCTGGCGCACGCGCTGGAAAATTTAGTCGCGCGCACCGGTATAGACAAAGCCAAAATCGAAGACGTGATTGCGGGATGCGTCACGCAAGTTAACGAACAAGGCGTAAACATCGCGCGTCGTACGGCTTTGCTGGCAGGCTTCCCGATTGAAACGCCTGGCGCTGCGCTCAATCGTTTTTGCAGTTCGGCGCAACAATCCATTCATTTCGCCGCGCAAGCGATTGCCGCAGGCGATATGAATTATGCGATAGGTTCCGGCGTAGAAAATATGACTCGCACAGTGATGGGCGCAGATTGTGCCGATTATAAAAATATGATCTACCTGCCGATGCTGGAGCATTACGACCTTGTGCATCAAGGCATCAGCGCAGAATTGATTGCTGAGAAATGGAAGATCACGCGCAAAGACGTTGACGAATTTTCAGCCGAATCACACCGCCGCGCTACCGCTGCAATTCAAGCTGGACATCACAAGGAAATTGCGCCTGCTGCTGGTTTGGATGCGGAAGGCAAAAACATTACGCTCGCGCATGACGAAGGCGTGCGCGCGGTTGTGAATACAGAAAAAATGGCGCAATTGCCCACGATATTTCGCCCCGATGGAAACGGCGTAGTTACCGCCGCGAATTCCAGCCAAATCTCAGATGGCGCTGCCGCTGTGCTTGTCGCAAATTGGGATATTGCAGAGGCCGATGGATTCCTGCCACGTGCAAAATTCCGTGCGCGAGTCGTGGTTGGTAGCGATCCGAAATTGCAATTAACAGGTGTGATTCCGGCGACGCAAATCGCGCTGAAAAAAGCTGGCTTAACATTAGCCGACATTGATTGGATCGAAATTAATGAAGCGTTCGCCACCGTCGTTTTAAGTTGGGAGCGCGAATTGAAACCTGATATGGCAAAAGTGAATCCGTGGGGTGGAGCGATTGCGCACGGGCATCCGGTTGGCGCTACGGGATCAATTTTGATGGCGAAAATGTTGTCAGGGCTGGATTCAATCAATGGGCAATTTGGGTTGCAAGTGATGTGCGCCGGACACGGGATGGCGACTTGCACAATCATCGAGCGAATGTGAACGAAGAATTATCAATCAGTCTTGAACTAACGCCGCGCAGTGCCGACGTTGAAGTTTTGCACCAAGGTATTCACGATTACAACACGCAACATTCTGGCGGTGCTGAAGCGCAAACGTTAGCAATTTTTTTGCGCGATAAAAATGGCGAAGTTGTTGGCGGTGTCAGTGGTTGGACTGCATACGGCTGGTTACGCATTGACGTATTGTGGATAGCTGAAAATTTGCGCGGGCGCGGCTTTGGTAAGCGGCTTTTATTTGCGGCTGAAGCTGAAGGGGTGCGACGCGGCTGCCAATTCGCTACGTTGGATTCATTCAATTTTCAAGCGTCTGAGATGTATGAAAAATTTGGCTACATAGAATTCGCCAAACTGGAATTGTTCGTTGGCAATCAGACGTGGCATTTTCTAAAGAAAGAATTGATCGGATAATCAGAAAGGTCGAAACGTGGAAATTCAAGGCAAAACATTTTTAGTAAGCGGCGGCGGCTCAGGTTTAGGCGCGGCTACGGCGCAATTGCTTGTGGCTTCTGGTGGCAACGTAGTTGTCGCTGATATTCGCAAAGAAACGGGCGAAGCGACTGCCAATGCTATCGGCGCAAAATTCGTCGAATGCAATGTGACTGATGAAGAGAGCGTAAAAAAAGCTATCGCAACAGCGATTGAAGCGTTCGGTTCATTGCAAGGTGCTATCAATTGCGCGGGCATTGGCGTAGCCGAAAAGACGGTCGGTAAAGACGGCGCGCATTCACTCGCTTCATTCTCGCGCGTCATCAACATAAATTTGATCGGCACCTTCAATGTGATTCGGTTGGCTGCGGAACAAATGGCGAAGCAGGAACCGAATGCAGGTGGCGAGCGCGGCGTGATTATCAACACGGCTTCCATCGCAGCTTTTGACGGGCAGATTGGGCAGGCTGCGTACTCAGCATCTAAAGGCGGAATCGTGGGAATGACGCTGCCGATTGCGCGTGATTTATGCAAGCTCGGCATTCGCGTAGTGACGATTGCACCGGGCTTATTTGATACGCCATTGCTTGCGGGCTTGCCTGAACAAGTGAAACAGGTGCTCGGTGCGCAAGTGCCATTTCCTCCGCGTCTTGGACAGCCGTCAGAATATGCTGCGCTGGCAAAACACATTATCGAAAATGAAATGCTCAACGGCGAAGTGATCCGATTAGACGGCGCATTGCGAATGGCTCCGAAATAAAATGACTGACGATTTATCTGTTTATCGCCGCGCGAATTTATATCTGCAAATATTTTTAGCAGTCGGGCTCGCTATTTTTATCGCAGGCGCGGTGCATTTAATTTCCTTTGATTTTGCTTTTTATGCCGGCGTCATTTGCGTAGCGATTGGCGCAGGCATTCGACAAATAATCGTTTCGAGAAATTCATGACCGGAGCTGATGCTTTAATTCAAACTGCTGTGGCGGCGGGCATTGATGTTTGCTTCGCCAATCCAGGAACAACTGAAATTCCACTCGTGCAGGCGATAGATAATTCGCATGAGATGCGCGCAGTACTTGGTTTATTTGAAGGCGTTTGCACAGGAGCGGCGGACGGCTATGCGCGGATGTCGGATAAAACCGCGCTGACGTTGTTGCATCTTGGGCCGGGCTTTGCGAACGGGATCGCGTATTTACATGACGCAAGGCGCGCACGCTCTTCAGTCATCAATTTGATCGGTGAACACGCTACGTGGCACATTCCGGCTGACCCGCCTTTGCATTCGGATATTGAATCACTCGCTGCGCCTGTCTCGCATTGGGTGCGCAGAAATAAAGGTGCGGAATTTTTGGCGAGCGATATGGCTGACGCTGCGACTGCGGCGCAAATTTTTCCTGGTCGCACTGCTTCGCTGATTTTGCCGAATGATTATTTGCTGGCGGAAACAACTGCGAAATATGAATTACCTTCGCGCGTTGCTCCGCCGTCGGTGGATCATTCTGCGATTTTACAAGCTGCAAAATTATTACGCGAAAATCAACCAAGCGCCTTATTTTTGGGCGGATATGCTTTGCGCGCAAGAGGATTGCGGGCGGCGGCGCGCATTGCTGCGGTGACGAATTGCGAATTGATATGCGAATCGTTTCCGACGCGGCTGGAACGTGGTGCGGGGCTGCCAACGCTCAAACGCTTGCCTTATTTTCCAGAAGCAGGGCGGAAATTATTAGCTCCTTTCGGCGCGATTGTTTTAGTCGGTGCGCGCAATCCAGTTACGTTTTTTGGCTATCCCGATTCGCCCAGTTATTTTATTTCGCCTGAGCAAAAAAATAGCGTGCTCGCCACGCCTGAAGAAGATATAGCGACAGCGTTGGAAGCCTTAGCCGATGAATTAGGCGCACCAGCTAACGTTGGAAATTTTGCTGAATTAATCCGCCCTGAAATTCCACAAGGACAATTGACGCCGGAAAAATTTACGGCAGTTGTTTCAGCCTTGCAGCCCGAAGGCGCGATCATTATGGAAGAGGGCATCAGCAGCGTAGCGCATTATTTTGTGCAATCAGGTGGCGCTCCGCAGCATTCGTATTTGTCACAATCAGGTGGCGCGATAGGCCTCGGTTTGCCGTGTGCGACGGGCGCTGCTATCGCTTGCCCTGATCGCCCTGTTATTACTTTGCAATCGGATGGCGCGGCGATGTACACGTTGCAATCTTTGTGGACGCAGGCGCGCGAAGGATTAAATGTGACGACGCTAATTTGCAATAATCGTCGCTACCAAATTTTGGAAATAGAATTAAAACGTGCTGGCATTAAAGAGGCAGGGAAAAAAGCGCGAACAATGATTGACCTTGATAAACCGGAAATCAATTTTGTGCAATTGTCGCAGGGGTTAGGCGTTCCGGCAGTTCGTGTGAATACGGCGGAAGCGTTGGCAGCGGAATTGCAAAAAGCATTGCACGAAGATGGCCCGCATTTAATTGAAATGATGTTATAAGGCTTGACGATTGGATTCAGGGAATGGTAGCTTCCCAACCGGTCGGTAGGTTTTAATATTGAACTTCATTGGCAACTGTCTCGTAAGCAATTATCATCTGAAGCACGGCTGAAAAATCCACGCGTCTGGTAACAACAAATTTCAGTCGTTAACAACCATATTCAACGAAGGGTGTAAAAATGAAAAAAGTTCTGTTCTCTCTCTCGACGATTGCTTTGTCCATCGTGGCATTTGCTTCTATGGCATTTGCTCAATCTGTTGCTGGTGACTGGGAAGCAACAATCACTTCTCCGCAGGGGGCACAAACCTCGAAATTGGTAATCAAGGGCAGTGATGGCGCTTTTACTGGCGCTTTAGTCGGTGCCCAAGGGGAATTACCTGTCAAGGTCGCTCTCACTGGCAGTGACATCAAGATCAACTTTTCTGTTAAATTTCAGGACAATGATTTGCCGATCACTTTAACTGGCAAAGTTACTGGTGAAACGATGAAGGGCGATGCTGATTTCGGAGGATTCGCGCAAGGCGATTGGTCAGCCAAACGTGCTGGTGGGGCGACCGCTACGGCAAGTGCCCCTGCTGCCAAAAGCAGTGCTTCATCTTCGGCTGGTGCGAAATGGAATTTAGTTTACACCTCGCCCGTTGGTGAAATTCCGGTTGATATTACCGTCACGCAAGATGGTGAAAACCTGAGCGGAATGGCGAAAATGGGCGGCCCGACTCCGCAGGAAGTCCCAGTCAAAGGAACGCTGAAAGGTGATGCCATCGAATTAAAAATCGTCATCAAATACGAAGGCAATGACCTCCCCATCACTTCCAAAGGGAAAGTAAGCGGCAGTGAGGTAAAAGGTTCCGTTGATTACGGCGGAATGGCAGAAGGCGAATTCAAAGGTAAAAAAGGCAACTAAGCTTGTTTTGATGATCCAAAAGCCACAGGGATCACAGAGAATTACTCTGCGGCCTCTGTGGCTTTTATATTTGCATTATGGGTGTTGTGAAGAGTCGAAAAAAAAGTGTGGTGAATGGTGAAGTTGATCGGCTGGCTGATATTTATCGGATTGCCGCGACTGTCATTCATGAAAAAGGCTTTGACGCGACTTCGATGAACGATATTGCGCTTGCGGTGGGGATGACCAAAGCTGGCATCTACCATTATGTCGCTGGCAAAAAAGAATTGCTGTACGCCATTATGAGTTACGCGATGGACTTGCTGGAAACAAAAGTTATCGCGCCTGCTACTGCCGTAACCGATCCTGAAAAAAGACTGGATTCAATTATTAACAATCACGTTCAACTCATTACTGGCAGCGTGAACGATTTCGGCGATAGTCATTTAACGATTCTTACCGATGAATTGGGCGGACTGACGCCTGCGCATCGCCGCAAAATTATTGAGCGCAAACGTGCGTATATGGAATTAGTCCGCGACACTTTGACGCAGCTCAAAAAATCGGGGAAGTTGAAAAACATTGATCCCACGGTTGGAACGTTCAGTTTGTTCGGCATGCTGATGTGGCTCGCGCGCTGGTATCGTCCAGATGGGCGTTTGAGCAGTAAACAAGTCGCTGCTGAGATCAAAAAAATTGTCTTAGGTGGTTTGTTGGTTGCTCCTAAATTGTAATTTGCACTGCACCAATCAACGAAAAATTCTCCCGCAATTATTTACATCATCACCAGATGAAATTAGTTTCATCTCAATTTTCTTTGAGGGAAAAATCTCATGAACGAATTAGTTTCACTCACAAAAGACGGTGATCTGGGGATCATCACAGTCAATAATCCACCTGTTAACGCTTTGAGTCCGGGCGTACCAGAAGGCATCGGCGAAGCGCTGGCTGAAATCATCAAAGACGATTCGATTAAAGCCGGAATCTTGATCGGCGGCGGTCGCACATTCATTGCCGGAGCCGACATCAAAGAATTTGGCAAAGTAACTTCCGGTCAGAAAAAAGAAGGCGTCACATTTCTTGATTTATTGTTCGATATTGAAAGCAGCCCGAAGCCAATGGTTGCGGCAATTCACGGCACAGCGTTCGGTGGCGGACTTGAAACTGCGATGGCATTTCATTATCGCGTAGCTGTTGTTTCAGCGCAGGTCGGGCAACCGGAAGTAAAACTCGGCATCATCCCAGGCGCAGCAGGCACACAACGCCTTCCCCGTCTGGCTGGTGTCGCGCTCGCTACGCAAATGTGTGCGGATGGTGCGCCCATCAGCGCGAAAGCTGCATTAGAAGCTGGCATCCTGGATCAAATTGTTGAGGGGGATTTGCTGGAAGGCGCGAAAGCTTTTGCCCGCACAGTGCTTGATAAACCGCACGTCAAAACGCGCGACCGCAATGACAAGCTTGGCGACGAAGCGACGAACGCGGCGATTTTTGCCGCCGCGAAAGCGCAAGCGAAAAAAGCCGCGCGCGGCATGATTGCTCCTATCGCAGCCATTGATGCGGTCGAAGCGGCAACCAAATTATCGTTTGAAGAAGGCTGCAAACGCGAGCGCGAATTATTTCAGGAATGCTTATTCTCCGATCAATCGAAAGCGATGATCCACGCTTTCTTTGGCGAACGCGAAGTGGCAAAAATCCCTGATGTTCCCAAAGGTACGCCGCTGATTCCGATTAATAAAGCTGCCGTGATTGGCGCAGGCACAATGGGCGGCGGCATCGCTATGAATTTTGCCAATGCCGGAATTCCTGTGACGATGAAAGAAACGACGCAGGAAGCGCTTGATCGCGGCTTGGCGACGATTGCCAAGAATTATGCAAACTCGGTGAAGAAAGGCCGCTTCCCGCAAGAAGTAATGGACAAACGGATGGCGTTGATTACGCCGACGCTCAGCTACGATGCGTTTGCCGAAGCGGACATCGTGATTGAAGCTGCGTTTGAAAATATGGCGCTGAAAAAAGAAATCTTTGCCGAACTCGACAAAATTTGTAAGCCCGGTGCAATCCTCGCTTCCAACACTTCGACTCTTAGCATTGATGAAATTGCCTCAGCCACGACACGCCCTGAATTCGTGGTTGGCACGCACTTTTTCAGCCCTGCGAATGTGATGCGCTTGCTGGAAATTGTGCGCGGCGAAAAGACTGATAAATCTGTGCTGGCGACGGCAATGGATTTGGCGAAGAAAATTAAAAAGGTTGGCGTGTTAGTCGGCAATTGTTACGGCTTTGTCGGCAACCGTATGATTCATCCGTACGGACGCGAAGCGCAATTCCTCGTTGAAGAAGGCGCTGCGCCGCAAGACGTAGACGCCGCGTTATACGAATTCGGAATGGCGATGGGGCCGCTCGCAATGGGCGATTTGGCAGGCTTGGACGTAGGTTGGCGCATTCGCAAAGAGCATGCACATTTGCGCAAAGAAGGAATTCGTCACGCGATGATTGCGGATGAATTAGCCGAACGCGGGCGTTACGGTCAAAAGACTGGCAAGGGCTGGTATATCTACGACGAAAATCGCAAACCTTCGCCTGATCCAGAAGTCACAGCTTTGATCGAAGAACTCGCCACCAATGCTGGCATCACGCGTCGTGAAATTTCTAAGGAAGAAATCATTGATCGCACGATGTATGCGCTGGTCAATGAAGGCGCGAGAATTCTCGAAGAGGGAATCGCGCTGCGGGCTGTAGACATTGATATTATTTATCTGAACGGCTATGGCTTCCCAGCTTGGCGCGGCGGCCCGATGTGGTACGCGAATACGGTTGGCTTGAAAAAAGTCTACGAACGCATTTGCGAATTTCACGCGCAACACGGCGAATTGTGGGAGCCTGCCCCCTTGCTCAAACGCTTAGCTGAAGAAGGAAAATCGTTCGACGATTTCGATAAAGAAAAAGCGAAGGCTTTAGCTGCTTAAAAAGAATGAACCACGGGGGCACGGAGGACACGGGGAAAAGTAGGACATTTATCTTTTTATGCCCCGTGTCCTCCGTGTCCCCGTGGTTCACTTTCTGTTGATTGATCCGCCCCATGAGATTAACTAATAAAAATTATCGCTCGCTATTGTTGCTGGTACTTATTGCCTGCTGTTTCCATAATCAAACAAGTGCGCAATCAAAAACTGTTCGTGTAACACTGTTGCAGGTCAATGATGTCTACCAGATTTCACCTGTAGATAAAGGTAAAGCGGGCGGCCTTGCGCGGCTTGCTACGCTCAAGAAAAAAATCCATGCCGAATCGCCAAACACCTTATTTTTATTGTCTGGCGACACGCTTTCGCCATCGGTTGCCTCCAATATTTTCAAAGGTGAACAAATGATTGCGGGCTGGAACGCAGCGGGATTGGATTACGCTGTGCTTGGCAATCACGAGTTTGATTTTGGCGATGAAATTTTGCTGGAACGGATGAAGGCCTCCAAATTTGCCTGGCTTGGAGCGAACGTCATCAACCGCAAAAATGGCAAAAATTTTGGCGCAATGCCGCCATTTGTGATTCGTGATTTTGGCGGTGTCAAAGTCGGAATTTTTGGCATCCTCACGCCTGAAACGGCGAAATCTTCCAGCCCTGGTAAAGGCACAAGATTTTTGGATGCGAATAAAACCGCCGCAAAAATCGTAACCCAAATGCGAGCCAAAGGCGCAAGCGTAATCATTGCAATCACGCACCTTTCGATGGCGGAAGATAAACGGTTGGCGAAGGCTGCGAAAATTGATGTGATTATCGGCGGACACGAACACGAAATTTTGCAATCGCAATCCAGTTGTACGCCGATTTTCAAAATGGGTTCGGATGCGCGCACGCTCGGACGCATTGATCTACATATTTCTAAAATTACGAAGCGGATTGACAGCATTGATTATGCGGCGATCCCTGTAAATGACACAGTGCCTGACGATCCTGCCGCTGCTGCAGTGATCGGCGAATTTGAGAAAAAATTATCCGCTGAACTTGATAAGCCTGTTGGCACTAGCACCGTAGAACTGGACGCTAGGCAATTGTCTAACCGTTCGCACGAAACAAATTTGGGCAGCTTTATCGCTGATGCTTTTCGTCAGGCAACGAATGCAGATGTGACCATTCTCAATAGCGGTTCGATTCGCTCCAATACGACGTATGCTGCGGGCGCATTGACAAAGCGAGATGTGCTTTCGATGTTGCCTTTTGAGACGCCCGTCGTAAAAGTCGAAACCAAAGGTGCGGTGATTCGCGCCGCGCTCGAACACGGCGTTGCGCGCATTGTCGAAGAAACTGAAAGCGGACGCTTCCCGCAAATTTCAGGCATTCGCTTTAGTTATGACGCTCGCAAACCGCCTGGCTCGCGCGTCGTCGAAGTTACAATCAACGGTCAGCCGCTGGATTTAGCAAAAACATATTCGCTCGCGTCCGGTACATATTTACTTAACGGCGGCGATGGCTATGCGATGTTCAAGGGCGTGAAATATTTATTAACGGCGGAAGATGCCAAAGTTGATGCCGTAATTTTAGGCAATGCGATTCAAGCTGCCGGAACGATTTCGCCCAATGTTGACGGGCGAATAAAGCGAATTGACCAATAAAACATGACTCCAGAAGAATACGATTTTTTTCAGCGACAAATTACCGAATCGAACTTCGCCAAGTTGCTTGGCTTTGAAGTCGTAGAAAAAAATCCCGGTCGCGTGGTTTTGCGTCTACCGTATAAAGAAGAATTTTTGCAGGCGCTTGGTCGCTTTCACGGCGGCGTGATTTTTTCGCTTGCCGATCACGCTTCAGGCTGGGCTTCGGTGACGACACTGGAGCGCGGAGATCGGTGCGCAACGCTGGAAATGAAAATTAATTACATCGCGCCTGTCGTTGACGAAAGTTTGATTGCAGAAGCAACGGTCATTCATTCCGGTCGCACGAGCATTGTCGTTGAATCAGATGTCAAAACTGAAGCGGGGCGTTTGGTCGCCAAAACTTTAGCTACATTTGTAATTTTAAAATCGCAATCTAACACGAATGCCAGTGAGTAACTTCTCTTCGTAAGTGTTCCCGCACGCACTGTTATTCGCATCATTAACCAAAATTTTAGCAAGGAAATATCATGAGAGAAGCAGTCATTGTCGCCAGTGCGCGCACCGCGTTGGCAAAATCTTATCGCGGGTCTTTCAACTTAACGCATCCCGTAGATTTGCTCGGACACGCGATCAAATCAGTCGTCGAAAAAGCGCCACAGCTTGGCAAAGATGAAATCGAAGACGTCAATATTGGCTGTGGTCAGCCGCATGGCGCGCAAGGGTACAACATTGCACGACTTGGCGCATTGCGCGCAGGGTTGCCTGTTAGCACTCCTGGAACAACCGTGAATCGTTTTTGCTCATCAGGCTTGCAAGCGATTGCGATGGCTGCGCATCAGGTAATTATCGAAGGCGCGGATGCCGTAATTGGTGGCGGCGTCGAAAGCATCACGACAATGAAACGTGACGGTGATCCGCATCCGTGGACACTCGAAAATTATCCCGGCATTTATATGGTGATGGGCGACACCGCTGAAGTTGTAGCCAAACGTTACGGCATCACGCGCGAGGAACAAGATGAATATTCCCTCATTAGCCAGCAACGCACAGCCCGCGCGCAGGCTGAAGGATTTTTTACGGAAGAAATTGCACCGATGCAGGTCGAGCGCGGCACGTTCGACAAAAAGACTGGCGAGTTGATTTCAAAAGAATCATTTTTGGCGGATAAAGACGAATGCAATCGTGCCGACACTACGCTAGAAGGATTAGCGGGATTGAAACCAGTCTTCGATCAAACCAGCGGACAAGGCAGCGTCACCGCCGGAAATTCTTCGCAATTGTCAGACGGCGCTTCGGCTACATTGGTGATGTCACGCGAACGCGCGGAAGCGTTAGGCATCAAGCCAAAATTGATTTTTAGAGGTTTTGTAACGGCGGGCTGCGAACCCGATGAAATGGGCATCGGGCCAGTTTTTGCTGTCCCGAAACTGCTCAAACTGCATGGCCTGCGCGTCGAAGACATTGATCTGTGGGAACTCAACGAGGCCTTCGCAGTGCAAGTATTGTACTGCCAAAAACGCCTCGGTATTGACCTCGAAAAAATGAATATCAACGGCGGTGCTATTTCGATTGGGCATCCGTTCGGCATGACAGGATCGCGGATGGTTGGCACATTGGCGAATCAGATGCTCCAACGCCAAGCCAAATTCGGCGTCGTCACGATGTGCATCGGCGGCGGACAAGGCGCAGCCGGATTGTTTGAAAGATATGACTAATGCCAGAACTGCGCCGATTATACGAACTCAACCTGCATGATTTGCGAGGCTTGATTGAGGAAAGTCAAACGCAAGGCTTTCAATTTGTAAAGCGACTCTGTGCTGAATTCGTGTGCGGCGCGAATCGCTTTGATCGTCTAGGGGAAGCCTTATTTGGCTTATACGACAATGATGAGTTAATAGGGATTGGCGGGCTTAATCTTGATCCATATCGAAAAGATATTCGTGTTGGACGAGTCCGCCATCTTTATATCGCAAAAAAGTGGCGACGCAACAGCTCGGGAGCCATTTTGGTGAATGCCATTATTGACGAAGCGCGCCGCCATTTTGAGCGGCTTACTTTACGAACCGATACTGCTGAGGTCGCAGCCTTTTACGAGGCGTTAGCTTTTCAGCCGACGCCCAATTCAGACTTCGATTCACATCACCTAATTCTGAGTAATCAAGTGCTAAGAAAGCCTGATGGATGAATTTCCGTTCTGTTGATTTGCCTGTGACAAATTGATCCGCTATATTCCTTCCGCGTTGAACCAAATATTCTGCCTATTACAACTCCCATAAGCTTGAAAAATCATGCAAGTCCAAACGAAGTTTGTCGAAATTTCAGTCGCTGCTAAATTTATGCGCACGCTGATTGCGCAACCTGTCAAAGAAGGAAAATATCCCGGCATTTTGCTGTTCACCGACATTTTTCAATTGAGCGAATCGTTAATTCGTACCTGCGTTCGATTGGCTGGATATGGTTACGTTGTCGCCGCGCACGAAATGTTTCATCGGCTGGAGCCTGCTGGCACTGTATTCGCACAAAATGACGAAGGCCGCGCGCGCGCGATGCAGGATCAACAGATGATGACGCTGGAAAATTTTGACGAAGACACGCGAGCAGCAATAGATTATTTGAAAAATTACCCCAACGTGTTGGCTGAAAATATTGGCGTAGTTGGTTTTTGCATAGGCGGACATTTGGCGTTTCGTGCGGCATTTAATTCTGACATCAAAGCCGCCGTTTGTTTCTATCCCACCTGGTTGCACAATGGAAAATTAGGTGCGGGGCAAAACGCTGATTCTTTGCAACGCGCCGCTGAAATTCGCGGCAAATTGCTCGTAATTTTTGGCACCCTTGATTCGCTCATTCCAGTCGAAGGAAGGGAAGCTATCATCGAAAAACTAAAAACTGCTGGAGTAAATTTCACTACAAAACTATTTGCAGCCGATCACGGTTTTATGCGCGATGATCGTGCTGCTCACGACCCGCAATGTTCGGATCAGGTATTTGGTGAGGCAATGCGATGGTTCAACGCTATTTTGACTTGAGTTAGTCAATTTGAGAAAAAAGTTTTCCGGCTAAGTGGTTGATTGGAAAATGATTTAATGAAAAAAGTGGTCAAGTTGAACATTTTTTACTTGCGTTAAATCTTGTTGAATGTATAATGGCCTTGCTTTCGCGGTAGTAGTCAAATAGAAAGCAACTTAAAGTTAGAGCTGCAAAAGAATAACGGGGCATTCTTTGCAGCTCTTTCTTTTTATATTCATACCATCCTCAGCGGCTCAAATACTGTTTTTCAATCGCCATAATTTTTGCCACTCGCTTTCCGTGACGCGCTTCGCCTTCGTCAGTGCTGAGCCACGCGCGAACGATATCGCGCATTTTTTCTGTGCTGATCATTTTTGCCCCAAGCGTTAAGACGTTGGCGTAATTGTGTTCACGCGAATTTTTGGCTGTCGCTTCGTCATAACACATCGCTGCGCGAACGCCTGGCACTTTATTCGCCGTCATACACGAACCAATGCCTGCGCCGTCGAAAATAATGCCAAGATCACAAGTTCCTTCAGCAACCGCATTGGCGACAGCGAAAGCAAAATCTGGATAATCAACTGCATCTGCAGAATTCGTCCCAAAATCTCTGACTTGATAGCCAAGTTCATTGAGCAAAGTTTTAAGTTGCCCTTTCATTTCAAAACCGCCGTGATCGGTTCCGACGGCAATGATGCGTGGTTTGGCGGATTTGTTTGCGGATTTGCGATGTAAGATTTGGATTTTTTGTTGTTGGATTAAATCCTGTGCGGAGGGCGTAATAATTGCGTCTTCACGAATTAACAAACTTGCGCCAGTTGGAAGATTTTTGACTTCAGCTTCAGTGATGACGGTTTTATAAGATTCATCAACTGGTTCATTTGGGCTCACAGTTTGTGGGTGGCTCGCCGTTTGTTTCGTCAATAATTCGCGCACAAGATCACGAATTTCGTTGCGGTCAGGGATTTGATTCATGCTTACCACACTTTCCAATCAGCTTGGCCTTCATCCCACAATTGATTGAATTCAAGATGATCTTTGTATGTATCCAGGCATTTCCAAAAGCCTTGATGTTTGAACGCCATGATTTGATGTTTAGAGGCAAGTTGCTCGAATGGCTCACGCTCAAGAATTGAGTTTTCTTCCAAGTAAGAAAAGATGCGGCGATTGAAAACGAAAAATCCACCATTGATCCATTCATTGAGCAACGGTTTTTCCTGAAATTCCGTTACGACGTTCCGGTCATCAATTTTGAGTAACCCAAATTGCGAAAGTGGATTGACTGCTGTCAGCGAAGCGATTTTGCCGTGCGATTGGTGGAAAGCTAAAAGCTCGGGCAAATTTACATTTGCCAACCCATCCCCGTACGTTACACAAAAAATTTCATCTTTACCGATGAGATTTTCAACGCGTTTAATGCGGCCTCCAGTATTCGTATTGAGGCCAGTGTCAGCGAAAGTGATGCGCCAATCTTCGTCCAAATTGGAAAAATATTTTTTGATTTCTTCGCCTAAATAACCCAAACACAAAACAAAATCGCGCAAACCAAAATGCGAATAAATTTTGAGCAGGTGCCAAAGCACAGGCTTGTCGCCAATTTCGATCAATGCTTTAGGAATATTAAGGCCATGTTCGCCAAGCCGGGTGCCGCGTCCACCGCAAAGAATTACCGTTTTCATTTTGAATTGTTGTGCTCCCACACTTTTGCAAATTTCAGGAACACACTGTACGCCGTGAACATTGCGATAATCAATCCTTGCACGCCATCTCGAAAACCTTGCTTCAAAATGTACGTGCGAATAAAAGCGGCAATGGGAACTACAAATAAATCAATCGCGCGAACCCTTTTTCCTTTTTTATAGAGATGCTCCGCTGCCAAAGTTGTATAAGAATCCAGCACGTGATGATGCTCGCTCAAATTGCGTTTTGTGTAGTGCAAAAACTCACCAGGCAAAGTCTCAACGCGACCGCGTACGTGTGCGACTTCGTGCGGCGCTATGCCATCCCAATAACTTGCAGCTTTGCGATACAACCGCATTTGATAATCGGGATACCAGCCTGAATGTTTGATCCAGCGGCCTTGATATTGCGTGCTGCGAGCGATGCGAAAACCGTCGGGTACTTTGGTTTGATCCATAGTACGCAATTTTTCGATGGCTGATTTCAATTCCGGCGTGACGCGTTCGTCCGCATCAATCCAGAAAATCCAATCACCGGAAGTTTGTGCATCTGCAAATTCGTGTTTATCTTTGTAGCCGCGAAATTCCCGATTAAAAATTTTGTCTGTGTAGCGGCGTGCGATTTCAACTGTGCGGTCAGTGGAATCAGAATCAACGATGACAATTTCATCTGCCCAGGCAATTGATTCGCAGAGCGCGGCAATATTTTCTTCTTCGTTACGAACAATAATTGAGGCTGAGATTTTCATTAGCAAAGGTCAGCGATTTTAATGCGGTGGTTTGGATCAATTGCGCGTTCGCGGCAAAACTCAATATTCACAATCGCTAATTTCAGATTGATTGGATCAAGCGGCACTACATGGGCTTCATCAAGCGCAGCAATTGCTTCATCTGAGTTGAAATTGAGCGGGCAAAAATCTATTTCGTGTTCGCCATCTTCCGCTTCATAGAGCAGCGGCAACCCTTGCGTGCGACAAATTATTGGACGCGCCTCATAAACTGAGCAGTTATCCTCTATCAATAAGGGGCAAGTAACTGATTCACTATGGATTTCTTTTGCGATCACTTCCTGGGCCTGTGCGCGAACCTGCGCTTGTTTTTCCGGTGATAAATTCTGAATCGCATTTTTTACATTCGCAGCTTCGACAGGAAAGAGCGAAAGATGATGCTGACAACAGCCTGAACAGCCCGCTCCACATTGCAAATATGGCTGATAACGTTCAGTTAATTGCGACGTTATTTGGTCCGTTTCTAACTGCAAATTTTGATATTGTTTACAACTCATTGTATTAGAGCACTGTTTTCAAAGCCTGCCCTGTATACGATTTTTTATTTTTTGCCACTTGTTCGGGCGTGCCTTCAGCGACAATTTTGCCGCCACCTTCGCCGCCTTCGGGGCCAAGATCAATAATCCAATCGGCGGATTTCATTATATCTAAATTGTGTTCGATGATAATGACGCTATTGCCTAAATCAACGAGTTTTTGCAACACGTCAATCAGCTTGCGTACGTCTTCAAAATGCAATCCCGTAGTCGGTTCGTCCAAAATATAAACTGTCCGTCCCGTCGCGCGTTTCGACAATTCTTTTGAGAGCTTAATGCGTTGCGCTTCACCGCCTGAAAGTGTCGTAGCCGATTGCCCTAATTTGATGTAGCCCAAGCCCACGTCAATCAATGTTTGCAGGCGTTGTTTGATTTGCGGGTGATTTTGTAAAAGCTCGTATGCGTCTTCAATTGTGGAGTCGAGAAATTGCGCAATGTTTTTGCCTTGATAACGGACTTCGAGTGTCTCACGGTTGTATCGTAAGCCACGACAAACTTCGCAGGTTACATAAACATCGGGCAGAAAATTCATTTCGATACGCTTTACACCATCCCCCTGACACGCTTCGCAGCGACCGCCTTTAACGTTGAATGAGAAGCGTCCAGGCTTGTAACCACGCTCACGGCTTTCTGGTAGGACTGCGAATAATTCGCGCAATGGCGTAAACAGTCCCGTATAAGTAGCAGGATTTGAGCGCGGCGTCCGGCCAATCGGCGATTGGTCAATTTCGATAATTTTGTCTATAAATTCCAGCCCTGCGATGGATTTGTGCGCGCCGGGTTCGGCTAAGCTCCGATACAGTTTGCGAGCGAGCGAGCGGTACAGAATATCTTCGACCAGGGTAGATTTTCCCGAACCCGAAACGCCTGTAACAACTGTCAACAAACCGAGCGGAAATGTGACATCAACATTTTTCAGGTTGTGTTCTGTCGCTCCATGTACGATCAGATTTTTGCCGTTTGGGGAGCGGCGCGTTTTCGGAATTTCGATTTTGATTTCGCCAGACAGAAAGCGACCTGTCAGCGAATCAGGGAAATTCGTCATCTCTTCGGGCTTGCCGAAAGCGACAATCTCGCCGCCGTGCGTTCCCGCCAGCGGGCCCAAATCTACAATGTAATCAGCACGTTGCATCGTTTCTTCATCATGTTCTACGACTAAAACCGTATTGCCCAAATCGCGCAACTGTTCCAGCGTGTCGAGCAATTTTTGATTGTCGCGCGGATGCAAACCAATCGACGGCTCATCCAGCACATATAACACGCCGCGCAATTGCGAGCCGATTTGTGTCGCCAAACGTATGCGCTGACCTTCGCCGCCGGACAGGGAAGCCGAGCCGCGATCCAGCGTCAAATATCCAAGTCCAACCGCTTGCAAAAATTTCAAACGATCACGAATTTCTTTGAGGATGCGCCCGGCAATCAACTCTTCACGCGCGTTGAGTTTTAATTTACCAATTTCGATTGCTGCGGCTTGCAACGTCAATGCTGTGTAATCAGCGATGGAGTGATCCGCAACTTTTACCGCGAGCGATTCAGGTTGTAAACGCTTGCCGTGGCAGGCTGTGCAAGTAACTGGCGAAATATAATCTTCAATCGCAGTACCGCGCGATTCGCTTTCATTTCCGCTGGCAATGTTGGCGGCAACCTTTGCCAGTTGGTCTTGCAGCCACTGCTTCAATCCTTTCCACGTAATTTGATATGAGTATGAATTGTGATTGATTGTGAGCTTTTCTTTGCAGCCAAAAAAGAAGGCGTCGCGCACTTTTTTCGGGAGCTTACCAAACTCTGTCTCGGGTGAAATATCAGACAAGCGCGCAATCGCGAGTAAGGCTTCGCGCAAATATGGATCAATGTACAAATCATTGAAGAATGTAATTTTGCCGATGAGAACGGTGTCGTCTATGATTAGTCTGTTCGGATCAATTTCGAGTTTACTGCCGATGCCGTGACATTCTTTGCAGGCTCCGTACGCGCTATTGAAGGAAAATGAGCGGGGTTCCAATTGCGGAATTGACACGCCACAATTCACGCAAGCCATGCGCTCGGAATACATTTTTTCTTCGCCATCAATGATCGAAATGATGACTACGCCATCCGCTAATTTCGTCGCCGTACGCACTGATTCTTCTAATCTTTGGGCAATGCCTTCCTTAATCATCAGGCGATCAATGACGACTTCAATAGAATGGTTTTTGCGTTTGTCGAGTTTGATTTCATCGTCGAGAGAAATCATTTCGCCATCAATGCGCGCGCGTGTGTATCCGCCTTGGCGCAGATTTTCAATTTCCTTTTTGAATTCGCCTTTGCGGCCACGCACGAGGGGCGACAAAATCATCACGCGTTCGCCTTGCGGTAATTCGCGCAAACTGTGCAAAATCTGATCTGTAGATTGGCGCGCAATCGGCGCTCCGCACAGATGGCAATGCGGTTGCCCAATCGAAGAAAACAACAATCGTAAATAGTCGTAAATTTCTGTGACTGTCCCTACGGTAGAGCGCGGGCTGCGGCTGGTAGTTTTTTGCTCAATCGAAATCGCAGGTGAAAGCCCTTCAACGGCGTCTACGTCGGGTTTTTCAAGCTGCTCAAGAAATTGCCGCGCATAAGCGGACAACGATTCAACGTAACGGCGCTGCCCTTCAGCATAAATCGTATCAAACGCCAGCGAAGATTTGCCTGAACCGCTTAGGCCAGTGATGACCGTTAATTTGTTGCGCGGAATCTCGACGCTAATATTTTTTAGGTTGTGCTGGCGGGCTCCACGCACAGAAATCTTTTCGATAGCCATATAGACAACATTCGGCGAATTATTGGTTTTAAGTGCAAATTTTAGATTTTAACGGACAGGGATGCGATGCGCAAATGAGCGGAGCTTCGTGAATTTTTGTGGCTAGAACTTACACATAATGTGACTGGATTGAGAAAGAATTCATTCTTGTTGTGAAGTGGAACGAAACTGAAGTAAGCGCGCAAAAATAAAATCGTACTGCGGGCGGCTCGCCCACAGTACGATTTTACCTATCTCACTATTTTGGATAATTCGCCTCCAGAACGATTGATTGGTAATGGTGGCGGGGTTGGTGCGCCAATCGGCCAAACCCGCCCGCCATCAAAGCCTCGGAAAGTTTGCGCGTCCACAAATTCTCCATACCATTCAACATTATTGCCGCAACAATATCCTTCTACATCTTTGCCAATGTAATGTAGCGTTTTGCCATCGCTCATCAATTGCGCAGTTCCTTTGTTGTAGCAACTGCCACGCGTAGGCTCTGGCGTTTTGCCGCACCAGGCTTCGACAAAATAACCGCCACTTATCCGGCGCACCCGCATCGCATAATTGTGTGAAATTGTAAAATAAAGCCCGTCAGTTTCTGCGCCAGTCAATGAGTGTGATGAGGTTGCACTGCCAACGCGATTACCAACCAATTTAATGTCGCTGGCGCTGAACCAGCCATTTCCAGACAGCTCCAGTCGAAATGCTTTGGCAGTCATTGGCGCGGGAAGAACCTTGCGATAGTTCGGAATCGAATTACCGATGCCGCCATAAGAAAGCTTCGATAAATTGATATTGGTCTCGCGCAACTCATCAATCGTGACCCATTCTCCATTCGCATTTTGCAACTTGATAACGATGCGACTGCCCTTTGTTGTTACATCCGTTCCAGCGGTTGCGATACGAATTTCTGAGATGTTGTACAACCCCTCGAAATCGCGCTGCAACCAATCGGAGCCGTTCTGTGCATTCGTCCAATTGCCGCCCGCAAAAACATCACCTCTTGAATTAGATTGGTAATTCGTTCCCCAAGTCGTTTTGCCGCCAATAGTCGCGCCCGCAGTTGGCATAGCTGCTTCACTGGGGCTTGTCGTGTTTATTAATTCTAACTCTGAAAATGTGGCGCGAAAGACATTGTTATTGTGTTGATTGACTAACGCCAATCCTGTTTCGACTGAGGTGGGAAGCGTGGCATTTAACGCTCCTACTTTTATCCAGTTTGCACCGTCACTGCTGGCATAACCGATAAATTGATTGCCGTTTCGTGCAAGTTTCAAATACACATCATTCGCAGTATACGGGATGTAAAGCCTGCCTGTTTCGCGCTGATTTTGGTAACCCAGAATCCACACGCGTTGACCACCATCAGCGCCTTGATTGCCACGCTCAAAACGAATCACCGCATCCCTTCCGGCATATACCAATAATCCGGCTCCGTTATAGTTGTCACGAAACTCGCCGCGCACACGGACTTGCAAGACAAAATTGCCACTTACTCGTTTGACTAATCTAGGCGCGTCCACGTTGTACTGATACCAAAGATCATTTCCGTTCGACGCGGTAATCGTCAAGGCGTTACTCGCAACCGTGTAAGCGGCATCAGCCTTTGGATCAACCCAATTCCATTGCGTACCGGAAAGATCAATAGTACCTGTTTCTTTTTTTGCTCCTGCGCTGCCAACGGGAGCTCCAGCCACTGTTTTCAGACGTTCCAAATTGTGCCGCGCTGTCTCGTAATTAGGATCAAGCGCCAGCGCCTGTTCGTAATCGCGGATTGCGCCGTTCAGATCACCGAGCCGTTCTTTCGCTGAGCCGCGATTGTTCCAGGCGTACGCATTCTTTGGATTGAGCCCAATGACCTGGTCGTAATCTGTCAATGCGCCGCGATAGTCTTTTTGGTCGTACCGTATGAGCGCACGATAGAAGTACGCATTTTCGTAGCGCGGGTCTGATTGAATGGCGCGTGTGTAATCATTCACCGCGCCGTTCACATCGCCATTCCGCTCTTTGGCTAACCCGCGTCCGGCATACGCGCGGGCGTTGTTCGGGGCAATTGTAATCGCTTTGCTGAAGTCTGCGATTGCACCCGCGTAATCTTTTAATTCGCGCTTTGACATCGCGCGCCGACGATAAGCGTCGGCAGAATTTGGCGTGAAGGAAATCGCCTTTGTGAACAAAGAAATCGCCTCTGTAAATTTTTTCTGATCGTGTAGTGCAGAACCTTCTTTAATCAACGCTTCGCTTTGGGCCGCCGCTTCAGCGCCCGTGGCAGGCGGCGTTGGTGTAGTTGTTGGCGGAGTCGGTTTGGGCGTGGTTGGTGTTGTCGGGGTAGTTGGTTTTGGGGTGGTCGGTTCAGCGCTTGTTTCCGCAGGCACAGTTACATTCAGATTTGGGCCGGTATACGGCATTTTTGTAAATTCGCCAGAGGGTGTCAGCTTGAGCGAATTTACAATCGCACGCGCTTCGGCTTGCCCGGCGGCGGCTTGTGCTTCCATAAAACTTTGGAAGCGATTATCAAACCAGCCTGAACCGGAAATATTGTAGCGCACTTCAATCAGTGCCCAGCCTTTAGTCGCAAAGCCGTGTCCGTACGCGCCCACACCGCAATCGCGGAATCCGGCGTCGCTCCATCCGCCACGCGAAAACACTGGCTTGGTTTCAACGAGGTAGCCTTTGAAATCGCCCATGGTCAATGCTTTCAATTCGCCTTTTTCGTCTTTTAGTTTTTCGCGTAACTCTTTGTCTACGCGCGTCGGGTCAGGGCCATCCACCTCGCCGTAATAATTCTTCAATTCACCTAGCCACGCTTCGACTTTACCGCCAACCGAAGCAAGCGCGATAGCCGGGCCATTGAAGTTGATGTGTTGCTCAATTTTGGCAGGCGTGCGTTCCAGCGCAATCGCTCTGTCGGGTGATTTTTGTGTATTCCAACTGCCCGCCGCACTGGCGGCAAATTTCGCCGGTTTGACGACGATGGGTTTATCCGCGTGGTGTCCCGTGTTGAGACTAACAATCACATAGGGTTCTTTTGTCGCCTTGAGAAATTGCAGCTTTGGTGTCGGCGTGTTTTCCGCTCCGACAGTACGCGGCGTCCAGGTTGTCGTCACTTTTCCATCTGGCGCTTTCTGCTGCGCAGTCGCTGGAATGGCAACGGAAGCTGAGAAAATTTCCGTCTCCATGACTTCGGCTGGGACTGTAAGGCTGAGCACGAGTGCGGTTGCCTTGATAGGGACTTTGGCAATGGCAAGCAAGCGCGGCGCATTTGGCTCATCAGGTTTTTCTAATTGCAGTTCCAGTTCGCCATCGCCATCTATCAAAACTTCGGTGATTTCTTTGCCACCGGGTTTAGGTTTTACGCCTCCTATGCCAGCCCATTTCCATTTTGCGTTTGCCGGAACTGGATAGCCATTGGTAATCACCGCATTTGCACTGATTGTAGTGCCTGTTATTGGGGCTTCGTTCGATAACTTGATTTGTAATTTGCAACTAGAAAGATAGGCAACGCCTTCGCCTTCTCTGCCGCGTTGATCGGTGACCTTTACTTTGGCTTTCACTAGACCGGAAATCATGTCACTGATCGAAAACGATGCTGTTTCTCCGCTTGTAGTGGGCCGCGCGTTTTGCCACGTGTATTTGAGCTTGCCACTGTCTTCCGCTTGATTCACGACTGGGCGCAGTGTAGCGGATTCGCTCCGGCCTGAGACTAGGTCAATGCACGCTGGGGCGAAGTTAACAGGCAAAGCGAACAGGAATGGTTTGATATTTGACTCAACTGCAATTGGAAATTTTACCCACATTCCCTGCACGCCATATTCACCAATATCAAGGCCGCCAGATGACCAGAATTGTGGGCGTAACAAATCAATATCTACCTTGGAAGCTTCGATAAAGCCGCCCCGTTTACGCAATAAAATCTGACCCAGGTCTTTGACGAACTTTTCGCCCGTAGGTGTTGCCGCAGCGGAACAATTAAGCAGCCAAATTTTAGCATCAGGCGCCAAGGCATTTTCAACCCGATCCATGGCTTCCAGCATGCGTCTGAAGATTTCGATCTGTTCGGGTAATATGTTTTCAAGGCGTGCCTGCGCTTGCTCTAACGCAATTTGCTCATCTTCAGAAAGCTTTGGTTTTTGGCGCAGTGTACAAATTATGTTTTCCGCATCGGCACGTTCCTGCAATTTCTTTTTCAAGCCTTCCTGCTGATAAGTCACATCAACATCCTTGGGCAAGAGACTTTTGGTTTTGAGTTTGATGTTTGGAAATTGCGCCGCGCCATGCCCCGCGACCACCAGCAAATCTATCTGTTTCCCATCTTTGGTAATTAACGCCAGTTCCTCAAAAAGCCCTTCCGGGGTAGAAGGTTGAAGAATGTATTTGATGCCGCGCATTTGTCCCAGGTAATTGCGTAAATGTTCTTCGACTTCATCGGCTTTGGGAAAAGCCGAAATAATGCCGACGCCCACTTTTTTAGGATTGCTGGTTGGCTTAGTTTGGGCAACCGCTCGCTGTATTTCCGGCAGTCCAACCGCGACAACTAGAATTGTGAGCACCAGCCACAGAAATTGATTTGCTTTTTGACTGAACATAGAGCACCTCGAATAAAAAATGCTTTGCTGGAGAGCTAAGATTTAGTTGGATTGGATTTGCAGTTGTGGTTACTGATTTAAGTTGCGCAGATTGGTGAGGAATAATTTTTTGCATACATTTTCCTTACCCTTTACTTAAGGAAATGTTGCAAGGCGCATTCCACGCAGTTTCTCGCCTTATTTTGAGTAAATTTGCGGATTCTCACGATTAGCAGGTGAAAATTTCCGCCAAGGCTATGAAAATTTTCAGAGTGGATGGCAGTATCGCAGGTTGGAGTAGGAACTGCTTATTCTGATTTAGCAAATCTCATTTCTTTTGTGCGACCTCAGCATAGCTTTTTAGCGCCAGGCTTTGCACTTCACGCACTGCTACTTTGTGCTTGATTGCGGCGTTGTGACAGTCTTCGTATTCAGGGGCGGCGTTAAGCAAGTTGCCATTTGCGTCGCGGGCAATTTTGATTTTGATCGCACCGAACTGGGTTTCTACGGTTTTAAATTCACGGTGCAAAATCACCCGGTGTTCTGTGCGATAGCGAGATCCTAAAGTAGTGGTTTCCCGAAAAATTAATTCCATCATTTTGTCCTGATCCTGCGGAGCGCACAGCAACGTGAGCAAAATTCCGGGCCGATTTTTTTTCATTTGTACGGGCGTATAGAAAAGATCGAGCGCTCCTGCTGCGAAGGCCTGATCCATTAAATGTCCAAAAATTTGCGGACTCAGATCGTCAATGTTGGCTTCGATGACGGTGACGACATCGGGCGTAGCGTCGAGCGATTGCACTTCACCAATCACAGCGCGCAGAACATTTGGAAATTTTTCGTACTTGCGTGTGCCTGCGCCGTAGCCGATTTTTTCGATTTGCATTGGCGGCAGTTGGGAAAATTCTTGGGCTAAGACTGCAACGATGGCGGCTCCGGTGGGCGTGACTAATTCGCCTTCAATGTCTTTGGCGTAAACAGGAACGCCGCGCAAAATTTCAGTTGCGGCGGGGCCGGGAATTGGGTATGTGCCATGCGCGCACGTGAAGGTGCCGTAGCCTACATGCAAAGGCGACGCGATAATTTTTTCAATGCCGAGCGCTTCAAGGCCAATGCATGTGCCGATGATATCTACGATAGAATCTACCGCACCGACTTCATGAAAATGTACGGATTCAATATCCATCCCGTGAATCTTAGCTTCGGCTTCGCCAATGCGCTGAAAAATAGCGAGTGCATTTTGTTTCACTTTATCGCTGAGCGTTGACGATTCAATCAAATGTTTGATTGTCGAGAGCGAGCGATGATCGTGATGATGGATTGCGGAATCTTGTTCATTGTGGTGATGATGATGGTCATGATCGTGATGATGGTCGTGCGAATGGTCGTGATAATGGTGATGGTGATCCTGTTCGTGATCGTGCGAATGGTCATGATGATGATGCACATGAATGTGGTCTGATAAATGTACATCAAATTTGGCGGCGTTGATGCCGCTACGATCTACGCGCGATAAGCTTAGTTCGTATCCCGCCACGCCCAGCTTAGCCAATTCGCTTTTCAGGAACTCAAAATCAAGTCCTAAATCCAGCAGCGCGCCAATTGTCATATCGCCGCTGATGCCTGCAAAACAATCAAGGTATAGAGCTCTTTTCATATTGCATTTCCAAACAAGAAATAAAATAGTAACAGCCACCTGCAACATCTACGGTATATGTACCGCCATCGAATGTTTAGGTGGCTGTGAACTACAAATTCAAATTATTTCTGATGCGCGTAAACGTGAATCTTGTCCATACGTTCATCAGAATCCATCATTTTAGCATATTGATTGATGTAAGCAATGATTGCGCCCAATTATGCTCATGGATCAATTTTAATCGGTGTTTTGATTGGTAACAAATCAAATAATTCTTTAATGTCTTCGTTGCTGAGCGCCACACAGCCCCACGTCCAATCAGAATTTGTGCCGCCTCCGTGCAAGAAAATATCGCCGCCGAGTTTGGTATTTTGGGGCGGCTTTTGTTGGTTATTTTGCGCGGCGAGAATTTGCTCGTATTCCATTTGCGAGATTAATTTATTGCGCAAGCCAGCTTCAGCGTCTTGTTTGTTTGGAAAGCTCACACCCAGCGAAAGATAAAATTTCGATTTAGCATTTTTGTGCGTGAGGAAGTATTCGCCTTCTGGCGTAGCGCCATCTCCCTGCTTCAGTTTTGTTCCTGTTGGGTTGAATCCAAGTGCAATGTTGTAAGTCTTTCGCAATTTTTGACCTTCGTATAAATGCATCTTTCGTGCAGATTTTTTTACGACGAGCGATAGTTTTTCAGTTCCGATTGCAGGTTTCTCCACTTTTACTTGCTCAACTAAGATTAAGGTATCAGCTTTATAAAATGAGTCAGGAAAATTGCTTCGTATTGCTAAAAAACTTGTGAATGACAAAAACGAAATTAATAAAAAGCAGATGGTCAGGATAGCAATTTTATTGATACTCATCACTTATCCTCAACAGAGCTCGGCGGCGTTTGGAGTGCGTGCGACTTGTCGCCGCTTATTATTCAGGCTTTGTTATTTCTTTACCAATTTCCTTGCCGCGTTTGATGCAATCACCAAGTGCTACACCGTGCAAATAATTGCTCGCTAAAATTAAGCCTGCGTGATTTCTCAGTGCAGCTTCAATTGTGGCAACTCTGTTGGCATGCCCCAAATTGTATTGTGGAATGGCTTGGTGCCAGCGCGTGATTGGCAATTCTTTAGGCTCGCCGGAAATTCCTAAAACTTTTTGTAAATCCGCATGCACAATGTTGCGTAATTCTTCATCACTCAAGTTTATCGCCGCGCGGTCAGTTTCGCCGCCGATGAAATTGTTGACCACGACCCAGCCATGTGGTGCGCGATTTTGGAATAGCGAAGAATTCCAAATACTGCCGAGCGTGCGCAAGCCCGATTGGCGCGGAGCCAGAAACCCAAATCCATCCAGCGCGCGTTCGACTTGTTCGACGCGATATGCGAGCGGAACGGCTACGAGTGAAGTGTAAGGAATTTCTGCCAGCAATACAGAAATTTGCGGCGCGCATTCCGTTAACAATTTCACAGCGGCATACGCTGGCGTAGCGATGATTAACGATTTGGCTTCAACTGTTTCAGTTTGACCTGCGCGCTCATAAATAATTTGAAAATGGTAAGGCTGATTTTGCGCGATGGAAATTACGCGGGCGTTAAGCTGCAAAATATTTCTTATTGATTGCACTAGCGCGTCAGTCAGCGTTTGCAATCCTTTCGTGAACGAACACAAACGATAAGGGCGTAAGGAACGTTGCGGCTTGTCGTTTTTTGCTTTGGCTGCGCGCGCTGCTTTGATTGCACCTTTTACAATACTGCCTGATTTTTCAAATTCGGCGAGGCGCGGAAATGCTGCCTGCACGCTTAAATTTTCGGGATTACCCGCGTAGACGCCCGAAACAAACGGCCCTACAAGATTTTCTAAAATTTCTTGGCCCAGTCTGCGGCGCACAAATGAAGCAAGCGACTCTTCAGTTTTATCTGCACAGGCTTTAATGAAAGGCTCTTTTAGCAGTCGGAACTTTGCTGAAGTCGAAAGCAATTTTGTTTTCAGCAGGGCAGTCGGTGACATTGGAACAGCTTGTAATAATTGATCGCAGTAAACGTAAGCGGGCGCTTTGGGATCAGCCGTTACGAGTTGATCTGACAAATTTAATTCGTCAACTAACTCTAAAAATTCGTGCGTGCCGCGCAAACTATTCGGGCCGCGTTCAATTAGGAATCCTTCGATGTCGTTGGTTTGAATTACTCCACCAGCTAGGTCTGAAGATTCAAGCAATAATATATTTTTGCCAGCCTTTTTTAAATTATAAGCGGTGGAAAGGCCGGAAATTCCTGCGCCGATGATGACTACATCAATCATTTATTTCGAGGTTTGTATAAACTCTATCTGGATAGGAAGATTTGTAAATCTTAAGGACTTTCGATACGACGTTAGCTTTGGGTACTACACCCCAGTAACGACTATCAAGGCTATTATCTCGTGAGTCGCCCATCATAAAAAATGAATCATTTGGGATTTTATATGGTTTCTCCACCCCAAATTTCATACCGTGAGAAAGATGTGATTCGACCGTATTGAGGTCATAAAATACTTTATATTTTGCGCCTGCCGGAGCAGGGTCTTCCTTAGTAACTTTAAAAGGGGCGTTATCTGGCACCTCGATTTCTCCAAAAACTTTCTGTTCAGGAATTTCTTTTCCATTAATAAAAACAGAAGTGCCTTTAACTAGAATTTCTTCTTCCGGCATACCGATTACACGTTTTACATAAACAACCTTTGGGTCTGAAGGGAGTTGGAATGCAATGATGTCACCGCGTTGCACTTTCCCGAAAAATTTTGTTGTGATGAAGGATTCACCGGGCAGTATCGTGTTTGCCATAGAGCCTGTTGGCAAATTGTTAAGACGAATTCCATATATTGTAAACCCGAAAATAGTAGCGATGCCTAATACAATTACTATTCCACTCGCGAGCAGAATTTTCTTGGTATTCATCCCTTGATTCTTCCTTCCACCAAATCTGCCAGCGCGCTAATAAATCTTGGGTCTGAATTGAAAGCAGGTACGCGGCGATATTCTTTTAGGCCTATTTCATCTGCTACAATTTTGTACTGAATATCTAATTCGTAAAGCGTTTCGCTGTGCTCGGACACGAAGCTGATCGGAATCATTAAGAGTTGGTTGACACCACTTGCGTACAATTCACGAATTTTTTCTTCGGTCGAAGGGCGCAGCCATTTCACGGGGCCAACTTTGCTTTGAAAACTAAGATGCGAGGGGCTGCACTTACCAAGTTTTTCCATTACTAATCGCACCGTTTCTTCTGTGTGGCGCAAGTATGGGTCGCCGCGTTCGACGTAGCTTTGCGGGATGCTGTGAGCGCTGAACAACAAATGCACATTCGCTGGATTCGCGTCAGGGAATTTCGCAATTTCTTCTTTGATTTGTGCGGCGAGCGTCGCGATGTACGCTTCGTTGCGGAACCAATATGTGATGTAGCGGCGGCGCATTCGGCGTAACCCACCCAACTGATCTAATTGGGCAATAAAATCTTTGATACTTGCGCCCGAACTCGAAACCGAATATTGCGGATAAAGAGGAAGCACTACGAGATCAGTAATTTTGTCGCGCTGAATTTTATGCAAGGCTTCATTTGTGAATGGATGCCAATAGCGCATACCGACATAGACCTTAGCTTCAAGCCCGCGATTTTTCAGCTCTTCCTGCAAGGCTTTGGCTTGTTCATCGGTGATTTTTCGCAGCGGCGAACCACCACCAATTTGCCGATAAATTTCTGTGGATTTTTTATTGCGCGTCGTCGAAATCCACCAGGCCAAAGGTTTTTGCAACGCCCGAATCGGGAGGCGAATAATTTCAGGATCGGAAAATAAATTGTAGAGGAACGGTTTTACATCCGCGAGAGTTTCTGGGCCGCCAAGATTGAAGAGAAGAATTCCTATCATAATATCTTAGGGATGAGTAACGAGTTATGAGATATGAATGGAAATCCCCATCCCTCGTTACCCATCCCTCACTACTCATCCCTCATCAAAAGTTCCTGCTTTGACGACTGTCATGACTTCGGGGTGAATATATTTGCAAATTGCCGCGTCAATTTGCGCTTTGTTCAAGGCTTTGACGTGGTCAGGGTATTCATCCAGATAATTCACGCCGAGTCCGTAAACTTCAGCGCTGGTCAATTGCGAAGCAATGCCAGCATTGGTCGCCAAGCCGATTTTATAACCGCCTACCATTGAGGATTGTTCGTCAGCAATTTCTTGTTCCGTAATGCCGGACGCGACGTAATCTTCGATGATTTCTTTGGTCGTGTTGACTGCTAACTCTACATTTTCAGGCGCGACGGTCACCGTAATCATATAAGGCCCGTCGCCAATGCCTGAGTCTGAAAAATAAGAATTAATACCATAGGTCAGCCCCATTTCATCGCGGACTTTTAAGCCGAGGCGCGACGACAAGGTTGATTGACCCAGCGCGCGATTGGCTACGACCGCAGCGAGGTAATCGGGATTTGTCCGGCGCAACCGCGAAGCGTGACCCATCACTACGTCAACGCTGGCTTTATCTTGCAATGCGACGGTGTCAGCTAAAGGCGTCGCTTGTAGCGGCGTTTCAGGCAAATTAATTGCCGGCGCTGCAACGCCTTGCCACGATCCAAAATGTTCCTGAACAAGCGCGCTCACGTTGGCAGTATTCACATCGCCAACAACTGACAACACAAGCGAAGCTGCGCCGTAATGTTGATCATAAAATGTGCGCAAATCATCGGTCGTAATCGCTTCGATTTCGCTAATGCGACGGTCAGCCGGATATATATGAAATGGACTTTGTTCGTCATAGAGAAGCTGCGAAAATCGTTCCATTGCGCGACGATCTGTTTCGTCCTGGGCGCGTTTTATGGCGGCGATGCTGCGCTGTTTTAGCTTATCTAATTCTTCGGCTGGAAAGGTTGGCGTCTGTAATTCTTCAGCGAGCGTTTGCAAAACCATCGGAAAATCGCGGCTCAGGGATTGGGTTGTGAGTGAAATGGTAAACGTGTTGCTCGAAATGCTAACGCCTGCGCCAACTGATTCCAATGCTTCGGCAATTTGTAATTTGCTGCGGCTGGTTGTGCCTTTGTTGAGCATATCTGCTGTCAAACGTGCCGTCGCATATTTGCCCACTGGGCTGAAATACGTCCCGCCGAATAATGTTCCCGAAAGCGAAACGGTCGGGTTTGCATGATTTTCAAGGATCAAGAGTTTAATGCCATTTGCGAAGACTTCGCGCGCCGTACGAACTGAAAATGAGTTAGACATAGGTGAGAATACGTAAGTCTGGGAAAGTCCAGAGAAGAAAATTGATGTCTGGAGAACAGGACTTATCCTGACTTAGTTTTTGGGGACAAAATAACCAACGGTGCGAGCGTCGGCATGAAAATATTGGTTTACAACGCGCTGAATATCTTCGGCGGTGACGGCTTCGACCTTGTTTGGAAAGTCTACATAATCTTTCCAATCGGCCATTCCTTCTGCTTCGCCGAGCGCGCTGACGACGCCAAAGGGGCTGTCGCGCAAGTAAATCAAATGCGTAGCGATAATGTTTTTAGCTTTGCGCAATTCTGATTCTGTAACCAATTCGGTTTTGAGTTTCTCGATTTCGTCGAGCACGATTTTTTCGGCGTCCTCATGTTTGATGTCGGGGCGCAACATTACCGAAACTGTGAACAAGCCTGGATCAAGCAATGAATATGCGTGCGAAGATGCCCCCATCGCGATTTGTGTTTCGACTAAGGCTTGATACAAGCGCGCCGTCACACCTGCCGAAAGAATATGATCCAACACCGAAAGCGCAGGAATATGCGCGTGCGTGCCTTCAGGTGTGCGCCAGGCAATTTGGACTACACCAAGCTGGCCGGCGCGGCGCAGCACGAAACGATTTTCGCCCTCTTGCGGTGGCTCTACTGTGTACATTGGCGGAATTTGGTGCGGTGAGGCGGGAATCGAATTGAAATGTTTGGCAATTAAATCCAAAGCAGTTTGTTCATCAAAATCACCCACGACAATCGCTGTCGCATTATTGGGATGATAATAAACGTCATAGAATTCTTTGAGGCGTGCAGTCGGAACGCCTTCGACATCAGCCCGCCAGCCAATTGTCGGATGATGATATGGATGCTCACGAAATGCCGCCGCCCAAACGCGTTCATCTAAAATTCCTGCCGGATCATTTTCGCCGCGTTCCAACTCGTTGCGCACAACGGTCATTTCTGATTGCCGATCTTCGTCAGCGATAAAAGAATTGCGCATGCGGTCAGCTTCCAGATGGATAGCTAGTTCCAATTGATCGCTGGGCAACATTTCGTAGTAACGCGTACGGTCGTACCACGTATCAGCATTAAAAACCGCGCCTTGTTTTTGCAACACGCCAGCGATTTGCGTGCCTTGGTGTTTGTTGTACGTTGGCGTGCCTTTAAATAATAAATGCTCTAATAAATGAGTTGATCCGGTGTGGCCTACGGCTTCATTACGCGAACCAACACGATAAACAACCATAAAGGCAACAACTGGCGCGGCGCGGCGCGGCACCAGCAAGACCTTCAGGTTGTTATGATTTAATTTGTATTCGGTGATGCCTTCGTACTCAGTGATTTTCGTAAAACTCATAAATGCAATTTACAAGGCTAGCAGCAGATTCGCAACAACTAAAATTTAGGCCGGATCGAGTAGGTTATCTCGCGGGACTGAGGGAATAAAAAATAGCGATGCCGTTGAATGAAAAAATAAATAAATTAATCGGTTTCGACTTCTTTCTTTTTGCGGGCGCGCGGTTTCGCGGGCTTACCATTCGTTTTGACAAAACTGGCGACAGCTTCTTCTTCGGTTTTGAAATTTTCGATCAAGCTCAATAATCGGGTGATTTGCAGAGCGCCATACACGCGATCCGTCAAGCCGACCAATTTCAACGTTCCGCCCGATTCTTGTACTTTCGTAAAAGCGCGGACAATTTCACCAATTCCCATACTATCAACCATGGGGACTTCGGTGAGATTGAGCAGAATTTTGCTGGTTCCAGCGGTCATGACTTTATCAATGAGCATTTGCAGTTGAAAACCGCCTTGCCCTTTGATGAATTTGCCTCGTACATCAACTGAGGCTATGTCGTCCAGATAGTGAATTCCTATCGTAATCATAAGTAGTAGTTTTTCTTCAGTGAATATTTGGAGTCGTGTTGCCTGAAGCAACTACAGGCATTTTACAAGAGTTGATGATAAGATCAAAAGATAGCAAGAAAAATAATATTTTTGTACGGGAGTAAATTTTTTTAATTACACGTTATGTTGACCTTTGATCTCATTTTACAAGCACAAGAAAGAATCCGGGGCATCGCCCATCGCACGCCTGTTTTGACCTCGCGGCAATTCAACGAATTAGCCGGATGTGAAGTATTTTTCAAAGCGGAAAATTTACAACGCGCCGGAGCCTTCAAGTTTCGCGGTGCCTACAACAAAATTGCTTCGTTGTCGGAAGCCGAACGTAAACACGGAGTTCTGGCGTATTCGTCGGGCAATCACGCGCAGGCGACAGCTTTGGCGGCGAAATTGTTTGGCATTTCTGCGGTAATTGTGATGCCGTCGGACGCCCCGACAAGTAAAGTAAACGGTACGCGTGGTTACGGCGCAGAAGTGATTTTTTATGATCGTTACAAAGAATCGCGCGATGAAATCGGATTGCGAATCTGTGCAGAACGTGGCCTGACGCTGGTGAAGCCGTTTGATGATTATCAAATTATGGCGGGCCAGGGAACTGCTGCACTTGAATTAATGGAAGAAGCGCCGGACTTGGATTTTCTGCTTACCCCTTGCAGCGGTTGCGGATTATTGACCGGCTGTGCGACTGCTGCAAAACATTTGCGCCCCGAAATTCGCGTCTTTGGCGTAGAACCGGAAGCTGGAAACGACACTTGGCAATCATTTCATAAAGGCGAACGCCTAGAAATTCCAGTTCCGCAAACTATCGCGGATGGCTTACAGCAGTCTGCGCCGGGAATATTGACGTTCCCAATTGTACAAAAACTTGTCGAAGATATTTTGCTTGTCACCGATCAAGAATTAATTGTTACATTGCGCTTTATTTTAGAACGAATGAAGATTTTAGTAGAACCATCAGGCGCGGCTGCGGCTGCGGCAGTGTTGCACAAAAGGGCTGATTTTAGTGGCGCAAAAGTCGGTGTGGTCTTATCGGGCGGAAATGTGGATTTGCAAAAATTGGCAGAATATATACAAGTCTGAGCTGAAATTGAGGGTGCTATTTTGCTGAAAAAAAGTCGCCTACGTTACGAATTTGACGTGTAACGCAGTAGATGGCAAAATCCTTCCACTTAAATGAGGTCTATTACCGAATAAAAAAAATTTATGGCTTGGTTCAAACGCAAAGACGAAAAAATTGCTGAATTAACACCTGTCGAAGAACGTACCGTTAAAACGGAAGGTATCTTCGTCAAGTGTGAAAACCCCGATTGCAATACCACAATTTATCGCAAAGACTTGAAAGCAAATTTCCAGGTCTGCCCGCAATGCAATCATCATTTTCGGATCAGCGCACGTGAGCGACTTTCATTGTTATTTGATGAAGGAAAATACGAGGAAATTTTTGATAATCTCGCGCCAGTTGATACGCTAAATTTTGTGGATAGCGTTCCTTACCCTGATCGCATTCGCAAAGCGCAAAAATCTACAGGCTTGCTGGATGCTGTGATTGTTGGCGAAGGCAAGTTGGAAGGGCAACCGCTTGTGATCGCCGCCATGGAATTTGCGTTTATGGGCGGCAGTATGGGATCGGTTGTCGGCGAGAAATTAACGCGTGCGATTGAACGCGCATTGGAAAAGAAATTACCTGTCATTATTGTTTCCTGTTCAGGCGGCGCGCGAATGCAGGAAGGCGTGCTATCGCTCATGCAGATGGCGAAAATTTCTGCAGCCTTGGCTGTCTTACACGAAGCGAAACTCCCTTACATTTCACTGCTCACAAATCCCACAACTGGCGGTGTCACCGCCAGCTTTGCGATGCTCGGTGATATGAACATCGCCGAACCGGGGGCCTTGATTGGTTTTGCGGGCGCGCGCGTAATTGAGCAAACAATTCGACAAAAATTGCCGAAAGGATTTCAGCGGGCAGAATTTTTGCTGGAGCACGGAATGCTTGATGCGGTTGTGGAGCGCAAAGAACTCCGTCCATTTTTGGCGGATATCTTGGCTTTTGCGGTTACAACAACCTGAAGCGTGCGGGGGCTTGGTTATTTAGAAATTCACGCACAATGATTTAATGATTTAACGACGATCTACTTGAGCGATACCTAAAAGATGTGTATAAATGAAACATAATTATCGGATGACTCAGTTTTAGATTGTTGATGGCTGCTAGTTTTATTTTGAACAGTCTAAGATGGTCGAATCAGTTGAGAAATTCCGAAAAAGATTGATTGCAAGTGTCAGCGAGAAATTCCCATATTCTTCCCCCCTCGCGGCTTCGAATTGTTGCTATTCAATAAGATAACACCATGAATCAATCACTTATTTTACAAAGGTAAAAGGTAACTCTATATGACTAAATGGCAATATAGGACTGTGGATTGGGGTGAAGTGAGAAAGATCGGTGCAAAGGTAACCGGAGAAGACTTCATTGATGCAAATGTTGATGCCGGCTTGAACACAATCGGTTCCGAAGGATGGGAACTGGTTGGCGTTTATGTTGATGGGTATACGGTGCACAAGACGAACAAAGGTGAGGAATTACTTTCCAGCTCGCGTTACGTCAAGTACACATTTAAACGTCCGGCAGCAGACCAGTCCTGAGTTGGAAAATCCCCCTTATGGTTCGGTGATATGAATCGTTGAGTTGTACTTTCTGTATTTCCCAAAATATCCACCTTACTTAACTGGCCGATAAAATAGACACGAATTCTCTCGTGTCTATTTTATCAACTTGCGTTCACCAGTTTCCGACTAGCTTACAAAATTCAAAACCAATTGAGAGGGCTGGTTGCGCGACGGGATTGACGTGTTCAGCGTCTTGTGGGGCAAATACAATTAGTATTCCCTGAATGCCATTGAAGATTGTGTGAACAACGACACACGGTAATATTTGTTTCGTCGAAGCACGCAAATAAGTAAGCGCAAAACTGAGTACTAAGACGGCGGCTAAAGTCGCAATACTTTCAATATATTGCGCGATGTGTACCCCCCAAAAAAGCAGCGTAACGACGATCACTGCTACGTGTGTGTTCTTCGCACGTTCCAATGCATCAAAGAGTAAGCCACGATACACGACTTCTTCAACCAGCGGAGCGCCTATCGTCGCAACAAGCGCTAATGCCAATCGAACTGGTAATCCAAATTTTAGAAATTTCTCTAAACTGGTTTCTTTGTGTGGTAACAAGTACTCAAGCGCGACCCCAACGATTAGCATTAAAATTGCCAGCCCTACCGCATGCGGAAATTTGAATCTGGGCGACCATTGCCAGCCCAGCGTGGGCAAAAATGGTTTCTTCCATAATTCAGTAACGATAATAGCGCTGAGCAACAGTGAAAGAATTTGCCCGAAGAATGTTCCGATTAGCGTGAGCACTAGCAACGTAGCTGTTTCGCGCTGTTTCATTACATCCTGAAATAACTGGCGATTTACAACCAGGGCATAGATCAAAACCAAAAGGATTGGCACCAACAAACTCAACAAAATACTTGCCAGCCAGTTCCCAAACGCAGCAGGTACGCCCCAATTGCGTTGGTCGGATGAACTGAAGCTGGTTGGATCATCAGCAAAACTTGTTTGCTGCTGCGGAATTTCGTTTTGAAATGGATTAGGGATTTGAGGTTCCATTTGGGTTCCTAGACATTTTGGAATTCTAATTGATTAGTGCGCGGTAACGGATTTTCCTGCAAGCGTTGCGCAATAATCGCGTGTGTTTTCGTTACCAGCTCAGGCAGTGAACGGCTGTCATAATCTTTTGTTGAAATGGGCGGATCAACGATCACTTCGATTTCATTGGGATGAAACACGAGCGAATCTTTTTTTAGCACTGTATGCGAGCCGATGATTGTAATGGGAACAATTGGGACGCCAGCTTTTTGGGCCAATTTGAAGCCACCAAATTTGAATTCTCGCAAGGCGCCGTCCGCTGAACGATGACCTTCGGCAAACACTACGAGTGAACAACCTGATTTTAATTTGTCGGCAACCCGATTGAGGTTTTCGACTGCAGCGCGTGCGTTGCCGCGATCAACCGGAACATGTCCGGCGCGCCACAAAAACCAACCGAGAAACGGCAAATAAAACAAAGAGCGTTTTGCCATAATGCGAAATTGCACCGGGATGTAGCCCCAAATGGAAGGAATGTCCATGTAGCTGGAATGGTTAGCAATGAACACTGCCGCCGAATCTTTTGGTAAATTTTCCAGCCCGCGCACCGTGACTTTTGCTCCGGCTGTGACCGCGATCATGCGGCACCAGGTCCGCGCGCACCAATGTTGCTTTTCGCCATTTTTATCAAACAACGAGAGGCACAGCGAAATCGTTGCCATCACAATTGTGTACAAATAAATCAGTGGGATTACGATACAGGAGCGTAAAACATCAAGCATAATCTATCGGTCTAAGTTTGGGATTCTTGCGCCGCAAGTTTTTGCTGTAATAATAAAAGCGCAATGATTGTTTTGGCATCGGAAATATGCCCCGCATGCGCTAACGCAAATGCTTTGGCAAGCGGCATAAAAATGATTTCGACTTCTTCGTCGTGATCCAGTTTTTGCGCAGTTGGTACTAATTCCGTAGCCAAATACACATGCAATTTTTCAGCGCAAAATCCCGGTGTCGAATAAAACTCTGCGAGCTTTTCGATCTTTCCAGCTTGATAGCCCAGCTCTTCTTCAATTTCACGTAAGGCGCATTCTTCTGGTGATTCGCCCTCGTCAATTTTACCCGCTGGAATTTCCAGTAAAAAATCTTGCGCGGGATGCCGATATTGTTTCACCAAAGCAATTCGCCCGTCGTCAAAGAGCGCGATTCCGCCTGCGCCGCCTGGGTGCTGAATTACCTCACGTGTGATTTGCTGCCCTGTCGTAGCAGTTATGATGTCACGCGTGACAGTAAATACAGCGCCTTGATAAATATTTTCGGAAGAGAGAGTTTTCATGGGCATAAACAAGCAGCGATTCAAACAGAATTTATGGGAAAAGGCAAAAATCAGAGCTGGCTGGGCGGGCGATCATCGGCTTCTGACGAGAAGAGTTTTGCAGCAAGCACGACTGCTTCGGCAATTATTTTTTCTTCAAAACCAAAGCCCGCAAGCCAATGCGTATTGGTTTTCGCGCGCCACCAAGTCCATTGCCGTTTGGCGTAATGCCGTGTGTCGAGTTTCATTTGTTCGACGGCGCTTTCCAGTATGCGTTCGCCTTGCAAATATTCGACAAATCGCTTGTATCCATGCGCCTGAAACGCCTTAGCATTAGGTGGAATTCCTGCGGCAATCAAATTCTGAATCTCAGTCAGCAATCCGCGTTCAATCATCACATCCGCGCGCTGATTTATGCGTTGATACAATTCCTCACGAGGGGGTTGCAACACCAGATAATGTAAGCGCGCGGCTTCAGGTGTGGGAATTTCCGGCGAGATTTTTTGCCATTCCGAAAAAGTTTTTCCCGAAGAAAAATAAACTTCCAGGGCACGAATATTGCGCGACCAATGATTGGGCGAAGAAGTGGCGGCATACTCAGGATCAATTTTTTTCAGCAGGCGATACAAAAAAGGGGAGCCTTTGCGATCAAGAATCCTTTGCATGCGCGGGCGCAATTTTGGATCAATTTCCGGCGCGGCAAAAAATTGCGTAGCCAGTGCTTTCAAATAAAATCCTGATCCACCAACTAAAATAGCGCGTTTGCCCCGCGCTTCAATTTTCTGAATAGTTTTGCGCGCCAGCTCCGCCCAATCTACGGCGGTGAAATTTTCTGTTGGCGCAATAATATCAATCAGGTGATGCGCAATGCCTTGTTGTTCGGCGGGCGGCACTTTGGCTGTAGCGATATACAATTCGCGGTAACATTGCACCGAATCGCAATTAATAATTTCACCGTTGAATTTGTGGGCGAGCGCGATGCCGAGATCGCTTTTGCCTGAAGCCGTAGGCCCCACGATAGCGAGTAATGGTTCTGCGTTCATGAAAAAATCAAATGCCAGCGGAAAATTGCTATCACCAGCAAAAAGCCGAGCAGGAAAATTGCGCCAATTTGTTGCATTCTTGTCAGGTTCATCGTTGCTTGTTGGTGGATGATGATTAATAGTTGTTGCAACGTTTTACTATTCATGATCTGGCAAAAATTGGCAAATGAATTTTATGTTTTCATCACGCTTTTCGTGGAGCCTCGGCACCAATCAACTCACGCAATTACTCGCCGCAAAAAAAAATGCAGGCATCGAAGTCAATGATTTGACGCTCTCAAATCCGACGCGCGCGGGCTTTGATTATCCGACTGAAACTTTGCTCGCAGCATTGTCCCAACCTGCTGTGTTGCAATACGAACCTGAAGCCAGAGGATTGATCGAAACTCGTTTGGCAATTGCGAATTATTATCGGGAGCGTGGGCAATCAATTCAGCCAGATCAGGTTTTTCTGACTGCCAGCACCAGCGAAGCGTATGCCTGGCTTTTTAAATTATTAACGGATCAAGGCGACGAACTCTTAGTGCCGCAGCCGAGCTATCCGCTCTTTGAATTTCTTGCCACATTTGAAGGCGTAACACTTGTTCCATACACGCTGGAATATTTGCATCCGTCGGGTTGGCACATTGATTATGACTCATTAAAAGCGGCTGTCAGCGCGAAAACAAAAGCCGTAATTATTGTGAATCCAAATAATCCAACTGGTTCATATTTAAAACAAAAGGAATTTTCCTTGCTGGAAGAATTTTGTTTGCAGCACAAGCTAGCGCTCATTGTTGATGAAGTATTCGCTGATTACAGTTTGCAGGAAGATGCTCAGCGCGTTACGGATTTTAGCAATGCTAGGGCGTTGACGTTCGTGCTGAATGGATTTTCAAAAATGCTCGGCTTGCCGCAAATGAAGCTGGGTTGGGTTGTAGCGTGTGGCGAAGAAACATTACGAGTTGAGGCTGAAACGAGACTGGAATTTATTGCGGATACATTCCTTTCTGTGAATACGCCGGTTCAACTCGCAGCTCCACGTTGGTTGAAAATGCGTGCTGCGATCCAGGCGCAAATTTTGGCGCGGTTGGCGGCGAACCTTAATTATTTGCAGGCGGCTTTTGAAAATTCGGCCTTGCGTGTTTTGCGAGTTGAAGGAGGTTGGAGCGCTGTTGTCGAAATCCCGCGCAAGCTGTCAGAGGAAGAGTTGATTTTAAAGTTATTAGCAGAAGAAAACTTGCTGCTTCACTCTGGCTATTTTTTTGACTTTCACCGCGAAGCTTATTTAATCGTGAGTCTTTTAGCTCCTACAAAAAAATTCCAGCAGGGACTTGAAACAATCAAAAGGGTTTGCATTTTATAGTTGCCGACTGTGTTTTGCCTGAGCACTTGCAAACAAAATTGAATTACGCGAAACTCCCACGTTTGTGAGCTGCACAATCCAACTTTAATATCTGCGAAAAGTGGGACTCTTTCGACTTCCAGAAATTCTGAAGCAGTTTGAGAGAAAATCAAAATAAATAATCAGATGATATTAAAGATTCCTACGTCAAAAGAAAAAAAGAATTTCCAGAATGAAATAATATGATCAAAGTTGCTTTTATTGGCGGTGGCCCTGGTGGTTTGATGGCTGCGTACTTGTTAGAGCAAAAATGCGATGCGCCATGTGATATTACGATTTTTGAAGCCAGTGCTCGTGTAGGCGGAAAGATCGTTACCAGAAAATTCGATAAGGCTGATGTCCTTTATGAAGCAGGAGTTGCCGAGCTTTACGGCTATTCAATGACTGGCCCTGATCCCTTGCGTGAATTAATCGAAGACAAATTGGGTTTGCAGACTGTGCCGATGGACGGGATGACCGTCACTCTCGGCGACAAGATTTTGCGTACGAATGCCGAAATCAAAAAACAGTGTGGCGCTGAAGCCCTCGAAAATATTCTTAATTTTCGCAGGGTCTGTAACAAAATGCTTACTCCCGAAGAATATTATGAAGGGCATTGGCAGGACGATAATGACCATGATTGGGCTGATCTGACTTGTCAGGAAGTGCTGGAAAAATATGTGCCGAATGCACTGGCGCGCAAATATTTGAAAGTGGCAGCGCACTCAGATTTGGCTACGGAGCCGCATTTAACGAACGGCTTAAATGGTCTCAAAAATTTTTTGATGGATATTGATGGGTACATTTATTTGTACTCAATTGTTGGAGGTAACGAACAACTCATCAACAAATTGCACCAACATCTTGATGATAGCCCGGTCGCGCATATCGAACTCAACAGTACCGTGGTTCGTGTTGAGAAAACCGCGAGCAATAAATATCTCGTGACGGTGCGCAAAGATCGCCAACTTAGCACGCAGGAATTCGATTTTGTCGCAGTGGCTTTGCCGAATAATTGGATCGGCACGATTGATTATGGCGATGACGTTCTGAATCAAACGATGCTTCGGCACCACGCGTACTATGACAAACCCGCGCACTACGTCCGCGTCACAATTCTTTTCAAAGAGCGATTTTGGGAAAACCTCATCAAAGATTCGTGGTTTATGTCTGATGCTTTTGGCGGTTGTTGTGTTTATGATGAAACGGCACGCCACGAAGGCAAGGGCTACGGCGCGCTAGGCTGGTTAATCGCGGGAACTGATGCACTGACGATGGCGAATTTTAAGGACGAAGAGTTAATCCAAAAAGCCTTGGATTCCTTGCCCGAAGAATTACAGCAAGGGCGGGAATTATTTATCGAAGGGGTCGTACATCGTTGGTTATATTCCGTTAGCGCCCAACCCGGTGGATTGCCAGTTCGTGATCCCAAAGTGCGGCACGTGCCTGCGCCAAAAACTCATCCGGGCTTTTATTTAATTGGCGACTATCTATTTGATTCGACGTTGAATGGTGTTTTGGATTCGGCTGATTTTGTCACCGATATGATGCTCGATTTAGTAATGCGTCAGTGGTATGAAGACACTGTTGTCGCATTGACTAATGAGCAAGTGAAATCTGGTTCGTCTGTAATTGGCAAGAAAGTTGATCGGCAGTTCTATGAGAACTATCGCGGTTTAGGCCATTACAACGATCATTTTCAGCAATTTTTTGATGCAAAATTTATTAAGTCGGCTATCAGTCACGCTTGGAAGGAAGACAATCCTTACAAATTGCTCGTGCTTGGATCAGGAAATGGTCTGCCGCTCCAAGCGCTGCAAGCCGTGGGCGTGAAGGCCTGGGGATTAGAAACTAATCCTTATCTTCATTCGCAGACAGCGAAAAAATGGCAGCAAAAAAATCTGTTTGGCGACCCTCGCAAATTACCATTCAAGGATAATCAATTCGATTATATTTACGAGACTTCGCTCGCATATTTATCAGAAAAAGATGCTGTAAAAGCGATCAAAGAAATGTATCGCGTCGTCAAAAAAGGCGTAATATTCGCATCTGTTTCTACTGACGTTCGACCAGAAGCAATTCAAAAATATCGTTTATTTGATGGGGTGAAAACGCTCTTTACATTATGGGAATGGTCAGAGATGTTTATGGCGAATGGTTTCGATCTGGAAATTAATAGTGAACGCCTGCTGAAAAAATTATGGCGACTTGAAGCTGAAAGCCGAGGCAAAGACGGTAGCTGGTACAACGAAATTGAGAGTATTCGCTATACTTACTTTTCAAAGCTGGATGAAGAGGATGAGGACGAATAAGCCCTCTTTTACTCAAAAGAAATTTCAAAAAATTATGGAAAAAACTTTCCCCGATTTTGATGCTCGTTTGATTGCACGCCCTGTGACAGGGGCGAACGGCGAAGGCATTGGTGAAGGACTTTTTGCGCAAGGAAGTTTTCGTGCAGGCGAAACGGTCTTTTATCTTGATTGGAGCGATGAGGAGCGAACGGAAATTCTTTCCTGGGATGACACCGAAGAGGAACATCATAATCGCTGCGCTGCAATCGCGCCGCGTTGGTATTTTTATATAAACGATGAACATCCATTTTGGTATCTGAATCACTCCTGCGAACCAAATGTTTCTTTCAAGCATTGGGCGCAAAGTGAAGAAGATATCCGTGTCCCGATGGTAGCCCTGCGTGACATTGCGCCAGGCGAAGAACTTGTATTGGATTATTCATTAACGATTGCCGACGATGATGGTTTGACGGACGAGGAAGACTACGAACTGAAATGTTTGTGCGGCAAGCCAACTTGCCGTGGCAGCGTGACCAGTTTTGCGAAATTACCGCGCGAAATCCAGGAACGAGAACTATTTCGGCGCGAACCATATTTTGGCTCCATTTCCGCGTTTGTTTTGAATGACGTGCCAGAACTTGTTGCTCTTTTAAAAGAGAAAGCACCTGATCTTTACGCCACTTTTATTGAAGCGTTTGCCACGCAAAATAGATTAGCTGAAGAGTTCGAGGAAGAATACGATCCTGAAGAACCCTACTACATAAAATAATCTTTATGGTGGCAAATACTGATCCCGAAAGCGAAACTAATCCGACTCCCGGCACAATTCATGAAAATGAGGAGGCTGTCGAGGGCGATGTGCGAGTTGCATCCACTGAGCAAAAAGGTGCTATTAGTCCAGTTGATGACGATGGACTTGATACAGATGAGGATGACGATGACGAAGGTGAGGATGAAGACAAAGAAGATAATGACGATGATGATACAGAGGGGGACGATGTCGAGAGCGAATCTGAGGAGGATGAAGAAGATGATGATTTAGATATTGAGGATTATGATGCTATGCAGGCTGTCGGCGCATTCAAAAGCGTCTATGTTTTCCTTCGGCCTTATTTTGACACCTACCGTTCCAAGATACTTTTCCTTTGCACTGGTGTTTTGCTCGAATCCGCTTTTAATGCTGCCTTTCCTTTTTGTTTGAAATACTTGCTTGATGATGCTTTGTATGAAGAAGATTCTGAGGCGCTCGAATGGATTCTCGGAGTGCTCGGAGTGCTTGGCGTTGTCGTATCGGTTGCCAGCATCTATTACGATTATTTGAATGCCAAACTCGGCTCGACGATTCTGGGGGATATTCGCCAGCGCATTTTCGATCACGTCCAATCGCTTTCGGCAGCCTTTTATTCCAAGACAAAAGTCGGAGACGTTTTATCGCGCTTTTCAACCGATATGGTGGACGTGGAAGAAGCTGTAATGCACGCCGTATCGTGGGGAATTTTACCTTTTCTTGAATTGTTTACGGGTACCATTTTATTGTTTGTTTTGAACTGGAAATTGGCTATGGCCGCGATACTGATTTTCCCGATTACAATTTTAGGATCGCGCTATTTTGCGAAACATGCAGTCGCCGCCAGCTATCAGAAAAAAGAATATGAAGCTGCGACGATGAGCGTCGTATCTGAAAATGTAATGGCGCAGCCTGTCGTGAAAGCTTTTGGGTTACGCGGCATCGCTTTGATGTGGTTCCAGCTACGAAATACTAATTTAGTCAGCACTTCCTCCCGTGTTCATTTTTTGAGTGCGATGGTGGAACGTGCTGTGACTGTTTCAGTATTGATGTTGCACTTAGTGATTCTCGGTTTTGGCGCATATTTAGTCTTTCACAAAATGGGCTTGACGATTGGATCATTGGTCGCGTTCGAGAGCGTTTTCTGGGAGTTGAGTTATAACATCGCGCACGTTTCGAGTTATGTTCCGACCTTGATTCATGCGGCTGGGAGCATTCAGCATATCAATGATTTATTAGAAGAAGAACCGCAAGTTGAGGATCGAGAAAATGCGATTGAAGCTCCGGCTTTTCAGCAGGGAATCATTTTCTCAAATGTGGATTTCAGTTACGACGGCGAGCAAAGACAACTAAAGAAATTGAACCTGACAATTCCCAAAGGGAAAAAAATCGCTGTTGTGGGGCCAAGCGGTTCAGGCAAAAGCACTGTGCTAAATTTGTTGCTGCGATTTTATGAAGCTACTTCCGGTACGGTTACAATTGATGGTGTGAATTTTCGAGATGTGCAGCGTGAGTCGCTGTTGCAACAAATGGCAGTCGTGTTTCAGGAAAATATTTTATTCAATATCAGCATCCGCGAAAACATCCGACTAGGAAATCAAAATGCGACTGATCAAGAAGTGATCGCGGCAGCACGCGCGGCTGAGATTCATAAATTTATAAAATCCTTGCCCGCAGGTTATGACACTGTTGTCGGCGAACGTGGCAGCCGTTTATCGGGCGGACAACGTCAACGCATCGCTATTGCGCGCGCCATCATTCGCAATCCTGCGATTTTGTTATTGGACGAAGCCACTTCTGCCTTAGATCAGTCAACTGAGGCAGCGATCAATGCAACCCTCGAAAAAATAAGTTCAGGCCGAACGGTCGTATTCGTCACACATCGGCTTACTTCTGTTGTTGATGCCGATCAAATAGTTGTCTTAGATCGTGGCAAATTGGTTGAGTCGGGAACGCATGAAGAGTTGCTGCGCAAGAGAGGGTTGTATTCGCAGCTTTGGCGTAAACAAGGTGGAAAGCAGAAAAGTGTTACAGGGTAAGCCTGCGATCTTTAAGCACGGAAGTTCGATATTTCCTCTAGTTTTTTTATCCCACCACTTGTTCCAATTGCAATCAATAAATCTCCGACTTTAAGTTCTTGTTCGCCGTTCGGGTTGAAATGCATTTGCCCCTTATTATCTGTGATGGCAACGATAATGACCTGTAATTCAGAACGGATGCCGGAGTCTTTTAATTTCTTGCCAGAGAGCGTCGAGCCAGGTTCGATCCGCACTTGCTCGAAAATCAAATCCAACGATTCAGTCATTGTCGTTAATTCGATGAAATCGGCTACGGCAGGTGAAGTCGCTGCCTGTGCCATACGGTGGCTGCCAATCAAAGCCGGGGACACGACTTTATTAACGCCCGCCCGCCGCATTTGTTTTTCACCCGCCTGATCATTGGCGCGCGCGACGATGTATAGATCAGGATTGATGCCGCGTGCAGTCAAAGAAATATAGACATTTTCGGCGTCACTTGATGCTGCCGCGATTAGACTCTTGGCAGTTTTCACATTTGCGCCCTCCAAGACGTTTTCATCGGTAGCGTCACCAATCAAGACCAAATTGCCTTGCTGCAATAGACGGTCGGCGATTTGCGGATCGCGTTCGATAATAACGAAATCAACTTGTTTCTTTTTTAGCTCGTCAATGACTTTCGCCCCGACGCGTCCGGCCCCGCATAGAATATGATGATTTTTAAGCCTACTGATGTCTTTGAACAATCTGCGCCTCCCGACTATCGTGGACAACTGCGTTTCAAGCAAAGTTTGAGTTAAGGTTGTGAAGATAAAACCGGCTGCTGTCACACCGAGTACGATCAATATTAATGTGAATACTCGCCCGGTCATTGTGAGTGGATGCACTTCACTATAACCAATTGTCGCTAACGTAATCATCGTCATGTACATGCTATCAAATAGCGACCAGCCTTCGATTAAGTGATAGCCAATCGTGCCCACTGTAACGATAGTGATAAAAGCGCCGAGCGAAAAATAAATGCGTCTAAAATTCATTCAGTTGGATTTCTGTAAATGATACGATTTCTTGCAATAGAAAATTTGCCAAACATTAGCGCAGGATGGTCAGTTTTTTTAATAATTCCTGCTCAGCTTTGATCGCGTTATAAAGTTTTTGTAATTCACCGACTCCTAACACATTTACTAAATCAATAATTTCGTGAAAAGAGCCGATGAGCCTTTTATCGGCAAATCGTTTGTCCCGTTCATTCGCAATCACTAAAAATAATTTGGAGCGTTGCGCGTCATATGCTTGTTTAAGGCGCGTCAGTGCGCTGTCAACACTGCCTGAAATTTGTACTTCAAAAACATGGCTCAAGCGCGGTGAGGCATAACTTTCACGCCAGACAACATCATAATGCTCAAATTCCGTTTCAGCATAACGTCCGAGAATTGAACCAATTTCTACTAGCATTTCCTGCACACGGCGATGTGAAGGCAACACGGATGCTAAGGTTTCTGGCGGAGCTTCATTGCTGATGATTAACTCTTCATTGGCAATGCGTCGTTCGCCTTGTGGTGTGAGCGCCCAGCCTTTGCTAGTTCGTTTGATGTCGCCGCTGGCGGTCAGATGTTGCGCGGCGAGTTGGACTACGCGTTGCCAACGATTGCGTCCGGCAGCAGTTTTTTCTGCCAATTCCTGGGCGGTTATTTGCGGGAAATATTGGATTAGCCGTTCATACAAATAACGCGGATTGTCGCATCCGCCTGTGGCGCGCAATTCTAATAAAATTGGCAGTTCTAACCGAACTGATTCAGGAAAAGGCATAATCCCACTCAGGTAGTTTAGGCTTCGCAAAACAAATGATACTATGCAGCTTCGCCTGAAAAAAGCACAGACATTCGCAGCTCTCGCGGTGAAAATTTTCCGCATCGCATTTTATGGCAGAGCCTGGCTTTAGTTCACAAATTTTGTTGATTCCATTTTTCCTGCAAATCATTTGCATGGGTTTTGACGAATTGTATTTTCATCGGTTGCGTTCGTTATCACAATGGGAACGTATCGGGCATCCATTGGATACGTTGACAGTGTTGTTATGTTTTGGCTGGATGATTTGCGTTGCGCCGTCCCGCTCCTCAATTGTAGTTTATATTTTGCTTGGAGCTTTTTCGTGTTTATTCATCACGAAGGATGAAAAGGTTCATCAAGCAGATTGCAAAGTTACAGAGCATTGGCTGCATGCGGTATTATTCATCTTGCACCCGATAATTTTATTTTGCGCGGGCTTGCTCTGGCCGGCTTTGCATCACGCCTCCTCGCCCTTGCTTGCCTTTACAGGCTGGGAGCGCAAGTTTTTGCTCGGCAATATTTTTCTCACATTTCTTTTCGGTTTGTATCAATTTATTTATTGGAATTTTTATGCCGTCAATTCCCCGCGAGCAAGTGAACAACGAGGTGTACCACCATCTCGGTGAGCGCTGGTACACCGCTCAGGACGACCCCATAGCTTTATTGCGAGCCGAATCACGAGCGCGTAATCCCTGGATAATTGCTGAAGTGCAAAAAGCTTTCCCGCATTCATCACTACAAATTTTAGATATGGGATGTGGCGGCGGATTTTTAGCGAATGATTTGGCGCGGGCAGGATTTGACGTGACCGGTTTGGACGCTTCGGAAGAAAGTCTCATCATTGCCAGAAACTATGATTCGACTAGGCAAGTGAATTATCAAAATGGTGATGCGAATCATTTGCCGTTCGGCGATCATCGTTTTGCTGCAGTTTGTGCGATGGACTTTTTGGAACATGTCGAAAGCCCTGCAAATATTGTCGCTGAAGCAGCGCGCGTGTTACAGCCTAACGGATTATTTTTCTTTCACACTTTCAATCGAAATTTATTTTCCTGGTTGATTGGCATTAAAGGCGTGGAATGGTTTGTCAAAAATACGCCTCCGAATTTACATTTATATCAGCATTTCATTAAGCCGAATGAGCTGAGAAAATTTTGCGAGCAAAGCGGATTACAAGTAATTGAAATGCGTGGTTTAGCGCCCGATTTTATGCGCACTGCTTTTTGGAAAATGCTCACAAGAGGAGTCGTTGACGATTCTTTCGCCTTCAAATTTACGCGTTCATTAATTATGGGCTATTGTGGTGTGGCAGTAAAAAAAATGTGATTGTTTTGCAACGCAAGGAGTCATTTCGTGCAAATAAAAGATGATTTTGCAAGATCGTTTGGCAAAGGCTGGATCAGCGGTTATTTGTCAATATTTTTAGGCATAGCTTCGTTGATTGCTGTGCTTTGTTTTTTGTTTCCATCGTGGTTCACCACACCTGATTTACGCGTAAATTATCCGGTCGCGCTATTTCGCGTGATCTTGATGATTTTGTTGCTTGGCTCGTTTGCGTGCGCCTTAATCAGCTTTTTGTTGAGCCGCCAAAAACGATTAGCTTTGCTCGGCATTGCATTTTCAAGCGTAGCCATTTTATTAGGTGGATGGAATGTCGAAGTCGGCGAAATTCATCCAACAGCTTTTCCGATAGGACTGGATTGGTTGGTGCTTGATTTAGTGATGCTAGCATTTGTCTTTATTCCCATTGAAGCCTTGTTCCCGCAAAAATTACAGCAGGAAACTTTACACAGCGAATTAAAAACTGATTTGACGTATTTTGCTTTAAGCCATTTATTTGTGCAGGTTGTTGGCATTATCGCGCAGGCTCCCGCCACAATTTTATTTGGCAATTTGGGGCTGAAAAGCTTTCAGTCGCGCATTCAGGCGTTACCCTTTGTGGTGCAATTATTCCTCGCGTTATTTTGCACGGATGTCGTTCAGTATTGGTGCCATCGCGCTTTTCACGAAAAAGAAAAATTGTGGATGTTCCATTCGATTCATCATTCGACCGTCACAATGGATTGGCTGGCAGGTTCGCGCACGCACATCGTAGACATGTTCGCCACGCGCGCGGCTTCGTTTGTGCCTGTGTATTTGCTCGGAATCAAACCTTCAGTGTTTGTAATTTACATCGTGATCATTTCTTTTCACGCGGTTTTTATTCACGCGAATGTGAATTGGAAATTCGGATTTTTGCGTCACATCATTTCTACGCCGCAATTTCATCATTGGCATCACACCGACGATCCGGCAGCTTATAATAAAAATTACGCAGTGTTTTTCTCCTTTATTGATCGTTTGTTTGGCACGTATTATTTGCCCAAAAATGTTTGGCCTGAATCGTATGGTGTGAATATGCCAAATTATCCGCGCGGATTTTTGGCGCAATTTAGTTATCCCTTCAAACGGCAATAACGATGGACAAAATCGAATCAACGATTGCTGCGATAGCGTTTGCGGCCTTCATAACCAGTACCATTTTGGAATGGTTGTATTGGCGGCGTAAAGGCGAGCGGAAATATTATTGGCCCGATACGATGGCGAATTATGTACTGGTGTTTATGCAGGTAATTTTCGACACACTGGGCAAAGCGTTGTTCGTTATTTTTTCTTTGATGTGGATTCAGCAGCACGGCTTGCAATTAATTTCCGATCAGCAGCAAACGCAATGGTGGGCAATTACTTTATGTTTTCTTGGTGTAGATTTGGGCTTTTATTGGTTCCATCGCGCCAGCCATCGCAGCCGTATTCTATGGGCTTTGCACGTCACGCATCATTCGTCTGAATTAATGAATTTTTCGACGGCGTTGCGGCAACCCGTATTAGAACATTTGGTGGATTGGTTATGGTTTGTCCCGCTGGCTTGGATCGGATTTTCGCCGAAGCTGATTTTGTTGTGTTATGGCTTTAATTTGATCTATCAATTTTTCATTCATACCGAAATCGTTTATAAATTCCCGCGCTGGGTTGAATGGATTTTTAATACGCCTTCACACCATCGTGCGCATCACGGTAAAAATTTGCAGTACATTGATACAAATTACGCGGGCGTATTTATTTTCTGGGATCGCCTTTTCGGTTCATTTGTCGAAGAAAAAGAACCTGTGCAATATGGCATTTTGCATCCAGTAAATTCTTACAATCCATTTTATCTGGCATTTCACTTGTGGGCGGATATTGCGCGCGATGTGATAAAGCCAGATTCTCTTTGGGTAAAACTAAAATATATTTTTGCTCCTCCGGGTTGGCCTGAGGAATATCAACAACAAAAAGCGATTAGTCGTTAGCTGCTTAAATTATGATTACTTGTGAACTTGAATATGATGCAAAAGCGCAACTTGGCGAAGGACCTTGTTGGGATGCTGCGCGCAATTTATTACATTGGGTAGACATCGAACGATTTGAATTGCACACCTATAATCCGGCTACGAAAACCGAGCGCGTTATCAACGTCGGGCAACATCTTGGCGCAGCAGTCGTACGCAAATCAGGCGGATTTGTAGTAGCGCTTCGTGAAGGAATTTTTCATTTGGATGAAGCGACTAAAAAAATAACGAAGTTAATTGATCCAGAACCAGAATGCCCGGAAAACCGTTTCAATGATGGTAAGTGCGATCCAGCGGGACGGCTTTGGGCTGGCACAATGCACTTGCCGGAAACAGAAATGAATTGCGGGCATTTGTATTGTTTGGATACTGATTTACAGGTGCATCGCCGCGTTGATGATGTTTCGATCTCGAATGGTTTGGCCTGGAGTCCCGACGAAAAAAACATGTATTTTGTGGATTCGCCTACGCGTCAATGTGTAGCATTTGATTATGACAAGACAACGGGTTGGATTTCTAATCGCCGCGTGTGCGTGACGATTCCTGAAGGCGAAGGGTGGCCGGATGGTATGAATATTGATGCAGAAGGAATGCTGTGGATTGCTTTGTGGGACGGTTGGTGTGTGCGTCGCTATAATCCGCACAATGGAGTTTTGTTGGATGAAATAAAATTGCCAGTAGCGCGTCCAACTTCATGCGTGTTCGGGGGCGAAGATTTGCGGACTTTGTACATTACTTCTGCCAGCACGCGCCTTGACGCGGAAGCTTTAGCGCAACAACCGTTAGCAGGCGGAATTTTCAAAGCCGTACCGGGCGTGCAAGGAAGCACAACAATGGAATTTTTAGGATGAGCGAAGGGTTAGTCCGATTGTCAAAACTGATGGCGCAACGTGGGCTTTGTTCACGCCGCGAAGCGGACGAATTTATTGAGCAGGGACTGGTGCTGGTTGATGGCGAAGTTATAAATCAACTCGGCACAAAAGTTTTGCCTTCGGTTTCAATTAAGCTCGCGCGCGTTGCGCGTAAAAAACAAGAATCGCTCGCTACAATAATTTTGAATAAGCCGATTGGTTATGTCTCAGCGCAACCGGAGCCAGGTTACACACCTGCAATAACATTAATTACGCAAGAAAATAATTATGATGGACAGGAGTTGAAACGCTCGCACCTCCGCAACCTAGCTGTGGCTGGCCGTCTTGACATTGATTCGCAAGGGTTGTTGTTGTTTACACAAGATGGTCGTATCGCCAAAAAAATCATCGGCGAAAATAGCAATATTGAGAAAGAATATATTGTGCGCGTGAATAACGATTTGTCCGACGAAGGATTAGCCTTGCTCCGTTTCGGATTGGAATTAGATGGCAAGCCTTTGCGCCGCGCGCAAGTTGAGTGGATCAACCGAGACCAATTGCGTTTTGTATTGCGTGAAGGGAAAAAGCGTCAAATTCGACGGATGTGTGATTTGGTTGGGCTAAAGGTCTTGGGTTTGAAAAGAGTACGCGTTGGAAAAATCAAGTTAAGTCGCTTGCCGGAAGGGAAGTGGCGTTTTCTGGATCACTCTGAAACCCTGGACTAATTCAGTTGCATTATGCGTGGCTTGGAATTATTTTCAGCATAGTCTTAAAAATATGCGTTCAATAACTCCACAAGAATTTACGAATTGCGTTGGGCAGTTGCTCCTCTCTAGTATCAGGGGAATCCCTGACTCACTCAGGGTTACTCTGTAAGACAGCCTGCTGCTTTTCTCTTTTTCCTGATTCTTGTTTTAATAAACTTGCGGTCTAATATTTTTGGTCGATAAAGTGAGAGAAGGAATTAGCATCATAGATAGAAGGTGAATCCTTTTCTGGCGTGATTTATCCTATCAAAATGGATTCCTTTTCTCCCTTCTACTTTTTCAAAAAGCATCCAATTATCAAGTAGAATCATCAGTTTTATGAGTGAATGTGCTACAAGAACTCAAGACAAATGGTAACAAAAGTTAACTGACGAGGGACTGTAAGATGATAAATGTTTTGAAGTCACTTCCATTTTTGTGTCGCATTCACAGCTTTTTCGAATAATAAAAATATTCCCTCCTTAGATTGTGCGTGGTAGATGTGCGTTTTCTCATTCTTCAAGAATGCTCATTGCTTCTTGCTTAATAGTAATTACCGGAGGCTTTAGTACCAAACTCAAGCGATAGCAAATTTTTGTGTGCTCGAGCAAGGATAATTGTACTAAGCGGCCTCACGGTGAAAGCTAAAGGATGATTGGACAGCCTTCAGAAAATTTCTGAAGGCTGAACTAAGTACCTATTCAATACCATGCCAGAATTACATCCAAATTGTGAAATCTCGAATTCCCGCGATTGTTCGATCATATCGGTAATGTCTGAAGGTGTAATCATTATTGATGCTGATGGGATGATTCAGATTTGTAATGAAAGTGCGACAAGAATTTTGGGGTTAACCAAAGAAGAAATTCAGGTTACCTTGACCACAAAAGGATTGTGGGAATCAATCAGAGCAGATTCTGCAAGTTTTTCAGTTCAGGATCATCCTATAACCATCACGAGAAGGACTGGAAAACCAGGCCAAAATATTCGCCTGGGAATCAAAAAAGCCGATTCGTCAGTGGCTTGGGTTTCTCTCACCACACTGCCATTTAGTCAGCCTAATACTGAAAATCATTGTTCTGTGTTGGTAACTTTTTCTGACATCACCGAACAGGTGACGGCGGAAAACGAGTTGCGTCTCCTGAATGAATTATTGGAGGCGAAAGTGGCGCAGCGCACAGCGCAGTTATCTGAAACTAATCGTAAGCTGGCCTCTGAAATTGCTGAACGATTTCAAGTGGAACAGGCGTTGGCGGCGAATCAGGAAAAGCTACAGGAAATTTTGTCCTCAGTTGATGATGTAATTTTCTCTCTCAAGCCAGGTACCGAACAAGTTTTGTATATCAACAATGCCGCCGAGAAAATCTTTGGGCATCCACTAGCTTCTTATTACGAAAACTCAACGCTTTGGCGGGCGATGATCCATCCTGATGATGTCGCAGGTTTTGACCAATCATTCGCTGTTTATCAGCAGACAGGCATATTTAATGCAGAGCTGAGAATTAAACGCCCTGATAAGCAAATTCGCTGGATTCATGCGCGTGGAAGAAGTATTTACGATGCCGATGGCTCACACTGTCGTTCGATTGGCATTGTAACGGATATAACAGAGCGAAAGACTATCGAAGAAGCATTGCGCGCCAGCGAAGAACAATTACGGCTTGCCCTCAAAGCTGCGAAGATGGAGATTTGGGAATGGGACTTGGCTGATAAATTGAACTTCAACAATGATGAGAGAGCCATAGAACTTTTTGGAATCGCCACACATACATTCCAAGAATTTGCTGAACTGATCCATCCGGCAGATACTGAAAGCATAGCCGTCGCAATCAGAAAAACACTCAGTGAAAATAAAGAACTTCATACCTTATTTCGAGTACTTGCACCGAATGGCACAGAACAGTGGCTGGAGGCACATGGTGTCTTAAAAACAGGGCGAGAGGGGGATTCCCACTTGCTCGGAGTAATCCAAGATGTCAGTGAGCGGCAACAATCTGAGGCCGCGCTGCGCAATAGCGAAGCCGAGTATCGTGAGTTGGCAGATGCAATGCCACAGATTGTATTTAAAGCGACGCCGACTGGGAAAATAAACTATATCAATCGGGATTGGCGCAAGATATTTGAGCTAGACCTGTTAAAAACAACCTCAACAATTTGCGATTTGAGCCTGCATCCTGATGATGAGGACAAAATCGTGAATGGATGGTTGAATGCTGTGCAATCAGCCTCAACATTTGAGATGGAGCATCGCCTCCATCTCAAAGAAGCAGGTTATCAATGGCACCTGACGCGCGCGATTCCCATCAAAAACGAAACAGGCGAAATCTTACACTGGATTGGGACTTCGACGAATATTCATGCCCATAAAAAAGCCGAAGAAGCTTTGAGCGAATTATTGCATCGGGTAGTGTCCGCACAAGAAGACGAACGACACCGGATCGGGCGTGAATTGCACGATCATATTGGGCAATTGCTGACGGCCTTGCACGTCGGTCTCAAATCGCTTGAATGCCCTGAAATTGATCGGTCTGAAAAGCTGAACAAGCTTTCAGACGTGCAAAATATCGCAGCTTCAATTGGGGAGGAATTGCGAAATTTATTAAATGATTTACGCCCTGCTGCTTTAGACGAATTAGGCTTGCCCGTTGCACTTGAGCAGCACCTCAGTGACTGGGCATCACATTTCGATATTACCGTTGATTATCACTTTCGCGGTGATAAGAGCTTTCGCTTGCCGTCCATTATCGAAATTAATCTTTATCGCATTGCACAAGAGGCGCTCAACAATATCGTTAAGCATGCGAATGCGACTTCTACCTGTGTCATTCTGGAATATACAGATGAATTTGTCCGCATGATTATTGAGGATAATGGCAGCGGCTTCGACCATGAAAGTGAAAAAAATATGCTGATGGAAGATCGCAAATTCGGCTTACTGGGCATGAAAGAGCGCTTAGGACAGCTTAGCGGTGACGTTGAAATTGAGTCGCTGAGGGATCAGGGGACTTCGCTATTTATTCGTATACCTTTATTGCGTAGCGATACCGCGCGCGAATTATAAGCTAATCGCGGCGAAATAAAACTGGTGTTATGGTACGAATATTTTTGGAATTTTGCACAAATCATCCCACAAAGGGTTAAAGCATCAGTCCAATAATGCATGAAGTGTCAATTCGTAGCTCCATTTTGGTCAATTGTGTTAGGTGTCTTCGGCGGCCTGATAATCCAGGATGTGTCCGCCCGTCGAACCTCATTACCCGTTGATACCCGCTTTATCACAACGCACTGGACAACTGAGAACGGTTTACCGCAAAACACTGTTACCGCAGTTGTGCAAACACAAGATGGGTATTTGTGGTTAGGTACGTTTGGTGGCTTGGCCCGCTTTGATGGCTTAAAATTCACTATTTTTAATACCAGCAATACTCCCATATTTAAAAGCAATCGGATCACCGCGCTTTACGTTAGCCGAGATGGAAAATTATGGATTGGGGCTGAAACCCGCGAAATATACTGCTATAGCAATGGGGTATTCCGTTATTTTGCGACGGTAGATATGGGCGAAGGCTATAACTTCATCCAGACGATTTATGAAGACAAAGCGGGAGCAATGTATTTTGGCACTGAGACCACTGGGCTGACGCGCTTCGAGAACCAGGACCCTGCGCAGTCAACGCATTTTGAGCGGAATTCAGGATTGCCAGATAGCAGCGTCACCTCAATCAGCGAAGCTGCGGAGGGTAATTTATGGGTAGTTACTCCTTTGGGTCTGGCTGAATTTCACAACGGAAGAATTATTAGTACGCAGCAAATTCAAACGAATTCGGAAGATCGCCCGATTGCAATCACGCCGCATCAGGATGGAGGCTTTTGGTTAATTACCAAAAGCGGTATTGGCCATCTCAAGGATCGTCGTTACAGCGTTCATTATTCCTTCGCTACTAAATCGCGCTTGTGGGCCACCTTAATTTCAGGGCGAACCTCTGGCGTCTGCTTTAGCCCAGATTCCAATCAGATATTGTGTGAAAAATCTGGGGAGTTTTTTTCTCGCAAAGCAACTTTGGCGAAAAACTATGGAACTCGTTCATTGTATGAAGATACTGCGGGGAATCTTTGGATGGGAACAATCGGGGACGGTCTATATCGGCTCAGCCCTCGTAATATTTCGATGCTTCAGGTGTCGGAAGGCGGGGAACTCATTTCTGCTTGGACTATCACCCAAGATCATCAACACAATATCTGGCTTGGCACTGAGAATGGTTTGCAGCGTATTTCCGGTCAGCGAATAACTACCTATTTCCGAAACACCATTCCATACAAACTGCCTGGCTGGTATATCTCTGCGCTGTACGTCGCTAAAGACGATTCGTTATGGATTGGACATTTATATGGAATTGCGCACTTACAGCATGGAAAATGTACAGCATATAAGTATCCGCAATTAGAGCGCGTGGCCGCGATAACTGAAGATCGGTTAGGACAAATTTGGCTAGGAACCCAGAATGGATTGGCACGCTTCCAAGCAGGACAATTTAAGTTCTTCCGGCAAAGTGACGGGCTCGTTCACACGGAAGTGAAGGTGCTTTTTGAAGATAGGGAAGGGGCATTGTGGATTGGTACGGTGAAGGGGCTTAGTCGTTTCAAAGATGGCGTATTTACGAACTATACGACGCGTGAAGGGCTCTCGAACGATTATGTTCGAGACATTTATGAAGATGAAGATGGCGCGCTTTGGATTGCTACTTATGGGGGCGGATTAAATTGGTTTCAGGCGGGACACTTTGAACATCTCACGACTACGAATGGGCTTCCAGATGATTTCCTGACACGTATTTTAGTAGTTGATATGAACCAATTTTGGTTGTTAGGGAATCGTGGAATTTTTAGCCTTGACCGACGCACCCTGAATGATTATCTCAGCAGTAAAACAAAGATGGTGTTATGTAATAATTTTGGTGTGTCTGATGGTTTGGAAGTTACTGAAGGTAATGGCGGGAACTTTCCTGCCGGATGGCGAATGCAAAATGGACAGCTTTGGTTTCCGATGATTCGAGGGATCGCAATTGTAACGCCAGATCCGCACAAACCACAGCCTCCATTGGTTGCCCTTGAGCAGATTTTTTTAGATGGAAAATTGCAGGACTATTTACACCCGATAGAAATTGCTCCTGATACAGATAATTTGGAGATTCAATATACTGGGATAGCTTTAACGAAACCCGAACAAGTTCAGTTTATGTATAAACTGGAAGGATTTGATAATGACTGGATTACTGCTGGCTCACGTCGCACAGCCTTATATTCACAGCTTCCTCCAGGAGATTATGTTTTTCGCCTGCGCGCGGCAAACCCCGCAGGCGGTTGGAGTTTGCATGATGCTACCGCAATAATAAAAGTTCGTCCGCGTTTTTGGCAGACACTTTGGGCCCGGCTTCTCTTCGGTACGTTTACGCTCGGATTCCTCATCATTAGCTATTTTTGGACGATTTCGCGTTTTCGCCGCAGCGCCTCACAAAAAGAAAATTTTGCCCGTCAGCTTATCGCTTCACAAGAACGCGAACGCCAGCGTATTGCTGTTGAAATGCACGACGGTCTCAGCCAAAGTCTGGTTATTATCAAACGCCGAGCATTAGTTTGTTTAGAATCGCTTGATGATCCAGAGAAGGTTCAAGAGCAGTTGCAAGAAATTGCGGAAGCCTCAACTTATGCAATTGATGAGGTGAAGGAAGTGATTTTTGATTTGCGTCCCCGCCAATTGGATCGGCTGGGTGTCTCGGAAGCAATCTCAGATTTATTGGATCGGGTTTCAGCTTTACATGCCTGGCAACTTACCAAACATCTTGATGATCTAGCTGGAGTATTCACAAAAGAAGAGGAAAATAACCTCTATCGCATCGTGCAGGAAATTCTTAATAACATCAGCAAACACGCGGCAGCTTCCCAAGTAGCAATAAAAATTAGCCGCAAGCCACAGCGGATTGAGTTGACTGTTGCAGATAATGGGTGTGGGTTTGAAGTGAGCAGGCTGGTAGCCAGAAAAACGCTTGGCGGTCTCGGCTTACAAAATATTATTGAAAGAACGAAATTATTAAGCGGAGAAACCTTAATCCGTGCTGCGCCTGGTCGCGGAACAATTATTCGGTTGAGCTTACCGGTAAAGGATAATCCAGTATGAGTTATTGCAAAATCTTGCTTGCAGACGATCATCCGCTGTTGCGCAAAGGGCTTTGTCAGGCGATTGTAGAAACTACCAAATTTAAAGTCATCGCTGAGGTCAGTGATGGTCAAGCTGCACTGGAAAAAACGCAGGAGTTGAAGCCGCATGTGGTGGTGCTTGATATTGATATGCCAATTTTAGATGGCTTTAGTGTCGCCAAAATACTCCTTGCTGAAGAACCCGCCATCAAAATTATTTTTTTGACGGTGCATCGTGAAGAAAGCTTTTTGAATAAGGCGCTTAAAATAGGGGCACACGGATATATTTTGAAAGATAGTGCGCCTGTCGACATTGTGATGGCGATCAGCAATGTTTTTAACGGTGAGTTCTTTATTAGTGAGAGTATGTCAACTTATCTGCTTAACCGAAACATTGACACGGGAGACGCACAAGGTCTGGCCAGACTTACCTCCACCGAACGCGCAATAATGAAGCTGATTGCGGAATACAAAACAACTAAAGAAATTGCGGCAATTGTTTCCATTAGCCCGCGTACAGTTGAGACGCATCGGGCGAACATGTGCCAAAAGCTTAGATTGCAAGGCAGTCACGCGTTGATGAAATTCGCGGTTTCACACTTGGATGAATTATTATAATAAGGGAGCTTGTTACATCCGCATCCGAAATGCCGCACCATATTTTCTCTTTTTTTGTCATCATTACTTGGCACAAAATACCGAACTATACGTATTTTCCTCATCAGGGTTTTCCATGATAATAAAACTCGTATAGTCCCTGTAATACGTACACAGATGTTTGTATTGATGCTTGAAAAAAAGCTATGAACAATTGCGCTCCTCCCGCAACTAATACTTTGCGCAATCCTAACCCATGACAATAGATAAGAAATCAAAACAAATACAAATATACTTAGTAGACGATCACCGCATTCTGAGTGAAAGCCTCAAAGTTCTAATTGACGCACATACTGATCTGCAAATTATTGGACATTCTGATAACGGTGAAACCGCTATCGAAGAAATTTCATTGCTTACGCCCGATGTTGTCATCCTTGATATTTCAATGCCTAAAATGAATGGCATTGAGACTACTGTACACCTCAAAAAAAATCACCCCAAGTTGAATATTTTGATTCTCACTCGTCATCAGGATCACACCTTTTTACGCGAAGTTTTAGAGGCCGGTGCCTCAGGTTATGTGCTAAAACGCTCCGCCGCCAATGATCTCATAGGTGCAATTCACGCAGTTGCAGCGGGCGGATCATACCTTGATCCACAGCTTGCCTCACGACTTGTCCAAAATTTTCTAGGACGGGAATTGCCAGAGGATATTACAGAGATTTCAGTGCTAACTAAGCGGGAACTCGAAGTACTTAAGCTGATGGCCTGGGGACATAGCAATAAGGAAATTGCTGCGCAACTTAAGATCAGCGTCAAGACAGTCGAATCGCATAAATTAAACTCAATGGAAAAAATGGGATTTTCCTCACGCGCAGATGTTGTTCGGTACGCAGTGCGACAGGGCTGGCTACAAGGCTAGGCGGGTCAGGAATAAGCTGATAGTCGTGGGGGGAAACTCTTAGAAGTTTAGCAATATTTAACTTATTTCCTGATGTCTTTTGGTTCGCCTGCTGTGTTTCAATAGGCCACAGTACAAGTGAGCGGCTCCTTCACTTTGCTCCCGAAGAAGTACTGCCTAAATCGGCAGATCTGCATGAAAGTTGTTAGTTTACTTGTTCGATGTGTGGGTGTATTGGAACGGTGAATTTGCTGTACGGGCTTTGATTATCATTAAATCTCAGCCCGAAATGAGCAAGAGGGAAATCGGATGCTTCTCTCTGTCAATCAGCCTAATCTGCTGGGTTTAGTTAAGATTGGCTGATATAGAAGTCTTCGTTTCCCTCTTTTTTTATTTTGCTTATTTGCTGTAGCACTAACTTAAAAAACAGTTACTTTTACATTCAAATATTTCTTCGGGTTTTGGCGCAAATCGTATAGTAGCTTAGTCATTTCTGCAGAAGTTTCGTTGAGATTGCGATAGAGCGTATCGTCTTTCAATAATTTGCCCGCCGTGCCTTCACCCTTTTGCAAATTGTCACTCATCGCCTTGAACGAAGCGATGGCTTCGCGCGCATCCTGATAAATTTTATCTTCGTTCAGGAGCCTGCCAACCGTGCCTTCACCGCGCTCAACTTTAGCTATCACCGAATTCAGTTTTTCAGTCGCAGTGTCAAATTTAGTCAAAATTGCATTGGCACGTTTATAGATTTCTTCATCTTTAAGCAACTTTCCAACAGTGCCTTTGCCTTCGTTGACTTCTGCCATCATCGCCTTTATTTGTTCGGCAGTTCCTTTGAAATCAGACACCAGTGCGTTGGCTTTATCATACAGCTCTGGATTGCTAATAAATTTGCCAGCAGTCCCCTCACCTTTGCGAATTGAAGCCATCAGCGCTTCGGCCTGTAAGACTGTTTTATTCAAATTTGAATAAATTGCATCGTCTTTTAGAAAGCGCCCGACGCTGCCTTCGCCTGCGCGGATATTGGCAGTCACGTCTTTAATATTATCTGTGATCGTATTGAGATTCGACATTGCCGTCTGCGAAGTGTTGATGATGTCTCCGACCGATTTATTGGCGTAGCTTTTGATATAGCTATTATTCAGAATCGGTTGCCCGCCAGTTGTACCAGGCGAAATATCAATGATGTTATCGCCCAAAACGCCTGCGCCTTTTAGAATTGCGACAGAATCAGTTCTGATGCGTTCAATTGCTTCGACGCCGTTCAGTTTGCCGGAAATTTCCATCACGATTTCAATATTGTCGAGCGCTTTGTTATCGGTTGGAATTTTTGAATTGAAATTAATTTCGCGGACGCTCCCGATTTTCACGCCGGATAATCGCACTTCTGCGCCTTTATGCAAACCGTCAACATTGGGCATGAAAGTTTTGACGATGGTTTTTTTGCGGAAAAATGTGATGTCTCCACTCACGGCAAAAATGGTAAGAATTAAGATCGCGAGTGCCGCCATCATTAGTATTCCCACACGTAATTGGGCGAACGTGTTATTTGCAGGTTTTGCCATATAAAACTACCTCCAACGATCATTGCAAAGCGCTAGCCTAGCCGCGCCGATTGAGGAATTTCTGGATATACTCATTTTCTGATTCGTTCAATTGTTCGTCAGAGCCGCTAAAAATAATTTTTCCATCTTTCAGCATAATAAAGCGGGTATTAATCAGACAAATGTTCCCGTCTTCTTTGCGCAATTCTGATTCACCATTTTTATCGGTGACATAAAATTCATTTGAGAGTACTTCAATATCCTGCATCCGATGCGTAACAAAAATAGAAGCTACGTTTTCCAAATCGCGCAGTTTTAGTGCTAAATCACAAATTGTTCGCGCTGTAATCGGATCTAATCCGGCGGTCGGCTCATCGAATAAAATTATTTTCGGTCTGCCAACTAACGCGCGTGCGATGCCGACGCGGCGACGCATACCACCCGAAAGTTCATTGGGATATTGATGAATCGCGGGTTCTAAATCCACGAATCGGAGCATTTGACGGACGGACGCTTCGATTTCATCTTCGGGCGCTTTTTGTTCGCGCAAACGATAGGCAACATTTTCATAGACCGTCAAACTATCGAACAGTGCACCCTCTTGAAACACCATCCCGATTTTTTGCCGCACCCGCATTAATTGTTCTTCGGAATAATCCGTAATCTCTTCGCCATCAATGAGGATTTGCCCTCCATCAGGTTTGATGAGGCCAAGCGCCAGTCGCAGTAAGGTTGATTTTCCAGTTCCTGATCCTCCCATAACAATTTTTGATTCGCCGCGTGTCACCACAAAACTTACTCGGTTGAGAATGACACGATCCCCGAACGTCAGAAACACATCCCTGAATTCTATGGCAGGAGGGGTTCTTTGCATAACTTATTCATTCCCAAGAATCGTCGCGATTAACAGGCGCGTCAGCAGGAAGTCTACAATGATTACGAGAATTGAGGACATCACCACGGATTGTGTTGTGGCGAGCCCTACGCCCACGGTTCCGCCGCGCGTGCTAAGTCCTTTGTAACAGCCGATAATGGAAATGATCGCGCCAAATACGAGCGGTTTTACGAGTCCGCCGATGATTTCATTGCCATCAATGGCTTGCTGAACAGATGAGAGGAAAATGGGGGAAGATTGTTGTAATTGTGAAAGTGCGACAAACATTCCACCTAAAATGCCCATCAGATCACAAAGAATCGTCAACACTGGAGCCATGATGATTAGTGCGATAATGCGTGGCGCAACCAATTTTTTAATGGGATCAGTTCCGAGCGCGCGCATGGCGTCAATTTGTTCGCTGACAAGCATGGAACCAAGCTCAGCAGTGATCCCGGAACCTACACGACCGGCCAGCATAAGGCAGGAAATTACTGGCCCCAGTTCACGGATTAAGCTGGTTGCCACTAATTGACCTGTTTGATTGGCGAAGCCAAAACGTTGCAATGTATTCGCTGAATTAAGCGCCAACACTCCACCGGTGAACGTGCCAGTTAATAATATAATGACGACACTGCCAGCGCCTAACACATCCATTTGATGCAACATTTCGCTCCAATAAATGGGAGGGCGAAGCAGCGAACGCATCACGCGCCACGTGAGTAGAGTAAGTTCTTGTAGATGATAAATCGCGTTGGTGATTGGGTTCATTCAAAGCGAAAATTTAGGGCTGGAAAAGTCAGCCGCGAGCAAATTGTACCCTCAGCTCAAAATCGCTGACTTTTGCAAATCGGATATGAATGATAACTCTTGCGAACTTCACCATAAATGTGACTTGCCATGATAATTCTCGTAAGCAAACAACATGATGCTTGCAAGTTTCATTAAGGTCAAGTTGTGCGAGATTGATTCTTTCTATGAAAACAATAAAACCAGCAAGAAGCTCTAGCCTGAGCACACTTGCTGGTTTAGTTTTTTCGAGCGAAATCAATTTTGACTTGGTTAGAAACTTAGGGAATTACTTTACGAGTTGCGTCAATACGTCGCGCGCTTCGTTCACGTTGGCGGTAAATGATCGTGCGGAAAATTGCATTTGATGGCGCTTCAACGCACGCACCAACGCCTGAAACAAGTTCGTTCGTCCAATAGCTGACAAGAGCATAATCCATTTGTCCGTCGCTATTAAAATCAGCCAGGGCAATCGCATCCGTCCCGCTACTATTTATTGTTTGAGCATTTGTGAATGAAATTAATACGTTATTACTTTCTGAAGTCAGTAACGTGATTAGGCTATCACCTTGACTCAATACCGCTAAATCTTGCGAGCCGTCGTTATTAAAATCGGTAACAGCTAAACCAATTGGATTTTTGCCAACGGCAAATGTGATCGGCGCACGGAAACCACCTACATGATCGTTGCAAAGCGCCGTGATTGAGCCTGAATCATAATTTGAGATCACTAAATCAAGCCACCCATCGGCATTAAAATCGCCGGATACAATGGCTGTGGGCGCAATCCCAACGTCGAAAGTTACTGGCAAGAAATAATCGGCCCCATAATTCCAGAAAATCGTAGCGGAGTTGGAAACCGAGTTCGCCACGGCGAAATCATCCGCGCCGTCTTTATTAAAATCACCCGCGACGACTGAAACTGGATACCGTCCCTGATAGTAATTGTTAGGAGCGCTAAACGTGCCATTACCATTTCCGTGTAAGATTGAAAGCAGGTATGAGCCTGAATTGGCAACGACCAAATCAACTTTATTGTCGCTGTTGAAATCCCCAAGCGCGATTGAGGAAGGATAATCCATCCCTGAAATTTCGTTCGCAGTTGTAAATTGTCCGTCGCCTTTGCCCAGGAAAATTGAAATGCTGCTACCAACATTGTTAGCAACAATTAAGTCTGGAATTTCGTCCTGATTCAAATCTCCAGCCGTTACAAATATCGGATTTTGCCCAACAGGATATTCGGTTTTGGTTTTCCACTTGCCCGCGCCGTCATTTAAAAACACAGAAATCGAATTGGCTTCATAGTTGGCTACGACTAAATCTATTTTGCCATCACCATTGAAATCGCCAGTAACCAGCGCCGCAGGCGTTGCTTCGGTCTTTACATTGGGTTGGTTTGTGAAAGCTATTGCATTGCAGGCGGATGGATTCGTAACACTTAATGTGAAACTGCGTGAACCCACTACGCCGCAATTGTTCGTGGCTCTGACGATAACCAAATAGCTGCCCGTACTGATTCCGCTTGGAAACCCAATCGTTCCTGTCGCCTGATCAATAATTGGTTGAGCAATCCCTTTTGCTTCGACGCTCAGCGTAACGTTTGCTTCTGTACTGATAGAAAGTCCTGTTGGTATGGCTGAAATTGGTGTTATGCCTTTGGCAGTCACATTATTGTATTGCCCTAAATTTACTGCCGCAAGATCGGACACGCTGATAGTCAAAAAAGTCGTGCCGGTTAACAGCCCATCGCTCACAGTTAACTTGATAGATTTATCTGCTGGAGCAACACTGCAATCAATTTCTATATCGGCGGAAATGATCCCTTCAGTATTTGAAATGTTACTAAAAATGATTCCGGGTATAGTGCTTGCCGAAACTTTCAATTCGCCCAATGGAGATTCACGATCTTTAGTTGAAGCGATCACTAAGCCAGTTTTTTTGCTTCCCGCACGAAGTGTAAGCGGTGCTACGGCAGCAATGGTCGGAGGCGTATTCGCGCTCACCGCATTGGGGACAATTTGAAAAGCAAAACCCTGCCGCAACATCAGCGTCCCCAAAATTAAAATAAGGATTATGCGAAAAATTGAAAGCAAAATGGAAAACGAAAATTTCATACAGTGTTTCTCAAAATGGCAGAGAATGAGGTTGGCATTATTTTTGAGGCACATTCGTTAGCAGATGCAAGCGCATTGTTAGCGGGCTGGTTTTTTCGAGAGGTTAAGCACGTAGCATGCAACGAGCCGACAGAACGGGGGAGTAAAAATAATAGCGAAATGGATAGTGCTTTTCGGTGGAACAGAGTGTTAATGGAAGAGGCTGATAATTCGATCACTCTGCTGAGGCGGAGTGTAGAGGAATTGAATTTGTACTGTCAATCAAATTATTTCTCGCAAACTCTTCGCGCGCCGCAGAAAGGAGCTATGATATATTTGTTGCATACGCCCCTTAATTGTAGTGCGACGAGGAGGCTACGATGGATAAAGAAGTCAAAGAATTAGAACAAACACTGGAAAAAATCTGGGACATCGCGGTCAATAAATTCCACCTTGACCCCTATCCGACACGCTTTGAAATTGTCCCTTCAACAGTGATGTATGAGATCGGTTCGTACGCGCTGCCCGGTCGTTATTCGCATTGGACGTTCGGCAAGGCATATCACAAAATGAAGACGATGTACGATCTGGGACTGTCCAAAATTTACGAAGTTGTCATCAACTCTAATCCATCGTATGCGTTTTTGCTTGATACAAATTCTCTATTGCAAAATAAATTAGTCATCGCGCACGTGCTTGGACATGTAGATTTTTTCAAGCACAACATGTGGTTTTCGCCAACCAATCGTCGGATGCTGGATGATGCGCAAACACACGCCACGCGCATCAGCGAATACGAATTTAAGTACGGTCGCAAAGTCGTAGAAGAATTTCTCGACGCCGTGCTTTCGATTGAAGAGCACATTGATCCGAATTTTTTTATCAAGAAAAAACGCGAAAAATCAATCGTTGCACCGGATAAAAAAGAAACAAAATCGCAAGCGAGTGATCGTTATAACGCGTTGTTTGATCTTGAGAAAAAAAAGGAATTAGACCCAACAAATATTGTTCTTCCTAACGTTGATATTTACCCCGAAAAAGATTTGGTCTGGTTCATTTTGCAACATTCGCCAATCTTGCAGCCGTGGCAGCGCGATGTGATGAGTATGATTCACGACGAGATGTTGTATTTCGTCCCACAAATGCAAACGAAAATCATGAATGAGGGCTGGGCCAGTATCTGGCATTCTCGTATCATGCGCGAATTAGATTTGCCGGATAACGATCACCTTGAATTTGCGGACTTGCATTCCGGTGTAGTTTCGCCGCATCGCGGGCAATTAAATCCGTACTATCTTGGCTACAAAATTTACGAGGATATTGAAAAACGCTGGAATAATCCGACGCGTGAAGAGATTGAAAAACTTGGTCGCCAACCAAATTCGGGGATGACGAAATTGTTTGAAGTCCGCGAACTAGACAATGATGTTTCATTCTTGCGCAATTATCTAACTGAAGATTTGTGTGAAGAATTGGATTTGTTCACCTTTGAATTAGTTGACGATGAAGATTGGACAATCACCGATAAGCAATGGGAGCGCGTGCGCAATCAGCTTGTTGCCAATATGACGAATTTTGGTTATCCGTACATCGAAGTTGCAGATGGCGATCACAATGGAAATCATGAATTGTATTTACGCCATCGTCATGAAGGCGCAGATTTGGATATGCGTTATGCGCGGAAAACTTTGGAACAGGTATTTAAGTTGTGGGGGCGTCCTGTTCATTTAGAAACCAAAATTGAGGAAGACACGCTGGTGATGCATTATGATGGAGACGAACATAGTGAAAGTTGATTGCTTGCTCTACCCGCGCCACTTATGCCAATTTTAATTGCTGAAGACAATCTCGCACAGCGTACTTATTTGCGCGAATTGCTGGAACGCGAATTCAAATCGTACGCGCCAGTTTATGAAGCTGCTGACGGTGATAGTGTGATTAAGCTTGCACTGGAACATCGCCCGTTGCTTTGCGTCCTTGATATTCAAATGCCCGGTTTATCGGGCGTAAAGGCTGCCAAAGCGATTTGGAAAGGCTTTCCGCAGGCGCGCGTGATTTTCTGGACGCAATTTCCGCACGAAATTTATATCAACGAAATTCGCAAACTAGTCCGTTCCGTCGAACCGCATCCGGCTTACGGTTTCATTGACAAAAATAATCCTGAAAGCCGCTTGCTACGCTTCATTGCCTCAGTGCTGGAAGACGGCGCGGACATGATTGATCCAAATTTTAAGGACGCTTTCACGCAACCGCTGCTCACTGATTTTGAAGCTGAAGCGCTTTACTATCTCGCACTCGGCTTGTCAAATTGGGCGATTGCGCGCAAGTGCCAACTGAGTCAGCGCGGCGTTGAGAGCCGCTTGACTACATTGTATGAAAAATTACTGCCGGTCAGTGCAGCCGGAACGAGCGACGAAACGTACGATAAATTGGCTTTTAATATTCGCACGCGCGCGTATTTTGAAGCACTGCGACGCGGCCTGATTAATCAGGACGAATTGGAAAAAGCTGGGGGCTCGCTAGAAAGCTGGCTCGAAAAAGATCGCAAAAAATATTCCGCCGAATAAATTGTGCCATCCTCAAAAATCACCAAAGCCCTGTTATTACTGGTTATCGTTGCTCTGATTGCTTCAGCCGTTTGGTCATGGCAACCAAATAATCAGGAAACTCCCTCAACACAAAACGCCGAGCAAAAAAATGTTGCAGACGAAAAATCCGCTGACGACGCGACGCTGAACTTGCATCGCTGGGGCGCGGTCACATTGTTTCACGGCTTGCCTTCGGATCGTGTCAATGCAATCACCGAAGACGCAAACGGCGCGTTGTGGTTTGGTACAGACAACGGCCTAGTGCGCTATGACGGCAGACGCACGCAGGTCATTGGCAACGAAACCGACAGTCGCGGTGTGTTGCCTTCGCAACGAGTTCGTGCGCTGCTCAGAGATGCTTCAGGTGGATTATGGATTGGCACCGAACAAGGCGTAGTGCGATACGTGCAGGATAAAATTAGTCCCTTGCCAGAAACGCTTGGGCTTAGTGTCACGGGGTTAGCTGAATCTGCTGCGCACGAAATTGCCGCAGTCACTTCACAAGGGAAAATCATTCTTTTTCGGAATGAACGCGCCGATGTGAAAATTGATAAAGCGGCTTACGCCGAAAAATTGCAGGCGGAAATTATTGATGAAAAATCTCAGCCTTTGCTTGGAATTGAAAAAGAAGTAGTGGGCTTGAATGCGATTGCCATTGCTCCTGATGCCACTCAACAATCGCGTTGGGTAATTGGTTCTGCGCGCCGAGGTGCCCTGGTATTAAAAAACGATTCGCAAACAAAAGAATTAGTTGAAGCGCGACAATCACCGCCGCGCCCCTATTTTGTTGAAGCAATTTTCTCTGGCAATGGTGCGGGCAATAAAATCTGGCTCGGCGCGCAAGCTGGGAGAGGTTCCGACGGGCTTTGGTTTTTGGCTGCGGAAAGTGTAAGCGGTTTACAGCAATTTTCTTTGCCGACAGGCACGGTATCCGCAATTCACGGCGGCAAAAGTGTAGATGGACAGAACGAACTTTGGGTCGCCACTGCCAGCAACGGCGCATTTTTATTGCGCAATGAACAGCCTTCAGAACATCTCACGTTTGAAAGTACAAAAGGCGGTTTGCGCTCCAACAAAATATTTTCGGTCTATCGGGATCACGAAGGCATCGTCTGGTTTGGCACAGATCGCGGCGTTTGTCGTTATGATCGAGACAGCTTTCGTGCGACAAATATCAGCACCGATCCGCAAAGCAATTTCATTCGCTCTTTGCTCGTCACGAAAGACGGGACAACATACGCAGGCACAAATCGCGGATTGTTTATATTGCCTGTTGGGCTTGAGCTGGGAGGTTGGCAACAAGTTTCAGCCTTCGGAATTCGCGCGGTGCATGCGCTTTTACAAGCTACCAATGGGGACGTTTTTGCGGCAACTTCCAGTGGGCTATTTGTACAAAGAAATGGTGAATCAATATTCAATCCACTCCTCGAAGAAGGTCAAACTAAACCGCAAAATTATCGCGCGTTGACAATGTTAGAAGGTAAGATTTATGCGATTGCATTTGGACAGGGAATTGCGAGAGTTGACACTGATGCTGTGCGGATTGTTTCAAGCGATCCGCTTATTCAAAATGCAATTTGCATGTCTGCGTCGCCCACCGAAAAAATCATTCGCATCGGCACGCCTAAACTTGAACGCATGATTTTTGATGGCTCATCAGTCAAGCAAGAATTAACAACGTATCGAGAAGGAGCGGAAGGTGTCGGTGCTAAGTCGGCGCAAGCTTTGGCGCACACACCGAATAAACAATGGATCGGGAGCGAAGACGGGCTTTATGTTGCCTCGAATAACCGACCACGCAAATTATTACCGGGCGTGATCGTGCAATCGCTGAGTCTGATAACCGAAGGTGCTGATAAACATCAGATTTTGTATTGCGCTACCAGAAATGCAGGCTTGTATAAAATTCAAGTTGAGAGCGAAGCCTTTGTTCATCTTGATACTGAGCAGGGATTACCTTCACAGCAAGTGTTTGCTGTCGCGCAAGGGATGCAAGGAGAAATTTGGATCGGGACGAACAAAGGCATTGTGCGCCATCAGCCAAATCCAACGCCACCAATTCTGGAACCGCGTCGCCTCGTAGCAGATTTAATTTACACGCCAGATTTTCTGACGCATGAGTTGCGCTTTCCCGCTTATCAAAAAAATTATCTGCTTGATGTAGTTGGCTTGGGCAGCAAAACTTTTCCTTCGCAATTTCAGTATGAATACACAGTGCAGGAAGAGAAGCGCGGCGATTTAAAACATTATTTGACTTCTGAATCGCAACTTGAATTGAAAGACTTGGCTGCTGGAACTTATACGATCACAGCACGTGCAATCAGCCGCGACCTGGTTTATTCAGCGCCTTATCAAATTCGTTTATGGATTTCGCCGGAGCCGGTTTCATTTACGACAGTTTTGCTGACAATGTTATTACTCGTAGCGATTGGTGCAGGCGCGTACGCTTTTTATCAACAAAGACGCACTGCCAAAGCGAATGACACGCTTGAAATAATGAATGAAGAATTGCGTACAACACGCATTCAATTGGCGAATAATACTGAAGCAGAACGTTCTCGTATCGCGCGTGATTTGCACGATCAGACGTTGGCGGATTTGCGAAATTTGTTAGTGATGACGGATCAATTAGAGCGCCCGGCGAAAAGTGCTACAGCTCCAACATCGGCTGAATTACGAAGTAAGATCGAAGATGTCTCGAACGAAATCCGCCACATTTGCGAAGACCTGAGCCCCTCAGTTTTAGAAAATATTGGATTCTTACCTTCGCTTGAATGGGCGCTTTCTAACGCCGTCCATTTGTTACCCGCCGAAGCAAAAATTCAATACGAGTTTCACTGTACGTCTGATTTAGAGGATAAGTTGACGCTTACTCCAACCGAACAAATTCAATTATATCGAATTGTTCAGGAAGCAATAACGAATGTAGTGAAGCACGCGCAAGCCAGTAAAATTGGGCTTAACGTTCAAGTGGAAGCTGAAAAGGATTTAGTGATTTCTGTGCAGGATGATGGCAAGGGGTTTCCTGTGGAATTAGAAAACCCGCTAGGACAGGGGGTTGGGAATATTCGTTCCCGTGCCAATTTGATTGGCGCTGAAGTCAAATGGGCGAATAACGAACAAGGTTGTTTGTTTATTGTACGTAAGGCTGAGGTTGTGCAATAAACGTAACATATTCGCCCATCTCCAAGTGTTAACGACCGGCGCGTCTTGATCCAAAAGAATGTCTTCTGGACGAAGATTTACGGAATTGTTGAACTGCTGGTTTTTTCATCGGGGCAATCAGTTTGCCGCCAAATTCTTCCAATGCAATTCGTTCGACGACTTGACCTGTAAGCTTTTCGATTGCTCCCAGCGTTAATTCGTCAACAGGCGTGACTAAACTAATTGCCTGCCCGTCTTTGCCTGCGCGACCTGTACGGCCAATGCGATGCACATAATCTTCAGGAGCATCTGGTAAATCAAAATTGATGACGTGAGAAATCTCATCTACATCAATTCCGCGTGCAGCAATATCCGTTGCAACGAGGACACGGAAATGGCCGTTTTTGAAGCCGCGTAAAGCTGCTTCGCGTTGTGGTTGCGTACGATCAGCGTGAATGCGGTTGACGTGATGTTCACGAGCTGAAAGCAAATGCGTCAGCCGTTCTGCGCCGCGTCGTGTGCGTGTGAATACCAGCACGCGATCAAAAGATTCGCGTTCGAGTAAGTGGAATAACAAACTGGTTTTCGATTCCAAGGCAACCGGATACGCTGTTTGTTTGATTGTTTGCGCCGCTTTACCGCGTGTGTGTGTTTCTACGATTTGCGGTTGACGCATGTAAGCGCGCGCAATTTTTTCAATTGCAGGCAACATGGTCGCCGAAAATAATAGTGTCTGGCGCGAGACTGGCGTCATCTCAATAATCTGACGAATTTCAGGCCAGAAGCCCATATCCAGCATGCGATCCGCTTCATCTAACACCAACGTCTCAATCTGCGATAAATCAATAATGTTATTTGAGAGATGTTCCAGCAAGCGGCCTGGGGTTGCAATAATGATGGGAGCGCCACGCCGCAAATCCATAATTTGTCGGCTGCTGCTGGCTCCGCCCATAACTGTTACGGCGAAAATTTGTTTGTCCAATTTGCGGAAATTATCAGCAATTTGGGTTGCCAGTTCACGGGTTGGTGCTAAGACCAAAGCGCGCGTGACTGGTTTTGTACGCTTCGGCTGATTTGTGGCTGAAGCTTTGAGTTTTTGGATGAGCGGTAATAAAAATGCTGCTGTTTTTCCAGTGCCAGTTGCCGCGCAACCAATGATGTCCGACCCGCTCAAAATAATAGGAATTGCCTTTTTTTGAATGGGAGTCGGTTCGAGATAAGAGAGGGACGCGCATCTTTGTGCTAGCGCTGGTTGTAGTCCCAATTCTGTAAAAATCATTGTTTCCTTCTACGTATAAAATCAAAGCGCATCAGACTTAAAAAACGAGTTAGTCGTTTGCGCTTTGATTTTGTTGTTTTTAATTACTAGCGTTGCAGCTTAGTAGCGTGAGCGTCCGCCGCGATCGCCGCCGCCGCCACTACGACCGCCGCCACCGCCGAAGCCGCCACTACGACCGCCGCCACCGCCGAAGCCGCCGCCGCCGCCGCTACGACCGCCGCCACCGCCACCGAAACGACCGCCACCGCCGCCACCGCGCGCTTCTTTGGGTTTGGCTTCGTTCACAGTTAAGCTACGACCGCCAACTTCTGAACCGTTGAATTGAGAGATAGCTGCTTCGCCTTCTTCTTGTGAGCTCATTTCGACAAAACCGAAACCACGTGAACGGCCTGTGTCACGATCTGTGACGATTGAAGCTGATTCGACTGTACCAGCTTGCGCAAAAAGATCGGATAATTCCTCTCCTGTAACATTGAAAGAGAGATTACCAACATAAAGTTTCATGGACATGTACGATATACCTATTCCCGGAAAGGGAAGTAAAAGAGAAGCTTTGAATCAGGATTGCTTCGGAGTAACGGTGTCGGCGAAGGCGGTTGATTGAACGTTCTAAAGAACGGCTTCTAAAATTAATAGCCAGCCTGCTCTCGAATATCCATAACGCCGCCGCTAAATCTTAGAGGCTAGTGGCGCATCTCCGTTGATGCGCGAGAGAAGGATTGAACGCAATAATCATGCCTGAATGCAGAAAGACTTGCAAGCATTAGTTCAGAATGAACGTTCATATCGCTTCAATAGTGAAAGGAACTAATTGTATGATAGGGGCATGAATACAGACAATTCAGGACACTTTCGTCCGCGCCGCGCGCTTGGGAAAGCGGGATTCATTGCCACGCAAATAGGAATCGGCGATCTTGCAGATCGAAATGTTGCGCGCGAAACCCTTGTCAATACGCTGCGTCGAGCAATTGATGCGGGGTTGAATTTAATTGACACTGCACCTGGTTACGAAGATGGATACTCAGAAGAAATTGTCGGCGAAGCTATAAAAGGCGTGCGCGACCAGATGTTCGTCATTGATAAAATTGATGAACTCAATCAACCTGTTGCCCCACAAATCGAAGCTTCTTTGCAACGCTTACAACTAGAATTTACCAACGCATTTGTTTTTCACAATTTGTCTTCGCTGGAAACATTTCAGAAATTAACCGCACCAGGCGGCGGTTTCGACCAACTGTCGGATTGTATAAAAGCTGGGAAGACGCGCTGGCGTGGTATCTCTTCGCACAATCCAGAAGTGTTGCTCGCTGCTTTGAATGCCGATTTTTGTGACATTGTAATGTTTCCCATTGGGCCATTTGTGGATGAATGTTACCTCACCGAAGTCTTACCATTAGCGAGGTCGAAAAATGTTGGCACAGTTGGTTTCAAAACCTTTGGCGCTGGCAAGTTGCTTGGCGATACCAGCGGTTACAATCAGCCTTTGCAAATTCGTCCGCGCGGAAAAATATCATCAGGAGGAAGTAACGAATCCTCCGCAATCTTACCGCGTCTGAACGTGAGCGATTGTTTACACTACACGCTAACAGTTGATCCTGATGTCACTTTGCTTGGTTTGAGTTTTCCGAATGAGCAAGATGCCGCGTTTGCAGCCGCACAAAATTTTCAGCCTCTGAATGAAATTCAAATGGGTGAAATTCGCAGACGTGCAATTGAGGCTCGACATGATAAAGGGGATTGCTGGTGGAATCCCAACCCACGTCTTTAATTCGTCAGTTATAAAAATTATGAAAAAAATACTTCTGCTCCTGCCGCTCTTTGCATTGATTCCACTCGCGCCCAAACGAACTGTAAATTTAGCAACTTTTAGCGCTCCGGCTGGCGAGCGCTTGGCGAGTAATAATCCCAACGCTTCAGTTTTGCCAAATGGTCGGGTTCTTACGCCGCGCGGAAATCACGTCGTTGTTGCCGCGCATCCATACGGCTTAGCGCTTAGTCCTGACCAATCAAAACTGGTAGCTTCTTGTAACGGCACAGAGCCATTTGCGATTTCGATTTTGACTGAGTTGCTCAACGCTACGCCCAAACTGGAACAGATCAAAGCAGATCGTGAGCGGTATCGCAGCACGAAAATTAAAGACGATGACGATGATGAATTTCGTTCTGTGTTTATGGGCTTAGCAATCGCTTCTGATAACCGCACGCTGTACGCTGCAAGCGGAAATCAGGGCGTAGTGTTTGTGTTTGATTTGCAGGAAAAAAAGCGAATTGCCTCAATTGAACTGAACGACACGCAATACAAAAACAGTTTTCTCGGCGAACTAAAACTCACGCGCGATGGGAAATATTTGTATGTTCTCGATCAAGCCAACTATCGCGTAGGAGTAATTGATACCGCACAACAAAAAATTGTGAATAGCCTGCCCACAGGTCGGGCGCCGTTTTCAATCGCATTATCACCGGATGAGAAAAAACTTTTCATTACAAACGTAGGAGTTTTTAAATACTCAATCGTTGAAGGCTACGACCCAAAAAATCCGCAAGCGACAGGCCTCACATTTCCGCCATTTGCTTACAACTCAGAAGAGGCGAAACGCGGCACGACGGTCGAGGGAAAGCGTGTCGAGGGTTTGGGCGATCCGAATGATGAAGCCGCCGCTTCGGTGTGGAGCTACGACATAGGCGCAAACGGCGCTTTGAAAATTGCTGCGAAAACAAAAACAGGTCGCTTGATTGGCGAAACAGTTAACGGTCAAAAAGTAGTTGGGAGCAGCAGCCCCAGCGGAGTTATTGCGGGCAAAAAAAATATCTTCGTTAGCAACACCAATAACGACAGTGTGACGGTGATTGATAGCGTGAATGGGAAAGTAAAGGCTACGATTAATTTGAATATTTTTCAGGCCGTGATGAATCGTTGGCGTAAGCAGGGAATTACTATCACGAGCGAACAGGAAGTTACATTGAAACGGTTACGTGGGCAAATACCATTTGGCTTAGCGCTCAGTAAAGACGAAAAGAAATTGTTCGTCACTGAAGCGGGCATCAATGCTGTCGCTGTAGTTGATGCCGAAAAATTCAGCGTGCTTGGTCACATTCCTACAGCGTGGTTTCCCTCACAAGTTGCAGTCAGTAACGACGGCAAGACTTTGTTCATAGCCAACGCCAAAGGCTTTGGCTCAGGCCCGAACGGTGGCGCAAATTTCAAACGTGGCCCTGAAGGCAGTGCCGTTGGCGCGTTACAAAAAGGCGTCGTTTCTGTCGTCAAAATTCCTACGGACAAAGACCTCGCAGCAGAAACCGACCAAGTGATTAAAAACAATGGCTTTGAATTGTCGGAAACGAAACCGGATAACAGCATCGTTCCCTCTGAATACGGCAACCCAAGTGAGCAAATTAAATACGTCGTTTTCATCACCAAAGAAAATCGCACCTACGATCAAGTTTTCGGTGACGTTGCGCAAGATTCTACCGGACGAAAATTGCACGCTGATCCCGCGCTGACGATGCTCGGGGAAAAATCAAATATTTTTGATAAGAGCAATAAAATCGCTTTGCGCGATGTAAACGTTTCGCCCAACCATCACGCGTTAGTGCGGCAATTTGCGTTCTCCGATAATTTTTATCTTGATGCAGATGTTTCCGCCGATGGGCATCGCTGGCTTGCGGGTGTGTATCCCAACGCGTGGGTCGAAACAAGTATGGCTTCAAGTTATGGCGGCCACAGAGATTTTCGCTTAACTCCAAACTCACCGGGGCGGCTGACATTCGCCGGTTCTGCCGCTGCGCTTGCGCCCGAAGATTATTTAGAAGCGGGCTCTGTTTGGGAACATTTGTTTGGCTCCAATATAAAATTTCGCAATTATGGCGAAGGCTACGAACTGGCAGGCATTGAAGAAGACCTTGACACGGAACCAACCGGAGCGCGATTGTCTGTCAATATTCCAATGCCCGCGCCGTTATTTGAGAATACCGCGCGCGACTTTCCTACATTCAATATGAACGTTTCCGATCAATTTCGCTGGCGTCAATTCGAGCGCGATTTCAAAGCGAAATATTTAGACGGTAAAGAAACGCTGCCAAATTTCATCAACATTTACTTGCCCAACGATCATATGGCTGGCGAACGCCCTGAAGACGGCTATCCTTATCGTTCCTCTTTCGTAGCTGACAATGACCTTGCACTCGGTCGCATCATTGAAATGCTTTCGCACACGCCGTATTGGAAAAATATGGCAATCATCATCACCGAAGACGACGCGCAAGGCGGCATAGACAGCATTGACGCCCATCGCAGCCTTTTGATGGTCGTCAGCCCGTACGCGAAACGCGGCTACGCTACGAAAAGCCACACGAGCATCGCCAGCATTTTCAAAACAATTTATTTGTTATTGGGAATCGCGCCGCTCAATCAATACGACGCCGCAGCTTGTGATTTGCGTGAAGCGTTCACCGATAAGCCAGACTTCACGCCCTATAAATGTTTGCCAATTGATACAAGAATTTTCGATGAGCAAAAATCTTTGCGATCAAAAGCGCGCAGTGAAATTTCAGGAATACGGTTGGATGACCCTGATGATTTTCTGGAAGAGCATCGCCGAATGGCAGATGAGTTAGAACGGTAGGGGCGACGGCTTGTCCTCGCCCGCATTGTTTATCACATTTCACGCGATGTGGGCGAGGACAAGCCGTCGCTCCTACTGAAATGCTCCACAATTCTTTCTGCTTGTTGTTGTCCAACGAATGGGCGCAGTTCGGCTATGCTGGCTTGGCTGACTTTTTTCAAACTGCCGAAATTTCTTAGCAATCTTTCTTTTAATTTTTCACCAACGCCGGGAATTGATGTTAATTCAGATTGGAAATCACGCATTGATCGGCGTTTGCGGTGATACGTGACGGCGAAGCGGTGGGTTTCGTCCCGGATCATTTGGATCATTCGCAACACGGGCGAAGTCTGCTCTACATAAACCGGTTCGTGTTCGCGGCCTTTGACGATGAGATGACTGATAGCTTCATGTTTGCCGCGCGGTTTGACGATGCCGACCATCGGGACATCGGCTAAGCCGAGTTCGTGCATAGCGGCAGCGGACGCGGATAACTGACCTTTGCCGCCGTCAATGAAAATTAAATCTGGCAATTGTTTTTCTTCCCGAAGCAAGCGTGAATAACGGCGATAGACGGCTTCGCGCATTGACGCGAAATCGTCTGCGCCTTCGACGGTCTTGATGATGAATTTGCGATAGTCGGATTTTTTCATTTCGCCATTTTCGCACACGACCATCGCGGCTACGTTGTCGGAGCCTTGGATATTTGAGATGTCGAATGATTCGATGCGATTGGGCAAATTGGGTAAGCCGAGCGCTTCCTGTAAATCAACCAACGTTTTGGAAAAATCAGGTTTGATGACGCGGAAGCGTTGTTCAAATCCGAGCTTGGCATTTTTTTCTACGAGGTCAATTAGTTCGCGTTTTTTGCCGCGTTGCGGGTCGAGGATATGAATGCGTCTGCCGCGTTTTTCGCTGAGTACTTGTTCGAGGACTTCGCGGTTTTCCCAGTCTACAGGGACGTGAATTTCGAGCGGGACGTAATTTCCGACAGTGTAATATTGTTCTAAAACTGTGCCTAAAAATTCGCTCGGGTTAAACCCTTCTTCCGGTAAATCTTCCCAGAAAAATTTGCGATTCCCGATAATTTTGCCTTCGCGCATGGTAAACAATTGCAGCGCAATTTGTGTACCTTCGCGGTAATAGCCGAAGATGTCAATGTCTTGGTCGGGCATCGTCATCATCTTTTGTTGTTCTGTCAGCGCGCGCATGGTGCGCAGCAAGTCCCGATATTTTGCTGCCTGCTCAAAGCGTAATTCCTCCGAAGCCTTAAGCATTCGCTCTTCCAAACTTGCAGCGAGTTCTCTGTCTTTACCTTCTAAAAACAAACGAACGTCGTTAGTGACTTCTTTGTATTCTTTTTTGCCGCACAAATCTGACTGACAAGGCGCTAGGCAGCGCTTGATTTGATATTCCATGCAAGGCCGCTTCGCGCGTTTGTACATTTCGTAGACTTCATCGGAACAAGTGCGAAGCTGAAATTCGCGGTTGAGCAGCATGATTGTTTTGTCGGCTAACGACGCGGGCAAATAAGGGCCAAAATATAATGCGCCGGTTTTTTCCAGCTTGCGAATTTTGTAAACGCGCGGGAATTCTTCCTGAATAGACAAACAAACATGCGGATATTGTTTGTCATCCTTGAGCATGATGTTGTATTTCGGCTTGTGCAGTTTTATGAGATTCGATTCAAGGACAAGCGCTTCTTTTTCGTTATCAGTGACGATGATGTCGAAATCGCGGATGCGGGCTACCAGTGCCTGCGTTTTAGAATCCATCATACGCGAGCTTTGAAAATATTGGCGCACGCGATTGCGCAACACTTTGGCTTTGCCAACATAAATGATTTCGCCCTTAGCATTTTTGTGAATGTAACAGCCGGGCAAGGCAGGCAGGTTTTGTAACTTCTCATCAAGAGTCATAACGACCGAATTATAGCAGTTTGAATGAATCTCGTCTGATGGCAGAATTATTCTATTATCTTTACAAAAAGATCGTTGACATAAACTCAGTAAAATCAGTATAAGATTGTGGCTGAGAGATCAGTCGTGCCCCTCTGATTTGCGTTCCTGTCCACTTCAACTACTTCACGTTTTCCTCATTGACGTGGGCATCCTTCAAACCTATCAAGTACGTGAGCCAATAATCTCTGCCAGATTATTTTCTTTTCAGAAATTAAGAAAACTAAGGGGATAAGCATGAATCTGCAAGGCGACATCCATACCATGCCTTTACCCGACCTATTTCAGTGGCTTGAAGTTGTTCGGAAAACAGGAACTTTGGTGGTAGAGAATCAGAAAAATCGGCAACAATTCTTTTTTGATAATGGTGAAGTAGCAACGGCTCTTTCCAGTAGTTATCACACCACTGATACTGAGAGCGGTGTGCGCGTAGTCATCAAAGATACATTGCAGTGGGAAAAAGGACACTTTTCGTTTGAGGATGACATCATTCCAGGGGAAGTCGCTGGTATTAACCTGCACCTCAGTCCATTGCAGTTAGTTCTCGATACATTTCGTGAAATTGATGAAGCCAACAAAGATGGGATTGCTCCACAGAACGCCATGAACAGAGGCCACGGCATGGGAGATGATTTCCACTATGCTTATGGCTTAAGAATGGCGGTGGTCGGGCAATTATTAAAAGGTGAATTTAAAGTCCCACTCCTGCCGACTGTCGTGAATAAAGTGCTGGAAATTACGCAACGGGAAAATTATTCCATGCGCGATTTAAATGAGGTCATCGTCAATGATCCGGTAATTACTGCGCAATTACTGAAACATGCGAATTCGGCACTGTATAGTCGTGGCAATAACATTGATAGTATTTCTGTGGCTGTTCAGCAATTAGGCGTGCAAACAGTTACAAATTTGATCCTGACCCTTTCGTTACAGAGCGCTGTAACGGGCAGGGACATTTTTCTCGAAGATCGCAAGAAAATTTGGCAGGATTCGCTTGCGTGTGCATTGCTTGCTCGCTCAATTGCTACAATTGTGAAAATTGAACGCGAACAGGCATTTCTGTGCGGCTTGATGATAGATTTCGGCAAATTTATTCTGCTTTCGCTAATCTTTGAATTGATGCAAAAGAAACAAGAATATCAGGCTGCGCCCAGAGCCATCGTAGATGAAGTGTTGGAAACCTATCATCCCAAAGTTGGCGGCATTGTTGCAGCGAAGTGGAAATTACCCAACACTGTCATTGAGGCGATCACACATCACCACGCAGATTTCGGTAATGCTGAAAGCGCTGAATATGTGGCGACGGCAAATTTATGTGATGCGTTGTTATTAGATTTTCAGGAAATTACGGATGCATCTGAAGACAATGCAGGGACGCGCGAAGAATCAGAATGGATGAACCATCCGGCTGTGAAAACCTTAAAAATTGATCAGGAGCAAATGAAACGAATTTTGGCGTTTGTGCCTGAATGTCAAACTTTTGCTGCGCAAATGGCAAGCGCTTGATATTCCCAGCCTGGATTAAGAACTCGTTAAGTAAAATCTCTAAGCTCGCAAAGAGTGGGTGTGGTAGATGCGTCAAAGCTATCTGCGACACCCATTTTATTTTTGGCAATTAATTTCTTCAGAAAATGTGGACGTGCATTAGCCAAACCATACAGCAAAAAGTTACACTCATCGCTGTATGAGATTCCCTTTTACATTAGACGAAAATCGTAAAGTAGACGTGGTCGGATTTGGTTTGAATTCCGTAGACCACTTAATCACAGTACCGCGTTATCCTGCCTTCAATACAAAAACTGCCATGACAGAACATCGCCAATCGGCTGGCGGGCAAGTATCTTCAGCGATGGTTGGCGTACAGCGGCTTGGCTTATCGGCCAGTTACATCGGCAAGGTTGGAAACGATCACGAAGGCAAAATTCTGATTGATTCGTTGCGCGATGAAGGCGTGGATTACCACGGTGTAATTATCGCTCCCGGCGCGCGCACGCAAAGCGGTGTCATCATCATCGAGCAGCTTTCTGGAGAGCGTACAATCATGAATTATTACGACGAAGGCACAAAAGTCGCACCAGATGAGCTCCGCTTTGAATTAATTTCCGCTGCACGAATTCTGCATCTTGATGGTTACGACACACAGTCTGCCACCGTTGCCGCAAAATGGGCGCATGAAGCGGGCATGCCGGTGACGATGGATTTAGATACGGTTTATAAAGGCTTGGACGAATTGTTGCCGCACGTGGATTGTTTGATAACTTCGCAAAGTCTAGCGGGAGAATTAGCCGGAATTTACGACGAACGAGAAGCGTTGAAACGATTGCACGAACGCTATGGTTGTTATTTGGTTGCCATGACACAGGGCGCGCGCGGTTCACTGGCATATGTAAGTGGCGAATATCTTGCGACACCAGGTTTTCGCCCGCCGGTTTGCAAAGATACAACTGGCGCGGGTGATGCATTTCGCGCCGGGTTCATATACGGCTTGGCAAAAGGATTGAGCATCGAAGAAACACTGCGTTGTGCGAATGCTGTGGCGGCACTGAGTTGCCGTGAGTTGGGTGCACGTGCGGGCTTACCAACAGAAAAAGAATTGCTGCAATTTTTGGGTTAAATCCCCGAGGCATCGCGATGAAGCTGAGTTTAAGGTTAGTACTTGTCATTCTACTATTTTCACTAAATTCAATTACCTTTGCGCAGGAAAACAAGCAGCCCTTTACCAAGGATGAAATTTTGCGTTTGCTCAAACCTGTGCCGGGCAAACGCGTTGAGCAGGGGGATTTAGCGGGCGAAATTGCGGCGCGTGGAATTGCTTTCAAAATTGACGAAAAGACGCTGGAAGAATTCCGCAAGGCTGGCGCGCGCGTGTTTGTCATATCCGCACTTCAGCAAGCCGCCGAAGACGCTACGCGTCCTAAAATTGCGCCCGGTTCTCAAACAGAAAAAGCGCTGGAAAATGTAGCTACTGACGAAAATCTCACCGAAGCGCAAATAAAAAAATTGCCGTTATGGGAACAAGCAAGGCGTCAGGCTGCTGATTTCATGGAGGACTTGCCAAATTTCATTGTTAACCAATTTGTCTCGCGTTATGTGCGAACGCCGGAGAAAAAAGATTGGCAGGAAGAGGACAAACTTGAAATTGAATTAACCTATCGCGCGGAGGCTGGCGAAAAATTTAAACTGCTGAAAATCAACGGTCGCCCGACTTCGCAAAGCTACGAATCTATTAAAGGCGCGACTTCAACGGGTGAATTCGGGTCAATGTTATCTGCATTATTTTCGACGGAATCAAAGGCTGATTTCAAAGAAATTCGCAAAGAAGATTTTCACGGATCTAAAACCGCGCTCTACGAATTTTCTGTGAAAAAAGCTAACTCAGCGCACACTATTACCGATAAAACTTCGGGGAAAAGTGTGGTAACAGCTTATCAAGGTTCAGTTTGGATTGATCTGGAATCGGCTCGCGTTTTGCGCATTGAGCAATCCGCAACAGATATTCAACGCGGATTTCCGATCAATGTTGCTGAGGGTGCGGTTGAATACGATTGGATTACAGTTTCAGGAAAAAAATATATGATGCCCATCTATGCAGAAGTAATTTTAGGCAGTGAGGCGGATAGATTTTATTCGCGGAATGTGATTGAGATGCGCAACTATCGAATTTTTGAAACTGATGTCAAGATGATCTTGGAAGAACCTCCCCCAAAAAATTAATGATGACAACTTAATGATGACTCCTCTTCCGATTCTTTCTGCCTCGTCATTGCCGCGCGTATCGGCGTGTCCTGCCAGTCACGTTTTGCCACAAACAAAACTCGCAACTAGCGAAGCCGCCGCGCGTGGAATTAATATTCACGCATTTCTTGAGACAGCCTTCACACAGGGACGCGAAGCGGCTTTGGAACAATTTGCGGCTGACCTGCCAGGCATTGGTGTTGCGCGCGCTATTGATTTGCAAATGCTCTGGAGCGATGTCGAAGAGGGAAGCGCCGAAGCTCCATTTGCCTTTGACGCCAACAACAAATCGGCACGAATTCTGGGTACTGGATTGAAGCGGCAATACGAAAACACGGGCGAAATTGTTGGCACAGCCGATTTCGTTGGACGCCACAAAGACACCAAACAAATTCTCGTAGCGGATTATAAAACAGGCATCGTCCCGATTGATGCTGCAACCAATCAGCAGCTCGCGTTTTTGGCTTTGTGTGCGGCGTTGGTTTATGACGCTGACGAGGTCATCGCCCGAATTGTGACAATTCGTGAAGACGCAACATTTCATTTCAATGAAAGAATTTATGCGCGCGAACATTTGCTGGAATTTGGGGACAATCTCGCTGCTTTACAAACCGTACTGAATATTTTTGCTGCTTGGTACGAAGCTGGAAAAATTCTCCCTGTGAACGTTGGCGATCATTGCAAATATTGCCCGACGATCTCGGCTTGTCCGGCTGCGGCTGCGGTGCTGACGCGCTATGACTGGGCTGCGAAGAAAGAGGATTTGCAGACTTGGGATTTAGCAAATTTGGAGGCTAAAGACGCGGGCGCGTTGTGGGAGCGGTTGCTGGTGATTGAGAAAGCGGTTGAGCTACAAAAGAATGCCCTCAAAGATTTTGCGCGCACCCAACCAATTGAAACCAACGAAGGCAAACAATTAATGCTCGGTTCGCAAATCGTTACGCAAATTGTTTTAGGACGCGCGCTGGAAATTATTGCCGAAATTTACGGGCAGGATTTAGCCGATCATTTGCTAGGCGCGACAAATGCAAAATTGCCCAAAACTGAATTGGAAGCCGCGCTCAAATCAGCCGGATTGCAGGGCGGAGAATTGCGTAAAGTGATGGCTAAATTGAATCAGGAATTTGAGCAAAAGGGCGCTCTTGTTTTCGGGACACGCGAAGTGATGCAGGCAGCGGAAAAAGCCTACCAACGTGATTAGTTACGAAAAAAAATAAACCAAATGGCACGAGCGACACTCTAATCATTAAGTTATTATTTACGCAATAATTGAGTAGATATGACGCGATTTCTGCAGTCACAATTCTTTCAACCCCAAATTGTTGTACATAAGAAATTCGCACCATAATTGCGTAAGTCCTGGAATTGTATTTTCTCTGAGAAAACATATGCCTCGTGTCTGCAAATATTTTTTACTGGTTAGTGCGATTTTATTGTTTGTCCTGCCCTCCTTCGCTCAGGAAACTCTCAAAGTTGACATCACGCTGGTGAGTGTTCCGGTCATCGTCAGTGATCGGCAAGGTCGTTATGTTGGCGGCTTGCAGCAACAGGATTTCACTTTGTATGAGGATGGGGTCAAGCAGGAAATTTCTTTTTTCGCTGCTAACGAAGAGCCTCTCACGGTTGCACTGTTGCTAGACACCAGCCAGAGCACTAAGGATGTTTTGAACGACATTCGACACGCCGCGAAGGATTTTGTGAAAAAATTGCGCCCGCAAGATCGAGCAATGATCGTGAGTTTTGACCACGAAGTTACTTTGCTGACAGATTTAACTGCGGATCATAAAAAATTAGAACAAGGGATTGAGTCTGCCGATATTGGCATTCGCCTTGGCACAATGATGCGCGATGCTGTTGCGAACGTGACTGAAAAATATTTGAAGCCCATCAAAGGCCGCAAAGCCATCGTGTTATTAACCGATGGGAAAGATCACGGCAGTTCCGTTTCTGAAGAGGAATTGCTTGATCTCACGGAAGAATCAGACACCATGATTTATCCAATTTTTTATCTCACCATGCCCAAGAATCTGGTTCGCAATCAAGTACCAAAATTTCCGCGCGGAGGCGGCTTGGGTGGCATCGGTATGGGGCGCCGTGGCGGCATTATGCTGGGGCCGCGTTTTCCGCGTATGCCAAACCCGAACCAACAAGCCAAGCGCGAACGGCGGCGGCAACGGGTTGAGCAGCGCAACGAAGGGGTGATGGATTTTCTGGATGAACTGGCGGCGGCGGCGGCAGGTAGGTTTTATCGCAGCGATACAACCGATTTAAAAAAGACGTTCGGTTTGATTACGGATGAATTGCGGCATCAATATCGTATCGGTTTTTATCCTGCGGAGGATAAAAACGAAGGGAATTTGCACCAGCTCAAAGTCGAAGTCGCAAAATCGGATGTTGTTGTAAGATCCAGACACACTTATCGCCTGGCAACTGCCAGTCAGCCCGTTTCGCATTAATGAAACACAAGCGGGCTGATGATTTATTGAGAACCTTTCCAGTCGCCTATTCAGTGGTAGGCTTTTTGCGCGCTATAGCGAACAGGAATGCCACAAGTACACCAAAAATAAGTAAGGCAAAAACATTGGCCCATTCGCTTTTGGCGATGAACATATGCGCGCCGATAGCTAGTTTTTCTTCACCGCCAACAAACGCGCGCCCGAATGAAGCGCACAAACCGCCAATCGCTCCACCTGCAATTAGTCCTGAACTTAACAACACGCCGTAGCCGGTTTCTTCTTCAACCAGACTTTCTTTGCCTTCGTTTTTGCGGAAATAATTGACTGCTGCTCGCACCAGTCCGCCGCAGAAAATTGTCGCCGAAGTTGAGATCGGTAAATAAATTCCGACGGCCACGGGCAAAGCAGAAACACCAACAATTTCGAGCATGATCGAAATCATCGCGCCCATCAAAATGAGAGACCACGGCAATTTTTGTGTCAGCACGCCATCAACCAAAACGCCCATAAGCGCGGCTTTGGGGGCATCCAATTTGTTCGTGACTTCGACGACTTCAAATTTTGGCCTGCCTGTTGAATCAATTAAGTACGTGGCCTCTTTGCCTTTTTCGCCTACTAACACGCGATCATAAATGTTGTCATCCATGCCACGCATTTGACCTGCCGGTTTGACATCGCCACCAGCTACAAAAGTTTTTGCCGCCACCTCTGCCTCAACTGCACGCACACCTTGTTTGATGCCACCTACGCCAGGATTTACGAGATAGTGCAATTTGCCATCGTCGCCAACGAGATATTTGCCAGCCTGAATTTTTGATTTGCCGTCGCCTGCGTCAGTTTCAACTGTAAATCGGGCGACGCGATATTTTTTCCCGTCTTTTACTTCCGGTTGGTTGCCCCAATCTTCTGCGACTTGGTTTGCTGGCGCAGTGAACGCCGGATAATTGACTGGCAGTAAATTGATGGCTTCGGAGTTCAGCCAATTCAGCGTCATCCCCACTACCATCGAAGAAGTGAGGGCGCCAATTAATAACGCGATTTGTTGCCACTTTGGAGTGCTTCCTACTAAATATCCTGTTTTTAAATCTTGCGAAGTATTTCCAGCGTTGGCTGCCGCTACGCAAACGATTGCACCAACTGTGAGCGCAATCACGCGTTGTTCGGGGCCGACTCTGCCGAGCAGCAAAAAGATTAAGGAGGTGAAAAGCAGCGTGGCGATGGTCATGCCTGAAATCGGATTGGAGCTGGAACCAATCGTGCCGCAAATGCGCGAAGAAACGGTCACAAAGAAAAATCCGAACACGAGAATTAGCAGCGCCGAAATCCAATTGACTTCAATTTTCGGCATAAACAACAGCGCTACTAACAACAAAATAATGCCTCCAACAGTCACCCCAATTGGCAAATCATTTTCAGTTCGTGGGACATCGCCGTTCGATTTCGTGCCGCTAAAATCTTTGAGTCCAGATTTGAACGCTTCCAGAATTGTTGGCAACGACCGCGCCAAACTGATGATGCCGCCCATCGCTACGGCTCCGGCGGCAATGTATCGAACGTAGCGGTCAAACACCTGACTCGCGCTCATATTGGCGATTAATTCTCCGGCGGGAGCAGGAAAAATATTTGTCGTCAGTCCAGCGCCAAAAAATTTGACCATCGGCACTAAAATCAACGCCGCAATAATTCCGCCGCCAAACATATACGAAGCGATACGCGGGCCAATGATGAAACCTACGCCTAAGAGTTCTGGCGAAATTTCTGCGGCAATGCGCGAGCCCTGATACCACGTCAAAACTTTGGAAGGAACTTCTTTCCAGAACTGAAACGCTGTCATGAAAATTTTATAGACGAACGCTACGCCAAAGCCCATGAAAACAGTTTTTGCATCGCTGCCACCTTTTTCTCCAGCGACCAAAACTTCTGCGCACGCTGTGCCTTCAGGATAAGGTAAATTGCCGTGCTCTTTGACGATCAACGAACGCCGCAACGGAATCATCAGCAAGACGCCCAGTAATCCGCCCGCTGCGCCAACGATTGCCGTTTGCATCAAATCTAAGTCCAGCCCCAAAATCAGCAAGGCCGGAATCGTAAACACGATGCCCGCAGCGATGGATTCCGCTGCTGATCCTGTCGTTTGCACGATGTTATTTTCCAGAATCGAAGCTCGCCCCAGCGCCCGCAAAACGGTGATAGACAATACCGCAATCGGAATCGAAGCGCTGACAGTCAGTCCGACTTTTAAGCCTAAATACACAGTAGATGCGCCAAAAATTAAGCCGAAAAGAATGCCGAAAAGTACTGCGCGCGGCGTAAATTCGGGCAAAATTGTCGAAGCTGGAACGTAAGGATGATGAGTTTCGTGGCTCTGGGCACGTTCAGGGGCTGCCATAGAATTTCTCCTGTTTCGATTCGCCGCACGAGCAGCGCGGTGGAAAAAGAATTTCTTACGATACAGTAAATCTGCCGGGTGAGAATCTGACTCGGCGCAAAAGAGGAAGCGCGGAGGGGAAAGGAAAAAGGCTGCGAATTTTGTATGCTCAATTCACAGCCCGGATCATTTGTTTATTCGTCTTCGTCTTCCATATCGAAGCCGCGATCGTCGCGGACTGCACGAAGTATTTGGATTGCGTACTCGAAATCATTGTTGGCACTGGTAAACGACCGCGCCATTTCTTCTTGTGAGCGGCGCTCTGCCACTTGACTATAACGTTTCAATCTTGCTTCGAGCGAGCCGATGATGTCGGCTAATTCATTTTTTCTTTGTTCGTCCATTGAAATTAAGACTCCTCAAATTCGGCTACTTGATGTTCTGCCTGCTCCATTGCCTCAATTAAAGCAATCGTGTTTTCATCCAGCGTTCCTAAAAATTGCTCAGGATAATCTAAGACACAAACTGTACAGCCAGAATTGCAACACGGGGGCAACAGTGAATAATCAATTTTGTTATTCATAATTGCAGATGCGCTAACCAATTTGGTTAAAGCTAGAGCACTATAGGAAATATGCGAATCGGCTGTCAAATGCCAAATGTAGGAATAGTATAGAAAAAATGTGAGGCGAGCTGAGGACGGCTGTAAATTATCTGGTTGCCAGCAACATTTCCTGCCGTTGCGCCGTAAAATGGACGAGCAAAAACAAAATGAAAAACAAGGTCAGCGGAAATGCGAAAAAGAATCTGTGACGCATAAATAATCCTTCCAAGACAACGCACAACATAAATTACGAATTTGTTGTTATTTTCAGATTGATGACGAACGAAAGATTTGCTTTACCAAAAAACTGTGCGCCCAAGCTTTTTTTGCCCTCATTGGCTCGGCTCATCGTTTGATAAAGCCATCCGCCCGTCGTTCGTCATCGGGGCGATTCTCGTCGAATTTGGTCAAGGAAAATACGGGTGCGACAACAGTGCGCAGTGGGGAACCCCGCGTTTAATTCCTGTGGATAGCCACAGGAATTAGTTTGTTTTAGGATTGACACTGGCAAATCTTGCTTCAATACTTTGTTTTATGCTGAAGTCCCTATTTTCATCTTCGCAAAAAACAGCTTATGCAGCGACATTTGCGCTTGGCCCTCTGGAACGCAAAGTGATGGAACAGGTTTGGGCACACGAAAAAGCAAGTGTGCGTGATGTGTTTCTGGCGCTAGGCGAAAGTTGGGCTTATACGACTGTTTTGACGACGTTGGAGCGATTGCATAAAAAGGGCTTGTTGGCACGTGAAAAAGACGGAAAGGCGTTTTTCTACTCTTCATGTTGCAGTTCTCAGGAACTAGAACAAGATCGCCTGCGCGCCGCAATTGATGGGATTTTAGGATTGAACGCCGGAGGCACAGCACCGATTCTGGCCACTATAGTGGATACCGTGAGCAAATACGATCGCTCAATGCTGGATGAATTGGATCGTTTGGTACGGCAAAAGCGCCGCGCGCTAAAAGAGGCAAAGGAGGGAAGCGATGTTTGAATTGCTTGGTATTAGCCTTTCCTTTGCAGCTTTTCTATTGCTCCACGCATTTCTCAGCTTTGTCGCAGGGCTGCTCTGGAAACGCTTTCACAAACATCATTTTCAATCTGCCGCAGTCCGCGCCGATGTTATTTTCTTTTTCCGTATTGCGCCCTTGGGAATTTCAATTTTAAGTGTGGGACTTTTTCTCTTTCCAGCTTTTTTGTTGAATGAGCCGCGCCAAAATGCTGAAATAATCGGCTGGCCCCTTGGATTTCTGGCCTTTGTTTCAATCGGAGGAGTGTTTTTTGCCTTGGGGCGACTTTTAATTGCGATTTGGAATACGCAACGCCTGGAACAACGCTGGAAAGTAAATGCAGAATTAATTAAAATTGATGGGCTTGATATGCCTGTTTTTTGTTTATCTAATGATTTTCCGGTTGTCGCAGTTGTCGGAATTTTTCGCCCCCGACTTTTTATTTCCGAACATGTATTTTCCACGCTCAATCAACACGAATTTGCTGCCACAATTGCACACGAACGCGGACACCTATTCGCCCACGACAATTTTAAGCGAATTCTTTTGCGACTCTCGCACGATATGTTGTTGTCAGTTTCATTTGGTAAATCGTTGGAGCGTGCCTGGCAGCATGCTTCAGAATCCGCTGCCGATGAGTTTGCCGTGCGCAAAGGAAAAATCGGCGCGCTTGATTTGGCGAGCGCTCTGATAAAAATTGCGCGCACAATTCCGGCTGGATTGACGGTGCAATTTCCGATTAGCGCAGGAATTATTGGGGGAGATTCAGCCGGAATTACTAGCCGTGTCACTTCTTTGCTCGAAATTGCTGATGCTGATAGCTGGGAATATTCGCCTCGACTTTTTTCAAGGCGAACGAATCTTTTAATTTTATTGGTTAGTGTTCTCGCCTCAATCTTCTGTTTTTTCAATTTGTTTACCATTTTGTCCCGCATTCACGAAATTACGGAAATCGTCGTTGCTGGCTTGCAATAAGTCTCTGAAATCACCTACGACGTATGGTAGTAGGTGATTCATTTGGTTACCATCCTAGCCCTCAGTTGCCTTCATACATTTCACTGAAAACACTATTGGATAGGATTCGTATGTTTGTTTTTCTAAGCCGTATTATTTTGTTGATTAGCTTCCAGATATTTTTAGGTGCATCTGCCGCTTTTGCCCAAACAATCGTCGAAATCTCAGGCGTAGTGAAAGATGCGTCTGGAGCCGCCTTACCGAACGCAATCGTTAATGTAACAAATGCGAGACAATCGTTAATTGCCAGCACAAGCACTGACATCAGTGGCAAATTTACTTTAAAAATTGCTGCTGGCAATTATGAAGTAAGCATTTTGGCGAAAGGTTTTGCTGTTCAGCGGCAAGCCCTGAATGCTTTGGCCATCACGACGACAAAACTTGAATTCACACTTAACACCGGCACAATTCGGGAAGAATTGACAGTAACTGCGGATATTGGGCAGGTACAAAATGTCGGAGCAACTACGCAACAAGTAAATGTGATTGGCGAACAATCTCTCGACCAACGCGCAAAAGCGGTGTTGGCTCAAGTCGCGCAAGAAGAACCAGGTTTACAATTGCAACGTACCAGCCCCTCCATTAGTGCGATTTTTGTACGCGGATTGACGGGCGCAAAAGTAGCAACTTATGTTGACGGAGTGCGATTTTCGACGGCGGCAATGCGAGGCGGAATCAACTCATTTTTCAATTTGAATGACGCGAGTAATTTACGCGCTGTGGAAATTTTACGCGGCCCGAACAGCGCGCAATTTGGTAGCGATTCGATTGGCGGCAGCGTCCAATTAGTTTCGCGTGCGCCGCTCTATACGGCTGACAAATTTGAAATGCACGGACGCGTCAGCACGCATTATAACAGCGCAGATCAAAGCTTTGGCGGCAATACTTTGGCTACGTTTGGTGGCAAAGACCTCGCAGTGCTAATCAATCTGAATGCACATCGCAGCAGCACTGTGCGCAGCGGTGGCGGCTTTGATACGCACGCTGCAGTGAATCGCTTTTTAGGTTTGCGTTCCGATATTTTAGGCGAGCGTTCGACCGATACAGCGTTTACGCAATATGGTGGTTTGTACAAGATGAGTTACAAGTTCACCCCAAACGATCAACTTTCTTTGCATTACAATCGCGCGCAAATTGATGGCGGCAAGCGTTTCGATCAAACGCAAGGCGGCGATGGAAATTTAATCGCAGAGTTGCGCAATTTCATGCTGGATTTCTTTTATGGACGGTATGAGCGATTCTCTGCCGGGATTTTTGATACCGTTGCGATTTCTTATTCGTATAATGTCCAACGCGAAGAGCGCGTCAATCAAGGCGGCAATGGCAATCCTACCGGCGCGATCACGCATCAGTACGAACGAACTGCGGTGAATGGTTTCCAAATACAAGCCAACAAACAATGGGGAAGTCACAATAATTTAACTTTGGGCGGCGAGTTTTATCACGATTTTGTACGCGCTCCATCGTTCGCGGTGAACCCTGTAAATAATGCCGTTTCAATTGTGCGCCCGCGCGTACCAGACAAAGCGGTATACAACAGCGGTGGAATTTATGTGCAGGATATTTGGAACGTGATTCCGCAAAGGCTGCGCTTAATTGCCGCGCTGAGATATGGCGGAGCCTCTTACAAATCACGCGCCGCCAACAGCCCTTTGGTGAGTGGCGTAGTCTTGTGGCCGGATGATTCTTTAACCGCCAATGCTGTGACACCACGATTTGGCGCAGTCGTGACGCTGATTCCCGGTCTCACTTTGTCCGCACAAGTCAGTCGCGGCTTTCGCACGCCGCATATCACAGACCTTGGCACAGTTGGATTAACGGGCAATGGCTTTGAAGCGAATGCTACTGATTTAGCTGGCAAAGGTGCGTTGATTGGCTCAACCGGAGATCGCAACGCCGTCTCAACTGCATTACCTGCTGTACAACTAAAGCCGGAAACAAGCTGGTCTTACGAAGGGGGCGTCCATCTTCATCGTCGCCGCGTGAATATTGATGTCAACGGATTTGTGAACGATATTTACGATAACATTGTTTTGCAATCGTTGATCCTTCCGCAAGGTGCAGTCGGCTTGCAAATCGGCGATCAAAAAGTCACTTCGCAATTGGCAAGCGGCGTAGTCTTTGTCGCAGCTTCGACAAATCCAGTTTTGATTCGTTCCAATTTTGGCGACTCGCGTATTTATGGAGTCGAGCAAAAAATTGATGTGCAACTGACTGATAGTTTCAGCTTTGGTCAGAATTTTACGTACCTGCACGCTGCTGATAAAAAGACTGGATTGCCGCCAACGATTGAAGGTGGCACGCCCGCGCCGCAAGGGAATTTGCGGCTGCGTTATGATTCGCCGCATCGTCGTTTTTGGGTTGAGCCTTATTTGTACGGAGCACGTAAACAGGGTCGTTTGTCTACGCTTGATTTGGATGATCGGCGCACGGGCGCGACGCGTTCGCGGGCAAATATTGCCAGCTTTTTTGCGCGTGGAGCATTTGCACGCGGCCTGATTTTAGCGGGCACGGATGGCAAATTCGGCACTGCCGATGATCTATTGCGTCCCACGAACGAAACCTTGACGCAAGTGCAAAACCGCGTGCTGGGCAGCGCGAGCAGCGCTCCGCTTTATTCTTATATACCCGGCTTTGTCACCTTCGGCGTGCGCGGTGGCTTTCGCGTAGGCGAGCGCCACGATGTAATTCTCGACCTCGAAAATCTCAACGACAAAAATTATCGCGGGATTAGCTGGGGCATGGATGCGCCGGGGCGAGGATTTAGCTTTCGGTATAGTTATAAATTCTAGTTACATTTTGGGCACTCAATGAATAAAGACCTGAAGAAAAAGGAAGAAGAGTTACATTTTTTTCAAGAATTTAGAGGCTTACATTCTAATATGCCCTTATATGATTTAATTCAGCCTCCTCCACCCGAACCTGATATTGTATTTAACCTAAACCACCAATCAGTTGGTTTGGAAATTACAAAATATTATCTACCCGATAAATCTTTAAAAAAGAACGAAAATGAACAGAACCAGATTGTTAATTATGCCTCCAAAATCTATGAAAAATTTCGGTTGCCTCCTGTTTGTGTACAAGTTTTTTGGAGTACATTCATTTCTATTGAAAAACAACAAAGATCATATTTGGCAGACACAATAGCAAAAATTGTTGCGGCCAATATTCCTTCTTTAGGTAATAGTATAGAAATTGAATACGACGAAGAACTTACTTGTCATCTTCCTGACTTAATTACTCATATCAAAATTGATCGGGTGGTTGATTATAAAAGTAACGTTTGGTGCGTACCTCGTTCTGCTTTTGTTACTTATTGTACTGCTGAAGAGATCCAAGAAATTATCGAAAAGAAAGGTAATATTTATAAAAATTACAACGGAAATTGTGATTTGCTTTGGCTTTTGATCGTTTCAGAAAGCAGCGGCCCCTCTTCTTGGTGTGAGCTTCCAATTGCAACTATACAAAATCAATATATATCAAAATTTGATGCGGCATATTTTCTGAACAGAAGCCAAAATAAATTGTTTGAATTGAAATTACTCTCAACAGACACATAATATCTGTTCTACTGTAGTCTCAAGCTCCCGTACGGTGGGCTTTCCAGCCCGCTGCTGCCACGCGTAGCAATTAATGCGACGGAAAACTTCTTACGGCAGCGCACAACGCGCACTGGAAAGTGCGCGATACGGATTTTTCAGAAACTCTCGATAGATATTAGCTCTATTCTTCCTTGTCCCTTTGCGTTTTACGCTATCCGTTTACAACTTTTAGCAACGCCGTTCCCCAGGTAAAACCCGCCCCAAAAGCCAGGACCAAAATATTTGCATCAGGTTTTATGCGCGGTTGTACCCCTGCCAGTGCAATAAAAGCTGAAGCGCCGCTTGTGTTGCCGTAATGATCCAAATTCACGACAACTTGATCTTCTGAAATTTCCAGTTTTTTGCTGAGCGCCCGCAACAAATTTAGATTCGCCTGATGCGGCACAATCAAATCAATCTGGTCGAGTGATAATTGGTTGCGAGCAAGAATTTCTCGCGCGGCATCAGCAAGTTTGCGAACCGCGTGCAAAATCACTGTGCGCCCGTTCATCGTTGGCAAAAATGATTCGCGCTGTGATTCATCCAACCATCGTTTGCCGTTTGCTGTGCCGGGCGCTCGCACGCAAAGCTCTTCTGCAAAATTTCCATCCGACGCAATTAGCACATCCTCAAGGCGCAAACAAAAATTTGCCGCGGGCTGATGGCTCACAATTAACGCGCCCGCGCCATCGCCAAATAACATGCTGATTTCGGCGCTGCGCGGGCTGAGGTCAAGCCCTTTTGATTGCGCCTCTGCGCCAAAGCAGGCAACCGTTTTTGCCGCCTCCGTTGCAATTAGTCCGCGTGCAATTTGCAAGCTATACAAAATCGCCGCGCACCCGACACGAATATCTAACGCAGGAATTGCGCGACAACCTGACAGTTTTTTCTGTGCGAGCGGAGCGATGCCCGGCACTTGATAATCGGGCGAAAGCGTTCCGCCAATCAAATAATCAAGCGCTGCGGCATTGATGTCAGCGTTTGTTAACGCATTGTGAAGGGCGGCGACCGCCAAATCTGAAGCGGCTTGCTCGGCACTTGCCCATCGTCGTTCACGAATGCCAGAGTTGGCTTTGATCCATTCGGGTGTGACGCCCAGCATTGGTGCGATTTCCGCATTGGTGACGATTCGTTCTGGCAATGCCGCGCCGCAACCGACGATGTAACAACTCATACAACGACTCCGGCTTTAGCAATATAAGCTTCGATTTTGGCAAGTGTATCAAACGTTTCAGGGCGCAATTCAGCATCAGTAACGCGAAGGCCAAATTCGTTTTCGAGCAACGTGACAAATTCGACGAGCGAGAATGAATCAAGCAATCCGGTATCGAACAACGAATCGTTTTGTCCCGGCATTTCTGTTCGCGCTTCACGCGCAGCTTGATTTAGATAAGTTGTGATTGATTCTGGCAGCATAGTATTTACTCCGTTTTTAGTTACACCGCAAAAGGCTCAAGCAGCACAAAATAGTTATGGTTTATTTTGTTTCGTCTGTGCCTTTTGCGGCTGGTTATTGGTTTGCGCGAGTGTTTGAGCGTTGTGATTGCTCCATCGTTCATGAGCCCGCAATAAAGCATCGTGCAGCAATGTGCCGACGATTTCTGAGCCAGGCCACGTCGGATGTGTGAAATCGCCGCCCATTAATTTGGGCTTGGCTTCATACCAACGAGCGACTGTTCCTTCGCCTCCCATCGCTGCGAACGTATCGAAAAATCCGCAGCCTAATTCAGCCGCTAATCGGCGTTGTGCTGCGATTAATTTTGGAATGGTCGGACGCGTAATGATTATGCCGCCCGCGCCACGTTTGCCGCGATCCATCGGGCCGACGAATAAAATCGAAGCTTCTGGCAACGACACGCGAATTCGGCGCACGACTTCTTTCGTGTCTTGTTCGTATTGATCCATCGGCCAGTTTTCGTATTCGCTTTCGTTTGCGCCATACGCAAGGATCACCAAATCAGGATTGCGGTGGCGCAATTGCTGCGCCCACGTAGCCTCGTCCTGATAATGATTGAGCAAACCTACGAACGCACCGTTCACGCCGAGCGAATCGTATTGCACCCCGCGCTCGCCCGCTTCAAGCACTACGCCAAACATTCGCACCTCGCCGTTGCCGATAGTTTTGATCGTCATTGAATGTGAGCCAGTTGCGACTTTGATTTGTGCAAAGCCGGAGCGTATTTCGTTGTTCGCGGTCGTAATGCGCGAATGATGTGCGCCGTCAATTTCAACATCGAATTCTCCGCCGCCTGGTTGCGCGAGAAAATAAATATCAAAGGCGGAAACGCTTTTGCCGGCATCGCCTTCACTAACAGTGCTGAAGCTTGCGGTCATTCCTGCCGCCCGTGTTGTAAACGTAGCGCCGCCAAAACCATAACGATGATCGCCTTTAGCAATAAACATCGGATCGCTTTGCCATCCACTGCTGACGGAATGCTGAATACCGATATGTTCGTACCAGTTCCAGGGTTTGCCGATCAACATAAAGCCGTGCCCCGCATCACCAAATCGCAATTGCAATTTGCGGCGCACAGTCGAAGTAATCATGTCGCCCGAAATCGGCGAATCGCCATAATGGCTGATGCGCGTGATGTGATTACTGGATTCCGTTTGGCTGAGGGATGCGAAGAAATGTTGCATTGCTTTGCCTGATGCGTCTTCAATTTCGCCCGCTTTGATCTCTATGATTTGTGGCGCTGCTGATTTAGTTTGTGCTGCTGCAATTTGTGGCGCTGAGATTTGCGGTAAGCCAATTTTCCAGCGTTGAAATTTTGGAATTACAAATGGCAGCATTGATATTGCGATCAAGCAAAACATCGTGTGCATCGTTTTTTGTTTTAGTAAATTCATAATGTGATGAACCCCGGCGCGGTACCATACTCGGAGCCGTAGCGACGTGGTCAATAAGCTAAGAAAAGAATGTCAGCACCCAAATTCCGCTACTACTCTCCACTTTCCTCGAAGTTTACTTAGCTGTATGAATCGAGCGAAAGCGCTAATAGGAGTGGAAGCTTCAAAAACATAAACCAACGCTTTTGTCTTCTTGGAATTGAATCCAGCTCTTGAAAGTGTGTAGTACGCTGATCGCACGCCATATTTTTTATGGAAATCCTCATAGCCAACGAATGGCCCGCTTGTCTTGAAAAAGTCGGCAAAAGCTCTTTTACTTAACAGCCTATATTTGGTTGTTAAGCTGAAGTGATTACTGAGTGGGTAACTAAGCCTGTTATTCATCAGCAGCTTGTCAAGCAGATCACGTGAGGGGAATTTCCCTTCACAGTCGCTCGTCCCCTTTATATAGTAATCACTGATCATGCCGCTCGTTCTGGTTTGAATCACAAATAATCCCCCCCATTTTCCGATTCCTGGAAATTCTCTTTTCCGATTAAGAATTATCGACTTATTTGCGGCGTTAAGTATGGTCGAATAAATAATGTATTCCTCAGTCGTCACTTTTCTAGCTTGACACTCGGCGCGAGAACAGAGGAGCATCACAATAAATAAAATGACGGCACTGTTAAGAGGATATTGAGTCAAAGAATTATCTTGCGAAATTTTCTTATCAAGGCTCATAGTCTTAAAACCTCGCATAAATAAATGGCACAACATCGCTGCTTGCGATCAGGTACAAGCCCATTGCCAAGCCTGCTAACAATACGGCTTGCGCGGGCGCGGGTAGCCAAATAAAACTGCCTCGTAATTTGCTCCACCAATTTTCGGGAATCCATTGTGAAGCGAATGTTATAGCGATGATGAGTAAGATTGGGGTAGGGAGGTTGGCCGCATTCGCAGTGAAATTTCCGAGCGAACGAAAGACCTCCAACGCTTGCTGAAATGTCTCAGCGCGAAAGAAAATCCACGTTGCGCACACGAAATGAAATGTGACGAACACGGCAATGACATTCGTCCAACGATTATTTGGAATTTGCCAATTTATTTTTTTACGTAGCGTTTCAACTGCGCGCACGGCTGCTAATCCAATGCCATGCAATAAACCCCAAATCACAAATGTCCAAGCGGCTCCGTGCCATAACCCGCCAATCAGCATTGTGGCAATCAGCCCGACATACAGCAGCGCCGTGCTACGTTGGCGTAATCCCGTGATCGAAAAGAAAACGTAATCCCGCAGCCATGTTGAAAGTGAAATATGCCAGCGTCGCCAAAACTCCGGCAAATCCTGTGCGCGATAAGGTGCGTTGAAATTCAATGGCAAGGCAATGCCGAGCAGTAACGCTGAGCCAATCGCTACGTCGCTGTAGCCGGAAAAATCTGCATAAATTTGGACTGCATATCCATAAATCGCCGCCAGCATTTCGAGCGAAGAAAATCGCTCTGGAAAATCAAAGACGCGATCTACAAAATTTGTGCGCAAGTAATCTGCTATCGCAATTTTTTTAATGAGGCCAATTGCAATCAAAAATAACGCTTGCCCGCCTTGTTCAGCGGTTAACTCCTCACTGTTGCGAAACTGCGGCAGCAACTGCTTCGCGCGATTAATCGGCCCAGCGGCGATACTAGGAAAAAACATGACAAAGGAAAAATATTCCAGCAGCTTGCGCGCGGGTTCGGTTGTTTTACGATAAATGTCTACGACATAGGCGATGGATTGAAAGATAAAAAAGGATAAGCCGAGCGGCACAATCAAGGTTTGAAATTTATTGTTGATGCCAGCCGAACCGAGTAAGAAATTGGCGTATTTGAAAAAGCACAGCGCCCCAACATCAATCACCAGAGAAGCGCTTAAAAGTAGTTTTCGTGTGGCTTGGTTTTCACTGCGGTAAATCCAGCGTGACAGAAAAAAATCCGAGGTCGCAATTAATAGCAAAACTAATAGCGGCTTGTATCCGGCTTGCACATAAAAGAAACAACTAGCGATAAATAAAAGGCCAACGCGCCAGTTTGGTTTGGTAAGCCAAAATGCGAAGAAGGCTGTTATTAAGAAAATGAAATACGTTGTGCTGGTAAATGACATATGTTTTTACAGGCTGGGAGCGCACGCGGCTCGCGTGCTGAGGTTTGCGCTATAGATTTGCTTCGATGAAATAATTCACTCCATTAATCTCAGCACGCGAGCCGCGTGCGCTCCCAGCTATAGTTAATAATTGAAATATTCCTGTATTAATTGCGTATAAAACGCATCTGCGACCAATTCATATCCGGCTAACGTCAAATGAACATGATCTTTTTGCGCGAGTCGCGGTTCGTGATTTGCCCAAAAATTGATTGAGCCCGCGCCGCCCATCGCTGCAAATTGATCCCAAAATGCTGCGCCTTCTGACAACGCTGCTTGACGTTGCGTTTCGATTAATGACGGCAGGGTAGTTAGCGTGCGCCATTTATTATTGCGAAAAATGGCGCGATCTGGCGGGGCGATGACTAACAATGAAGCTTCGGGGGCAGCTTGCTCGAAGTGTTGTAAAAGCTCGGTGAAATTCTTTTTGTATTGGCTTAAATCAAGATCAATATCGCCCGCTTCATTCGTTCCGTAGGCGATGACAATTAACGCGGGTTGATGAGCGGAAAAATCTTCGGCAACTTTTTCCCAATCCCAACCGAGCGGTTTAGTTACGCGTGCGCCGTTGATGCCTTTGTTTTCGTAAGAGATAAATTCCGCGCCAAAATCACGTTGGAAATTGCGGCGTATTTTCCCTGTCAACCAATCGGCGGCGACGTGGGAATCGCCATAGTGAATGATGCGCGTCGAAGCCTCAGGCCACTGTTGCGGCGTGGTTTGCAACGAAGCGAAGAATTTTTGCAGTGCTTTTGTATTTTCAATTTTTTGCGGTTTGATCGGGCTGCTGCATCGGGCTTCAAAAGAAAAAGAGAAGATCGTCAAGATAGTTATTGCGACAAAAAGAAAATTTATATGGCTTGTGCAAAAACGTAGTGTGCATGGTGCGATTTCTTTAAGCGCGTAGTCTTTTACCATCAAATCAAAGCGCGTACAGTACGCACGCCACAATTTATTTTTTTCGTTTTTCATCGGGCATCAATATCGCTGATTGCCAGGAAAATTTTTACAGGTGATGCAACAGTCAGAGGCGCTGCAATCAACAGACTGTGACTGTGGATTGCCACAGCGGTTGATAACTTGGTATGACCTAAGGCAAGATAGCGCCGCTTAGCAAAACTATTAAATTTAGAAAGGTCAATGAATGTCAGAGAAGAAAAAGCTTCGCAGCCAGGATTGGTTCGGCAAAATGGATCGCGCCGGATTTATTTATCGCAGTTGGATGAAAAATCAGGGTTTGCCTGACCACGTTTTCGATGGTCGCCCCGTCATAGGAATTTGCAATACGTGGTCAGAACTCAATCCGTGTAATGCACATTTCCGCGACATCGCCGAACGCGTCAAACGTGGTGTGTGGGAAGCAGGCGGTTTTCCATTGGAATTTCCTGTGATGTCTACGGGGGAACCATTAATGCGTCCGACTGCAATGCTGTTTCGCAATTTGGTGAGCATGGACGTGGAAGAATCTATTCGCGCGAATCCGATAGATGGCGTAGTGCTGCTTGGCGGATGCGATAAGACTACGCCATCGTTATTGATGGGCGCTGCGAGCTGTGACATTCCTTCGATTTTTGTCAGTGGCGGCCCGATGCTAAACGGTAAATATCGCGGGCAGGAAATTGGTTCAGGTACGATGGTTTGGCAGTTTAGCGAAGAGATGCGCGCTGGAAGAATGACAGTTGATGAATTGCTTGCTGCTGAAGCCTGCATGAGCCGTTCTGACGGGCATTGTATGACGATGGGGACTGCTTCGACGATGGCGAGTATGGTTGAAGCATTAGGTATTGGATTACCGACCAACGCTGCGATTCCGGCGGTAGATTCGCGGCGGTACGCGTTGGCGCACATGGCTGGGCGACGCATCGTGGAAATGGTGCATGAAGATTTGACGATGTCGAAAATTCTCACGCGTGAAGCTTTTGAAAATGCTGTGCGTGTGAATGGTGCGATTGGCGGTTCGACCAATGCTGTGATCCATTTGTTGGCAATTGCAGGTCGCATCGGCGTTGAATTTTCGCTCGACGATTGGGACAAGCTGGGCAAAGAAGTGCCGTGTCTATTGAACCTCATGCCTTCGGGTAAATATTTGATGGAAGATTTTTATTACGCGGGTGGATTGCCTGTCATTATCCGTGAACTCGGCGATTTGATTCACAAAGATGTGCTCACGGTGAACGGCAAAACAATGGGCGAAAACGTGAGCGAGGCCGAATGCTTCAACCGCGACGTGATTTTTCCCATAGATCATCCGTTCAAAGAAGATGGCGGCATCGCAGTATTGCACGGCAATCTTTGCCCGAATGGCGCGGTGATAAAACCATCCGCCGCTACGCCAGAGTTGATGAAACATCGCGGACGCGCGGTGGTCTTTGAAAACATCGAAGATTTTCATGCGCGTATTGATGACGAAAATCTTGAGGTGGATGAAACCTGTGTTTTAGTCCTCAAAAATTGCGGCCCGAAAGGTTATCCAGGCATGCCCGAAGTCGGAAACATGCCTTTGCCGCCGAAAGTTTTGCGCAAGGGAATTAGCGATATGGTGCGCATTTCTGATGCTCGCATGAGCGGCACCGCTTATGGCACGGTTGTCTTGCACGTTTCGCCGGAAACGGCTGCGGGCGGGACATTAGGCTTAGTCCAAAATGGTGATTTCATCGAAATAGATGTCGAAGCCAGACGCTTGCATTTGGATGTTTCTGACGAAGAATTAACGCAGCGACGCGCGCATTGGAAAGCTGAATTACCTCCGGCTGAACGTGGTTATTACAAACTCTATGTTGAGCATGTCGTAGGTGCTGAAAAAGGTGCAGATTTTGATTTCCTCGTCGGCAAGAGCGGCGTCGAAGTTACCCGCGATTCGCATTGATCGTACCACGCACTTTCCAGTGCGCGGTTTGCTGTCTTTGGCCTGTACTTCAGATCATATTGTGCAGCTCCGAGCTGGAAAGCTCGGAGTACGACAACTCACTCTCATCAGTTTCGGACGCGAAGCGGCTGTCAGTTTTATAAAACCCTAAGAAAGTATTATCACCTTGGCACTTGCAGCGGTCATCACAATGTATTCCGTCTTTTTGTTCGTGGGCTGGTTTGCCGCGCGCAAAGTCAAAGATGGGACGGCGGCGGATTTGATTGTAGCTGGGCGGTCAATGCCGTTGTGGATCGCTACGTTAACGATGACGGCTACATGGGTGGATGGTGGGTATTTGCTCGGCACGGCGGAAGGCGCTTACAAATCAAGCATTGCTTCCAGCATACAAGGGGGATTGTGTTTCGGGATCAGCTTAATTCTCGGCGGAATATTTTTTGCGCGCAAAATGCGAGAATACGAATTCACTACGTTGATTGATTTGTTCGAGGTACGGTTCGGGAAAAAATGGGCGGCGGTGTTATTCATCCCGGCGATGTTAGCGGAAGTATTTTGGAGTGCGGAATTGTTGGTAGCGATTGCCGCGACGATGGGTGTGATTATGGGGATGAAGCTGAGCACCGCGATTTTGTTGTCTGCAATCGTGGTGACGCTTTACACAATGCTGGGCGGAATGTGGTCAGTTGCTTATACAGACGCAATTCAACTTGGGCTGGTAGCACTCGGATTAGCGTTTGCGTTACCTGTAATGCTGTACGCGTCAGGTGGTTTGGAAAGTGTTTGGACAAGTTATTTGGCTACGCGACCTGAGCGCGGATTATTTTTGCCGCCGTTGCACGCGAGTGGAAGTTTTTGGACTACGCCTGCGATTGTTAGTTGGTGGGATGTGAGTTTGATGCTGATGCTTGGGGGCATCCCGTGGAATTGTTATTTTCAGCGTGTGCTTTCATGTCAGACTCCCGCGCGCGCGCAAGCTCATTCAGTACTTGCCGGATTACTCACAATTGCTTTCACAGTCCCGCCGCTATTGCTTGGTGTAGCGGCATTTAAATATGCGTGGTCGCCGCAACAGTTGGCAATGTTACAAGAAAATCCTTCGCAAACGTTGCCGATGATTTTGCAATATGTGACGCCGCCGTTGATTAGTTTACTTGGGCTTGGTGCAATTATTGGTGCAGTGACTTCCAGTTTTAGCGCTTCAATTTTGTCGGCGGGTTCGATGTTTGCCTGGAATTGTTATCATCGGTTATTGCAGCCGGATATTTCTACGGCACATTTAAAAAGATTGTTGCGCATTTCTATTTGTTTGCTCGGCGGATTAGCAGCGCTGATGGCGTTCAAAGTGCAAAGTGTGCAAGCACTCTGGTTTTTTACGAGTGATTTGGTTTTTGTGTTGTTATTTCCGCAATTGGTTTGTGCGTTATTTGATCAGAAAGCGAATCGCGTCGGATCTATTGTGGCTTTTACGGTTTCGCTGATTTTGCGCTTAGGAGGCGGAGAACCGTTGTTGAATTTGCCTGCGATGATTCCTTACCCGGAATATTTTTCAGCCATTTTGCCGGGCGATCCACGAAGCTGGTATGACGGCGCAACGATTCTCTTTCCCTTTAAAACATTAGCCGCTTTGGCTGGTTTGCTATTACTTCCAATCATCTCACGTCTGACGCAAAAATTGGATGTGCCGTGCCAATTGCCCGCAAGAAAATAAGCCGTGAAATATAAGTACCTGGAAAACTAAGTTTTTTGCTAAAAATGTGGAGTGGGTTCTTTACCCGCTCTGGTCATTTATGAACGGCGGGTAAAGTAGCCCACTCCATCTCTTGGTGGTAATTTGCGTATAACCCTGTATTAGCCCGCCATCTGATTGCTGCTAACAATTGGGATTACAGGCACAGAAGTGAGCACTGTGACAGTTGGATTAATAATACGCGCAGAAGCAAATGTGTTGAGCCGCAAGATTAGGGATAATGTTAATTCCTGGCCTACCGCAAGCAATAATTCACCGCGTGTTGATGTCAGAGCTTCAGCCAGCAACATGCCGGGTTTAAGACTTCTCACAGAGAGAACTTGAATTACCTTCTCTTCCACACCTATATCAATTAATTTTTGCAGCGCTGCCAGAATTTCGGCATCGTAGCATTTGCTGTTTTCCGATAATTTAGAAAACGCGATTTGCGGCGAGTGGTTGGTAATTAATTGACGATCATAGTCAATGACAACTTTGAGAATTTTCGCACCAATCGCAGTAATTACGCTATCAGGATCATTTGGATTAGGTGGATCAATTTCTTCTACACTTTTCTGTTGTTGCGCAATAATGGCTGCAACAATTTCCAAGCGTGGAATCCGCGAAACCAGTTCATAAGCAACCTGCGGATGTTGTTGGTATAAGTTTGCTTCTTCAGCGGTGAGTGGAATTCCCTTATTCACTTTGACAAGTGTTTCTTCAGGGACCGTAATACAGCCAATCAGTGAGAGCATTGCGGCAATATCAATTTCCCATTGATTTTTTACGTTCACACTATGCGCCAGTTCACGGGCCAGCGTCTTGATACGATTAGAGCGGCTGAATGCCGTTGGGTTGACCATAGATAAAATGTCAACCATGACTTGTAAGCTGTTATTGAGCGTTTCTTCAAGTAATTGTTTTTCTGCCGTGTGCAATTGGTATTGTTCCAGCCCGGCGTTAAGCGTTTTGCTCAGGACTTCAGGTGGACAGGGTTTGGTAAGAAAGCGAAAAATATTGCCTTCGTTGACGGCATCCATGGCAGTTTGCTGATCGGAATTTCCGGTCAACATAATACGTACTGTATGTGGCACCAAGTCCTTAACTTTCGATAAAAATTGCACACCATCCATGCCTGGCATCCGCATATCAGAAATAACAATCGCAAACGGGCCTTCGTTTTTAAGTGCCATTAAGCCCAATTCACCACCTTCAGCAGTAGTGATGTCGAATTCTTTTCGCAGCGCTCGTTTGTACCCTTGTAAAATATTAGGATCGTCGTCAACACATAGTATTTTTTGTGACATGGTTTAGCTCCAGCGGGGCGAAATGAATGGGTCTGGCGAAAAGAAATTAGTGCGTAGCGAATTTCTCAATCCATTGCGGCAACATGCAATACATCTCAATGCGCTTCAGATATTCGAGGTCAAAATATTTTTCAGGATTGGCTGATAACTCGCTCGCAGGATAACGAACTAGGGTGTTCGCTAAATGAACTGCGGTAAGGGCACTGAAGGACAGCGATTCATATTGGTTGGGCTTATGATGAAATGCCACAGCTTCAACTACTGGATTGGGTAAACCCCAAAGACCGATCAAATAGGCCCCCATTGCAGCATTTGGTGCACCAAATGCTGCAATTTCAAGTGCTCCAGAGGGGGTACCTTCGGCGCGAAAATTTTCACGCACTGTCATATATTCGTCAGGCATGTTCGCTGCAAATAAGACTTCACCAATATCGTGTAATAGTCCACTGGTGAAAGCATCATCGGCGCAGTCACGTTTGATACTGCTCGCAATTTTTTTGGCAAGTATAGCAACCTGAAAACTATGCGCCCAAAGTTCGTCTATGATCTTTTGTTGTTTGGGTGAGTCGAATTGCGCGAATATCCCGACGCCGAGTGACAACGTCGTAATCGTATCTAATCCAAGCAATGTAATCGCCTCAGCCGTATTAGAAATGCTGCGCGACAGCCCGAAAAAAGCTGAGTTAGTGATCTGTAAGATTTTGGCAGTCATGCCAATATCTTGCTCGATAATACCACCAATGATTTTGATCGAAGGTTCTGGTTTGTTCAATTCTGCGAGCAGTTCCTGATATAGATGAGGCAGGCTTGGTACGATTCGCATCTGCGCTACGAGGCGGCGCAATTTGTCATTGCAGAGAATATTTCGCAACGCACAAGCCCGCGTAATGGTGGCGATTAATATTTCGGGCTCGCAGGGCTTGGCTAAATATTGATGAGCTGCGCTGAGCGAGCGCAAGATCATTTCTTTTTCTGAAAATCCCGAAAGAATGATGCGCACGGTTTGCGGGAACTTGACACTTACTTCTTGTAATAATTGCGCGCCATCCATACCAGGCATTTTCATGTCCGATACGATCACGTCATATTTTTTCTCCGCCAACATCGTTAATGCTTCAGCTCCACCGGGTGCAAAATCCATTTCCCACTCCCGCCGTTGAGTGCGAAGCATTCGTTGTAGCCCGCTTAAAATATTGGGTTCATCATCAACAAACAAAATGTTAAGCATAATTATTGGTTTTACCTCGTGCGCAGCGTTTGCGATGAGCGTTGAGTAACATAATTAAGATTCTTTATCCATCCTCGGCATCTTCATGTCCGATACAATTACATGAACAGGGGCTTCAGCCAGAATTTTGAGTGCTTCTTCAGGGCCATTCGCAAACGCTATTTCCTCATCGTGGTGCATCGCGCGAAGTAATCCTTGCAAGCAGCTCAAGCTATTCGGTTCGCCATCAACAAATAAAATTTCAATCATACTTACTAGCTCTCAGATGAGTTGGAAGTATTAGGCGGATCAAGTGGCAAGCGAATAATAAACGTCGTGCCTTGCCCCATCTCAGTTTCAAATAAGAGTTGTCCCTTGTGCTTATCTACAATGACACCATGTGAAATCGCCAACCCTTGACCTGTCCCTTTTCCCACTTCTTTCGTCGTGAAGAAAGGATCAAAAATTTTCGCGCGGGCATAAGGCGGAATCCCTGTGCCCGTATCACTGATGCGAATCTCGGCCCACTCGTTGGAAACTTTGGCAGTAGTGATACTAATTTTGCCCTTGCTCTTTGCACCGTCCCCGACTACATCGGCGATTGCGTGCGTAGCGTTGATAATCATATTGAGAATGACTTGATTGAATTCGCCGAGATAGCAGGGAACTTTCGGCAGTGACTCGTCATAATTTGTATCCAGATCCGCCACATACTTCCATTCGTTGCGTGCTACTGTAAGTGTGCTTTCGATGGCTTTATTGATATCAGCCAATTTTTTCTCACTCGCACCGGGGTGGGCAAAATCTTTCATGGATTGCACAATCTTGGCGATGCGCGACACGCCTTCTAATGACTGTTGTAAAGCATTCGGAATTTCTTCCAGCAAATATTCGACATCGGCAGTATCAAATTCTTTTTGAACGTCAGAAATAATTTCTTCGGTCACGACACCTGTTTGGGCTGAAGTTAGCAACGTCGTGAATTTGTCGAGTACGCCTTGCAAATCGCTGAACGAATCGCGGACGAAACGCGTGTTATCGCTGACATATTGTGTCGGAGTATTGATTTCGTGAGCGATGCCAGCGGCGAGTTGACCAATGGATTCCATTTTTTGTGAGTGGTTCAATTGGCTTTCCAGCTTTTTGCGCTCCGTTAGGTCGGTTGATATTCCAAGTAACAAGCGCCGGTGATCTTTGCTAGTGATGAGCGGGCGTTTGATGGTGTGGAGCCAATGTAATTCACCTTTATAATCAGTATGTTTTTCTTCAAAAATATATTTCTCCTGCATGCTTTCCATTACTTGGCGATCATCAGCAAGATATTGATCCGCTTCTTCTTTGGCAGAAAAATCATAATCACCTTTGCCTATCAAATCTTCAGGCGTGGAGCCATAAAGATCAGCAAAAGCGCGATTAACCATTGTGAATTTCCCGTTCCAATCTTTGACAAAAATAGGGTTGGGAATATTGTTGACGACCGAATTGAGGAATTCCTGCGCTTCACCTAATTCCATTGTGCGTTCAGTGACCCTTGCTTCTAACTCGGCGTGTACTTGCTCTAAAGCGTGTTCCGCGCGTTGGCGCTCAATACGTTGGGCAATTAATTCAGAAACCACACTGATAGTATCCACAGCTTCTTCACTAATTGGGTCGCGCGCGAACATGGCGAGCACGCCCACCAGACGATTTTCGACTGACAAAGGAACTCCGGCGAAACTTCTCATGCCATCTTTTCTCGCCTGTGCAAAACTTTCTGCATCAGGCCCGTTCGTCAGGTCATTAGTCCAGATGGGGGATTGATCGGCTGCGATTTTTCCAACTCCATATTCACCGATATGAATTACCTCAAATTCATCGGGAAGATTGGCATAAAGCCCTGCGCTTGTCCTAAGAGCAAGGATGTCTGTGTCAGGGGTGAGTGTCCAAATTCCTGCAAAGGTTCCCTGCAATTTTTCGACGATTACTTCAGTCGCTTTTTGTAAAATCTCACATAACGAAAGTTGCGGCGTCCCAATGATTGCACCAATATCTGCCCGTAAAGCCGAATGGTGTTCACGTTCGTGAAGCTTCGCGATAGTGCGCTTATGTTCTGAAATGTCACGGAGCAGCCCGGATAAATATACTTGCCCATTTAAGGTGAATTGGCTGAACGAAAATTCGGCGGGGATGATGGAACCGTCTTTATGTTGCAGCGCGATTTCTTGAGAATTCCAATTTAATTGTGTGTGAGCGGCTTCCCAGGATCGTTTAAATTCGTGCAGTCTGGTTTCCGCGACACCTGATGGCGCTAACTGAACTATTGATTGTCCCACCAGTTCTTCCGGGAGGTAGCCGAGAGTTTTTTCTGAAGCACGATTGATAAAAACAATTTCACTTCGTTTGTTGATTGTAACGATGATGTCTGGAGCGACTTCGGTTAAGGCGCGATAATGTTCCTGGCTGCCACGCAAGGAGTTTTCAGTTTGTTTTAGCTCGGTGATGTTTTGCGCTACGACAATAAATCCAGTAATTCTGTCCTGCGAGTTGCTCAGTGGAGTCAAAGACATGGAAATCCAGATTTTATCCCAGTCCGCTTTTGAAAGCGCGATTTCGCATTCGACGGGCGTGCCATTTTGCAAGGCGTTGCGCAAATTCTGGCACACGAAAGAATCGCTTTCGTGCGCTTGAATTACATTGATAAATGGCCGATTTATTGCTTGTGAAATCGGTAGATCAAAAATATTGGAAAAACTTTCGTTAGCCCACTCAATCTCGCCCGTTTGATTGATAATCATAACGGCGTTAGGGATTTTTTTGGCAACAAGCGCAAGTCGTTTTACTTCAGCCTGCGTCTGCTTGCGCTGTGTTGTGTCTTTCACATTGAAGCAATAAACAGGGGAATCATTGTACGTGATAAAACGCGCACATATCTCAACGTCAACAAGCGCGGCTTCATGGGTTCGGTATTGTCGTTCTATGCAAATTGATTTTGCCTCGCGGCGGATAAGATCAGTCATTTTCAGAACATCGGGAGGCGGCGCGAAATCGAAATCAAAAGCTGTCAGCCCCATCATCTCTGTCGTATTTTTATACCCCAGCATTTGTGCAAATGAAGGATTGCAATCTACAACTTGTAAGTTGGTCGGTTCGAGTAAAAATAAACCATCTGTCATTTGCTCAATGACAGTGCGGTGCTTTTCTTCGCCACGTTCAAGCTTGACAGTGCGCTGCGCGATGTCAACCATTTCCTGCTTACTGCGATAACAGGCAAAGACAAGAAAAAGGTCTGTGAAGACTACCCATCCGGCGTGTTCTGCCCAACGCCATTCTGCTCCCGTTATTACGCCATACATTGAACAGGGATAGTACATTCCTCGTAACAAGTGGTCGGCGGCTGTCACTAGCGTAGCAGGCACCAAAACTCGCCAGTCCCGATAAAAAGCTAAGAAAGCAAGGGAACCGAAAATATGGAAATGTGTCTCAATCCGACCTGCCGTCAGGTGGATTAGCAAGCCAGACATTAACATTTGGCAGCTTGCCACAATATAACGATTAAATAATGCGCCTGGCTTAGCGATTAAGCAGATGAGGGGAATGAGAGTAATGATTCCACCAATGATAAAAGCTGCATGAAAACTATGCTCCACCATCAATGGGTCACTCACCCATAAATGCGGAGATACAAAGATTGAACAAGCAAGCGCGGCTACCCACTGAATGGGAAGTAAGATCGAAAACAAGCGATCTGTTTGTTTGCAAACATCGTAATGGTGCAATTGATATAGCTGCTTGACACGTTCATCAGAATCGCCTGCTGCTTGCCGATCACTGCTTTTCTTTTGTCTCATACTTGATGTATCGCAGGGCTGAATCTAACGGATTACACTTTTATCAAGGTGTAGATTTAGAAATTTTTGCGAGGTTTCCGTGTGCATTTTATAAGTAAAGATAATTCAGGACACACGCCTCTGATAAATCCTCAGTAAACGTATCGGCTGGGCTAAGAGTTTACTTAAACAGCAGAGCGGCAAGCTTTCTTTTTGACCGATTTCTGTCTGGTTGCCAACACAAGAGAGCGCAGAGATGGAAAAGATTTGAGAGAGCGGTTGAAGCGTTCTTCCTATTTGGCTTTAGCCGTTAGTGAAAACCCATTGAAGCGGGCTATGCCAATTTTTAAATTCTTAGCTCAGGCGTAAACGATTGGGCCAGGTGAAAACAAGAATCTCTAAATATGTGCTGAGGGACAGTGCCTGAAAATTGCGAGGCGCTAATTGCACGCCTAATTTTTTCAGATTTCCAGAATTTCATGAGTTATCACCAACCTAAAATTACTTCGTGACAATTGGGGAGTAGTTTTTGCCGTGTTCGATAAGTGGCTGAAAAGCGTGCGAACAAGGTTCTTTTGTAAAAAAATAACTCTGTCACCGATAAGCGCCTGCCCAGTGTGAAAACCTGTGTGGGCATGTACTCACCGGCCTACGTCAATTTTTGATAGGGCAGCGGAGGTTCCCGAAGGACATACAAAGCACAGTCAAAAAAGACCGTTCTTTTCGCTTATGGGTGAAAAGTGCGGTCTTTTTTTTACAACTGACAACAATCAATCTCCCTTAGGCAGAAAGTGATAAAGCAGATGTTTCAATTCAACGCTAACAACTTGAAAAAAATCAATGTAGTTTTAATCGCTCTTTTATTAGTCCTACAAAACGGACTGGTATTTGCGGCTCCACAAAAAATTACGTTAAAAGATGTCAGAGTCAAACGATTGGCGAAACGGAAAATGGCGCAGGATTTGCTCTCTGAAGTTGAAAACTCAGTTGGTAAAGTTACCAGCACCAAACAGCACAGCCTGATCGTTCAGTTGGATAAAAATACAACTGAGATCGAATTCAAAAATACGATTCAACGATTGGGTGGGCGAGTTGAGCGCATGCATGATCGTATGGGCTTAGTGAGCGTATACGTCCCGTTGAATCGGTTGCAGGAATTGGAAGCATCTGCCTTGCTTTCTTACATCAGCCCGAATCGCGAAGTTTACTCCACTGGACATCTCGAAAATACGACTGCTGCTGCGATGGTTAGAACGGCTGTTAGCAATACTACGCTGGATGGAACAGGCGTCGGAATCGCCGTGTTGGATAGTGGGGTTGATTCGGCGCATAAAATTTTTCAAAGCAAAACTAATGTAAATCGTGTGGTTTATAGCCAGGATTTCACAGCAGGTGCAACAACGGGTGATACATTCGGACACGGCTCACACGTTGCTTCATTAGCAGCCGGAACCAATACTTTTTCTGGTGGTGCTTATGCCGGAACCGCTCCAGAAGCGAAAATCATTAACCTGCGTGTGCTGGATGATGAAGGGCGCGGCGTTGCCAGCAACATTATTGCTGCAATTGATTGGTGCATTGCTAATAAAACTACCTATAACATCCGTGTTATTAACATGAGCCTCGGTGGGCAGGCGATTGATAGCTACACAACAGACCCAATGTGTCTAGCCGCGCGTCGTGCGCACGATGCAGGAATTGTTGTTGTCGCAGCGGCAGGCAATGATGGTAAAAATTCTGCCGGTCAAAAAATCTATGGCGGCATTCATTCGCCTGGTTCAGAGCCAACTGTTATTACAGTTGGGGCGGTGAATACTTACGGCGATGACATCCGCTCAAACGATATCATCGCAACGTACAGTTCGCGTGGGCCGACACGCGGTTATACAACCGATGCAGATGGCGCGAAGCATTATGATAATTTGATCAAACCGGATTTAGTTGCACCCGGCAATCGGTTGATTGGTGCGCAAGCCAGCAATCCAAAATCAATCCTTCTTCCCAACAAACTTATTCAGTTGAACGGTGCTTTAGATACACTAACCACTATTGATAAGACACAAAAAACAATGTACCTGAGCGGTACTTCAATGGCTTCGCCGGTGGTTGCTGGCGCGGCTGCGCTCTTGTTGCAAGTGAATCCAAACCTTACACCTAATTTGGTTAAAGCGATCCTGATGTATTCGGCGCAACCGATTCAAGGTGCGAATTCCTTTGAGCAGGGGGCGGGAGCGTTAAATTTAGATGGTGCGATTAAAATTGCAAAATTAGTTGTTGCGAACCCGCGCACACTGGCGAATGGCGCGCCCCTTTTGACGGGAGCCTTGCCTACAGTCCAGGCCAGCACAATTGCAGGTCAAACTTGTTATTGGGGCCAGGGCGTAGTGACAGATTACTGTTTCCTTTATGGCGGCAATCTGATGACACAATGGCAAGGTATTTATGGCTTAACCGCCGCACTGACTGACGCAACGGCGGTTTTAAGTGGTGTCCTTTCAGTAAATTCCTCACTCGTTTCTTCCGGGGTCTCACGCAGTGACGGTGCGGTTACGACGAATGGCAACCTGCTTTCAAATGGTGTCCTTCACACGAATGGAGTGGTGCTGGGAGATGGAGTGGTGCTGGGAGATGGCGTGGTTTTGGGAGATGGCGTGGTGCTGGGAGATGGCGTGGTTTTGGGAGATGGCGTAGTGCTGGGAGATAATGTCCAACTTGGTGATCCGGGGAATCAAATGTTACCTGTTTCAATAAGATGAAGAAGCAATATTACAGAACGTCACATTTGTAATAAATACTCAACAAATTATTGGAAAGGTTGTAACCCCTATGTTGGCTTTAAAAACTCCTGGCGGAGTACCAATAAGACTAATTACGTCTCAGGCGGTGCGGGCAGTGATGCAAGCAGATATGGACGCAATTCTGACATTGTTAGCCTCTGATCCCGTACGTGGTGTGCATTTACAGAGCATGTTGCAAGATAACGGGCTGGTGAATCCCGCCAATCGCGGCACTTTCTATGGCTACTATGAAAATAATAAATTAGCGGGCATCGCATTACTCGGTCACGCGACCATGATTTTTGCTCGCCCTGATGTCGAGATTGAAGCGCTGCAATCGTTCGCAAATACGGTGCAAGAGCAAAATCTCAATATCACTTTAATGTTTGGGCCGAAGGCTCAAGTGGAAATGTTCGGTGATATGTTGGCGGCCACCGGACGTGAAACCAAGCTGGTGCGTGAAATGCAATCGTATGTATGCACCAAGCCGAAAAAATCAGTTGCAAGTTTACAAATTCAACGCGCTAACCCGGAAAACGCGCAAGTGGTAAGCGAAGCGCAAGCCCAGCTTTTTATCGAAGCTACTGGCGTTGATCCGCGGGAAAAAGATAGCGAAGGTTTTTCCAAACGTGTGCAGGCTCGCATTGAACACAAACGTACCTGGATCAAACTGGAAAATGAAGAAGTCGTTTTCAAAGCAGAACTGCAAAGCCTTACCCCTGAGGTCGCTTATCTGGAAGGTGTCTGGACACGCGAAGATAAACGCAAACAGGGCATTGCAGGAAGCTGCCTGAATGAATTAGTTCATCGTCTGCTGAAGCAACAATTGTTCGTCACCTTAGTTGTTGATGAAGATGAACAAGCTATTGTTGGCCTATATGAAAAAATCGGCTTCAAGTATGCCAGTGATTATCAAGCACGATATTTTCATCCGGTAAGCGCAGACTAAAACGAATTTCAATTTACTTCACTTAAAAGACAGTTCAAGGGGACTGTCTTTTATTTTTTTATCCTGCCATTTCTGATTTTTCAGAGTAATGCGACAATGATGCTGGTTCCGAACATTAGTACTGACCTGCTTTACCGGATTTACAGTACAGCCTTCACCAGAACTCAAAAGACACTTGCGAATTTATGACCTACCGAAAAATTTTGGCATGGGGAGTTCATCTTTACACTGCTTTGGGATTATTGGCAGCGGCTGGCATGGCGGTTTCAATCGTGCGCGGTGATGAACAATCCTTACGCTTTGCGTTCCTGTTAATGTTGATCGCCACCGTGATTGATACAACGGATGGCTGGCTGGCGCGCAGGGCAGATGTCAAAAAATATGCGCCAACGTTTGATGGGCGTCGCTTAGATGATTTGATAGATTTTCATACTTACACGACCTTGCCGTTATTTTTGATTTGGCGCGCGGACATCCTTTCGCCCGCGCAACAATGGTGGTTATTACTGCCCTTGCTGGCGAGTGCTTACGGTTTCTGTCAAACGCAGGCGAAAACCGCTGACAATTATTTTCTAGGGTTCCCTTCCTATTGGAATGTTGTCGCCGTGTATCTTTATCTGTTGCATCTCTCTTCAGAAATAGCCCTGACAGTGGTTGTGGTTTTGGCGCTCTTAACATTTGTCCCGGCAAAATATCTGTACACCACGCGCGGAGGGAAATTTAGTACCACGACAAATATTTTTGGCTCAATTTGGACATTAATGATGCTCTGGATTTTATGGCAGTGGCACCTGGCGCCGCGCTGGATTATTGTGATGTCTTTGCTTTTCCCCTGTTATTACTTGGCCTGTTCGTGGGGAATCACGATTAGAGATTGGCGGACTTCGCCTGAAACTCAATGAATGATTTGTTCGTAAAGCTTTCTCAACCGTGCGCAAACGCGGCACTTTGATTTAGAATGAGTTGAATATGTATTGTCCAAGATGCGGAACGCAAACAACTGATACTACGAAATTTTGCCGGAGCTGTGGTTTGGCCTTGGCGCAAGTGACGACATATGTGTCCACAGGAGGAACTACGCCGTTGACGCCAATCCCACAAATGGCTCCAATGGATCACCCGATCATCCCCAAAAGTTTAGGCTTGGAGCCGAAACAGCAAATGTTAATGTCAATTTTGCTTTGTGTTTTTTCTACGCCAATCCTTGCGATCTTGAGCAATTTTTTATTTTTCCTGCGACCACTCATCCCGTTGGCGGCGATCCTCACACCCATAGGAATTGTTTGGTCTGTGCTGTATTACAAATCGCAAGAGAAAAAAATGTTGCTACAACAAGCAGCTCCGCCGCTTTTTATCTCACAAATTTCACCGCCAACTGCTTATCAACAACCATTACCAGCACAACAAACAAATCCTTTGCTGGAATATCCTACGCCGCCAAGCAGCGTTGTGGAGGACGAAACGAAACCCTTGCCACAATCGCAATTTAGGCGGGAATAGCCTGGTACAATTTTCCTCTTCACGCACTGCTTAATATCGCAATTCTTAGTGTTTCGCCTGTGGCGCAAGTGATGGGTTGTTTCCTACAGAGCTTGCTTTTTTCGGTTTTGTCTTGATGTTGCCGAGCCACTCTCGCTTTTGCTTCGTGCTGCAAAAATCGGCTTCAAGCAGGAATTGCAAAATGTATTTTCGTTTGAAGGTTGCCTTGCGCAGTTGTGCAAGTGTATTAGCATGCGCCTGAAAAATTTCAACTGATAACTCTTTTTCAACGGCGCGCCCGGTGTGTTTGGCAATGGATTCGCGTTGTTCCAAGTGCATTTCTAATAATTGCAGTGGATGCGCCAGCGGGTTGGAATTCCAAAATGATTGCGGAGTACGCAAGGCGAACGCTACGCCATCAAACTCGCGGTTCGTGGTCGCCAACGACCAGCCCGCGCCAAAATCTGAAATGATTGTGCAGGCAATCGGACGCGGGCGATTCAGGATATTCACGATTTGCGTGACTTCGGCATAGCACTTATAAACAGGGTGAATGAAAACGCGCACAAATCCCATGGCGCGTGAGCGCGGCTCTGTGACGACCTGATAATCAGCCACATACAAAAAGCCAGCCGCTCTTAAATCGTTGGTGAAATGCAAAATTTCATCCATTTCACTGACAGTGGTTATCGTTGGTGAATCTAACACGCAGGTTTGATTAAAAATTACGCGTTCTGCTAGCAGCCCCAGAATTTTATTTTTGATGGACAGACATTTCCAGCTAGCAAATAGCGATCCCAATATCAATAGTACTAGGTAAGACGGGACGTTGTATTCATCAAGAATTTGACGCAGGAAATAACCGGGAGTCGTCAGTAACCACGCGATGCAAATGCCAAAACACGCAAATAACAAAGGGGCAAGGGTAAAGGGAATTTGTTTCCCTTGCGGTAGGTCGTTGTGTTTTAGCTTATTGTTGCCTGTGCCAAGCGCGGGAACGGAAAGCGCATTAAAATCTTCTTCAACGGTATATTTCGCGTGATCAATATATGTGAGATTGAGCAATTGCTGCACACGGTCAGGCGCAACGTTGTGACGTCTGGCAATGGCCTGTATGCGGTAGTAAACAGACGGATGGGTTAAGAATTTCCCGTTGAATTTGCCCCATTGCATTGGCTCAAAATTCAAACGACCAAGTCGGGCCAGCGCCGAGATTGCAGCTTCAGGATCATTGGTCAATCGGATTGCACCTGCATCAGCTTGATATTCAAAGCGCCGCGAAATGAATAATTCAATTAAAGTGGAGCAGCAAATGGCGAACAATAAAATTACCGGATATGCATGCAAAGAAACGAAATGAAAGAGCGAGGGAATGTAAATTCCCAGTACGCCAATGACGATGCCGAAAAACACCGCGAACAAAACCATGATCGGAAATGTAATGAGCGTGATTAGGGATTTTTTTGATGTGTGGTTGAGTTGTAAGTGTGTTATTTCATGACTCGCAATAAAGTCAATTTCGCGGCGCGAAAATTGTGCGAGCAGAAATTCAGTTAACATCAAATTGTTGCCTGTCGCAGCAAAGGCATTGGCTGTTTGGCCGCTCTTGTCAGCGATCAGGAATATTTGCTGTAACTTCACACCAGCCTTATTTGCCAAGGCATGAATGCGATGGCGCAAAATTCCATTCGGCAAAATATAAGGCGTGAACCCCATCGCCTTCCATTGCCATTTCGCTGCAAATGATTGCAATAGGATGTAGCTGACAAAGAAAAAAACTGCTTGCCTGACTTCGCCGCGAACAATCATGAAAATGCCGTTATACAGCAAAATCATGGGGACAAAACTAACCAGCACATTCAATGCGGATTGCGCCAACAAATCCGCGCCGCGTTTCGTTTCGCGTTTGATGATTGCCACACCAAATTGATAAATTGCGTTGCAAATCAGGCTGACAATAATTGGGGGCAGCGCATAAATTGCAATGCGCGTGGGATGTGAAATCCAGGGGGATTGCGATTTCAGCCAGGGAGCCACCAGATCGGTAGCTCTCGTATAATATAGCGCCACCCACCATAAAATTGGCGCGAGATGCACAATTAAATTGAAACCGCCGAGCGAGGAAAGATTTGTTTCCTGTGGATTGATTTTATATTTACGAAGGACTGCACCAATCAGCAACGCCGTCGCGAAAACTGGAAACGCCAGCACAATTATTAGCACCAGCGAACTAGAAAATAAGGCTTGCGATGAGTGACCATATTCAATCTTTATTGACTGTTGTGCAGCACCTTTGATAGGGAAGTGATGCGATTGCAAACCAAGATTGTTAATTGCATTTAGCGTGTCATCTTGCGCAGCAAGCACCTGTGTTTGCTCTGTGACGGGGTGTGCAACTGTCACCTGAATTGATTCAACTCCGAATGGCTTGAGCGCATCCAGCAAAGGGGCAACATCAAAATTATCCTGAACGCGTAGCCCTTGTTTCTGAAACTGTCTGGTTCCTTTTCCGTAATAAAAGAACCATTTTTTTACCAGCGGTACAGCGCCTGAACTTGCTTCGGGTTCGCCTTCTCCAAGCTCTTCTTTCATTTCTGTGACTGGAAAGCCCAGAGCTTGGTTGATAGCTTGAATTTGTTGTTCAGTAAGCGGCGCGGAATGGGTCAAATTAAATGAAAGTTCAGCGCTCCCGTTTTCATCCATTCGCAAAATTAAATTCGCGAGTTGCGGCGCATCAACTGTTTCTTGCGCGCCAACGGGAACCCCCGTTGCGAGTAATAAGAAAAGTAAGCAAAGAAATTTGGGGACAAGCTGTGGCATAGCATTTAATGGTGGGACAGCGCAAGAATTACTGATTAATTCCAAGTTGAATGGCTGTTCGGATAATGGGGCTAGAGAGACTCATTGGGAACGAGTCCGAAGCGAGGTCAATATACCATAAGGGGTATGAAAATTAGTTCTTATAAAAGTGTTGCTAACTGATGGCTAAGGAAAGGCTGGACGCTGATGTCCAGCCCGCATGAACAATTACTTAAAGGTACTCAATGTTTTGGTGCTCGCACTCTATTAGGCGCCGAACTTTACGATTCGCCCTGCAATAATGCTTTGACTGTTTCTTCAAATTCGGCTTTGATGCGCGTGTGTTTTTCGCCCGTAGCAGGGCCAGCAAATCCCGCATGAATTTTTTTGACTAAGCCATCTCGCCCAATAAAAATAGTAGTTGGATATGCTCCGAAGTTTTCGAGTTGGGGTAGTTTTTGTTCGATATCGTTGTTTTCAGTCGTTCCGCCCAACAGCATCAAATAATTAATGTCATGCTTTTTCGCAAAGATTTTGACCTGCTCCAAATCGCGTTTGGTGTCGCCAGTGTATTCAAACGAAAGCCCTAAAACTTCTAAGCCTTGCGCCTTGTAACGCGCGTATAAATCTTTCAGCAGCGGTGCTTCGTCATAACAATTCGGGCACCACGTTCCGGTAATTTCAATTAACACAACTTTATTTTTGAAGCGCGGATCGCTCTGGTCAATTTTGTTATTGGTAAAATCAATACCTGCAAATCGTAGCGGCTCCGCCGGATTTTTCATGCGGGTTAACGTGACAGAATCATTGTTTTGATTGGCGGTCGTAATTCGTTCGGCGATCACCTTACGGGGGGCGTCTCCTTGTCCTAAATCTACAGCGCCTTCCAGTTGCCCTTTATCATTAAGCCTTGCTCTGAAAATATGCGCATTGATGACGTCTGTGTGGCTTAGTATTAACTTATCATCTCCAAAGGCACCGGTCATTGTTCCCCAATCACCAGAAGGAGTCAGAATTGTTCCGATCAGTTTGGCGTCAGTTTGCTTTACAACCAGTCGCCAGATTTTCTGTTTGTCGCCTTCACCGACTTTCATTTCCCATTCGCCGCTGACATCTTTCCCTTGCGCCATTGCTGGCACAATCATTGTTTCGCCGCCTTTCCAGATTTTCAGTTCGCGGATTAATTTCTTATCGTGCCAGGTGCGCGTCAATGTCCCGATCATTTCGCGGCGGGCAAAACCGGCTTCGAGTACCGCATCGAAAAAATCAAATTTTAGCCTGAGCGTTTGTGTCGGTACATCGAACGAACCGCTGGAAGATGTAACCCGTTCATCACCATTCAGAATTGAGCCAACAACCTTGTCACCTTCAACGTTGAGTTCAATTTTCAATGGCACTTCGTCGTGATTTTGTAAATACACGACGCCATTCCAAATGCCGGGCAACTCGCTGATTTGTTTAGGACGGCGGCAAGCTGACAATGCAGTGAGCAAAAGAATGAAAGAAATGGCTACAGCAAATTTGTTGGAGTGCTTCAAACTGGGGCGTGAAATTTTCATAGATTTAAATATGTAAGGATTATTGATTGATCTGTGATGTGAAAAAACGATAATGTCCAATAATTTTCCAATCAAACAGGCGATCTTCAATTTGCGTGCCCGCGCCGATGTTGTGAACGATGGAATAATTTTTATCTTGTTTGATGTCGCTTACGATTCCGATATGCGTTAAGCCGCCGCCTAAATCCCACGCTACGACATCGCCAGGTAAATAATCTTCCGCCTTTTTGCTGAGCGGAATTGTTTTGTTTTGACGCTCGAACCACGTCATTAAATTTGGCACGCGGCGATGGTCAATATTGCGGTCTGGTGCTTTTAAGCCCCATTTTTTCGGGTACTTGGCGAAATTCGCTTTCATGTCTTCGTGCAATGCTTTTTGCAAGTCCAACTCTACTTTGCGAAAAGAGCGAACAATGACATCCGCGCACACGCCTGTTTGTGGCGGTACGTCACCATTCGGATACATTAATTTTGTGTAGGCTGGATCATACGTGGTTGTGACGCCGACTTGTTCTATTGCAGCGGCTATCAATTTTTCGTTAGGAGAGAGAGCCGCTTTTTTTTGTTGCGCCTGTATTGTTGGCGACATTTCGTTGAGCGCAAGCACCGCTTGTTGCTTTTGCACGACAGGCGACATTTCTTTCGTGGCCCTGACCTGCGCCGAATAGCTTGCACAACCTGTCAAAATTATGAGCGAAGCCAAAATAAATCTGAGACGAGTCATAATTCTTTACCTCGCTGCGAATTGTAAGGGATTTAGCTGAATTCTGTCGCGTGACCGCCAAAAAAAATTACATTAACGGCGGTTTGCCTGCGCTACCGTTAGCTTTGGCAATTTTATGGACTTTGGCTTTAAGTTCGTATATTTCCACAATTTCGCTGAGATGGTTACTCAGAACGCTCAAGCGCCGATTGGTATTTGTCATTTCCAGCCAAAGCTGTTTTTCATCGAGCGAAACATCAAGGCTGGCGGCGATGATAAAAGATAAGGCAGTCGTACTTTCAGGTAATTCCGGCTCAATTTCTTTTTCTGTTTCTTCGACATCACGTAATTTTCTGCCCGCGTGAATGATCCGCAAGAAAAGCTCTTTTGCACGATTGACTAATTTTTCGTTGCTTGAAAGTTCAGGAAGGTCGTCGAAATATTCAACCTCAGCCTGCAAATACATTGTGTCGTGGCTGAGCGATTGAATGGTGAAACGATTTTTTCCGACGCACAAAATATTAGAGCGCCCGTCTGGCATTTCCTCTTGCGAGAGCACTTCAACCGTGCAACCTATGCGCCCAATTTCTGGCAGTTCGTTTTCGGATTCGCCGGGATAGAGAATCCCAAATGTGCGATCTCCAGGCATAATGTCTTGCAGTAATTGACGGTAGCGTGGCTCAAAAATGTGCAGTGGCGTTACTACACCAGGAAATTGCACGATGGTTAAGGGGAAGATTGGGATCATATGGGGTTGCTTGTCTGTGGCTAGTAGTCCGTTGATTTGTCTGGCCACGCACCACCGACAAATAATTATTCATTCACTTTCAAAACTGCCAAAAATGCTTCTTGTGGAATTTCGACTTTGCCAACGCGTTTCATGCGTTTCTTGCCTTCTTTTTGTTTCTCTAATAATTTTCGTTTACGCGAAATATCGCCGCCGTAACATTTTGCCAACACATTTTTGCCCATGGCTTTGACTGTTTCACGCGCGATGACTTTGTTGCCGATAGCCGCTTGAATAGGGACTTCAAACATTTGGCGGGGAATTAACGTCCGCATTTTTTCGACTAAAGCGCGGCCCCGCGTATAAGCAAAATCACGATGCACAATCAACGAAAGCGCGTCCACCGGTTCGCCGGCGACGACCACATCTAATTTTACAAGATCAGCTTCGCGGTAGCCTGCCAAATGATAATCAAGTGAAGCATAGCCGCGCGAAACAGATTTTAAGCGATCATAAAAATCCAACACAATTTCATTCAGCGGCACTTCGTACGTTAACAGCACACGCGTGGGAGTGACGTAATCAAAGCCTTTTTGCAGCCCGCGTTTTTCATCAAGCAAGGCCAGAATATTTCCAACGAATTCATCGCTGGTCATAATCATAGCCTGAATAATTGGCTCTTCAATTTTTGCGATACTGCCTGGATCGGGTAACTTCGCCGGATTATCAATTTCGTGCAGCACGCCTTTTGTATCAGTCACGCGATAGCGCACGCCCGGAGCTGTCGTAATTAAGTCTACGTTAAATTCGCGCTCTAATCTTTCCTGCACAATTTCCATGTGCAGCAAGCCTAAAAATCCGCAGCGAAAACCGAAACCAAGTGCGAGTGAAACTTCCGGCTCAAAGAAAAATGATGAATCGTTGAGGCGTAATTTTTCAAGCGCGTCGCGCAATTCTTCGTACGCATTCGGCTCTGTAGGATAAAGCCCTGCGAACACCATCGGCTTAATTTCCTGAAAGCCGGGGAACGGTTCTGCCGTAGGATTTTTGGCATCTGTGACCGTGTCGCCAATGCTGACATCTGCAACAGTTTTGATGTTGGCGACAAAAAAACCGACTTCGCCTGCTTGTAACTGGTCAATCGTGCGCGGTTTAGGCGTCAGGACACCGAGGTCTTCGATCTGATGTTCTGTGCCTTGTGCCCAGAGGCGAATTTTCATCCCACGTTTCAAAACGCCATCAATCATGCGTACCATAACAATGACGCCGCGATACGAATCAAACCATGAATCAAAAACAAGAGCTTTGAGCGGTGCTTCCATCGAACCGGAAGGCGCAGGGACATCGCGTACGACGGCTTCTAAAATATCCGTGATGCCAATGCCGTTTTTGGCAGAAGCCATAACCGCGTTATGAGAACTAATTCCCACCAGCGATTCGACCTGTTCAAGCACGCGTTCGGGTTCGGCTCCCGGCAAATCAATTTTATTGATGACGGGAATCATCTCTAAATTGTTATCAATAGCGAGATAGGTGTTTGCCAAAGTTTGCGCTTCGACGCCCTGTGAAGCGTCAATGACCAGCAAGGCGCCTTCGCAGGCGGAAAGTGAGCGCGAAACTTCGTACGAAAAATCTACGTGACCCGGCGTATCAATTAAATTCAGCACATAATCTTTGCCGTCTTTGGCTTTGTAATTCAGCCGGACTGCGTGCGCCTTAATGGTGATGCCCCGTTCGCGTTCTAAGTCCATAGCGTCGAGCACCTGGTCGGACATTTCGCGGGCTTCGAGTGCGCCAGTGGCTTCGAGTAAGCGATCTGAAAGCGTGGTTTTCCCGTGGTCAATATGAGCGATGATTGAAAAATTTCTGATGTGATCTAATGACATAGCAATATAGCAAGAAAATCTGTGAGGCAATAAACAGGAAGGATAACGTGTGCATTCCAGATTTACAACTACGATAACGCGCAAAAAAACAGGCGAAGCCAACTTTGGCTTCGCCTGTTTGAATGCCGAATTGCCTTGTTGCTTAGCAAGTAGGCATAAAGGTTGGGACGTACAACGTTGATTTGGTCGTCTTGGTTTTGTGGAGGGTGCGGATGCCGCTGAAGCCTGATTTCGATTTGTTCGAGGTCAGGATCAGGCCGACTGCCGCGCCCACCGAGAATTTCAAGTGACCACCGTTGCCGCTGCCGATGACGACACCGAGTGTGGTGGGGACGCGGGGGGTGGTGTCGGTGATGATGGCTTCTGAGTAACAGCTACCCGTCAGCAATTTGCCGAAGGAACCGCCACGTTCTTGTGCGTTGTAAGCGAAGCCAATGCCGACTTGCGCTGAGCCATAAACAGTCATCGCGTCTACTTCACCAGCGAGTCCAACCGTGATGATCTTTTGGATCGCATCTTTCGGGCTTTGGATTTCTACCGCGAATTCGCAGGGAGCAATAAAGTCTAGAAATGACGCGGGAAGTTTGCCAAGTGATTCGCCAACGCCACCAGTTACATCAGTACCCCACCAGAAAGCTTCCGCGCCGTAGTTGCCAACCCATTCGCCATCGTTGACGAACGCGTTGCCGATCAAACGGTTGGCAGAAGTCGCAACGCCCGCTGCATTCACTGCATAAGCAATGATGTAGCCCGTGTTGTCAGGATCAAGGTTGGAAGCTTTGTCAATGACGCTGCCGTTGGCCGTGGGGCAAACGAAGTAGTCAGCCTGTGCGCAAGTCTTGTCTAACAACAGAACGTGCACTTTGGTGGTGCTGGCAC